>Ga0160443_100007_pt1 | contig 631542 bp, 601 predicted proteins | sample HID1972I_E1MG_FD_108244 | JGI IMG/M metagenome (GOLD analysis project Ga0160443, IMG submission 108244) | Enriched pill bug-associated microbial communities from UW Madison campus, WI, USA - HID1972I_E1 MG | ecosystem: Host-associated > Arthropoda: Insects > Digestive system > Unclassified ...
AATGATCATGCCGGGCGACAACGCCGAGCTGGACGTCGAGCTGATCACGCCGATCGCGATGGAAGAGAAGCTGCGCTTCGCCATCCGCGAAGGCGGCCGCACCGTCGGCGCCGGCGTCGTGGCGAAAATCGTCGAGTAATATCGACGTCAGAATGAGCGAGGGCCTCGGCCCTCGCTGGTTCGCTAGTACCGAGTAAGCGTAAGCGTACCGGCCTCAAGCAGCCCGCAAGGGCGTTAGGCCAAGAGTAAAGCGTAACAGAGCGGCCCCTGGAGCGATCCGGGGGCCGTTTTGCATTCAGTTGTTCGGCTCGCCTGTCGCCGGGTCGGTTTCGGTGCGGCCGGAGTTGCTGCTGCCTTCGGCGCCTTTCGGTTCGGTCGCGGGGCGCGGCGGATGACCGGCCTTGTCGGGGCGCTGGTTCTCGTTCTCGGTTTCGCGTGCCTTGGGGCGGGGCGTTGTCATGAGGGACCTCCTGCTGAAGACAATGCCGGGGGCGACAAGAGGCTCCGTTTCTGCGCCAACGCGACTGCGCGCTAACCCCGCCTCAAGAGCTTGGCCTTATCAGGCAGGGATGGAACGGGACTTGCTTTGATCGTTCCGAAGGGAGCGTCATGTCGGGACCACTATCAGTCGAAATCCGCAGCCTGGACGAGTTGACGCCCGATGAGGGCGCACAGTGGAATGACTGGGCGCGCGCGGATCCCGACCTGAGCAGCCCCTATTTCCGTTGGGAGTTCGCGCGCACGGCGGGGGCGATCTGTCCCGGCTCGGCCGTGGCTGTCTTCAAACGGGACGGTCGCGTCGTCGGATATTATCCGCATCAGCGCCGGAGCGGGACGATCCAGCCGCTGGCGGCGCCGATGAACGACTATCACGGGGTCATCGGTCCCAAGGATCAGAAGCCCTCGATGCAGGAAGCGGCGCGCCTGCTGGGCGCACCGCGCTTCGCCGCCGCCGCCTGGATCGGCGAAGCGCCGGAACAGATGCCTCGCCATCACAGCGTCGTCTCGGTCGTGCCGGATGAGGGCGGCTTCGACGCCTGGTACGCGCGGCGCAGGAAAGCCTTTCCGAAATACTTCAAGGACAAGGAGCGTTCGCGGCGGGGGCTGGACGGCGCCTTCAAGACGGTAGAGATCGAGATCGGCCTGCACGATCACGCTCTGCTGGAGCGGCTGATCATCGAAAAGAGCGAACAGTATCGCCGCACCGGGCTGCATGACATTTTCGCCTGCGGCTGGACCGGTCAGGTCCTGCACGCCCTGATGGACTGCGAGGGCGAAGACGGTTTCGGCGCGTCGATGGCGGTGCTGCGCGTCGATGGCCGCGTGGTGGCGATGGAATATTCCATGCACGCGGGACGTCATTTCCACCTGTGGTTCCCGGTCTATAATCAGGAAGTCGCGCGCTGGTCGCCGGGCATAGTGCTGACGCAGGAGACGATCCGGCTGGGGTCCGAACGGGGTTACCGGATCTTCGACTACGGCGTCGGCGTAGGCGGCTACTACAAGAAATACTACGATGACGGCGGCCTGGTGACCGCCGAAGGCGTCGTGGCCCGGCCCGGCGTGTCCAGGGCCCTGTGCGCCACGATGAGCGCCGCTGTCGGCCTGGCGGGCCGTGAGCGGGCGCAGCGTCTGCGCACCAGTACGCGGCGCCGCTGGGCCGTGATCGAGGCGTGTGAAACGAGTTTGACGGGCCGAGCTTCGGGGGCGTTGCGCGCCGCCGTCGACATGTTGCGGAAATAGAGGGCGGCCGGACAGGCCGGTAGAGGAGGAAACGGAATGACGGCTTCCATGACGCGTTATGCGGGTCCGATCAGCCAGGCGGCAGTCCATGCTCATGCCCTGGTCGCCAACGGCTTCGCCGAGGATCAGGCGCTGGCCGAAGTGCTGGACCGGTATCCTGCGGATCTGTTCGACATCAACCTCTACGACTACGACGACGAAGGGCAGGTCAGCCTGCGAACAGGCGCTCGCGGGCGACTGAACGGGGCGGAACTGCTGGAGGCGATCCAGCAGGGCCGGTTGTGGGTCAATATGCGCGACGTCGAGCGCGGCTGGCCCGAGTTGTGGCAGGCGACGATGGCCGAGTTCGACCGGATCATGGGCGACGCCTATCCCGGTCTGAAGGCGGTCAGCCGCAATGGTCAGCTGATCCTTTCGTCGCCGAAGGCTCGGGTGCCCTATCACTTCGACGCTTCTGGCGTGATCCTGTTCCACATGCGCGGCCGCAAGCGGCTGTTCGTCTTTCCGGGCGACGAGGCGCATCTGCCTGAGCGCAGCATGGAGCAGGTGATCGCGCGGCAGACGACCGAGGAAATCCCCTATGTCCGCGCCTTTGAACAGGACGCCCGGGCGATTGACCTGGAACCCGGCCAGGCGCTGACCTGGCCCTTCTTTGCGCCGCATCGGGTGGAGAATCTGGATCGGTTCTGCGTCTCCCTGTCGGTCGACTTCCAGACCTGGAGTTCGCGACTGAGACGGGGCGCCCTGTATACCAACGCTGTCGTGCGCAGCCGGGGAGGGGCGCCCCGTTCGACCGATCAGATGGGAACGCCTGAACTGGCCGCCCGCTGGGCGGCGTCGGTGTTGCTGAAGAAGACCGGCGCCCTGAAGAGCCGCCTGGAGAACTTCGAGCGTGATTTCGTGCCTGAGGCGGGCGCCGTGGACGGCGCCGGACGACTGAACGCCGAGGCGGCGGGGGGCCAAGGTTAAAAGGGGTTCATGACCTCGATTTAAACTGACTTTGCGGCGTGGGGCCCTCAGTTTCGTCTGGACACAGAGACAGGGAGAGCTCGCTGATGAAACCCGCCGCTATCGCCGCCGCCTTGGGATCCGCCCTGGCCGCATCCGCCGTTCTGGCGGCTCCGGCGTTCGCCGCCGAAGTGACCATCCGCAATGCGGTGGCGCGTGTGATCGTCATTCCGGAAGACCGGGCGGATGTCGGGGTGGAGATCACCCAGGGCTCAGCCGATCTGCCGGAACTGCGTATCGAGCGACGCGGCGATCAGGTGCGCATCGACGGAGGCCTGGGTCGTTCGCGCGGCATGGGCTTCAACAGCGGCCTGATCGGTTCGTGCAACAACGGCCGGGCTGACGCTCGCCAGCCCGGCGACGGCGCCACGGTCGAGGTGCGGGGCAAGGGGCGAATCCGGATGGAGGATGCGCCGATGATCGTCCTGCGCACGCCGCGCGACGTGGACGTTAACGGGGGAGGGGCTGTGTTCGGCTCCATCGGGCGCGGCGCCCGCTCGGTCGATCTTGGCTCTGGCGGCTGCGGCTCCTGGACTGTGGCCAACGTCGACGGCGACGTCGATCTGTCGGTCGGCGGCTCGGGCAGCATCCGTGCCGGGACCTCCCGCAATCTGGAGGCATCGGTCGGCGGCTCCGGATCGGTCTTGGCGGGGGCGACAGGCAGGCTGGAGGCCAATGTCGAAGGCTCGGGCAGTATTGAAGTGGCCCGGGTGGATGGTGAAACCGAAATCGCCATCGGCGGCTCCGGCGGGGTGCGGGTGCGCGCAGGGCGCGCTCCGTCGCTCAAGGTGTCGATCGGCGGCTCGGGCGATGTCCGCTTCGAGGGGGCGGCCGGCGATGTTTCAGCGGCCATCGCCGGTTCGGGCGATGTCCGGGTGGCTGAGGCGACCGGCCGGGTGTCGCGCTCGATCGTCGGATCAGGAGACCTGCGTATCGGCCGCTGACGCCGCGCGAGGTTCTGAAGGAAAAGGCCCGGGAGCGTGGAACCCTCCGGGCCTTTTTCACGTCCGCAGTCGGGTGCGAGCCAAACAAAAACCCCGGCGGATCGCTCCGCCGGGGTTTCGTCGTTCCAGGCGGCCCTTGCGGACCGCGCAGACGTCTTAGTAGCCGAACAGGGCGGCGACGCCGTTGTGCGTGCGGCCCAGGTTGGCGCCGGCTTGGTCGCGGGCTTGCAGACCGCCGCCGAAGCTGTAGCGCATGCCGATCTTGAAGACGTTGGCGTCGACGTCCAGGTCCGAGGACTTGACGTAGTCGTAGCCGCCGAAGACCGAGTACGGCGAGTTGGCGAACTGATACTCAGCAGCCACGCCAGCCGACCAGGCGTCCACGTCGCCAGCGCCGATGAAGATGTTGTCGGCGTCGACGTTGGTGTAGGCGGCGCCGCCGCTCAGGCGCAGTTGCGGCGTGGCGTAGAAGGCGGCGTCGCCGGCCACGGTCCAGATGTCGGCGTCAGCAGCCGTGCCGTACGAGACGACGCCCGTCAGGGTGGCGCGGTCCAGGTACTTCTGGCCTTCCAGGCCGAAGGTGTTCAGCGTGGTCGCGCCCAGTTCCGAAGCGCCGTAGAAGCCGCCGAAGCGCATGTCTTCGATCTTCTTCGACAGGTGGACGGCGCCGGCCAGGGTGGTTTCGTCGCCACCGTGCTTGACGTCGGTATAGGCGGCTTCAGCGTTGAAGGTGACGGTCCAGTCGCCGAACACCGACGAGGCGACGGTGCCGTCGATGACGCCGCGGTTCACGTCCGTGCCGTCCACGTCGGCGTAGTTATAGGCGATGCCGGCCGAGCCGATGGCGTCTTGGGCGAAGGCGGGAGCAGCGATCAGGGTCGCGGCGGCGACCGAAGCGAGAAAGACGGTTTTCATTTTTTTTGTCCTTATGTACTGCCGCCGGGAAGCTGAGCCGCCCGGCGATGGGCAAGACATAGGTCGCAGTTTCGCCCTTTGCCGTAACAAACATGTCATGGCCTCGTCACATCGGGGGCGATGTTGCCCAAAAGTGACGCATTGAGGCATAAGTGCGTCAGTATACGGCGAGCATTGCGGCGGCGCCTTTCCGGCGCGTTCATATGGCCGCTTTCCGGCCGTAGTCCCTAACAATCAGCCCGTGTTATGTTGCGCCGCATCGTTTCTGGGGGCAGCGCGGGCGGTGAGTCGCAAACCCTGACGGGGCGGGGATTTCCACGCTTGACGGAAACGGAATCGGAGGGCATAAGCGCCCCTCTTGTTGGACCGGCTGTGCACTTTCGGGTGCAGACGCGGTCCGCAGGAACGACCTAAGTTACTGTTCTTTGCAGCTTCTTGGGAACTTACGGCCTTCGCGGGGGACTGCGTGGGCCGCTCGTTTTTGCGGATTTGCGTTTCCTGGGGACGAGTTTTCGTCTCGGGGCTTCGGTCTTTGAAATGGTTCACAGGGACGCGGCTCCGGCCGCATGGGAATAACAACCGATATGGATCAAAGCATCCGCATCAGGCTCAAGGCCTTCGATCATCGCGTCCTCGACTTTTCGACGCGCGAAATCGTCAACACCGCCAAGCGCACGGGCGCGACCGTTCGTGGTCCGATCCCGCTGCCGACCCTGATCGAAAAGTTCACCGTGAACCGCTCGCCGCACGTCGACAAGAAGTCGCGTGAGCAGTTTGAAATCCGCACGCACAAGCGCGTGCTCGACATCGTCGACCCCACCCCGCAGACCGTGGACGCGCTCATGAAGCTCGACCTGTCTGCTGGCGTGGACGTCGAGATCAAGATCTAAGAAAGAAAGAGGCGGGATCCGACATGCGCACGGGCGTGATCGCCAAGAAGCTGGGGATGACCCGCGTGTTCGCCGATGACGGCGCACACGTTCCGGTCACTGTACTCCAGCTCGACGGCTGCCAAGTCGTCGGCCAACGTACCAAGGAGCGCGACGGCTACGTCGCCCTTCAGCTGGGCGCTGGCGTTAAGAAGGCCAAGAACACGGCCAAGGCTCAACGCGAAGTTTTCGCGAAGGCCGAGGTCGAGCCGAAGGCCTATGTGACTGAGTTCCGCGTGGGCGAAGACGCCCTGCTGGACGTGGGCGCCGAACTGTCGGCCGACCACTTCCTCGCGGGTCAGAAGGTCGACATCCAGGGCCATACCATTGGTAAGGGCTTTGCCGGCGCCATGAAGCGCTGGAACTTCGGCGGTCTGCGTGCTTCGCACGGCGTGTCGATTTCGCACCGCTCGCACGGTTCGACCGGCCAGCGTCAGGATCCGGGCAAGGTCTTCAAGGGTAAGAAGATGGCCGGCCACCTGGGCCAGGAAGTCGTCACCACCCAGAACCTGACAGTCGTCCGCGTCGACGCCGAACGTGGCCTGATCCTGATCAAGGGCGCCGTCCCGGGTCACGACGGCGCCTACGTCAAGATCAGCGACGCCATCAAGAAGGCCCGTCCGTCGGACGCCCCGTTCCCGGGCGCCGTGAAGTCGGCCGCTGCTCAACCCGCTTCGACGCCGGCTGAAGAAGCTCCGGCCGTGGAAGCGACCGAAGGCGGTGAAGCGTAATGAAACTCTCGGTCATCAAACTCGACGGCAAGGCTGCTGGCGACGTTGAGCTGTCGGACGCCGTTTTCGGCATCTCCGACATCCGCGGCGACCTGCTGGCCCGTTACGTCAACTGGCAGCTGGCCAAGCGCCGCGCCGGCACCCACAAGGTTCAAACCCGCAACGAGAACTCTCGTACGGGCAAGAAGATGTACAAGCAGAAGGGCACGGGCGGCGCCCGTCACGGCTCGCGTCGTGCGCCCCAGTTCGTCGGCGGTTCGCCGGCGTTCGGCCCGGTCGTCCGCGACCACGGCTTCTCGCTGCCGAAAAAGGTCCGCGCCCTGGCGCTGAAGCACGCCCTGTCGTCCAAGGTTAAGGCCGGCGATCTGGTCGTTGTCGACAGCGTCTCGGTCAAGGAGCCGAAGACGGCCGCTCTGCGCGAAACCTTCGGCAAGCTGGGCTGGACCAAGGCTCTGATCATCGCGGGTCCGGAAGTCGAAGCTAACTTCGGCCTGGCCGCGCGCAACATCCCGCACATCGACGTGCTGCCGAACGCCGGCCTGAACGTCTATGACATCCTGCGGGCGGACAAACTGGTGCTGACCAAGGCCGCCGTCGAGGCGATCGAGGCCCGCTTCGCTGAGAAGGAAGCCGCATAATGGCCGCCGCTCAACCCACCGCCAAGCACTACGACACCATCCTGGCTCCGGTGATCACCGAGAAGGCCACGATCCTGTCGGAGCAGAACAAGGTCGTGTTCCGCGTCGCCGGCACGGCGACCAAGGACGAGATCGCCGCTGCGGTCGAAAGCCTGTTCAAAGTCAACGTCCTCAAGGTCAACACCCTGGTTCAAAAGGGCAAGACCAAGCGCTTCCGGGGCATCCTCGGTCGCCGCGTGGACATCAAGAAAGCGATCGTGACGCTGGCCGATGGTCAGTCGATCGACGTCACGACGGGGCTCTAAGACCATGGCTCTGAAGCATTACAATCCGACGTCGCCGGGCCGCCGCGCCCTGGTGCTGGTCGACCGCTCCGAGCTGCACAAGGGCCGCCCGGAGAAGTCGCTGACCGAAGGCCTGACCAAGTCGGGCGGTCGCGGTCAGGGCGGTCGTATCGCTGTCCGCTTCCGCGGCGGCGGCGCCAAGAAGCTGTACCGCAAGATCGACTTCAAGCGTCGCAAGTTCGACGTGGTCGGCACGGTCGAGCGTCTGGAATACGACCCGAACCGCACGGCCTTCATCGCTCTGGTGAACTACGCCGACGGCGAGAAGACCTACATCATCGCGCCTCAGCGCCTGCACGCCGGCGACACCATCGTCGCGGGTGAAAAGGTCGACGTAAAGCCGGGCAACGCCATGCCCCTGCGTTCGATGCCGGTCGGCACCATCATCCACAACGTGGAGATGAAGCCGGGCAAGGGCGCTCAGCTGGCCCGTTCGGCCGGCGCCTACGCTCAACTGGTCGGTCGCGACCAGGGCTACGCTCAGATCCGTCTGGGCTCGGGCGAGCTGCGCATGGTTCTGGACTCGTGCCTGGCCGTGGTCGGCGCCGTGTCGAACCCCGAGCACATGAACCAGAACCTGGGCAAGGCCGGTCGCAAGCGTCACATGGGCTGGCGTCCGCACGTTCGCGGCGTCGCCATGAACCCGATCGACCACCCGCATGGTGGTGGTGAAGGCCGGACCTCTGGTGGTCGTACCCCGGTTACGCCGTGGGGCAAGGACACCAAGGGCTCTCGTACCCGCAAGAACAAGGCGACGGATAAGTTCATCATCCGTAGCCGTCACGTGAAGAAGGCTCGCTAAGAATGGCCCGCTCCTCCTGGAAAGGCCCGTTTGTCGACGGGTATCTGCTCAAGAAGGCCGACGCCGCTCAATCGTCGGGCCGCAAGGACGTGATCAAGACCTGGTCGCGCCGCTCCACCATCCTGCCGCAGTTCGTCGGTCTGACGTTCGGCGTCCACAACGGCCAGAAGCATGTGCCGGTGTCGGTCTCCGAAGAAATGGTCGGCATGAAGTTCGGCGAGTTCGCCCCGACCCGGAACTTCCCGGGCCACGCGGCGGACAAGAAGGCCAAGAGGAAGTAATCCATGGCCCAGACCAAGAACCCCCGTCGCGTTGCGACGACCGAGGCCCGCGCCAAGCTGGTCAACGTCCGCATCAGCCCTCAGAAGCTGAACCTGGTGGCCCAATCGATCCGCGGCCTGCCGGTGCAGAAGGCTCTCAACGAGCTGGAATTCAGCCGCAAGCGCATCGCCGGCGACGTCCGCAAGGTCCTGTACTCGGCCGTCTCGAACGCCGAGAACAACCACAACCTCGACATCGACAACCTGGTCGTCGCCGAGGCCTTCGTGGGCAAGAACCTGGTGATGAAGCGTTTCGCGAGCCGTGCTCGCGGCCGCTCGTCGCGCATCCTGAAACCGTTCAGCGAAATCACCATCGTGGTTCGCGAAGCAGGTGAGGCCGCCTGATGGGTCAGAAAATCAATCCGATCGGTCTGCGCCTCGGCGTGAACCGCACGTGGGACAGCCGCTGGTTCGCCGGCGGCGCCGACTACGCCAAACTGCTCCACCAGGACCTGAAGCTGCGCACGTGGCTGAAGGAACGCCTGTCGGCCGCCGGCGTGTCGCGCATCATCATCGAGCGTCCGCACAAGAAGTGCCGCGTGACGATCTACGCCGCCCGTCCGGGTGTCGTGATCGGCAAGAAGGGCGCTGACATCGAGAAGCTGCGCAAGGACATCGCGGCCCGCACCGAAGGCGAAGTTCACCTGAACATCGTCGAGGTCCGCAAGCCGGAAACCGACGCTCAGCTGATCGCCGAGAACATCGCTCAGCAGCTGGAACGCCGTATCGCGTTCCGCCGCGCCATGAAGCGTTCGATGCAGTCGGCCATGCGCCTGGGCGCCAAGGGCGTCCGCATCAACGTCTCGGGCCGTCTGGGCGGCGCCGAAATCGCTCGTATGGAGTGGTACCGCGAAGGTCGCGTGCCGCTGCACACCCTGCGCGCCGACATCGACTACGGCTTCTATGAAGCCAAGACGACCTACGGCATCATTGGCGTGAAGGTCTGGGTGTTTAAGGGTGAAGTGCTCGAGCACGACCCGATGGCCCAGGACAAGCGCTGGGCCCAGGAAGCCTCGGGTCCGTCGTCCAACGAAGGCCGTGAGCGCGGCCCCCGCGGTGATCGCGGTCCGCGCCGTGGTCGTGAGGGCTGATAGGCCATGTTGCAACCGAAAAAGACCAAGTACCGCAAGGCCTTCAAGGGCCGCATCCACGGCTCGTCCAAGGGTGGTTTCTCGCTGAACTTCGGCTCCTACGGTCTGAAGGCCGTCGAGCCGGAGCGCATCACGGCGCGTCAGATCGAAGCGGCTCGCCGCGCGATCACCCGTCAGATGAAGCGTCAGGGCCGCGTCTGGATCCGTATCTTCCCCGACGTGCCGGTTTCCGGCAAGCCGGCCGAAGTGCGGATGGGTAAGGGCAAGGGCGCGGTGGACCACTGGGCCGCTCGCGTGGCTCCTGGCCGCATCATGTTCGAAATCGACGGCGTGCCGGACGACGTGGCTCGTGAAGCGCTGCGCCTCGGCGCCGCCAAGCTGCCGATCCGCACCAAGGTGGTCACCCGCCTGGACGCCGGCATCGTTACGGAGCAAGCCGCCTAATGACCAAGATCGCCGATCTCCGGTCGCAAACCGTCGACCAACTGTCCGACGAGCTGCTGAAGCTCAAGAAGGAACAGTTCAACCTGCGCTTCCAGGCCGCCACCGGCCAGATGGAAAAGACCCACCGGGTCTCGGAAGTGCGCAAGGACATCGCCCGCATCTCGACGCTTCTGCGCGAGAAGCGTGCGGCCTCGTAAGGAAACACCGATGCCCAAACGCATTCTTGAAGGCGTGGTCGTCTCCGACAAGGGCGACAAGACCGTCGTCGTGAAGGTCGAGCGCACCCTGCTGCACCCGCTGCTCCGCAAGACGGTTCGTAAGTCCAAGAACTACCACGCCCACGATGAAGCTAACGCTCTCAAAGTCGGCGATATCGCGCGCATCATCGAATGCGCCCCCAAGTCCAAGTTGAAGCGCTGGGAAATCATTTCCCCGTCTTCGGCTTCGTAAGAAGAAGGATCGGATCCCATGATCCAGATGCAAACTAACCTGGAGGTCGCCGATAACTCGGGCGCTCGCCGGGTCATGTGCATCAAGGTGTTGGGCGGCTCCAAGCGCCGCTACGCCTCGATCGGCGACACCATCGTCGCCTCGGTGAAGGAAGCGATTCCGCGCGGCCGCGTGAAGAAGGGCGACGTCGTTCGCGCCATCGTCGTGCGCACCGCCAAGGACATCCAACGCAAGGACGGCTCTGTCATCCGTTTCGACAAGTCGGCCGCCGTCATCGTCAACAAGCAAAACGAGCCTGTCGGCACCCGTATCTTCGGCCCGGTTCCGCGCGAGCTGCGCGCCAAGAACCACATGAAGATCATCTCGCTGGCTCCGGAGGTCCTGTAACATGGCCGCCAAGATCAAAAAGGGCGACAAGGTCGTCGTCCTGACCGGCAAGGACAAGGGCCGCACCGGCCAGGTGCTGCAGGTCCTGCCGACCGAGAACCGCGTCGTCGTGCAAGGCGTCAACATGGTCCAGCGCCACACGCGCCCGACCCAGGCTGACCCGCAAGGCGGCATCAAGCACAAGGAAGCCTCGCTTCACCTGTCGAACGTCGCGATCGCCGACGCCAACGGCAAGGCGACCCGCGTGGGCTTCAAGGTCGAGGGGGACAAGAAGGTCCGCTTCGCCAAGTCGACGGGAGACGTCATCTGATGGCCGACACCAAGTACACGCCGCGTCTCAAGACCGACTATCAGGACCGCATCCGCGGCGCCCTGAAGGAAAAGTTCGGCTACACGAACGAGATGCAGATCCCCAAGCTGGACAAGATCGTCCTGAACATGGGCATCGGCGAAGCCGTCGCGGACTCCAAGAAGGCCACTGCGGCCCTCAAGGACCTGACGGCCATCGCCGGTCAGAAGGCCGTGCCGACCAAGGCTCGTAACTCCATCGCCGGCTTCAAGCTGCGCGAAGGCATGATCATCGGCGGGAAGGTCACCCTGCGTGGCGCCCAGATGTACGAGTTCCTGGACCGCTTCATCACGATCGCCCTGCCGCGCGTGAAGGACTTCCGTGGCCTGAAGGGCACCTCGTTCGACGGTCGCGGCAACTACGCCACGGGTCTGAAGGAGCACATCGTGTTCCCGGAGATCAACTACGACCAGATCGACCAGATGTGGGGCATGGACATCATCGTCTGCACCACGGCCAAGACCGATGAGGAAGCCAAGGCTCTCCTCACCGAGTTCAAGTTCCCGTTCGTGAACTGAGCGGGAAGGGAAGAGAACAATGGCTAAGAAAAGCGCCGTAAACCGCAACGAAGCCGTCAAGGCCCTGGTTGCGAAGTATGCCGCGAAGCGGGACGCCCTGAAGGCTATCGCCAACGACGAGAGCCTGCCGCTTGAGGAGCGTTTCGACGCGCGCCTGAAGCTGGCGGCCCTGCCGCGCAACTCGGCTCCGAGCCGCATTCGCAACCGTTGCGAAGTGACGGGCCGTCCGCGGGCTTACTACCGCAAGCTCAAGATGAGCCGTGTCGCCCTGCGTGAGCTGGGCAACATGGGTCAGATCCCCGGCTTGACGAAGTCGAGCTGGTAAGGGGAGCGAACAGACATGATGATCAACGATCCCCTGAGCGACATGATCGCTCGCATCAAGAACGCGGCCACCCGCAAGCGTTCGTCGGTGCTCACCCCGGCTTCCCGCCTGCGTCAGCGCGTCCTGGACGTGCTGCAGGACGAGGGCTACATCCGCGGCTATTCGCTGGTTCAGAACCCCGGCGAGTTCCCGCAGTTCGAGATCGAGCTGAAATACTTCGACGGCCAGCCGGTGATCGCCGAGATCGCCCGCGTGTCGAAGCCCGGCCGTCGCGTCTATTCGGCCATCGGCGATCTGAAGCCGGTCAAGAACGGCCTCGGCATCTCGATCCTTTCGACTTCGAAGGGCGTCATGTCCGACGCCGCCGCCCGCGACGCTAACGTCGGCGGCGAAGTCCTCTGCAGGGTCTACTGATATGTCTCGTATCGGCAAGAAAACCATCGCTGTGCCGAAGGGCGTGACCGTCACGCTCAACGGCCAGGACATCACCGTGAAGGGTCCGAAGGGCGAACGCTCCTGGACCGTCGCCGAAGAGATCGAAGTCAAGCAGGAAGGCGACGAACTGTCGCTGACCCCGCGTTCGGACACGCAGCGCGCCAAGGCTATGTGGGGCCTGTCGCGCACCCTGGTCGCCAACATGGTGACCGGCGTGACCGACGGCTTCGAGAAGACCCTGGAACTGGTCGGCGTCGGTTACCGCGCCGCCCTGAAGGGCAAGGATCTCTCGCTGCAGCTCGGCTTCTCGCACGACGTCGACATCGCTCCGCCGGAAGGCGTCACCTTCGCTGTGCCGAAGCAGACCGAGATCAAGATCTCGGGCGCCGACAAGCAGGTCGTTGGTGAAATCGCCGCAGTCATCCGCAAGATGCGTCCGCCGGAGCCGTATAAGGGCAAGGGCGTGCGCTATCAGGGCGAATTCGTCCGGCGCAAGGAAGGCAAGAAGAAGTAAGTCATGGCTCTCTCTCTTCAACAACAAGCCAAGCGCCGCGCCGAGCGCACTCGCCGCCGCCTGAAGGCTGTCGCCAACGGTCGCCTGCGTCTGTCGGTTCACCGTTCGGACAAGAACATCTCGGCCCAGATCATCGACGACGCCCAGGGCGTCACGGTGGCCTCCGCCTCGTCGCTGGAAGGCGGCAAGGGGTCCAAGGGTTCGGACGTCGCAGCCGCTGCCAAGATCGGCAAGCTGATCGCCGAGCGCGCCATCGAGAAGGGCGTCACCGACGTCGTCTTCGATCGTGGCGGCTACATCTATCACGGCCGGGTCAAGGCGCTGGCGGAAGCCGCGCGCGAAGCCGGCCTGAACTTCTAAGGGAACGGCAAGCATGGCTCGTGAACCCCAACGCGGCGGCGGCGACCGCAACCGTCGCGACAACCGCAACGCTCCCGTTGATGGTCCGGATTCGGACATCGTCGAGAAGCTGGTGCACATCAACCGCGTCGCCGCCACCGTCAAAGGCGGCCGCCGGTTCTCGTTCGCGGCCCTGATGGTCGTCGGCGACGGCAAGGGCCGCGTCGGCTTCGGTCATGGCAAGGCGCGCGAAGTGCCGGAAGCCATCCGCAAGGCGACCGAAGAAGCCAAGAAGACCATGATCAAGGTTCCGCTGCGCGAGAACCGCACCCTGCACCACGACGGCAACGGCCGTTGGGGCGCCGGCAAGATCATGATGCGTGCGGCGCCTCCGGGCACCGGCGTCATCGCGGGCGGTCCGATGCGTGCAGTCCTCGAAACCCTCGGCGTCCAGGACGTCGTGGGCAAGTCGACCGGCTCGTCGAACCCCTACAACATGATCCGAGCCACCTTCGAAGCTCTGAAGGTCCAGTCGTCGCCGCGCCAGATCGCCTCCAAGCGGGGCAAGAAGGTGTCCGACCTGATGGGCCGCCGCAATGACGGCGCTTCGGCGCCGGAAGCCGTGGAGGGCTGATAGATGGCCAAGACCGAAAAGAAGACTGTGACCGTCCGTCAGACGGCGAGCCCGATCCGCCGCAAGGGCGATCAGCGCGCCACCCTGGTGGGCCTGGGTCTCAACCAGATCGGCCGTGAGTCGACCCTGGAAGACACCCCCTCCGTCCGTGGGATGATCGCCAAGGTCGCCCACATGGTGGAAGTGGTCGAGAAATAAGACGCTTCGCCCTCTCCCGTTCGCGGGGGAGGGCGTTTCGCTTTATGAAGAAGCATCTTGCGATGCAGACGCGGGTCGCTTAATCAGCGACCCTTCAATTTTTACAACGCCGAGTCAGGACCGCCTGGCGGACCTGGCGCTAGAACCCGAAAGGATCAGGCAATGAAACTGAACGAAATCCGCGACAACGAAGGCGCAACCAAGAAGCGCATGCGCGTCGGCCGTGGCCCTGGCTCGGGCAAGGGCAAGACCGCCGGTCGCGGCGTCAAGGGCCAGAACTCGCGTTCGGGCGGCGGCAAGGTCGGCTTCGAAGGCGGCCAGATGCCGCTGTACATGCGTATGCCGAAGCGCGGCTTTAACGTGCCGAACGCGCCGAAGCTGGCTGAAGTCAACCTGTGGCGCCTGCAAGAGGCCATCGACGGCGGCAAGCTGGACGCCAAGGCCGAGATCAACGGCGCGGCCCTGGTCGCCGCCGGCGTGATCCGCCGCGTCAAGGACGGCGTGCGCGTCCTGGGCGAAGGCGAGCTGAAGGCCAAGCTGAACCTGGTGGTCTGGTCGGCCTCGGCCGGCGCCATCAAGGCGGTGGAAGCCGCCGGCGGTTCGGTCAAGCAGGAGCGCATCGAAGCCGAAGCCAAGGCTGCGGCCCGTCTCGAGAAGCGCAATGCGGCTCGCGGCAAGGCTCCGGCGCCGAAGGCTCCGCTGGGCGACGCCAACAAGATCTCGGCTCGCGCCAAGCGCGCCGCGGCCAAGGCCTAAATCCGATATCGTCATCCCGACGGGGGCGCGGCTCTCGCGCCTTCGCCGGGAAGGTCCGGAACGGGATGACGATTTTCCGAAAGCGGCCCTCGCAAGAGCGCCGCTTTCCGCCTATCTGAGCACGGGCATGACTAATGGTGACCGTGTGGGGAGCGCCTGATGGCTTCGGCCGCTGAACAACTTGCTGCCAATATGAACATCGGCTCGTTCGCGAAAGCGACCGAGCTGCACAAGCGCCTGCTGTTCACGCTGGGCGCGCTGCTGGTCTATCGGATCGGCACCTATGTTCCGATCCCTGGGATCAATGGCGAGGCCTTCCTGGCCTTCTTCCAGAATCCGGATGGCCAACGCGGCATCCTGGACATGTTCAACATGTTCTCGGGCGGCGCCGTCGAGCGCATGGCCGTGTTCGCGCTGAACGTGATGCCCTACATCTCGGCGTCGATTATCGTCCAGCTGATGGGCGCGGTCTATCCGCCGTGGGAGAAGCTGAAGAAGGAAGGCGGCGAGTCGGGCCGCAAGCAGCTGAACCAGTACACCCGCTATCTGACGGTGTTCCTGGCCCTGGCCCAGTCCTTCGGCATCGCGGTGGGCCTGAACGCCCAGCCCGGCCTGATCGACCAGCCCGGTCTGTTCTTCATCATTTCGACGGTCACGGTCCTGACCGGCGGCACCATGTTCCTGATGTGGCTGGGCGAGCAGGTGACGGCGCGCGGCGTCGGCAACGGCATCTCCCTGATCATCTTCGCGGGCATTGTGGCGGTTCTGCCGTCGACGGTGGCGCGGATGCTGGGCCTGGCCCAGCAGGGCCAGATGTCGGCCTTCACCCTGTTCTTCATCGCCATCATGGCGGTGGCGGTCATCGTCTTCATCGTCTTTATGGAGCGCGCCCAGCGCCGTCTTCTGATCCAGTATCCGAAGCGCCAGGAAGGCAACCGCATGACCGGCGGCGAGCGCAGCTTCCTGCCGCTGAAGGTCAACACCGCCGGCGTGATCCCGGCCATCTTCGCTTCGTCGCTGCTGATGCTGCCGACGACGGTGGCTCAGTTCACGGCGAACGCGAATCTGCCGGAATGGATGAGCTGGCTGCCGCTGGTGACGGCGCAGCTGACGCACGGCAAGCCCGTCTTCATGGTGCTGTACGCCGTCCTGATCATCTTCTTCTGCTTCTTCTACACCTCGATCACCTTCAACCCCGAGGACACGGCCGAGAACCTGCGCAAGTACGGCGGCTTTCTGCCGGGCATCCGTCCGGGCAAGCGCACGGCCGAGTATCTGGACTATGTCCTGACGCGCCTGACGGTGATCGGCGCCGCCTATATCACCGCCGTCTGTCTGCTGCCGGAGTTCCTGGTCAGCAGCCTGGGGAACAGCCTGTACTTTGGCGGAACGTCTATCTTGATCGTGGTCTCGGTGACGATGGACACTGTCGCCCAGATTCAGTCGCACCTGCTGGCTCACCAGTATGAGGGGCTGATCAAGAAGGCCAAGTTGCGCGGCCGTGGCCGGGGCGGTTCCGCTCCTGCCCGTCGCTGATCGGGTAGGGGGCCCGAAGACATAATGAACCTGATCCTGTTCGGGCCGCCTGCGGCCGGCAAGGGCACCCAGGCCAAGCGGCTGGTCGAGGGGCGGGGCATGGTCCAGCTCTCGACCGGCGACATGCTGCGCGCGGCGATCGCTTCCGGCTCCGAGCTGGGGCTGAAGGTCAAGGACGTGCTGGCGCGAGGCGACCTCGTCACCGACGAGATCGTCATCGCCCTGATCGAAGCGCGCCTGCCGGAGGCCGAGGCCGCCGGCGGCGCCATCTTTGACGGCTTCCCCCGCACGGTGGCTCAGGCTGAAGCATTGGACGCCATGCTGGCCAAGCGCGGCGCCAAGATCGACAGCGTCATCCGCCTGAAGGTGGACGACGCCGCCCTGACGGACCGGATCGGCAAGCGGTTCGCCGAACAGGGCCGTGCAGACGACAATCCCGAGACCTTCAAGGACCGTCTGGCCGTCTACAACCGCCAGACCGCGCCGCTGCTTCCCTACTATGAAGGCCAGGGCAAGCTGACCGAGGTGGACGGCATGGGCGATATCGCCGCCGTGGCCGCCGCTATCGACGCAGCGCTGGACGCCTGATCAGGCGCGCGGTCTGATCTCCTCGACTTCTGAAGCGTTAGCGTTCGGAAGCCTGTGCGGGAGAGGCGGTTGCGACCGGAACGAATGAAACAATGGCGCTGGGGCGCAGCGGGGCTTGTGGCTCTTCTGCACCTCGGCGCCTTTGTGCTTTTGGGCGTAGGGCGGCCCGAGACGACCCTGGACGCGCCGCCGCCGCTTATCATTGTCGACCTGATTCCGTTTGAACGTCCCGAGCCGCCTCCGCCCCCGCCTGCGGAACCGGCAGTCACGCAAGGGGGCGGAGCGCCCGCCGCCGCCTCAAGCGTGCGTCCCCCGCGACCGCGTCCGGCGCCGCCTCCGCCCGAAGTCGTCGCGCCCCCGCGTCCCGCTTATGAACAGCCACTGGTCCTCGGCGCGGCGCCAGAGCCCGGTCCGACGCCGGGTCAGGGCCAGGGCGGGCAGGGGACGGGCAGCGGCGGCGGCAGCGGTTCCGGCGTCGGCCCCGGCGAGGGCGACGGCCCGCCGCGCATCATTCGCGGCCCGACGGTGGGCGAACTGCGCGCCCTTCACCCACGCGAAGCCTTCCGCCAGCGGAAGGGCGGGCAGGCGACGCTGGCCTGTCGGGTTCGGCTGGACACTACCCTGAGCGACTGCCGCCTGGTGGACGAAACGCCGTCGGGGATGGGATTCGGTCAGGCGGCCCTTGCGGCCTCGCGATATTTCCGCTTTCGTCCTCCGACGCAGAACGGAGCGCCGATTGATGGTCGAGAGGTCCGGGTGGGGGTCGAATGGCCCTGAACCATCCTGCTCACGGCGCTTGCCCGTTGACGCATCGGGAATCCCCTGTATAAGGGCGGACTTCCGCGAAGGGCGTACACGCTCCTGGTCTGTTGACCGGAGCGGTTTCTGCGTCTGATTAACGCGTACTTGGAGAATTTCGTGGCCCGTATCGCAGGCGTCAACATTCCGACCAACAAGCGCGTTGAAATCGCGCTTCAGTACATCCACGGCATTGGCGCGCATAACGCCAAGGAGATCACGGCCAAGATCGGCATCGAGCCGGCTCGCCGCGTGAACCAGCTGACCGACGCGGAGATCCTGCAGATCCGCGAAGCCATCGACCGCGACTACACTGTCGAAGGCGACCTGCGTCGCGAGACGTCGATGAACATCAAGCGTCTGATGGACCTGGCCTGCTATCGCGGCCTGCGTCACCGTAAGGGCCTGCCGGTCCGCGGCCAGCGCACTCACACCAACGCTCGCACCCGCAAGGGTCCGGCCAAGCCGATCGCCGGCAAGAAGAAGTAAGAGAGAGGCCTGACCGATGGCTAAGGAACCGGGTCGCGTTAAGCGCCGCGAACGTAAGAACATCACCTCGGGCGTCGCCCACGTGAATGCTTCGTTCAACAACACCATGGTGACCATCACCGACGCTCAAGGGAACGCGATTTCCTGGTCGTCGGCCGGCCACATGGGCTTCAAGGGCTCGCGCAAGTCGACGCCGTACGCCGCTCAGATGGCTGCGGAAGACGCTGGCAAGAAGGCCGCCGAGCACGGCGTCAAGACGCTGGAAGTGAACGTTTCGGGTCCGGGTTCGGGCCGTGAGTCGGCCCTGCGCGCCCTGCAGGCCGTCGGCATGACGATCACGACCATCCGCGACGTGACGCCGATGCCGCACAACGGCTGCCGTCCGCCCAAGCGCCGTCGCGTCTAAGGTTCACGCCGCCTACCCCTTCTCCCGGCGGCTCCTGTTGTCCTGAACGTGAGGACACGGAGCCGTCGAAACCCGTTCGAGGGACTTTATGATCGAAAGAAACTGGCAAGAGCTGATCCGTCCCGAGAAACCGCAAGTCGAGGGCGGGTCTGACCCGCAGCACAAGGCGCGTCTGATCGCCGAACCTCTCGAGCGCGGTTTCGGTGTGACGCTCGGCAACGCGCTTCGTCGCGTTCTGCTGTCTTCGCTTCAAGGCGCGGCGGTCACGGCCATTCAGATCGACGGCGTTGTTCACGAGTTCTCGTCGCTGGAAGGCGTTCGCGAGGACGTCGTCGACATCGTTCTGAACATCAAGCAACTGGCCCTGCGCATGCACGCAGAAGGTCCGAAGCGGATGACCCTGCGCGCCACGGGCCCTGGCCCGGTGACTGCGGCTCAGATCGAACTGCCGGCCGATATCGAGGTGCTGAACCCGGATCACGTGATCTGCACCCTGGACGACGGCGCTTCGGTCCGCATGGAATTGACGGTCCAGAACGGCAAGGGCTACGTCGCCGCCGAACTGAACCGCCCGGAAGACGCTCCGATCGGCCTGATCGCCGTCGACGCCCTGTATTCGCCGGTGAAGCGCGTCGCCTATCGCGTCGAGCCGACCCGTCAGGGCCAGTCGCTGGACTACGACAAGCTGATCCTGGAAGTTGAAACCAACGGCGCCGTCTCGCCGGTTGACGCCGTGGCCTACGCCGCGCGCATCCTGCAAGACCAGCTGCAGATCTTCATCACCTTCGATGAGCCGACCAAGGCTGTCGAGCAGTCGGACGGCAAGCCCGAACTGCCCTTCAACCCGGCCCTGCTGAAGAAGGTGGATGAGCTCGAGCTGTCGGTCCGTTCGGCCAACTGCCTGAAGAACGACAACATCGTCTACATCGGCGACCTGATCCAGAAGACCGAGGGCGAAATGCTTCGCACCCCGAACTTCGGCCGCAAGTCGCTGAACGAAATCAAGGAAGTTCTGGCGTCCATGAGCCTGAGCCTCGGCATGGATGTGCCGAACTGGCCGCCGGAAAACATCGAAGATCTGGCCAAGAAATTCGACGACCAGATCTGATCATTAACCCCTCCGCCCAGGTCCCGCGTGGATCGGTTGGGGCGGTTAGAATGAGAGGCCCCAGGTCTCGTCCGCCAAGTAGGGACGAGAAACCAGGGTCGAGTAGGAGAGACCCCGATGCGCCACGGCGCCGCCTATCGTAAGCTCGGCCGTACGGTCAGCCACCGCCAGGCCATGTTCGCCAACATGGCCGCCTCGCTGATCAAGCACGAGCAGATCACGACCACCCTGCCCAAGGCGAAGGAACTGCGTCCCTTCGTCGAGAAGCTGGTCACCTTGGCCAAGAAGGGCGACCTGCACGCTCGTCGTCAGGCCATCAGCGCCGTTCGCGACGTGCCGCAGGTCGGCAAGCTGTTCGACACGCTGGCTCCGCGTTACGCTGAGCGTAACGGCGGCTACATCCGCATCATGAAGGCGGGCTTCCGTCACGGCGACAACGCCGCGATGGCCGTCATCGAGTTCGTGGATCGCGACGTCGAGGCCAAGGGCAAGGACTCCGGTTCGGTCTTCGCCATCGAGGGCGACGACGAGGCCTGATTTCAGGCTTCACTGTTGAAATGCCGAAAGGGCGGCCGGAGCGATCCGGCCGCCCTTTCTTTTTGCCTCCGCCGTGGCTTGGCTGTGGGTAATCCTTGTCGCAGGCCTTTTCAGGCTGCGGGTAAATTGCGTCCGGGCCGCGAAGACGCCAAGCTGTCGCCAAGCCTCGCAGAAGGCTGAGAGTGAACGCATCAGGAGATCGCATGACCCGTCCGTCCGCCGTGCTTGCGGCCAGTTTGGCTTTTTGGGCCCTGTCCTCCGTCAGCGCCCTGGCGCTCGAAGCCGCCGTCTCGCCGGCCCCGGTCGCGGCCACGGCCGCCCCCGCCCGCACCCTCACCACCCCGCTGGAGGCGTTCGGCCATGAGGTCGGGGCGGACTATCATCTGATCACCTACACCCAGTTTGAGCGCTATCTGCACACCCTGGCAGGGCAGTCGGACCGGATGAAGCTGCTGGAGATCGGCAAGTCCTCCGAAGGGCGGACGCAGTATCTCTCGGTCGTTTCCTCGCCGCAGAACCTGGCGAACATCGACCGCTATCAGGAGATCGCGCGGCGCCTGGCCAAGGCCGAGGGCGTCAGCGAGGACGAGGCCCGCGCCTTGGCCGTCGAGGGCAAGGCCGTGGTGTGGATCGACGGCGGTCTGCACTCCACCGAGACGGTGCCGCCCCAGGCCCTGATCGCTGCCCTGTATGAATGGCTGACCGCCGAAGACGCCGAGGCCAGGCGCATCCTGGACGACGTGGTCATCCTGTTCGCGCCGATGAACCCGGACGGATGGGAGTTGGTCTCGACCTGGTACATGCGCAACGCGGACCCGCTGAAACGCGAATACGCGTCTATTCCCCGCCTGTATCAGAAGTACGTCGGTCACGATAACAACCGCGACTACTACCTGTCGGCGATGGCCGAGACGACCAACGTCAACCGGCAGTTCTTCCGCGAGTGGTTCCCGCAGATCATCTACAACCATCACCAGACGGCGCCGGCGGGGACCGTGGTCTTCATGCCGCCGTTCCGCGACCCCTTCAACTACAACTACGATCCGCTGGTCATGAGCACCCTCTCCGAGGTCGGGGCCGCCATGCACAGCCGCCTGATCGAGGAGGGCAAGCCCGGCTCGACCATGCGCAGCGGGGCGAACTATTCGACGTGGAACAACGGGATGGAGCGCTCCGTCACCTATTTCCACAATGCGGTCGGCCTGCTGACGGAGATCACCGGCCACCCGACGCCCAGCCAGATCAGCCTGATCCCGGACAACCAGTTGCCGCGCAACGACCTGCCCCTGCCGGTGGCGCCGCAAACCTGGCGTTTCGCCCAGTCGATTGAGTACTCGCAATCGATCAACCGGGCGGTGCTGAACTACGCCTCGCGCAACAAGGATCGGGTGCTGTTCAACATCTGGCGTATGGGCCAGAACGCCATCGACAAGGGCAATACCGACACCTGGCGGGTCACGCCCTCGGCGATCGACGCCCTGAACGCAGCGGCGGGCGAGAACGCTCGCCGAGTCGATCCGGCCCTGTATGAGAGCGTGCTGCGCGACCCGGCCCGGCGCGATCCGCGCGGCTATGTCATTCCGGCGGATCAGGCCGACCTGCCCACCGCCGTCGCCTTCCTCAACAGCCTGATCAAGACCGGCGTGGATGTGGAGCGGGCGACGCGCGCCTTCACCATCGGGGCTAAGACCTATCCGGCGGGTTCCTATGTGGTGAAGACGGCCCAGGCCTATCGCCCGCACGTGCTGGACATGTTCGAGCCGCAGGACCATCCGCACGACCTGCAGTATCCGGGCGGCCCGCCCAAACTGCCCTATGACGCCACGGGCTACACCCTGGCCATGCAGATGGGCGTGCAGTTCGACCGCATCCTGGACGGCTTCGAGGCGCCGACCGAACGCGTCGCCGACGTCATGGCCCCGCCGCCGGGCCGGATCGAGGGATCGGGCCGGGCGGGCTGGCTGATCGATCATGCGCCCGTCAACGGCTACATCCTGACCAACCGCCTGCTGGCGGCGGGTCTGCCCGTCTACTGGCAGGAGCGCGAAACCCGCGCGGGTCGCGCGACCCTGCCGCCCGGCGCCCTGTGGATTCCGGCCGACGACAAGGCCCGCCCGATCGTCGAGGCGGCCGTGCGCGACCTGGGCCTGACCGCCCACGCGGTCGCCCGCGCGCCGGGCGGCGAGCAGATCGCCCTGAAGCCGGTGCGCATCGGCCTGGTCGATCGCTACGGCGGCTCCATGGCCTCGGGCTGGACCAAGTGGATGCTGGAGCAGTTCGAGTATCCGTTCGAGGTGGTCTATCCGCAGCGCCTCGACGCGGGCGACCTGAACAAGGATTTCGACGTCCTGGTCTTCGCCTCGGACATGATCCCGGCCGACCTGTCCGCCGCCGCCCAGCGCGAACAGCCGGCGCCCGAGAGCATCCCCGCCGAATACCGCGGCTGGCTGGGCCATATCACTGCCGAGAAGACGGTTCCTCAGATCGACGCCTTTGCGCGGGCGGGCGGCAGCGTCGTCACCATCGGCTCGGCTCACCGCCTGGCCGCCGCCATGGGCGCGCCGGTGCAGGATGTGCTGACAGGCGCCGACGGCAAGCCCCTGGCCTCGACCGACTTCTTCATCCCCGGCGCGGTGATGCAGACCGAGGTCGACAACAGCCGTCCGCTGACCTTCGGCGCCCCGCGCCAGATGAACGTCTTCTTCAACCGCAACACGGGCTTCCGCCATGCGGGCGAAGGGGCCAGCCTGGTGCGCTATCCGCAACAGGTCGCCGTCTCCAGCGGCTGGGCGATCGGCCCGGAGAGGCTGTCGGGCGCCGACGCCGTGCTGGACCTGGAGCACGGCCAGGGCCGGGTCATCGTTCTGGGGCCCGATGTGGTGAACCGGGCCCAGGCGCGGGCGTCGTCGCGACTGCTCTTCAACGCCCTGTTCTATGGCCCTGCTGCAAGCCGCGCTGAGGACTAAGCGCGGCGCTCAGGCGTAAAAATGAAAAGGCCGCCCGGCCTCTGCGGGGCGGCCTTTTTGCTGCGGAAGCGTCGGGATCAGCTTTCGGAGGCGTCGGCCTGCGTCGCCTTCGCGGCCCGGCTGCGGCCGTAGATGAAGTAGACGACGAGGCCGACCAGGTTCCAGACCACGAACCAGAGCTGTGTCTTTTGCGGCAGGCTGGCGAGCAGGTACAGACAGCCCGCGATGGCGACGGGACCAACGAACCAGCCCAGCGGCGTGCGGAAGCCGCGCGCCATGTCCGGCGCGCGACGACGCAGGATCAACATGCACAGGGCCACGGCGCTGAACGCCACCAGAGTGCCCGCGTTGGCGAGGGCGACGATTTCGTCCAGCGGGAAGAACAGGGCGATGGTTCCCACCACGCAGGCGGTGAACACGGTGATGCGCACGGGGGCGCCGCCCTTGGAGACGCGGGCCAGGCCGCGCGGCAGCAGGCCGTCGCGCGCCATGACGAAGAAGATGCGGCTCTGGCCGTAGAAGAAGGCCAGAATAACCGTAGGCAGGGTCAGGACCGCCGTGACAGCCAGGAAATGAGCGGCGCCAGGCTGGCTGATCTCGCGCAGGATCAGGGCCAGCGGCTCGGGGCTGTTGGCGAAGCGGGTGAAGGGTGTCGCCCCCAGGGCGACGGTGGCGATGATGGTGTAGATGGCCGCGCAGGCCAGCATGGAGCCGATGATCCCAATGGCCAGGTCGCGCTTGGGATTGCGCGTTTCCTCGGCCGCCGTGGCGATGGCGTCGAAACCGTAGAAGGCCGAGAAAATGATGGCCGCCGCCGCCATGACCCCGCGCTCGACGCCGTCAGGCCCCATGTGACGGGCGAAACCATAGGGGCTGAAGGGCTCCAGGTTGGCGGCGTTGAAGTGGGGCAGGGCGAACCAGACGAACAGGGCCAGGGCCGACAGCTTCACCGCCACCAGGATCAGGTTCAGCGTTGCGCTTTTCTTGGCGCCGGTCAGCAGCAGGGCGGCCACGACGATGATGATGAAGAGGGCGGGGACGTTGGCGATTCCGCCCGCGTGCGGCCCCTGCATCAGTGCCATCGGCAGGCCCAGCCAATCATGCAGTAGCGGGGCCGCATAACCTGCCCAACTGACGGCCACGGCGCTGACCACAAGGCTGTATTCCAGGATCAGGCTCCAGCCGATGACCCAACCGGCCATCTGGCCCAGCACTACGCGCGAATAGGTATAGGCGCTGCCCGACGCCGTCACCGTGCTGGCCATCTCTGCGTAGCACATGGCGGCGCAGGCGCAGACGAAACCGGCGATCAGGAAGGACAGCAGGACGGCGGGGCCCGCCTTGTCCGCGCCGATGCCGATCAGGGTCAGGATGCCGGTGCCGACGATGGCGCCTACGCCCATCGCCACCAGATGCGGCCAGCTCAGGCTGCGAGCGAGGGTCTGGGGGCCCGGTTCTGGATTGGGGCGCGGTAGCGCGTCTGGGCCGCCCATCGGTGGCTCCTGTCTGAGGAAGGTCATGAAGCCAGCGGGTTTGCGGTGGATGCCGCGGCAATACAAGGGGCTCGGGCGCGCCAGCGGACGACCCGTCCGGATTTCTGATCCGATGGCGGAATTTTCGTCACGGTTTCACCGTTGAAACGGCACGAAAACGAGGCCGATCCGTCACCGGCCCGCGCAAGCTTCCATCGCGCTTTTCTCTATCCCTCCCCGTCGGGCAGGAGGGGTCCGATGTCATTACCGGTCGGTATGGCCGTCCCCCCGCCGCAGATTTTTGATCAATCGGTGGAACGACGATGAACAGCAGCTTCAAGACCCTGCTCGTGGTGGCGGCCAGCACCCTGGCTCTGGCGGCCTGCGGCGGCTCGGCCGAGGTGGCTTCGCCCGGCGAGGGCGACTTCGGCAATGGCGGCAGCAATGGCGGCGGTAACGGCAACGGCAATGGCGGCAACGGCCAGGCGGCGGCGGACTGCCCCGCTGGTTTCGCCAACGTCGGCACCATGGCCAACGGCACGTTGCGCAACTGTCAGCTGCCGCAGCAGATCAACGGTCCGCTGACCGTGCCGCTGCGCGCCGGCACCATCTATTCGATTTCGGGCCGCACGGCCGTCGGCGTGGACGGCGGCGTCGACGCCTCGGCCAACACCGGCACTCAGGGCGTCCTGACGGTCGAGGCGGGCGTGACCATCTTCGCCTCGGGCGGCGGCGACTATCTGCTGATCAACCGCGGCTCGCAGATCTACGCGGAAGGCACGGCCTCGCAGCCGATCATCTTCACCAGCCGCCAGAACGTCGAAGGCGCGACGAACGAGAACTCGCACGGTCAATGGGGCGGCATCGTCATCGCCGGCCGCGCGCCTCAGGCCAACTGCCAACTGACCGCACCGGTCACCTGCACCGGCCAGGTCGAGGGCACCAACGCCTTCTATGGCGGCGGCAACGCCAACGACAACTCGGGGCGTCTGCGTTACGTGCAGATTCGTTATTCGGGCTTTGAAATCTCGACCGGCAACGAACTGCAGGCTCTGACCCTGGCGGGCGTCGGCGCGGGCACTGTCATCGAATACGTCCAGTCCTACAACTCGTCGGACGACGGCATCGAAATCTTCGGCGGCAACGTCAACCTGAGCCGCATCGTCATCAACGGCGCTGACGACGATGGCTTCGACACCGACACCGGCTGGCGCGGCGGCGCCCAGTTCGGCATCGTGACCCAGCGCGCTCCGAATGCGACCAGCCGCTCGGCCGGTTTCGAGTTCTCGGCCGCCCCGGCCTCGACGCCGCTGGCCCAGCGCTACAACTCCCAGCCCAAGATCGCCAACTGGACCCTGGTGGGCCGCAACTCGCCGACCGACGCCCACACCGTCGCCCACTTCGACACGGGCGTGAAGGCCACCGTCGTCAACTCGGTCTTCACCAGCGTGGCGGGTTCCGCAGCCGGTTGCCTGGACATTGCGGACGCCGACACCGCCAGCGTGAACCCGGTGTTCAACTCGGTCTTCATGTCCTGCGGCATTCCCTACCGCGCCAGCGGCGCTGCGCGTTCGGAGCCAATCTTCACGGCCGGTTCGAACAACACGGTCAAGGGAACCTCGACCCTGACCGCGCCGACCTCGGGCGTCACCATCACCAATCAGGTTCTGACCTTCATCAACGGCGCCAATGAAACCGCCGTGACCCCGGTCAAGGCCTCGAGCGTGCATCCCTTCTTTGTCGATACCGACTACATCGGCGCTGTGAAGAACGCCTCGGACACCTGGTGGCAGGGTTGGACCTGCGGCCTGACCGCCAACTCGAAGTGCTGATGAACCCTCTGGCGAGGCGGCGGTCCGAAAGGGCCGCCGCCGACCCATTGAGCGCCCAGCCTCACTCGACCTTCGCAAGGCAGCCGAACATGAAGAACAAGACCCTGACCCGTAACGGGGTGCTGCTGGCCAGCAGCGCCCTCGTCGCCGCTTTCGGCGCGCCCAGTCTCGCGCTCGCCCAGGCTGTCGCACAGGCGGCTGCTCCCGCCGCCGCCGTGGCGCTGAGCACTGAACTGCCCGCCGATCCGGAAAGCCCGGATCAGGTGACGCAGACCCCGGCCACCCAGTTGGGCGACATCGTCGTCCTGGGGCGCAATATCCCGGAGCCGAACCGTCAGAGCGCCGAGGTGGCTGCTTTCCTGACCTCCGAAGACCTGCAACGCACCGGCGATTCCACCGCCGCCGCCGCCCTGACCCGCGTGACCGGCCTGTCGATAGTCGATGGTCGCTTCGTCTATGTACGCGGCCTGGGCGAGCGCTATTCCTCGGCCCTGCTGAATGGCTCGCCGTTGCCCAGTCCCGAACCGCTGCAACGCGTGGTGCCGCTGGACCTGTTCCCCTCCAGCATCCTGGCGGGCGTGACGGTTCAGAAGTCCTATTCTCCCAACTATCCGGGCGAGTTCGGCGGCGGGGTCATCGACCTGCGTACGGTGGACGCCCCGGCCGAGCCCTTCCTGACCTTCAAGGCGGGCGTCGGCGGCAACACCGAGACCACCGCGCGCGACAACCTCGTCTACTACGGCTCGGATTCCGACTGGACCGGGTTCGACGACGACACCCGCAAGGTTCCGGGCCAGATCGCCCAGGCCTTCCGTCTCGGCAAACAGATCAACCTGGCCAACTTCTCGGCGTCGGAAGTTCAGGCGATGGGCCGCTCGCTGGTCAATGCGCCGCTGCGTCTGATGCAGCGTCAGCAGACGCCGGTCGACGGCAGTCTGGAGCTGGCGGGCGGCTTCCGCACCCCGACCGAGATCGGCGACATGGGCGTCATCGCCGTCGCCGGCTATGACAACTCGTGGCGCACCCGTCAGGCGATCCAGGAAAAGTCGCAGTTCGAAGGCGACATCCTGATCCCCAGGTCGACCAAGGATGTAGAGTCCAATCAGAACGATGTGCGCCTGAACTTCCTGGGCGGCCTGTCGCTGACGACCGACGATCATGAGGTGAAGTGGACGAACCTCTATGTCCGCACCACGACCAAGCGCGCCCGCATTTCCAGCGGCCCTGACTTCGACGCGGGCGACAGCATCATCCGCAACGACTACACGGAATGGTTCGTGCGTCAGTTGTTCACCAGCCAGCTCGCGGGCGAACACTATTTCGGCGCTGACGGCGCGTGGAAGCTGGACTGGCGCGCGGCCTACGCCAAGACCTCGCGCGACGCCCCCTATGAATCGCGCTTCCAGTACGGTGTCGACGCCCAGGACCGCTTCATCCACAACGTGCAGGGCAACCAGATCTCGTTCAGCGAACTGGACGATGAAGTCTGGTCCGGCGGCGCGGACCTGGCCTACAAACTGCCGATGGCGGCGGGCCGGGAAGCGACCATCAGCATCGGCGCCTCGACGCTGGACAACACCCGTTCGGCCGAGCGTCATGACCTGCAGTTCGAGGCCGTCAACGGCCTGACCGACAGCCAGCGCCGGGCGCGGATCGACTATCTGTTCTCGGACTTCAACATCAATCCGTGGACCCTGCAGTTGCGTGAGGTCGCAGGCTCGAACGGCGCCAACGCCTATGACGCCGACCTCAAGGTCAACGCGGTCTACGCCATGGTCGACGCCGAGTTCGTGCCGACCGTGCGCACCACCTTCGGCGTCCGTTTCGAGGACGGACAGCAGAGCGTGACCCCCCGCGACCTGTTCGGCGGGACCTCGTCCTATGAGGCGACCGAGATCAAGGAGCAGTATTGGCTGCCGTCGTTCACCGCGACGTGGAACTTCACCGAGGATCAGCAACTACGCTTCGGCGCGTCCAAGACGATCGGCCGCCCGCAGTTCCGCGAACTGGCGCCTCAGGCCTACACCGATCCGGAAAGCGACCGCGTCTTCATCGGCAACCCCTATCTGACGGACACCGAAATCCTGAACTTGGACGCGCGCTGGGAATGGTACTTCGGTCGCCAGCAGTTCGTCACGGCGGGCGTCTTCTACAAGAAGCTGGACAAGCCGGTCGAAGCGATGATCGTCGACGTCGGCAACCAGCGCCAGCAGTCCTTCCTCAATGCGCCGGAAGCGACCGTCATGGGCGTCGAGGCCGAGGTGAAGAAGTATTTCGAGTTCGCCGATCAGACGGCCTTCATTTCCAACAAGCGCTGGCTGGTGCAGGCCAACTACACCTGGTCCGACTCCGAGATTTCGGTGGGCGAGAACGACACCGTCATCACCCTGAGCGGCGCGGGCGCCCCGCAACCGGCCCGCGCCTTCCTGCAGGACGGCAGCCGTCTGCAGGGCCAGTCCGAACACGTCGCCAACCTGCAACTGGGCTGGGAAGACGACACGGCGCGGTCGCAGGCGACGCTGATCCTGAACTATGTGTCGGAGAGGATCACGGCGCGTGGCGCGGGTCTGTATGAAGCCCGCGAGCCTGACTATCTGCAGGAGCCGGGCGCCTTCCTCGACTTCGTCTATCGCAAGGACTTCACCGTCAAGGGCCGCGACCTGGGCTTCGCCTTCGAGCTGCGCAACCTGCTGGGGACCGGGTTCGAGGAGTATCAGGAACTGGGCAACAAGATCCGCATCAACAAATACGATCTGGGCCAGAGCGCCTCGGTCAGCCTGACCGCGCGTTTCTAGGCGCAGGTTAGGACCGACATTTGAGCCGGGAGGTCTAGCGGCCTCCCGGCTTTTTTATTCCCCCTCTCGCTGGGGGAGGGTGACGTTTGCACGTCATTCGCTCCGAACCCGCTGCATCTGTCGTGACAACTTCTCGGCGCTGTCATGGTTCGGAGCGAGCCGGGTACGGAGCATCCGCCTAGGGAGGCGTTGCGGCCGCGAGAGGCCGTTGGGGATGTCTCCCTTGCTCGCTGGCCTTCGCAAACTGAGCGGCGTTTCATGGGGCCGGGGCGGCCTGTCCCTCCGTCGCCTATCCCTTCGTCATCTGCCGCTGCGGCGCGTGGTCGAAGCGGCGCTGATCCTGCTTCTTCTGGTGCAGGCCGGGCGGCTGGTCTGGCTGTTCGCGGCTCCGGCGCCGCAGGCCGTGCAGGCGCGTCTTCTGCCGGAGGTCGATCTCAGCATCCTGTCGCGCTTCGACGCCTTCTTCCGTAACGGCGGTGGAGGTGCGCAAACGTCTCCGTCGGACGGCGGCGGCCTGACCCTGTTCGGCGTGCGCGCGGACGGCGCGGGCGGCGGTTCGGCCATCATCGGCCTGTCGGACGGACGTCAGGTCTCGGTCGGCGCGGGCGAGGAACTGGAGGCGGGTCTGACCCTGACCTCGGTCGCCCCTGATCATGTCATGCTGTCGCGCGGCGGCGCGCCGTTCCGTCTCGACTTTCCCGATATGGTCTCGGGCGCCGTGCCCGCAGCGCCTGCAACGACGCCGCAACCCGCTGTGACGGCGCCTGAACCCGCCTCGGCCGAGGACGCGGTGGTCGATCCTCAGCGCCTGATCGCCCAGGCGGGGCTGCGACCCCGCATCCAGGGGCTGGGCGTCAACGGCCTGACCGTTTCCGCCTCGGGCGACGGCGGGGAGTTGCGCAATGCGGGGCTGCGCTCGGGCGACGTCATCCTGTCTGTCAACGGCACGGCCCTGAACAGCCCTCAGGCGCTCGCCGCCCTGCGCGGCCAGCTGGCCGACGCCCCTTCGGCCCAGATTCAGTTCGAGCGCGACGGTCAGGTCCGCTCCACCACCCTAAGGACGCGCCCATGAAGGCCCCCAGTCGTCGCTCCGGAAGCCGCTCCCTGCTTACCGGCGTTCTGGCCGCTGTTCTGGCGGTCCAGCCGCTGGCCGCCGCGCCGGTGATGGCGCAGGAGACGCGCCAGACGCTGAACGTCCAGAACGCCGACATCCGCGCCTTCGTGCAGGATGTGGCGCGCACGACCGGGCGCACCTTCATCGTCGATCCGGCGGTGACGGGCACGGTGACGGTGTCCAGCCCGCGCCCGCTGACCCGCGCTCAGCTGTTCGAGGTCTTCCTGTCGACGCTGCGGGCCAATGGCCTCGTCGTGACGCCGACGTCGTCGGGCGCCTATCGCATCAGCCCGGCCCAGGGCGCGGCGCAAGGCCCCGCCACCGTCGGCGCCGAACGCTTCACCACCGAGGTCTTCACCCTTCGCCACATCGATGCCGCCTCGGCCGCCGAGACGATCCGGCCTCTGGTCGGGGCGCAGGGGCAGGTGCTGGCCAATCCCGGCGCCAACAGCGTGGTGGTGGCCGACTTCGCCGACAATCTGTCGCGCATCCGGGCGCTGGTCGGCCGCATCGACGTGGATCGTTCCGCCTATGAGGTCGTGACGCTGGAGAACGCCTCGGCGCGCGAGATCGCAGGCGTGCTGCAACAGGTGACGGGCGGTCCCGGCGGTCCCGGCCTGGTGACGATCACCCCGGTCGAAAGCTCCAACGCCCTGGTGCTGCGCGGGGACGGTCAGGCCCTGTCGCGGGTGCGCGGTCTGATCGCCGATCTGGACGGCCGGGCGCGGGCCAGTCAGGACGTCAATGTCGTCTTTCTGGAGCACGCGGACGCCGAGCAGCTTCTGCCGGTTCTGCAACAGATCGTGGGGCAGCCTGCGGATGCTGCGGCGACCTCGTCCCCGCGCCTGCGCACCGCCCGCGCCGGGGCGAACCAGACGACCAGCGGCATGGGGCAGGGCGGCCTGACCACGACGGGCGAGGCCGACAGCGGGCCGATCGGCTCGACCACGGTGACCGCCACGGGCCAGCGCGCCACCATCGCCCGTTTCCCCGGCGCGAACGCTCTGGTCATCTCCGGCCCTGCGGATATGCAGCGCACCCTGACCGATGTGATCCGCCAACTGGACGTGCGCCGTCAGCAGGTGCTGATCGAGGCCATTGTCGTCGAGCTGAGCGACAAGGCCGTGCGCGATCTGGGCGTGCAGTGGCTGCTGGCGGGCGAGCAGGGCGTCGGCCTGACCAACTATTCCGACCGCGCCGCGCCCTTGGTCCCCATTGCGGGCGGGGCGGCGGCGGGCCAGCTCGACAAGGACGATCCCTTACGCGAACGGCTGCAGAATCTGGCGCTGAACAGCCTGCTGGGCGCCAACGGCTTCGTCGGCGGGGCGGGCGGCAAGTGGGGCGACGGCCTGTTCGGCTTCATCATCAATGCGGCCAAGACGGACGCGGGCTCCAACCTGTTGCAGACCCCGTCGATCATGACGCTGGACAACGAAGAGGCCACCTTCCTGGTCGGGCAGGAGGTGCCGATCACCACCGGCCGGGCCATTCTGGACGGCAACTCCAACCCCTTCACCACGACCGAGCGCAAGGACATCGGCGTACGCCTGACGGTGCGGCCCCAGATCAATGCGGGCGGCTCCATCACCCTGACGCTGAGGCAGGAGGTGTCGAGCATCAACGGCCTGCTGACCAGCGGCGCCAACGACCTGATCCTGGACAAGCGCGAGCTGGAGACGACGCTGGTGGTCGATGACGGCGACATCGCCGTGGCGGGTGGCCTGCTGGATCAGAACGATCGGCTGGAGACCAGCAAGGTGCCGGGGCTGGGCGACATTCCGGGCGTCGGCGTCCTGTTCCGCTCGACCAGCCGCGAGCGGGGACGGACCAATCTGATGGTCTTCCTGCGCCCGACCATCCTGCGCACCACGGCGGACGCGCAGGGGCTGGCGGCGGATCGCTGGGGCTATATGCGCGGCGAGCAGCAGAGGGTTCATCCCGATCGCGAGCCCAGCCTCGACGCCCTGCTGCGCGACTATATGCAGGCGCAGCCGCCTGCGGCTCCGGCGGCGGGCGAGCCGTTGGTCATCGCCCCTGTCGCGCCGGTCGCTGCCCAGCCCCTGCCGCCGGTATCGGGAGCCGCCCGGTGATCACCGTCGTCGACCCGCGCCTGCCCTACGGCTTCGCCAAGACCCACGGCGTCCTGCTGCTGGCGGCGGGCGAGGTGATGGCGGTGGGGGTGCGCGAGGGCGCCGATCCGCTGGCTCTGGTCGAGGCGCGCCGCGCGCTAGGCCGCCCGCTGGAGGCGACGCCGCTCAGCGCCGCCGCCTTCGATCGCAAGTTATCGGAAGTCTATGCGGGCGAGCAGTTGACGGCGGCCGACGGCGACGACCTGTCCCTGCCGGTGGGCCTCGACAGTCTGGTGGACGACATTCCGGCGGCGGCGGACCTGCTGGACGCCACGGACGACGCGCCGGTCATCCGCCTGATCAATGGCGTCATCGCCGAGGCCGCCCGCATCGGCGCCTCGGACGTGCATCTGGAAAGCTATGAGACGCGCCTGCTGGTGCGGATGCGGGTGGACGGGGTGCTGCGCGAGGCGCTGAGCCTGAACCCGCGCGTGGCGCCGCTGCTGGTGTCGCGCATCAAGGTCATGGCGCGCCTCGACATCGCCGAGAAGCGCAAGCCCCAGGACGGGCGCATCCCCCTGACGCTGGGCGGCAAGTCGCTGGACGTGCGCGTCTCGACCCTGCCGTCGCGGGCGGGCGAGCGGGTGGTGCTGCGGATTCTGGACAAGGATCAGGCCGGGATGACGCTGGACCGGCTGGGCATGGATCCGGCGGCGCTGGAGGCCTTCCGCCATGCGCTGGCCGAGCCGAACGGCATCATCCTCGTCACCGGGCCGACCGGCTCGGGCAAGACGACCAGCCTCTATGCCGGGCTGTCGCTGCTGAACGACGGATCACGCAACATCCTGACGGTCGAAGACCCGGTTGAATACGCCATGGAGGGCGTGGGCCAGACGCAGGTGAATCCCAAGGTCGGCATGACCTTCGCCGCCGGTCTGCGCGCCATCCTGCGTCAGGATCCCGATGTGGTCATGGTCGGCGAGATCCGCGACACGGAGACGGCGGCCATCGCCGTTCAAGCCTCGCTGACAGGCCATCTGGTTCTGTCGACGGTCCACACCAATGATGCGGCCGGTGCGGTGACGCGTCTGCGTGACATGGGGGTCGAGCCCTTCCTGCTGGCCTCGACCCTGCGGCTGGTGGTGGCGCAGCGGCTGGTGCGGCGCCTGTGCCCGCACTGCCGGATCGAGGAGACGGCGGATAGGGCGACGGCGCGGCTGATCGGCGCCGAAGAAGGCGTGCGCGTCTGGCGGCCGCACGGTTGCGCCGACTGCGGCTCGACCGGTTATGTTGGGCGCATCGGCCTTTATGAGACGCTGACGGTGGACGAGAAGGTGCGCCGCCTGATCGCCTCGGGCGCGGATGAAGACGCGGTGTTCGACGCCGCCTTCGCGCGCGGCGGGACGCTGGCCGACCGGGCGCGAGCGCTGGTGCTGGAGGGCGTCACCTCGGTCGAGGAGGCCCTGCGCGTGGCGCGTCAGGAAACCGCCGCCGAAGAGGTCGCGGCCTGATGGCGGCCTTCGACTACATCGCGGCTGACGCGGTCGGGCGGACGGTCAGCGGCTCTGTGACCGCTGCCGACGAGGCCGCCGCGCGCAAGGCGCTGGCGAAGCGTCAGCTGGCGCCATTACAGCTGTCGCCCGGTCGCTCGGGCGCAGTCGCGGCGGCGTCGAAAGCCGGCAAGGCCGGACGGCTGTCGCCCAAGGCGCTGGCGCTGACGACGCGGCAACTGGCGACGCTGATTTCCGTCTCTCCGCTGGAGGAGGCGTTGCGGAACCTGATGCTTCAGGCCGATCGGCCAAACCTGCGCCGCGTGCTGGAAGGCGTCCACGCCGGGGTGATCGAGGGGCGGCGCCTGTCGGACGCCATGGGCCAGCAGGGCGCGGCCTTTCCACCGCTGTATCGCGCCATGACGGCGGCGGGCGAGCAGTCGGGGGCGCTGCAGCCCATCCTTGAACGCCTCGCCGACGGGCTGGAGCGAGACGAGGTCGTGCGCGGCAAGGTGCTGACGGCGCTGGTCTATCCGTGCGTGCTGGCGGTGGTGGCGCTGGGCGTCATCGTCGCCATGATGACCTATATCGTGCCCAAGGTGGTCGATCAGTTCGACAGCATGGGCCAGACCCTGCCGCTGCTGACGCGGCTGGTGATCGGACTGTCGGACCTGATGCGCGACTGGGGCTGGCTGATGGCGCTGATCCTCGCCGCCGTGGTCGCCGCAGGGCTGATCGCGCGGCGGCGCGAGGCGGTGCGGCTCAAGATGGACGCCTGGGTGCTGCGCCTGCCGCTGGTCGGGCGGCTGACGCGCGATCTGCACGGGGCGCGCATGGCTCGCACCCTGTCGACCATGATCGCGGCGGGCCTGCCGGTGCTGGAGGGACTGACCATCACCGCCCGCACCGTCTCCAACCGCGCCCTGCGCCGCGCCACCGAACAGATGGCCGAGGCCGTGCGCGAGGGCGGGGGGCTGTCGGCCGCCATGCGCCGCGCCGAGGTCTTCCCGCCCATCCTCGTCTACATGACCGCTTCCGGCGAAAGCAGCGGTCGGCTGGAACCCATGCTGGAGCGCGCGGCCGACTATCTGGAGCGCGAATTCTCCAACTTTACCGCCGTGATGCTCAGCCTGCTGGAGCCGGCGATCATCGTGGTCATGGGCGGGATCGTCGCCGTGATCGTGCTGTCGATCCTGCTTCCCATCCTTCAGATCAACACCCTGGCCCTGGGGTGAGAGAGGCATTGATGTCCGTTCTCAAGACCTGCGCCCGACGCCTGCGCCATGTCCACCAAGCGCGCGCCCGACGCGCTCAAGCAGAGAGCCGCTGCGCGGCGAGCGGTAGCGCACGACAGCTCGCTCAAGCAGCGCGCGCCCGAGGCGCGCGCGGTAGCGAACAAAGAATGGGCTTCACCCTCGTCGAATTAATGGTCGTCATCGTCATCATCGGCCTGTTGGCTACGGTGGTGGCGATCAATGTGCTGCCCAGCCAGGACAAGGCCATGATGGGCAAGGCGCGGGCCGACATCTCGGTGCTGGAGCAGGCGGTGGAGACCTATCGCCTCGACAACCTGACCTTCCCGACGGACCAGCAGGGCTTGAAGGCCCTGACCGCGCCGCCCGCCGATCTGGCGCGGCCGGAACGCTATCGCCAGGGCGGCTATGTCCGTCGCCTGCCGGAAGATCCGTGGGGCAATCCCTACCAATACCGCCGCCGCAGCGCCCATGGCGGCCAGTTCGACATCTGGTCCTTCGGCGCCGACGGCCAGGAAGGGGGCGAGGGGAATGACGCCGATATCGGCAATTGGCAGGGCTGAGGCGCATTTTCGTTCGGCTCGCTCGACAGCCGTGGACACGCCCAAACGCGCTGAAGCAGTGAGCCGCCGCGCGGCGAGCGGTAGCGCGCGACAAGGGTTTACCCTTGTCGAGTTAATGGTGGTCATCGCCATTATCGGCGTGGCTGCTGGGGCCGTGATGCTGTCCATGCCGGACCCTCGTCCGACGCTGGCGGTCGAGGCCGAGCGGTTCGCTGCGCGCCTGACGCTGGCGCGGGAGGAGGCGGTGATGACGAACCGTCCGGTAGCCCTGCGCGCCGATGCGGCGGGCTATGGTTTCGAGAGCTTCGACGGCGCCGTCTGGACGCCGTTAACGGGCGCGCTAGCGCCTAAGGCGTGGGGCGAGGGCGCCGGCGTCGCGGCGCCTGCTCGCGCCGTGTTCGACCCCACCGGCGGCGCCGACGCCGCCAGTGTGCGGCTGGAGCGCGAGGGTCAGGCCGTCACCGTGGCCATCGACGGCGCGGGTGAGGTGACGATCCATGAGTGAGGGTTCGTCCCGTGCGGGCTTCACCCTGATCGAATGCCTGGTGGCGCTGGCCGTGTTCGGTCTGGCGGCGATGGCGCTGCTGAACCTGTCAGGCGAGAGCACCCGCTCGGCGGCGCGGGTCGAAACGCGGACGCTGGGCGGCATCGTCGCCGATAATGTGGCCGCCGAGGCGATGATCGCGCGCGACCTGCCCAGCGGCAGCACGGGCGGTCAGGCGTCGCTGGGCGGGCGCGAGTGGCGCTGGGTGCGAGTGGTCAGCGCGACGGATATGCCGGGCGTGGGCGCCATCGTCGTGCGCGTCTTCGCCGACGAGGAACAGGCCGCCGAGCGGGTGCTGTTCCGGGCGGCGGGCGCATGAAGGTGCGCGCGGGATTTACCCTTGTCGAGGTGATGATCGCTCTGTTGATCTTCGCCCTGCTTGCGGGGGCGGGCGCGTTGGTTCTGGGGCAGTCGATCGACAACCGATTTGCGGTGAAGGCCAATGCTGACCGGGTGGCGGCGCTGCAACGCACGCGCGCCCTGCTGCGCGCCGATCTGGCGCAGGCGACGGGGCGGCGGGTGCGCGGGCCGACGGGGCGTCCGGCGCCTCAGGCGATCATGGGGCCGCAACGGCCGGGCGATCCCCTGCTGGTGCTGGCCCGCAGCGGCTGGAGCAACCCGGACGGCGCGCCGCGCGCCTCGTTGCAGCGGGTAGAATACCGACTGGTCGAGGACCGGCTGGAGCGCCGCGTCGCCCCCTATCTGGATGGAGCGCGAGCCGGGCCGCCGCAGGTGCTGTATCGTGGGGTGAGGGACGCCCGCGTCGCCTTCATCCAGAACGGCTCCGAGGCGCCCGCTTTTTCCGCCAGCAGCGACCGGCCCCTGCCGGACGCCGTGCGGGTGACGCTGACGCTCGACGGCTTCGGCCCGGTCGAGCAGCTGTTTCTGGTCGCCGCCGCATGAAGCCGGGCGCGCGCGATCGTCGGGGCATGGCCCTGCTGACCGTTCTGCTTCTGGTGGCGGTGATGGCGGCGCTGTGCGTGGTGCTGCTGGACGATGTGCGCTTTTCGGTGCGCCGCACGACCAACGCCGAAAGCCAGGCGCAGGCGCAAGGCTTTGCGGCGGGGGCAGAGGCCCTGGCCCGTCGCCGCTTGTCCGATCTTGTTCGGGCTGATCCTGCCCGCACGCCGCTTCAGCCCCAGTGGAACGGCCGCGTCTTCGCCCTGCCGCTGGAAGACGGCGAGGGGCGGGCGGTGATTCGCGACGGCCAGTCGTGCTTCAACCTGAACAGCTTGGTGCTGGGGCAGGGCGAGGATCTGATCGCCCGGCCGGAAGGGGCGGCGCAGTTCATCGCGCTCGGCGAGGCGCTGGGCGCGCCGCGCGGGCGGATGGCGGCGGTGGCGGTGGCCCTGACCGACTGGATGGACGGCGATGACGAGGTCTCGCCGCAGGGGGCGGAGGATTCTACCTACGCCAGCCGCCCCACGCCGTATCGTACCGGCGGGGTCATGCTGGCCGAGGTTAGCGAGCTGCGCGCCGTGGCGGGGGTGAACGACGCACTCTATCGCCGTCTGAGGCCGTATCTGTGCGCCCTGCCCGAGGCGCGCCTGTCGCCGCTGAACGTCAATACGCTGGAGCCGCAGGACGCCGTGCTGCTGGTCGCGATCAGCCGGGGCGTGGTGGGGCTGAACGCGGCCAGGGCGGCCATCGCCGCGCGCCCGGCGGCGGGGTGGAGCAGCCCGGACGCCTTCTGGGCCCAGCCCGCCCTGTCCGGCGTGGTCGTCGACGAAGAGACCAAGGGCCAGATCACTCTGGCTACCCGCTATTTCGACCTGAGGGTCGAGATCGAGCACGGCGACGCCCGCGCCGTCCGCACCGCCCTGATCCACGTCGCGCCCGACGGCGCGGCGCGCACCGTCATCCGCCGCTGGACGCCTGAAGAATGAGCATGGAAGAATGAGCCACGCCCGCATCCTGTTCATCCCGACCAACGCGACCTTGCCCGCGCGTTTCCTGCTGGTCGATCGCGAAGGCCGCGTCGTCGGGCGTGGCGAACTGGACCCGCATCAGGCCGAGACCCCGCCGCCGATGCGCACCATCGCCGTGGCGCCGGGCGCCGACGTCATGACGCGCTGGCTGGACCTGCCGCCGGGCAATATGGCCCAGGCCAGAGCCGCCGCGCGCTGGGCGCTGCGCGATCAGGCGGCGGGCGAGGTGGACGGGCTGGACGTGGCGCTGGGCGCGGCGTCTTTCGATGGCGGCCCGCGTCTGACGGCGACGGTGTCGGCCAAGCTGTTGCAGGCCTGGCTGCGGTGGATGGAGACCTTCGACATTCGGCCTGACGCCGTCGTGCCGGACAACCTGTGCCTGCCCGTGCCTCTGGAGGCTGAGATGTTGGCCGCTGCGCAGGTGGGCGCGGACGTGGCTCTGCGCGGTCCGGACGTCGCCGTGACGGTGCAGCCTGATCTCGTCGAGGCGATTGCGGACGGGCGGGGGCTCGAATGGCTGGAGGGCGAAGCTCTGGACGCGGCGCTGGCGGCGGGAGCAATGAAGGCGCCGGTCGATCTGTTGCAGGTCCATGACCGGCGCGAGCGGGGGCAGGCGGCCAGGGGCTGGCGGCTCGCGGCCGGTCTGGCGGCGGCGCTTCTGGCCTCGCCTTTGATCCTGATGGCGGCTGAAGGGCTGCGCGACCGTACGGCGGCGGATCGCGCCGGAGCGGACGCAAGGGCCGGGGCGGTGAAGCTGTATCCCGAACTGGCGACGACGAAGGATGCGGCGCCCGAAGCTCTGCGCCGTCTGGATGCTGGGCCGCCGCCGGGCGGAACTGCGCGTGCGATGGCCGCCGTCTTCGCCGCTATCGAGCGCGTGCCGGGCGCCGAACTGGATAATGCGACCCTGGGCGGCGAAGGGCTGCGGGTCACGATGAACCACGCGGTCTTCAATGATCTGGACGCCGTGCGCGCCGACCTGGTCGAGGCCGGTCTGGCGGTGGTCGATGAAACCTCGGCTGAGGAGGGCGGACGGATGATCAGCACGCTCACGATAGGAGGCGCCCGATGAGAAACTCCTTTTCATCCGTCGTCGCCTTGTGGGACGGGCGGTCATTGCGCGAACGGCGGATGCTGGCGGTCATGGGCGTTGTGGTGCTGGGCGTCATCGCCTGGCTGGGCGTGGTGCGGCCGCTGGACGGCTGGAGGGCCGATCAGGCGCGCGCCCGCATCGCGGCCGAGCGGCAGATGGCGCAGGTTCAGACCGCTGTGGTCCAGCGAGGCGGGCGACCGACTGAGGCTGTCGACCTTCAGGCGCTCGTCGCTTCGACGGCATCGGCGGCGGGCGTTCAGCCGGCGCTGGGCATGTCCGAGGGCGGGCGGCTGGGTTTTCGACTGGATCGCGTGACGACGACCCAGGCCTTCGGTTGGCTGGCGGCGCTGGAGCAGGGTGGTGCGCGGATCGAGGAACTGGGCGTGGTCGAAAATGCTGACGGAACGCTGGGGGTCAGCGGAGCGCTGACCTTGGGCGCCTAGAGCGCTTTTCAACGTGCTCCCTTCGACGGTTGTGGACTTGGACGGCGCGCCGGGGCAGGTATCGCAGTCATGTTCTCACGTGTGGCTCTTCCCCTGATCAGTGCGGCGGTTCTGGCGGGCTGCGCCTCGGCGCCGCGCGTCGAGACCCGCCTGTCGGCCGCCGTGCCTGTCGCTGTGACCGCCTATCGCCTGTTCGAGGGCGAAGCGCCGACTGCGGCCGATCGCGCGGCGAGCGACGCCGTGCGCCAGGCGCTAGCCGCGCGCGGCTGGCGCGAGGTGGACGACAAGACCGCCTGGCGGGTCGAGACGGCCTATGCTGTGCGGCCGCAGAAGACCGGGGTCTTCACCGATGTCGATGCGCGCGACGGCGAATGGACCGAGGCGCCGCATTTGCCGCAATGGTGGAGCCGCAACCGTCAGATCCACTCCCTGAGCGTGATCCTGACGGGACCGGGCGATGAGGCGGGCGCCTATCGCGCGTCGGCGGTCGCGGTGCTGGGGCGTCGTCAGGCGGGCGATGCGGCGAACCTGCTGGCCGAGGCGGCGGTGGCGCAGCTGGAAGCCGCGAACTAGCCTGCGGAACTGGTCGCGGGCGACTCTGTCTCAATGATTCTGGGCAAGGTCAGGACGAAGGTCGCGCCTGGCGTGCCGGGCTGATGACGGATGGTTCCGCCGTGACGCTCGGCGACCGTGCGGACGAAGGCGAGGCCGAGGCCCGCGCCTCGATGGTCGGCGCCGCCGTGACCGAAGGCCTGGAACAGGCGCCGGGCGGCGTCTTCGGACAGACCGGGTCCCTGATCGCTGACGCTGAGGACGCAGACCGGGCGGCCGTTTTCTTCGGCGCCGCTCAGGCTGACCTGAATGGTTCCGTCGCTGGGGCCGTATTTCAGGGCGTTGTCCAGCAGATTGGTGGTCAGGCGACGCAGCAGGGCGGGATCGCCCTGAACCAGGAATTCTTCTTCGCCGTCGGGCGTCAGGATGCGGACGCCCTTCTTCGACGCCTGGGGCCACAGGATGTCGGCGGCGTCCATCGCCACCTGACCCAGGTCCATGAGCTCTGAGCGATAGGGCTGGCTCTCGGCGCGGGCCAGCTGCACGTAGCCTTCAGCCAGGTCGAGGGTCTGGCGCGCGTAATCGGCGATGCGTTTCTGGACCGCTGCGTCCAGACGCGGCGCGGGGCCGTCCAGCAGCGTCAGGATCGACACCTGGGGCGCGCGCATGTCGTGGCTGAGCAGTTGCAGCGCCTCGGTCCGCTGGCGCTCGGCGGCGCGGAAACGGGTCATGTCGGCGAAGCGCACGATGTGGCCGACGGGCTGCCCCTCGGCGTCGGTCAGGACAGAGGCCGCCGCTTTCAGGATGCGGCCGTCGGGCGTGGTGATCTCGCCGGGATCGCCGTCCGGGTCGAGGAAGCGGCGCCAGGCGGGCTCGCCCAGCGACTGGAACAGCAGGGGCAGGTCGGCGTCCGTTTGCAACTGGTCGCCGAACAGGGCCTCGGCCCGGTCGTTGGACAGGATGATGCGGGCGTAGGGGTCGGCCACCACCGTGGCGTCGGGCAGGCTGCGCAGGGCGTCGGAGATGAAGCGTTCGAGGTCGCGGACCTGGCGCACGGCGGCGCGCAGGGCGTCGACCTGACGGGCCACGACGTCGCCGCCTCGCGCCGGGCCGCTGAGACGTACGCCGTCGCGCTCGAAGGCCTCGACCTCGCTCTGCATATAGGCCGAGGCGGCGGCCAGGCGGCGCCAGCTCCACAGAGGATAGGCCAGAGCCAGACCCGCCGCCGCCGCAGAGGGCGGGAACCACAGGCCGCCCGCCAGGAAGGCCAGCGCTGTGGCGAACAGGGTCAGGATGATAAGACCGACGCCCAGCGCCATATTGGCCGCCGGGCGCAGGATCAGAAAGCCGACGACCAGCAGGCTGAGCGGCAGCAGGGAAAGGACCAGCACCCAGCCGGGCGAGAGGCTGCGAGGGCCGCCGCCGTCCAGCAGGGTCTGCAACAGGGCGGCCTGCACCTCGACGCCGGGGCGTAGCTCGCCGTGCGGCGTGGCCGGGGTGGCGTAGCGGTCGCCCAGTCCCGGCGCGGTGGCCCCGACCAGCACCAGTCTGTCCTTCAGAAAGGCGGCGGGCGTCTCGCCGGTCAATACATCGGCAAAGGACAGGGTGCGGAAAGCGCCGGGCGGGCCGCGATAGACGACAGCCTCCGATGCGGCGGGATAGAGGGCGTCGTCAGCCTGTGGCGCCGGCGGCGGCGGGATAGCGGTTCTCGTGGCGGTCAGAGGCAGGATCAGATGCGGCCAACTCTGATCGCCCGACTGGAGATACAGGGGCAGGCGACGCACGACGCCGTCGTTGTCGACCGTCAGATTGACGTGGCCCATCCCCGCTGCCGCCGTGGCCAGAATGGGGGCGGGGGCGTCTTCGCGAAAGGCGGCGTCGTTCAGACCCGGCGCATCCACGACGACAGGCAGGCAGACCTTGCCGTTGCGAGCCAGGGCGGCGGCCAGGGCGTCATCCTGCGAGGACGGCTCGGTGAACAGGACGTCATAGGCGACCGGCCCGGCGCCCGCCTCGGTCAGGCGGTCGATCAGGCGGGCGTGCAGGTCGCGCGGCCAGGGCCATTGCCCCAGGGCCTCCAGACTGCGGTCGTCGATGGCGATGATGACGATGTTCTCGTCAGCCGGCCCGGCCTTGGCCCGCATCAGGACGTCATAGGCCAGGTGGTCGGGCCCGTCGGCCACGGGCGTCAGCGCCAGCCAACTGACAAGCAGGGCGGATGAAACCGCAACGACGACCCATTCGACCAGGGCGCGGCGGCCGGTGAGGCGTGCGCCGAACCAGTGTTTCCAGCCGCCTCTCAGCCCGGAAGGCGCGGGCGCCACCCTAGCGCCCGATGCGCAGCTGTTGCGGCTCGGACCAGGCTTCCAGCAGGCGGCCGAAGCGATGGCGCGCGCCCTGTACCCGCCAGCTGTAGACGCCTGGCGGAAGGTCGCTGAGGGTGAAGGCCTCGTCGGTCAGGCCGGGCTGGTCGATCAGAAGGGGGCCGTCGACGCCGCCCTCCTCGGCCTCGCGCCACAGCTGGAAGCGGAACGAGGCTTCGCCCACGCCCTCGGCCTCCCAGCGGAAGCGATAGAAACGCCTGCGGTCGCGCTGGTCCATCGCCGAGGCCAGACCGCCGACGCCGTTACGGGCGCGGATGAAACTGTAGGTCGTGGCCTTGCCCTCCAGCCCCTCGGGCGACAGGGCGGTCAGGCGCAGGAAGTAGGCGCCTTCTTCCATGTCTCCGAACGCCAGCGGTCCGCCGGGCGGGCTGTCGGCCTCGGCGAAGGCCTCGATCATGCCGGCGTCCTGAGCGATGCGGCCGCGATAGCGTTCGGCGCCGGGCAGAGGCTGGACCTCGAAAACGACCTGGGGTTGGGTCTGAGGCGCGTCGGGGCGGGCGAGGGCGGGGGCGGGCAGCAGGGGCAGCAGGCGAACGGCGCCTGCGGCGGCGCTGACGCCCTGATCAGCGGCGGCCAGTTGCTCAGCCTCGCCAGAGGCCACGGCGACGGCGCCTTCCAGCACTTCGGTGGCCGACCGTTCGCTGGCTTCGTCGAAGGAGACGCGGAAGTCGGTGCCGCGCACGGCCGAAACCGAGACGGGGGTGCGGATGGCGAAGCCGCCCGGGCGGGTGCGCGGCGTGACCCTGGATTCCGCGCGGCCCGTTTCGACGGTCAGGGCGTGATCGACGGCGCCGTTGATGGCGTAGCGGCGCAGGCGGCTGACGCGCACGCGGCTGTTGGAAGGCACGACCACATGGCTGCCGTCCGACAGGGCCAGGCGGACGAAGGCGTTGGCGCCGGTGCTCAGGACGGCGGACTCACGAACGATCTGACCGGCTGTGGGCGCGCCCGAAACGCCGCCTTGATTCAGGCTGACGGCGCCGCGAAAGCCGGCGATGCGCGCCTCATCCGGATCGGCGCGCAGCAGATCCACGGGCAGAGCCAGGGTGCGTCCGATCGACAGGCGGCGCGGATTGGCCACCCGATTCTCGCGCTGCACCCGACGGTAATCCAGCGGCCGGTTCATATAGGCGGTCGCCAGGTCGATCAGGGTGTCGCCGGGGCGAACCACATAGTCGAGGGTCTCGGCCTGGCGTGAAGGGGCGGTCGACTGCGCCGCCGCCGGCGCCGCCGACAGCAGCACCGCAGCCGCCAGAACACTGGCCCAGTTGTTGCTCATGCCTCGTCTCATCCGCCTATACTCAGGCGTCGACGGCGGTTTCGGCCCCCGCGACGCGCTCCAGGCGGTATCCGTAGCTGTAAATGGGGGTCAGGCGGAAGCCTTGCTCCGGCCTTAGCTCCAGCTTGTTGCGGACGCGCGAGACGTGCATGTCCAGCGAGCGGCTGTTCAGGTTGGGCTCGTTGCCCCAGACCGTCTCCAGAATATAGGTCCGCGACAGCGCCCGGTGCAGGTTGCGGAACAGCAGCAGGGCCAGGGCGTATTCCTTGGCCGTCAGGGCGATGGTCTCGCCATTGCGCGCCACGCTGCCTGCCGCCTCGTGAAAGACGATGTCGTCGTAGGTTTCTATCCCCGGCGTGATCGGCTGGGCGTAGGCGCGGCGGATCAGGGCGTTGATGCGCGCGGCCAGCACCGGCTTGGACAAGGGCTTGGGCAGGTAGTCGTCAGCCCCGGCGTCCAGGCCTGCGACCACGTCTTCGTCCTCGGCGCGGCTGGTGACCAGCAGCATGGGCGGCGCGGGCTTCAGATTGTTCCGCGCCCAGGTCAGGATTTCCAGCCCCGACCGATCCGGCAGGTTCCAGTCGACAATGATCATGTCGAAGGTGTCCTTGCGCAGCGCCGAGATCAGCGCCTGGCCTCGCGAAAAAAGAGTGGCGCGATAACCGGCGTCCTCGACCACGTCGGAGATGAACTCCAACTGGACAGGATCGTCATCCAACACCGCGATTTTCATAGTTCTGCACGCTCCGGGGAATGGCTGAACCATAGCCGTGGAAGTGGCGGATTAGGTGAGTGTAAAATGTAAAATATGGTCACCTCGCGGAAAGGTTGAAATTCACTGTGACAAGCCTGGCAGTGGGGTCAAGCGGGGCGCCTGATCCCGGCACAGGGACTTGATCCAGCGCCGCACCGTTTTCAGCCGGGCGGCGCCGTGAACCTCGCGGTGGGTGCTGAGCCAGAAGCGCCGTTCGATCAGCACCTGATCGGCCAGAATCCGCGTCAGCCCTTCGGCCAGAAAACACGGCAGGACGCCGATGCCGCCGCCCGCCGCCACCATGTCCCGCTGGGCGCGGATGGACGAGGACGCCAGTCGCGGCCGCAGGTTGGGCCGGATCTCCTCCAGATAGCGCAGCTCGGGGGCATAGATCAGGTCGTCGACATAGCCGACCATGTCGAAACGATTCAGATCGTCGATGCTATCGGGCGCCCCGTGCCGTTCCAGGTGTTCGGGGGCGGCGTAGAGCGCCAGCTGATAGGTGGTCAGCGGCTCGACGATCAGGCGCGGGCTGTCGGCGGGGCTGAGGGTGATGGCCATGTCCACCTCGCGCCGGCTGGGCGACAGGAAGCCGGAACTGGCCGCCAGTTCGACGTTCAGTCCCGGATGCGCCGCCAGCAGGCCCGGCAGGGCGGGAGCCAACACCGCGCCGCCGAAGCCTTCCGAGGCGCTGATCCGCACGGCGCCCGCGATCAGGTCGGGCTGGGTGACGCGCCCGGCGGCCTCCATCGCGCTTTCGGCATCCAGCGCCCGCTCCAGCAACTGGGCGCCGGTGGCCGTCAGGTGCAACCCGGCGGCCGAGCGGACCAATAGTGTGGACTTCAGCGCCGTCTCCAGCCGCGCGACACGTCGTCCGACGGTGGCCGCGTCAACGCCCAGTCGCTGCGCCGCCGTGGCCAGCGACCCGGCGCGGGCGGCGGCCAGAAACACCCTCAAATCATCCCAGTCGAACATATGCAGATATGCACATCATCACCTGCAAGATTGCAATGGGCCTGACCGACCCGCTCTGCTAGGGCAGGTTCACGAAGAACCATAATCATCGGGAGAGACGTTCAATGCGCGATATTCGCCACTTCATCGACGGTGCGGCTTTCGAGGGGGCGTCGGGTCGCTTCGGCGACGTCTTCAACCCCAACACCGGCGAGGTTCAGGCCCGTGTCCAGCTGGCGACCGTCAGCGAGATGGACCGTGCGGTCCAGTCGGCGCAGGCCGCCTTTGAAGGCTGGTCCTCGACCAACCCGCAGCGCCGCGCCCGCGTCATGTTCGAGTTCAAGCGCCTGGTCGAGGCGAACATGAACGAACTGGCCGAGATGCTGTCCAGCGAGCACGGCAAGGTCATCGCCGACTCCAAGGGCGACATCCAGCGTGGTCTGGAAGTCATCGAGTTCGCCTGCGGCATCCCGCACGCCCTGAAGGGCGAATACACGCTGGGCGCCGGTCCGGGCATCGACGTTTACTCCTCGCGTCAGGCCCTGGGCGTGGTGGCGGGCATCACCCCGTTCAACTTCCCGGCCATGATCCCGATGTGGATGTTCGGCGTCGCCATCGCCGTCGGCAACACCTTCATCCTCAAGCCGTCCGAGCGCGACCCGTCCGTGCCGGTGCGTCTGGGCGAACTGATGATGGAGGCGGGCGCGCCCAAGGGCGTGCTGAACGTCGTCCACGGCGACAAGACGGCGGTCGACGCCATCCTGGCCCACCCCGACATCCACGCCGTCAGCTTCGTCGGCTCGTCGGACATCGCCCACTACGTCTATCAGACCGGCGCCCAGCACGGGAAACGCGTCCAGGCCATGGGCGGCGCCAAGAACCACGGCATCGTCATGCCCGACGCCGATCTGGATCAGGTCATCAAGGACCTGTCGGGCGCGGCCTATGGCTCGGCCGGCGAGCGCTGCATGGCCCTGCCGGTCGTCGTGCCGGTCGGCAAGAAGACCGCCGATGAACTGCGCGAGCGTCTGGTCGCCGAAATCCCGACCCTGCGCGTCGGCGTCTCGACCGATGACCAGGCTCACTATGGCCCCGTCGTCTCGGCCCAGCAGCGCGACCGCGTCGCCGGCTGGATCAGCAAGGGCGTTGAGGAAGGCGCCGAACTGGTCGTCGACGGGCGCGACTTCAGCCTGCAGGGGCATGAGAAGGGCTATTTCATCGGCCCGTCGCTGTTTGACCATGTGACCACGGACATGTCGTCGTATCAGGAAGAGATCTTCGGCCCGGTGCTGCAGATCGTCCGCGCCGCCAACTTTGAGGAGGCCCTGAGCCTGCCGTCCAAGCATCAGTACGGCAACGGCGTCGCCATCTTCACCCAGAACGGCCGCGCGGCCCGCGACTTCGCCGCCCGCGTCAACGTCGGCATGGTCGGTATCAACGTGCCGATCCCGGTGCCGGTGGCCTACCACTCCTTCGGCGGCTGGAAGCGTTCGGGCTTCGGCGACACCAACCAGTACGGCATGGAAGGCGTGAAGTTCTGGACCAAGACCAAGACGGTGACGGCCCGCTGGCCCGACAGCGCGCTGGAGCATGAAGACTCCAGCTTCATCATCCCGACGATGAGCTGATGATGATGCGCCCTCTCCCGATGGGAGAGGGCTTGAGCCTCCAAGAGCGAAGCGATTGGAACAGGCGAAAGGGTGAGGGTTTGAGCTGTCAGTCGGCGGCAGCCGTTGCGATACGGCTTACGCCGACTCTGGCCGAGAACCCTCATCCGCCCCTTCGGGGCACCTTCTCCCATCGGGAGAAGGATTCAGCTGAGAACATACGGGATCACCCCCCGCTCATTCTCCGGCACGGCCAGCGTGCGGTCGATCGGCGGAAACGCCCGTTGCGTGCAGTCCGTCCGCTCGCAGATGCGGCAGTTCACCCCCATGCGCGTCGGCGGTCCGTTCAGATCCAGCCCGTCCGCATAGACCAACTGGGCCGCGTGCTCGATCTCGCACCCCAGACCCAGCGCATAGCGCCGGTCCGGCTCCAGAAACGATCCGCCGGGCTTGGACACGCTCTTGGCGAGGCAGACGTAGCGGGCGCCGTCGGGCATTTCCGACAGATTGACCAGAATTCGGTCCGGGGCGCTGAACGCCTCATGCACGTTCCACAGCGGGCAGGCGCCGCCGAAGCGAGCGAACTGGAAGCGCGTCGCGCTGTGTCGCTTGGTGATGTTCCCCGCCATGTCGACCCGCGCGAAATAGAAAGGCACGCCGCGCCACCCTGGCCGCTGTAGCGTCGACAGCCGGTGGCAGGCCTGTTCGAAGCTGACGTGGAAACGGTTGCGCAGGCGGTCCACGTCGTGCCGCAACTCCCGCGCGGCTTCCAGAAAGGCGCGATAGGGCAGCAGCAGCGCCCCGGCCGCATAGTTGGCCAGACCGACCCGGCACACGTCGCGCGCGGCGGGGATGTCGAAGGCGGCGCGGTCCAGCTCGTGCTCGATCAGGTCCTCGAACCGTAAGCGAACCAGTTGGTGCGCCATCTGGAAGGCGCGGGTGGCGCCCGGCAGGCTGGCGTCGACATAGAGGATGCGCGCGCCCGGATCGAAGCGCCGCATGGCGCCGCGCCCCTGACCGGTGGCGACGCGCACGCCGCACAGGTCGTTGAGGGCGGTCTCCAACTCACGTTCCGGGTGGGCGCCGTCGCCGAGGTTCAGCCGCGCGGCCAGATCCTCCGCCGCCCGGTCCAGGGCGTCGATGTAGTTGTCGCGATAATGGAAGAAGTCGCGCACCGCCTCATAGGGCAGGGCGGGGGCGGCGTCGGCGGCGTGTTCGTCGCGGCCCAGCGTCTCGTTCAGCGTCTTCAGCCGCTCGTCCAGACGGCGATAGTCCTGATGCAGGGCCAGAAACTGTCGCGCCAGCCGGGGCGCGTTCATGGCCGCCTGCTTCAGCTCGCCCGCCGTCGGCGCCTCGGCGTGGCCCGCGACGTCGGTGGTCGCCTCGCGCAGGTCGGCGATCAGGCGGGCGTCGCCGTCCAGGTCGAACAGGCTGGCGTCCACGTCGAAGGCCCGCGTCAGGGCGATCAGCACCCGCGCCGTTGCCGGACGCTGATTGGTCTCGATCTGCGACAGATAGGACGGCGACAGCGCCAGCCGCCCGGCGCACTGCTCCAGCGTCCAGCCGCGCGTCTCGCGCAGCTTGCGGACCTTGGTCCCGAGGTAGAGTTTTTCAGCCATCGCCCTGCATCGGTCATCGGCGTTGCAACTTTGCAAAAACGCCTGTGCGCCTTGGCAGGCTTACGCACTTACGCACCTTTTGCAAAGTTGCGATTGCCTTTTTGCAACGAAGCGGCTTGTTGGACCCTGAACGAAGTCAGGGAGTCGCCCAACCATGAGCCAGGCCATCCTCGAGGAACTCGAGCGCCGCCGCGCCGCCGCCAAGCTGGGCGGGGGCGAGAAGCGCATCGCCAGCCAGCACGCCAAGGGCAAGCTGACCGCCCGCGAACGCATCGGCGTCCTGCTGGACGAGGGCTCTTTCGAAGAGACCGACATGTTCGTGGAGCACCGCAGCCACGACTTCGGGATGCAGGACCAGCGCATCCCCGGCGACGGCGTCGTCACCGGGCGCGGCACGATCAACGGCCGTCTGGTCTATGTCTTCTCGAAGGACTTCACGGTGTTCGGCGGCTCGCTGTCGGGCGCCCACGCGGCCAAGATCGTCAAGATCCAGAAGATGGCCCTGACGGCCGGCGCGCCGATCATCGGCCTGTTCGATGCAGGCGGCGCCCGTATTCAGGAAGGGGTGGAGAGCCTCGCCGGCTACGCCGACATCTTCCTGCAGAACACGCTGGCCTCGGGCGTCATCCCGCAGATCTCGGTCATCATGGGCCCGTGCGCGGGCGGCGACGTCTATTCGCCTGCCATCACCGACTTCATCTTCATGGTGAAGGACACCTCCTACATGTATGTGACCGGCCCCGACGTGGTGAAGACCGTCACCAACGAGGTCGTCAGCCACGAGGATCTGGGCGGCGCCCGCGTCCATGCGGGAAAGTCGGGGGTCGCCGACGGCGCCTTCGAGAACGATCTGGAGGCCCTGTCGGAAGTCCGCCGCCTGATCGGCTTCCTGCCGCTGTCGAACCGCGAGACGCCGCCGGTCCGCGAAACCTATGACGAACCGGATCGCGACGAGGCCAGCCTCGACACTCTGGTCCCGGCCAATCCGAACCAGCCCTATGACATGAAGGAACTGATCCTGAAGACGGTCGACGAGGCCGACTTCTTCGAGATCGGCGCCGACTTCGCCAAGAACATCATCTGCGGCTTCGGCCGTCTGGACGGCCAGCCGGTCGGCATCGTCGGCAACCAGCCCCAGACGCTGGCGGGGGTGCTCGACATCGACAGCAGCCGCAAGGCCGCGCGCTTCGTGCGCTTCTGCGACGCTTTCCACATTCCGCTGGTGACGTTTGTGGACGTGCCGGGCTTCATGCCGGGCACGAAACAGGAGTACGGCGCCTTGATCAAACACGGCGCCAAGCTGCTGTTCGCCTATGCCGAGGCCACGGTGCCCAAGCTGACGGTCATCACGCGCAAGGCCTATGGCGGCGCCTATGACGTCATGAGCTCCAAGCATTTGCGCGGCGACGTCAACTACGCCTGGCCCACCGCCGAGATCGCGGTCATGGGCGCCAAGGGCGCGGTCGAGATCATCTTCCGCAAGGAGGCCGGCGATCCCGAGGCCCTGGCCGCGCGCGAGGCCGAATACAAGGAACGCTTCGCCAACCCCTTCGTGGCGGCCGGGCTCGGCTACATCGACGACGTCATCATGCCCCACGGCACCCGCCGTCGCCTGATCAAGGCCCTGAAGACGCTGAAGAACAAGACCCAGGAAAATCCCTGGAAGAAGCACGACAACATTCCGTTGTAGGAGGGGTAATGCAATTCTTAGTCGTGTGGCGGCACAAAACAGCTGATTCTGCAAAAAATGCAAGTATTACCGTAGATATATTGTCTACGCTGTCAGGAGCAAAATTCGCTAAAATATTTGACAACACTTTTGTGGTGTCAGTGGATGATATAGATCAGTATGAGTTGATCTATAGTAAACTTTTGGGTGTGGTGAGGAGTAATCCTTCAACTATACAATTTGTTTGTACTCCGCCTATGCCGGAGTCTTCCTATAAGGGGTGGCTTCCTAAGTCAGTTTGGGCAGAGCTCAATCGCGTTAGTAGGGGCGATGTTGATGGCCATTGAAAACGCGGAAGCCAATGGCGCAGGTGAGCAGCCGACCGAGAATTATGCTCACAACCCAATAGGTGTGGAATTCGCCTTCCCAGAGACGGTGACCATCAAAATGGTCGATGCATCTGCATTAGGAGACTATGAGTTTGCAATCCTATTGTCTGGTTTTTGCTGTAATGCCGCGGTTGGGTTCGCAGTTTCTGCAATGACATTAGGTGAAAATCAGCACTTGTGGGCGATTGTGGCTGCTGTGTTCGTAGTAATGACTGTATCTCTGGTCGTGTGGGCTCTCATAAAGAGGCATAAGATGCGAAAAAAGGGCAGAACTATTCGTTTGTCTAGTTCTGGTGCCCGTCTTGTTGCTGAAGAGGGGGCTAGGAAAACGTGATAAAAAGCCTTCTGATCCATTAACCTTCTTGCGGCAGCCTGCAGGTAATCCAATGTTCAAAAAAATTCTGATCGCCAACCGCGGCGAAATTGCTGTTCGCGTCATCAAGACCTGCCGCCGCATGGGCATCAAGACGGTGGTCGTCTACTCCGACGCCGACGCCGGGTCGCTGGCGTGCGAGATGGCGGATGAGACGGTTCACATCGGCCCGTCGCCCGCCGCGCAGTCCTATCTGATCCAGGACAAGATCGTGGACGCCGTGAAGCAGACGGGGGCGCAGGCCGTGCACCCCGGTTTCGGCTTCCTGTCGGAAAACGCGGGGTTCGCGCGGCGGCTGAAGGCTGAGGGCATCGCCTTCATCGGGCCGAACCCCGAGGCGATCGACGCCATGGGCGACAAGATCACCTCCAAGAAGTTCGCTGCCGAAGCGGGCGTCTCGACCGTGCCGGGCCACATGGGCCTGATCGAAACGCCGGACGAGGCGGTGAAGATCGCGCGCGAGATCGGCTATCCGGTCATGATCAAGGCGTCGGCGGGCGGCGGGGGCAAGGGCATCCGCGTCGCCCATTCGGACGACGACATGGCTGAGGGCTTCGCCGCCGTGAAGGCCGAGGCGCTGAACGCCTTTGGCGACGACCGCGTTTTCCTCGAGAAGTTCATCGTCGATCCGCGCCACATCGAGATTCAGGTGCTGGGCGACAAGCACGGCAACGTCATCCATCTGTTCGAGCGCGAATGCTCGATCCAGCGCCGCAACCAGAAGGTCATTGAGGAGGCGCCGTCGCCTCTGCTGGACGAGGCCACCCGCGCCGCCATGGGGGCGCAGGCCGTCGCCCTGGCCAAGGCGGTGAACTATGACTCGGCCGGCACGGTCGAGTTCGTCGCCGGTCAGGACAAGAGCTTCTTCTTCCTGGAGATGAACACCCGTCTGCAGGTCGAGCATCCGGTGACGGAACTGATCACCGGCGTCGATCTGGTCGAGCAGATGATCCGTTCGGCCTGGGGCGAGCAACTGGCGATCAAGCAGGATGACCTGTCGATCAACGGCTGGGCCATCGAAAGCCGCATCTACGCCGAGGACCCTTATCGCGGCTTCCTGCCGTCGATCGGCCGTCTGGTGCGCTATGAGCAGCCGGAAGAAGGCGATCAGGGCGACTATATCGTCCGCAATGACTCGGGCGTCCGCGAGGGCGACGAGATCAGCATGTTCTACGACCCGATGATCGCCAAGCTGTGCGCCTGGGGCGAGACGCGCGAGGACGCGGTGCGCGGCATGGCCCGCGCGCTGGAAGACACCCATCTGGCGGGGCTGGGCCACAATGTGCCCTTCCTGGCGGCGGTCATGGATCAGGAACGCTTCCAGTCCGGAGAACTGTCGACCAGCTACATCAAGGACGAGTTCCCCGAGGGCTTCCACGGTCTGGCGCCGACGCTGGAGCAGGTGAAGATCCTGATCGCCTCGGCCGTGGCCATGAACGAGGTCATCGCCGAACAGGACGGCGACCCCAGCGAGCGCACCGACTGGACCGTGCTGGTCGACAAGACGGCCCATGAGGTCGAGGTCGGCTATGACGAGGCCGAGGACCTGATCGTCGCCATCGACGGCGAGGAGGTCTCCCTGTCGGAGATCGACTGGCGGCCGGGCCTGTCGCTGTTCAAGGCGGTGCTGGACGACGACGCCTTCACCGCCGAGGTGAAGCGCGCCGCCGACGGCTTCGACATCCGCCACCACGCGGCCAAGGCGCGGGTGCGGGTGCTGCGTCCCGACGTGGCCCACCTCTACGCCCTGCTGCCCGAGAAGCAGGCGGCGGACACCTCCAAGCTGGTGCTGTCGCCGATGCCGGGTCTGGTGGTCGACATCCCCGTGGTCGAGGGGCAGGAGGTCAAGTCCGGCGAGACCGTCGCCATCATCGAAGCCATGAAGATGCAGAACATCCTCAAGGCCGAGCGCGACGGCAAGGTGAAGGCCGTCAAGGCCAAGGCCGGCGATCCGGTCGCCGCCGACGACGTGCTGGTGGAGTTCGAGTAAATGACCGAGTTCGCCGTCCCAACCCCGCTGGAGTGGCGCGAAGCCGCCGTCAAGGCGCTGAAGGAGCGTCCGCTGGAGAGCCTCATCCATCTGGATGCGGACCATCTGGCGACCAAGCCCCTGTATGGAGCGGCGAACGGCGGCGAGCCGGTGTTTGCGCCCCGTCCCTCGGATTCCGAAGGTCGGGCGTGGGACGTGCGGGCGCTGAACGAGGGCGAGGACGCAGACGCCCTGAACCGCGCCATCCTGACCGATCTGGAAAACGGGGCGGCCTCCATCCTGATCGCCGGGCCGGTCGCGGCGGATGTCGGGCGTCTGGCGCGCGCGCTGGACGGGGTGGCGCTGGAGCTGGCGCCGGTGGCGCTGGACGCCGGGTTCGACGGGGTGAAGGCGGCCGAGGCCCTGTCGGCGGTCGCCAAGGGTTCGCCCCGCGCCAAGCTGGCCTTCCACCTCGATCCGATCTCGGCCTATGCCGAGGCGGGCGGGGCGCCGGGCGACTTCGCGGCCCTCATGGCTGCGACGGCCAAGGCGGCGGCGGCCCACGCCGCGACCTATCCCGAGGCGACGCTGTTCATGGCCTCGGGCCGTGTGGCGCATGAGGCGGGCGGCTCCATCGCCCAGGAACTGGCCTTCGCCGCGTCGTCGGCTGTGGCCTATGTGAAGGCAGCGGTTGAGGCGGGTCTGTCGGTCGAGGCGGCTCTGAAAGGCGTGGTCCTAGGTGTCGCCGTCGATCAGGCCTATTTCGACTCCCTGGCAAAGATCCGCGCGCTGCGCCTGATCTGGGCCAGCGTCTCCAGGGCGTTCGGCGCCGAGGTTCCGGCGGTCATCGAGGCGCGCTCGTCGCGGCGGATGCTGTCGGCGCGCGATCCGTGGCCGAATATGCTGCGCCTGACCGCCGCCGGGTTCGCCGGGGCCGTGGGCGGGGCCGATGTGATGGTGCTGGACGGCTTCACTCGCGCGGCGGGCTTGCCGGACGACTTCGCCAAGCGTCAGGCGCGCAACACCCAGTTGATCCTGATGGAGGAGTCCAATCTGGGCCGCGTGGACGATCCGGCCAGCGGCTCCTGGTATCTGGACGCCCGCACGCGCGAACTGGCTGAAGCGGCATGGGCCGAGTTTCAGGTCTATGAGGCCGAAGGCGGCGTCATCGCCTGTCTGGAAGGCGGGGTGATCCAACCCCGCATCGCCCGCGCCCGCGCCATGGCCGAGAAGGCCTTCAAGGACGGCGCCGCCCAGATCGTCGGCGTCACCAAATTCGTCGACCCGGACGTGCGTTCCGCGCCGGTGACGCCTGCGCCCGCCGTGGCCGCCGTCGCCGGAGCGTTCGAGGCCTTGGCGCCTGTCCGCTTCGCCGCCGCCTTCGAGGAGGCCGCTCAATGAGTTTTCCTGATTTCTCCAAGGTCGCCCTTGATCTGGGCGCGACCGGCGTCGGGCCGGACCGCGTGGCATGGACCACGCCCGAGGGGCTGACGGTCGAGACGGCCTATGGGCCGGAGGCGCTGGACGGGCTGGACTTCATCCACGGCCTGCCGGGCTTCGCTCCCTTCGTGCGCGGGCCCTATCCGACCATGTATGCGGGCGCGCCGTGGACCATCCGCCAGTATGCGGGCTTTTCGACCGCCGAGGAGTCCAACGCCTTCTATCGCCGCAACCTGGCCGCCGGTCAGAAGGGCCTGTCGGTCGCCTTCGACCTGGCCACCCACCGGGGCTATGACAGCGACCACCCGCGGGTGAAGGGCGACGTCGGCATGGCGGGTGTGGCCATCGACAGCATTCTGGACATGCGGACCCTGTTCGACGGCATTCCGCTGGACCAGATGTCGGTGTCCATGACCATGAACGGCGCGGTGCTGCCGATCCTGGCCCTCTACGTCGTGGCGGGCGAGGAGCAGGGCGTCGACCACGCCAAGCTGACCGGGACCATTCAGAACGACATTCTGAAGGAGTTCATGGTCCGCAACACCTACATCTATCCGCCCGCGCCTTCGATGCGGATCATCGCCGACATCTTCGAGTGGACGGCGAAGGAAACGCCCAAGTTCAACTCCATCTCCATCTCCGGCTATCATATGCAGGAGGCGGGGGCCTCGGCGGATATCGAGCTGGCCTACACCCTGTCGGACGGGATCGAATATCTGCGCGCGGGCAAGGCGGCGGGCATGGAGATCGACCGCTTCGCGCCGCGTCTGAGCTTCTTCTGGGCCATCGGCATGAACTACTTCATGGAGGTGGCCAAGATGCGCGCCGGCCGCCTGCTGTGGGCCGAGGCGGTCAAGCGCGAAGGCGGCGTCAATCCGAAGTCGCTGTCCCTGCGGACCCACTGTCAGACCTCGGGCTGGTCGCTGGCGGCGCAGGACGTGTTCAACAATGTGCCCCGCACCATGGTCGAGTGCATGGCGGCGGCGGGCGGCCAGACGCAGAGCCTGCACACCAATGCGTTGGATGAAGCCCTGGCCCTTCCGACCGACTTCTCGGCCCGGATCGCGCGGAACACGCAGATCCTGGCGCAGGCCGAGACGGGCCTGACGCGCGTCATCGACCCGTGGGGCGGCAGCTTCTACGTCGAGCGCCTGACGCAGGAGCTGGCGACCAAGGCCCGCGCCCTGATGGAGGAGGTCGAGGCCTACGGCGGCATGGCCAAGGCCATTGAGGCGGGCATCCCCAAGCTGCGGATCGAGGAATCCGCCGCCAAGACGCAGGCCCGCATCGACACGGGCCAGCAGACGGTCGTGGGGGTGAACAAATATCTGAACCCCGTGGTCGACGACATTCCGATGCTGAAGGTCGACAACGCCGAGGTGCGCGCCCGTCAGATCGAGAAGCTGCAACGCCTGAAGGCCGAGCGGGACGAGGCGGCGACGCAGGCCGCGCTGGACGCTCTGACCGAGGGCGCGCGTGGCAATGAGAACCTGATGGAGCTGGCGGTGCGGGCGGCCCGCGCCAAGGCCACTGTGGGCGAAATCTCCGACGCGCTGGAGGCCGCCTTCGGCCGCCATATCGCGACGGTAAAGATGGTCTCGGGCGTCTACGCCAAGGAGGCTGGGAACGATCCCAAGGTCGCCCGCGCCCGCTCGATGGTTGCGGCCTTCGTCGAGAACGACGGCGGCCCGCCGCGCATCCTGATCGCCAAGCTGGGTCAGGACGGCCATGATCGCGGCCAGAAGGTCGTCGCCACCGGCTACGGCGACATCGGCTTCGACGTGACGGCGGGGGCTCTGTTCCAGACGCCGGCGGAGGCCGCGCGCGATGCGGTCGAGAAGAACGTCCACGCGGTCGGCGCCTCGTCGCTGGCGGCGGGGCATCTGACGCTTGTGCCCGAGCTGAAGGCCGAACTGGCCAAGCTGGGGCGCGAGGACATCATGATCGTGGTCGGCGGCGTCATCCCGCCTGCGGACGTGCAGCCCCTGCTCGATATGGGCGCGGCGGCGGTCTATCCGCCCGGCTCGGTGATCGCCGAGACGGCCGTGGACCTGATCGAGAAGCTGAACCAGCGCCTGGGCTATGCTCAGCCCGCGCCAGTCCAGAACACGGGGGAGACGAAGAAGTGATCGGCAACCTGAACCACGTCGGCGTCGCCACGCCCTCCATCGCCGAGTCGATCAAGCTGTATCGCGACGTGCTGGGCGCGACGAAGATCGGCGAGCCGTTCGACCTGCCCGCGCAGGGGGTGAAGGTCTGCTTCATCGATACGCCGACGGCCCAGATCGAACTGATCGAGCCGTTTGACGAGACCAGCCCGATTACCGGCTTCCTGGCCAAGAACCCCAAGGGCGGGCAGCACCACGTCTGCTTTGAGGTGGCGGACATTCATGCCGCCATCGCTGAAATGCGCGCCAAGGGCGTGACCATCCTGGGCACGGGCGAACCGCGCATCGGAGCACACGGGACGCCGGTGGTCTTCCTGCATCCCAAGGAGATGGGCGGGGTGCTGATCGAACTGATGGAGACGCCGAAAGAGGCGCACTGAGCTCCGGTTTTGTAAACCGATACAGGCAAAAGGCCCGGTCGCGAGACCGGGCCTTTTCTATGACGGTGAGCAGCGTGACGCCGATCAGTACAGGATCTTCCGCAGGCTGATCCTGAACGTCCGGCCCATCGGGTCGAGGTAGTCGGGCTGATACGACAGCGGCGTGTTCCCCAGACCGTCACGCACATCCAGCCGTTGATCGAAGATGTTCTCGACGCCGAGGCTGACGCGCGTCCCCTTCAGCCACGGATAGCGCGAGACCAGGTTTTCGCGCGACGACAGGTCGGCGAACAGGTTCAGGTTCACCGTCGTCAGGTCCGAGAAGCTGAGGTCGTCGTCGGGCGAGGAGCCGCCGTTGATACGGGTGGATTCCTTCCAGTTGGCGTTCAGGAACCCGCCCATGCCGCTCTTGAAGGCGCCCATCTGCAACTGGACTTCATTGCGGGACTGGCCGCCGCGCGCGCCGATGGCGGCGCCGTCCAGCAGGTCGAGCACGGGCAGGCCGTCGCGGATCGTGATCTCATCCTGGATGCGATAGGTGTGATACAGCGAGACGTTGAACCGGCCCTGGCCCGGCATCATGCCGCCGCCGCGACCCCGTCCGCCGGGGCCGCCCGACCCGCCGGCCTGCATCCGCACCGCTCCACCCGGAGGAGGGCCGCCTGCGCCCGGAGCGCCGCCAGGGGGCGGACCGCCCTCGACCCGCATGACGGTCGGCGCGCCATCCGGAGCGCCGCCGCCCGGCCGAGCGCCTGCGCCAGCGCCGCCCGGCGCGCCCGATCCGCGCGGGCCGCCGCCGCTGCGTGCGTTCATCCGCGCCATGGCCGCCGGGTCCGGCTTGCCAAAGGCGGTGGAGAAGTTCAGGCCCCAGCGGATTTCCTGCTGCTCCGCCTTCTGGAAGTTCAGCGGCCGAGCGTCGATCGACAGCAGATTGCCGTCCAGATCGCGGGTGAAGCGCTCGGGCAGGGCGGCTTCCAGTTCCGGCGTGATGGTCGGGAAGGAGGCGATGGAGCCTTCGGTTTCGGTGCGGGTGTAGTTGGCTGTGAACCGCAGGTCCTTGTCCTTCAGCGGCGTCAGATTGACCCCGAACTTCAGGACGCGCTTGGTCTCCTCGGACAGGTTGGGGTTGCCGCCTTCGATCCGGGTGATGGTGACGGACTGGCCGGTGGCGAAGTCATAGACCGGCACGTTGGGGGTCGACAGCGTCGGGTCGTTCAACTGCGACATCGACGGGGCCTTCTGCTCGTCGGCCCAACTGGCGTTGAAGTTGACCGGCTCCCACGGCGACCAGTTCAGCCCGACCGTATAGGCCGAAAGGCCGCCGAAGTCGGACAGGTCCTCATAGGCCAGGTTCAGATTGGCCGACAGATTGCCGAGCGCGCCCAGCACTTCGCGGTCGCGGTTGGCGATGGGCAGGTTGAAGTTGCCCGAGGCGCTGGTGCGGTCGCGCGACAGGGAGCGTTCGGAGAAGACGCTGGTCTGTTCCTGTTCAGAGAAGCGCAGAGTCTCGGAATCGAGCGACTGGCTGTCGAAACCGATCTTGAAGGTCGAGGTCAGCGATCCGGCCGGACCTTCCCAGGCCGTGCCGTTGATGACGCCTTCGATGCTGGACTTGCTGGAGACGGAGCGGGCGGTGTCGAACGGATTGGTCGGCAACTGGCTCAGGTCGCCGAAGGGGTCGATGACCCCCGCAGTCACCCCCGCCTGCAGGGCGTCGTCGTTGAGGCCGCGTCCGGTGCGGGTCTTGGTCTCGGCGCGGTCATAGCCGCCGTTCACCGTCCAGCGCCAGTCGCCCAGATAGCCGTCGACCAGGAAGCCCAGCTGACCCGACAGGGTGTCGCTGCTCCGTCCCAAGGCGCCCGGCGCATCGACATAGCGGTGCAGCAGCACATCGCTGGCGAAGGGCGAATACGGGCTGGTCGAGGGCAGGGCGAGGCTGAGGCCCGGCAGGCCCAGATAGGAGAAGCTGGTGGTATCGGACAGTTCCCCGCTGAGCGTCAGGGACATGGTCTGGTTCAGGTCACGCACCAGCGAGCCGGTGATGGAGCTGTTCTCGCGTTTGGGCGACAAGGTGCGATAGGCGGTCAGGTCGTCGGTGCGCGGCCCGATGCCGAAGTCGCCCAGGCCGGCGCCGCCTGCCGCGCCCGCGCCGACCGAAGCGGTCGTCACGCTCTGGCCCAGCAGGGCCGACAGGGCGGGATCGATCTCGCCGCCGCCGGGCGCCGTGATATTGCCCATCAGGTCATAGGGAACGCCGTCGCGGCGGATGTTGCGCTCGGTCTCGAACAGGGGGCTGTCGTTCTGATAGCCGAGGTCCAGCGTCCAGCGCTGCTTGCCGGCGATGCGCAGGACGTTGTTGTCGATCTGCGTCAAGGTGCGGCCGCCCTGCTCGGGGCGGCGCACGCTGGCCTGAGTCGTCAGGGAGCGGAAATCGGCCTTGAGCACGAAGTTCACCACCCGCTGGTCGGCGCTGTAGCCGTAAGACAGGGCGGTTTCCTCGGGCAGGATTTCGGTGCGCTCGATCGCCTCGGGCGGAATGCCGCGAATTTCACGGAAGCCCGAGATGCGGCGGCCATTGACCAGGAAGACCGGCGAGCCGCCGCGCGAACTGCGCGTCACAGGCTCCAGCAGGGTCATCAGCTCCTGAATGCTGCTGGCGCCGTAAGCCTTGATCTGTTCTTCGTCGAGGACCAGTTCCGGCTCGTAATCGCCTAGGGCTGCGCCGCGCCGGGCGGTCGTCACGACCTCCAGCGTGCCCAGGTCATAGGCGTCATCGTCGATCTCTTCCTGCGGCACAGGGGTCGCAGTCTGAGCGGGCGCGGCCTGGCTGGGCGAGGATGGGGCGGGCGAGGATGGGGGCGTGGAGGAAGCCGCCGCCGTGTCGGCAGGAGACAGGGAGGCGAGGGCGAACAGCAAGGCGACTGGCGACATGTCGAGTCCTAAAGGCAACCGGGAAATAGGCACGCTCGCGGTCGAAGCCCTGTCTCATCGACCGCATCGGCTCAGATAGAGAACAATGTGCGCCGAAAAGGGGCGCAATCGCACTCAGGAATTAAACTCCTGTAATAAGAGGCTTAGTCCCGTCAGAACCGACATGGGTCCAACGGACGAAGGGACGGAATCCGTCGGATCCCGCCCCCTGTTTTTTGCAGCGTGGAAGAAACCTAGAAGCGGGCGCGCACGCCGACCGTCAGGTTGCGCCCGCGCAGGGGCGCCGTCTCGGCCAGGAAGGAGGCGTGGTTGAACGCCGTCTCGTCCAGCAGATTGGTCCCGCGCAGGAAGATCTGCGAGCGGACCGGCCCCAGATCGACGTCATAGGCGATCGTGGCGTTGACCATGTCGTAGCCCGGCGTCTCGGTCTCGAAGGCGGCGGTGTCGGTCTGTTTGAAGGTGCGGCTGTATTCGACGTCGCCCGACCACGGTCCCTGGAAGGCGGCCAGACGCACGCCCGCCCGCGCTGCCGGGATGCGCGGCAGGTTCCCGCCGTCGCCTTTCAGCTCGCCCTGGACGTAGTCGCCGAAGACCGTGCCCGACAGCCACGGCGTGAACTGTTGCGTCAGCTCGCCCTCGATGCCGGTGAAGGTCGCGTCGGCCTGGCTGTAGCGGATCAGACGGAAATCTTCGTATTGATCCAGCGTTCGGGCGAAGATGTAGTCGTCATAGACATAGTGATAGGCGCTGACCGATCCGGTCAGGGAGCCTTCGGTCTTGCGCAGGGTCAGTTCGATCGAATTGGCCGTCTCGACGCTCAGATCGGAATCGCCGATCTCATAGGTGTTGGTCGCCAGGTGGACGCCGTCGGCATAGAGCTCCTGAGCCGAGGGCGCGCGCTGCGAACGTGACAGCGACACGGCGCCCGTCCATCCGGGGGTGAAGTGCCATACAGCCGCGCCCGAGATGGAGAAGGGCTTGTGTTCGACATCGGCCAGTCCGAGCGCCGAGGCCTCCTGCCATTCCTGACGCAGGGCGCCCTCCAGGTGCCATAGGCCGATCTCGTACTCCTCCATCACGAACAGGCCGGTGTTCTTGGTCGTGCTGGGCGCCAGGAAGCTTTCGAGACCGACGGCGGCGAAATCGCTCTTGCTCAACTGCAGGCCGACGACGCCCTTGAAACCGGCGATTTCGCGGTGCTGGGCCTCGATCCGGCCGTCATAGCCCTTGTTGGTGAAGGTCGTGGCGACGACGCCTTCTTCCAGCTCGCTGTGCTCATAGTCAGTGTAACCGGCGCGCAGACGTACGTTCTCAATGCCCGGCAGCGGAGCGCGCAGTTCGCCGCGCAGATCGACCCGGCGGCTCTTCAGGCGGACTTCGGGGGCGGCGTGGTCGTGGTCGCCTTCATGGTCGTGCCCATGGTCGTCGTCGCCGTGATCGTGGTCGTCATGGCCATGATCGTGGCCGCCGCCGCAGTGGAGGTGGTCGCCGTGAGGGTGGCAGCCCTCATATTCGTGGCTGTGACCGGCCAGGCCGTAGCGGCTGGTCTGTTCCGTATAGGCCGCGCCCAGATAGCCGCGCGAGCCGATCCAGGAGGCGCCCAGGGTCGCCGTCGAGGTCTCATTATAGGAGCCGTCCAGGCGCGGTTCGTCCCAGCCCGGAACCTTGTAATCGTCCGACTTGCGCGCCGCCGCTTCGACGCGGAGGGCGAAGTTTCCGGCCCCGACCGTCATGCCGACCACGCCGGCTTCCTCATTGTCGACCGAGCCGCGACGATATTCGGCCACGCCTTCTCCGCCTTCAGCCGGGATGCGGGTCGGGATCTTCTTGTCCAGCAGATTGACCGCGCCGCCGATAGCGCCGCCGCCATAGAGCAGGGCCGCCGGACCGCGCAGGATCTCGACGCCTTCCAGCAGCAGGGGCTCGCCGCTGACGGCGTGGTCGGGCGAGACTTCGGAAGCGTCCATCAGGCCCGCGCCTTCGCTCAGCACCTTGACGCGAGGCGAGGTCTGGCCGCGCACCACCGGGCGGCTGGCGCCCCCGCCGAAGGTGTCGGAGTTGACGCCGGGGATGCTGCTGAGGGTGTCGCCCAGTGTCGACTGGCGCCGGTGAACCAGGTCGTCGCCGCTCAGCAGGGCGACGTGCGAGCCGACGTCGTCGCCTGCGCGGCCCAGGGGCAGGGCGCGCACGACGACCTCATCCACCTCATAGGCGTCGGCGGCGCGGGGGGCGTGATCGTGCGGGTCGTTCTGTGACTGACGCTGTACGACATCCTCGGCGAAAGCAGGCGCAGCGACGCCCAGGCTGGTCACCGCCGCCGCCCCCGCGGCCGTCAGCAGGAAGGTCCGAAATCGCATGTCACGCATCCCCGTTACAATGATGTGAGGCTTGATATGTTATAGTATATCATTACGCAACCACCCCCTTGACGATTTCGTCTTGGAGGAGCCTTCACAAGCCCGCGACGTTGCAGCAGGGTCGCTGTTTCAAGGGGGCCGCCATGACCAGAACCGTTACGTTTCAGACCATCGCCCTGACCGCCGGGCTGGGCCTGCTGGTCGCTGGTTGTTCGCAGGAGAAGCCAGCCGAGCCGACCTCGCCGATCGAGGCCCCGGCGATGCAGGACGCGGCGGCCGTCGGCTATGCCTGCGAAAGCGGCAAGACGGTCGTTGTCGCCTACCCTGACGCCCAGACCGCCCGCGTCTCCTACGAAGGCAAGGACTACGCCCTGACCAGCGTCGTCTCGGCCAGCGGCGCCCGTTATGCGGGGCAGGGGCTGGAGTGGTGGACAGCCAGCCGCGGAGAGACGGAGAGCGGCACGCTGAGCCGTATGGGGCAGGGGGATCAGGCGGGCGGCGTCATCATCGAGCGCTGCAGCCGCCCGGTCGCGGCGGTGGCGCCGCCGCCTTCGGGCGCACCCTGCGCCGCCGAGAACCTGCGTCTGGCGGTCGAAGGCGGCGATGCTGGCATGGGTCACCGCGTGACCACTCTGGCGCTGAGGAATACAGGCCCGTCCGCCTGCACGGTCACGGGCTATCCCTCCGTCAGCCTGTTGGACGGCGACGGCAAGCTGCTGACGGGCGTTCGGGCGGCGCAGGCGCCGGGCAACTATTTCGCGCAGGGGCGCGCGCCGACGCCGGTGGAGATCCGCCCGCAACAGGCCGCCTGGTTCGATCTGGCCTGGAGCGTCATCCCGCATGAGGACAAGGGCGAGACGACCTGTCCTTCAGCCAAGACGGTGCGGGTCACGGCGCCGGGGGCAGCGACCGCCATCACCCTGCCGCTGGCCTTCACGCCCTGCGGCGGGCAGGTTGAGGTCAGCCCCTTGCGCCCCGTGGCCGAGGCCTCGGCCCAGGCGGCTGCGCCCGCCGCAGGCTAGGGGTTCAAACCTGCCGAGATTCAGCGTAGCGGAGCAAACATGACCCAGAATATGAACCAGGCTTTTTACGACCGTGTTTCCGCCGAACTGGCTGATATCGACGCCCAGGGGCTGACCAAGCCCGAGCGCGTCATCGCCTCGCGCCAGGGGCCGGTGATCTCCGTCAACGGCCGCGACGTGCTGAACTTCTGCGCCAACAACTATCTGGGCCTGGCGGGCGACGAGCGCGTCACCCAGGCCGGGATCAGGGCGCAGGAGAAGTGGGGCGCGGGCACGGCGTCGGTGCGCTTCATCTGCGGCACGCTCGAAATCCACAAGGAGCTGGAGCGCGCCATCGCCGACTACCTCGGCTTTGAGGATGCTATCCTGTTCGCCGCCGCCTTCGACGCCAACGGCGGCATCTTCGAGCCGTTGTTCGGGGCCGAGGACGCCATCGTGTCGGACAGCCTGAACCACGCCTCCATCATCGACGGCATGCGCCTGTCGAAGGCGCAACGCTATCGCTTCGCCAACTCGGACATGGCCGATCTGGAGGCCAAGCTGAAGGAGGCGCGCGCCGCCGGCGCCCGCAACATCATCATCGCCACCGACGGCGCCTTCTCGATGGACGGCTACATCGGCAAGATCGACCAGATCCGCGCCCTGGCCGATCAGTATCAGGCCCTGATCATGGTCGACGACTGCCACGCGACCGGCTTCATGGGCGATAAGGGTCGGGGTTCGTTCTCGCACTGCGGGGTCGAGGTCGACTTCGTCACCGGCACCTTCGGCAAGGCGCTGGGCGGGGCGATGGGCGGCTTCATCTGCGCCCGGTCGAACGTCGTGGAACTGCTGAAGCAGCGCGCGCGGCCCTACCTCTTCTCCAACGCCCTCGCGCCCGCCGTGTGCGGCTCGTCGCTGGAGGCCATCCGCATCGCTTCGGGCGAGGAAGGCGACAAGCTGCGGACGCAACTGTTCGCCAACGCTGCGCGCTTCCGCTCGGCGATGGCGCAGGCCGGTTTCGACCTGCTGCCGGGCGAGCACCCGATCATCCCGGTCATGCTGGGCGACGCCAAGCTGGCGCAGGACATGGCCGCGCGCCTGCTGGAGCTGGGCGTCTACGTCATCGGCTTCAGCTTCCCCGTGGTGCCGCGCGGCCAGGCCCGCATCCGCACCCAGATGTCGGCGGCCCACACCTTCGAGCAGATTGATCAAGCGGTCGCGGCGTTCACGACGGCTGGCAAGGAATTGGGAGTTATCTGATGACCGACACCATGAAGGCCCTGGCCAAGACGAAACCGGCCGAGGGGCTGGAGCTGATCGACGCCCCCATCCCCGTCGCGGGCGACGAGGACGTGCTGATCAAGGTGCACCGCACCGCCGTCTGCGGCACCGACATCCACATCTGGAACTGGGACGAATGGTCTCAGAAGAACGTGCCGGTGCCGATGATCACCGGCCACGAATTCTCGGGCGAGATCGTCGCCATCGGCAAGGATGTGGATCGCCGCCTGAAGGTGGGCCAGCGCGTCTCGGCCGAGGGGCACGTCATCGACCTGAACTCCGAGGCGGCTCGCGCTGGTCACTTCCATCTGGACCCCGACACGCGCGGCATCGGCGTCAACCGTCAGGGCGCCTTCGCCGAATATGTGGTGGCCCCGGCCTTCAACGTCATCGAACTGCCCGACGACGTGCCCTATGAGATCGGCTCCATCCTCGACCCGTTCGGGAACGCTGTGCACACGGCGCAGCAGTTCGACCTGCTGGGCGAGGACGTCATCGTCACCGGAGCTGGTCCGATCGGCATGATGGCGGCGGCTGTGGCGCGTCATGCGGGCGCGCGCACCGTAGTCTTGACGGATATCAATGACTTCCGTCTGGAACTTGCGCAAAAAGTCGCGCCGGGCGTGCGCACGGTCAACACCACCAAGGAAGACCTGCGCGACGTCATGCACGAGCTGGGCCTGAAGGTCGGGTTCGATGTGGCGCTGGAGATGTCGGGCTCGCCCATCGCCTTCAAACAGTGCGTCGACACCCTGATCATGGGCGGCGGCATGGCCATGCTGGGCATTCCCAGCAAGCCGATGGAGACGGACTGGGGCGCGATCATCCTGAAGGCCCTGACCATCAAGGGCGTCTATGGGCGTGAGATGTTCACCACCTGGCGCAAGATGCTGGGCCTGCTGAAGGCCGGTCTGGACCTGACCCCGCTGATCACCCACCAGATGCCCTATCAGGACTTCGAGGCGGGCTTTGAGGCCATGAAGTCGGGCCAGTCCGGCAAGGTCGTCCTGAACTGGGCCGATTGAGGCGGGGCGGCCTGGATCAGGCCGCAAGCAGCTTGATCAGGGCGGTCTCGAAAGAGGCCGCTTCTGACTTCGGCAGGCTTTGCGCCAGCCGCCCCTGTTCGAACAGGGTGACGACCGCAGGGTGGACGTAGGACGAGCGGCAGACGGTCGGCGTATTGCCCAGCAGACCCGCCACAGCCTTGATGCAGATCGTCACCTTCCGTTTGGCGTCGGCGGCTGAGGTCGGGGCCTCGGCGTCGCGCAGGGCGCGGGCGGCGGACACCGTACCGGCCCAGGTGCGGAAGTCCTTGGCTGAAAACTCCTCTCCCGCCGCCTCGCGGATATAGGCGTTGACCTCGTCCGAGGTGACGGGATGCAGGGCGCCGTCCGCATCGCGGTATTTGAACAACTGCTGACCGGGCAGATCCCGCAGCGCCCGGACCACCGTGGCGAGGCGTCGGTCGCGGACGCTGACGCTGTGTTCGATCCCGCTCTTGCCGCGAAAGGCGAAGGTCAGGGCGGCGCCGTCCACATCCAGGTGGCGTTTGCTGAGAGTGGTCAGGCCGTAGGAGCGGTTCTGGCGCGCATACTGGGCGTTGCCGACGCGGATCAGGGTGATCTCAAGCAGGCGCACGGCGGTGGCCAGCACCTTTTCCCGACACGGGCCGCGCCGGGACAGGTCGTCCTCTACGCGCTGTCGTAGACGGGGCAGGGCGCGAGCGAAGGCGGGCAGGCGCTCGAACTTGTTTTCAGCCGCATGAGCCGTCCAGTCGGGGTGATAGCGGTACTGCTTGCGGCCGCGCGCATCGCGCCCCGTCGCCTGAATATGGCCGATGGCGCGCGGACAGATCCACACATCGGTCCAGGCTGGCGGGATGGCCAGGCTGCGGATGCGGTCCAGCGTGGAGGCGTCCCGGATCAGGTCGCCGTCCGCATCTCGATAGCAGAAGCCGCGACCGGAGCGACGGCGAGTCAGGCCGGGGCTGTCATCACTGCACCAGGTCAGCCCTTTCGGCGGTGGGGGATGAGGGGACGTCACACGCCGACCTCGCGCAGGCGGGCGCGCAGGATGTTGATCCAGTCGCGGGCCTCGTCCCCGCCCCACAGGTTCCAGGCGATGTAGCCCGCCGAGGGCTTGATCGGATCGGCCCAATGGCGACCGTGCCTGTCCACGGCGTGACGGGCGAAATAGCTGTACATGGATTTGATGTCGCGATCGCTGAGCGGCGTGCGCGACATCAGCTGTTCGGCGCGGCGAACGCCGACCTCGGTCCCGCCGCGTCCATGTTGTTCGCGAAGGGCCAGGCCTTGCCGGGCCGCCTTGGCGATGGCGGCGCCGGGCGTGCGGTCTTCATCGGACAGGACCGGGTGGTCGATCATCATGGCTCTTCTCGGGCGGCATACGGCAACGGCGGCCGCGTCGAGCGGTTCCTTAGCCGAGTCTCGCCGATGGCTTGACCTGAAGGCGCAGGCGAGGGACGGAGCGGCATGAATTATCGTCACAGCTTTCACGCCGGAAACTTCGCCGACCTGGTCAAGCACGCCCTGGTGCTGTGGCTGCTGAAGGATCGCCAGGCCAGGGGGTCGGTGACGGTTCTCGACACTCATGCGGGGGCGGGTCTCTATGATCTGTCGGGCGACGCCCAGCGCTCGCGCGAGGCCGAGGCCGGGGTGGCGCGGCTGATGACCGCCGAGGCGCGGCCGCCGCTGATCGAAGCGCTGGCGGCTGAAGTGGCCGCGCTGAATCCTGAGGGCGGCGTGCGGTTCTATCCGGGCTCGCCGGTGCTGACGGCGCGGGCGCTGCGGGCAGAGGATTCTTATCGCGGTTTCGAGTTGAACCCGCCTGTCGAAGCCCTGCTGACCGAGTCGCTCGCCGCATGGCCGAACGCGACGGGACGGGCGGGCGACGGCTATGAAGAGGCGGTGCGCGCGGCCAGAGGCGTCAAGGCGCCGTTGGTGCTGATCGATCCGCCGTTCGAGCGGCCTGACGACTATGTCCGCTCGGCCGAGACGGCGGCGGCGGTGGTGCGCGCGGATCCGACGGCGTGCGTCGCGATCTGGACGCCCTTGAAGGACCTGGAGACGTTCGACGGCTTCATCCGGCGGCTGGAGCAGGCGGGGTTGTCGCGGGTGCTGGTCGCCGAGGCGCGCCTGCGGCCGCTGAACAATCCGATGAAGATGAACGGCTGCGCGATGACGGTGGTCAATGCGCCGTCGGGGGCCGAAGCGGCGGCGGCTGAAATCTGCGGCTGGACGGTTCAGGCGCTGGGCGACGCCGGGGCGCGGGCTGAGGTCTGGCGCGCGGGCTAGCCGTTCGTCGGTTCGCCTGGTTCATAGAGGTGAGGCTCGAAGGTGGCGATGGCCAGGATCGGGCCCATGGCGGCGACGACCTGGGGGTGGCGCGTCATGGCCTTCCAGTCCGTGGCGCTGGCCCAGACCGCATGATTGGCGGCGACGCGGCCGTTCAGTCCGCGATGCAGGGTCGCCGAGACAAAGCCGGGCAGGCCAGACTGCACCTTCGCCAGAGCCGCAAGGCGCTCGATCAGTTCGTCCAGGTGGCGCTGGTCGCACTTGAAGATGTTGATCAGCACGACCGGATCATCGGTTGCGGTCATGACGGTTCGTCCCATTGCCTTGGCTGATCTTCTACCCCAATCCAGGGGCTGACGCCTCCTTCATCGTGCGTCTGCGGGAGTGAAAACCGAGCATGAACGTCATCGCCATTCTTGAGACCGGGCGACCGCCAGCGGATCTGGCCGCCCGATACGGCGACTATGTCGATCAGTTCCGCGCCCTGCTGGGCGACGGGGTGGCCACGCGCCGCTTTGACGTTCAGGCAGGCGAACTGCCGGATGACCCTGCAGCCTTCGCCGGAGTCATCGTCACAGGCTCTGCGGCAGGCGTTTATGAGGATCTGCCGTGGATCGAGCCGCTGGCGCAGTGGCTGCGCGATGCGCGCGGCAAGACGCGCCTGACGGGCATCTGCTTCGGCCATCAGATCATGGCTCAGGCGTTCGGCGGCCGGGTCGAAAAGTCGGGGCGCGGCTGGGGCGTGGGCCTGCATACCTATGAGGTCACCGGCGACGAGGCATGGATGCAGCCGCCCGCTGGGACCTTATCTATTCCCGCCTCGCACCAGGACCAGGTGATCGCCCTGGCGGACGACGCGCGGGTGATTGCGGCCAGTCCGTTCACGCCCCATGCAGGCGTGGCCTGGGGGGACGACGCCATCAGCTTCCAGTGCCATCCGGAATTTGACCCTGCCTTCGCCGCAGCCCTGACCGAAGGGCGGCGCGGACGGATCGCCGAGCATCTGGTGGACGAGGCGCAGGCCAGCCTGCAGCAGGCCAACGACAGGGCGATACTGGGCGCTTGGATCCGCAACTATCTGGGCGTATCGAACGCAGGTGAAAATAAGGCCTGATTGCGGCGGGGCGATAAGCCTTGCTCAATAACTCGCCTCCACTGTCGCGCCCATGTCAGGCGGGAGGAAGATGTTGAAGCGCCGTGTTCTGTTCAGGGGCTTCGTTCTCGCGGGCGTTGCGGCGGCCTCTGTCGCTGTCGCCGAGCCGCCCATACAGGCCGATACGGCGCCTCCGCCGGCGGCGGTCGAACTGGCTCGCGCGGTCGAGCAGCGGGCGATGCGCACGGACTTCGACGCCCTTGAGGCTTTTGGTCATCAGGCCCTCAGGCGAGGCGACCGCGAGGGGCTGAATCGCCTGTACCACGTCGCCTGGACGTTTCTGAATCAGGGCGATTTCGAGCGGGCCGCTCTGTGGAACAGTCGCTTGGCGGCGCAGGCAAGGGCGGCGAACGATAGTCGCTATCTGGCGATCGCGCATCTCAATGAGCTGACAGCGCGCTATGACCAGGGGGATCTGGCTGTGGCCGCTGAAATGGAGGGCGCAGCGTCGACGACTGGCGACTGGTTCGTCAAGGCGCACGCCGCTCGGCTGTACGCGTTGGCTCTGATGGATCAGGATCGGGTCGGCGAGGGACTGCGTCTTCTGGCTGCCGTTGAAACCGAAATTCCGGTCGAGGACCCTTTCGCCGACACCGCTCGCGCCGGGGTGTGGGAAGTGACCGGTATGGGGCTGATGAAGCTCAACGACGTGGCCGGGGCGGCTGCTGCTTTCCATCGGTTTGAAATCGACTATTCCAACCCAGCATATCCCCGCCCGGATTTCGACAGCCTGTACAACCTGACGCGGATGTCGGTTCAGGTCGGCGACCTGGCGCGGGCCGAGCATTATTACGCGGCGCACCACCGCTTGGCTGAGCGGTCCGGTATTGCGGCCATTCGCGCCTATGACGCGGCCCTGTGCGCTGCGGTGGCCGATATGCGGCAGCTGTCGGCCCAGGTGCTGGTATGCCTGGCGCCTCACGCTGGGCTTATTGACCGCAAGGCCTTCCTGTCGCTGGACATCCTGCCGCTGCGCGGCGTGGCGCGGGCGCGTATGGGCGACATCCAAGGCGCCCGGCGCGACCTGGAGCGCCTGCGCGAGCTTGCGCCGGACGGCATCGTCGATCCGCGCGAGCGCCTCGTGGAGGCGGAGGTGCTGAGGGCGTCCGGGCGGGCGGCCGAGGCCTTTGACGTGCTGCGCGACTATGAACAGCGCCGCGCCGTGCAGGCGGCGCAGCGCTTCAGCGCCGGCATCCATCAGGTCACGGGCGACATGCAGGAACAGTTGGCCGAGCGCCGTCGTCAGTTGCAGACCGCGCGGGCCAATACCCAGCTTCAGCGTGCGGTCATCCGTGGTCAGAACTGGATCATGGGCATCGGCCTCCTGTTCGTCCTTTCGGCGTTGTTCGTCGTCATCTGGCAGAGACGCCAGTCCCGGCGCCTGCGCGCAGCCCAGCTTCGCGCCGAAGAGGCCAGTCAGGCCAAAAGCGAGTTCCTGGCTAATATGAGCCATGAAATCCGCACGCCCTTGAACGGCGTCGTGGCGATGACCGACGTGCTGTCACGGCGGGATTTGACGCCCAAGGATCGCGAACTGGTCGACATCATCCGGTCGTCCGGCGTCACCCTGGAGCGGTTGCTGTCGGATATTCTCGACACGGTTCGGGTTGAGACCGGCGAGATCAGGCTGGACCCGGCGCCCTTCGATCTGGGCGTCATGTTGCGCGAAATCATGGCCTTGTGGACGCCTATGGCCATGCAGAAGGGCGTCAACCTTGCGCTTGAACTGGACCCCGTTCTCGACGCCGCCTTCATCGGCGACGTGGTGCGCCTGCGGCAGGTGTTGACCAATCTGGTCAGCAACGCCGTGAAGTTCACCGAAACAGGTCAGGTGCGGCTTGAAGCGCGTCTCGCTGCGGATGGGCGGGCTTCGTTCATGGTTTCGGATACCGGCATCGGCTTCGACGAGGAGTTCAAGCAGCGAATCTTCCATCGTTTCCAGCAGGCGGATGGCTCCATTACCCGGCGGTTCGGGGGCAGCGGTTTAGGGTTGGCGATTTCGGCTGATCTAGTGCGGCTGATGGGCGGGCGTCTCGATTGCGAATCGCCGACGGACGGAGGCGCGCGGTTCTGGTTCGAACTGTCTCTGCCTCCTGCGCCGGAGCCTGAGGTTCAGACTGTTGCGCCCGCCGCGCGCTCCATCGCGCGCCATGAGCGCCTGAAGGTCCTGCTGGCCGACGACCATCCGGCCAACCGCCTGGTCGTTCAGGTCATGCTGGAAGCCATGCCGGTCGATCTGGTCAGCGTTGAGAACGGCGCTGAGGCGCTGGAGGCCTTCAGGCGGGATGGCTTCGATCTGGTGCTGATGGATATGCAGATGCCGGTCATGGACGGCCTGACCGCCACCGCCGCCATTCGTGAGCACGAGCGGGCGACGCACGCGCCGCGCACGCCCGTGCTGATGCTGACCGCCAATGCGCTGAGGGAGCACGTCGAGGCCGGGCAGGCGGCGGGCGCTGACGGCCATCTGACCAAGCCCCTGACCGTGGCCGCCCTGACCGAGGCGATCGAGGCGGCCGTCATGCATGAGGCGGATCAGGTTCCGGCCTGATCCGTGCGGCTCAGGGCCACTTCACCACGGGCGGCATGGAACTGAGGATAGCGTCCACATTGCCGCCGGTCTTCAGGCCAAACATGGTGCCGCGGTCGTAGAGCAGGTTGAACTCGACGTAGCGGCCGCGACGGATCAGCTGTTCCTCGCGCTCCGCGTCGGTCCAGGGCTCCTGCATCCGGCGGGCGACGATTTCAGAGTAGACCTTCAGGAAGGCCTCGCCGACCGCCTGGGTGAAGGCGAAGTCCTTCTCCCAGTCGCCGCTGTCGTGGTGATCGTAGAAGATGCCGCCAGTGCCGCGCGGCTCGTTGCGGTGAGGCAGGAAGAAATACTCGTCGCACCACTGCTTGTATTTGGCGTGCCAGGCCGGGTCGAAGGCGTCGCAGGCGCCCTTCATGGCGGCGTGGAAGTCGACGGTGTCGGGGTGATCGTCTCGGCGATCGACATCCAGCACGGGCGTCAGGTCGCCGCCGCCGCCGAACCAGGTCTTGGTCGTCGATATCAGGCGGGTGTTCATGTGCACGGCGGGTACGCGCGGGCTGACCGGGTGGCAGATCAGACTGATGCCGGTGGCGTAGAAGCGCGGGTCTTCCTCGGCGCCGGGCACGTTCTTGGCGTAGTCGGCGGGGAAGGTTCCGTGGACGGTCGAGCAGTGGACGCCGACCTTTTCAAACAGGCGGCCGCTCATCATGCCCATGACGCCTCCGCCGCCTTCGGGGCGATCCCAGGGCGTGCGGACGAAGCGGCCGGGCTCTCCGGCGAACAGTTCAGGGGGCGCAGCGTCCTCCAGCGCCTCGAAACCGGCGTGGATCTTGTCGCGCAAGGTCTCGAACCAGACGCGGGCGCGCTCGCGGCGCTCAATCATCAGGGCGGGGTCAGCTTGGATCATGAGGGCTTCAACCATGACGCGGCCTTTATGAACAGTCCGGCGGGGTGCGCGGACGACGGCCTGATGCCGCAGGCGAGGCGAGGGGGCCTTGATCCAGATCACAATCCGTCGGCGTCAAGGCGGTATACGAACAGTTCCCTCCGCGGTCCGGCTGTGCCAGCCTGCCGCACCCGCAAGAAGCAGCGCCGATGGCGACCGGGCGGGCCAAGTATCAAAGAGGGGAAACCATGATCCGCATCGCCCTGAACGCCAGACTGAACGCCAGACTGCGAGCCAGTCTGTTGGCCGCCGCTTCCATCGCCGTTCTGGCGGGACCGGCCTTGGCTCAAACCCAGCCGCAAGAGGCGCGGGTAATGCAGATTCTGAAACGCACGCCGCTGATCGACGGCCACAACGACCTGCCGTGGGCCTTGCGGCAGGGCTTTGGGAATGATCCGCACGGCGTTGATCTGAATGCAAATCTGTCCGCTTCGACGCGCCTGCATACGGATATTCCGCGTCTGCGCGCCGGGGGCGTGGGCGGTCAGTTCTGGTCTGTCTATGTCCCGGCCAGCATGGCGCCGGTGGAGGCCGCCAAGGCCACCTTCGAGCAGATCGACACCGTCAAGCGTATCGCCGCCGCCTATCCCGAGACTTTTGAAATCGCCACGACCGCCGATGACCTGGTCCGCATCCACCGCGCGGGCAAGATCGCCAGCCTGATCGGCATGGAAGGGGGCTATTCCATCGACGATTCCCTTGGCCTGTTGCGCGAGTTCTATGATTCGGGCGCGCGCTACATGACGCTGACCCACTCCAAGAGCACCACCTGGGCCGACAGCGGCACCGACGCGCCCAAGTGGAACGGGCTGAACGCCTTCGGCGAGGACGTGGTCCGGGAGATGAACCGTCTGGGCATGATGGTCGACCTCAGCCACGTGTCCGAGGATACGATGGTCGACGCCATCCGCGTGTCGTCGGCGCCGGTGATCTTCTCTCACTCGTCGGCGCGAGCGGTGACGGCCCATCCGCGCAATGTGCCCGACGCCGTGCTGCGCCAGATGGCGGGCAACGGCGGCATTGTCATGGTCACCTTCGTGCCGGGCTTCATCAGCGAGGCGGTGCGCGCCTCGGGCGCGGCGCGGGCTGCTGAGATGACGCGGCTTAGCGCCCTCAACCCTGGCGATCCCGCAGCGGTCAAGGCGGGCATGGACGCCTGGAACGCCGCCAACCCGGCGCCCAAGGCGACGATGGAGGACGTCATCGCCCACATTCAGCACGTCCGCGACGTGGCGGGCATCGACCATGTGGGTCTGGGCGGCGACTATGACGGGGTGGACAGCCTGCCGGTCGGCCTGGAGGGCGTGGACGGCTATCCGCGCCTGCTGGCTGAACTGATGCGTCGCGGCTGGAGCGAGGCGGATATCCGCAAGATTTCAGGCGAGAACCTGCTGCGCGTCATGCGGGCTGTGGAACGGGTGGCTGAGTCCAAGCGGGCTGAGCGACCGAGCCTGGCTAAGCTGCCCGACGACGGCGCGCCGGAGTAAGCCAGCTTCTCTCCCTCCCCTTCATGGGGAGGGTGGTCGCGTAGCGACCGGGTGGGGAGGGCAAGGTGATTTGGGCGTGGTGTTTGAATAGCCAAGCCGCCCCACCCGTCTTCGGCCTGGCGGCCTCAGCCACCCTCCCCATGACGGGGAGGGAGAGGCGTGGCGTCTATCGCCTCGGCAACCCTTGTATCTGCCTCAACGCCTCATGCAGGCCGATCCCGGCGCTGACCGACAGGTTCAGCGACCGGGCTTCCGGCCGGATCGGAATATAGATTCGCGCATCGGCCGCCGTGTGCACGTAGTCGGGGGATCCGGCGCTCTCCTTGCCGAACAGCAGGACGTCGTCGGGCTGGAACACGAAATCCGTCAGCGGCTCGGCCGCGCGCGTCGTGAACAGCACCAGCCGACCCGGCGCGCGGTCGCGCTGGAAAGTCTCCCAGTCGGCATGGCGCGTCATATGGGACAGAGGCCCGTAATCCAGAGCCGCCCGCTTCATCGCCCGATCGTCGAAATTAAAGCTCGTGGGCTCGATGACGTGCAATTCCACGCCGAAACAGGCGCTCAGACGGATGCAGGCGCCGACATTATGGGGGATGTCAGGTTGAAAAAGGGCGAGACGCATTCTAAGGCCCTCATACGCGCGGGGCGGGGCCTTGTCGCGGCTTTTGTTGCGACTGTTTCGCAAATCGCTTTCGCGACTTGTCTGAAGCAGCCGAAACCAAGGCCGGACGGGCAGGGGTTTGCCTTCGCACAAAGGGTTCCATTCGGTTGACGTTCCATCTTGGGGCGGACGACCGGCGATGCAGAGGTGAAACGCGTGGCCGAATCGGTCGTGAATGCTGACGGGCCTGACGGCCAACACGGGGGTGGCGACGCCACCCGCCGCGACTTCATCCACATTGCGGCAGGTGCGGCTGCGGCCGGCGCTGGCGTGATGGTGGCGTGGCCGCTGATCAACCAGATGAACCCGGCGGCCGACACCCTGGCCCTGGCGTCGATCGAATTCGATCTGACCAAGGTTCAGGAAGGCCAGCAGGTCGTCATCAAGTGGCAGGGCAAACCGGTCTTCGTGCGCTATCGCACTCCGGCCGAGCTGACCAAGGTCATCGACGAGGGCGCCGTGGGCAGCCCGCCGCAGACCGACGCCGAGCGCACCAAGGCCGGTCACGAGAAATATCTCGTCGTCATCGGCTCGTGCACCCACCTGGGCTGCGTGCCGACCTTCAACGCCGGCGAGTACGGCGGCTGGTTCTGCCCGTGCCACGGTTCGCACTACGACGCCTCGGGGCGTATCCGTAAGGGCCCGGCGCCGTTGAACCTGATCGTGCCGAACTACGAATACATGTCCGACACCCGCGTGAAGATCGGCTGAGGACGGACAGAGGAACCATGAGCGATCACGAATCCACTTACGTCCCGAAAACCGCTGTCGAGCGGTGGATGGACACGCGCCTTCCGATCATCCGTTTCGGTATGGACTATGCGAACCTGCCGACCCCGAGGAACCTGAACTACTGGTGGACCTTCGGCGGCATCCTGGCGCTCTGCCTGATGACCCAGATCATCACCGGCATCGTCCTGGCCATGCACTACACCCCGCACGTCGACATGGCCTTCGCCTCGGTCGAGCGCATCATGCGCGACGTGAACGGCGGCTGGCTGATCCGTTATGTGCACGCCAACGGCGCGTCGATGTTCTTCATCGCCGTCTATCTGCACATGCTGCGGGGCCTATACTACGGCTCCTACAAGGCGCCGCGCGAGATGATCTGGATCGTCGGCTGCGTGATCTTCTTCCTGATGATCGCCACCGCCTTCCTCGGCTACGTCCTGCCGTGGGGCCAGATGTCCTTCTGGGGCGCTGAGGTCATCACCAACCTGATCGGCGCCATTCCGGTCGTCGGCGAGCCGATCCTGATCTGGCTGCGTGGCGGCCCGGCGATCGACAATGCGACGCTGAACCGCTTCTTCTCGCTGCACTACCTGCTGCCGTTCGTCATCGCCGGCTGCGTGGTGCTGCACCTGTGGGCCCTGCACGCCGCCGGTCAGAACAACCCGGTCGGCATCCTGATCCCGAAGGACCGCGCCAAGAAGGACATGCTGCCCTTCCACCCGTACTTCACGGTCAAGGACGGCTTCGCGATCATCCTGTTCCTGATCCTGTTTGCGGTCTTCGTCTTCTATCAGCCGAACGCTCTGGGCCACGCCGACAACTACATCCCGGCCAACCCGCTGCAGACTCCGGCGCACATCGTGCCTGAGTGGTACATGCTGCCCTTCTACGCGATCCTGCGCGCCATTCCCGACAAGTTCGGCGGCGTGGTGGCCATGTTCGCGGCGATCGGCATCCTGTTCGTCCTGCCGTGGATCGATACGTCCAAGGTGCGCTCGATGCGTTACCGCCCGACGATGCGGACCTTCTTCATCATCTTCCTGTTCGTCTGCTTCGGACTGGGCTGGTGCGGCGCGCAACTGCCGGACGCTCCGGTCGTGCCGGGCATGCCCAGCTTCAACCTGATCGACGGCCAGCTGAACTCATACCTGTGGCTGACCCGTCTGTTCACGCTGTACTATTTCGCCTTCCTTGGGCCGATCATGTTCTTCGTGGGACTGAAGGAAAAGCCGCTGCCGATCCCGGCGACGATCTCGGAGCCCGTGCTCCCGTCGACCGCAGCCGAGAAGGCGTGAGCGCGATGATGAGCAACGAGAAAAAGACCGTGTCCTTCCGCAAGATCCTTGTCTCTGTGACGGCCGCTGTCGGCCTGGTCGCCATCGCCGCTCCGGCGATGGCCGCCGGGGGCGCCAAGCATCCGCGCGACGGCGGCTTCAGCTTCGCCGGGCCGTTCGGCACCTTCGATCAGGGCCAGCTGCAACGCGGCTATAAGGTCTATCGCGAAGTCTGCGCCTCCTGCCACGGCATGGATATGGTGCACTTCCGCAACCTGGGCGACAAGCACGGCCCGTTCTGGAATCCGAAGTATCCGAACCCGAACGACAACCCGGTCGTGAAGGCGCTGGCCAAGGAAATCCAGGTCGGCGACATCGACTCGGAAACGGGCGAGGCCCTGATGCGCGACGCCACCACGGCCGACCGCTTCCCCAACCCCTATCCGAACCCGACGGCTGCGGCTGCGGCCAACGGCGGCGCCATGCCGCCGGACCTGTCGGTCATGGCCAAGGCGCGTCACGACGGCGCCAACTACATCTACTCGCTGCTGTCGGGCTATTCCGCTCCGCCGGCGGGTCTGAAGATGACCGAGACCCAGCACTACAACCCCTATATGGCTGGCGACATGACCCCGTTCTGGACCGGCAAGGGCGACGTGCCCAAGGGGGGCTTCATCGCCATGCCGCCGCCGCTGAGCGCCGGCCAGGTCACCTATGACGACGGCACCGAGGCGACCGTGGACCAGATGTCCAAGGACGTCGCCGCCTTCATCGCCTGGACCTCCGAGCCGAAGATGGTCGAGCGCAAGCAGATGGGCTTCGGCGTCATCATCTTCTTGCTGGCCTTCGCGGGCGTGACCTACGCCAGCTACCGCCGTATCTGGAAGGGCGTCGCCCACTAAGGCGCGATCGTCTGATCGAAACGAAAGAACCCGTTGGAGCGATCCGGCGGGTTTTTTCATGGCTGCTCAGCGCCTTTCGGCAGTCGACACCTGCGAGCGGGCTGACTACGGTCCCAGCATCGAATTCTCCGAGGGGTGAGCCTGTATGCGTATTTCATCTTCCATCGCCGTTCTGGCCTTCGCCGCCGCTCTGGGCGCGGCGGCCGCCGCACAGGCCCAGACCGCGCCGGCCTTCGACGCCGCGCGCATTTCCGAAGATATCCGCGTCCTGTCGGACGACAGCTTCGAGGGGCGCGGCATCGCCACCCCGGCCGAGCAGAAGGTCATCGACTATCTGAGCCGCCAGTACGCCGCCGCTGGCTTCGCGCCGGGCGGTGAGAACGGCGGTTGGACCCAGGCGGTCGGGCTGAACCGTTTCGCCGTTTCCAACGTCACGGGCCGGCTGAAGCTGGGCGACTGGAGCCAGTCGCTGACGCAGGGCCAGGAAGTCACCATGACGACGCGCCTGCCGGGCGCTGCGGTCGACCTGACGGACAAGCCGCTGGTCTTCGTCGGCTATGGCATCAGCGCGCCCGAGCGTGATTGGAACGACTTCAAGACCGACGTGCGCGGCAAGGTCATCGTCGTCCTGGTCAATGACGCCGACTTTGAAGACCCGTCGCTGAACACCTTCGGCGGCGAGGCCATGACCTACTACGGCCGCTGGACCTACAAGTTCGAGGAAGCCGCGCGTCAGGGCGCTGCCGGCGTGCTGATCGTGCACGAGACCAAGCCTGCTTCCTATGGCTGGACCACGGTCGCCAACTCGTGGGGCGTGCCGCAGTTCGACATCGTGCGCGCTGATCCGGCGTCCGAACGCGTGGCGATGGAAGGTTGGATCCAGCGTGATCTGGCGGTCGATCTGTTCCGCCGCGCCGGGCTCGATTTCGAGCAGGAGAAGATCAAGGCGCGCAGCCGCGACTTCCAGCCGGTTGAGCTGAAGGGCGCGACGGTCGACGCCAGCTTCGACGTCGCCACCGACCGCATCGTCACCCACAACGTCGTGGCCAAGCTGGAAGGCTCGGCCCATCCGGACGAGACCATCCTGTACACCGGCCACTGGGACCACATCGGCATGGGCGAGCCGGACGCCAACGGCGACCGCATCTTCAACGGCGCCATCGACAACGCATCGGGCACGGCCGGTCTGCTGGAACTGGCGCGTCAGTGGTCGGCCGGACCGAAGCCGGAACGCACCATCGTCATGATCAGCTTCACCGGCGAGGAAAGCGGCCTGCTGGGGTCGGAATTCTACGCCGCAAACCCGCTGTATCCGCTGGAGAAGACCGTCGGCGGCTTCAACCTGGACTCGGCCGCCGTGTTCGGCCGCATGAACAAGCTGGGCGTGACCGGCTATGGCCATTCGGAGCTGGACGAGCCGGTGATCGCGGCGGCGGCGGCGCAGGGACGCGGCTTCGTCGGCGATGCTGGTGCCGCAGCGGGCATCTACTTCCGCTCGGATCACTTCCCGCTGGCCAAGAAGGGCGTGCCGATGGCCTATCTGTCGTCGACCGGCGATTTCGTCGATGCGCCGATCGAGCCGCGTCAGGCCAAGGCCGCCGACTATCGCGCCAACCGCTACCACCAGGCGGCGGATGAGTGGGAGGCCGATTGGGACTACGCCGGCATGCTTCAGGACCTGGAAGTCATGTTCAAGGTCGGCCAGGACCTGGCTAACAGCCGTGACTGGCCCGAATGGAAGGCCGGTTCGGAGTTCGGCCCCGAGCGCGCCAAGAGCGCCGCTCAGCGCCGCTGATCCGTCTTTCGCGACGAACATGACGAAAATGTAAGGGGCGGCCTCGCAAGAGGCCGCCCTATGACTATCAAAACGGGCCTCGTGGGGGAGGCTGAAGGGAATCGCCATGCATCACCGCTTCATTCGCGGCGTCGCCGCCGCCGCCCTGCTGCTGGTCGCGGGCGCGGTCTCGGCCCAGGACTTTTCGGCCCAGCGCCTGTCGGATGAGATCCGCATCATCAGCGCCGACGATTTCCAGGGCCGCTATCCGGGCACTGAGGGCGAGAAGAAGACGCTGGACTGGCTGCAGGCTCAGTATGAAGCCATGGGGATGGAGCCGGGCGGTCCTGATGGCCAATGGCTGCAGATCATCGACCTGAAGCGGCTGACGCCCAAGGGGCAGCCGACGCTGACCTGGTCTGGCGCGACGTCTCAGGGGCGAGCCCTGATCGCGGGCACGGACTTCACCCTGCGCGCGATGAACGATGCGGCGGCCGGTCAGGTGGCGAACGCGCCCGTCGTCTTCGCCGGTTACGGCATTCATGCGCCCGAGCGGGGCTGGGACGACTATGGCGATCTGGATGTGACAGGGGCGGTCGTCCTGGTCGTGGCGGGCGAGCCTGACGGCGAACTGTTCAACGGCCCCTACGCCACCAACTATCAGTCCGCCGCCTATAAGGCCGACGAGGCCAAGCGGCGCGGCGCGGTCGCGGTTCTGACGATCATCGACGGCGACGCGGGCGCCGCTGCGTGGCGCCGCGAAACGGGCGGGGCGACACGGACCCGAACCTTGACGCCCGGTTCGGCCGAACTGACGCTGAGCGGCGCCGTCAACCGTGATGCAGCCGCCGAAATGGGCGTGGATCTGGCGATGCTGAAGCCCCGGCTCCAGACCGGCGATTTCCGCGCCTTTCCGCTGGATGTGCGGATCACCGCCGCGGCCGAGGAGACGGTCGAAGTCCTGCGCACCCACAACCTGCTGGCCCGCATTACCGGCAGCGAGCGCCCGAACGAGGTCATCATCTATTCGGCCCACTGGGACCATGTCGGCGTCAATGAGAATATCGCCGGCGACGACAAGATCTTCAACGGCGCCTGGGACAACGCCTCGGGCACCATCGGCGTGGTCGAGATGGCCCGCCAGTTGAAGGCCGCGCCGACGCCGAAACGCAGCATCGTCTTCGCCCATATGGCGGCGGAGGAAATGGGCCTGCTGGGCGCCTACGCCTATGTCGCCGATCCGGTCTATCCGCTGGAGACGACGGTGGCCGACATCAACATCGACATGCTGCCTCTCAGCGGCCCGACGAAGGACGTGCCGATCTTCGGCAAGGGGCAGAACAGCCTTGAGGACGACCTGCAGACCCTGGCCGAGAAGGAGGGGCGTTATGTCTCCGACGACGGCCAGCCGGAGCAGAACTTCTACTATCGCTCGGACCACTTCCCCTTCGCCCGCGCTGGGGTGCCGGCCCTGATGCCGTGGCACGGCGTGGACTGGGTCGAGGGCGGACGCGAAGCGGGGCTGGCGGCGTGGAAGGCCAAGTTCGGCGCCGACTATCACCGTCCCAGCGACGAATGGTCGGCCGACTGGGACCTGCGCTCAGCGGTTGAGAATCTGACCCTGCTGTATCGCCTGGGGCTAGAACTCGCCAACGGCGCCGAGTGGCCGACCTGGAAGCCGACCTCTGAGTTCGGCCAGGTCCGCGACCGCAGCGCGGCGGCGAGACGCTAGAGGCGGCTTAGGCGCAAGAAGAAAGGCCCTCTGTCCATCGCCGGGCAGAGGGCCTTCTCATGTCAGCCTTTGACGGTCAGACCGCCGCCAGCGCCTGATCCAGGTCGGCGATCAGGTCGTCGATGTGCTCGATGCCGACCGACAGCCGCACGGTGTCCTCGGTTACGCCCGCCTTCTTCAGTTCGTCCGGCGACAGCTGGCGGTGAGTGGTCGAGGCTGGGTGGCAGACCAGCGACTTGGCGTCGCCGATGTTGACCAGTCGGGTGAACAGCTTGACCGCGTCCTGGAAGCGGCCGCCCGCCTCGCGGCCGCCCTTCACCCCAAAGGTCAGCAGACCCGAGGCCTTGCCGCCGAAATACTTCTGGATCAGGGCGTGATCCTTGTGCTCGGCCAGGCCCGCATAGTTGACCCAGTCCACCTTGGGGTGCGCCTTCAGCCACTGGGCGACGGCCGTGGCGTTCTCGACGTGGCGGTCCATGCGCAGGGCCAGCGTCTCCAGCCCCTGCAGGATCAGGAAGCTGTTGAACGGCGAGATGGCTGCGCCGGTGTTCCTCAACAGCACCGTACGCACCCGGCCGATGAAGGCCGCTGGGCCGAAGGCCTCGGTATAGACTACGCCGTGGTAGCTGACTTCTGGCTCGTTCAGGCGGCGGAAGCGTTCCTTGTGCTCGGCCCAGGGGAAGGTCCCGCCGTCGATGACGGCGCCGCCGATCGAGGTGCCGTGGCCCCCGATATATTTGGTCAGGGCGTGAACGACGATGTCGGCGCCATGCTCGATCGGCCGGGTCAGGTAGGGGGTCGGCACGGTGTTGTCGACGATCAGCGGCAGGCCTTGCGCGTGGGCGGCGTCGGCCAGGGCGGCGAAGTCCACCACATTGCCCAGCGGATTGCCGATGGATTCGCAGAAGACCGCCTTGGTCCGCTCATCCGTATTGGCCGCCACCGCCGCGATGTCGTCGGCGTCGATGAAGCGCACCTCGATGCCGTACTGGGGCAGGGTGTGGGCGAACAGGTTGTAGGTGCCGCCATACAGGGCGCCCGTGGCGATGATGTTGTCGCCAGCCTCGGCGATAGTCAGGATGGCATAGGTGATGGCCGCCATGCCCGAGGCCACGGTCAGGGCCGCGACCCCGCCCTCCAGCGCCGCCAGACGCTGCTCCAGCACGTCCGAGGTCGGGTTCATGATGCGGGTGTAGATGTTGCCCGCCACCTTCAGGTCGAACAGGTCGGCCCCGTGCTGGGTGTCGTCAAAGGCGTAGCTCGTGGTCTGATAGATGGGCACGGCCACCGATTTGGTGGTCGGATCGGGCGCATAGCCCGCGTGCACGGCGAGGGTGTCGAACTTCATGATGGTCCCCGGGAGAATTGGCAGCGTCAGTCAGGCCGATTCATCCAGGGCTTTACCGATCCTCGCAAGGGCATAGGTTTGCAGCAATTCTGCCCGGGCGGTAAGATTTTCTAACCGCTGCGGGTGGCGTCGCTATTTTTTGGAACATTATGTGCCGGATTTTCCAGCCCGGGCCTTGTCTGGCGTGGTGGGCGTCAGGGATAGACGCCCTGCGCGGTCGGCCCTTCGCCATCGCCGTCCGCGCTGAACTGCGCCGTGACGCCGGCGCCCGAACGCGTCAGCAGCAGACGGTGGCTCCAAAGCGGGATCGCAGCTTCGCCATCCTTAAACTCCGGCGAGAGGACCAGGATCAGGGCGTCTTCATCGCCCTTGCGGGCGAAGATCCGCAGCGTGACGGCTGTATCGGTCAATCGCTGAATCTCGGCTCTGACGCTCAGGGGCTCAAGCAGCGAGCTAGGCGACCGCTCGATCTCGAAGTCGTAAGCCGGAAGCGCGCCCACAGCGCCGGGCGACATGGTCGTGCCCAGCCAGGGACGACCAGTGGACGGCCAGAAAGCCTCAAGCGGGGTCGACTGGCCGCGCCGCAGGCACATGGTCACGCGCTTGCTGCTCCAGATCGTCGGAGCGCCGATAGGGCCGCACCAGATGCGGGTCATGGTTCGCGCGCCCAGCGGGGTGGTTCGCGCAAACTCGACTTCATGCAGGATCATGCCCTCGGGCGCGAAATCATTGATCAGAGGCGCGCGCAGGTTCAGGGGTCTCGATAGACGGCCCGTAACCGCATATTCCGCCGGGCCAGACAGAACGACTCCGCCTCGACTCATGACGCCCTGACCCGCTGTCATCGCTTCCGGCTTCAACCTTACGCCGCCGATGACGAAAGGCGTGGGGTCCAGCCGACTGTCATCTGTCTGGAGTGCTTCGCCGGGCGTTTGGGCGGGTGCGGTTGCGGCGCGGTTCTCGGCTTGTTTCAGCAGTGCGTTGAAATCGACGGGAGGCGCGACCCGTTCTGAGTTGATCTCTATGGAGTCGCCCGCGCCCTGAGGCGTGAGTTGCAACAGCTGGCCGTCATAGACCATTCGAGCCATGCCGTCGGTCAAGGGCAGGACGCGGCGCCGCATCGTATAGCGATATGGCTTGGCGTCGGTCGTCATCCCGGGCCCTTCAATCCCGGCGCGGATCGCCAGGCCGTCGTTGCGCATGCGCTCATAGACGATGGTCAGATTGAAGGTTGAAGCGGCCTCCGCCGGAACCACCTCGACCCGCTCCGTTCTGGCGTCCACAGAAGTGAAGCTGACTTCACGCGCCGTCCACCAGGGACCGTAAGCCAACACGGGCGTTCCCAGATTGGCTTTGCCGTCGCTGGTGTGGACCATGCATACGGTGAAGCCGCGCGCCCAACCGAACATGCCGCGTTGTTCGCCCGGACCGCACCAGGCCTGGATGGATTCAGATTGGTCGACCGTTCTGGGCTTGAACTCGCGGTGGACGACGGGCGCTCCGGCGGCCATCCGGTGGCTGGCGGTCGCGATATCCGCGCCCAACCGACCTTCGCTTTTCAGGCGAAGCGGCGCGGTAAGAAAGGGTTGCCCTTTGATCGTGACGTCGGAGACGACGGGGTCGCCGGTCGGCTCCATACCCAAGACCTCAGCCAGAAATCTTTCCGCACCGATCAAGGGAGCGACAGATGCGGGGGCGTCGACTTCAACGTCCTGTCCCGCGTCCTCATCGGTTTCGGTAGCGGAGGGAATGGGAGCGGAGTCCTGAGCCTCGGCCGGCGCCGCTAAGGTCGCCAGCAGCAGGCTCAGGGGCGCGACGGCGCCAAGAAGGATACGGCAAGACAGCATGAAACAACCCCGCGGTTCGATATCGAACCGTGTTGGGGATCACTGATTGCCGAATCCGTCATCGTCAAGGGTGGACACTTCCAGGAAGGAGCATCCACCTTTTTGATCGAGTTAGTTGTTGAACAGGAAATGCATCACGTCCCCGTCCTTGACGATGTAGGCCTTGCCTTCGGCGCGCATCTTGCCCGCTTCCTTGGCGCCCGCTTCGCCCTTCAGCGCGACATAGTCGTCGAAGGCGATGGTTTCGCCGCGGATGAAACCCTTTTCGAAGTCGGTGTGGATCACGCCCGCCGCCTGCGGCGCGGTGGCGCCGACGGGGATGGTCCAGGCGCGCGCTTCCTTGGGGCCGACGGTGAAGTAGGTCTGCAGGCCCAGCAGTTTGTAGGCCTCGCGGATCAGGCGGTTCAGGCCGGGCTCTTCCAGACCCAGGGTTTCGAGGAACTCCTTCTGCTCCTCATCGTCCAGGACGGCGATCTCCGACTCGATCTGGGCCGAGATGACCACCGAGTTGGCGTTGTCCTCGGCGGCGCGCTTGGCGACCAGGTCCGACAGCTCATTGCCCTTGTCGGCCGAGCCTTCCTCGACGTTGGCGACGTAGAGGGCGGGCAGGGCGGTCAGCAGTTGCAGCATGTCCCAGGCCTTGCGGTCTTCCTTGGACACCTCGGCCAGACGCGCGGGCTTGCCGTCGCGCAGCTTTTCGAGCGCCGCGTCGATCAGCTTGAGGTTCAGCTGGGATTCCTTGTCGCCGCCCTTGGCGCGCTTCTCGATCTGGACGCGGCGACGCTCGAGGCTCTCCAGGTCGGCCAGCATCAGTTCGGTCTCGATGATCTCGAGGTCCGAGATCGGGTCGATGCGGTTCTCGACATGGGTGATGTCGTCGTCGACGAAGCAGCGGGCGACGAAGGCGATGGCGTCGCAGTCGCGGATGTTGGCCAGGAACTGGTTGCCCAGGCCTTCGCCCTTGGAGGCGCCGCGCACCAGACCCGCGATGTCCACGAAGGTGATCCGCGAGGGGATGATCTCCTTGGACCCGGCGATGCCGGCCAGGATATTCAGGCGCGGTTCCGGCACGGCCACGTCGCCGGTGTTCGGCTCGATGGTGCAGAACGGATAGTTGGCCGCTTGGGCCGCCGCCGTCTTGGTCAGGGCGTTGAACAGGGTGGACTTGCCGACGTTGGGCAGGCCGACGATCGCGACTTTCAGGGCCATGGTATTCCTCGTGAGCGCGAGCCTTTAGCCGGTTCGAGCCGGTTTGTCAGGCTCGCGCCGCCAAGAGAGCTTCTTACTCTTCCGAATCCACCACCGGCGGCTGTTTGATCGCCGCGTGGACGCTGATCGGACCGGCCTTTTCGAACGTCAGGGTGAAGGAGGCGATCCGGCCGTCGACCAGAGGATCGCGCAGGCCCATCAGCATGATGTGGTTGCCGCCCGGCTTCAGCTCGACCGGCGTTCCGGCGGGCAGGGGCAGGCCGTCGGCCAGGTGGCCCATGCTCATGACCCCGTTCTCCATCTTCATCTCATGCACCTCGGCCGACTGTGCCAGGGCGGTCGAGACGCTGACCAGACGGTCGTCGGAACCCGCCGTCAGGGTCAGATAGCAGCCCCCGGCTTTGGCGCCGTTGGGCGTGGGGCGGCACCAGGCGTCGGCGACCTGGACCGTGCCGGGGGCGACCGTCGCGTCGACGACCTCGGCCGTTTTCTCGGCGGGCTGGCCGCAGGCGACGAGTGTGAGGGCGGCGGCCGACAGGGCGGTCAGGGCGAACAGACGTTTCATGTTGAAGCTCCTTATCAAGAGGCTGCGACGGTTTTGGACCCGGTGAACGCACGCACAGCTCGGTCGAGCAGCAGGGCGGCCACAAGGCTCAGTCCCGTCAAGGGATAGAGGATGGATAGGGGGATGACGATGCACAGCACGGCGATTCTCGCGCGCGGGCCGGGCGGAGCGGACGGGGCGCCGGAGCTGCGGCGCGACAGGCTGGGCGGGCGGCGCTTCCACCACATGATCAGGCCGCTGATCGCCAGCAGCCAGACGGCGATGCAGCCGATCAGCATGACGATGCGGTTGACCCAGCCGTACTGCATCCCCTGATGCACCGCTATGCCCCACTCAAAGCCCTTGGCCATCACGCCGAACTGCTCCCACCGCAGATCGGCGAGCACCGCCCCGCTGACGCCGTCGACATAGAGGCTGCGGGCGTCCTCGGCCTTGCGAGTCTGGTGGGCGACGGTCCAGGCTAGGTCGGAGGATTGGGGGATGCTGACGGTGAAGGGGCGGGGCAGGCCCTGTTCGCGCGTTGTTTGAAGGACGCGGCGCAGGCTGGGGGCCACATGGTCATGCCCATGGCCGTGATCATGAGCGGGCAGGACGGCGTTCTCCAGCGTCCAGCCCACGCCCGCCGGGGCGTCGTGGGGCTTGGCGTGACTCCAGGGGCTGGCGGCGGCGGGCGCGGACGGACGGCCCAGACCCGTGTCGCGCATGACGCCCATGAACCGATCGCCCCAGACGGCCGACCACGGCATTCCGGTGACGGCCAGGAAGATAATCACTCCGCCGACGTAGAAGCCGGTCAGGGCGTGGACATCGCGCCAGAAGGGACGGCGGCGGGCGTCGGTTTCGCTGGGCTTCAGCACGGCGCCGGCGCGGCGACGCGGCCACCACAGGTAGATGCCGGTGGCGCATAGGATGATGGCCCAGCCCGCGACGATCTCGACCAGAATGTTCAGCGTTGTGCCGATCGGGCCGCCGAACAGGCTGAGGGAGTGCAGCTTCTTGATCGTCTCGGTCACGCCGCCATAGGCGGTGATGCCGGTGACCGTGGCCGTATGCGGATCGACGAAGACGGTGCGCTGGGCGCCGTCGGGCCGGTCGACGCGGACGCGCACGGCCTGATCGGCGCGGTCAGGGACCAGCACGTTCGCCGCCCGGCCTTCGCCCGCGCGGGCGGCGGCGGCCAGCCACTGATCGGGATCAGCCTGCCGGGCGCTGGCCGGAACCTCGATCATGGAGCGATAGACGGCGTGGTCGATCTCGTCCTTGAACAGATAAAGGCCGCCCGTCAGCGTCAGCAGCATCAGGAACGGCATGACCAGCACCCCCGCGTAGAAGTGCCAGCGCCAGACGGCCCGATAGGCGCCGGACATCACGTCCGGCGCCTTGGCCTGTTTTGAGGCGGAACGGCCCATCAGTAGGCCAGCCGCAGGCCGACGAAGACCGAACGGCCCTCGCTGGGGAAGAAGACGGCCGTGGACGGCGGCGGCATGTTCGGCGCGATGGGGCGAGTGTCAGTAATGGCCGTGAACTCGCCGACGTAACGCTTGTCGGTCAGATTGCGCGCGTCGATGTAGACTGAAGTGTTGGCGTTGATGTTGAAACCGCCCGTCAGGCCCAGCACGGCGTAGCTCGGCGCCTTCATGGTGTTGGCGTAGTCGACGTAGGGGCTGGACAGCCGCCACTCGACCGACGGGGTGACGAAGACGCCCGTCGGATGGCGCCAGGTCAGCTCGGCGCGATACTGGTGCTCGGGCACGACCGGCAGGCGGTTGTCGCCCCAGAGGACGTCGCCATCGAAGCGGAAGTCGCTCCAGTTATAGACCTGACGCAGCATCAGCGACCCGTCCGCCAGTTCGACCGGCAGGGTCCAGTCCAGCCCGGCCTCGACGCCTTGGTGGATGGTCTTTTTGGCGTTGAAGGTGGCGGCGGGAATGTCGGGGCCGGTGATGAAGTTCAGCATCTCGCCCTCGATCCGGCTGCGATAGGCGACCAGATCCCAGGCCAGAGGCCCGCGACGGCCGCGCGTGCCGATCTCGCCGGTCCAGGCGTCCTGAACCTCGACCGGGGTGAAGCCGGTCAGCGGCGCCTGCACCAGGGCGCCGAAGGTCGGGGGTTCGATCGAGCGGGTGAAGTTGGCGAAGACCTGGGCGCCGTCCTCGGCTTCCCACAACAGGCCCAGACGCGGCGAGAACCACTCATAGTCCCGGCTAGCGTCGTTGGCCGGGGTCATGCGGTCCAGATAGTCGCGCGTGGCGCGTCCCCAGGAGCCGCCCGCGACCAGCGCCAGTTGGTCGGTGACGAACAGCCGCCCCTCGGCGAAGACGTCCAGGCCGGAGGCGTTCTGACGCGCATCAGCGGTCTTGGCGCCGCGCTGGCCCGCCAGGTTCACATAGCGCAGGGCCTCGACCTCTCCGTCACGCAACGAGAAGCCATAGAAGGCGTCGGCGCGCAGGCCGCCGATCTGGCCGGTCCAGTCGATGCGGGCGAAGGCGCCGCGCGCCGTGCTGTCCTGATCCATCACCTGGAAGATCGGGTGATACAGCGACTTCTCCCAGCCCCAGACGGCGCCCTCGAACAGGGTGGATTCATTGAAGCGCCAGCGGGTCTGCAGCGTCAGCCGCTTGACCGTCAGGTCGCGGGCCTGATCGCCGGACAGGGCGCTGGCCGAGGCCATGCGCGGGTTCTCCAGCGCCTGTTTCAGGGTCAGGGAGCCGGGCATGTCCTGTTTGATGTCAGCGGCCTGAGCGATCAGGCGCACCTCGCGGTCCTTGCCGAACGAGCGGCCCGCATTGACCGTCAGGCGCCCCTGCGACTGCTGGCTGTGGTCGCGCCAGCCGTCGCCCTGCATGGCGGTGGCGGCGGCGTAGACATCCCAGTCGCCATAGGTCTCGGCGACGGCGCCGTGGGCGCGCACGAAGCCGTAGCTGCCGCCCTCGACCTGCATCAGGGCGCGCTGGTTCGCCGTGCGGCCGGTGGGGGTGATCAGGTTGATCGCCCCGCCCAACTGCGCGCCTCCGAAGCGCAGGGTGTTGGCGCCCTTCCACACCTCGACATAGCGGGCGCTGAGGGAGTCCACGCTCTGGAAGTCGGAAAAGCCGTCGGCGTCGGCGAAGGGCACGCCGTCCTGGGCGAACAGGACGCCGCGCTGGTGGAAGCCCTGGGCGATGCCCGAGCCGCGAATGGACAGACGGCTTTCCTCGCCGAACCGCTTTTGCGCCAGAACGCCGGGGACATTGCGAAGAGTGTCGGAAAAGCCCTGAACGAAGCGGTCGGAATAGCTTTCGGCCGACACCACGGCCACGGCGCCGGGGGTGCGGCTGAGACGATCGCGGGCCTCGGCCACGACGGTCGGGTCTTCGGCGTTGCGGCGGCCGGTGACGATGATGCTGTCGACGACGGTGGGGCTGTCAGCGCCGGGCAGGTCGTAGGCATGGGCGAGGGAGGGCGTCAGGCAGGCGCCGATCAGCAGGGCGCACGGCGCCGCAGCGGTCTTGAGAAACATGAAACTGAAGTCCTGAAAACAGAGGTGCAGTCGCAGGCGTCGCTATTGGACGCGGGCGAGGCGGCAGGGGTTTCTGGTTTTCAGGCGTGAGGCGGCGCGCGCGACGGAGGACGCGGCGGAGCCCGGGCCGGGGGCGGCGGGCTGGCGATGAAGGGGGCGTAGACGACGGCCTGCGACAGACGCACGACCGGCGACGGCTCCGGCGCAGGAGGCGCAGGCAAGGCGGCCAGCAGAGGCATGACGCAGGCGGCGCATTTGGCGCCAATCTCGGCCTTGATCGGGCCATCGACGCCGCCGGACTGGATGGTCTGGGGACCGTCGGCCGAGCAGATGACGATGGGCTGGCCGGGCGTGGAGGCCGCCAGAGCCGCGAACGGCATCAGGCTGCCGATCACGATGGCGAACGTCGCGGCCAGGAAGGCCAGCGAGCGCCAGGTGGACCAGTTTTCTGCCTGAGAGCGGGTCACGATGCAGGCCCCTTAAACCTTCCCATACGGGGAAGCCAGACCATGCGGAGCGACCGACGGTCGCGCGGCGCCTCGACAATGCCGCTTTACCCGTGCCAGCGTGGCGGTCGAACAGCCATCGAGGATACGCATGATCCGCGCCATCGGACCCTTCGCTCTCGCCCTGCTTCTCGCGGCGCCCGCAAACGCGCAACAGGTGGAGGAGGGGCCGGGCGGTCCCGACCGCGTCTCCCTGACGGTCTATAATCAGAATATCGCCCTGGTTGAGGACGTGCGGAACCTGAACGTGCCCGCCGGACGCTCACGCCAGGAGTTTCCGGGCGTATCCGCCAGCATCCGGCCCGAGACGGTGGGGCTGTCGGGGCGCGGTCTGTCGGTGGTCGAGCAGAACTTCGACTATGACCTGCTGACGCCGGGCAAGCTGATGGAAAGCGCTGTCGGCAATGAGATCGGCATCGTCCGCACCAACCCGGGCTCGGGGGCGCAAACGACCGAGCGCGCGCGCGTGCTGGCGGCGAATCAAGGCGTGGTGCTGCAGATCGGCGACCGTATCGAGGTGCTGCGCGACGACGGCGTGCCGACGCGCGTCATCTTCGACCGGGTGCCGCAGAACCTGCGCCCCCGCCCGACGCTCAGCGTCACTCTGGACGCCGAAGGGGCAGGGCGGCGCGAGACGACGTTGTCTTATCTGACCTCGGGCCTGACGTGGAAGGCGGACTATGTCGCCCGTTTCGACGAGAAGGCGGGCAAGCTGGACCTGACCGGCTGGGTGACGCTGACGAACAACTCCGGCGCGACCTTCAGCAACGCCCAGACGCGGGTGGTGGCGGGCGACGTCAATCTGATCGGCAATCAGGGCGGCTATAATCCGCGCCAGCCGGTTCGCGGCGGCGGCGTGCGCGGCAATGGAACCCAGTCGGGTGGAGAAGGCGCTCTGGCCGACGTCTATGTCTATCCGCTGCCTGAGGCCGTGACGGTCGCCAACAACCAGACCAAGCAGGTCGGCTTGATCGACGCGGCCGGCGTGCCGGCGACCAAACGTTATCTGCGGGTCATCAACGGCTTCTCCACCGCTGAACAGCCGATCGCGGCCGAGGTCGGGGTCATATTCGCCAACGGATCAGGCGCCGCGGCGCGCGCCCTGCCTGCGGGCGTCATCCGCGTCTATGTGAAGGATGAGGCGGGCGAGCCGCGCTTCATTGGCGAAAGCCAGGTCGACCACTCGCCCGCCGGGTCCGAGATCGTGGTGACGACCGGCGACGCCTTCGACGTGACGGTGCAGCCCCGCCTGGTGTCGTCCGAGAGGGTGTCCAAGCGGTTGGTCGACTATTTCCGCACCCGCTATGTGATGGAGTACACCGTCCGCAACGCCCGGCCTGAGGCGGTCACGGTCGAGGTGCGCCAGCGCGGTCTGGGCCGCGACACCGAACTGACGGACCAGAGCATCGAGGGCGAGATGCGCGATGCGCGCACCGTCGTCTGGCGCGTGCCGGTGCCCGCCTACGGCGAGACCAGGCTGACCGCGACCATCACGACGGGCGGCTGAACCATGCGCCGCCTTCTGGCGATAACCACTGCGCTGAGCTTTCTGGCGCCCACGGCTTGGGCGCAGACGGAAAGCGTGTCCGCGCGTCCCGACGGAGCGGCGGTGGTCATTTATCGTGACTGGCGACCCGTTGATACGACGCAACTGATGGCGCGTTCGCGCCGGCCGGGGAGCGGCCTGGACCGTGAAGGTCTTGCTCTGATCGTGGAGACGCGCACGGTCGATCTTCCGGCGGGTGAGGGGATCATCCGTTTTCGCGGACTGGCCACCGGCGTTGTGCCGCAGAGCGCGGTGCTGGAGGGGCTGCCCGCCCATGTGGTGGAGCGCAACGCCGACTTCGACCTGCTGTCGCCCACCAGTCTGATGGAGAAGTCGGTGGGCGAGGTGGTGCGTGTCGTCCGCACCAATCCGGCGACCGGCGAACAGGTCGAGAAGGCCGCCGTCATCCGCGCAGGCGCCCAAGGAACCGTTCTGGAGATCGACGGCCGGTTCGAGGCGCTGGACTGCTCGGGCCAGACCGAGCGGGTCGTGTTCGACCGCATCCCCGAGGGGCTGGGCGACCAGCCGACCCTGTCGGTGCGCACGCGCGCGGAGCGGGCGGGGCGGCACACCGTGACGCTGGCCTATCTGACGACAGGGCTGCAGTGGTCGGCCGACTATGTGGCGCGTCTGGACCCCACGGACGGCACGCTGGGCCTGACCGGCTGGCTCACGCTGGCCAATTTCGGCGGCACGGGCTTCCCCGACGCCCCCGTGCAGGTGGTGGCGGGCACGCTGAGGAAGGATGCGGGGACCACGCCGGTCGAGCCTCTGGTCCGCTATCAGCAGAACGAATGCTGGCCGCAGGGGACGACGACGTATGGCAGCGGCGCCCTGCCGATCGAGCCGACCCGGAAGGAAGATCGGGTTGAATATAATGGTCCGCCAGTGATCGTGCCGGGTCCCCCGTCGCCCGCCCCTATGGCGCGCATGGCGGCGCAGGCTGGCCGCATCGCCGAACAGGGCGAGTTAGGCGACTACAAGATCTACACTCTGCCGGAGCCGACGACCGTCGCGGCGCGTCAGACCAAGCAGGTTCGCTTCCTGGAACGCGACAGCGTGGCCTATGAGCGGGTCTATCGCGCCGGACTGCTGGATCAGGACGAGGAATCCCGTCCGATGGGCGTGGTCCTGAAGCTGCGTAATGAGATCCGCGCGGGGCTCGGCGTGGCCCTGCCGGGCGGCTCGGTGGCGGTGATGCAGCCGGATGGCGCAGGCGGCGTGCTGCTGGCCGGTCAGGACCGGTTCGAGGACAAGGGCGTGGGCCTGCCGGTACGGCTGAACTTCGGTCAGTCGCCGGATGTGCAGGTGCAGACGCGGCTGGTGAAGAGCGACAGCTCCCGACGGGGGGCGTTGACGACCCAGCGTTCAGAAATTGAGACCACGGTCACCAACGCCCGCTCTGAGGCCGTCACCGTGGAACTGGTCGCCAACGCCGCCCTGCAGCGCGGCTTCCGCATCCGCAGCCAGTCGGTGCGCAGTCGGATTGACGACACCGGCTATCCGGTGTGGACGCTGACCGTGCCCGCCAACGGCGCGGCGACGCTGAAGGCGGCGTGGACGACGACGGATTGAGCTGTGTTTTTCCCTCCCCTTCATGGGGAGGGTGGTCGCGCAGCGACCGGGTGGGGAGGGTTAGGCGATCGACCCTCAGCGCCTGAATAGCCTCTCGCCGCTCCCACCCGACTTCGGCCTTACGGCCTCAGCCACCCTCCCCATGAAGGGGAGGGAGAGGCTTTGTACTACTCGCCCCTGGCCGCCTGTCTGGGGCTGAACTTCGGCGCGGGGGCCAGGCGCATGACTTCGCCCTGGTAGCGTTCGTCGTCGCCGTTCACCGCGAAGGGCAGGGCGTCGGCGCAGGCTTGCAGCAGGGCGTCCAGCCAGGGCTTGTCGGCCTTGTGGAAGTCGCCCAGGACGTGGTGCATGACCAACTGCGGCTCGCCGGGGTGGCCGATGCCCATGCGGGCCCGGCGGAAGTCGGCGCCCAGGTGGCTGATCAGGCTGCGCACGCCGTTCTGGCCCGCTGCGCCGCCACCCTGCTTCATGCGGAAGCGGCCGGGCGCCAGATCGATCTCGTCGTGGAAGACGATGACGTGCTCGGGCTTCACCTTGTAGAAACGCGCCGCCTCGCCCACGGCCCGGCCGCTCTCATTCATATAGGTCTGGGGCTTCATCAGCAGGACCTTGGTCCCATCGACCTCGCCGTCGGCGACGATCGACTGGAACTTGGCGCGCGACGGGCCGAAGCGCCAGCGGCTGGCGATCTCGTCCACGGCCATGAAGCCGATGTTGTGGCGGTTCTTTTCGTATTTGGCGCCGGGGTTGCCCAGGCCTGCGATGATGATCATGCGGTCCTCATGCCCCGAGGTTCAGACAAAGAAAAGCCCCGCCGGGTGAGCCCGGCGGGGCTGTGTCTTGTTGTTCAACCCCCTCAAACAGCCCTGCGCCGCGCGCAGGGCGATAGGGGAAGAAACATCAGGCCTCTTCGGCTTCGGCTTCCGCGGTGGTGTCGCCGGCGTCCGACTGGCCAGCGGCCGAGTTCTTGATCGCGGCGATCATGAAGTCGCGGTCAGCGATGGTCGGCGCGGCGCCTTCCGGCAGCTGGATGTCCGAGATGCGGATGTTCTCGCCGATCTCGCGGCCCTTCAGGTCGACAACCAGTTCCGACGGGATGCGGTCGGCGCGGACCATGATCTCGACGGTGTGGCGCACGACTTCCAGCATGCCGCCCTGACGGGTGTAGGGGGCTTCGTCGGCGTTGACGAAGGCGACCGGGATTTCGATCTTGATCTCTTCCTTGGCGCCGACGCGCATCAGGTCGAAGTGCAGCGGGCGGTCGCTAACCGGGTCGAACTGGATGTCCTTGGCGATGACCGGCTGCGATTCCTTGCCATGCTTCAGGGTCACCAGGTGACCGATCAGCTTGCCGGTGTACAGCGACTTGCGGAACTCGCGTTCGTTCACGGAGATGGCCACCGGGGCCTTGTCGCCGCCGTACAGGACGCCGGGCACAGCGCCGTCGCGACGCGCGGCGCGGGCGCCGCCGGTGCCCACGTTTTCGCGGACATCAACGTTCAGAATGATCTCGGCCATCGGGCTCGCCTTCAATACAAGTAAACGCCTGCGCGGAACCGGGTCCCGCGCGGCGGGGTCATGAACCCTTCGAATTCAAGAGGGCGGGCTATTACACGGAACACGGGGCGGACGCAACCGCCCCGGCTCAGCCCGCAGCGATATTCAGCCTCAACCGTGCGGCGAAGGCGTCGGCGTCGACTGGTTCTGCGCCTGCGCCATCGGCGTGGGCGCGCCCGCAGGAGGCACAGCCACAGTGATAGTCGGCATGGGGCCTGTGTACTGGGCCGTGCACTGAGCCATGTCGCGCACGATGTGGCGACCGGCGCAGAAGATGTCCTCATAGTTCGGCTTGGCCGCCGCCAGACACTGGAACAGCATCAGCTTGGACATGCTGAGGCAGAACTCATTGTTCGATTCGGTCGTCAGGGCGTCGGTGTTCGCCTTGGCGTCCTCGCCCGCCGCGCCAAGCGCCGCCAGGGCCGCAATGGCCAGGGAGTTGACGATGGCCGGGGTGAAGGGCGCGCCGCGCTGGGCGGCGGATAGGTTCAGGCCCGAGCCGCTGTTGGCGGCGGCGAACAGGCGGGCGCTATCCTCGGCCGAGGGCAGGCGAGGCACGGCCGATAGGGACTTGGCGCTCTCCAGCCGACCGTTGCGGTCGGCGACAGGCTGGGTGGCCCAGCGGCGACGCGGGTCGGTGCGCTCCTGAATCGTATAGGCGTCCGTCTCGACCGCCTCGGCCAGGGCGGTCATGATTTCGGCGTCCTTGCCCATGGTGCTGGCGATCAGGCCTGCGGCTGATTCGGCGCCGGGCAGGGTGGCGGCGTAGGCGGGATCGGCAACGATTCGCGCCACCATCTGTTGGCGCTGGGCCGGATCAGCAGCGTACTGGCGAACGCCGGCGACATACTCGGGCGACTGCAGGGCCAGGATGGCGCCGTAGGCGATCATGCCGCGCGACAGTTGGCTCGCCTCAACGGCGGCGCCCTTGCGCACAGCCGCCTGAATGGTCTCGGCGTCAGGGAAACCGGCCTGGATCGAGCGGACTTCGCGCACAAAGGCGACATAGACCGAGGCGGCTTCGGCCACGCTCTGATTCAGCGCCAGCGCCGGCGGCGGCGGCGGGGGAGGCGGCGGGGGGGGCGCTTCCGGTTCCGGCGTCGAACAACTGGCCAGGACGGCGGCTGCGGCGACGGCGGCGACAGAGAGGCCGTGGCGCAAGAAGGCCTGGGTCATCGGCGGTCTTCCCTTGATTAAGCGATACGCACTTGGACAAGCGTCCGAGGCGCGCGCCGCCTCAGACTACAGGCCCTTATATCGCCGAGGGAATGGTTAGCCGAACCTTAATCGAACAGCTTGGAGACCGACTCTTCGTTGGCGATGCGCCGAATGGCCTCGCCCATCAACGGCGCCACGGACACGCGGCGGATCTTGGAGCAGTTCAAAACTTCGTCAGGCTGTTCGATGGAGTCGGTGATCACCAGCTCCTTCAGCGGGCCGTTGGTGACGCGGTCCACTGCTGGGCCAGACAGGACGCCGTGGCTGATATAGGCTGACACCTCGGTCGCGCCCCGGTCGATCAGCGCCTTGGCCGCATTCACCAGCGTGCCGCCCGAATCGACGATGTCGTCGAACAGGATGCAGCGGCGCCCTTCGACGTCGCCGATGATGTTCATGACCTCGCTCTCGCCCGCCTTGGGGCGGCGCTTGTCGACGATGGCCAGGTCGGCGTCCAGGCGGCTGGCCAGGGTGCGGGCGCGCACCACGCCGCCGACGTCGGGCGAGACGATCATGAGATCATCGCCGCGCGGATAGTTTTCCTTGATGTCCTGCGCCAGCACGGGCGTGGCCACCAGATTGTCGGTGGGGATATCGAAAAAGCCCTGAATCTGGCCTGCGTGCAGGTCCATAGTCAGGACGCGGTCGGCGCCCGCGCGGGTAATCAGATTGGCGACCAGCTTGGCCGAGATCGGGGTGCGGCCCCCGGTCTTACGGTCCTGACGGGCGTAGCCGAAATAGGGCATGACGGCCGTGATCCGCTTGGCCGAGGCGCGCACCAGCGCGTCGGTCATGATCAGCATTTCCATCAGGTTGTCGTTGGCCGGATAGGAGGTCGACTGGATGATGAAGACATCCTCGCCGCGCACGTTTTCCTCGACGACGGCGAACACTTCATTGTCCGCGAAACGCTTCACCTGGGCCTTGGTCAGCGGCATGTCCAGATGGGAAGCAATGGCCTGGGCCAACGTCCGGTTCGAATTGCCTGCGAGCAGCTTCATTGACCGGTCATCCTTTCGCCGTCATCGCCCCGCCAATAGTCGCGGAGGCGTTTCTGGACGCGCTCTCTAGGCGGCGAACGGGGCGGCGTCCAGCCGTGTTCCGGACGTATCTTCGATTTCAGCCGATTGGCTTGGACGCGGGCGCTGTTATAGAGGACGCATCCTGCTAACGAGGGCGCGTGTCGCGTGTCCGCGTCCCGAAGGCATCTTGATGAGGTCGCACTTGCCTGCTTCGAACACTCGGCTCGCTTCGAAAACCCGGTCCGGCCTGATCCTGCTGACGGCGGCCGCCGCGGTCCTGACGGTCTCGGCCTGCTCGGGCACCAAGCCCCGCCAGCGCCTGGCCTATGAAGAGCGTCCGGTCGAGGCCCTGTACAACACGGGCTATCAGCGGCTGCAGTCCAGGCGCTGGATGGACGCCGTCGACTATTTCCAGGAAGTCGAACGCCAGCACCCCTATTCGGAATGGGCGCGTCGGGCGATCCTGATGCAGGTCTACGCCTATTATCAGAACAACGCCTATCAGGACGCGATCGCGGCGGCGGACCGCTTCATCGCCCTGTTCCCCGGCAATCCCTCGGCGGGCTACGCTTTCTACATGAAGGCCGTCTGCAATTTCGAGCAGATCGTCGATGTGGGCCGGGACCAGGGTTACGCCGAGGCCGCTCTGGCGGGCCTGCGCGATGTGGTGCGCCGCTATCCCGGTTCGACCTACGCCACCGATGCGCGGGTCAAGATCGACATGGTCAACGACCAGCTGGCCGGCAAGGAAATGGCCGTGGGCCGCTTCTATCAGCGCGCCAATCAGCCGCTGGGCGCCCTGAACCGCTATAAGGCGGTGATCAATAACGAGGCCTTCCAGCGCACCTCGCACACGCCTGAGGCCCTCTATCGTCTGGTTGAGGTGAACCTGAGCCTGGGCCTGACCGAGGAGGCGACGCGTAACGCCGCCGTCCTGGGCCACAACTATCCGGGCAGCCCGTGGTACGCCGAGGCCTACGCCCTGCTGAACGAGCGGGGTCAGCGCCTTGACGTCAAGCCTGAGGGCAAGCGCGAATCCTGGCTGCAACGCCTGATTCCCGGCGGCGCCTGATCCGGTCGCAGCAAAACAGGCGCGCGGTGATTAAGTCGCTGCGTTCCTGTTCTGTTTCCGGATAGGATGCGGCGAAACCTAGAATCAGATCGTCCATGCTGACCACGCTCTCGATCCGCGACATCGTTCTTGTCGACGCCCTGGACCTGGAGGTCGAGGACGGCCTGACTGTGCTGACGGGCGAGACCGGGGCAGGCAAGTCCATCATCCTTGACGCGCTGGGCCTGGCGCTGGGCGCCCGCTCCGACGCCGGACTGGTGCGCAACGGCGCCAAACAGGCCTCGGCCACGGCTGTTTTCACGGCGCCTGACGATGAAGCCCTGATCGCCCTGCTGTCCGAGCGCGGTTTCGAGGTCGCGCCGGGCGAAGACCTGATCCTGCGCCGGGTGGTGTCGGCCGACGGCCGCAGCCGCGCCTATGTCAACGACCAGCCTGCCGGGGTGACGGCTCTGCGCGAGATCGGCGCCTTGCTGGTCGAAGTGCACGGCCAGCATGAGACGGTCGGCCTGCTGGACTGGAAGACGCACCGCACCCTGCTCGACAATTACGGCGGGTTGCAGCCGCAGCTGACGGGCGTGGCGGGCGCTGCCGAGCGCCTGAAAACGGCGCAGGCTCATCTGGACGAGCTTGAGGCGTCCGCAGCCGAGGCGGCGGCCAGGGCTGAGGAAATCGCTCTGAATCTGGCGGATCTGGACGCCCTGGACCCCAAGCCGGACGAAGAGACGGAACTGGCGGGCGAACGGGCCATCCTCGGCGCGGCGGAAAAGGCGGTCGCCGATCTGGCCGACGCGCGCAATCTGCTGGGCGGCGACAAGCTGAGTCAGCGTCTGGCTTCGGCCCTGCGCGCAGTGGAGCACGCGCGCCAGCGGGCGGTGCAGGCGGGCGCCGAGGGCGACAACCCCATCATCGTCAAACTGGCCCAGGCCGCCGAGGCGGTGGACCGGGCGCTGGTCGAGGCGACCGAGGCCGTGGCCTGCGTCGACACCGCCGCCGACGCCTTCGACTTCGAGCCGGGCCGTCTGGACAAGGCTGAGGAGCGGCTGTTCGCCCTGCGCGCCGCCGCACGCAAACTGAACACGACGGTCGAGGCTTTGCCGGCGCTGCGGGTGAAACTGCGCGAGCAACTGCGCCTCATCGAGGACGGGGAAGAGGCTCTGACCAAGGCCCGCCGCGACGTCGCTGCGGCGATCGAAGCCTATGACGTCGCCGCCCTGCTGCTGACCTCGGCGCGCGAGGCGGCGGGTGATCGTCTGGTCGCCGCCGTCATGGACGAGCTTGGCCCGCTGAAGCTTGAGCGGGCGCGGTTCCGCGTGACGCTGGAGCCGGTCGAAGGGCGTCGCGGCCCGCTGGGCGTCGAGACGGTGCGGTTCGAGGTGGCGACCAACGCCGGGACCGCCTTCGGCCCGCTGGACACAGTGGCTTCGGGCGGAGAACTGGCGCGGTTCGCGCTAGCGATGAAGGCGGCGCTGGCCAGCCGCGAGGACCAGCGCCAGCCGGTCATGATCTTCGACGAGGTGGATCAGGGCGTCGGCGGCGCCGTGGCCGAGGCTGTCGGCGGACGCCTGCAACGCCTGTCGCGCGGGGCGCAGGTGCTGGTGGTGACGCACAGTCCGCAGGTCGCGGCGCGCGGCCACGCCCACTGGAAGGTGCGTAAGGCTGACGTGGAGGGCCATACGCGGACCTCCATCGACGTGCTGCAGGAGGGCCCGCGTCAGGAAGAAATCGCGCGGATGCTGTCCGGCGCGGAGATCACCGATGAAGCGCGCGCTGCGGCGCGGGTGCTGATCGGCTGACCCTTCCTTCTCCCCTTGTGGGAGAAGGTGGGCGCCGGAGGCGCTCGGATGAGGGGTGTCAGCGCATCGATTGTGAAAGCCCTGCTGACGACCGCTCATCAAAATTCGAGAAGACGGTGGGGCACCCCTCATCCGTCAGGCTCCACCTGCCACCTTCTCCCACAAGGGGAGAAGGGTCAGACCCCCAGGATCCAGCCCTCTTCGCTTTCGACCTGGGCGATCAGCGTCTCGTCAGCGCTTGCAGGCGGTGCAAAGGCCTTTTGCAGTTCTCCGGCGTCGTCCATGCGGGCGAAGGCTTCGGCGGCGGCGCGGACCTGGGCCTGGGTCTTGTATTCCTTGACGCCCTCGGCGTTCACGCCGCGCTTGGCTTCATAGAGGGCGGGCCAGACTTCGACGACGACGGCCGACAGGGGCGCGATGTCGGCCTCGGTCAGCTCGCGCCAGCCGGTGCCGAACGGCCAGACGGCCGCCGAGGCGCCCAGAGTGTCCAGCAGGCGGCGCAGCATGGGCACGCCGACCAGCGTCAGGCCGCCGATGGCGCCCGCGCCGTGCATCTGCCAGACGCTCTTGGGCGGCAGCTTGTCCTTGCGCGCGGCCAGTTCAGTGGCGCGGAACTCGGGGATGTCGGCGCCGGCGCCTTCGGGCGGCTTGGTTGTGGTCAGCCAGCGCTGGGCCTGGCTGGCGGGCGCGCCCCAGAAGGGCCAGGGCTCGTCCGTCATCAGGCGGTTCATCTTGGCCGCGACCTGATAGCGGTTGTTGGCGTTATCGGCCTTGTCGACGATGTTGGCGGCCAGGAACTTGCCCATCCCGTCCCACGGACGGCCGTCCAGCTTAAGACGCGCAGCCGTCCCGGCCGGGAAGCCGAAGTCGAAGTCGAAGCCCACCAGCACGCGGTCGCCGCGCTTGCGGTGTTCGGCCAGCAGGTCGGCGATCAGCTTCTCGCCCTCGGCGCGCGTGGCGACGTTGTGCGTCTCGGCATAGAGGCGGAAGCGCACGTCGCGTTTGGCGACGCCGACCCACAGGGTCTGTTCGCCCAGCTTCTTGCCTTCGGCGGCGGTCCAGTTGGCGATGATGTAGGCGTCGAAAAGGCGGGCCACGGGGGCTCCTGATGAAAGAAAGTAAAAAGCAGGACGAGGGGTTCTAGCCGCCCGGACTCAAGCCGTGAAGGGCGATCAGCGTTGCATCAGGGCTTCGACGTGCGACAACCAGCGGCGCCCCAGCCGCAGACCCTCGCCCGGCGAGCGGGCGCCGCTGGTTTTTTCGGCCTCAGAGGCGGGCGCGGTGCGCGTGCCGTTCCACAGAGCCAGCTCGAACTCGGCGTTGTGAGGGTCGCTGAAGATCAGCCGCAGCACGACCAGTTCGGCGTCGGGCGCGTCCAGGTCGATTTCCTTGCGCATCTGGCCGCGCAGGACGCGGGCGACGACATGGCCGTCGACGATGATCTCGGCACCCAGCACCTCTTCGAAGGCGTAGACAAGGCCCATTGCGCCCCGGTTCCACAGCACGACCAGTTGGCCGCCTTCGAGGTCCAGCCCGGCCGCGCGGCCTTCATGGGCCGACAGGGCCACGGTGTCGGCCGGGGCGCCTAGCGCCTTCTTCATCGCCCGCCGCAGTCGCCGCTCGGACTCCATCCACCAGGAAAACAGCAGGACGCCGGTGGTCAGGAAGGCGGCGATCAGGGCGATCAGCAGAATAGCCCTGAACGTGTCGCCCATGGATCAGGCCTCCAGATCCAGATCAACCACGACGGGGACATGGTCGCTGGGCTTGTCCATGTCGCGCGCGTCGCGGTGCGTCTCGATGGCGCGGAAGCGGTCTGCGGCCTGAGGCGACAGCATGGCGAAGTCGATGCGGATGCCATGGTCGCGACGCCAGGCTCCTGCCTGATAATCCCAGAAGGTGAAGGTTCCGGCGGGTTCGCGGCCCAGTTCGTGTGAATCGGCCAGGCCCAGCCATTTCAGCGCGCGGAACGCCTCGCGGCTCTGCGGCTGGAACAGGGCGTCCTCGGCCCAGGCGACGGGGTTCTTGGCGTCCTCGGCCTCGGGAATGACGTTGTAGTCGCCGCACAGGGCCAGCGGCTCTTCCAGCGCCAGCAGTTCGCGCGCGTGATTCTGCAACCGCTGGAACCACGCCAGCTTATAGGTGAACTTTTCCGTCCCGATGGGATTGCCGTTGGGCAGGTAGATGGAGGCGACGCGGATCGGCCGGGGCGCCTCGATCAGGGCCTCGATGTAGCGGGCCTGTTCGTCCGCATCATCGCCGGGCAGGCCGCGCCGCACGTCCGACAGCGGATACTTCGATAGCAGGGCGACGCCGTTGTAGCTCTTCTGGCCATGCGTCTCGACGTTGTAGCCCAGGTCTTCAAAGGCCTCGCGCGGGAATTTTTCGTCCACGCATTTGATCTCCTGGAAGCAGGCGACGTCGGGATTGGCGGCCTGAATCCACTCCAGCACCGTAGGCAGGCGGGCGTTGACCGAGTTCACGTTCCAGGTGGCGATGCGCATGGGACGCAAGGCTAAGGTGAGCCGCCCCTTTCGGGAAGAGGGGCGCGCAAAACAAAGACGCCGCCGGATCGCTCCGGCGGCGTCTGAAACTTCAGGCTGAAAGCGGGATCAACTGTTCGGCGTTGCGGCCGGAGGCGTGGTCGTCAGCTTGCAGCCGCCGCCGATCTGGGAGGCGGTTTCGCAAGGGTAGACCTGCTGCACGGCGTTCTCGGTGTTCACGCGGGCGATCAGGCCGTCGGCGCCGTTGCAAGCGGCTTCATAGAAGGCGCCGTTGGCGTTCTTGCCCATGTAGCGGACCTGGGTCACGTCGCACGAAGCGGCGTCCGACCCCACCAGCATGGCCTTGACCGTGGCGGCTTGTTCCTGTGGCGTGGTGAAGCGGCAGGTCGAACCGGCCGAGGCCAGTTCCAGGCAGTCCACGACTTCCCAGCCGGCGCCGCTCTTGTTGATCTGGGCGCCGTCGACGCCGGCGCAGCCGATTTCATAGACCACCGCGCCGCCCGGCTTGGCGCCGATGATGCGGCCCTCGTCGACCGTGCAGGTCAGACCGGCTTCCTGAGCGAAGGCGGTGAAGACGGCCATGGCGTTGTCGTTGGCTGGCAGGGTGCACTGCGAGCCGACATCGGCGTTGGGGTCGCGTGCGCGGGCCTGTTCGGCCGAGGAGGCGAGCACCATGCAGTCCGTGGCCTGCGGCGGGGTCGAGGTCAGCAGCAGGTAGCCGGGGCCGGTGGCGCACGACACTTCGTACAGCGACTCCTTGGCCGCGGACTGACCGAGCAGCTTGGACTCGGTCATCTGACAGTTGGTGTTGGTTGCCGTCAGCACGGCCTGGGCGCCGGCTTGAATTTCTTCGGCGCTGGGCGGCTTGGGCTGGTTGCGCGGCTGGCGTTCGCGGTTGCGTGAAGTGCGGCTCTGCGCCTCGGTGACCCGGACGCCGTCCTGATCCTGGGCGGAACGTTGGGCGAAGGCGGGCGAAGTCAGGCCGGAGATCAGGACCGCCGCGGTCACAGCGATCATAGTACGAGCATTACGGGACACGGGGGCGCTCCTTAAGAAAGTTGCATATCCCTGACCGCGCTGACGCCTCGGGTCAAGAATAGACGCGACCTGGAATCCGTCATAAGAACCATAGTTGCGATTGGAGACGGACTTGTCTGACGGCGAAACCCTTGCAGGAACCCGCACGGAGCGCGGTCTGACCTATCCCGCCCTGGCGATGCCCGCAGCGGGCGAAGCGACCGTCGTGGCGCCTGGCGTCCTGTGGTTGCGCCTGCCGCTGCCGATGGCGCTGAACCACATCAACCTCTACGCCATCGAAGATGGCGAGGGCTGGGCGATCGTCGATGCGGGGCTGGCGACGGATGCGTCGCGCGAAGGGTGGAACACGGCGTTGGAGGGCGTGCTGGGAGGGCGGCCGATCACGCGCGTCATCTGCACCCATATGCACCCGGATCACATCGGGCTGGCGGGCTGGCTGTGCGAGCGGTTCGACGCGCCGCTGCTGATGTCGCGGACTGAGTATGTGACCGCGCGACTGCTGATCGGCGACGAGGCCCTGGGGCCTCCGGCGAGCGCTGAGGCCTTCTATCGGGCGGCTGGCTGGTCGGACGAGCAGGTGGCGCGCTGGCGCGACGGCTATGGCGGTTTCGGCCGCATGGTGCAGGACTTTCCGCGCGACTATCGTCGGGTGCAGGATGGCGAGGCGCTGATCATCGGCGGCGACGAATGGCGCGTGGTGGTCGGCGAGGGACACAGTCCCGAACACGTCTGTCTGTGGCGCGAGAAGGACGGCGTCTTCATCGCCGGCGATCAGATCCTGCCGCGCATTTCCTCCAACATCTCGATCTGGCCGACGGAGCCGCAGGCCGATCCGCTGGGCGACTGGCTCCGGTCGCTGGCGGCGCTGAAGGAACGGTTGCCGGGCGATCTGCTGGTGCTGCCGTCGCATGGGGAGCCGTTCTATGGGGTGACCCTGCGGCTGGAAGCGCTGATGCGCGGGCATGAGGTGGCGCTGAAACGGCTGGAGAAGACGCTGCGGACGCCGTGCCGCGCCGTGGACGTGTTCGGCGCCCTGTTCGCGCGGCCGGTGGGCGACGCCGTGCTGGGCATGGCGACCGGCGAAGCGCTGGCGCACCTGAACTATCTTGAACGCCAGGGACGTGTCCGCCGCGAGCGGGACGGGGACGGCGTGGACTGGTGGAGCCTTTCGGAGACAGGCCAATGAGCGAACATATTCGGACCCATCTGGAGGGCGGCGTCCTGACGGTCGTCTTCGACCGCGCCGACAAGAAGAACGCCATCACGCAAGCGATGTATACGGCGCTGGCCGATGCGACGGAGAAGGCGAAAGCTGACGACGCCGTCCGAGTCATCCTGTTCCGAAGCGAGGGCGATTCCTTCTCGGCGGGCAACGATATCGCCGACTTTATTTCCCTGGGCCAGACCGAAGGCGATCTGGTCGAGATGGGGGTGTTCCGCTTCCTGAAGGCGCTGGCTGATCTGGACAAACCTGCCGTGGCGGCGGTGCGCGGCCGGGCGGTGGGGATCGGCCTGACGCTGCTGCTGCACTGCGACATGGTGGTGGCGGCCGAAGACGCCCTGTTGTCCGTGCCGTTCGTCAATCTGGCGCTGGCGCCGGAGGCGGCGTCGTCGCTGTTACTGCCGCGCGTGCTGGGGCATCAGCGGGCGTTTGAACTGTTCGCCCTGGGCGAGGCGATCGACGGCAAGACGGCGCTGGCCTGGGGGCTGGCCAACCGCGCGGTTCCGGCCGATCAGGTAGAGACGACGGCGGCGGAAGTGGCGTCCAAGCTGGCGGCGCGGGCGCCCAACTCTATCCGCAAGACCAAGGCCCTGATGCGCGACGCCGAGGCCCTGTGGGGCGTGATGCAGATGGAAGCTAAGGCGTTCGGCTCTCAGATGCGCAGTCCCGAGGCGATGGAGGCCTTCATGGCCTTCAGCCAGAAGCGGGCTCCGGACTTCTCCAAACTGGGCTGATTTCCGGCGGTTTCGCCGAAGATCGCGATTGATTCGGCGGGCGCGGGGGACTAGGGGCCGCGCATGAACGCCGCGCCCGCCTCCGCTTCTTCAGACGACCCGCAGATCGCGGGGCCGATCACGCGTGAGACGACAGCCGATTCGGCCGCTGTCGACGCCCTGGTCATCGCCGCCTTCGGCCCCGGCCGCTTCGCCAAGACGGCCGAGCGTCTGCGCGAGCGGGCGCCGCTGGCGGCCGGGTTCTGCCTGCATGAAGACGGCCGCCTGATCGGTTCGGTGAGGCTGTGGTCGGTCCTGACGGGCGAGGCGCGCTCGGTCTTTCTGGGGCCGATCGCCGTGGACAAGGCCAGCCGCAGCACCGGCCTGGGCGGCGAACTGGTGCGCGCCTGCATCGAAGAGGCCAAGGCGCTGGGGCTGGACGGCATTCTGCTGGTCGGCGATCCGCCCTATTTCTCGCGTTTCGGGTTTGAGCCGGCGCCGGACGCCGTGCTGCCGGGACCGGTGGACCAGCGCCGGGTCATGTGGCTGCCTTTCACTGATGCGGCGCCGGTCGGAGCGGTGCGCCCCGACGCCTGAGCCGGGCGCGGCCTTCCTTTGCAGGGCGACGCATCCCATAGTTCAGACATGACGAACCCACCGACATCCTCGGGTCTGACAGGCGTGGCCGAGGCCGCGCGGCAGGCGCCGGGGCGAGGTCTGCCTCCAGTTCATCTGTGGCATCCTGAACATTGCGGCGAGATCGACATCCTGATCCGCGCCGACGGCGTGTGGATGCATGAAGGATCGCCCATTGGCCGGGCCGAGCTGGTGCGGCTGTTCTCCACGGTGCTGAGGAAGGATCCGGACGGCTATCACCTGGTCACGCCGGTCGAGAAGCTGAAGATCGCGGTCGAGGATCTGCCGTTCCGCGCCGTGGCCGTGCGCGAAGAGGGTGAGGCGCTGGTATTCACCACGGATCAGGGAGATGAGGCCGTCGCCGGTTCCGACCACGCCATCGTCGTCGAGACGGACGCGGCGACCGGCGAGCCTGCGCCGCGTGTTCATGTGCGCGGCGATCTGTGGGCGCGGATCGCGCGGCCCGTCTTCTATGAGTTGGTCGAGCGGGCGCAGGAGGCGGACGGACGGCTGGCGGTGCGTTCGGGCGGGGTGATGTTTCCGCTGGGGCCGGAAGGGGCGGGGCTTTGACCTGTTCCGGCCTGAAGGCGCGGCTGCAACAGAGGCTGGACCCGGTATCGGCGTGGTCGCCGCAGCGTGGGGCGGTGCGGTCCGATTATGACCTGAACCCCGATTTCAGCCGCCCGAAGGTCAAGTTGAGACCGGCGGCGGTGCTTATTCCCATCATCGCGCGCGAGGACGGCCCCAGCGTCCTGCTGACGCGGCGATCCGACAGTCTGGCCAGCCATACGGGGCAGATCGCCTTTGCGGGCGGGCGGCTTGATCCGGGCGAGACGGCGCTGGACGCAGCCCTTCGAGAGGCGTGGGAGGAGATCGCGCTGGACCCGGCCGTGGTCGAGCCCTTGGGGCTGGGCGATCCGTATGAGACGGGCACCGGCTTTCTGGTGACGCCGGTGGTCGGCTGGCTGACGGCGCCGCCCGCTGTCACCCCGTCGCCCGCCGAGGTGGCTGAGGTGTTCGAGGCGCCGTGGAACTTCCTGATGGACCCGGTGAACCATCGCCGTGATTATTACGATCAGGAGAACGGGCCGCGCCGCTGGTTCTGGGCCATGCCTTATCGCGAGCGCTACATCTGGGGCGTGACGGCGGGCATTCTGAAGGGGCTGTTCAACCGCCTCTATGGCGAGGAAACCGCGCCGCATCAGGCCGCCGAGGCCGACGCGAGCGAGCGCGTGGGATGAGCCGCGTCCTTGAGGGGCAGGACTGGCTGACGGCCGACTCCACGCGTGCGGTGATGGCGGCTCTGGCGGCGGCGGGCGGGGCGGACTGCGCCCGCTTCGTCGGCGGCTGCGTGCGCAACGCGGTGCTGGGCGCGCCGATCGACGACGTGGATATCGCCACCGTGCTAACGCCCGAGGCGGTGGTCAGGGCGCTGAAGGCGGCCGGGCTGACGAGCGTGCCGACCGGCATGGAGCACGGCACGGTGACGGCCATATCGGAGCGCCAGCCGTTCGAGATCACCACCCTGCGCCGCGATGTCTCGACGGACGGACGGCGCGCCACGGTCGCCTTCACCGACGACTGGGCCGAGGACGCGGCGCGGCGGGATTTCCGGCTGAACGCCCTCTATGCCGACTCCGACGGTGTGATCTTGGATCCGACGGGCGCGGGCTATGACGACGCGCTGGCGGGACGGATCGTCTTCGTCGGCGAGCCGGAACAGCGCATCGAAGAGGACTATCTGCGCATTCTGCGCTTCTATCGCTTCTTCGCCTGGTATGGGCGCGGCGCGCCGGATGCGGCGGCGGTGGCCGCCTGCGCCGCCCTGGCCGAAGGGGTCGAGCGGCTGTCGGCCGAACGGGTGTCGAAGGAGATGCTCAAGCTGCTGGCCGCGCCCGATCCGCGTCCGGCGGTGCGGTTGATGCAGGATGCGGGTGTGCTGGGCCGTATTTTGCCGCAACCCGAAGGCGTGACGCTGTTCGAGGCGATGGTCGGGGTCAGCCCGGACCCGGTGCTGCGGCTGTCGGCCCTGCTGCCGGCGGACGTTGAGACGGTGCGCGCATCAGCGAACCGGCTGCGGCTGTCCAACGCCCAGAAGGAGCGGCTGATCGCCGCCGTTCGCACGCCGGTTAACCCGGATATAAGCGACGCGTGCGCGCGCGCCGTCATCTGGCGCGAGGGGCGGCGAGCGTTTGAGGATCGTGTCAGGCGCGCCTGGGCGGGGGGCGCCGAGGCGGCGAGGATGCAGGCGTTGCTGGCCCTCGCGGCCGACTGGACGCCGCCGAAGCTGCCGGTCGGCGGGCGTGATCTGGCGCGACTGGGTCTGAAACCGGGCCCCGAGACAGGGCGGGTCCTGAAGGCCTTTGAAGACGGCTGGATCGCCGACGACTTTCCCGATCAGGGTCATGAGGCGCGGCTGAAGGCGCTTATTGCGTCGCCCGCGTAAGCTCGACGATGACGGGGCGGTGGTCCGAGCCGGTCTTGTCGCCCAGCCGCCGGTCCAACAGCGCCAGATCGGGCGAGCGCCACACATGGTCGATGGTGACGCCCAGCGGCGAGGGCGCCACGGCGTGCCAGGTGCCGGGCCAGGCCGGGGCGGGGATCAGGCCGGTTTGCGCCTTGATCTGACGGCCTATGCGGCCGCTGGAGACGCTGTTGAAGTCCCCCGCGATGACGACCGGCCCCGTCAGCCCGTGGCGCAGTCCGGCCAGCCGCTCGGCCTGACTGATCTGGCCGTAAGGATGCTGGAAGGGCCAGGGGCGGGTCATGTGGACGGCGATCAGATGGACCGGTCCCAGCGCCGTCTCGGCCTCTGCGACCAAGGCGGCCAGCCCCTGACCGTCGGCATCGCGCACGCGGTGCAGCGGCCGTTTCGAGGCGATCACCGAACGCGCCGCGCCGCTGGGCCGATCCTTGCGCGGGGTGGCGACGCGGTGGGGATAGCCCGCCAGAACCTCGTCCAGTCGGGCGTTTGGGCCGTCGCCGAGTTCGATGAGCATGACGATGTCGGCGTCTGCGGCGGCGATGGAGCGGGCGACCGCGTCCGCATCATTGTTCCGCGCCCAGAGGTTGGCGGAATAGAGGGTGAGCGTTGCGGCGCCATCGGCAGGCGTCCCGCGCGGCAGCGCCCACTGCGGCCAGACGGCGACCAGCAGCAGTCCTGCGACGACCCCGCCCAGCGCCGCCATGTCCCACAGCCTCAGCAACAGGAAGACCCCGCACACCGCCACCGTCGCGATCAGGGCCGGAGCGGTGAACTGCGTCAGCAGATCAGGCAGCCGGTGGCCGATGCGGCTGAGCGCTGAGACCGCGACCAGTGCGGGCGGCGCCAGAACGGCCAGGGCGGCCAGGCGCGTCAGGGCCTGAAACAGGGTCATGAAGCAGTCGCGAACGGCGGGAGTGGGCTGACCCGGTTAGCCGCCGATCCGGGCGCTGTCGAGGCGGCCGTTCCGCGCGCAGAAACGGCGCGGCTATCGCGACTGAATACGCCGATGCCTGAAAATCCCCGGCTTTGGCGACGCCTCGACCCGATCGACGCGCCTGCATCGGGCCTCTGCCCAGACTGACGTCTCCTGATCCACGGAGACTGAACATGAGCATCGACGCCAGCGCGCGGCTGGGCCTGCCCTATCTGGCGGCCGGACAACTGCAGAAGCACGTCACTCTGAACGAGGCGCTGACCTTTCTGGACGCCCTGACCCAGACGGCGGTGGTCAGCCGGACGACGGCCATCCAACCCGCCGAGGCCTCGGACGGCGACCTCTACATCCTGCCGGAAGCGGCACAGGGTGATGACTGGTCGGGCCGGGCGGCGGGGGCGCTGATGCGTCATGAGCTGGGCGGCTGGACCGTGACGCCCACGCCGGATGGACATCTGGCCGTGGTGCTGGACAGCGAAGAGATCGTCGTGCGCCGTAATGGCGACTGGACGCCGCTTCAGACCGCGACGCCGGACGAACTGCAGCAGATCACCCGCCTGGGCGTGAACGCCACGGCGGACGCGACGAACGTAGTGACGGTGCGGGCGAACAAGGCCCTGTGGACCGCGCTGGAAAGCGAGAGCGGCGGCGACGGCGACCTGCGCTTCACCTTCAACAAGCAGACATCGGCGGACGTGCTATCCCTGCTGTTCCAGAGCGGCTGGGGCGGCCGGGCCGAACTGGGCCTGATCGGCGACGACGACCTGCGGCTGAAGGTCAGCGCGGACGGCGGGACCTGGCGCGAGGTGCTGATGGCCGACCGGCACACCGGCCGCGTCTGGTTCGCCCGCGGCGCGACGCGGCGTGAGACCACCACCCTGACGGCGGGCGGCGCCTGGTCCCCGCCGGAGTGGGCGCGCTGGGTCGAAGCGGTCTGCGTCGGCGGCGGCGGAGGAGGCGGGGCCGGGCTGGCCGGTCCGGCCGGGACCAGCCGCCACGGCGGCGGCGGCGGCGGCGCGGGCGGGGTGATGAGCGCCCTTTGGCCTGTCGAGGCGCTAGGCGCCGGATTGAGCATCGTCGTCGGGGCAGGCGGGGGCGGAGGTTCCGGCTCGGCCGCTGCGGGCGCGCCGGGGGCCGATAGCCGCATCACGCTGGGCGGCGTGACGCTGTTGACCGGCGAGGGCGGGCGCGGCGGGGCGGGCGGCGCGTCCGCGGCCGGGCTTGGCGGCGCCGGCGGCGGCGGCCTGATGGCATCCAATGGGGGCGGAGCCTCTTCGGTCACGGCGATGGGCATGGCTGGCCAGTCCGGCGCGCGGCCTGATGGACCGGGCGGCGGCGGCGGCGGAGGGGGCGTCGGCGCGGCGAATATCATCCAGTCGGGCGGCGCCGGGGGCGATGGCGGCCTGTTGTCGGTCAAGGCGACCGGCGGGGCGGGCGGCGCTGGCGTCGGAAACGCCGGACAGAACGCGCCTCTGAACGATCTGCACTGGGCGGGCGGCGGCGGCGCGGGGGGCGGCGCTCAGGCGTCCGGAGCCGGGCGTGCAGGGGGCGACGGGGGCCTTTACGGCGGCGGCGGCGGCGGGGGCGGCGCGGGCGTGACGGCGGCGGGCGCAGGCGGCGCGGGCGCGCCGGGCTTGGTCCGGCTGACGGCGATCGGGTGACGTCATGACCCAGCGCCTGCATCGCATCATTCAAACTGTGGAGCCGTGGGACGAGGCCGCGCCTCCTTTGCCTGAACTGCCGGACGAGGAGACCTGGTCCGCGCCTGACCGGCTCAGCGCCGACGACTGTTTTGACCATCTGGGCGCCGACTGGCGGGTCTCCGCCGCGCCCTTTGATCCGGAGGACGACCAATGATGACGCTCAAAGAACCGACGCATGATCTCGCTGAGGGCCGCTGGCTGTGGCGGCGGATCTATGTCTATGGCTCCAGCCTGGCCCTGTGGCTGTTGCTGCGGCTGGCGGTGAACCGGGCTGAGGCCTCGGACCTGCCGCGTATTGCTGACGGCCTGATGGGACTGATCGCCCTGATGCTTTTGCTCTATCTGGTGGCACCCAGCGCCCAGCAGATCGTCAATATGATGCGCCTGCGCGCGGGCGGGCGGCCATGAGCTTCCGGCTTTCGCAACGTTCGCGCGCCGCGCTGCAGGGGGTGCATCCCGACCTGGTGGCCGTGGTCGAGGCCGCAATCGAGCTGACGCCGGTGGATTTCATGGTCACCGAGGGCTTGCGCACGGCGGCGCGTCAGGCGGAACTGGTGCGGGCAGGGGCCAGCCGGACGCTGAACTCGCGCCACCTGACCGGGCACGCCATTGATGTGGCCGCCTGGGTCGATGGGCAGGTCCGCTGGGACTGGCCGCTTTATCCGCGCATCGCCGAGGCCTTCAAGGCGGCGGCGAAAGGGCGGGGTGTGCGGTTGATTTGGGGAGGCGACTGGCCGCGTCTGCGCGACGGCCCGCATTTCGAACTGGACCGGGGGGCCTATCCATGAGCGGCGGCCTTCTTCGCACCCTGACGCCGCTGGGCTGGCTGGCGGCGTTCGGCGTCGTCGTAGTCCTGATCCTGATCGTCGGGCGAGGACTCGGGGTGCGGTGGGATCCGTTGCACCTGCAGGCGCGCCGTCTTGAAGCCGTTCAGCGCCGCGCGGACCAGGCCGAGGCCCAGGCGGCCGCCCGTGCCCTGGAGGCCGCCGCGCGCGGTCGCCAGGTCGAGGCTCTGGACGCCTTTCACCATCATGCCGAGGCCGTGGCGCGGGCGACCGCGACGGCTGAAACCCGAGCAAGGACCGCCGATGACGCCGATACGCCTCTGGACCCCGCTCGCGCTCAGCGCCTGCGCGATCATGACCGCGAGCTGTGCCGCCTCGCCCCAGCCGTCGCCGGCTGCACCGCCGCGTCTGATCCTTCCTGACGCCGTGACGCGGCCCTGTGATCTGGCGGTGCTGCCCGAGGCGGCCACGACGGCGGATCTGGAGGAGGCCTATGTGCGGCGCGGCGGGCAGATCCTGACGTGCGATGCGGCGCGGCGACTGGCGGTTGAGACGCTTCAGGCCGAACGCGCCCTGATCGACGCATGGGTGCATTCCCGTCCGTGAACTCGCCCAAGTCCAGAGGTGTGCGGCAAGTTTTGCCGGGTCGCTCGGCACTTATTGCCGCCAATGCCTTTCAGGGGCAGGAAGTGCCGGGTGTTTTCGTATGGTTTCCAGAATCTAACATTGAAAATTCAATGCACTGGCCTCTGGAGCTCCCGGCGTTCTGTTGGCCCGCGCTTTGCGACATGACCTTCCGAGCAGAAAGCTCCCGGCAGCCAAAATGGCGTCGGACATCGTCTGAAGACAAAGGACAGCCAAAATGGCTAACAGCATCAACACGAACGTTGGCGCCCTCGTTGCGCTGCAAAACCTGAACGCGACCAACAAGTCGCTTGAAACTGCCCAAAATCGCATCAACACCGGCTTCAAGGTTGCGAACGCCAAAGACAACGGGGCGATTTTCGCTATCGCCACCAACCAGCGTGCTGAAATGGGCGCTCTGGACGCGGTCAAGCAATCCATCCAGCGCGGTCAATCGATCGTCGATGTCGCCATGGCGGCGGGTGACACGGTTACGGCTGCTCTGACGGAGTTGAAAAGCCTGGCCGTGGCCATTGCTGATGCGCCTGCTCACGGACCAGACCACACGGCAGACCCGACAGACCTGTCCGACGCCAACGCTACACGCTTGGCGTTGGAGGCTGATTTTGATGCGATTGTTAAGGAAATCGGCGATGCGTTGGGCGGTGCCGAATTTGATGGCGTGAATCTCTTTGCCGCCAACACTGCCGCGATCGAAATCACCAACTCGACCACGAGCAAATTCGAGTTGAAGGCAATCGCTGCGGATGCAACCGATGCCACCAGTCTCGGCCTTGCGGCGGGGACGCGAACGGTTGCCGCCGTGGAAGATGCTATCAAGAGCTTCACGGCTACTCTGGCCGACTTCGGCACCAAGTCGAAGTCTCTGGATCGTCAGCTGACCTTTACCAGCAAGCTCCAGGACGCTCTTGAAGCTGGCATCGGCAACCTGGTCGACGCCGACCTGGCCAAGGAAAGCGCTCGCCTGACGGCTCTGCAGACCAAGCAGCAGCTGGGCGTGCAGGCGCTGTCGATTGCGAACCAGTCCAGCTCGATCCTGCTGGGCCTGTTCCGCTAATCCGACGCGATCAGGAAGGGGGCGGGCCGCAAGGTTCGCCCCTTTCTCGTGTCGTTCGATACGGGAGGCGCGGCGCGTCCGCGCGAAAGGATATGGCTGACAATGTCTCGGGAGTGTCCAGCGTAACCTACCTCGACCGCGAGCCGCAGGGCGGCGCTATCGAGGTGCAGCAGCCTGTGCAGGACGCGCAGAAAGATAGCGACGACGCAGGTCGTTACCGATTGACGATCGAGCGCGAGTCGACCGGGTACGTCTATAAGACCCTGGATCGGGTCACCGGGGAGGTGGTGCGCCAATTTCCCCGAGAGGAAGTTCTGAAGCTGCGTCAGAGCGCGGCCTACGACGTCGGGAAGATCATCAAGACCGAAGTCTGAGCAGCGGTTTTGGCGATGGATGACCGTTTCACGCCCCTCGGCGGCGCCGGGCGCCGTTAACCATACGCTCAGGAATCAGCGTCATTACTACTCGCCAGAATCGGATCTGAGGCGAGAACGGCCATGACCAACAGCGTAATCACCAATGCGTCGGCGCTTATCGCGCTTCAGAACCTGAACGCCACCAACTCCAAGTTGGCGGCGACCCAGAGCCGGGTGAACACCGGGCTGAAGGTCCAGGGCGCCAAGGACAACGCCGCCACCTGGGCCATCGCCCAGAACCAGCGCGCCGACATGAATGCGCTTGAATCGGTCAAGACCAGCCTGAACCGGGCGACCTCGGTCGCCGATGTGGCCCTGGCGGCCGGTCAGCAGATTTCAGATATCCTCGTCGAACTTCGTCAGAAGGCCACCGCGGCGGCCGACCCGTCGGCGTCGGACGCGACGCGCAAGGCCTACAACGATGAGTTTCAGTCGCTGCTGAAGTCCTTGCAGTCGTTTGCGGACAACGCCTCATTCGATGGCGAGAATATCCTGAACGGCAAAGTCGGAGGGGTGCGTCCTGATTACACCGCTACGCCGGCAGAGGTGCTGACGCCGCTTAATTTCCTAGCGAACGCGGATGCGTCCGAAACGATTACCATGAACCGGCAGGACATGTCTTTGTCGGGACTGGGGCTGGCGACGTGGGGTGAAATAACACCGGCCGACCCTGGACCGCCTGCCGTGCCGGCGGTGATGGGGCAGGTGATGACCCTTTCTCTTGAAACTGACCCAGCTACCGCCTTGGCTGCTGTCGAAGCGGCGCTGACGGACGCCAGTTCGAAGCTCGCCGAGCTGGGCGCTCAGTCCAAGCAGATCGAGAAGCACACCCTGTTCGTCACCAAGCTGATGGATTCGCTGGAAGTCGGCGTCGGCAATCTGGTGGACGCGGACATGGCGCGTGAAAGCGCACGTCTTCAGGCCTTGCAGGTGCAGCAGCAACTCGGCGCTCAGGCTCTGTCGATCGCCAACCAGGCGCCGCAGATCATCCTGTCGCTGTTCAAGGGCTGAAGCCGCTAACCCATTCGCCGGGTCGGCCCATAGCCCAGAGTGACGGGCGGACGCCGGCGGCGCGGGGCGGGGCGGGGCATCAGGCCGTAAAGGCTCATCAGCCGCATTAAAAGCCAGCGTACGCGCGACATGAACATCTCCACATCAGGCTGCAGACAAGAGTGAACTGCGGCTGACGCGGGGCGGTTGCGTGCGGGGGTTAAACAATTCGTTACCGTGCTTGCGGCAAGCTGGCCTGCGGAGGCTTTCGTGGCGGTGATCAACAACAGCTATCTGCTGGGCCTTTACGGTCTCGCCGGAGGAGCGGGCGCCTCGTCGTCCGCACAGTCCGCGCCCAAGCCGAAGACGCAACCGACCGCGCCGTGGACCTTGAGCGGCAAGGAAAAGCCCAGCCAGTCGGACCTTCTGCGCACGGCCTTGAGCGGGCGAAAGCTCGTCAACGAGGACAATGCCGTTCTTGACGTCAAGGGCGTCTCCTCAAGCGACTACCGCAAGATTTTCGCCCTGTATCAGGGGCTGACCATGCTTGAGGCCCTGACGAACCGCGCGGGCGAACGCGGGGTCACCCGTATGGAATCCGAGCAACTGTCTCGACGGTTCGCTTCCGGCATGACGGAGGTGATGGATTTCCTGAATTCCGCTCAGTTCGAAGGCGTGCGCGTGGTTCAGGGCGTCTCGGCCTCGCAGAGCCAGTCGTCAGCGGCGGTGCCGCGCGACAATCCCAAATATCTGACCGGCCCGATTCACGACGGCGCCCTGACCGACGAGGTCGCGGCTTTCCAAGGCGATGTGCGTTTCGGCATCACGGTGAAGACCACGACCGGAAGCCAGACGGTCGATATCGACCTGGCTGAGATGGGGGCGACGCCGCGTACGATGGATGCGGTGGTGCAGCACATCAACGGCAAGCTGGAAGAGGCGGGCGTGCAGACCCGCATCCATCGGCAGACGATTGAGGCCGAGCCGCGCACGGTCAAGGCGGGCGACAAGACCATCACCCTTCCGGCCGGGCCGGCGCGCTGGGGGCTGACGGTCGCCGGCGTCTCGCTGGAGACGATCAATTTCACCCCCGCCCAGGCGCGGGATTCGATTCAGGTCGTACAGGGCGCAGGCAGCAAGGGCGCCCATGAGGTGCTGAAGTTCGACCCGGACGGCAATCCGGTGGCGGGCTCCAGCGGCGGGTTCTGGGTCGAGGGCCGCAGCGGCGTCTCGTCCCTGCCGGACGGCGTCGAGACGGTGCGGGCCAGCGCGGCCGGGCCGGACGGTTCGATGTGGATCGTGGCCGATGTCAGCGCCGGCGCCTCGACCCAGCCGATCAAGGGGCAGGGCGACGTCGTTCTGATGAAGCTGGATTCGGCGGGCAATGTGGTCGTCAGTCGCGCTCTGGGCGCGGCGTCCAAGGCCAGCGGCTACGCCATCGCCGTGGATGCGGACGGGCGGGTGGCCGTGGCCGGCTCGGTGATCGGCGCTCTTGTGCCCGGCGAGGCGGGCGCCTCCGCCACGACGGCCGACAGTTTCGTCACCGTCTTCGACTCTCAGGGGCGCGAACAGTGGACCCAGAGGCGCGGCGCCAAGGCCGAGGATGAAGCGACCGCCGTCTCCTTCGGCGCCGATGGGCGGATCTGTGTCGCTGGGCGAGCCAAGTCGGCCATGCCCGGGACCTTGGCCGTGGGCGGCTGGGACGGCTATGTTCAGGCCTTCAGCGAAAGTCAGGTCCACAGTCTGGCGCCGATCACGGCGACGGCGACCGGGGCGACCCAGTTCGGCACGGCCGGCGACGACAACGTCCAGGCCATGACTGTCGACGGCGACAATCTCTACACGGCGGGCGTAGAGAACGGCGCCTTTGTCGTGCGTCATTTCCGTATCGGCGCGACGGGCGCGCCAGAGCTTCTGAGCGTGCGTAATCTGGGCTCCTCTTCGGGCGGCGAGATCGCTGGTCTTGCGGTGGCGGACGGGCGGCTGATCATCTCTGGCGCGACTGCCAACGGCGCCCTGAATGCGGGTCAGGTCGCCAATGCTCATGCCGGAGGTCAGGACGCCTTTGTCGCTGTCCTGTCCACGGACCTGGCCGCCTCGGGCGCGGATCGGGTGACCTATTACGGCGGGGCGGGTGACGACACCGCCGCCGACGTCAAGGTGCACGACGGCAAGGTCTGGCTGACCGGCGTGTCGGACCGGACCATCGGCGCCAAGGCGGACGCCCCCTCGCGTGGCTATCTGGCGCGACTGGACGTGCAGACGGGGCAGGTAGAGTGGAGCCAGACATGGACGGCGGCTGACGGCCAGGCCAAGCCCCTGGCCCTGACCGTGTCTTCGGGCGGCGCCAGCGTGCTGGATCGGTTAGGCTTGCCGCAGGGCGAGATCAGCCAGAGCCAGTCCAAGACCCTGGTGGATGCGACGGCCGTCCGAGCGGGCGACCGGTTCTATGTGCAGAACCCTTTGACCGGCCGGAAGACGGCCGTGACGATCGACGCCAAGGACACGCTGCAGTCGCTGGCGCGCAAGATCGAAATGGCGTCGGGGCGTTATCTGAAGGTCACGATCAAGACCGACCGCGACTATGTGACCGGCATGGACGGCGACGCACGGGTGACCAGCGGCGGGGTCCAGCGCCTTTCCATCACCAGCGCCGACGGGAGGGCCGGAGCCGTTCTGACGCCGGGCGAGGCCGGGCGGGACGCCCTGGCGGGACTGGGCCTGACGCCCGGCTTCATCGGCAAGACACAGGACAAGACCAAGACCTTCGGGATCGACCTGTCGCCGCTGCTGAACCTGTCCAGCGCAGAAGCCATCGCCAAGTCGCGGGATCAGGTGCAACTGGCGATCAAGGCCATGCGCGACGCCTATCGCGCCCTGGACCCGGCAAGCGACAAGCCCAAGGTGTCAGGCCAGGCTCCGGCCTATCTGCAGGCGCAGCTGGCCAACTATCAGGCTGCTCTGGCGAGACTCACAGGCTAAGCCGGGGTTGAGGGCGCTTTCGGTTGACGGCTGTGGGGCGCTCGGGGTTAGTGGGGCCTTCTTTGGCGCGTTGAGAGCTGCATGGCCCTTTCGAAAGACAATCGTACGGTTCTGATCGTCGGCGCGGGTCTGGCCGTCGTCGGCGCCGTGGCCGCCGCCCTGGTCTTCAGCGGGGGCAAGGGCGCGCCATCTGAGCCGCCGCCTGCGTCCAAGGGCGGACTGACCATCGACGTGGCCGAGGCCCCGACGCTGGAGCCGACCCGCGAACTGCGCTGCTTCGTGGACGGCCAGTTCGTCGGCCTGGCCACCCTGGCCGACTGCGCCAAGCGCAACGGCGTGGCCACCAGCGCCCTGGATGTGGGGCTAGACGCTTCGGGTTCGCTCGTCGCAGCGCCGACGGCCTCCTTCGCGCCGCCGCCGGAACTGCCTTCGACCCCGGCGGTCGAGATCGCCCCTGCGGGCCAGCCGGGCGCCGCCGAGGATACGCGCGCTGCGCCTTCGACCTCGGGCACGGCCTGCCTGCGCCACACGGGTTCGGAATGGCGCCAGGTGTCGGGCAATATGAGCCTGGCGGCCTGTGTTCAGGCTCTCTATTCGGGAACCTGCGTCGCGCCGGGCGAGGCGCGTTACGGGCGGTGGGGCGACACGACCCTGCGTCTGGTCCCGCGCCGCGTGGAGCAGTCGACCGACAACAACCGTTTCCGCACCCTGGCCCAGCAGGACCGCCAATGTCAGTTCCCAGAGCTGTGAGCATGAGCCGCGCTTCGATCACCCTGCTGGCGATTGTCGCGGCGTCTGCGGCTCTGAGCGCCTGCGCCAAGAAGGCGGAGGCGCCGGGCGGGACGGGCGTCTGCTACCATATGGGACAGGACGCCGAGGGCGGGGGCGTGCGCTTCAACGTCGTCGCCCGCGACCAGCCGCAGATCGAGTTCTGCGCCGCGCGGCTGGAAGAGATGCGTCTGAAATTCCTGCGTCTGGGCGGCAGCAAGACCGAGATGGTCGGCGCCTATCAGGGGCAGTTCATCTTCATCGACCGCGCGGGGGTCAAGTTCGGCAAGAGCCTGGACGGCCCTCGGTTCTTCGCCCTGGCGCGCACCGGGGACGGCCGCCTGGCCATTCCCGGCGCGATTCAGCGACAGATCGACGGAAGCCCGGTCGCGGTCGCTCCGAACTGATTTCAGCGCCCGGAATTGGGTGTGAACAAAACTGGAACATCTCGTCGAAATCCGCTAGGACTCGGCGCAAGAACATAAAAGGACATTCGTCATGGCGGGCAGCGTCAACAAGGTCATCCTCATCGGCAATCTGGGCCGCGATCCGGAAATCCGTTCGCTGAACAACGGCGACCGTGTCGCCAACCTGCGCATCGCCACCTCGGAAACCTGGCGCGACAAGTCGACCGGCGAGCGCAAGGAAAAGACCGAGTGGCACTCGGTGGTCATCTTCAACGACAACATCGTCAAGGTGGTCGAGAACTATCTGAAGAAGGGCTCGACCGTTTACATCGAAGGCTCGCTGCAGACCCGCAAATGGACCGATCAGCAGGGCGTCGAGAAATACACGACCGAGATCGTCATCCAGCGCTTCAACGGCCAGCTGACCATGCTGGGCGGCCGTGGCGACAGCCAGGGCGGCGGTGATCGCGGCGGCTACGGCGGCGGTCGCGACGACGACTATTCCTCGGGCTTCTCGACCGGCGGCGCCAACAAGCCCTCGGGTCCGAAGGAAAGCTACGACCTGAACGACGACATTCCGTTCTAAGGTTCGCCCCAGCCGGAATATGAAGGCCGCGTCCCAGCTGGGGCGCGGTTTTTTCATGGAGGGTCAGCGTGCGAAGCGGCCTTTCTCGGCGGCTTCGGTCAGGGACTGGCGGACGGCGGCGGTCAGTTCGTCCATGCTCTGCACCTGACGCATCCCATAGGCGCGGGCGGTGATGTCGACATTGCCCTTGCGCCAGAACCCTTCGGGAGCCAGCACGATCAGCTTTCCGCCGCGCGCGTGCAGGCCCATTTCCAGCAGGCTGATCGGGCTTTGCGTGCCGGGCGCGAAATACATGACGATGACGTCGGCGCTTTCCAGCGCGGCCAGCTCCCATTCGACCTGACGCAGGAATTCAGGCTCGTCCGCTTCGGGCCGCCAGGCGGGGTTCCAGTCGGGGCGACGAGGGTTCAGTACGATGACGTGCATGTCGGACAGGGCCTGCGTCAGCGCCCCCTGCCAGTCGGGCGCGCCGCCCATGTCGATGCTGCCGCCCAGGAAGACGCGCGGACGGTCGTTGTCGATGGGCAGGGGCTGAGGCGAAACCACGACGGTCGGCTCGGCGCTCACAGGCGCAGCGCCGATGCAGGCGGTCAGGACGGCGAGGGCGGACAGCAGGGCAGGAATCTTCATGGCGGTTTCTATAGCCGGTTCGCAGTCGTGGGGCATGACGTGCGGCAGGGTAACCTGTGGTCATGCTTCGTGAGAGGCAAAACGTCGCGCCTTGTGGCAAGCATGGAGGCGTGTCCAGCTCCTCCTCCTCCCCGCACGCGCTGACGCCGCTTGAAATCGCCGCCATCGTGGCCGTTCTGGTCATCTGGGGCGTGAACAACGCCGCCGCCAAGGTCGCCACCGAGATGCTGCCGCCGCTGATGACGGGCGCCTTGCGCTTTGCTATCGCCGCCGCCTGTCTGGTCTGGTTCGTGCGGCCGCCGTTCCCGAACTGGAAAAGCCTGCTGATCATCGCCGTGGTGGGCGGCCCGATCCACTATGGGCTGATCTACCTGGCCTTCTGGCTGGCTCATGACGTCAGCCCGGTGACCATCGCCACCCAGTTGTGGATTCCCCTGACGTCCCTGTTCGCCTTCCTGATGCTGGGAGAGCGGATTTCGAGGATGGCCGCCGTCGGCCTGGTCATCGCCTTTGCAGGCGTGGCGTGGATGACGCTGGATCCCCACGCCCTGAACGACTGGAAGGCCATTCTGGTGGGCGCGCTGGGCGCATCGGCCTGGGCGTTGACGACAGTGATCGCGCGCCGGACGACCTCGATCCCGCCCTTGAAGATGCAGGGCCTGCTGGCCCTGATGGCCTTTCCGGTGCTGACCCTGGGGTCGGCCCTGTTCGAGAACGGGCAGTGGGAAGCGGCCAAGGCCGCGACGCCGCTGGTATGGGGCACGCTGATCTGGGCGGGGGTGATTTCGTCCGTGTTCGCCACCAGCCTGATGTTCTGGCTGGTCCAGCGGCGCGAGGCCGGGCGGGTGACGCCCTATCTGCTGGGCTCGCCCCTGGTGTCGATCATGATCGGCGGCCTGTTCATGGGCGACGTGCTGACGCCGCAGATCCTGACGGGTGTCGCCATCGCCTTGCTGGGCGTGGTGACGGTGGCCCTGGGGGAGCGCGGCCTTCGCGCCGGCGCCCCCGCCAAGGTTTAGGTCTGCTTACTGCGCCTTGATGACGGCGCAGGCCACGCGGTCGCCCGCGCCGCCGATCGGCTGGCTGGAGTGGTCGTCGGCGTTGGCGTGGATCACCAGGGCCGAGCCGTCGTCGTCCAGCAGCCACTGACCCGGACCGGCATCCGCCAGACGGGCGCGGGTGGTGAAGACTTCGGCATTCACGGCGCCCTTCGCGTCGGCGAAGACGTTGGGCAGGTCGCCGTCGTCAGGCCCGTCGGCGTTCAGCAGGCCGTGCGGCTTCTGGGGATCGCCGTGATTGATATGGGCGCCGGCCGAGGTGAAGGGGGCCTCGCACTGGCCCGTGGCGTGGATGTGGATGCCGTGCCAGCCGGGCGTCAGGCCCGTGGCCTCGACCTTGATCAGCAGGCCTGTGGCTCCTTGAGTCAGGGTCGCCTTGCCCGTTTCGGCGCCCTGGCCGTTGATGATGGCGACCTGCGCCGTCTGGCCCGGCGCAGCACGCTCGGCGGCCTCGGCCGGGGCTGCCGGCGGGGCCTCTGAAGCCGGCGGCGTCGCCGGGTTCTGGCTGCAGGCGGCCCCGGCGACGAGCACCACGGCGAGGGCGCTGGGAGCGATCAGTTTCGAAGCGGCTAAACGCATGGCTTTCCTGTCCTTTTCGGCATGGGGATTTCAGCGGCGTTTCTTTGCCACCACGGCCCCCGGATGATAGAAACCGGAACAGCGGATCACGTTCCGATTCCGGCCATTTAAAGCCTGATTTCCTTGACCGACGACAGTTACCAAAACGCCGCCCCGATGGCGCCGGGCGATATTTCGACCATCACCATCGAGGATGAGCTGAAGCGCTCCTACCTCGACTACGCCATGAGCGTGATCGTCAGCCGCGCTCTGCCGGACGCGCGCGACGGTCTGAAGCCTGTGCATCGCCGCATCCTGTACTCGATGCACGACCTGAACATGACGCCCGAGCGGTCGTACTCGAAGTGCGCCCGCGTGGTCGGCGACGTGCTGGGCCGCTTCCACCCGCACGGCGACGCCTCTGTCTACATGGCCCTGGTCCGCATGGCCCAGGACTTCTCCATGGGTCTGATGCTGGTCGACGGCCAGGGCAACTTCGGCTCGGTCGACGGCGATATGCCAGCCTCCATGCGTTACACCGAGGCCAAGATGGCCCCGGCCGCCGTGGCCCTGCTGACCGACATCGAGAAGGACACGGTCGATTTCCAGCCGAACTATGACGAGAAGGAGTTGGAGCCTGTCGTCCTGCCGGCGCGGATTCCGAACCTGCTGGTCAACGGCGCGGGCGGCATCGCCGTCGGCATGGCGACCAACATCCCGCCGCACAACCTGCGCGAAGTGATCGACGCCTCGGTCGCCCTGCTGGACGATCCGAACGTCTCAGACGACGCCCTGCTGGACATCGTGCCGGGTCCTGACTTCCCCACGGGCGGCGAGATCATGGGCCGCACGGCCCCGCGCAACGCCCTGCGCGACGGGCGCGGCTCGGTCATCGTGCGCGGCAAGGCCTCGGTCGAAGAAATCCGCAAGGATCGCGACGCCATCATCATCACCGAACTGCCGTTCCAGGTGAACAAGCAGACCCTGATCGAGCGCATCGCCGAAATGGTGCGTGAGAAGCGTCTGGAAGGCATCGCCGACGTCCGCGACGAGTCGGACCGCGCCGGGATGCGCATCGTCATCGAGTTGAAGCGCGACGCCTCGGGCGATGTGATCCTGAACCAGCTGTATCGCTATACGGCGCTGCAATCTTCGTTCGGCGTCAACATGCTGGCGCTGAACCACGGGCGACCCGAGCAGATGGGCTTGCGCGCCCTGCTGGAAGCCTTCCTCGAGTTCCGCGAGGAAGTGGTGGTCCGCCGCGTCAAGTTCGAGCTCGCCAAGGCTCGGGATCGCGGCCACGTCCTGGTCGGTCTGGCCGTCGCCGTCGCCAACATCGACGAGGTCATTCACATCATCCGCAGCTCGGCCGACCCCGCCGAGGCGCGCGAGCGGCTGCAGGCCAAGGCCTGGCCGGTCGGGGACATGATGGCCCTGGTCGAGCTGATCGCCGACCCGCGCACCGTGCTGGTTGAAGGCGACAAGATCAGTCTGACCGACGAGCAGGCCCGCGCCATCCTGGCCCTGACGCTATCGCGTCTGACCGGCCTGGGCCGCGACGACATCTTCGGTGAGGCGCGCAGCCTGGCTGACACCATTCAGGGCCATCTGACCATCCTGTCGGACCGCAAGAACGTCCTGGCCATCATCCGCGAAGACCTGCTGTTGGTCAGGGAGCAGTTCGGCGTGGACCGCCGCACCCTCATCGGCGAAGGCGACGCCGAGATGGAAGACGAAGACCTGATCCCGCGCGAGGACATGGTCGTCACTGTCACCCACTCGGGCTACGTCAAGCGCGTCGCCTTGAACGCCTATCGGACCCAGCATCGCGGCGGCAAGGGCCGCAGCGGCATGTCGATGAAGGACGAGGACGCCATCACCGGCGTGTTCAGCGCCTCGACCCACACGCCGGTCCTGTTCTTCGCCACCAACGGCAAAGCCTATAAGCTGAAGACCTGGCGCCTGCCGCTGGGCAATCCGCAGTCGCGCGGCAAGGCCTTCGTCAACCTGCTGCCGATCGAGCCGGGCGACAGCATCATGAACGTCCTGCCGCTGCCCGAGGATGAGGCGACCTGGGGCGACTACGACATCATGTTCGCCACCAGGTCGGGCGACGTGCGCCGCAACAAGCTGAGCGACTTCGCCACAGTGAACCGCGCGGGCAAGATCGCCATGAAGCTGGAAGACGGCGACGGCATGGTCGGGGTCGGCTTGTGCACGGCCGAGGACGACGTGCTGCTGACGACCGCGCTGGGCCGGGCCATCCGCTTCAAGGCCGACGACGTGCGGGTGTTCAAGGGCCGCGATTCCACCGGCGTGCGGGGCATCCGCCTGCAGGACGGCGACACGGTCATCTCGATGGCGATCCTCGGTCGCGTCGATGCGACGCCGGAGGAACGCGCCGCCTACGTCAAACACGCCAACGCCATGCGCAAGGCGCTGTCCGGCGCCGATGCAGAGGACGAAGGCGTCACGGTCGAGGCGGACGAAGAGGATGCGGGCGACGCCGCCCAAGACGCGGCTTTGGCCGTGGAGCGCATCGCTGAACTGGGCGCGGCCGAGCAGTTCATCCTGACGGTCACGGAAACCGGCTTCGGCAAGCGGTCCTCGGCCTATGAGTATCGTCGCACGGGTCGTGGCGGGCAGGGGCTGACGGCCCACGGCCTGGGCGGTCGTGCAGGCACGCGCCTGGCCGCCGCCTTCCCGGTCGAGGAGTCGGACGATCTGATGCTGGTCACCGACGGCGGCCAGATGATCCGCACTCCGGTCGGACAGGTCCGCATCGTCGGCCGCTCCAGCCAGGGCGTGACCATCTTCCGCACCGGCAAGGACGAGAAGGTCGTCTCGGTCGAACGTCTGGCCGATTCCGGCGGCGATGATGAAGAGGGCGACGTGGGCGACGCCCCGGCGGTCGAGGGCGGCGAGGCCTGATCCTGTATGGCCGTCGCTCCTGAGCTCTGGATCGACGGCCGTCCTGCCGGGCTTGAGGATCTGGGCCATCAGGCCCTGATCAACTACGGCGCCCTGACCTCCTTCGTTGTAGAGCATGGCGGCGTGCGCGGGCTGGACCGGCATCTGGACCGTCTGAACCGTTCGGCGCTGGAACTGTTCGGCGAGGCTGTCGCCGAGCAGCGCCTGCGCGATCTGATGCGGTCGGCTCTGGCCGGGCGGACTGGAGCCTGGCTACGCATCAGCCTGTTCTCCCGCGAACTGTCCCTGCGCCAGCCGGACTGGATCGGCGCGCCGCAGGTGATGATCAGCGTCTCGTCGCCGCCGTCGCCTCTGCCGCACGGCGTGCGCCTGCAAACCCAGACCTATGGGCGCGAGGCGTCGCATCTGAAGCATGTCGCCACGATGGGCCTGCTCAGGGCGCGGCGCACGGCGCGGCTGGCAGGCTATGACGACGCCCTGTTCACAGACGCAGAAGGCCGGATTTGCGAAGGCTCTCTGTGGAATATCGGCTTTATTCAGGGCGATACGGTCGTCTGGCCCGACGCGCCCATGCTGGACGGCATAGCGCAGGCCCTGATCCGCGACGCGCTGGAGCGCGCCGGATCGCCGCAACGAAACGAGGCGGTGCGCCTGTCGGACCTGCTGCGCTTCGACGGCGCCTTCCTGTGCAACAGCGCTACGCCCGCGGCCGAGATCGCGGCCATCGACAACCATGTTTTCAGCGGCGCGGCTGATGCAGTGCAACAAATAGGCGCCCTTTGGCGATCACAGCCGCGTCAGAAAATCTAGGCCGTTCATTTCGCACCTGCTAAACGGACCCAAACGATGGGGAGGCCGCTGGCCATGCGTATCGGACTTTATCCGGGCACCTTCGATCCGGTTACCAACGGTCATCTCGATATTATCGGGCGGGCGGTCAAGCTGGTGGACCGTCTGGTCATCGGCGTGGCCCAGAACGACGACAAGGGCCCTCTATTCTCGACCGCTGAGCGGGTCGAGATGATCAAGGCCGAGGTCGCGCGCTTCAACGCCGACATCGAGGTGCGGCCGTTTTCCAGCCTGCTGATGCACTTCGCCGAGGAACTGAACGCCAGCGTTATCGTGCGCGGCCTGCGCGCGGTCGCCGATTTCGAGTATGAGTTCCAGATGACGGCGATGAATCAGCGCCTCAACAGCGACATAGAGACGGTGTTTCTGATGGCCGATCCGCGGCATCAGGCGATCGCCTCGCGACTGGTGAAGGAAATCGCCCGGCTGGACGGCCGGATCGACAGCTTCGTCAGCCCCGCGGTCGCCGCGAGCGTGTTGGCCAAGGTCAAGAAGGATTGAGGTCGGGTTTGAAGATCAAGTCTGTGATGGCGCTGGCGACGGCGACTGCCCTGCTGGCCGGAGCTGCGATGGCGCAGGCGACCGGCCAGTCTAGTGACTGGCGCACGGTGTCGCCCGAGAACCTGTGGGTGATCGACACGGCCAAGGGGCGCATCCTGGTGGAGCTGGAGCCGCGCGCGGCGCCGAACCACATCGAGCGCATCCGCACCCTGACCAATCAGGGCTTCTATGACGGGCTGAAATTCCACCGCGTCATTCCCGACTTCATGGCCCAGACCGGCGACCCCAAGGGCACGGGCGAGGGCGGCAGCGAATTGCCCGATCTGAAGGGCGAGTTCACCTTCCGGCGCGGACGCGACAGCGGCTTCGCCCCGGTTGAGAACAGCGGGCCGGGCCTGCGCGGCGTCATGGGCTCCATTCCCATCGTGACCCAGCCGGACGCCCAGATGTTCGTGACGGCCGACTTCAAGACCTCGGCGCAAGGGTTGTTCTGTCCCGGCGTGGCGGGCATGGCGCGCGCCGGTTCCCCCGACAGCGCCAACAGCCAGTTTTTCCTGATGACCGGCCAGAACGATAATCTGAACGGCTCCTACACGGTCTTCGGACGCGTGCTTCAGGGGCTGGACGTGGTGAAGTCGCTCAAGAAGGGCAATGACGCCAGCGACGGCGCCGTCGGTCCTGATGCCGACGCGATGGGTCGCGTGCGCCTGGCCTCGGCCATGCCGGAGGCCGAACGGCCGACGATGCGCGTGGCCGTGCCCGGTTCGGCCCCGTTCAACGCCGCCGTCGAGGCGGCGCGCGCTGAAAAAGGCGCTTCTTTCACGATCTGCGACGTCCAGCCGCCTGTGCAGGGCGGCTGAGGCGCGCGCCACGCTCGGGGAGGGGCGAGGACATGAAGCGGGGAGTTCACACGATCGGGGCGGCTTTGCTGGCCGCCATGCTGGCGAGTTCGGCCGCGGCTCAGGACGTTGCGGCGATTGCGGATGAGCAAGATCCGGCGGAGGCCGTCGCCGCCGGCGACTGGCGCTCTGTGGCGCCGGACAATCTGCTGATCATCGACACCAACAAGGGCCGTATCCTGGTCGAGATGACGCCCGAGGCGGCGCCCGGCCATGTCGCCCGCATTCGCCTGCTGACCAAGGCGGGCTTCTATGACGGCATACCCTGGCATCGGGTCATCGACGGCTTCATGGCGCAGACCGGCGATCCGCTCGGCACCGGCGAGGGCCAGAGCTGGCATCCAGACCTGAAGGCCGAGTTCACCTTCCGCCGCGACGCCCAGACGCCTTTTGCTCCCGTGGCTGCGCCGGCGGGCGCGCTGATCGGCTTTATGCAGTCGCTGCCGGTCCAGACTCAGCCCGACGCCGTGATGGCGACGACAGCGGATCGCAAGGTTCACGCCTGGGGCCTGTATTGTCCGGGCGTGGCGGGCATGGCCCGCGACGATGCGCCTGACAGCGCCAACAGCCAGTTCTTCCTGATGCGCCAGCCCTATCCGGCGCTGGAGAAGCGTTACACCATCTGGGGCCGGGTCGTGTCGGGGCTGGATGTGGTGCGCGCCCTGAAGTTCAGCCCCAATCCGGACGGCATCGTCACGGACCCTGACCGGATGACGCGGGTGCGCGTGGCGGGCGACCTGGCGGAGGGCGAGCGGCCGTCCGTGCGTGTGCTGAGGGCAGACAGCGCCCGTTTCCGCACCCTGGTCGAGAGGACCCGAGCGGCCAGAGGGGCGGACTTCTCGGCCTGCGACATCGAACTGCCGGTCGAGGTGGATTAGGCGTCGCCTATTCAGCGACGCCGCTGTTTCCGCCGCCGCGCTTGCGCCGCCTGCGACGGCGCGGCTTCTGCTGCCGATCCTCGCGCATTTTCTGCAACAGAAGCCCTTCGCGCAGGCCGCGATCGGCGACGCGGACACGCTCGCACGGCCAGGCGCGCTGGACGGCCTCCAGAATAGCGGCCCCGGCCAGGACCAGATCGGCGCGGTCCGGCCCGATGCAGCTTTCCGCCGCCCGTCCTGCGGGGCCGAGCGCGATCAGGCGGTCGGCGGCTTTTTCGCAGTCGCCGCGCGTCATCCACAGGCCGTCGACCAGATCGCGCTGGTATCGCCTCAGCCCCAGATGAATCCCGGCCAGACTGGTGATGGCGCCCGAGGTGCCGACCATATGGCCGCGCCCCGCCTCGATACGGGCCAGGAATTCAGGACCCGGTCCGCCAGAGGCGATGGCGGCGCCGAAGTCCGCGACCATGGCCTCATACCATTCGCTGGTTCCGTCTTTGGGTTCAGGGTGGCGTTCGGCCAGGCTTACGACGCCCAGCGGCGCCGACATCCACGCCACGGTTTCAATCCCGCGCGCGCCCTTCATCAGCCAGGACAATTCCGTCGAGCCGCCGCCGACGTCGATCACCAGCACCGCCTCGGCGCGCGGATCGAACAGGTTCAGGCAGCCCGCGACCGACAGGGCGGCTTCCTCCGCCGGGTCGATGATCCGCAGGCGAAGGCCGGTGCCGCGCCGTACGCGCTCGACAAAGGCGGGGCCGTTCTCGGCCATGCGGCAGGCCTGGGTGGCGACGGCGGTCAGGCGCTTGGGGTCGACGCCCTTGCGCACCAGACGCTCGGCGCACAGGGCCAGGGCGTCATAGGCCCGGTCCATCGCCCGGTCGTCCAGACGGCCCGTGCGCGACAGGCTTTCGCCCAGGCGCACGATGCGGCTGAAGGAATCCACCACGCGAAATCCGTCACGCGCCGGACGCGCGATCAGCAGGCGGCAATTATTGGTCCCCAGGTCGAGCGCGCCGTACAGAGGGGCGTCTCGATCGATGCTCCCGCCGCTGCGGGAACGCCGAGGCAGGGACCGCGAGTCGCGCCGTTCAGGCGCGCCAGGGGTCTCCGGCATGGGCCGAGCTTTCATGTGGGCGGTCCGAAGCGGCGCCCGTCCCCGACAGGTTAGACCGCGACTCCCTGTCGCGCCAGTCCGTCGTCGCATGCGGTGATGAATGAGGCGGCTTGACCCAGCGTTGCAACAGTCATGCGTGACGACTGCGAACCGCCGCGCTAATCTACCCCGAAAGGCCATCAGAGCCGTGAGGAGCGTTCCATGTCCGACTTCGAGCACGTTTTCGAGCAGCCGCCGGAAGGCGCCGCCGCCGACTGGACCATCCCCCAGAACTGGTCGGCCTATACCGAGGTCGAGCATGAGACCTGGAACACCCTGTACGAGCGGCAGATGAAGATCCTGCCCGGTCGCGCCAGCGAAGCCTTCCTGCGCGGTCTGGACGCGCTGGACCTGAACGCGGGCGGCATCCCCGACTTCGACGTCATCAATCCGAAGCTTCAGGCCCTGACCGGCTGGACCGTGGTCTGCGTGCCGGGACTGGTGCCGGACGAGGTCTTCTTCGACCACCTGGCCAACCGCCGCTTCGTCTCGGGCCAGTTCATCCGCAAGCCGGATCAACTGGATTACCTGCAGGAGCCGGACATCTTCCACGACGTGTTCGGCCATGTGCCGATGCTGACCGACCCCGACTTCGCCGCCTATATGGAGGCCTACGGCAAGGGCGGGCAGCGGGCGGCGTCGCTGGGGATGCTGCCGAACCTGGCGCGCCTGTACTGGTACACGGTCGAGTTCGGTCTGATGCAGGAGGCGGACGGCCTTCGCATCTATGGCGCGGGCATCGTGTCGTCGGCGACCGAGAGCGTCTTCAGCCTTGACGACCCCTCGCCGAACCGGCTGGGCTTCGACCTGGAGCGCGTGATGAAGACCCTGTACCGCATCGACGACTTCCAGCAGGTCTATTTCGTCATCGACAGCATCGAGGCGCTGAAAACGGTGACGCTGCAGGACTTCGGACCGGTCTATGAGCGGCTGAAGGGCGCCGAGGCCTTGCCGATCGAGGCTGTGCTGCCGACGGACAAGGTCTTCACGCAGGGCACTCAGGCCTACGCCAGGAAGGGCGGGCGGTTCGCGGCCTGACGGGGGCTGACGAAAAACAGAGTCCAATTCGTCTGAATCGTCTGAAATCTCCTTCGCGACGCGGGCGGGGAGGCGATGATGGCGCGCGGTGAAGGGCGGGCGGGCTAAGGCCTGCGGGACGCCCACAAAGCCCGTGTTTTTCAGGGATTGGGAGGCGGTATTGTGATGGCTGCAGGCGCCTCTGTCGCCTCTTCCGTCTCCGCTTGTGGGCTAAGGGCTTAAGTGCGCTGGAACGGGTAGAAGCCGCCGCCCAGGTCGAGAATCTGCGTCAGCTCGTCCAGCGCGCCGCGCGTCTCGTCCAGCAGGGCGGGGTCGGCCAGGTCGCGCGCCGTCAGGCTGTCGCGATACCAGCGGCGGCCCCAGTCGGACAGGCGGGCGTGCAGGGCGTCGGTCAGGCGCATGGCGGGATTGGTCGCCGCCAGTTCGGCCTCGGTCAGGACGACGCGCAGACGCAGGCAGGCGGGGCCGCCGCCGTTGCGCATCGACTGGCGCACATCAACGTATTCGACATGGCCGATCGGGCCGTTGGAAGCGGCGAGGCTTTGCGCCACCGCATGACTGCGCGGGTTGTCGCGCGTTTCGGTCGGGCAGATCAGGGTCAGGCGGTCCTGGCCCGGAACCCGGATCAGCATGGAGTTGAACAGATAGGAGCTGATGGCGTCGGCCAGCGGCAGGTCGGCGGCCGAGACCTCGACGAACTGCGGCTCGAAGCCGACGGCGGCGGCGCGGATGGCGGCCTTGGTCGCGTCTGTGTCCTCAAACGCCTGCTCATGGAAGAAGAGGGTGTCCAGCGCCCCGACGCAGACCACGTCGTTGTGGAAGGTTCCTCCGGCGATGGCGGCCTTGCCCTGACGCGCCAGAACGGCGCCGGACGCTGCGTGGCGGCGCATGATCGCCTCGGACGCCTCGCGCGTTTGGCGGGCGGGGAAGGGACCGTCCCAATGCTCCCAGGCCTCGCGGCCCCAGACCATCAGATTGACGCCCGCCTCGCCGTGATCGCGGCACAGGCGGACGTGGTTGGCTGCGCCTTCGTCCGCCAGATGGGCGACCGAAGGCAGGGCGTCATGGACGGCGAAGCGGATGGAATCGGGGAAGAGGGCGTCCAGCGCGCGCTTGGTCTGATCATGCTCCAGACTGCGGTGCAGGTTGGTGATCAGGTTGGCGGGGGTGAAGTGGACGCGGCCGTCGGCGGCGTCGGCGCTGGGCGTCACCGTGGCGGCGTTGGCGGCCCACATAGGCGAGGCCGAACAGGCGGCGGCGGCGAAGGACGGCGCGTCCTTCCATGCGCGTTCCAGCACCTGGGCGTCGGAGCCCGAGAAGCCGAGGTCGCGCAGGAAGGGGATGTTCGGCCGTTCGTGCGGGGGCAGGACGAACTGGGGCAGGCCCAGGTCGGCCAGAGTCTTCATCTTGTCGAGGCCCTGCAGCACGGCCGCGCGCGGGTTCGACGCCTCGCCCTTGTTCAGGCTGGACGCCAGATTGCCCGGCGACAGCCCGGCGTAGGAGTGCGTCGGCCCGATCAGGCCGTCGGCGTTGGCTTCGATGGCGGTCATGCTTCCTTCTCCCCTTGAGGGAGAAGGTGGGCGCCGGAGGCGCTCGGATGAGGGGTGACGGCGGCACCGTTTCCGATCATCCGGGACCTTGAGTTCAACTTGAAGACCATGGTGCTGACACCCCTCATCCGTCTCGCTCCGCGAGCCACCTTCTCCCACAAGGGGAGAAGGGGATTAGCGCAGGCCCTTGATCTCGCTTTCGATGTTCTTGACCGCGCCGGCCTCGAAGCTGGCGACGGGATAGGCGCAGTAATCGGCGGCGTAGTAGGCGCTGGGGCGGTGGTTGCCGCTGGCGCCGAGGCCGCCAAAGGGCATGTCGCCCGCCGCGCCCGTGGTCGGGCGGTTGAAGTTCACCACGCCCGCGCGGATGCGGTTGATGAAGCGGTCCCAGTTCTTTGCATCGTCGCTGACCAGGCCTGCCGACAGGCCGTATTTGGTGGCGTTGGCGGCGGCAATGGCGGCGTCGAAGGTGGGGACGCGCAGCACCTGCAGGAAGGGGGCGAACATCTCTTCGTCCTCGACCGCGACGCCGGTGACGTCGATGATCGCAGGCTTCACGAAGGCGCCCGGAAGGTTGTCGACGGGGCCAGAGGCGCGGATCACGCTCGCGCCCGCGTCGATGCGTTGTTGCAGGGCGGCCAGCGCAGCGGTCGCCGCCTTTTCCGAGATCAGCGGTCCGGCATAGGGCTCAGGGTCGCTGTCCCACGGGGCGAAGTTCAGGCGATCCGACAGGGCGGCGACCGCTTCGACGATGGCGTCGCCCTGCGCGCCTTCCGGCACGATCAGGCGGCGTGCGCAGGAGCAGCGCTGGCCGGTGGTGACGAAGGCGGACTGGACCACGATGCCCGCGACCGCTTCGGCGTCCGCGGCGTCCCAGACGACCAGCGGGTTGTTGCCGCCCAGTTCCAGCGCCAGAATGACGTGGGGATCATCGGCGAACTTGCGCCGGAAGTGCGCGCCCGCCGCGCCCGAGCCGGTGAACATCAGGGCGTCGATGGGCTGGTCCAGCAGGGCCGCGCCGGTGTCGCGCCCTCCCTGCACCATGTTGAACACGCCCTTGGGCAGGTCGGCGGCCTCAAGGCATTCGGCCATCAGCTGGCCGGTCAGGGGCGTTTCCTCGGACGGTTTGAACACCACGGTGTCGCCTGCCAGCAGGGCCGGGACGATGTGGCCGTTGGGCAGGTGGCCGGGGAAGTTGAACGGGCCGAGCACCGCCGAGACGCCGTGCGGGCGGTGACGCAGGACAGCGCGGCCGAAGGCGGTGTCGTTCGACCGCTCGCCGGTGCGCTCGTCATAGGCGCGGATCGAGATGTCGACCTTGCCCTGCATGGAGGCCAGTTCGGTTTTCGTCTCCCACAGGGCTTTGCCGGTCTCGCGGCTGATGGCCTCGGCCATTTCGGGCGCGCGTTCCTTGAGCACGGCCTGATAGCGTTTGACCGCGTCGATGCGGTCCTGACGCGGGCGGTCGGCCCAGTCGGGGAAGGCGGCGTGGGCGGCCTCGACGGCGGCGCCGACCTGTTCGGCGGAGGCGGCTTCGCCTTTCCAGACGGTTTCGCCGGTGGCGGGGTTGGTGGAGGTGAATTGGGTCATATCAGTATCCGCTCATCCCGGCGGACGCCGGGACCCAGTACTTTGGCCGCATCTGAGCGGCGGGACGAAAGGCCAAGTCAAATCGGCAGGCGTGGTGCGCGGGGTTCTCACTGGGTCCCGGCGTCCGCCGGGATGAGCGGGAAATCCCGAGGATCACGACTTCACCCGCACCGTGGCGCCGTCCTTGATCTTCAGGGCGGAGGCGACGTCGGGGGTCATGCGGGCCAGATCGCCGTCGACCAGGACGCGGGCGCGCACGGCGCGGAAGGCGGCGACGCTGTCGGTCGAGACGAGGGAGGGCAGGTCGACCTCGACCTCCTTCTCGATGCACGCGGTCAGGACGCGGGCGTCGCGCACGGTGCGGATGTTGTCGCGGCCGCAGGCCACGGTCGGGCCGGCGTCGAAGATGTCGACCAGACCGTTGGGGCGGAAGCCTTCGCTTTCCAGCAGGGCCATGGCGGGGACGCCCTGCGGGTGGACCTTGCCGATCACGGCGCGGGCCGGTTCGGGCAGCAGGTCGATGTAGATGGGGTGGCGCGGCGCCAGGTCGAGAATGAACTGCTTGTCAGTCGAGCCGGTCATGCGATCGGCGTCGTCAAAATCCATCGGGAAGAATTTGTGCGCCACATGGTCCCAGAAGGGGCAGTAGCCGTCGGGCGTGAAGACGCCGCGCAGTTCGGCCAGCACATTGTCGGCGAACAGGTCCGGCTGGGCCCCGATCAGCATATAGCGCGACTGGCTGAGCAGGCGCCCGGCGCCGCCCTTGCGCCGGTCGGCTTTCAGGAACAGGGAGCCGACCTCGGTCCAGCCGGTGCACTCGTTGACCAGCACCAGCGTCTGATGGTTCAGCTTCACGTTCAGCGACGGCGACTGGACGGTGTTGTTGACCACGCGGAAGCTGAAGAAGGGCCGCTTCAGCCCCACCGTCGCCTTGACCGAGCCGATGCCGTCGATGTCGCCCGTGTCGCCGTCTTCCAGCATCAGGGTGTACCAGGCCTCTTCGGGCGCGATCCGCCCCTCGAAGCTGGCGCGGCTCAGTTCCAGCCGCTCGCTCAGGACGTCGGCGTCCTCGGGCAGGCTGGTGAAGCCGGGGCCGGACAGGATGGCCAGTTCGAGCAGGTGGTGAAGGTCGGCGGGACCGGCGGGGCGAACAACGAGCATGCGGTTACATCGTCTCCAGTCGGAGCTGTTTCAGTTTGAGGGCGTCGATCTCGCCCGAGGCGATCTTGCACAGAATCAGGGCGGACAACTGGGCGCGCTCGACGAAGCTGGCGGGCCAGGCGAACTCCTGATCCGAATGGATGTCGCCGCCGACGACGCCGAGAGTGTCGACGTTGGGCAGGCCTGCGGCGTGCAGGTTGTTGCCCTCGCACACGCCGCCCGACGGCTTCCAGGCGATGGCCTGGCCCAGCAGATCGCCCGCGTCGCGCACGGCGTGGAAGAGGGCGGTCTGGCTGGCGTCCATCGGCTTGGGCGCGCGGGTCATGCCGCCGTGCAGGTCCAGCGTCAGGCCGGGGAAGGGCGGCTCGGCGGCGAGAGCGCGCACCGCCTCGTCGATCCATGTCGCGCTTTGGGCGTCCGGCACGCGGACGTTGAAGTGGACCACGGCGTTGTCGGCCACGACGTTCAGGGGGCCGCCGCCGGCGATCTTGGCGACATTGACGGTGACGCCCTCGCGCTGGCCGTTCAGGCCGTGCAGGCGGGTGGCGATGATGGCGGCGCCCGCGACGGCGTTGGCGCCCTCGTGGAAGGCGCGCCCCGCGTGGGCGGCCTTGCCGGTGACGATCAGGTGGAAGTTGCCGCTGCCCTTGCGCTCGCCCGCCAGCGTGCCGTCGGACAGGGCGGGTTCATAGGTCAGGCCGACGTGGCCGCGCGCGCCCAGTTCCGCCAGCAGGGGGGCCGAGGCGGGGGAGCCGATCTCTTCGTCGGGGGACAGCAGGACGGTCCAGCCGACGCGGGCCTTGTCGGGATGGGTCTCGAAGGCTTCCAGCGCGGCCAGCATGACGCTGATCCCGCCCTTCATGTCGGCGATGCCGGGGCCGTTCAGGGCGCCGTCGTCGCGCGTGAGCACGCGCTGGAAGGCGCTGTCGGCGGGGAAGACGGTGTCGTAGTGGCCGGTCAGCACGATCTGAAGCGGGGCTTCGGGCCGGGCGGTGATCTTCAGGCAGTCGGCGTAGCTCTCGGCGATCACCGCGCCGCTGTCGGCGACGGTGGTCGAGCCCTGGGTCGGCACGCGCTCGACCGTGGCTGTGCCGAAAGCGGCGCGCGCTGTCGCCTCCAGAACGTCGAGAACCCGCGCCAGCCCTTCGGCGTGGCGGCTGCCTGAGTTGATGTCGGACCAGTCGATGGCGCGTTGAAGAATGGCGTCGCCACGGGCCGCGACGTGGTCCAGCACGGCCTGATCCTGAGGTTCGATCCGCATGGCGGCGAGCCTAGACGTGCGCGGGAAAAAGGTGAAGGCGGGGCGATATCTCTCTCACGCCCTTGGGATTTCGGCGCCCGGCGGGATAGTTTCGCCGCCTCAGTCAGGGAGTCGCGCATGAACCGTCGGATCGCACCGCCTCAACCCTTCGCCCCGGTCGATTCGGCCGAGACGGCGGCGGCGCTGGCGCGCGGCAGCGCCATCGCCTTCTGGATCTGGGGCGCGGTCGGCCTGATGCAGGCGGCCCTGGTCTGGTTCATGGGAGCGCCCGAGCATGAAGCCATGCGCGGGACGACGGCGGGTTTCGCCGTCTTCTTCGCCGCCATCGCCTTTCTGTTGGGTCGGGTGCAATGGCGCCGTCCGAACCGACTGCTGCCGGGGTTCGGCATGGTGTGGGCCATCTATGAGCTCAGCGCCCTGTCGGTCAGCCTGATGGTCGGCGCGCCGCTAGGCGCGGCGGGTCTGCCGGGTTGGAGCTTCGGCGTGGCGGGGGCGGCGATGATCCTGTGCCTGCTGTTGCATATCGGCGGGCTGCGCGGGGCGACGGCTCTGGTGAAAGACGGCCCCACGGCCTAGGTCAGGGGACAGACAGGAGTTCGCCCATGACCGTCACCCTCTATCACAACCCGAAATGCTCGACCTCGCGCAAGGCGCTGGAGCTGCTGCGCGAACGCGGGATCGAGCCGACGGTGGTCGAGTATCTGAAGGCGGGTTGGGACGCCGAGACGCTGAACCGTCTGGCGCGGGGGAGGGGCGGCGGGCTGAAGGGCCTGCTGCGCAAGAAGGAGGCGAAAGCCGCCGAACTTCTGGCCGCCGATGCCGACGATGCGACGGTTCTCGCCGCCATGATCGAGAGCCCGGTCATTGTCGAGCGACCTATTGTGGAAACAGCGAAGGGCGCGGTGATCGGTCGGCCGCTGGAGGCGGTGCTGCAGGTGCTGTGAAGGCGCGAGTTGCTGAGTTTCAACTATAGGTGGGTTGTCGATATTGCCCAAGTTGTATTGTGCGTCTATCCAGTCATCAGAGATCGGTTGCCCGGAAACCGCCGTAGAGTTGGTCGTTCGCGATAACCGAAGTCAGCAATGGCATGTATCGCTTGGGGAGTTGGTCAGACGGCGTTGCTGTAGAGCGACATGGAACGGACGACGATGCGTTACTCTTTCAGTTAATTGAGAACGCCGAAAAGCTATCGATGTGAACCGCGCAATGGGTGAGAATCGGCCAATGCTATGACTCCCATAAGTGCAGCATCGCCACTGCCTTATGATAGATTGTTTCGAGCGCTGGAAGCTCATCATCCTTCAAATTGATTGTGAGCGCCAAGTCGTCAACGGCGAGTGTTGCCGAGCAAAGACCGGAGCGCCCTTTGAAGCAACTTACAAATGGAGCGTGTGTGCCGGAAGATGTATTCAGGCTGTAGGTCCAGTAGGTATCATCGCCAGCCTTGATCCACTCGTGGCCTTGCCATTCGATTGTATTCGGGCTGCAAATGGTTTTTGAAACGTATCCACCCCCATTAGCCCTTCGACATAGCTCTGTCCTGTCTTCAACTAGGACAAGTATATGTTGTCGCAAGTCATCTGCAGGGTTGAGGATGAATATGAACCCTTCGTCTTTCGGCTTAGGAAGGAAGAATGGAGTAGAACTCCTGGGAACTAGATTAGCGACGGGCACATTGTAGCGATGACCAGAGACACGCTGCTGTTCATTGGTGCAGCTGGCCAAAAGCAGAGCCGTCGCGCCTACAGCCAAACTGACAGCTAACGATTTTTGGCGAGCAGCACTCATAATCCAACAATAACGGCTCTCGGGAGAGACCGCTACGGTCGAAAGCGGACCTTCCACGCGCCCCCAAATTGACCCCTCCGCGCTTCGATGCCAGACCCCGGCTGTCTGTCACGCTTGGAGTTCGCCCATGACCCGCACCCTGTATGGCATCAAGGCCTGCGACACGATGAAGAAGGCGCGCATCTGGCTGGATGAGAACGGCGTGGCCTATGATTTCCATGACTATAAGGCCGCAGGCGCGGATCGCGCCGATGTGGAGCGCTGGGTCGCCGAGCATGGCTGGGAAAAGGTGCTGAACCGGGCGGGCACGACCTTCCGCAAGCTGTCCGACGCCGACAAGGCCGATATCGACGCAGCCAAGGCGGTGGACCTGATGCTGGCCCAGCCGTCGATGATCAAGCGGCCGGTGCTGGATCTGGGCGACGGGCGGACGCTGCTGGGCTTCAAGCCGGACATCTACGCCGAGGCCCTGAAGGGCTGAGGGTCAGTCCTCGACGGCCGTGTCGGGGCGGTCGTGGCCATCCGCGCGTTCGGTGATCCACTGGCCCGAGGCGTCTTCATACTCGATCCAGGAGGTGCGGTCCGGCACGCGTTGTTCGCGCGCCGCCGCTGAGGCCGCCGCCAGCGCCGCCGCATGGCTGGGGAAGGTCTCGGAATAGCTGCCGCCCAGCTGATAGGCCCAGCCGCCGTCGTGTCGGACGATGCGATAGGTGATGTTCATTCGGCGCCTCCGAAGGGTCTGGCGACACCGTTGAACGCGGCCCGGAGCGTGTCGAGTCACGCTGTGGTGACGCATTACGAAGAGTTCATGCGCGCGACTGCATCCGTAGGCCATCATCACCGCCTCTTGTGATCAGAAGGCCGCCATATCAGGTTCGGCCTAACCAGGTTTCACACTAGGGGCGACAACCCATGAACGGCTTTGAAATCCTCATCCCCCTGGCGCCCTTCCTCATGGTGGTCGCCATCGTCGCCATCCCCGCTTGGCTGAAGAGCCGCGACCGGCGCGAGATGCAGGCCACGCTGCGGGCGGCCATTGAAAAGGGCCAGCCCCTGCCGCCTGAAGTGATCGAGAGCATCAGCAAGGAAAACGCCAAGCCGCCGGCGACGGCCGCGCGCGATCTGCGCACCGGAGTCATCCTGGTGGCGGTGGCCGTCGGCATCGGCATCTTGGGCTATGCGGTCAGTTTCGCCGAGATGGACGCCTACTATCCCATCGTCGGGGTCGCCGCGATCCCGGGCATGATCGGTCTGGCGTTCATCATCCTGAGCTTCTTCAATAAGCATAAGGGTTAAGGCGGATCGGGGCAGGGAAGCCGTCATGGCCAAACCTTTACGCGATCTGCACGATGTCGAGCTGGCCGGGCTGGCGGCCGGGGGCGGCCGCCGCGAGTTCGGCGAGCTGGTTCGTCGGCATGGCTCGGCGGTGCGGGGCCTTCTGCGCCGCATGGGCGCCCAGCCGGCGCTGGCCGACGACGTGGCCCAGGACGCCTTTCTGCTGGCGTTCGAGAAATGCGCCGAGTTCAGGGGCGAGGGCACCTTCGCCGCCTGGATCAAGCGCATCGCCGCGCGCCTGTATCTGAAGCGTATCTCGAAGGAGGCGCGCTATGTGGCTGAAAGCGAAACGGAACATGTCGCGCCTGTTGTCGACAGCATCGGCCGCGTCGATCTGGACGAGGCGCTCAAGGGGCTCAGCGAGGCTGAACGCCTGTGCGTCTCCCTGTGCCATGGCGCGGGGCTGTCGCACCCGGAAATCGCCGCGGCCATGAATTTGCCGCTCGGAACGGTGAAATCTCATGTCAAGCGTGGTCTGGATAAACTTCGGGCCCGGCTCCAGCCGGGGCCGGTTGCACTCGGGAGCGCATCCCATGTCGGCTGATGAATTCGATCCTGCGATTGAGCGCCTGTTCGCCCAGGCGCCGCAGTTCCCCGATTCGGTCTTCTTTGAAGCCGATGTGGCGGCGCGGTTGAACAAGGCGTCGCGGTTCCGCTCAATGGCCCTGTCCGTGGCCGGGCTGGCGGGGGGCGTGATCGCCGTGCGCGAACTGCTGAACGTCAACTTCCATCTGGGTCCGAACAGCTTCACCGCCGAGGCGGGCGCGGGGTCGCTCGATTCGGCTGGCGCTCAGAGCGGGCTGGCGATTCAGTCGCTGCTGGAGCGGTCCGGACTGGGCGACGCGGCGCTCAGCGCGATGGGCTCAATGGGCGGGATGCAGATGTTCTGGGCCACGGCCGGGGTGCTGGTCGCCCTGCTGGCGGCGGGGGCGGTGAAGCTGTCGCAGCAGATCTGAGCGCCGTTTTCCCGCCCCAGTCCCGGCTTAGGGCTGGAAAAAGCCGTTTCGCGCCCAACGCCTGCGTTGCGGCGATGACGCCGAACCTCTAGGGTCGCGGCGGTTTTAATGTTCGGCCTTGGCTGCATTTTTTGGGGCGACGCTTCGTGGTTGATGTCTTCGAACAGGTCGAGGAGGAGCTTCGCTCCGAACGCTATCGGCGTCTGGCCCGCACCTGGCTGCCCGTTCTGGGCGGCGTTCTGGCGGTCGCCCTGGTCGCGGCGCTGGCCTGGTGGGGCTGGCAGTCCTATGTGAGCTCGCAGGCCGACAAGGCCTCGGCCGCCTATGAAAAGGGCGTCGAAGCCCTGCAGTCGGGCAAGTCGGCTGAAGCCGACGCCGCCTTCGCCGAGGCCGCCAAGGTCGGCGGCGGCTATAAGGTCCTGGCCCTGATGCAACAGGGCGGTCTGGCGCTGGCCGAGAAGAAGACGACTGAAGCCGTCGCCCTGTTCGACGAAGCCGCCAAGGCGACGCGCGATCCGATCCTGTCGGACATGGCCGCGCTGAAGGCCGCCTTCCTGGTGATGGACACCGGTTCGCTGGAAGACGTGCAGAAGCGTCTGGAGCCGCTGGCCGGCGACAAGCGCCCGCTGCAGCCGTTCGCCCAGGAAGCGCTGGCGATGGCGCAACTGCAGCACGGCAAGACCGCCGAGGCGCGTCAGGCCTTCGTCCAGCTGCAACTGGGGCAGGACGTGCCCGACCCGGTGCGTCAGCGCGCCCAGGCGGCCGTTCAGGCGATCGACACCGGCACGGCGGCCAGCCTGGCCGCCATCGTCAAGGCCGCTGCGGCCCTGCCGACGACCGCCGCGGCTGCCGCTGGGGCTCCGGCCGCGCCGGTCGCTGAGGCCGACGCCGCTCCCGCCGCTGCGGCTCCGGCCGCTCGCCCTTGATTTGACGCCTTCGGGACGATTCGCATGAACAAAACCCTGAAAGTCGCTCTGCTGTGCGGTCTGGCGATGACCGTCGCCTCCTGCGGCACCGTTCGCAAAGCCCTGCCGTTCGGTCTGGGCGGCGGCAAGGATCCGGTGGCGACCGCCAGCGAAGGTCAGCGGATCTCCATTCTTGAGTTCGAACAGCAGTTGACGCCTTCGGCCGCTCTGTCGGGCCGCGATTTCTTCCTGCCCGGCCCGCAGGCGGTCACCAGCTGGAGCCAGCCGGGCGGCAACGCCGAAAACGCCGTTGAACACGTTATCGCCGCGCCGGATTTCGCCGTCGCCTGGCGTCGTGACATCGGCGCGGGTTCGGGGCGCACCGATCAGGTGATGTCGCCGGTCGTCGCCGACGGCGGCAAGATCTTCGTGCTGGACGGCGAGGCGGGCGTGACCGCCGTCGACGCCGGCACCGGCCAGGTGGCCTGGAAGGCCAGCGTCAAGGTCGAGGAAGTCGATCGCGGTCGTCGCATCCTGGGCGTCGGCTTCGGCGGCGGCGCGGGCGGCGGCGGCTTCGGCGGCGGTCTCGCCGTCAGCGACGGCAAGGTCTTCGTCTCGTCCGGCTATCGCGTGATGACGGCGTTCGACGCCAATACGGGCGCCGAGCTGTGGCGCACCCCGGTCGATCTGCCGATCCACGGCGCGCCGACGGTGTCGGGCCAGCGGGTCTATGTCGTCGACGTCGACAACCAGTTGATGGCCTTCAACGTGGCCAACGGCCAGCAGGACTGGTCCTATCGCGGCATCACCGAGCCGGCCCGCATCATGCGCGCCTCCAGCCCGGCGGTCAGCGGCGGCACGGTGGTGGCGCCCTTCTCCTCGGGTCAGATCGTGGCCCTGCAGGCCTCGAACGGCCAGCCGGTGTGGGAGCAGGTGCTGTCGCGCACCAGCCGCACCAGCGCCCTGTCGGAACTGCGCGACATCGCCGGTCGCCCGGTGGTCAGCCGCGGCCAGGTCTATGCCGTCAGCCAGTCGGGCGTGCTGCAGTCGATGGATCTGCGCAGCGGCCAGCCCAAGTGGTCCCTGCCGGTGGCGGGCGTGAACCAGCCCCTGCCGGTCGGCGACGTGCTCTATGTGGTGTCCAAGTCGGGCGAACTGACCGTGGTCAACCGCGAGACGGGGCAGGTCTACTGGACCCGCGACCTGAACGAGGGCCGCGTGCGCAAGGAAGGCGGCTTCCTGGGCTTCGGCAAGCGCACCGTGCGTCCGGTCTGGTCGGGTCCGATCCTGGCGTCCAACCGTCTGGTGCTGGTCAACTCGGACGGCGAGGCGGTGGCCTTTGATCCGAAGACCGGCGCGCAGACCGCCAGCCTGAAGCTGGGTTCGGCCGCCTATATCGCCCCGGCCGCCTATAACGGCGCCCTGTATGTCCTGACCGACAAGGGTCAGCTGGTCAGCATCCGCTGACCTTTCCCCCGATTTAAGCTAGAAGGCCGACATGGCTCTGAAGGTCGCCATCGTCGGCCGCCCCAATGTGGGCAAGTCGACACTGTTCAATCGTCTCGTCGGCAAGCGCCTTGCGCTGGTCGATGATCGCCCCGGCGTGACCCGCGACCGCCGCTACGCCGACGGCGTGATCGGCGACATGGACCTGACCCTGATCGACACGGCGGGGTATGAGGACGTCACCGACGAAAGCCTGGAAGCCCGGATGCGCGAGCAGACCGAGGCGGCGATCGAGGACGCGGACCTGATCCTGTTCATGATGGACGCGCGCGAAGGCGTGACCTCGCTGGACCGCATCTTCGCCGATCGCCTGCGCAAGGTGCACAAGCCCATCGTCCTGCTGGCCAACAAGTCCGAAAGCCGCGAGAGCGGCGGCGGCGTGGGCGAGGCGCACGGCCTGGGCTTCGGCGAGCCTGTGCCGATCTCGGCCGAGCACGGCGAGGGCATGGCCGACCTGTATCAGGCGGTCGTGGCGGCGTCGGAAGACATCTTCGTCGAGGAAGTCGACGAGCCTGAAAAGCCGATCCGCATCGCCGTCATCGGCCGCCCGAACGCGGGCAAGTCGACCCTGATCAACCGCCTGATCGGCGACGACCGCCTGCTGACCGGCCCGGAAGCCGGGATCACGCGCGACTCCATCTCGGTGGACTGGGTCTGGGAAGGCCGCAACATCCGCCTGATCGACACCGCCGGGATGCGTCGCAAGGCCCGCGTCCAGGAGAAGCTGGAAAAGCTGTCGGTCGCCGACACCATCCGCGCCATCACCTTCGCCGAGGTGGTGATCATGGTGATGGACAAGGACGACGCCTTCGACACCCAGGACCTGCAACTGGCCGATCTGGTCGAGCGGGAAGGGCGGGCGCTGGTCTATGTCGCCGCCAAATGGGATCTGGAAGAAGAGCCTCAGGCGCGTCTGGCCGAGCTGAAGCGTCTGGCCGACGACAAGCTGCCGCAACTGCGCGGTTCGCCCTTTGTCGCCCTGTCGTCGTTCAACGGTCGGGGCGTCGAGCGTCTGATGCCCGCCGTGCTGGAGGCCTATGACACCTGGTCGGTCAAGGTGAAGACCAAGGACCTCAACGACTGGCTGTCCCTGGCGACCCAGAGGCACCCGCCGCCCGCCGTGGACGGCAAGCGCATCAAGCCCAAATACATCGCCCAGACCAAGGCGCGTCCTCCGACGTTCGTGCTGATGGCCAGCCGGGCCGAGGCGATGCCGGATCACTACAAGCGCTATCTGGTCAACTCGATCCGCGAGAGCTTCGACCTGCAGGGCACGCCCATCCGCCTGAACGTCAAGTCGGGCTCGGCCAACCCCTATGCCGCGGGCGGCGCCAAGTCGGGGCCGGAACGGTTCAAGGGCGACGCCAAGACGGCGCCGCGTCGGGTGATCAAGGCCGAGAAGGCCGAGAAGCTGTCCAACCTGCCCGGCAAGGCGCTGGAGCAGAAGGCCAAGGCGGGCATCAAGCCCAAGGTGAAGCCGCTGGGCGGGCTGAAGGCCAGCGCGTCCAAGAAGTCCGGCTCCAACGCCTTTGTCGGCAAGGGCGCGCGCGGCGGCGCCCGTCAGGTGTCGCGCTCGGGCCGCGTCCGCACGGGTCAGAAGGGCGGCGCCAAGCGCTAAGGCGCCGCTTCTTTTATGCGGGCTTCGCCAGGTCTGCGTCGGCAGGGTTGAAGGAGGGTTTGATGCTTGCAGCGGTTCTGATGCTGGCGCTCGTCGTCCAGGCCGGAGAGGCGGCGGCCGTAACAGCGGAGTGCCGGGCGCCCGAAGCGCCGCCGGTGATCCGCCCGGTGAAGCCCACGCGACCTGCGACGCCGTCATGTGTCGATGAGGCGCGGGCGCGGCATAACTGCCGTCCGGCGGCCTATGCGGCTTTCGAGCGTGAACTGGCGGCCTATGGCGAGGCCTTCAACGCCTATGTCGATACGCTGAACGACTATACGGCGGCCTTGTCCGGCTATGCGGCGGCCGCCAACCGCTATTCGATATGCGAACGTAAGCTGGCTGGGCCAGAGGGTCTGATACAGGGCTGACGCCCCGTTCATTCCGTAACAGGCTACCTGCGCGATAGCCGTCTTGGCGCGGTTTGGTTCGGGGCCTCGGGCTCGTCGCCCAGGGCCAGCTTGAGCGCGATGGCGACGACGACCACCCAGCGCAGCTCATGCCAGTTCATGGCGATGCTCTCGGTCATCATGGTGATGGTGTAGGAGGTCATCATCGGCAGGACCAGCCATCCCGCCGGGCTGGTATAGGCGGCCCAGAAGGACTGCGCCCAGATCTGCAGCAGGAAGAGGGCGAACAGGATGACGCCGCCCAGACCCAGGGCGATGTAGAGCTCCAGCCAGCCGCTGTGGGCGTCGGCGGGAATGAAGTGGGCCTGATAGCCGATCCACGCCTTGGGGCCGGTGAAGCTGGGGTCGTCCCACACCGCGCCATAGCCGAAGCCGCGCCACGGATGCTCGGACATCTGCTGCATGATGCCGGACCAGATTTCGGTCCGGCCGGTCAGGGTGGCGTCCTTGCCCAGCAGGGCGAAGAAGGTATCCGTCTCCATTGCGATCAGCAGGCCCGCGCCGATCACCACTACGACCGCCAGCCAGGTGGCGATGACGGCGCGCAGCGGACCGGATTTCACGATCGCTACAAAGCCCATGGCGGCCATCGACAGGAACAGCACCACAAGGGCGGTTTTCGATGTCGACAGGATGATGAGCATGACGGGCAGGATGGCGAGGCCGAACCAGAGCTTGCGTCGTTCAGGCGCCATCATGCCCGCGGCGATCATGAAGACGGCGGACTTCACCATGACGTTGCCGAGCGAATTCTTTTCCAGCCACAGTCCGCGCCAGGCGCCGGGGAAGAGTTCCTGCATCCGGCCCATGTCGGGCAGCAACAGGCCCAACAGGAAGGAAATCACCGCCAGCACCGCCAGCGTCCCGGCTACGATTTCGGTCAGGCTTTTCCAGCTCCAGCGCGACGCCAGCGCCACGCCGGCCAGAGTAGTGAAGACCAGAGCGGGAATGCGCCGCGCCGTCAGGTCCGGCATGATCGACCAGAAATAGGTCGCAGCCGTCAGCAGCAGCAAGGCGATCAGCAGCGGCGAGCGCAGCATCCCCTTTAACGCACGGCCGGGGCGCATACAGACCAGCACCAGCGCCAGCAGATAGGCCGGATAGTAGAAGTTGCGCAGGAAGTCGGCCGATCGCGCGCCATAGCCGGTCAGCGGCGCGCTCCAGAAGCCGACATAGGTCAGGATCAGGCCGATCGAGGCGATGACCGCCACGATATCGGCCAGAGGGGCGGCGCGGACAAGCGGAAGCGAGGGACGCTTCTCCGCTGGGGCCAGGATCATCTGGTCTTCTGCGCCCGCTCCCCCGGACATCCGGGTGTCAGACCAGGGCGGCCGCCGACAGACCCTGCTTCCATTCCTTGAAGCTGACCGTCAGGGGCGGGGTGAAGTCGGGGCGGGCCAGTTCGACCATCAGGGGGCCGATCTCCGAAGGATGAGGCAGGACTTCGGGATCTTCGCCCGGAAAGGCCTGAGCGCGCAATTGGGTCCGCATCCGGCCCGGATCGACGATGCAGGCGCGCACCGGCGTGCTTTCGATCTCGTCCGCCCAGCATTTGACCAGGGCTTCGGCGCCCGCCTTGGTCGCGGCGTACATGCCCCAGAAGGCGCGCGGCTGGCTGGCGACGCTGGTGGTCAGGTGGATGGCGCGACCGGCGTCGGAGGCGCGCAACAGAGGCTCCAGCGAGCGGATCAGGCGATAGACGCCGGTGAAGTTGATCTTCTCGACCTTGGCGAACTCGCGCGGCTCAGCGTGGGCGACCGGGGTCAGGCCCGATGGGCCCATTGTGGCGGCGGCCTGAACCCAGATGTCCAGCTTGCCGAACCGCTCGAACAGGGCGCCGCCCAGACGGTCGATGGCGCCGCCGTCCACGAGGTCGAACGGAACCAGGCTGGCGTGCTGGCCGGTGGCGGCGAAGATTTCGTCGTCCAGCTCCTCAAGCGCGCCCTGGGTGCGGGCGGCGGCGATGACGTGGGCGCCGGCCTTGGCCAGGGCGAGGGCGGCCTCGCGGCCGATGCCGCGCGAGGCGCCGACGACCAGGGCGACGCGATTGGCGAGGGGGAGGGAAGCGTTCTCGGACATGGCCCGCTGATAGCGCGGCCGGACGCAGGGTGGAAGGCTCAGTAGCCCGGTGCGGGCTGCCACAGGCTGAAGCTGACCCCCTGGTCGTCGCTGACGACGGCGGACAGGCCTGACGGGCTTTCGGCGGGCACGGCGCATCGACCGCCCAGTTCGACCACCCGGGCGCAGGCCGCCTCTATGTCGTCGACGCGGAAATAGAGGTTGGGGAAGGCCTTCTGCTCGCCCTTGGTGATGCCGAATGCAGGATCGGACTGGGCCACATGGGCGTAGGTCGGGCTGGACGAGGCGTCGTCGAAGCGCCAGCCGAACAGACCCGCATAGAAGGCGCGGGCCTTGTCGACGTCAGGTGTGTCGAGCGTGAAGTAGCCGAGCTGGATCATCCAGCCTTAAGCGGTCACCAGCAGAGAAAGTTGCTTCCCGCGCGGATCGCGGCCGCCTTCCTCGATCTCGCGGTCCAGCAGGCGGGTCGGATAATCGCCGGTGAAGTAGTGGTCGGTGAACTGCGGGCTCGCCGGATCGCGCGGCCCGGCGCCGAGCGCGTCGTACAGGCCGTCGATGGACAGGAAGCCGAGCGAATCGACCTCGAGAACCGCGCGCATCTCTTCCATGCTGTGGGTGGCGGCCATCAGCTGCGAGCGCTCGGGCATGTCGATGCCGTAGAAGTCGGGGTAGAGGATCTGCGGGCTGGCCGAGCGCAGGTGCACCTCCCTGGCGCCCGCCGCGCGCACGGCGCGGACCAGTTTCAGCGATGTCGTGCCGCGCACGATGGAGTCGTCGATCAGCACGACGCGCTTGCCTTCCAGGGCGGCGCGGTTGGGGCTGTGCTTCATCCGCACGCCCTTCTGACGGGCGCCCTGGCTGGGCTGGATGAAGGTGCGGCCCAGATAATGGCTGCGGATGATGCCCATCTCGTAGGGCAGGCCGCTTTCCTGCGCATAGCCGAGAGCGGCGGGGACGCCCGAGTCGGGCACTGGCACCACGACATCGGCCTCGACCACATGTTCGCGGGCCAGGCGACGGCCCATCTCCTTGCGGACCTCATAGACGGCGCGGCCGTTCACGACCGAGTCGGGGCGGGCGAAGTAGACGTATTCGAACAGGCAGGGACGGGCGGCGCGCGCGGCGAAGGGCTTGATCGACGTCAGGCCCTCGTCGTCGATGACCACGACCTCGCCGTGCTCGACATCGCGCACGAAGGTGGCGCCGATCAGGTCCAGCGCACAGGTCTCGGACGCCAGCACCCAGGCCTCGCCGACCTTGCCCAGCACCAGCGGCCGGATGCCCAGCGGGTCGCGTGCGCCGATCAGCTTCAGCCGGGTCTGAGCGATCAGGGCGTAGCCGCCCTCAATCCGGCTGAGGGCGTCGATGAAGCGATCGACGATCTTGGCCTTCCGGCTGCGGGCGATCAGGTGGAGGATGGCCTCGGAGTCCGACGTGGACTGGAAAATCGCACCTTCAGAGACAAGTTGCGCATGCAGGTATTTGAAATTCGTCAGATTTCCGTTGTGGGCGATGGCGATGCCGCCCTGGTCCAGGTCGGCGAACATGGGCTGGATGTTGCGCAGGAAACTGCCGCCTGCGGTCGAGTACCGGGTGTGGCCGATGGCGGCCGTGCCTGGCAGACGCTTGCTGAGTTCGGCGTTGCCGAAGGCTTCGCCGACCAGGCCCTGATGCCGCTCGGTATAGAAGAGCTCGTCGTGGACGCTGGCGATGCCGCAGGCTTCCTGCCCGCGATGCTGCAGGGCATGCAAGCCCAGGGCGACGATGGACGAGGCTTCGTTTTTCGGCGCCCCCCAGACGCCGCAGACGCCGCATTCGAGACGCAGCTGGTCATCGCCCGGCTCACGCCAATGCTCACGGTGAACGACGGGTTCGGCGATATGGTGGCGCATCGTCAGGCTCCGATGACCGGGGGAAGATAACTCAATGGGCGGCGACGCGCACGTAGTCTGCGAATGCGTCGGGGGCAAGGCTCATTGCGAGGAAAACCCTTCGCGGACGGAAGAACCGACCACGGGCGTCAGGGCGTCGGCGCCCTTTCCAAGCGTGGGCAGCACGATCTGGATGGCGCGGGCGGCGCCTTCGCTGACGGGGGCTGTGGCGGCCTCGGACAGCCAGCGCGGCGGGTTGTCCTGCATGGCGCCCATGATGATCAGGTGGACAGCGCCGATCAGGGCCAGGGCGCGAACCAGGCCGACAGCCAGACCCAGCGTCTGATCCAGCACGCCCAACGCATGGCCGCGCGCGCCCTGCGAAATGGCCGAGCCGATAAAGCGCAGGCCGAAATAGAGGATGACGAAGACCAGCCCCACGGCCAGCACCGACCCTGCCCAGTCGGGATCGACCAGAGAGCGCCCGACCGGCGCCGTCCACGGCAGGGTGATCAGAGCCAGCAGCGCCGCCAGCAGGAAGCTGAACAGGGCCGTGATCTCGCGCATGCCGCCCCGGAACCATCCGGCGGCGCCCGAGGCCAGCAGGGCCAGGATCACGAAGACGTCGTAGCCGGTCACGCGCTCTGCGGCCTCAAGGAGGATGGGGAACGCGCCCTAATAGCGGTTCTGGGAGATTCGCTCGACCGCGTCGGTCAGGCGGGTGACGACGGTCAGGGCGACATCGCCCTTCTTCACCTTGCCGTTGGCCTGTGGCGGGGCGAGGGCGCGCTCGAAGCCCAGCTTCTTGGCCTCGCGCAGGCGGGCCTCGGCCCGGCCGACGGCGCGGACCTCGCCCGACAGGCCGATCTCGCCGAAGACGACGCAGCCCTGCGGCAGGGGCATGTCCAGCGCCGAGGAGATCAGGGCGGCGGCGGCGGCCAGATCGGCGGCGGGCTCGTTGATCCGCATCCCGCCCGCGACGTTCAGATAGACGTCCTTGTCGCCGAACCCGAGGCCGCAGCGCGCCTCCAGAACCGCCAGCAGCATGGCGAGGCGGCCGGAGTCCCAGCCGACGACGGCGCGTCTTGGCGTGCCGTATGCAGAGGGCGCGACAAGAGCCTGAATTTCCACCAGAACAGGGCGAGAGCCCTCGATCCCGGCGAAGACGGCGGCGCCGGGCGCCCGGTCCTTGCCTTCGCCCAGGAACAGGGCGGAGGGGTTGGGCACTTCACGCAGGCCGGCGTCGCCCATCTCGAACACGCCGATCTCGTCGGTGGCGCCGAAACGGTTCTTGCCCGCGCGCAGGATACGGAAGGGATAGCCGCGCTCGCCCTCGAAGCTGAGCACGGCGTCGACCATGTGTTCGACCACGCGCGGCCCGGCGATCTGGCCGTCCTTGGTGACGTGGCCGACCAGGACGATGGCCGGACCGCCATTTTTGGCCAGCCGCACCAGTTCGGCGGCGCAGGCGCGCACCTGGGTGATGGAGCCCGGCCCGGCGTCGTGGGCGTCGCTCCACAGCGTCTGGATGGAGTCGATGATGACGATGTCGAACGGGTCGCGCTTCAGCGTCGTCAGTATGTCGCGCAGGGCGGTGGCGGAGGCCAGGGCCACGTCGGCGTCGGCCACGCCCATGCGTTTTGCGCGGGCGCGGATCTGCTCGATGGCTTCCTCGCCCGAGATATAGGCGACCTTGGCGCCGTTGCGCGCGGCCTTGGCCGTGACCTCCAGCAGCAGGGTCGACTTGCCGACGCCGGGGTCGCCGCCCAGCAGGATGGCCGAGCCGGGCACGACGCCGCCGCCGCAGACGCGGTCGAACTCGGTCACCCCGGTGACGATGCGCGGCGGCTCAGGCGTGTCGGATTGCAGCGTCTCGAACTGCACCCCGCGCCCGCGCGCGGTCGAGGCGGGCTTCATGGCGCCCGGCGGGGCGGCCTTGGACTCCTCGACCAGCACGTTCCACTCGCCGCAGGCCGAGCATTGCCCGGCCCATTTGGAATGAACCGCCCCGCAGGATTTGCAGACGAAGAGAAGAGAGTCGCGCGCCATGAGACAGACCTAGCAGATCAGACGGCCGAGGGCAGGCGGGTTGGATCAAGGTGCGTCCGAAACTGTCATAGGGAGACTGCGGGGTTGCGCAGGCGTCCACACAGCCGTCATTCTGCCATGATAAGGCCGTGATCCGACTCAACCGCCCGGAAGGCAAACGAATGACCCTGGAAAATCCCCCCGCCGTCGATCCCTCCCTCGTCTCGCGGGTGAAGTTCATCCTGACGCGGCCCAAGTTCGAATGGCCGGTGATCGACGCCGAGAGCGCGACCATCAAGGGGCTGTTCACCAACTACGCCGTCATTCTGGCGGCCATTCCGGCGGTGGCGACCGTCGTAGGCCAGATCGCCTTCGGTCATCGCGGCCTGGTCGGACCGGTGCTGGCGGGCGCGCTCAGCTATGTGCTGAGCCTGATCAGCGTCTACATCCTGGGCATGATCATCGATGCCTTGGCGCCGACCTTCGGCGGGACCAAGGACCGGGTGAAGGCGATGCAGGTCGCCGTCTATTCCATGACGCCCATGTGGGTGGCGGGCGTGCTGAACATCATCCCGACGCTGGGCTGGTTGGCGCTTCTGATCGGCTTTTACGGCTTCTATCTGATGTATCTGGGCCTGCCGGTGCTGATGAAGACGACGGCCGAAAAGGCGCTGGGCTACACCATCGTCGTGGTCGTGGCGGCCATCATCCTGTTGGCGATCGTCTGGTCGCTCGTCGCAGCGGTCATCGCCAGCTTCGTCATCGTCGGCGTGGGCGCGACGGCCTTCGCCCTGAGCTAAGTCTGAAGATGAAGGGTTGGGGCGGTGCGCCCCGGCCCTTTGCTATTCAGCCCTTGTAGACGCGCGGCACGCGTGGCGTGATCGAGGTCAGCAGTTCATAGCTGATGGTGCCTGCCGCCGTGGCCGCATCGTCGATCAGGCGGTTGGCGCCGTAGATCTCGACCGGATCGCCCGCCTTGACGTTCAGGCCGGTTACGTCGACGGCCAGCACGTCCATCGACACCCGGCCGATGATCGGCCGCATCTCGCCTGCGATGAAGACCTGTCCCTTGGGGCTGTAGGAGCGCAGCACGCCGTCGGCGTAGCCGGCGCCGACAGTCGCCACGCGCATGGGTCTGTCGGCCTTGTGGCCCTGTGCATAGCCCACGGTTTCGCCTGCGGGCACGTTGCGCACCTGCACCGCCTGGGCGATCAGGCTGGCGACGGGGGCGATTTTTTCATGGGGACGACCTTCCGGGCCGCCGCCGTACAGGCAGATGCCGGGGCGCACGACGTCGAAGGCGAAGTCCGGCCCCAGGAAGCAGCCGCCCGAGTTGGCCAGAGAGCGCGTCACGCCCGGATAGCGCTGGACCGCCGCGGCGAAGGCGTCGCGCTGGGCTCGGTTCAGCGGGTTCGACGGTTCGTCGGCGCAGGCCAGGTGGGTCATCACCAGTTCGAGGCCCTCGAACGGTCCAGGCGCGTCCTCGACGCGGAAGCCCAGCCGGTTCATGCCGGTGTCCAGTTGCAGGGCGCAGGCGCCGCCGCCTGCCGCCTGCCAGGTCTGAAGCTGGGTCGGGTGATTGATGACGGGCCGCAGGTTCGAGGCCTTGAGCATGGCCGCGCCATCGCCGTGGCAGCCGTCCAGAATATAGATGACCGGTTCGGGCCCGATCGCCTCGCGCAGACGCACGCCCTCGGCGGCGCGGGCGACGAAGAAGGTGCGGGCGCCTTCGGCCATCAGCCGACGCGCCACGGCGGCGGCGCCCAGGCCGTAGCCGTCAGCCTTCACGACCGGATTGACCGGACGGCCCGTCACGGTTTCGAGGGTGCGATAGTTGCGGACGAGCGCGTCCAGATCGACGTTAAGGACAGCGGGAGCAAGGGCGGGGGAGGTCATGAAAACGGTTATAGGCCGCTGCTCGGGCGGCGCTACCGGCTTTTATGTCCTAGCGACACGCGCGTGGCCCCGACCGGAGGGTGGAGCGTTTACTCCGGAATATCCGCATAGGCGCCGCCGTAGCGGCCGTCGTGGGCCAGGTTGCCGAAGCGGGTGGTGTTGGAATCGAACGCCAGCTTGACGATGCCGATGGGGCCGTGGCGCTGCTTGCCGATGACCACCTCGGCCTGGTGCTGCAGGCGGTCCATGTCTTCCTGCCACTTCAGGTGTTCTTCGGTGCCTTCGCGCGGCTCAGCGCGGCCCAGGTAGTAGCTTTCGCGATAGACGAACATGACGCAGTCGGCGTCCTGCTCGATCGAGCCGGATTCCCGCAGGTCGGACAGTTGCGGCCGCTTGTCCTCGCGCTGCTCGACCTGACGCGACAGCTGCGACAGGGCGATGATGGGGACGTTCAGCTCCTTGGCGAGAGCCTTCAGGCCGCCGGTGATTTCGGAGACTTCCTGCACCCGGTTCTTCTGGCTGTTGTCGCCGGTGGTGACGAGCTGGAGGTAGTCGACCACGATCAGGTCCAGACCGTTTTCCATCCGCTTCAGCCGCCGCGCGCGCGCCGCCAGCTTGGAGATGGACAGGCCGCCGGTGGCATCGATGTAGAGCGGGCTTTCGCCGATCTCGATGGCGGCGTCGCGGATCTTGCCGAAGTCCGAGGCGTCGATCTCGCCCTTGCGCAGCTTGTCCGAGGATACGCCCGAGGCGTCGGCCAGAATACGCATGGCCAGCTGTTCGGCGCTCATTTCCAGCGAGTAGAAGGCGACGACGCCGCCGTCGACGGTCTTGCGCCCGCCGTCCGGGGTCGGCTCCCATCGATAGTTGCGCGCGACGTTGAAGGCGATGTTGGTGGCCAGCGCCGTCTTGCCCATGGAGGGACGGCCCGCGAGGATCAGAAGGTCGGAGGGGTGCAGGCCGCCCAGCTTCTGGTCCAGATCGTCCAGCCGGGTGGCCAGACCGGCCAGCTTGCCCTCGCGCTGATAGGCCTCGCCCGCCATTTCCACAGCGCCCGACAGGGCCTGTGAGAAGGACACGAAGCCCGACGACGGCTTGCCCGTCTCGGCCAGCGAATAAAGCGTCTGCTCGGCCTGTTCGATCTGCTCGTCGGCGGGCGTCTCGGGGTTGGGCGCCTCCTTGATGATCTCGCCGCCGATGCGGATCAGGTCGCGGCGCAGCGCCAGGTCATAGACGACGCGGGCGTAGTCGGGAGCGTTGGCGGCGGGCGGCGCCCGGTCCACCAGATCGGCCAGATAGCGCAGGCCGCCGAACTCCTGAAAGGCCGGGTCCTGCTTGAAGCGCTCCATCAGGATGGTGGGCTCGGCCAGCAGGCCCTGACGGATGTGGTCCTCGATCGCGTCGAACAGCCGCTGGTGGAAGGGTTCGTAGAAATGGCTGCCGCGCAGTCGGTCCGACAGACGTTCGAACACGGCGTTGTCGAACATCAGCGAGCCCAGCAGGGCCTGCTCCGCCTCCAGGTTATGGGGCATGGACGACACCTGCACGGGGTCGTTAGCGGAATCATAGGGCAGGGGGGCGAAGGCGTTCATCGACATCATCAATAGCCATAGGCGCGCCCTGCGTCAGACGCGGGCGCGGTCGTCGTCGTGGACAGTCGCCTGCGCCTGTGGACGGGCGCGGAAAACCGCTGTCGGATCAGTGAGGGGCCGTCAGCCGCGGCAGGGGTAGCGTTCGACCATCCAGTCGCGCACGGCCTGGGTCACGGTGACGCGGCGCCGGGCCTCGGGCATGGTCTCGAAGCGGGCGACGAGCGTCTCGGGCGTGATGCCGGTGCCGGAGGCGGGGATGCAGTGGGCCGGGCGGCGACCGGCCGAGACGGCCGAGGCCTGCTCGGCCTTCACCGTGCTGACGGCGCCGGTGACCTCGCGAATCAGGCGACGGGTGTCCGGGCGCATCATGGCCACGGCGCGGTTGCGCGGGATGTTCTGGCCGATGGTCAGAAACTGCTGGACGGTCATGTCGGACGACTGGGCCTGGGCGGTGGGAGCGGAGGCGAACAGCGTCACCGAAGCCAGAGGCGCGGCGATGAGGGCGAGAGCGAAACGCGACATGAGGGAATAAATGCGCCCGCCGACGCCGCAGTGCAAGTGCGGGCGCCTGTCAGGCCGGGCAGGGATAGCGTTCGCCCATCCATTCGCGGACGGCCTGATTGACGCTGATGTGGCGCCGCTGGGCGGGGATGGCGTTGAAGCGGTCCAGGATCTGCTCTGCCGACAGGCTGATCTTGCCGTCGGGGATGCAGGTCGCGGGGCGGCGGCCGGCGGTCTTGGCGGCGGCCTGATCGTCGCGCACGGCCTGGAAGGCCCCTCTAATCTCGTTCATCAGCCGCCGCGTGTCTGACCGCAGCAGGGCGGTCGGATTGCGCGGGATGCGGTTGGCCGAGGTCAGGAACTCCTGAACCGACATGGCGGCGGCTGCGCCGGGCAGGGCCGACAGGGTCAGGGCGGCGATGACGGCGATTGCAGCGGCTTTCATAGCTTCCCTTTCGTCAGGCGCTCAAGCCTAGCTTGCAGATAGCGAGAGAACCATGAGCGATGAACGCCGTCGGACATTAAGTTTTCGTCAGGCGCGGCGGCTGCGACGCACGCCGCGCCTGACGATGGAGGCGCGCTCAAAGGCCAGGGAGGAAGCCTTCAGGCGCGCGGCCTCACCACTTCAGGTTCAGGCGGGCGTAGCCGTAGCGGCCGTTGAAGCCGAACGGGGAGTAGTAGGGGAAGCCCAGCACGCCGTTGCTGTTCAGATCGGCCGGCACGAAATCCGGATACTGGTCGAAGACGTTATCGACGCCGATCGCCAGGCCTACGCGGTCGCTGATCTGGAAGCGGCCTTCCAGATCGATGGTGGTCTTGTCGCCGGTCGAATAGTCGCTGGCCGACGTTGAGCCGGGCTGAAGCACGCTGGCGTAATAGGTCGCCCGCGCTGTCGCGCCCCAGCGGCCCAGATTCCAGTCGGCCGAGGCCGAGACCTTCGTATCCGGCGTGCCTTCTTCGATGGTGGCGATGCGCTGACGCGAGAACAGGGTCGGCACGGGGTTGAGCACCGAAGATGAGGTTGGGACCTTGGTCACGCTGACATCGTTGACGTTGGCTGCGACGGTGAAGTCCCAGTCGCCGCCCGTCTCGGTGCGCAGGCGATAGCGGCCGACGATGTCGACGCCTTCAGTCTCGGTCGTCACGCCGTTCAGGAAGAAACGCGCGGCCTGGATGCCCAGCGGATCAAGCAACCCGGCGACCTGGGTCGAGAAGCTGCGGTTGATCAGTTCGGACAGGACGATCTGATCCTCGATCTCGATGCGGTAGGCGTCGATCGTCAGGTCGAAGTTTCCAAGCCGGATCACCGCGCCCAGGGTGTAGTTGGTCGAGGTCTCAGGCTTCAGCGGACGCGCGCCCAGCACCGAGGCCACGGAGCTGGTGGCGGGGAAGGTGCCGGTCTCCACCACAGCCCCGTCCTGAATGACGGATGAGGTCGAGGTGAAGAAGCTCTGCTGCAGCGACGGTGCGCGGAAGCCGGTCGAGACCGAACCGCGCAGGGCGAAGTTGGGGCTGAAGTCATAACGCGCGGCCAGCTTGCCCGTCTGGGCGTCGCCGAAGTCGGAATAGTCCTCGATCCGCACGGCGCCCTCGACCGTGAACTTGTCGGTCAGGGGGATTTCAACGTCGGCGTACAGGGCGAAGGCGTCGCGATCCTCGTCCACCTCGTTCGAGGGCTGGAAGCCGACGAAGCCCTGAGCGCCGCCCGCCAGGCTCGTGTTTGTTCCGAGGGGGCCGCGGTTCCATGATTCCGCCTGACCGGCTTCGATCTTGTAGTTCTCTTTGCGCGCTTCAGCGCCCCAGGCGAAGTTCAGCGGACCGCTCAGACCCACGTCGAACTGACGCGAGAAGTCGGCGCCGAAGACCAGTTGGTCATAGGTCAGGCCGCCGGAATCAAAGCTGGTCGGCGAAGCGGCGCCATAGGTCGCGTTCAGGGAATCCTCGGTGCGGAAGGCCAGGGCGTTGCGGCCGTAGACCAGGCTGAACTCAGCGTTCCAGCCAGCGATGTCGCCGCGCACGCCGCCCCCGGCCGAGGTATCCTTCGACTGCACCGCGATCTTGGGCAGGAAGCCGTCAGGGTAGATGGACGACACATTGTTCACATTGTCCCGCAGGCGCGGGAAGGCGGCGCTTTCGCTGTCGCGGTGCTGATAGCCGGCCCAGCCGAAGGCCTCCCAGTCTGCGTTCAGCGGCTTGCCGGCGTTGGCGAAGACCGTCCATTGCTCGACATCAGGGTCGCCAGCGCGGGCGGTGATGGCGCCATCTGCGGCGGCGCGGGGGTCGATGTCCGAGCGGTTGGTCGGTTCTCGGTTCAGATATTCCGCCGACAGGGTCAGGAAGCCGTCCGAACCCAGACCCAGTCCCTGCCAGGCCGAAATGGTAGTGGTGGCGCCGTCGGTCTCGTCGCGCTTGCCGCGCGCGGCCTCGACGGTGGTGAAATACTGGCCGTAGGTGACGCTGGCACCGCCGCCCTCGCGGGCTTCCTTCAGGCGCAGGTTGACCACCCCGGCGATGGCGTCGGAACCGTATTGCGCCGAGGCGCCGTCGCGGAGCACCTCGACGCGGTCCAGGGCTCCGCTGGGAATGGCGTTCAGGTCGACAGCCGCCGAGCCGCGCCCGATCGAGCCGTTGACGTTGACCAGGGCCGAGGCGTGGCGGCGCGTGCCGTTCAGCAGCACCAGGGTCTGGTCAGGCGACAGGCCGCGCAGGGTGGCGGGGCGAACCGAGTCGGTGCCGTCGACCACGGTTGGACGGGCGAAGGTCAGCGACGGCACGGTCTGGGCCAGGGCGGCGGCGAACTCGGTCGTGCCGCGGTTCTGCAGGGTCTCGGCCGTCACCACATCGACCGGCGCCAGGGTGTCGAGGCGTGAACGGGCCGGAGCGCGGGTGCCGGTGACGACGATGTCGTCCACTGAGGTGGCGTTGTCGGGCGTGCTCTGGGCCTGGGCGGCGCCGGCGCCGGCGATCAGGAGGGCGGCGCCGGACGCGGCGGCCAGGAGGGCGGGGCGGCGGAACGAAACGATGGGCATGGGAGAGATCAGCTTTTCTGGTTGGACGCGGGGAAAGCGCCGCATACTGAAAGCGCGACGGTCCAAGCCTGCGTCGGTAAGGCTAACGAGAAGTTTCCGAGGGCCGAAATCAGTCACAATCGCGACAGGGAGCGGCCTGCGAACGCGGCTCCCACGTCGGGCGGGACTGGACTGAAGACATGGCGGCTCCGGCGCGTCGAATGTGACGAGACGCGGCGATACTGCGGCGCGAAGACGGCGTCCGGTATCGAGATTACTTCACAGGTTAGTTAGAAAAGCTAAGGGTAGGCGACGGTTTCGTCCTGTCGGCAGGCAGGGGGGCGGGCAAAGAAAAAGGGGCGCTTCCTGCGGAAGCGCCCCTGGATCATCTCGCCGAAGCGACAGGATCAGGCTTCGTCGCCGAAGCCTTCCTGTTGGCCGGCGCCGCCTTCCAGCAGCTCCTGAGCGGCCTGATCAGCAGCTTGACGCTCGTCGTCGAACTGGCTGCGGATCACGTCCTCGCCCTTGGCCTGACGCTCGGCTTCGTCGGCCGAACGGGCGATGTTGATCTTGACCGTGGCCGAGACCTCGGGGTGCAGGCGGACCAGCACCTCGTGGACGCCCAGCGTCTTGATCGCCGTGTTCAGCACGACCTGCGAGCGCTCGACCTTGCCGCCTTCGGCGCGAACGGCCTCAGCGACGTCGCGGCCGGCGACCGAGCCGTACAGCTGGCCGGTTTCACCGGCCTGACGGATCATGATGTAGCTCTGACCGTCGATCTTGTCGGCGATCTTCTGCGACTCGGCCTTGTTCTTCTCGTTGCGCTGCTCGATGGCGGCGCGTTCGATTTCGAAGGCCTTCAGGTTGGCTTCCGTGGCCCGACGCGCCTTGTCGCGCGGCAGGAGGAAGTTACGGGCGAAGCCGTCCTTGACGGTGACGACGTCGCCGATGGCGCCGAGGTTCTCGACGCGTTCCAGCAGAACGACCTTCATCTTACTTCACCACGTACGGCAGGAGGGCCAGGTAGCGGGCGCGCTTGATGGCCTTGGCCAGTTCGCGTTGCTTCTTGGCGGAAACGGCGGTGATGCGCGAAGGCACGATCTTGCCGCGTTCGGAGACGTAACGCTGCAGCAGCTTCACGTCCTTGTAGTCGATCTTCGGCGCGTTGGCGCCCGAGAACGGGCAAACCTTGCGGCGACGATAGAAGGGGCGACGGGCCGGGCCGGAGCCGGCCGGAGCGCCCGGGATGGGGGCAGTCGTATCGGTCATGATCCGGTTCCTTATTCCGAAGCCGCGGCGTCTTCGCCACGCGGGGCGCTGCGGTCACGCTCGCGTTCGCGGCGGGCCAGCAGGGGCGACAGCTCCAGGTCGAGTTCCTCGACGCGGATGGTCAGCCAGCGCAGCACGTCTTCGTTGATCGACAGCTGGCGCTCGACTTCGGCCATGGCGGCCGGCGGGCAGTCGACGGCCATCAGCGAATAGTGAGCCTTGCGGTTCTTCTTGACCCGGTAGGTCAGGTTGCGCAGACCCCAGTACTCGATCTTGGCGACGGAGCCGCCGCCTTCTTCGATCAGAGCCTTGATGGTGTCGTTCAGCGCTTCGGCCTGTTGCGCCGAGATATCCTGGCGCGTCATGACCGTGTGCTCGTAAAGAGCCATGCGGTATTCTCCCTTGGCGGACATCGGCGCGAACGAACCGGGTGAGTTCGTCCACGATGGCTCCTGATGCGGCGGACGGGAGTTTCCCGGCCCTTTGACGTTCCGCAGCAGGACCGAAGCCCTGGAAAGGGCGCGCCTATACGGGAAAAAGCCTGTCAGGGCAAGGCAGGGCGCGGGCCCAAGCCTGCGGCTTCGGTCGTGAGCGGCCTATTCCTCGCAGGAGTTTCACAAAAGTCCCGGCGAGCCGTCGCATTGGGCCGGTAGGCATCGCCCACGACCATATCGGGTTGGGGATCTATCGTCATGAAGTTGTCTGTCGCCTGCCAAGTCGCATCCTTGGCCGCCGCCCTGCTGGCCGGCGCGCCCTCTATGGCCCTGGCGGAGGCGACGAAGCCTGCGCCGCTGCACGCGCCGAACGGTCGCTGGGCGGCCAAGGGCTGGGCCGATCGCATCGTGCTGAGCCCGGCTGCTGACGCTGCGCGCGGCGCCGCTGTCGCCTGGCGAACCGACACGCGCCAGAGCGCCGCCGAGGCTCAGATCGCCGAGGAGATCGACGGCCCGCTGCTGGACTTCGCGGCCCGCACCGTGGCCGGCGCCACGACGCCGATTGAAAACGAGAACGGCCGCGCCCTCTATCATCAGGCGCGCTTTGACGGGCTGAAACCGGACACGCGCTATGTCTATCGCGTGCGCGCCGCCGATGGCTGGAGCGAGTGGCTGCCGTTCCGCACGGCGAAGGCTGAGTTCGCGCCGTTCCGCTTCATCTATCTGGGCGACACCCAGAACGACATTCTGGAGATCGGCTCGCGCGTGATCCGCTCGGCCTTCAAGGAGGCGGGACCGGCGGCTCTGGTCGTTCACGCGGGCGATCTGGTGGCGCAGCGCGAGGAAAAGGTTCACGACGACGAATGGGGCGAATGGACCGAGGCGGGCGGCCGCGCCTTCGCCATGACGCCGCAACTGCCCGCCAGCGGCAACCATGAATACGTCGACCACGTGCTGCCGAACGGCGAGGAATCGCGCGTTCTGGGCCCGCATTGGCCGCTGCAGTTCGCCCTGCCGGACAATGGCGCCGAGGGAGCGAAGGCGACCAGCTATTATGTCGACTATCAGGGCGTGCGCTTCATCGTGCTGGACGGCACGGCGGCGATCGATCTGGGCGCCGGGGAAAGCCAGACGCGCTGGCTGGATCGTGTGCTGGCCGATAGCTCGGCGCGCTGGAACGTCGCCCTGTTCCACCAGCCGATCTACACCTGCGCCCGGCCCGAGGACACCGAGGAGCTGAAGGCCGCCTGGAAGCCTATCTTCGACGCCCGCAACATCGATCTGGTGCTGCAGGGGCACGACCATTGCTATGGCCGCGTCTCCAACCCCGCCGGGGCCGAGGCCTCGCGCGCCGCCAGCGCGGCGGGCCGTCCGCAGGGGCCGGTCTATGTGGTCTCGGTCACCGGCTCCAAGATGTACGGGCTGAACGACCGGGCGGACACGCAGCCCGTGCGCGCGGCCGAGAACACCGAGCTGTATCAGCTGATCGACGTCGAGGCGGATCGTCTTTCGTTCCGCGCTTTCACGGCGACGGGGGGCCTGTATGACGCCTTCACGCTGGAGCGGCAGGCGGACGGCACGAAGCGTCTGGTCGAAACGGAAGAGACGTTGATGGCCCAGCGTCGATGCAACGGCGCGGCGGGGCCGGACGACCGTCCCTGCACGGCGCGCGGGAAGGACTGAGGGCTTAAATATCCGCTCATCCCGGCGGACGCCGGGACCCAGTCCTTTGGCTTCAAGGCGGCGCGGCTGACAGGACAGACCTCAGATTGGCGCTCTCACTGGGTCCCGGCGTCCGCCGGGATGAGCGGGAAGTGAGTGGGGTGACCCCTCTTCAACCGGCTTCTTGCCGTAGGGGAGGGATTCGCCTACCCCTCGCGGCTTGATTCAACGGATGACGGACGATCCCGGATGAGCCTCGCGCTTCTCTTTCCCGGTCAGGGCAGCCAGTCGGTGGGCATGGGCGTCGCCCTGTCGGACGCCTTCGCCAGCGCGCGCGAGGTCTTCGCCGAGGTGGACGACGCCCTGAACCAGAAGCTGTTCGAGCTGATGCGCGAAGGGCCGGAAGATCAGCTGACCCTGACTGAAAACGCCCAGCCCGCCCTGATGGCCGTGTCGGTCGCCACGACGCGGGTGTTGAAGGTCGAGTTCGGCGTCGATGTGACGCGGGCGGCCTTTGTCGCCGGTCACTCGCTGGGCGAATATTCGGCCCTGGCGGCGGCAGGCGCGATCAGCCTGTCGGACACCGCCCGTCTGTTGAAGCTGCGCGGTCAGGCCATGCAGCGCGCCGTGCCGGTGGGCAAGGGCGCGATGGCCTCGCTGATCGGGCCCAAGACCGATCTGGCGCTGGCTGAAGAGGCCGCCAAGGCCGGTTCGGCGGCGGGCGTCTGCGTCGTCGCTAACGATAACAACAAGGGCAACGTCGTCATCTCGGGCGATAAGGCCGCCGTGGATCTGGCCATCGAGAAAGCCAAGGAACTGGGCGCGCGCGCCATTCCGCTGAATGTTTCGGCGCCCTTCCACTGCCCGCTGATGCAGCCTGCTGCGGACGAGATGGCCGCGGCTTTGGTTGATGCGAAGATCGTGGCGCCGGTCGTGCCGGTGGTCGCCAACGTCACCGCCCGCCCGGAAACTGACGCTGAAGTCATCCGCCGCCTGCTGGTCGAACAGGTGACGGGCCGCGTGCGCTGGCGCGAGAGCATGGAGTGGATGGCGACTGAAGGCGGCGTGACCCGCTTCGTCGAGGTCGGCTCCGGCAAGGTGCTGACCGGCATGGCCAAGCGCATCGCCCCCGATGCCGAGGCGCTGGCGCTGAACACGGCCGAAGAGCTGGAAGCCTTCGCGAAAACCCTCTGAAGCCGCTCATTCCCGCGGAGGCGGGGACCCAGTTCTTTGGGAACGAGATGCGGCGCTTGAAGCTAAAGCCTAGGTCCCCGCCTCCGCGGGGATGAGCGGAGATTTCAATGTTCAATCTTTCGGGAAAGACCGCCCTCGTGACCGGCGCCACCGGCGGCATCGGCGGCGCCATCGCCCGCGCCCTGCACGCGCAGGGAGCGACTGTCGTCCTGTCCGGCACGCGCGAAGCCGTGCTGGCCGATCTGGCCAAGGAGCTGGGCGAGCGAGCGCATTTCGCCGCCGCCAACCTGTCGGACGCGGAATCGGTCGACGGTCTGGTTGCGCGCGCGGAGGAAGCGGCGGGCGCGCCGCTGGACATCCTGGTCGCCAACGCGGGCATCACCAAGGACGGCCTGCTGATGCGGATGAAGGACGAGGACTTCCAGTCCGTCATCCAGATCAACCTCGAGAGCTATTTCCGCCTGACCCGCGCGGCGGTGAAGGGGATGATGAAGCGCCGTTCGGGCCGCATCATCGGCATCACCTCGGTGGTCGGCGTCACCGGCAACCCCGGCCAGACCAACTATTCCGCCTCCAAGGCCGGGATGATCGGATTCTCCAAGTCGCTGGCCCAGGAAGTCGGCTCGCGCGGGATCACGGTCAACTGCATCGCGCCGGGCTTCATCGCCTCGCCGATGACCGACGTGCTGAACGACCAGCAGCGCGAGGCCATTCTGTCGAAGATTCCGGCTGGACGTCTGGGCGCGGGCGACGAAATCGCCTCGGCCGCCGTCTATCTGTCGTCGGATGAAGCGGCCTATGTCACCGGCCAGACGCTGCACGTTAACGGCGGCATGGCGATGATTTGATCGAAGCGTGAAGTGTCATCACGACGCGCAACAGACTATTTCCACTTCCGCACCCTGTGCTAAAGGGCACGGACGTCTTTCGGGGGTGAGTCTCATTGAGGCTTGATCCCGGCAGGCAGCCGTGACACGGCGAAACAACCCACGACCCGCCATCACGGCGATTTCAAACAGGCAAGAGAGACACTCATGTCCGACACCCTCGAACGCGTCCGCAAGATCGTGATCGACCACCTGGACGCCGATCCGGACAAGGTCACCGAGAAGGCTTCCTTCATCGACGACCTGGGCGCTGACTCGCTCGACAACGTCGAACTGGTCATGGCCTTCGAAGAAGAATTCGACGTCGAAATCCCGGATGACGCCGCTGAGCACATCCAGACCGTCGGCGACGCGGTGAAGTTCATCGACGAGAAGCTGGCCGCCTGATCCGGCTGCGATTCGTCGCACTTACCAGCTGATGGCCGCCGTGACGGACCCCTAGCGGGACCGTCCGGCGGCCATTAGTGTTTCTGGTTACGATTCTGACCAAGAAGGAGCGCGAACCATGCGCCGCGTCGTCATCACGGGCCTCGGCCTGGTTACGCCTCTGGGCACGGGCGTCGAGCACGTCTGGAAGGGCATTCTGGAAGGCCGCTCGGGCATTCGTCCGATCACCGCCTTCGACACCGAGGGCTACGGCTGCACCATCGCGGGCGAGGTGCCCAGCGTCGACGGGCGCGGCGGCGGCGAGGCGGACCAGCCCGGCGTCTTTGATCCTGATCAGGTCATGTCCGCCAAGGACCGCAAGCGCGTGGACGACTTCATTCTGTACGCCATCGCAGCGGCGGACGAGGCGTTGGCCGATGCGAACTGGAAGCCGGAAACGGAAGACGACAAGGAAGCGACTGGCGTCATGGTCGGTTCGGGCATCGGCGGCCTGGGCCCCATCGCGGACACGGCCATCATCCTGAAGGAACAGGGCGTCCGCCGCGTCAGCCCCTTCTTCATCCCCTCGGCCCTGATCAACCTGGCGTCGGGCCAGATTTCGATCCGCCACGGCCTGAAGGGTCCGAACCACTCGGTCGTCACCGCCTGCGCCACCGGCGCACACGCCATCGGCGACGCGGCCCGGATGATCGCCCTGGGCGACGCCGACGTCATGGTGGCGGGCGGCGCCGAAAGCTCGGTCGTGCCGATCGGCATCGCGGGCTTCCTGGCCTGCAAGGCCCTGTGCACCGCCTATAACGACACGCCGGAGAAGGCTTCACGTCCCTATGATCGCGGCCATGCCGGCTTTGTCATGGGCGAAGGAGCCGGGATCATGGTGCTGGAGGAGTATGAACACGCCAAGGCGCGCGGCGCCAAGATCTACGCCGAGGTCGTCGGCTACGGCATGAGCGGCGACGCCTATCACATCACCGCCCCGTCGGAAGATGGCGACGGCGGCCTGCGGGCCATGAAGGCGGCGCTGAAGCGCGCCGGCATGCAGCCGTCCGATCTCGACTACGTCAACGCCCACGGCACCTCGACCATGGCCGACTGGATCGAGCTGAAGGCGGTTGAGCGGCTGGTCGGCGACCACGCCAAGGACCTGGCCGTCTCTTCGACCAAGTCGATGACGGGTCACCTGCTGGGCGCCGCCGGGGCGATCGAGAGCATCTTCTCGGTCCTAGCCATCCGCGATCAGATGGCGCCGCCGACCATCAATCTGGACGACCCGGAGATGGAGACGCCGATCGACCTGGTTCCGCACAAGGGCAAGGCCAGGAAGATCGATGTCGCCATGTCCAACAGCTTCGGTTTCGGCGGCACAAACGCCTCTGTGATCTTCAAGAAGGTCGACTGACTTGGCCAAGGCTCCGTCCCGCCGCACCCCCAAGGTTCGCATTCCCAAGTCGCGCGTTCCGAAAAAGGGAAGCGGGGGCGGAGGCGCAAAGTCCGGTCTCGGCGTCGGGCTGATCACCGCCGCCGGGACGCTGGGTCTGTTTCTGGTCGCCGCGCTGGTGGCGTTCTGGGCCGTCTACTGGGGGCCGGGACCGAGGGCGGCGGAAGGGGAGGCGACCATCGTCACCCTGCCGTCCGGGGTGGGCGTTCCGGCCATTGCGGCCAATCTGAAATCGGCGGGGGTGATCCGCTCGACCGACCTGTTCCGCGCGGCGATCAGCCTGACCGGCGCCGACCGCAAGATCCGCGCGGGCGAATATGAGGTGCCGTCAGGCGCCTCTCTGGCGACGGTGGTGGGCCTGCTGGTCGACGGCAAGTCGGTTCGCCACTACGTGACCCTGCCCGAGGGCTGGTCCAGCGCCCAGGCGGTCGACATCCTCATGAAGCAGCCGGTCCTGACCGGCGAGGTCGAGGTTCCGCCCGAGGGCAGCCTGTGGCCCGAGACCTATGAGGTCACGCGCGGCGAGACCCGCGCCGCCGTCGTCGCCCGGATGCAGCGCGCTGCCAAGACCAAGCTGGAGACCTTGTGGGCCGCCCGCTCGCCCGCCACGGTGGTCACGACGCCGGAAGAGGCGGTTGTCCTGGCCTCCATCGTCGAGAAGGAAACGGGCATCGCCTCCGAACGGCCCGAGGTGGCGGCCGTCTTCACCAACCGCCTGCGTCTGGGGATGCGGCTGGAGAGCGACCCAACCATCGTCTACGGCGTGACCAAGGGGCGGCCGCTGGGGCGCGGCATCCTGCTGTCGGAGTTGCGCAAGCCGACGCCGTGGAACACCTATCTGATCGACGGCCTGCCGCCGACGCCCATCGCCAATCCGGGCGAAGAGGCGATCAAAGCCGTGCTGAACCCGCCGCGTTCGGAATACGTCTTCTTCGTCGCCGACGGCACGGGCGGCCACGTCTTCGCCCGCACCTATCAGGAACATCTGCTGAACGTGGCCCGCTGGCGCGAGATCGAGCGCCGCAAGGCCGGTCTGGCGGCGGGCGAAACCGCGCCGGAGACGTCGCCCGCGCCGATGACGGATGAAGCGGCTGGCCCGGCCATCGCCATTCCGCCGGGCGCCAAGGTCATTCGCGTGCCGACGGAGGCTGGACGATGAGCAACTCTATTTCGAGCCAGATCTCGGGCATGACGGGCTTCGGCCGGGCGGACGGGGCGCTCGACGGCTGGACCTGGACGGTCGAGGCGCGCTCGGTCAACGGCCGGTCGCTGGAGATGCGTTTTCGCGGCCCTCACGGCTTCGATAATCTGGAACGGCTGGCCAAGGCCGCGGCTCAGGCGCGGCTGAACCGCGGGCAGGTGACGCTGGGCCTTCAGGCTAAACGCGCCGAGGGAACCGAGCCCGCGCCGCGCGTTAATGAGGCGGTGCTGGCGACCTATCTGCGGCTGGCGAACCAGTTGGCGGAGGAAGGAGCGACCCCGCCCTCGGCCGACGGCCTTCTGGCCCTGCGCGGCGTCATCGAGGTCGCCGAAGAGGACGAGGACGCCGAAGGTCGCGCCGCCCTTGAGGCCGCCATGGCCGCCACGGTCGAACAGGCGCTGGATGCGCTGAAGGCGTCGCGTCAGCGCGAGGGTGAGCAACTGACGCCGGTGATCCACGACTTCGTCGGGACCATCGAGGCTCTGGTCGCGCGCGCCGAACTAGAGGCGTCGGCTCAGGTCGAGGCCATCCGTGACCGCTTCACGCGCCGCATCAGCGAACTGGCGCCCGACGCGCCCGGGCTGGACGAGCGCGTCTTCCTTGAAGCCGCCGCCTTGGCGACCAAGGCCGATGTGCGCGAGGAGCTGGACCGGCTGACGGCCCACGTCGCTTCGGCCCGCGCACTGTTGCAGCAACCCCCCGCCGGTCGAAAACTCGACTTCCTGATGCAGGAATTCATGCGCGAGGCGAACACCCTCTGTTCGAAATCCGCTACGACCGCGCTCACCGGAATCGGCCTGGAGTTGAAGGCCGTCATCGAGCAGTTGCGCGAGCAGGTCCAGAACGTCGAATAGGGCCTAGAGGGCCTTGGCGAACACCTTGGAGATCGGCTGGTAGCTCAGTCTTTCAAAGAAGGCGTGAGCCCGATCATTATGGATGCCGCTTTCCATGAAGGCCCAGTCGGAGCCCCAGGCGCGGGCCTGATCTTCCACAAAGGTCATGACGCGGCGCCCGATGCCGCCTGAGCGCGCGGTCGGCGACACGGCGATGTCTTCGATGACGACGTAGCTGGCGCGCTCATCGGCGCATTTCAAAACGACTCCGACGCAGACGAGGCTGTCGGCCTCAAACGCGACGACGATCCGGCGATCCGGTCCCGGTTCGGAGAAATCCGCGCGCATTTTCTCAGCCAGATCCGGAACCCAGCTGCGACCGTCCGTGCTCAGGCCCGTTTGAATTTCGCCATGAGAAATATAGCCCGGGTCGGGCTGGATGGCGGCTGTGATGAAGGCTGCTGCGGAATCATATTCGCCGGGCTCGGCCCAACGAATGGAGAGGGGAGGAGGACTGTTTTCGATCATACAAACGCTCTTGGGGGCTGGGGAAACGGTTCAGCCCGGATATCGTTCACCCAGCAGAGCGCGCTTTCGCAGCCGAAGTTTTTTCCCACCGCTTGATAGAAGCGATCCCGTATGGGCGCGAGTTCTTCTTCGGGAATTGTCAGGTTCGCCCGTGGCGCGGCGGCGTGTTCGGCGTCCCAGGCTGCGATCAGTTCCCGAACCAGAGGATCGAAGACATCGCAACGGAGTTGCGGCGCGTAATTGTCACGAAGGTCATGCCAGACGGCGCGGAAGCCCCATTCGCAGGCAGTGTCGAAGAACCAAGCGATCCAGCTCCCGAATACGTCGTCTTCTATATAGTCCCTCGTGATTATATATTTGCTTGAGTCTTGCTCGCCGAGTCTGATGTCGCTGTTGTATTTCTTTCTAAGTCTGACGGCTATTTCAAACAAATTGCACGTCGATTCATAATATTTGCGAGCTGTGAGCTCTGCTTCGCTGCGATCCGTTCCGCGAGGATGCGGTTCCGGCGGGCACAGGTTGGATTTGTAGAACGGTATTATTGACCGGTACTCTGCTTCAAATCGGAAAACAGACAGGGATTCCAGTTCGAGGCGCTGGTAGATTTCGACCTGCTTGGCTTCAATCGCCTTGAGGTCCGCCGCGTGGTGATTGCGGTTCGACCGTCGGAACTGAATATAGGCCAGCAGCAGGGTGAAGCCGGTGAGGGCGCTGCCGAGTAGAGGCCCGTAGTCGCGCACGAACAGGGCCGGCCCATAGCATTGTACGAAGGCTGCGAAATTATTAGCGGCTGAGAATATCGCCATTGCATCGATCATGGAGCTTTCCCCCTCTCCCGGAAGACTCCTGATATATCAAACGTCGTTCTTAGTCGCGAACTTGCGACCAGAGGCGCCGGGCCTTATGCACCCGGACCTGCGAGAGTCGAAGAAGGCCGACCATGTCGAATAACCGCACCCCCCGCCGTGGCGTCCTGCTGATCGTGGCCAGTCCGTCGGGGGCCGGAAAGACCTCGCTGTGCCGCCGCCTGATGGCCGACCACAAGGGGCTGGAGCTGTCGGTCTCCATGACCACGCGCGACATCCGTCCGGGCGAGGTGGACGGGCGCGACTACAACTTCGTTTCGGTCGAGGAATTCCAGCGCCTGATCGACGCCGACGCCTTCCTGGAATGGGCCGATGTGCACGGCAACCGCTACGGCAGCCCGGCCGCTCCGGTCGAAAGGGCGCTGGCCGAAGGCCGTGACGTCCTGTTCGATATCGACTGGCAGGGCGCCCGCGACGTGGCCGCCAAATGCCCCGGCGACGCCGTGCGGGTCTTCATCCTGCCGCCGAGCCTGGAAGAGCTGCGCCGCCGTCTGGTGACGCGTTCTCAGGACGCCGAGGACGTGATCGAGCGTCGCGTCGCTAACGCCAAGGGCGAGATCGAGCACTGCGACGAGTTCGACTATGTGCTGGTCAATGAGGACTTTGATCGGTCCTACGCCGAACTGGCGCACATCTATCACGCCGAGCGCAGCTGCCGTCGTCGCAACCTGTGGGTCGACGGCTATAAGGCGGCCCTGTTGAAGGAAGTGGTCTGACGCCCATGAACGAGGCCGAACACCGCCTCTGGCTGGCTCAGGCGATCGATCTGGCGCTGGAGAACGTCCGGGCGGGCGGTCGGCCGTTCGGGGCGGTGCTGGTCAAGGGCGGCTCGCTGGTCGCCAGCGGCGTCAACCGGATGCTGGCGACGAACGATCCCAGCTCACACGCCGAAATGGAGGCCCTGCGTCAGGCGGGGCCGGCGCTGGGCGGCGTCGACCTGTCGGGCGCGGTCCTCTACGCCAGCGGCCACCCGTGCCCCATGTGCCTGGCGGCGGCTGTGATGACGCGGGTCAGCGCCGTCTACTACGCCTTCAGCAATGCGGACGCCGAGCCTTACGGCTTCTCCAGCGCGGCGACCTATCAGGCGCTGGGCGTGACGCTGGACCCGCCGCCGTTGCCGCTGACGCGACTGGATGTGCCGGGACGGACGGCGGCGGAGCTTTACGCCGCCTAGCGGAAGGTTACGCGCACGCCGGGCTTGACCTTGGAGGCCAGTTGTTCGGCGTCCCAGTTGGTCAGGCGCACGCAGCCGCTGGAGAAGGTCTTGCCGACCTTGGACGGGTCGGGCGTGCCGTGGATGCCGTAGGTGTCGCGCGACAGGTCGATCCAGACTGAGCCGACCGGATTGTTCGGCCCCGGCGGCACGATGACCTTGCGGTCGCCCCGGTCATAGCTGACCCGGTCCGGATCGTAGGTGTAGTTCGGCTCGGGCGCGACGCCGACGACGGTCAGTTCGCCCGAGGGCGCCGGGCGGGCCGAACTGCCGATGGTGGCCGGATAGAAGGCCAGGAGTTTGTCCGAGGCGTCATAGACCCGCACCGAGCGTTCGGCCTTGTCCACGACGATATGGGCCACCTCGGCCGCCAGGTCGGTCTGGGCGACGGCGGACACGACGATGGTCTGACCCGCCTTGCCGAAGTCGACGCCGGGGTTGAGCGCCTGCAGCAGGCCTTCGGTCATGTGGAATTTCTCGGCCAGCATCTCCAGCGGCGTGGCGTAGCCGACCGTCTTCAGCTTGGCCATGTCCGCCAGACTGGCCGGAACCTGGCCGATGAAGGGGCCGCTGAGGTCGGCGGCGGTGATCGTGTAGTCGGTCAGGACGCGGCCGTCGTCGCCTGAGGTCAAGCGGCGGAAGACCTCGGCGTCCAGCACCCCGTCCTGCGGCAGGCCGGCGGCTTTTTCGAAGGCGGCGATGGCCTGACGCGTGTTGTCCCCGCCCAGGCCGTCGATGACGCCGGGCGAGAAGTTGGCGCGGTCCAGCAGGATCTGCGCGCGCGCCGTGGCCGCGTCCGGCCGCGCGGGCTGGCCCTCGACGGGAGCGGGGGCGGTTTCGAATACGGCGCTTTCGACGGCCTCACGCGTCAGAGCGGCGGGCGCCGGGGGCTGGGCGGCGGCCGGGGGCTGCTCCGGCCTGGCCGTTTCGGCCGGAGAGCCGCAGGCCGTCAGGGCGGCCGCGATGAAGGGCAGGGCAGAGGCGGCGAGGCGCGATTTCGACATGAAAGCTCCGAAGGTTCCGGGACTTGTCGAACGCGCTTACGCGGTCTGCTGTTCCTGGGTCTCTTCGGTGCGGGCGGCGAAGAAGGGCTTAAGGCGGCTGAGCGCGTCCTCGATCTCGGGCGTCGAGACGGCGAAGCTGAAGCGGATGAAGCGGTGGCCGTTGACCGGATCGAAGTCGACGCCCGGCGCCGTGGCCACGCCCGTCTCGCGCACCAGCTTCTCGCAGAAGGCCATGCTGTCGTTGGTCAGGTGGCCGATGTCCGCATAGATGTAGAAGGCGCCGTCCGGCGGGGCGATCGAGCGCAGGCCCATGGCGGGTAGCGCCTTCAGCATCAGCTCGCGATTGGCGCGATAGACGTCGATGTTGGCTTCCAGCTCTTCTTCGCAGTCCATGGCGGCCAGACCTGCGAACTGGCTGAGCGTCGGCGGCGTCAGGAACATGTTGCCCATGCGCGCGCGGGCCTGCTGGACCTCTTCTTCCGGCAGGATCAGCCAGCCGAGGCGCCAGCCCGCCATGCTCCAGTATTTAGAGAAGCTGTTGACGATCATGGCCTTGTCGTCGAACTGCAGCATGCAGGGCGTGTCGTGACCGTAGGTGATGCCGTGATAGATCTCGTCCGAGATGATGCTGATGTTGCGCTCGCGGCAGACCTCGACAATCGCCTTCAACTCGTCCTCGGCGATGACGGTGCCGGTCGGGTTGGCCGGGCTGGCGATGATGACGCCCTTGGGCGCCGGGTCCAGTTCGCGCAGGGCCTTGGCCGTCAGTTGGAAGCGCACGTCGGGGCCGCAGTCGATCTCCTGCGGGACGATGTGCAGGGCCTTCATCGTGTTGCGATAGGCGACGTAGCCGGGCCGCGCGATGGCCACCCGGTCGCCGGGGGCGAAGCGCATGTTCAGCGCCACCACGAGGGCGGGCGAGGCGCCGGCGGTCATGATGACGCGCTCGGGGTCGATGACGACGCCGTAGCGGTCCTTGTACAGCTTGGCCACGCGAGCGCGCAGCAGGGGGCTTTCCCAATAGCCGCCGGCCTCGGCGTCGATCACGCGGTGCGCCTCGGCCAGGGCGGGCGCAGGGGCGCCGGTCGAGGGCTGGCCGAACTCCATGTGGATGACCGACTGGCCCTTGGCTTTCATCTCATGGGCGATGCGGCTGATGGCGATGGCGCGGAAGGGTTCGATTTCTACTGTCATTTCAAAGCGTCGGCCAATCTGAGGAAGCCCGCCACGTCGATGGTCTCGGCGCGGGCGTCGGGTTCGATTCCAGCGGCTTCGCAAAGGGCGGCGCCGCCGAGTTGTTTCAGGCTGGAGCGCAGCATCTTGCGACGCTGGCCGAAGGCGGCCGCCGTGACCCGTTCCAGCCGCTTCAGGCGGTCGGGGGCGGGGCGCTCGGCCAAGGGTATCAGATGCACCACGGCCGAGGCCACCTTGGGCGGCGGGGTGAAGGCGGCGGCGGGCAGGTGCATGACGATGCGCGCCTCGGCCACGGCCTGACTGATGACGGCCAGGCGGCCATAGGCGTCCTCGCCCGGCTGGGCCACCACGCGCTCGGCGACCTCCTTCTGGAACATCAGGGTGAGGACGCAAGGGCTCCACGGCCCCGTCAGCCATTTGATCAGCAGCGGCGTGCCGACGTTGTAAGGCAGGTTGGAGACGAGGTGCGCCGGTCCCTCGACCAGGTCGGCTTCCTTCACCTTCAGGGCGTCGGCCTCGACGATGGTCAGGCGGCCCGAGCCGTCGTCCAGTTCGGACAGCAAGGGGATGAAGCGGGGGTCCTTCTCGACCAGCACCACCTTGCCCGCGTCGCTTTCCAGCAGGGCGCGGGTCAGGCCGCCGGGGCCGGGGCCGACCTCGATGACGGCGCGGCCGTCGAACGGCCCGGCGTAGCGGACGATCTTCCGCGTGACGTTCAGGTCCAGCAGGAAATGCTGGCCGAAGCTCTTCTTGGCCGACAGTCCGTGGGCGTCGAGCGTTTCACGCAGGGAGGGCAGAGTCATTCGCCCTTCTCCCCTCGGGGGAGAAGGTGGGCGGCGGAGCCGCTCGGATGAGGGGGCTGGGTCCGCATCTGAGCCGCGCGAAGTCGGATCGCGCCCAACAGGACGTTGGGGTCGGACAGAAAGGCCTCATTGCCCGATCTCAGCACCATGAATCCCGCCTGCTCCAGTCTGGCGTCACGTTCAGCATCCCGCGCGTCATGAAGCTTATGAACGCCGCCGTCCAGCTCTACGATGAGTCGAATTTCCGTGCAGGCGAAGTCGCAGATCAGGCCGCAGACTGGCGTCTGACGACGAAACTTGAGGTTATCGAAGCGGCGGTCACGGACAATTCGCCAAAATATTGCCTCGGCGTGGGTCAGGGTTCGGCGTTGCCGATGGGCGCGCCTTGTGCGGTCTGGCGTTTGCCACATGGTTGGCCGCCCTCTCATCCGTCAGGCTGCGCCTGCCACCTTCTCCCCCGAGGGGAGAAGGCTATCGGTTGACGCGGGCGGACGCCATCTCCGAAGCCAGGCGGACGGCGGCGATGAAGCTGTCGGCGCGAGCCACGCCCTTGCCGGCGATGTCGAAGCCGGTGCCGTGATCAGGAGAGGTGCGGACGATGGGCAGGCCGAGGGTGGCGTTGACCCCGCCCCAGAAGTCCAGCGTCTTCACCGGGATCAGCGCCTGATCGTGATAGAGGCAGACCACGGCGTCGTAGCGCGCCCGCGCCTCTTCGTGAAACAGGGTGTCGGCGGGCAGGGGATCGGTGATGTTCAGTCCCTCGGCCCGCAGAGCCTCGGCGGCGGGACGCAGCACCGTTACCTCTTGCAGACCGATGGCGCCGCCTTCGCCTGCGTGCGGGTTCAGGGCGGCCATCGCCAGACGCGGGGAGGCGATGCCGAAGTCGCGCTTCATCGATTCGTGGACGACGCGGGCGACCCTTGCGACGCGCTCGCCCGTCACGAGTTCAGGCAGTTGGTCGATCGGCACATGGATGGTGACGAGGCAGGCGCGCAGGTCTTTCGCCGTCAGCATCATCACCGGGCCGCGCGTGCCGCTGAAGGGGATGTCGGCGGTCAGTTCGGCGATGAACTCGGTGTGGCCGGGAAAGCGGAAGCCGGAGGCGTACATGGGCGCCTTGGCGATGGGCGCCGTCACCAGACCGCAGCCTTCGCCCGACAGCACCAGATCGACGCCGCGCTCGATCCAGTCGGCCACGGCGACGGCGTTGGCGGGGTCGGGCTGGCCGGGCGTTACGGGCGCGGGCGCCGGATGGTGCAGAACAGGGATGGCGCGGCCGAAGACGGTCGAGGCGTCCGAGGGGCTGAGTACGGCCTCGACCGGCTGGCCCTGCGCTTTCATCGTCTCCGCGTCGCCGACTACGACGAAGGGCGTGATCGGGGCCAGCGGGCCGGGCGGCGACGACAGCACCGACCATGCGCGGGCGATGATCTCCGGCCCGACCCCGGCGGGGTCGCCCATCGTGACGATGAGCGGCCGGAGCATCGTCATTGCTTGATTTCGATCAGGGCGTCTTCGCGCAGATCGCGCAGGTAGCGGCGGCCCAGCATGGCGTAGTTCTGGTTCTGCAGGCGGCTTTCGACCTGTTGCGCAGAGGGGGCTTCGGGGCCGCCCAGGCGACGGTCGCAGACGGCCAGCAGATGGACGCCCAGCGGGGTGCGCACTGCGGTGCTGATGGAGCCGACCTCGGCCGAGCGGGCGACCTGCTGGAACTGCGGCAGCAGATCCGCGACGTCGCTTTCGCCCAGATCAGCGCCCAGCAGGCCGGTTTCGGAGCGGGCGCGGGTCAGGATGTTGTCGCACGTCAGTTGGCCGCGCAGGGCGTCCAGGCGCTGGGTGGCGGCGGCGACCTGGGCCTCGTCGGCGGTCTCGGGCAGTTCGATCATGACCTGCTTCATCTTGACCATGCTGGTCGAGACGCCCGAGCGCTTGTCGCGCATGTAAAGGATGTAGACCCCGCCATCGACGGGAATGGGGTTCGACAGCTGGCCGACCTCAAGGGTGTCCATGACCGATTCCAGGGCGGGCTGGGTCGTGCCCTGGACGATCCAGCCGGCGTCGCCGCCGCGCGCAGCCGAAGGGGCGGCCGAGAACTGGCGCGCCACGGCCATGAAGGGAGCGCCCTGGATCATCTGCTGCACCAGTTGGCGGGCGCCGCTCATGGCTTCCTGCATCCCGCCGACACGAGCCGCTTCAAGGTAGATTTCGCCGACCAGATACTGGGGCTTGGTGGCCGATTCCGTCAGTTGGCGCATAGCCTGATCGACCTGGCTCTTGCTGACGCGGGCGCGGTCGCGGAAGCGGCCGCCGACCAGTTCGCGCCAGCCCACCTCGGTGCGGATCTGTTCGCGGAAGGCGGGAAGGGCGATGCCGCCCTGCTGCAGGAAGGTGAGGAAGGATTCAGGACTGGCGCCCGCCTGGCGCGCCATGTCGGCGATTTCGCGATCGACCTCGTCGTCAGTGATCCTCAACTGGTCGAACTTGGCGATTTCCTGCGCCTGAAGGTGCTGTTCGATAAGGTCGTTCAGCGCCTGCTGCTGGATCGCGGCGATGTTTTCTTCGGTCGGCTGCAATTGGGACATGGCCATGACGACCAGCATACGCTGGCGCAGGTCGAAGCCCGTGATGATGCGGTCGTTGACCGTGGCGATGATGCCGTCGGCCATGCGGAACTGGGGCGCGGCGGTCGCGCGCTGTGGCGCTTCTTCCGCCGCGGGATTCAGAGCGCCGGCGGCAGGCGCCGTCTGAGCAGGCGCTGTCTGGGCAGGCGCCGTCTGGGCAGGCGCCGTCTGGGCCCACGAAGGCTCCACGGCCGTCACGACCATAAGGGCGGCCAGGGCGGCTCCCATAGAGTAACGCTTCAAACGCATCGTCAGTCCTGATTCCCTAAAGCGGTCCCGACCCGGTGAGCGATGCTGTCCGCACCGCCGCGCAAGGGGATACACCCCCGTAAGCCGCAATCCACGCCATGCCTACCGCATATTGCCGCGATCATAGCCTGAACCTCCAAAAGTGGCGAGGTTAAGACGGATATAGACGCCCTCGGCCGGGCCGGTGGGGCGCACGCGGGTGTTGTCGCGACGCCAGCCCAGCTCGATGCGGAAACAGTCGTCGTCAAACAACAGGCCGACCTCCGAGCGGGTGATGATGTCGCGTTCCAGATCGGCGATGCCGGTCACCGCCACGCCCCAGTTGCCATAGACGAACTGGTGACCCGACAGCTGGACGAATTCGTAGTTGCGGTTTTCGGGTCCGCCCAGCGGATTGGAGCGGTCGACAATGTAGCTGACGCTGGCCAGGTTGCGGCGCCCCCAGCGGCCGTCGACCGTCGCTTCGGCGCGGCGAATCTCGCCATTGCCGTCGACGGTGGCGTGGAACCAGCCGCGCATCCGGTCCGACGGATTGAAAGTCCCCTGAACGACCCAGTCCGAGGTCCGGCTGGCCAGTCCCGACGGGTCGTAGAGGCGGCTCGGATCATCCGGGATCGGCGTCAGATATTCGTCCTGGTCGTCGGCGCGCATGCTGCGGCCGATGAACAGGCTGGCCGAACGCACCTCGTCCCAGCGCAGGGTGGCGCGGGCGCCTGCCGTGAAGCGCAGGCCGCCCTCCAGCAGGTCGTAGCCGGGGAAGCGGTCCATGCGGAATAGGGACAGGTGGTCCAGCTCGGTGATCTGGCTGTCTTCGTTCGGGATGCGCGGGTCCAGGTCGGCCTTGTTGGAAATCGACAGCTGGGCCATCGGCTCAAGGATCAGGTCGGACGAGGCGCTGAGGGGGCGGTACAGCGGATAGCTGACGTCGATGCCAGCGCTGGTGCGGGCGCGCGTGTAGGTCTCGTTCTCGACGCCGAGGGCAGGCGGCAGATCATCGACTGAATAGACGTCGGCGCGCAGGTCCACGAAGGGCTCCCACCGCACGCCGATGGGCGAGGTCAGCACCCGGCGCCACTCGGCCTGGCCGGTGATGCGGCGGCTGTCGACGCCGGGCAGGCCGTCGGTCGGCCCGCCGGGAATCAGTTCTGGCGCCAGGGTCGGGAAGCCGACATAGGCGTCGCGCGTCAGCGCCACGGCCGAGCCGCGCAGGCGCAGGCGACCGCCCAGCACAGGGCCTTCAGGCTCCCAGCGCGCTTCGATCAGCGGTGCGACCAGCGGCAGGGTGTTGTCGTCTTCAAAGACGTTCAGGGCCGGGGTGATCGGGTTGAACTCGGCCACCCGCAGGCTCTGCAAGGTGAAGGCCGCGACCGACAGATAGGACCGCTCGGTCTGGCGCTCGGCGTAGATCTGGCTGATCAGGCGGCGGCTGTCGCCGTAGTAGAGGCCGTTGTCCTGATAGGCGTCGCGGATGTCATAGCGGTCGAACAGGGTCTTGTCCGAGACACGTTCGGCCGTGAAGCCCCAGCGCCACGGGCCGTCGGGATCGAACTTGCCGTGGGCCAGCAGATAGCTGCGGGTCGTCTTGTCGCCGAAACGGACGTTGCTTTCCGCCTGGCCGTCGCCGTCCAGATCAAAGTCGCCGAAGCTGCGGCCGTAGGTGGCGCCGCCGCGCGCGACGATCATCCCGTCGGTGAATCGCTTGCGCCACTGCAGGTTCAGCAGCGGGGCGACCTTGGTGTTGAACTGGGGGCTGACCAGCACGTCTTCAGAGGGCGAGATGACATGCAGATAGGGAATCTCCAGCGAGACCCCGCGTCCCGCCTGATAATCCCCCCACGGCACCAGGAAGCCTGACGCCCGGTCCACGGTCGGGTCGGGATGAGAGAAGGCGGGCAGGTAGAAGATCGGAACCCCGCCCAGCCGGAACACCACGTCGCGATACAGAATCGCGCGCAACTCTTCGTTCTGGACGGCCTTGGAGGCCTGGATGGAGACGCTGGGCGTCTTGGCCGCGCCGTCCACGGTGCAGATCGGGCAGGGGGTGAAGATGACGTTGTTCAGCTCGCTGACCGTCTCGGAGCGACGAACGGCGGTGGCGGCCATCAGGCTGGAGCCGTTGGACAGCCGAGTGGCCAGGTCGACGGCGACGCCCGCCTTGAGGTCGGAATCCAGTTCGATCCGCTGGGCGTGGACGACCGAACCGTCCGGCGCCGTCAGTTCGGCGTCGCCTGAAGCCGTGGCGACCTGGTTCTGGAGGTCATAGGTGAGGTCCTGAGCGCGCAGGCTGTGGTCCTGAAAGCGCGCCATGACCCGATCCTCGGCCGAGCCGTGGGCCGAGATGACGTCGCCCTGACGCTGAGCGGAATCGGCGTCCACGAAAACGGCGTCGGGCGTCAGGCCGTCGGCGCCGGGCGCGGCCTCGGTCGTGGTTTGGGGCGCGGGCTGCGCGGGAGCCTGAACCGGGACGGGCGCCGTCTGGGCCTGTGCGGCCGAGGCGAAGGCCAGGGATGAGAGGGGCGCGCCTATGACCAACGCCGCGCCGGTCAACAGCCGAAGGCGCAGGGCTCCCATACGGGGGAGGCGGCGATGGGTCATGCGGTGTCCACTCATTACCGGCCGGGCGGAAACCGCCCGATTAGCCGTCTTCGGTATAGATCAGCAAGGTAAAGGCGGCGAGAGCCGTCAATATGGGCGGCAGCCAGGCGGCGATGACCGGGGGCACCACTTCGGCCGAGCCCATGGCCGAGGAGAACTGGTTCAGGAAGAAGAAGGCGAAGCCCAGCACCACGGCCGCCACCGTCATCCGCGCCAGATCGCCCAGACGCATCAGCCGCAGCGAGAAGGCCGCCGCAAGGATCGACATGGCGCCGAAGACCAGCGGCGTGGCCAGCAACTGCTGCAACCGCAGGCGATAGGCGGTGGAGGCGAAGCCGGCGTCCTCGATGCGGCGAATCTGATTGGGCAGGGACCAGAAGGGCGTGGACTGCGGCCGGGCGAAGCGCTGGAACGCTTCCTTGTCGGCCAGGTTGGAGGGCAGGTCGAGGGTAGCGTAGCGGACCGCCCGCTGGCCCGTCTGCGCGCCCGAGGCGTCGGTCAGGCGCCAGCGCCCGGCGTTCAGGGTGGCGGTGGCCGCATCGACCCGCTCGGTGAAGACGCGATGGCCGCCCGAGGTCGTGGTGTAGATGAAGAAGGTCGCGTCCAGCAGGCGGCCGGTGGCCTGTTCCTGCCGTCCGCCGCGAATGATCATCTGGCGGTTCTCGTCGCCTTCCCGCAGCCAGACGGATTCGCGTGAATCGCCTCCGGGCGTCGAGCCGGAGATGCGGCCGCGCTCACGCTGCCAGACGCCGTCGCCCGCTGCGGCCATAGGGCCTAGAACGGTGACGGTCAGCGCGCCCAGCAGCACGGCGGCGCCCGCCGCGGGCAGGACGAAGCGCCAGGCCGACACGCCCGCCGCCCGCATGGCGATCAGTTCGCTGCGCCGGTTCAGGCTGACGAAGGCGCCCAGGGTGCCGAAGAGGAAGACGAAGGGCAGGAGCTGGAGAATGACCGAGGGCGATTTCATCAGCACCAGGCCGAAGATCCGCGTGCTGGACAGCTCGCCAGAAGAGTTCAGCCCGCGCGACACCTCGACAAAGTCGATCAGCATGACCAGGGCGGCGATGACGGCCAAGGCCACGCCCAGCGACTTCATCTGCTGGATCAGCACATAGCGTTCGATGCGGCCGAGACGAAGCTTCATGCGGTCCTCGCCTTCACGCGGGCCAGCGGCGACAAGGCGCGGCGACGGCGCGGTTTGAGCGCGCGGAACAGGATGCGCAGGGCCAGGGCCGTGGCGGCCAACGGCACGACGTATTGCAGGATGTTCAGGGCGCCGTTCCAGGCGCTGGCCGCGACCAGGCCGTAGCCGATGACGCGCAGGATCAGGAAGGCGCCCGCCGCCTTGGCGATGCGGCCGGTGTAGCCTGTCCGGCTGAAGGCGCCGCCCAGAATGGCCGCCAGCGCAAAGGCCATCGCCGCCAGGGCGTAGAAGGGCGAGGCCAGGCGCGAATGGCCCTCGGCCGCCAGCTCGCCGCGCGTTCCGGCGGTCTCAAGCAGGGCGGGCGTCGGGTCGAACAGGTCAGTCAGCCACAGATCCGACGGCTTGAAGCGGATGCGCTCGCTTGTCTGGGCGTAAGGCGACAGATCGAACACCTGCTGGTCGAACGACAGCTGGTTCAGCACCTCGCGCGAGGAATAGCGCTGCATCGACCCGTTCTGCATGGTCAGCACCGGCAGGCCGTCGACGCGGCCGAAACGGGCGGTTTCGGCGTCCCAGGTCGTGACCGTCTTGCCGTTGTCCAGGTAGACGAAGAGGTTCTTCATCAGACCGTTCTGCTCGATCTGCTGGACATAGACGGTCAGGCCGTCGGGCCCCTGTACGAACTGGCCTTCCTCGACCAGCAGGGCGGCCAGGTCGGTGCGGATGGCGAAGGCCTGACGACGGCCCTCGCGCTGCGCCCAGGGCTGGACGAAGACGTTCACCAGCAGGGCGACGACGGTGACGATCAGGGCGATCTGCAGGGCGGGCCGGATCAGGGCCCAGCGGCTGACCCCGGCGGCGTAGGCGGCGGTCAGCTCCTGCTCGCGCTGCAACCGCGTCAGGGCGATCAGGGCGCCGACGAACAGGCCGATGGGCAGGATGACGGCGATCAACTGCGGCAGGGCCAGAAGGGTCAGCTTGACCATGACCCAGACGCTCTGCCCGCGCTCGACGATGACTTCCAGCTGATCCAGGCTCTGGCTCAGCAGGCCGATGCCGGCCAGCGCCGCGACCGCCGCCACGACGGGCAGGCCGATCTGGCGGAAAAGATACCTCTGGATCAGGGTCATAAGGCGGGAAAGGTCGTATAATCGGCTGCGAACGTGTTGCAGCCCAGGGCGATGCGAGCCATGTAATACACATCCGGCCGCCCCGACGAAACCGTCGCCGCGACCATGGCAAATTCAAGCGTGATCGGGACAGGTTTTTCCGGTCTGGAGTCAGTTTCATGAAAATCGAATTCGTCGCTTCGACCGGCGCCGCAGAAATTCTCGCCGTGCTGGTGAATGAAGGACGAGCCCTCGCAGGCGCCGGCGCGGCGCTGGATCAGGCGTCCTCGGGCGCCTTGACCAAGGCGATGAAGAACAGCCGCTTCAATGGCGCGTCCAACAGCAGCCTGAACGTTGCGGCCCCGGCCGGGATCGACGCGAACGCTATCCTGCTGGTCGGCGCGGGCGCGGCGGACAAGCAGGATGATCTGGCGGTCGAAACCGCCGCCGCCGCCGCCTATCAGGCGACCAAGCTGTCCGGCGCCGAAGTCCTGACCATCGAGGCGTCGCACCTGTCGCCCGAACTGGCCGCCCGCGCCGGTTTCGCCGTTCGCCTGGCCGCCTATCGCTTCGCCAAATACCTGACCAAGCAGAAGGCCGACAAGATTCCGTCGGTGACGACGGTGCGTGTCGTGACGTCTGACATCGCCGCCGCCGAGGCCGCCTTCGGCCCGCTGTCGGCCGTGGCCGACGCCGTGCTGTTCTCGCGCGATCTGGTGTCGGAGCCCGCCAACATCCTGTACCCGGCCGAGTTTGCGCGCCGCGTGAAGGAGCTGGAAGCTCTGGGCGCCAAGGTCGAAATCCTGGGCGAGGCCGAGATGGAGAAGCTCGGCATGGGCTCGCTGCTCGGCGTCGGCCAGGGCTCGGTGCGTGAAAGCCAGCTGGCCGTCATTCAGTGGAACGGCGGCAAGGACGGCGAGGCCCCCATCGCCTTCGTCGGCAAGGGCGTCTGCTTCGACACCGGCGGCATCAGCCTGAAGCCCGCCGAGGGCATGGAAGAGATGAAGTGGGACATGGGCGGCGCCGCCGCCGTGGCCGGCCTGATGCACGCCCTGGCGGGCCGCAAGGCCAAGGTGAACGTGGTCGGCGTTCTGGGTCTGGTCGAGAACATGCCGGACGGAAACGCCCAGCGTCCGGGCGACGTGGTCACCTCCATGTCGGGCCAGACCATCGAAGTGCTCAACACCGACGCCGAGGGCCGCCTCGTTCTGGCCGACGCCCTCTGGTACACGCAGGACCGCTTCAAGCCGAAGTTCATGATCGACCTGGCCACCCTGACCGGCGCCATCATCATCTCGCTGGGCCTGGAATATGCGGGCGTCTTCACCAACAGCGACGAACTGGCCGCCAACATCGCCGACGCTGGTCCGAAGGTGGGCGAGAAGTCCTGGCGCATGCCGATCCCGGCCGAATACGACCGCCACATCGACAGCCCGATCGCCGATGTGAAGAACATGGGCAACGGCCGCGCCGGCGGCTCGATCACCGCCGCCCTGTTCCTGCAGCGCTTCACCAATGGCGTGCCGTGGGCGCACATCGACATCGCCTCGACCGCCTGGGTCAAGGACTCCAAGAACCCGACCGTGCCGGACGGCGCCGTCGGCTATGGCGTGCGTCTGCTCGACCGCATGGTCGCCGACCACTACGAAGGCTGACCCCTGTTCAGGAAGGTAGGGCCGGGTGTCTGACGCCAAGCCGGAAATCTGGTTCTACCACCTGGAGCGGTCGACGCTGGACCAGGTGCTGCCGACCCTGCTGGAGCGCACGCTTCAGCGGGGCTGGCGCGCCCTGATCCGGGGCGCGACCTCGCATCGGCTCGACGATATCGACGAGCTGTTATGGACCTATCGCGACGACAGCTTCCTGCCTCACGGACGAGCCGACGGCGATCACGCCGCGCGCCAGCCTGTGCTTCTGTCCGAATCGGGCGAGAATCTGAATGGCGCTCAGGCGCTGTTCATCGTCGATGATTCAGAGCTTGGGGCCACGCAGGAGTTCGCACGTTGCTTCATCATCTTCGACGGTCGGGACGAGCAGGCGCTGAACCATGCGCGCGGGCGCTGGCGGACGCTGAAGGCGGACGGCGCCGACCTGGCCTATTGGAAACAATCGGACGAGGGGCGCTGGGAAAAGGCGGCCTGATCGCCGTTGCAGGCGCATTGGCTGTCGCGGCTTGCGCCTCGCCGCCGCCGAACACCACGAACACGGCGCGGACCCCGTCCTATCCGAACTATCCGGCCACAACGCCTGTCGCGCCCGTGTCGCCGACCGAGCGCCCCTATCTGTCTGAGCCGGGCGTGCGCAACGCTTCGGGCCAGGCCATGTGCAAGGCGGATGAGTTTCAGTGGCTGATCGGGAAACCTCGCACTGAGATCCCCGTTCCGGTGGATGTGGTCAACCGTCGGGTCGCCTGTACGACCTGCCCGATCACCGAGGACTATTCGCCCTATCGGCTCAACATTTTCTACAATCAGCGCACGGGCCTGATCGAACAGGTTCGCTGCGGATGATCATGAGGGACGACGCTATGAAGTCATTTCTGACGCTGACCGCCGCCGCAGGTTTCCTGGCTCTGGCGGCCTGCGCGCCGACGCAGGGGGGCGGGGCGACGACCGCGCCGGGCGGCGAGGCGACGCCGGTGGCCTGCAAGGCCAGCGACTATCAGGAGTATGTCGGCCGCAATCGCTCGACCATTCCGGCCGATGCGCCGCGCGGGCGTATTTTCCGCGTCCTGTGCAGCAGTTGCGCGGCGACGATGGACTATCGCGAGAACCGCGTGACCTTCACCTATGACGACAAGACGGAAATCGTGACCCGCGTCAGCTGCGGCTGAGGCGCATAAATATCCGCTCATCCCGGCGGAGGCCGGGGTGAGCGGGAACAGGGCGGCGGAACTTATCGCTCCAGGCCGTAGAGGGCGTCGGCGACGTCCTCTACCTTCTGGCGCACCACGGTTTCGGCGTCGCGCAGGCCGCGGTTGTAGAACAGGCGGCCGATGTCCCGGCCGATGAACTCGACCAGCATTTCGGCGGGCAGGCGGCCGACCTCGACCTCCAGCTCGTCGCGCAGATAGGTTTGCAGGCGGGCGGCCGCCTCCTGCATTTCGTCCTTGGTCAGCAGGGGCGGCGGGGCCTTGCTCATCACGACACCTCGGCCAGGGCTTCCTCGGCGGCGATCCAGTCAGCTTCGGCCTGATCCAGATCGGTCTGGGCCTTGGCGCGGGCGCGGGTCAGGCCTTCCAGCTTCTTCGGATCACTGACGGCGGCGTTGGCCAAATCGTCGTCCAGACGGGCCAGATCGGCGGTCAGCTGGGCCATCCGGTCCTCGGCCTTCTTCACCGCATGGCGAAGGGTTGACGGCGAGGGGCCCTTCTTCTTTTCGGCCTTGGGCGCGGCGGCGGGGACCGGAGCCTCGGCTGCGACCTCCTCATGCTTGACCTGGCTGGGCTTCATGCCGGCCTGTTTGGCGCGGTCGAGGACGAACTTCTGATAGTCGTCCATGTCGCCGTCGAACGGCTTCACCGAGCCGTCGGCGGCCAGCCACAGGCGGTCGGCCACTAGCTCCATCAGCGAGCGGTCGTGGGTGATCAGGATGACCGCGCCGGTATATTCGTTCAGCGCGTCCAGCAGGGCGCGGCGACTGTCGATGTCCAGGTGGTTGGTCGGTTCGTCGAGGATCAGGATGTGCGGCGCATCCATCGCCACTAGATTCAGCAGCAGGCGCGCGCGCTCGCCGCCGGACAGGGCGCCGACGGTGGTTTCCTGCTTCTCGAACGGCAGGCCGAACTGGGCCAGGCGGCTGCGGCGGCTGCTCTCCGAGGAGTCCGGCATGGCGCGGCGGATGATCTCCAGCGGCGTATCGGTCGGGTCCATCGCCTCGATCTGGTGCTGGTGGAACCAGCCCACGCGCATCTTGCCGTCGCGATGGAACTCGCCCGTCTCGATGGTCAGCGCCTTGGCGATCAGTTTGGCGAAGGTCGACTTGCCCGCCCCGTTGACGCCCAGCAGGCCGATGCGGTCGTCCAGGTCCATCCGCAGGTTCAGGTTCTTCAGGATCGGCTTGCCCGGCTCATAGCCGACGTTGGCCTTCTCCAGCCGGATCAGCGGCGGGGGCAGGGGGCGTTCGGGCGAGGGCAGGGTGAAGGGGGCGACGCGCTCTTCGGGCGGCAGTTCGATGCGTTGCATCTTCTCCAGCCGCTTGACGCGCGACTGGGCCTGGGTGGCCTTGGACGCCTTGGCCTTAAAGCGGTCGATGAACTTCTGCAGGTGGGCGCGCTCGGCGTCCTGCTTGGCCTGGGTCGACGCCATCAGGCGCAGCTTTTCGGCCCGCGTCTTTTCGAAGGTGTCGTAGTTGCCGGTGTAGAGGTCCAGCTTGCGGTTCGACAGTTGCAGGATGTGGGTGCAGACGCCGTTCAGCAGTTCGCGGTCGTGGCTGATGATCAGGGCCGTGTGCGGATAACGCTTCAGCCGCTGCTCCAGCCACAGGGCGCCTTCCAGATCGAGGTAGTTGGTCGGTTCGTCCAGCAGCAGCATGTCCGGCTCGGCGAACAGGGCGGCGGCCAGGGCGACGCGCATCCGCCACCCGCCCGAGAACTCGGCCATCGGGCGCAGGATGTCGTCATGGCTGAAACCCAGACCGGCCAGGATTTCCGAGGCGCGGGCGGGGGCGCTGTCGGCGTCGATCTCGATCAGACGGCCCCAGATTTCGCCCATTTCCTCGGGCTCGGCGGTTTCCAGCCGGGTCAGCAGGTCGTGACGCTCGACGTCGGCTTCCAGAATGGTGTCCAGAACACTGACGGGGGTGGCGGGGTGTTCCTGATCGACCGAGCCGATGCGGGCGGTCTTGGGCAGGGAGATTTCGTCGCCGTTGGCGGCCAGCTCGCCCAGGATCAGCTTGAACAGGGTCGATTTGCCGATGCCGTTGCGGCCGACGAGCCCGACCTTGGAGCCTGGGGGGAGGCTGACGGAGGCGTCGTCCAGGAACTCGCGGCCCCAGGCGTTGTAGGTCAGGTTTTTGATCTGCAGCATGGGAACCGGAAAGAAAAAGGCTTACGCGCGGGGATATTGGAAAGATGTGCGGCGCTCGCTATAAGCCGCCGACCCTCAAACTCCCAAACAAGAAGTCACTCCCATGACCGAACGCACGTTCTCGATCATCAAGCCGGACGCCACCCGCCGCAACCTGACGGGCGCCATCAACGCCGTGATCGAAGGCGCCGGCCTGCGCATCGTCGGCCAGCGCCGCGTCAAGCTGACCGAAGCCCAAGCCAAGAAATTCTACGAAGTGCACGCCGAGCGTCCCTTCTACGGCGAACTGGTGTCGCAAATGATCGCCGAGCCGGTCGTCGTGCAGGTCCTGGAAGGCGATAACGCTGTCGCCAAGTACCGCGAAGTCATGGGCGCCACCAACCCGAACGACGCCGCCGAAGGCACCATCCGCAAGCTGTTCGCCCTGTCGATCGGCGAGAACTCGGTCCACGGTTCGGACTCGCTGGACAACGCCAAGATCGAGATCGAGCAGTTCTTCACGGACGCCGACATCGTCGGCTAAGGGGCTTTTCTGAGGGGCCGCGATCGTCGACCCTTCGGGAAGCTTTTTGTAAGCCGCGGTCAAAAGGCTCAGCCTTTTCGACCCGACGCGGCTTGTGACAATTCGGCCTGCTCCCGGAACCGGGGGCGGGCCGTTTCGTTTTTACGGTCACGCCGTCCCTCTCGAAGAAGAACAAGGATGACCGCCATGAAGACGATGCTGAAGCTTGCCCCGGTGCTGGGCCTGACGGCCCTGCTGGCCGCGTGCGGCACCACCACGGAACAACGCGCCGCCACGGGCGCCCTGGGCGGCGCGGTCGCCGGTCAGGCGATCGGCGGCAATACCGGCGCGACGGTCGCCGGCGCGGCCATCGGCGCCATCGGCGGCGCCGCCACCACGCCGAAAAAGCCGCACGAGTAAGGCTTTCGCCGCGCGATAAGAATAAGGGCGTCGGCCGCGAAGCCGACGCCCTTTCCTTTTGTCCGTCGCCGGACGCGCCGCTTACCAGATGCGGGCGCGCTTCTCGGGGGCGATGTATTCCGCCTGATCCGGGGTGACGCCGAAGGCGGCGTACCAGGCGTCGATATTGCGCGGCGGGGTGGCGGCGCGGGCCATGCCGGGCGAGTGCGGGTCGGTGGTCAGCTGCTCTTTCAGAGCCTCGTCACGCGACTTCTCGCGCCACACCTGGGCCCAGCCCAGGAAGACGCGCTGTTCGCCGGTCAGGCCGTCGATCACCGGGGCCGGTTGACCGTTCAGGCTGCGCTTATAGGCGTCCAGCGCCATCAGCAGCCCGCCCAGATCGGCGATGTTCTCGCCCATCGTCAGGTCGCCGTTGATGTGCATCCCCGGCACCGGCTCTTCGGCGGCGTAGATGGCGCCGAGCGTCTTGGCGCGCTCTTCGAAGCGGGCGGCGTCCTCAGGCGTCCACCAGTCGCGCAGCACGCCGTTGGCGTCGGTCTTGCGGCCCTGATCATCGAAGCCGTGGGTGATCTCGTGGCCGATCACGGCACCGATGCCGCCGTAGTTGACCGCCGGATCGGCGTTCGGGTCGAAGAAGGGCGCCTGCAGGATGGCGGCGGGGAAGACGATCTCGTTGCGCGGCGGGTTGTAGTAGGCGTTCACCGTCTGGGGCGTCATGCCCCACTCCAGCGGATCGACGGGCTGGCCGATCTTGCCGCGGTTCCAGGCCCAGTCGAAGGCGGCGGCGCGCTCGACGTTGCCGTAGAGGTCATCGGCCTTCAGCTCCAGACCATCATAGTCGCGCCACTTCTCGGGGTAGCCGATCTTCACGCCGAACTTGGACATCTTCAGCAGGGCCTGCTCGCGCGTGGCCTCGCTCATCCAGTCCAGGGCCTTCAGGCGCTCGGTCATGGCGGCGCTGAGGTTGGCGACCAGCGTCTCCATCTGCGTCTTGGACGAAGCCGGGAAGTGCAGGCGGACGTATTCCTGACCCAGCACCTCGCCCAGCTGGCCGTCGACCAGGACCACGCCGCGATTCCAGCGCGGACGGTTTTCAGGCTGGCCGCGCAGGGTCTTGCCGCGGAACTCGAAGCGCGAGTCGACGAAGGCGTCGGACAGATAGGGGCTGGCCTGATCGACGGTCTGGAAGGCCTGCCAGGCTTTCAGCGTCTCGATCGGGGCATCAGCGAACACCTGGGCGATGCCGGGGATGGCGGTGTTTTCCATCAGCACCAGGGTCGGGACGTTCTCGACCTTGGAGGCCTGCAGGAAGGTCGCCCAGTCGAAGCCTGGCGCAAAGGTCGCCAGTTGCGCCGCCGGGGTCGGGTTGTAGATCTTGTCGATCTGGCGACGCTCGACCGTGGTCCAGTGCTTCTCGGCCACCTTGGTCTCGAAGGCCAGGATGTCGGCGGCGGCCTGAGCCGGATGGTCCCAACCGGCGGCGGTCAGGGCGCGCGTGATATAGGCGACATAGGCTTCGCGCTGCGAGGCGAAGTCGGGCTTCAGATAATAGTCGCGGTCCGGCAGGCCTAGCCCGCCCTGACCCAGATAGGCCGAGTTGATGTTCGGATCCTGCAGGTCTTCGAACACCGCCAGGCCGAACAGGGAGCCGCCGAAGCCTTCGTGGCTGGCGCCCATCAAGCGGGCTATGTCGCTGTGGTTCGTCACGGCGCGGATGGCGGCCAGGTCGGCGGCCAGGGGCTGGGCGCCCAGTTGGTTGACGCGGGCCTCATCCATGAAGCTGGCGTACAGGGCGCCGACTTTCTGGGCGTTGGCGTTGGTCGGATTGGCGGCGCTGGCCTCGATGATGGCGCGCAGCTGGGCCTGTGAATTCTCATACAGGACGTCGAACGGACCGAAGCGGGCCTTGTCGGACGGAATCTCGGTGTTCTTCAGATAGACGCCGTTGGCGTAGGCGTTGAAGTCGTCGCCCGGCTTCACCGTCAGGTCGCGGCCGTCCAGGTCGAAGCCCCAGGGCTTGATCTCGGGCGCGGTGGAGGCCGCCGCCGAGGCGTGGGCGTGCTGGGCCAAGGTCGGTTGAGCCGTGAAGGCGAGGGCGAGGGCCATGGCGGCGGCGCCCATCAGGCGGGTTTTCATCATCGGGTCTTTCCCAGTGGTGCAGACGTGCGCGATTGCGCCGTCAGGGCGGCGCATTCATGCTTGACGGCAAACTGCTCCCGCCTGCGACCGGCTGTCGCATTAAAAATCGTTAAGGTTTCGGAGCGTTCAGAAAATTCATCAGAATTCGGGGATAAAGCTGATGTTCCGCCGCCTTGACGCGCTCGGAGAGAATTTCAGCCGTGTCGCCGGGCAGAATGGGCACGCGCGCCTGGCCCAGGACGGGGCCCTCATCGACGCCTTCGGTGACGATGTGAACGGTGCAGCCCGCCTCATGGTCGCCCGCTTCTATGGCGCGGGCGTGGGAGTTCAGACCGGGATAGAGCGGCAGCAGCGACGGGTGGATGTTCAGCATCCGGCCCGCCCAACCGCGCACGAGCCACGGCGTCAGCAGGCGCATGTAACCGGCCAGCGCCACGGCCTCGACGCCATGTTCGCGAAGGAGGGCGTCCACGGCGCGTTCGTGCGCCTCTCTATCCTTGCCGAAGGAGGCGTGTTCGACAACGACGGCCTCGACCCCCAGCGCACGCGCCTTGTCCAGACCGGCGGCGTCCGCGATGTTGGAGACCACCAGTACGACTTCATATGACGCATCCGGCGCCTGTCCTGCCTCGATCAGGCTGACCATGTTCGAGCCGGTCCCGGAGATCAGGACGGCGACACGGGTTTTGGCGACGGACATGGGCGGCTCACGCGTGGAAGATGGCGTGACTGCCATGCGGCCCCGAAGGCGACTTAGCAAGAGGGACGGCAGGGTCGAGGGGAAGGGCGCAGCGCCGCCGAACCATTGTCGTGGAACTGACGCAAACTCCGTTGCTTCTTCGGAAACGGCGGCGTTAGCGTCCATGCGCCGGGGAGTCCGGCATCCAAGGGGGAGTATCCTATATGCGTCGTCTGTTGACCGCCGCCTGCGCCGCGGCCCTATTGGCCGCGCCGGCCGTTTCCATGGCTCAGGAAGCCGCGTCCAGCGGCGGCTCGGGGCCGGTCCGCTCGGCCTCTGATCGTCTGCGCAACGTCACCGCCGAACAGATCGAAAAGAACTGGGCGCGCGCCACCGCCGATGAATCGGAAGTGACCACCAGCCACTCGATCAACGCCCACGGCCGCACCCTGCGCTACAAGGCGACGGCGGGCACGCTGACGGTGCGTAACGATGCAGGCATGCCGACGGCCAGCCTGTTCTATGTGGCCTATACGCTGGACGGCCAGCCGGTCGGTCGCCGTCCGATCACCTATATGTTCAACGGCGGGCCGGGTTCGCCGACGGTGTGGCTGCACATGGGCGCCTTCGGCCCGATGCGGGTCCAGACCGATGAGCCGGTGGTGGAGCGCCCTGCGCCGTTCAACCTGGCGCCCAACGACATGACCCTGCTGGACAAGACCGACCTGGTCTTCATCGACATGGTCGGCGCCGGTTATTCGCGTCCGCTGGGCGAGACGCCGGGTTCGGCCTTCTGGGGCGTGGATCAGGATGCGGATACCTTCGCCCGCGCCATCATGCGCTACACGACCAAATTCGACCGCTGGTCCAGCCCGAAATACGTTCTGGGCGAAAGCTACGGCACCCTGCGCGCCGGCGCCCTGGTGCACCAGCTGGAAGATCGCGGCATGTCGCTGAACGGCGTGGTCCTGCTGTCGTCGATCATGAACTACGGCGTGCGCCAGCCGGGCTATCCGCAGAACTTCGTCACCCTGCTGCCGACCTATGCGGCGACGGCCTGGTATCACAACAAGATCCCGAACAAGCCCAGCCTGGAAGAACACGTCCAGCGCGCCCGCGAATTCGCCATCGGCCCCTATGCGGCGGCCCTGTCGAAGGGACACCTGATCTCGGACGCCGAACGCGCCCAGATCGCCCAGCAGATGAGCGCCCTGATCGGCATCTCGCCGACGGTGCTGGATCAAGCCAACCTGCGCCTTGAGCTCAGCCCCTTCCGCAAGGAACTGCTGCGCGACCGTCGCCAGACCATCGGCCGTCTGGACATGCGCTATACCGGCATCGACGCCAACGCCGTCGGCGCCTCGCCCGAAGAAGACCCGTCGAGCAGCGCCATCACCGGCGCCTATTTCGGCATCTTCCGCGACTATATCGCCACGACGCTGAACTATCGGACCGATGTGGATTACCGCCAGTCGGCGCGCGGCCTGCCGGGCTTCAACTGGGACTGGAACCACCGTCCGCCGGTCGGCGGCCCGCAGACCACGCCGAACACGGCCGTCGACCTGGCCACCGCCATCCGCCGCAATCCGCACATGAAGGTGCTGGCGCTGAACGGCTATTACGACGCCGCCACGCCGTTCTTCAGCACGGAGTATGATCTGGCCCAGATGATGCTGGAGCCGCACCTGCGCCGAAACCTGGAGTTCACCTACTATGAAGGCGGCCACATGATGTACACGGCCCGCCCGGCGCTGGAGCAACTGCACGTCGACCTGTCGAAATTCTACGACGAGACGGTCAACGGCGGCCTGCGCTGATCCCGGCGACAGCCTGAAATGAAGAAGGCCCCGGTCAGTGCGACCGGGGCCTTTTTCTTGGCTGAAACCCTTCATGTCCGCCGGGGTGAGCGGTGGGGGGCGAGGGCGCAAAAAAGCCCCCGGCCGCATGGACCGGGGGCTTTTGTCTTGTCGTAAGGACGACGCTTTACGCCGCCTGAAGCTGCCCGCAGACAAACGCCGTCTCGCCTGCGTTTAGCAGGGCGGCCAGCACCGGCTCGACGTTCTCGGGCGCGACGATCAGGATGAAGCCGACGCCGCAGTTGAAGGTGCGGCGCATCTCGTGGTCCGAAATGCCGCCCGTCTCGGCCAGCCATTGGAAGACGTCGGGCATGGGCCAGGCGTCCCAGTCGAAGCTGGCCTCAAGACCCTCAGCGATGCAGCGCGGCGGGTTTTCGATCAAACCGCCGCCCGTGATGTGGGCCGCGCCCTTGATCAGGTCGGCCTTCATCAGCGGCAGGACCGGCTTCACATAGATGCGGGTCGGCTCCATCAGCGCCTGGGCCAGCGACTGGTCCTTGGCGAAGGGAGCGTCGTCGCCCCAGGCCAGGCCGGACTTCTCGACCACCTTGCGGATCAGGGAATAGCCGTTCGAGTGCGGACCCGAGGAGGCCAGGCCGATGATGACGTCGCCCGGCTTCTGTTGGTCCAGATAGGGCAGGACCTTGCCGCGCTCGACGGCGCCGACCGAGAAACCGGCAAGATCATAGTCGCCGCCCGAATACATGCCCGGCATTTCGGCCGTCTCGCCGCCGACCAGGGCGCTGCCCGACTGGCGGCAGCCCTCGGCGATGCCGGCGACGACGCGGCGCGCGGCGTCCACGTCCAGCTTGCCCGTGGCGTAGTAGTCCAGGAACATCAGCGGCTCAGCGCCTTGCGCCAGCAGGTCGTTGACGCACATGGCGACCAGGTCGACGCCCACGCCGTCGTGACGGCTGGTCTCGATGGCGATCTTCAGCTTGGTGCCCACGCCGTCGGTGGTGGTGACGATCAGCGGATCTTCAAAACCGGCGGCTTTCAGGTCGAACAGGGCGCCGAATCCGCCCAGCGAGGCCTCGGCGCCGGGGCGGCGCGTGGACTTCGCCAACGGCTTGATGGCGTCGACCAGCTGTTCTCCGGCGTCGATATCGACGCCCGCATCGGCGTAGGTCAGGCCGTTCTTTAGGGCCTCGGGGGTGTCGCTCATCGGTCACGGCTCGAAATCGGGGGCGAAAATTTGTCGCGGCGCTCTTGCCACGACGGCGTCGCGCGGGGCTATAGCATCGGAATGACGCCAATCACCACCAATGACGCGCTGATCGCCTTTTGCGAGCGTTTGGCCAAGGCCCCGTTCATCACCGTTGATACGGAATTCATGCGGGAAACCACCTACTGGCCCAAGCTGTGCCTGATTCAGGCTGCAGCTTCGCCCACGGACGCCGCCATCATCGATCCGATGGCGGAAGGGCTGGATCTGGAGCCCTTCCTCGACATCCTGCGGGACGAATCGATTCTGAAGGTCTTCCACGCCGCCCGGCAGGACGTTGAGATTTTCAACAAGCTGGGCGCCATGCCGCGTCCGCTGTTCGACACCCAGGTCGCCGCCATGGCCGCCGGCTTCGGCGATCAGGTCAGCTATGAGGCTCTGGTCCGCCAGATGCTGCGTCAGGAGCTGGACAAGGGCAGCCGCTTCACCGACTGGGCCCGCCGTCCGCTGTCGGACGCGCAACTGACCTATGCGCTGGGCGACGTGACGCACTTGTCGGCCCTGTATCCCAAACTGCGCGACCGGCTGCAGAAGGAAGGCCGTCTGGACTGGGTCATGTCGGAAATGGGCGCGGTCACGGACCCGGCGCTGTACGACACCTCGCCCGAGAACGCCTGGAAGCGGCTGAAGCCCAAGAAGTTCAACGCCAAGTACCTAGCCGGTTTCGTCGCCACCGCCGTCTGGCGCGAGCGCGCGGCGCAGGAGCGCGACCAGCCGCGCGGCCGCATCCTGAAGGATGAAGCCATCGACGAGATCGCCGTCCAGACGCCGACTGACCCGGACGCCTTCAACCGCCTGCGTTCGGTGCCCAAGGGCTTCGGCGGCTCGCGTCTGGGGCTGGAGCTGGCGGCCGAGCTGAAGCGCGTCCTGGCCGACCCGGAAGCCCATGCGCCCAAGCTGGAGCGCCCGGCCAACAACCAGCCCGCGCCGCCCTCGGTGGTGGAGCTGCTGAAGGTGCTGCTTAAGGCCAAGAGCGACAATGCGGGCGTGGCCGCCAAGCTGATCGCCACGGTCTCGGACCTCGAAAAGATCGCCCTGAACGACAATGCGGACATCGAGGCCATGAAGGGCTGGCGCCGCGAACTGTTCGGCGAAGACGCGCTGAAGCTCAAGAAGGGCGAGATCGCCTTGGTGCTGAACGGCGCCCGCGTCGAAGTGGTCGAGATCGAGGGCTGATCCACCCTCTCCCGGCGGGAGAGGGCTTGAGCGCACGAGAGCGAAGTGATCGTTCTTGCGCGAAAGGGTGAGGGGCTTGTCCCGTCAGTCGGCGTAAGCCGTCGCGCTACGGTCTTCGACCGACTTCACGCGAGAACCCTCACCCTTTGGCTGCTTCGCGCCGCCCTCCGGGTCGCCTTAGCCAATCGCCTTCGGCTCTTGGAGGCTCAAGCCCTCTCCCATCGGGAGAGGGCTTTATATCTTCAGCGCCAGATCCATCGCTTCGGCCAGCGCCTTGGCCCGCCGTTTCGTCTGTTCGCCCAGCAGCATGTCGGCGTAGCCGTTGGCGGCGGTGACGCGCAGGGCGCCTTTCTCCACCGTGGCCGTGGCGTTGGCCAGCAGCTGGGGCGAGCGGCCCGACAGGTCGCAGGCCAGCCGCATGGCCAGCCCCAGCGCTCGCGCGCGTTTCTGCCCCTTTTCCGACAGCAGGCGGTCGACTGTTTCCGGCGCGGGCGTGCGGGCCTCGCCGCCATAGCGGGCGTTCATCGCCACGGCCATGAAGGCGCGCTCGGCGTGGGTCTGGCCGGGAATGGGCGACCACAGGACCTGATCGAACACGAGGCTGACGCGGTGGTCGGGGTGCAGGCGCGCGCCCAGGTCCGCCAGGCGGCAGACCGATGAGGTCAGCAGGGCGTCGCGTTCCTCGCCGAACACTTCGGGCAGCGCGGAGATCACGGATTGCAGCCAGCCGTCGAGTGCGCGGGGCAGGGCGGGGTCTACGCCCTGGCGACCGCCCCATGCCGAACACCCGGCCAGTAGGGGATCGACCGCCCGCATGGCGGGGTCCATGCCGTGGTAAAGCAGTCCTTCGCGCACGCCCCAGGCCGAGAAGCAGACAGACGACAGCCCCAGTCTGTCGATCAACCCCTCCAGCACCAGGGCGGCGTAGGGCAGGGTCTCGGCGCGGCGTTTGGACAGGCCGGGCAGCTTCTCCAGCGAGGCGCGGGACTGGCGCGCGACCAGCCGGGCCATGTCTCGGGCGTCGGCGGCGCTCATGGCGTATTGGTGGACGATGCGGATCGGATGCTCGACCATCGCCATATGCATCTGGGCCAGGCTGCGCCAGGCGCCGCCGACGGCGTAGAGCGTCGGCGTGGCGTAATGGTCCTCGATCGGCTCCAGCCGCTTGGCGATGCGGCCGCGCAGGCGGTCGGCGTCGAAGCCTCTGTCGTCCAGCAGGGCGAAGGGACCCAGCGGCAGGGTCACGCCCTTGCCGCGCGGACCATCCCCGATCCGTGTCAGCTCCAGACTGGCGCCGCCCATGTCGGCGGCCACGCCGCGCGCGCCGGGATCGCCCGCCAGAACGCCCAGCGCCGAATATTTCGCCTCCTCCTCGCCGCTGAGGACGCGAATGCGAAGCCCCGTCTCGGCGGCCACGCGTTCGCAGAACAGGGGGCCGTCCTCGGCCTGACGCACGGCGGCGGTGGCGGCGACCAGCACCTGATCGGGCTGGACGCCTTCGATCACGGCGGCGAAGCGGCGCAGCGCCGTCATGGCCATGACTACGCCCGGCTCGGACAGGCGCCGGGTGGCGGCCAGATCGCGGCCCAGACCGGCCAGCACCTTCTCGTTGAACATGGTCCAGACCGCGCGGCCTTCCAGCCGATACAGCACCAGACGCACCGAGTTGGAGCCGATGTCGATGACGGCGATCTGTTTCGATTCGTATTCGCGCTCGGGGCTCATCAGCGGCGCTTCCGTACCTTGAGACCCGGATAGGACAGGGCGCCCGGCAGGGTCTTCACCTTGCGGCCGCGCCCCGACAGGCTGGGGTTGGTCATGAAGTATTTGTGCGCCGAGAAGGGTCGTTCGGACCCGCTGGGGATCAGCCGTCGATAGGAGCCGTCGGGCTCCAGCACCCAGCTTTGGGCGTCGTCTTTCAGATTGGCGACCATGATCTGATCCAGCACCTGATCGTGGACGGTGGCGTTCAGAATGGGCGTCATCACCTCGACCCGGCGGTCCAGATTGCGCGGCATCCAGTCGGCCGAGGAGATATAGAGCCGCGCCCGGTTGCTGGGCAGGTCGTGGCCGTTGGCGAAGGCGACGATGCGGCTGTGCTCCAGGAAGCGGCCGACGATCGACTTGACCCGGATGTTTTCCGACAGGCCCGTCACGCCGGGGCGCAGGCAGCAGATGCCCCGGATGACCAGTTCGATGCGAACGCCCTGCTGGCTGGCGCGATAGAGGGCGTCGATGATCTCAGGGTCGACCAGGGCGTTCATCTTGGCCCAGATGGCGGCGGGCTTGCCCTTGGCGGCGGCCGACATCTCCTTGCTGATCATTTCGATCAGGCTGGTCTTCATGTTCAGCGGCGAGACGACCAGGGCCTCCAACTCGTCCGGCGCCGCATAGCCGGTGATGTAGTTGAACACCCGCGTGGCGTCGCGGCCCAGCGCCGGATCGCAGGTGAACAGGCTCAGGTCCGTGTAGATCTTGGCCGTGACCGGGTGATAGTTGCCGGTGCCGAAGTGGCAGTAGGTGCGCAAGGATTCGCCCTCGCGCCGCACAACGACGCTCATCTTGGCGTGGGTCTTGTACTCCACGAAGCCGAAGACGACGTGGACGCCCGCCCGCTCCATCTGGCGCGCCCAGCGCAGGTTGGCTTCTTCGTCGAAGCGGGCCTTCAGCTCGACCAGGGCGGTGACGTTCTTGCCGTTCTCGGCCGCCTCGATCAGGGCGGCGACGATGGGGCTGTCCTTGGAGGTGCGATAAAGCGTCTGCTTGATGGCGATGACGTGCGGGTCGCGCGCCGCCTGACGCAGGAACTGGACCACCACGTCGAAGCTCTCGAACGGGTGGTGGATCAGCATGTCCTTTTCGCGCACGGCCGCGAAGATGTCTCCGCCGTTGTCGCGCACCCGCTCGGGGTAGCGCGGCTCATAGCCCTTGAACTTCAGGTCGGGATGGCCGCTGGGGATCAGTTCGGACAGTTGGGCCAGCCCCAGCATCCCGTCGACCAGCACCACGTCCTGCGGCTGGGCATGAAGCTGGGCGATGATGAAGTCGCGCAGGTCGTCGGGCATGTCCGCCTGAATCTTGATGCGGACGACCGAGCCCATGCGGCGCTGCTTCAGCGCCTCCTCGAATTCCATGACGAGGTCTTCGGCTTCTTCCTCGATCTCGATATCGGAATCGCGGATCAGGCGGAACAGGCCCTTTTCCAGGATCTCGCAGCCCGGAAACATGTGGTCGATGAACAGCAGCAGCAGGTTTTCCAGCGAGACATAGCGCGTCCGCCCCGGCGTCGAACGCCCGTCCGTCGCCAGCGCCCAGAAGCGCCGCACCTGCGTCGGCACCGGCACCAGGGCGTAGAGGACGCGGTTGTCGCTGTTGCGCCTCAGCTTCAGCGCCAGCGAGAAGCCCAGGTTGGGCAGGAAGGGGAAGGGGTGCGCCGGGTCGATGGCCATCGGCGTCAAGACGGCGAACAGCTGGTTCAGGAACTCGGGCTCCAGACGCTCGCGCTCGGTCTTGGTGATGCGGGCGCGCTCGACGATTTCGATCCCGGCGGCCGCCATCTCCTTGCGCAGGACGCGCCACTGGCGCTGTTGTTCGGCCATCAGGCCGCCTGCTGCGGCATTGACCTGCTCCAACTGCTCGGCGGGGGTCAGGCCGTCGGGCGAGACGACGCGGATGCGCTCGCGGAACTGCCCCTTCAGGCCCGCCACGCGGGTCATGAAGAACTCGTCCAGGTTGTTGGCCGAAATGGACAGGAAGCGCACCCGCTCCAGCAGGGGGTGGCCCTCGTTCGCGGCCTCTTCCAGCACGCGGCCGTTGAACGCCAGCCACGACAGCTCGCGGTTGATGAACCGCTCGGGCGAGGCCATCAGCGCCTCGGACAGCTCCAACTGCGGTGCGCGCGAGGAGGGGACTTCCTCGCCGGTGGTGTCGACGGCGATGGGCGCGATATCGGTCATGATTCCGTTGTCGCGCGCGCCCGTGACGGCTGCAACCGCGATTGTGTCGCGGCGGGCGGGACGATCCCTTTTCGTCATCCCGGAAGCGGCGCAGTCGCTATCCGGGACTGCTGAAAACTCGACGCCAGCGTGCTGGGCGGTCCCGGCTCTGCGCCGCTTGGCCGGGATGACGGGGAGGTGAGCGGGTAGGAGGTTAGGGTTGCTCACCGTCCAGCACTTGCCGCGCCAGCACGCGCGTCACGGGGCGGTGTAGGGCGTCCAGGCGGTCGACCACGGCCTCGGCGGCGTCGGCCGAGCGGTCGATGCGGCGGACTAGATAGTCGATCAGTTCATCGGCCGGGGTGATGTTCCGGCTGGCGAAGGCGCGGCGCAGCATGGCGGCGAAGACGACGTCGTCGGGCGCCTCTATCCCCACGGTGCGGATGGCGTTCAGACGCGAGCGCAGGTCGGGCAGGTCCGTCGCCCACGACGCGGGCGGATCGCGCGATACCAAGAGCAGGGCCCCGCCGCCTGACTGGGTCAGGTTGATCAGGTGGAATAGGCTCTCGTCGTCAGCCTCCTGAGCGTCGTCCAGCAGGACGGGGCGGCCTTCCAGCTCCAGCGGGTCGACCAGGGCCGCCTCGGCCCCGTGCAGGGCGATAGCGCCGGTGCGCTCGACCCAGGCGGCGGCCAGATGGCTCTTGCCGCAACCGGCCGGGCCGAACAGGGCCAGGACGGCGCCGGGCGATTCCGGCCATGCGGCCAGGGTCGCCACGCCCGCTGCGTTCGCCACCGAGATCGCCAGATCCGAGGCGCGCTGGGGCGTCTCCTGCTGCAGCGGCAGGCGCAGTTGTCGGATTTCGGCGGCCGGGGCGTTCATAACGACTGGACCCTAGCCGGGCGGGGGCGCGGGCGTCTCTGTTGATAGGGCGGGATCACGGGGACAACCGGCCTCGCCCTGTGGATGGCGTATCATGGGCGTTTGAGGCGTCAGCCTTGACTTTCGGGGGCGATGATGGGCCTTTCCCCGCTCCTAATTCACGCTGTTCGACAGCCGTTTTCAGACGAAATCCGATATGCACGCCTATCGCACCCACACCTGCGGCGCCCTCCGTTCGACGGATGCGGGCGCGAATGTTCGTCTGTCGGGCTGGATCCACCGCAAGCGCGACCACGGCGGCCTGCTGTTCATCGACCTGCGCGACCACTACGGCCTGACCCAGCTGGTGCTGCACCCCGAGACGCCGGGCTTTGACGTGGTCGAGCGCCTGCGCGCCGAGAGCGTGATCAAGGTCGACGGCGAGGTGGTCCTGCGCGAAGGCTCGACCGTCAACGCCAACCTGCCGACCGGCGAGGTCGAGGTGCGCGTCCTGTCGGTGGAAGTCCTGTCTGAAGCCGCCGAACTGCCGATGCCGGTTTTCGGCGAGCAGGAGTACCCGGAAGAGATTCGCCTGAGCAACCGCTTCCTCGACCTGCGTCGTGAGCGTCTGCACCGGAACATCGTCCTGCGGTCGCGCGTGATCCAGTCGATCCGCACCCGCATGGTCGCTCAAGGCTTCCTTGAGTATCAGACGCCGATCCTGACGGCCTCGTCACCGGAAGGCGCGCGCGATTTCCTGGTGCCGAGCCGGATGCATCCGGGCAAGTTCTACGCCCTGCCGCAGGCCCCGCAGCAGTTCAAGCAGTTGCTGATGGTGTCGGGCTTCGACCGCTATTTCCAGATCGCGCCCTGCTTCCGCGATGAAGACCTGCGCGCCGACCGCTCGCTGGAATTCTACCAGCTCGACGTAGAAATGAGCTTCGTCACGCAGGAAGACGTCTTCCAGGCGATCGAGCCGCTGATGCACGGCCTGTTCACCGAGTTCGGCGAGGGCAAGCCGGTGTCGCCGATCGACGCCGTGCAAACCTTCACCAACGACTTCGGCCAGACGATGGAGCACAAGGGCTTCGAGCGCCTGACGTTCGAGCAGTCGATGAAGTGGTACGGCTCGGACAAGCCGGACCTGCGCAACCCGATCAAGATGCAGGACGTGTCGGATCACTTCCGCGAGGGCGGGTTCGGCCTGTTCGCCAAGATCCTGGGCGCCGACGAGAAGAACGCCGTCTGGGCCATCCCGGCGCCGACGGGCGGTTCACGCGCCTTCTGCGACCGCATGAACTCCTGGGCGCAGGGCGAGGGCCAGCCGGGGCTGGGCTACATCTTCTGGTCGGACGATCAGCAGTCGTGGGGCGGCCCGATCGCCAAGAACCTGGGTCAGGAGCCGACCGAGGCCCTGATGTCTTCGCTGGGTCTGGGCAAGGGCGACGCGGCCTTCTTCGTCGCCGGTCAGCCGGGCGTCTTCGCCAAGTTCGCCGGTCTGGCGCGCACCCGCGTCGGCACGGAGCTGAAGCTGGTCGACGAGGACCAGTTCAAGTTCTGCTGGATCGTCGACTTCCCGATGTTCGAGTGGTCGGAAGAAGAGAAGAAGGTCGACTTCAGCCACAACCCCTTCTCGATGCCGCAGGGCGGCATGGAGGCGCTGGAGACGCAGGACCCGCTGACCATCCGCGCCTATCAGTACGACATCGTCTGCAACGGTTATGAGCTGTGCTCGGGCGCGATCCGGAACCACAGGGCCGAGATCATGCTGAAGGCCTTCGAGATCGCGGGCTACGACGCCTCGGTGGTCGAAGAGCAGTTCGGCGGCATGCTGAACGCCTTCCGCTATGGCGCGCCGCCGCACGGCGGTCTGGCGCCGGGCATCGACCGTATCGTCATGCTGCTGGCGGGCGAACAGGCCATCCGTGAAGTCATCGCCTTCCCGCTGAACCAGCAGGGCCAGGACCTGCTGATGAGCGCCCCGGCCGAGGTCGAGGAGCGTCAGCTGAAGGAACTGTCGATCCGCACCCAGCTGCCGATCAAGGTCTGATCGGCGCTGCAGCGTCGAATTGGAAAAGGGAGGGGGCGACCCCTCCCTTTTTGCATCCGGGCTTCAGTTGCCTGATGAAATGACCAGGTTGCGCTGGCGCGGCGGAACAGGCGGGGCGGGCGGCGCCGGAGGGGCAGGCGGGGTGCGGATGACGCGCACGCCGCTGATACGGCAGTTGCGGGCGGTCATGTCGCCGGGCAGGCGGGTGGCGGCGTCGCCGCACGCCTCGGAGACCTGATCGGCGCTGAGGCCCCGCGCGCGCGTCAGATCCAGACCGCGGATGTCCGTACGGCGCATGGAGGCGCCGCGAAAATCGGTGCGGGTGAAGTCGCCGCCGGACAGGCGCGCGCCGTCCAGATCAGCGTTGCGGAAGGAGGCGCTGTTGAAGTTGCCGCCCGTCAGGTTGGAGGCCTTGATGTCGGCGTTGCTGAAGTCGGCGCCGCTGGCGTTCACGTTGGCCAGGGTGGCGCCGAAAATCTCGGCGTCGTTGAGGCGGGCGCGGGTCAGGACGGCGCTGTTCATGTTCACGCCCTGAAGCTCGGCCCCGCTCAGATTGGCGCCGCTCAGGTCGACGCGGATCAGGACGGCGCCCGTCGCCTCGGCGCCCATCAACTGGACGCCGGTCATCTTGGCGTTGGTGAAGTTCGAGCCGACCATTTCAATGCCGCGCATGTCGGCCCGGCTGAAGTCCGCCCCTGTGAAGTTCGAGCCGACCAGTTCAGCGCCGCGCAGATTGGCGCCGACCAGGGTGGCCTGGGCGAAGTTGGCGCCGGTCAGGGTGGCACCCGACAGGTCGCGGCCCGACAGTTCGCAACGCGTGCAGCTTCCACCCAGCGACACCATGCGGGCGACGTCGCGATCCTGGGCCCAGGTCATGTCCACGGCGCCGGCCGTGGCGGGGGCGGCCGCCATCAGTCCCGTGAGGGCTGAGGCGGCGAGGGCCAGACGGCGCAGGGGAGAAATCGAGCGTTTCATCACCCTTATTGAATGCGCCTTAGTCCGTAAAAACCCTACTTAAATCGCGGTAACGAAGGCGACGCTCAACAGGCGGGAATGCGTAGGCCAGAAGGCAGAACCGTGTTCTGGTCGCCGCAGGCCTGATTGAGCTGCGACTGCGTCAGGCCGCGCGCGCGCGCCATTTCGGCGCCCGACAGATTAGTCCCGTTCAGCTTGGCTCCGGTGAAGGAGGCCCCTTCCAGGAAGGTCCCCACGAAGCTGGCGTTGGTCAGGTCGGCGCCGTTGAAGTTCGAGCTGGACAGGACGGCGCCATAGGCCTCGACATCGCGCAGGTCAGAGCGGCTGAAATTGGTGCGGTTCATCACCGACAGGCTGATATCGGCCTGACGGATGCGGGCGCCGGACAGGTTCAGGCCGGCGCGCTCCATGCCGGAGAAGTCGCCCTGGAACAGGTTGCAGCCCGGGCAGGAGGCGCCGCGACGCACCTGGGCGATCTGCGAGGCGTTTTGCGCCGAGGCGGGCAGGGCCGTCAGGGTCAGGCCGACGGCGGCGAGAAGGGCGATTGCGGGACGGATCATGCGAATGGCTCCAGGCTTTGCGCCTGTTGCAGCAAGAAGCGGGCCGCCGTTTCGGGACAGCCTGTCCCGCTTTGGGCGTCCCGTTTCAGCCCATGAACCTTGTTAGCCCTGAACCTTGGGCGCCGCGCCGCAGGCGCCGCACACGGGCGTCCCGTTCCGGTCCGTCAGCATCAGGTCGCCGCACTCGGGGCATGGACCGGCCTGTACGGACGGCGTCGTGCGCGCAGAGGGCTCCTTGCGGCCGAAGGGGGCGACGATCAGGTTGTCCGGCGCCGCGCCCCGCGCGAAGCCCTTGGAGATGAAGCGGGCGGCGGGCACGGGCTGGGCTTCGGTCGGCCCCCCGTCCATGCCGTCCAGATTGGCGGCCTCGGGCGTCACCTGCGCCAGTTCGCGCCGGTCCAGATAGGAGACGCCCAGTTCACGGAACACATAGTCGAGGATGGAGGTCGCCGAGCGGATGGAGTCATTGCCCGTGACCCGCCCCGACGGCTCGAACCGGGTGAAGACGAAGGCGTCCACGAACTCGTCCAGCGGCACGCCGTACTGCAGGCCGATGGAGATGGCGATGGCGAAGTTGTTCATCATGGAGCGGAAGGCGGCGCCTTCCTTGTGCATGTCGATGAAGATCTCGCCCAGTTCGCCGTCTTCGTATTCGCCGGTGTGGATATAGACCTTGTGGCCGCCCACCGAGGCCTTCTGGATATAACCCTTGCGGCGGTCGGGCAGGCGGCGGCGTGTGCGATCGCGCTCGACCACCTTTTCGACCACGCGCTCGACGGTGCGGGGCGCGGGCTCGGGGGATGCTTCGCGGCGCGGGGCCTCCACCTCGGGCAGGCGCAGGCGGAAATCGGCAGGGGCCTCGGCGCGGCGCAGGACAACGGCGCGGCGGCCGTCCAGCGCGGCATCCGCCAGGGCGCGGGCCAGATCCAGACGATCGGCACGCCAGTCCAGCGTGACGGGCGTCAGATCGGGCGCGTCGCTGAACGGCTCAATGGCGCGGCGCAACTCCGCCTCCAAAGCCTCGCCGGATTGCGACAGCAGCAGCCGCAGGGCCTCAGGCGCGTCGGCCCAGTCGGACAGATCGGGACGGCCGAAGACGTAATCGGCCGCCGCCCGGATCGCCGCCTCGTCAAAGCCCAGACGCGGCAGCAGGGCCTCGCCTGGCGCCAAAGTCAGGCCCAGAACGTCGCCGATGAACCCCTCGTCCAGCACAGGCGGGGCGAAGGCGGCGGCGAAATCCTCGACCGAGGACAGGGCGCGCTCGATTCCTTCGAGCTCGAGATCGGTGAAGCCCAGTTCGCGCAGGCGGGCGTGGCTGACGCCCGGCGCCTCGGCCAGGGTGCGGCGCCCGAACAGATGGCGCTCGGCCGCCTCGACATCAGCGCCCGCGCGGGTCAGGGCTACGGCCAGGGCGGGGCGGAGGCGACATTCGACCTCGCCGTCCGCCGTCTGCCAGACATCCGTCGCCGCGAAGGGCGAGACGCCGAGGCGCAAGGTCAGTTCGGCGTCGTCGGCGAACAGGCTGATGGCCGCATGGCGGCGGCCGTGGGCGCGCAGAGCTTCGACCGGCTCGCCGCGTTCGGTCAGGGCGGCGAGGGTTTCGTCCTTCACCGCCTCCCATTCGGCGCAGGGGCCGAGCCGTGCGGCCAGATCGGCCGAGGCGGCGTTGGCGCAGCGCGCGACCTGTGCGGCCACGGCGGCGGCGGGGAGGGCGGGGGCTGCGGTGTCCTGCGACACGGCCCAGTCCGTCAGGCCGCCCAGACCAAGGGCGATGGGGCGTGCGGCGGCGCAACGGCCCTGCGCGTCCAGCGTCAGGTCCAGCGCCGTGACCAGAAGCTCGGTCAGAGCGGCCAAGGCCGAGTCGAACGCTTGCGGTAAGGCGGCGGCCAGAGCGGGCAGGTTGATCGTCGCGCGGGCGGCCAGAGGCGTATCGGCTGCCGCATCGGCGTCGGCGGGCGTGAAGACGGCGGCGACGGGGCCTGCCAGCGCCGCTTCGGCGACGGCCAGCGCCAGCGGCCCGCCGGCGGCGGCCGTGTCGGGTGACGCCAGCACGATCATCGGCGTATGCGGGGCGACGACGGACGGCGCGGCGGTGCTCGACAGGCCCTCGCTCTTGATGGCGCGCAGGATGTCCGCATCGGCGGCGCCGCACTGGCGCGCGACATGGGCGGCGCGGGTCAGGGCGGGGTTGGAGGCGGGATCGGCGCAGGCCGTCGCGTCGCCTTCACACCGCGCCACGGCGTCAGCCACATTCGACAGCGCCAGAGCCAGCGCCTCGGCGGCCTGACCGGCCAATCGCTCGCGGCGCCAGGCGGCGGTTTGTTCGGCCAGACGGCGTTCGGCCTCGGGCTCGGACAGATCCAGACGAAGGGCGGTTGCGGGGGGCGTATCCGCATCGCGGACGGCCGCCAGACCCAGCAGGACCGCGCCCGTCAATTCCGACTCGAATCGGGCGCACTCGGCGGCGTTGGCGAAGGCGCCGCCCTCGCGCCCTGCGACGGCGAGACGGGCCGCCCAATCGTGCACGGCGCCGTTCAGCGGCAGGTCGGGCTGGGGAGGGGATGATGCATCGGCCCAGTCCATCCACGCTTCGACCTGCACATCGGGCCAGGCCTCGGGCGCCAGCAGGCTCTCGACGGCGTCGGCGCGTTCGATCTCGCGCAGCGCGACGGGGACGGCGGCGGCCAGGGGAGCAAACAGGGGCTTGAAGCGCATCAGGCGTCTCCCACGCTGGAGGTGGAGCGTGTCCTGAAGACAACCTATCGGGCGATCATGACGGCGTTCAATAGATGTTGCGGCTATCGGGGGTGTTGCCCACAAGATGTTGAGGCGTTTCCCGTGCGCTCCGCGCTGGACGTAGGGCGTCGCGGTTTCTATGATCGGCCCGCGCCGCCGGACCTCCCCGGGGCGGTGGATTCGAGTGAGTTCGACGACGTGCTGAGCAAGATCTTCACCTGGTGGAACGGCGCCACGATCGGCACCCTGTTCACCGTTGGCAAACGCGGCCAGCAGGTCGGCACGGACGAGTTCGGCAATCGCTATTACGAATCCCGCGACACCGTCAGCTATGACGGCCGCAAGCGCCGCTGGGTCATCTATGACGGCTATGCCGAGGCGACCAAGGTGCCGCCGGAATGGCAGGGCTGGCTGCGCTACACCTATGACGAGACGCCGGCCGAGCGTCCGCTGCCGCGTCAGGCGTGGGAGAAAGATCACCTGCCGAACATGACGGGCACGCCGATGGCGCGTCGTCCGCAAGGTTCGCTGGCCGCCCTGGGCCAGCGCCCGGCCGCCACCGGCGACTATCAGGCCTGGAGCCCGGAATGAGCCTTCGCCATGTCCTGCTGGCCGGGGTGGTCGTCGCGGGACTGGCGATATCGGGCGCCGGCGTGGCCAGCGTCCTGATGGACCTGCCGCAGGACGCGACGCCGGCTCCGGCCGATCCGATCGGCGACATGCTGCGCGACACCACCCGCACGCCGCTGCAGAATCCGCAGGGCCCGGCGACGCAGCCGCAGCAACCGGTGCCGTCCAACAGCCCGGCCATCGTGATGCCGACCGCGCCCGCCGCGACGTCGCCGACGCCTGTCATCGTGGCTCAGGGCGAGGAAGTGGCGGTTCAGGAAGAAGCGCCGGACGAAATCCCGGTCGAAGAGGTCGCGCCTGCGCCCACGGAACCGGCCTCGCCGCCGGGCGTGCGTCAGCGCCGCCGCATCGCCGTCATCCAGGCGGTGGACAAGACTACGGCCGAGACCATGCGGTTCGAGGTCGAGGTGGGCGGCCGTCCGGTGCGGTTCGGCAGGACCCTTCTGTTCAAGGCCCGCGCCTGCGAGGTCTCGGCCTCCGACGAAATGACCGAGGACGCCATCGCCTATATGGAGGTCGGGGTTCAGCCGCGTGGTCTGGCGGCGCCGACCGAGGCGCGTCAGGTGTTCAAGGGCTGGATGTTCGCCTCATCGCCCAGCGTCAGCGGCCTGCAGCACCCGGTCTATGACGCCTGGGTGGTGGGCTGTAAGGCGTAGGCCACGGCGTCGGCCCCGCTTAGGGGCTCCGTAAAGGCGTCCATGTCGGGCGTGGCCTGCATGGCCCAGGGCAGCATCCGTAAGTAAGCCTCCTGCGGCGTTTCCACGGCGCCGAACTGGCCCAGATGTTCGGTCAGGAACTGGGTGTCCAGCAGCCGCCAGCCGCCCTTTTTCAGGCGCGCGACCAGATGGACCAGGGCGACCTTGGACGCGTCCGTCGCCCGGCTGAACATGCTCTCGCCGAAGAAGGCGCCGCCCAGCGTCACGCCGTAAAGGCCGCCGACCAGCGCCTCGTCCTGCCAGCACTCGATGCTGTGGGCGAAGCCGCGCTGATGCAGTTCGACATAGAGGCGACGGATCGGGGCGTTGATCCAGGTGTCCTCGCGGCCCGGCGCAGAGGCGGCGCAGGCGTCCAGCACGGCCGCGAAGGCCGTGTTGACCCGCACGTCGAACGGCTCGCCCCGCACGGTGCGGCGCAGGCGCGAGGGGATGTGAAAGCGATCCAGCGGTATCAGGCCGCGCTGGTCCGGCTCGACCAGAAAGACGCGCGGATCGTCGTGCGCCTCGGCCATCGGGAAGACGCCCCGCGCGTAGCAGGCGAGCAGCGCCTCCGGTCCGAAGACGTCAGAGGCGCCGCTCGCGCTGAAGCCGGGTTCGTCCAAGAGGGGTTAGGCCTTGGCCTTCTGCGCCGCCGCCCACTTCTCCAGCCAGTGGATGTCATAGTCGCCCGACAGGATGTCCGGCTCCTGCAACAGCTTCTGGAACAGGGGGATGGTGGTGTCGACGCCGCTGATGATCGTCTCGCCCAACGAACGCTTGAGACGGGCCAGCGCTTCCTCACGGTCGCGGCCGTGAACGATCAGCTTGCCGATCAGGCTGTCGTAATAGGGCGGGATCGAATAGCCGGCGTATATGGCGCTATCCAGACGCACGCCCAGACCGCCCGGCGCGTGGAACTCGGTGATCGTGCCCGGCGAGGGGGTGAAGGTGTCCGGGTTCTCGGCGTTGATCCGCACCTCGATGGCGTGGCCCTCGAAGGTGATGTCTTCCTGCTTGAACGACAGCGGCATACCCGCAGCGATGCGGATCTGTTCGCGCACCAGATCGACGCCGGTGATCATCTCGGTGACCGGATGCTCGACCTGCAGGCGGGTGTTCATCTCGATGAAGAAGAACTCGCCGTCCTCCCACAGGAACTCGATGGTCCCGGCGCCCAGATAGCCGATGGCGGCGATGGCCTTGTTGACCGTCTCGCCGATCTTGATCCGGCCTTCAGCGGAAAGCGCGGGAGAGGGGGCCTCTTCCAGCACCTTCTGGTGACGGCGCTGCAGCGAGCAGTCGCGTTCGCCCAGGTGGACGACGTTGCCGTGGCTGTCGGCGATGACCTGGATCTCGATGTGGCGCGGCTTCTGGAGATAGCGCTCCATATAGACGGCGCCGTTGCCGAAGGCGGCCAGGGCCTCGGCCTGGGCCGTCTGCACGGCCTCGACCAGATCGTCGGCCGTCTGGGCCACCTTCATGCCGCGACCGCCGCCGCCGGCGGCCGCCTTGACGATCAGGGGGAATCCGATGGCCTTGGACGCCTCGATGGCCTGTTCGACCGTCTCGACCTCGCCGTCAGAGCCGGGGACGACGGGAATGCCCGCGTCCTTCACCGCCTGCTTGGCGGTGATCTTGTCGCCCATGATCCGGATGTGGTCCGGCTTGGGACCGATAAAGGTCATGCCGTGGGCTTCGATGATCTCGGCGAAGCGGGCGTTCTCGGCCAGGAAGCCGTAGCCGGGGTGGATCGCCTGGGCGCCGGTGATTTCCGCCGCCGCGATGATCGAGGGGATGTTCAGATAGGACTTGGCCGCCGGCGCGGGGCCGATGCAGACGCTCTCGTCGGCCAGGCGCACCCACATGGCGCCGCGATCGGCCTCGGAGTGAACGGCGACGGTGGAGATTCCCATCTCCTTGCATGCGCGGTGGATGCGCAGCGCGATCTCGCCCCGGTTGGCGATCAGGACCTTGGTGAACATGGGGCTCAGGCTTCCAGAACGACCAGGGCTTCGCCGAACTCGACCGGTTGGGCGTCGCCCACCAGGATTTCAGCCACGACGCCGTCGCGCGGCGCCTGGATCGGGTTCATCGTCTTCATGGCTTCGACGATCAGCAGGGTCTGGCCCTTCTTGACCTTGTCGCCAGCCTTGATGAAGGGGTCCGAACCCGGCGCAGGCTGCAGATAGGCGGTGCCGACCATCGGCGACTTCACCTCTTCGCCCGAGCGGGCGACGATGGTGGTGGCGTCAGCGGCCATCGGCGCGGCAGGCGCGGCGGCCGGGGCAGCGTGAGCCACCGGCGCAGGGGCGGCGGCGTACTGGATCGGGGCGGCGGCGACGGTGACTTCGCGCTTGACCTTGATCTTCAGATCACCGCGCTCGACCTCGATCTCGGTCAGATCGGTGTCGTTCAGGATGTCGGCCAGGCTGCGGACCAGTTCGGCGTCGATGTGCTTGTTCTTGTCGTCGGACATGGGGGTCTCTTCTACTTGATCTTCAGACGGCGCGCGGCGGTCAGCCCTTGGCCCCGGCGCGGCGCGCCAGGTCCAGAGCGGCCCGGACGGCCAATTCATAGCTGCGGGGGCCGAAGCCGGCGATCACGCCGGTCGCGGCCAGGGACACATAGGAGTGATGCCGAAACGCCTCGCGCGCGGCGGGGTTCGACAGGTGGCATTCGACCACGGGGATGCTCAGCGTCTTCAGCGCGTCCAGCAGGGCCACCGAGGTGTGGGTGAAGGCGGCCGGATTGATGACCAGGGCGTCAGCCTCAGTCCTGGCTTCCTGAATCCAGTCGACCAGCTGGCCTTCATGATTCGACTGACGGAAAACGACGCGGGCGCCGTCGGCCGCCGCCTCGCACATGGCCTGAACATCGGCCAGCGTCTCGCGGCCATAGATATCCGGCTCCCGAACCCCCAGCAGGTTCAGGTTCGGCCCGTTCAGGACATACAGGGTGAGAGTTTCGGGCATTCGCTCGCAAAACAGGCGCGCCGCCGCGCGGAATCGAGCGCGCGTTGTAGCCCAGGTGGCGCGCGGCGCAAAGCGGGCGAGGAAAATGGGTGACGTAGGGGGAGAGAAGCTCAGGAAAGTGGAACGATGGTGTCGCCGTGTGTGTGGATCCGTCGCCCTATGCGGCAAGCGTGTCGGCCGTCACGAATCTCGAACTCGACAGGCGATCTATCCGCGATGTCGTAGACCGTTATTGCATCGCCTTGTTCTATAACAAGATATCCTGGACTTCCAAACGTACAGCGCCCGCCGCTTGTCTGATGGAAATTGCAGCGAATAGACCCCTTCTCGGTACGGATTAGCCAGTCGCCAATAAGCAAGCTATTTGCAAATTTTTCACGATGAGTGAGCGTTGGCGCAATAGAAGGGCAAGGAACTTGACCTGAAGCTTCTGCACGCACGTATGTCCATAGCATTTCTGGCACAATCGAATGTTGTTCGGCTGAAGCTAATGCAGCGCCCGCGACTATGCTTGCGCTTGCAAGGATCATGGAGTTTACAAGGATATTTAAAGTAAGCTTCATTCCCGTCTCCAAATTCGACGTGTAGACTGGATAATTGATCAGTGCGGTTCAATCAAAAAATTGCGGGTATGCTAAAAGCAGATTTTAACCGAGGGATTTGATGTCTCACGCTTGAACACCCATTATCTGATGTCTCCGAAGAGGCTTTGCCTCTCTACCCAGCATGCTTGGAGCGAACAGTTTGCGTATCGAAGTCAACGGCGAGGCGCGGGACACCGCAGCCACGACCATTCTGGGTCTGGTTCAGGAGTTGTCGCTGGACCCCAAGAAGGTGGCGGTCGAGCGCAATCTGGAGATTGTGCCGCGCTCGCTGCATGGCGAGACGGCGCTGGCCGAGGGCGACAAGATCGAGTTGGTGCAGTTCGTCGGCGGGGGCTGAGGCCGCCCCATGCTCCGCTCATCCCGGCGGACGCCGGGATCCAGTGAGAGTCTCAAGCGCAACTCCTGAAGGGCGTGCCCATAGCCAAAGGACTGGATCCCGGCGTCCGCCGGGATGAGCGGGAAGGGGAGGCCGGGGCATCAAATCCCGCAACGGCGCTTCCCCCCGGCGGCGGGCGGCGCTAGGTCAGAAGCATGACTGACACCGCTCCCCGCACCGACAGCTGGACCGTCGCCGGCCGCACCTTCAACTCGCGCCTGATCGTGGGCACCGGCAAGTATCGCGACTATGCCCAGAACGCGGCGGCGGCCGAGGCTTCGGGCGCCGAGATGGTCACCGTGGCCGTGCGCCGGGTGAACCTGACCGATCCGAACCAGCCGGTGCTGACGGACTTCATCGACCCGAAGAAATACACCTATCTGCCGAACACGGCGGGCTGCTTCACCGGCGAGGACGCGGTGCGGACCCTGCGTCTGGCGCGCGAGGCGGGCGGCTGGACCTTGGTCAAGCTGGAGGTTCTGGCGGACCCCAAGACCCTGTTCCCCGACATGGAAGAGACGCTGCGGTCGCTGAAGCTGCTGACCGCCGAAGGGTTTGAGGTCATGGTCTATTGCACCGACGACCCCGTCTATGCGCGCAAGCTGGAGGACGCGGGCGCCGTGGCCATCATGCCGCTGGGCGCGCCGATCGGCTCGGGGCTGGGGGTGCAGAACCCGATCAATATCCGCCTGATCGTCGAGCAGTCTAAGGTGCCGGTGCTGGTCGACGCGGGCGTCGGCACGGCCTCGGACGCCGCCATCGCCATGGAACTGGGCTGCGACGGGGTGCTGATGAACACGGCCATCGCCGAGGCGCGCGATCCGCTGCTGATGGCCAGCGCCATGAAGCACGCGGTCATCGCCGGGCGCGAATCCTATCTGGCCGGGCGGATGAAGAAGCGGTTCTACGCCGATCCGTCATCGCCGCTGGCGGGGCTGATCTGAAGATGAAGCGGGGCTGACCGAAAGGTCAGCCCTTTTTCTTGGCCGCTTCGATCAGGGCGCCGACCTCGCGCGGGTCGATGCCGGGACTGGCGACGCCGTTGATGAAGAAGGTCGGCGTGCCCTGCAGGCCCAGCGCCGCCGCCGCCGTGTGGATGTCGGTGACGTGGCGCGTCATCTCGGGGGCCGAGATGGCGGCGTTCGCCTTGGTCATGTCGACGCCGTTGTCGGCCAGGATGCGGTCGATGGCGGCGCGGTCCAGCGCGCGCTCGGCCATCAGGGCGTCATAGACGGCGAGGTATTTGCCCTGCTGATGCGCGGCCAGTGCGGCGCGCGCGGCGTATTGAGACGTCACGTCCTCGCCCCGGTCCAGGATCGGCCAGTCCTTAAAGACAAAGCGCACCTCCGGGTGGGCGGCCATCAGGGCGCGGTATTCGGGCGCGACCGCCTTGCAGCCCGGACAGCGGAAGTCGAAGAACTCGATCACCGTCACCTTGGCGTTCTCAGGCCCGAAGGCCGGGTCGCGCGGATCGGCGGCCAGCAGGGTCGGATTGGCGGCGGCCGCGGCGTTGATGCTTTGAACGCGCGATTGGGATTCCGCCGTTTCACGTGCGGCCAGCACTTCGTCCAGCACCTGCGGGTTCTGGATCAGATAGGCCCGCACCCGCTCGCCGAAACCGCCGGTCAGATAGGGCGCCGCCGACAGGGCCAGTGCGACAGCCGACATGCCTGCGGCGGCCCAGCCCAGCGTCGTGCCCGACAGCCCCAGACGCGCCTTCTTCGGCGTGGCGGTCGGGGTCGGTTCGGGGCGCGCGTCTTCAGTCATCAGCATCTCGTCTTATCAGGCAGTGCAGCAGGGGGCGGGAAGGGCTCATTCCCCGCCGGGCGGGATGACGCCGGAGCGGCTGCGCTGTTCATTGCGGCGCTCGGCGTCGGTGATGTCTTTCTCGGTCGCGCCCGAGGCCAGGACGATGTCGGTGGCGCGGCGCCATTCGATGGAGTTGCGGTCCAGCATGTCGCGCGCGCGCATGGCGAACTGGGCCGCCTGTTCGGAACGGCGCAGGGCGAACCAGTATTCAGCCGAGGCCAGGCGCGCCTCGCCCTCCTTGCCCTGGCTGGAGTAGGCCTGGGACAGCAGGCGCCAGGCCAGGTTGTTGTCGCCTTCGAGCGCCAGGGCGCGCTTCAGCTGGTTTTCAGCCTCGGTCAGCCGGGCCGTGTCATTGGTTTCGATCAGGGCGTGGGCCAGGTTGATGCGCAGTAGGGGCGCGTCCGGCTTCAGCTCGACGGAGCGTTCATGGGCGCCGATGGCCTCGGCTGGCCGGCCTTCCTCGAACAGGATCTGACCCTTGAGCTCCCAGAAGTAGGGGTTTTCGGGCTGTTCGGTCAGCAGCACGTCGACCGCGTCCAGGGCCTTCTGCGTCTGGCCGTCGCGATACCAGGCGATGGCGCGGGCGTAGCGGGCGGGCAGGGAAGTGTCGCTCGACGGATAGTCGCGCAAGGTGGCGTTGGGCGCGTCCATGAAGGCGCTGATCTTGGCTACGACGAGGGCGTGTTCAGCCATGCGCTGCGGGCTGTCGCGCTTCTCATAGTTGGAGGCGGCTTCGACGGGGCGACGCAGGGCCTCGATCCGCTGTGACGACAGGGGGTGGCTGCGGAAATAGGGATAGCGCCGCTGATCCGAGAAGATTTCCTGCGAGCGGAAGTTTTCGAAGAACTCGACCATCCCGCGCCCGGATTCCCCGGCGCGTTCCAGCGCGCGGGCGCCGGTGATGTCGGCCTCGCCTTCCTGACTCTGCATATAGCGCAGGGCGCCGAGCGTGCCGAAATACTGGCTGGAGGCCAAAAGGGCCGCGCCCGCGTCCGGGGCGCCCGCGATCGCGGCCAGGGCGCCCAGCGCCATGGTCATGATCATCGGCTGCATCCCGGCGTTCTGGGCGCCGTCGCGCAGGGTGTGGCGGTTCTTGATGTGGCCGGCCTCGTGAGCGATCACGCCCAGAAGCTGATTGGGGCTCTTGGTCCGCAGGATAAGGCCGGTGTTCAACCCCATGATCCGCCCGCGCGTGGCGAAGGCGTTCAGGTCGTTGTCGTTGACCAGCAGGATCTCGACCTCGTTGGGGTCAAGGCCCATCGCGTCCAGCACCGGCTCGGACCAGTCATGGATGATGCCTTCGATCTCGGTGTCCCGGATCAGGCTCTGGGCCTGGGCCGTTGCGGCCGAGGTCAGCACCGCAAGGGCGCAGGCCCCGGCGGCCAGATAGCGCCGGAAGCGGGGTGCGGCGGGGGGCGTCCTGGTCATGAAGAACTCCAGAGCGATCGTCTCCCCCGCAGCTTCCAGCCTAATCGTGTCCGATCAACGGCGCCACCAGCCGCGTTTCGGCTTGGCGGGCGGGGCGACGATCTGGTTCGGATCCTCGGCGATGATGGCGGCGATATCGACCTCAGGCGTCGGCGCCGGGACGGGTTCGGCCAGGACGACGGCTTCCTCGGCCAGCACCTCTTCGATCGCCTGCTCGATGCGGGCGGCCACGGCGGGCGTGACGTCCAGTTCAGCCGGAACCGGCGCCGGTTGTTCGGCTTCGACCTCGGCTTCGGGAGCGACCGCTTCGGTTTCAGCCGCAGGCGTTTCGGCCTGCTGTTCGGCGGCGACCTCGTTCAACTCCTCGGCGATGGCCGAGGTGACCTTGCGGCGCACGCGGCGACGCTTGGGCGCTTCAACGGGTTCCAGCGTCGGGGCGGCCTCGGGGGCGGCCTCGGTCGCGGTTTCGGGCGAGGCGTCGGCCGAAACGGCAGGCGTTTCGTCTTCGATCACCACGGCGATCGGCGTGTCGGGCGAGCCGACAGGCGGCAGGCCTTCGTTGACCGCGCGATCCTCGACCTTGGCGTCGTGCGTCACCTCGCTCCGGCTGCGACCACGACCGCGACGACGGCGCGAGCGGCCGTTGCGGCCTTCGCCCTCGTTCGCCTGTTCGGCGTGAACATCGCGCGGCTCGTCGCTGCGCTCGACATCATCCTCGGCGACGCGTTCGGCGCGCACCGGGGCCGGGTTGATCGGGTCGAACCAGACATAGGGGTCCTGCAGCGACGGCGTACGGCCGCGCACCCACGTGAAGACGTCGCGTTCGCCTTCCTCGCGGACCCGGCGACCGCCGCGACGGCCCCGGCGACGGCGACCGCCGCGCCCGTCATCATCGTCCTCTGCGGCGACGACTTCGGCTTCATCCTCACGACGTCCGCCGCGACGGCGACGGCGGCGACGGCCGCCCCGGCCGTCATCGTCCTGTTCCTGACGGGCGCGGCTTTCGTCGTCGTCCTCGTCTTCGGCGTCCAGTTCGGCCTCGTCCTGATCGTCGCCGAAGTCTTCATCTTCGTCGTGATCCTCGTCTTCATCGGCGAAGGCGCTGTCATCGAAGCCGTCGTCCAGGTCGGCCAGGTCGATGTGGCTTTCCGGCGCGACGAAGTCCTCATTGGTCTCGGTGCGCTCGATCGAGTGCTCGCCCTGGGCCAGGCTGTCGTCGATCTGGATGACGACGTTGAGGCCACGCAACTCCAGCAGGGACTGCAGATAGGCCCGCTTGTGGTTCAGGATATACAGCGCCACGGCGGTCGAGACGCGCAGGTTCACCGAACCCGCGCCGTTCTTTCCGGCCTCGATGTCGACGGCGCGCAGGGTGGTCAGGGCCGCCGATTCGGCCGAGCGGACGCGCCCGGCGCCCTGGCAGCACTCGCAGACCTCGGTCGCGCCCTCGATCACGCCCAGACGACGGCGCTGGCGGCTGATCTCCATCAGGCCAAAGCCGGAGATGCGGCCCATCTGGATGCGGGCGCGGTCCTTGGCCAGGGCGTCCTTGAGGGCTTTCTCAACCGCGCGGTTGTTCTTGCCCTCGTCCATGTCGATGAAGTCGATGACGATCAGGCCGGCCAGGTCGCGCAGGCGCAGCTGGCGGGCGGCCTCGACGGCGGCTTCCATGTTGGTCTTGGTCGCGGTGGCCTCGACGTTGCGCTCCTTGGTCGCGCGGCCCGAGTTCACATCGATCGCGACCAGGGCTTCGGTCTGGTTGATGACCAGATAGCCGCCCGACTTCAGCGGCACGACCGGCTGGTGAATCTGGGTCAGCACCTCTTCGATGCCGTTCGAGGCGAACAGCGGGCGCGAGCCCTGATAGAGGTGGATCTTCTTGGCCTGGGACGGCATCAGCACGCGCATGAAGTCGCGGGCCTGCTTGAAGCCCTCGACGCCCTCGACCTGAATGCCGTCGAAATCCTTGTCGTACATGTCGCGCACGGCGCGGCGGACCAGGTTTTCTTCCTCGTAGATCATCGCCGGGGCGTTGGAGCCCAGCGTCGTCTCGCGGATCGTCGACCATAGGCGCAGCAGATATTCATAGTCGCGCTTGATCTCGGCCCGGGTGCGCTTGGCGCCCGCCGTGCGGATGATCAGGCCCATGCCCTGCGGCACCTTCAGCGCGGCGGCGGCGGCCTTCAGGCGACGACGATCCGAGGTGTTGGTGATCTTGCGCGAAATGCCGCCGCCCTTGCCGGTGTTGGGCATCAACACGCAGTAGCGGCCGGCCAGCGACAGCCAGGTGGTCAGGGCCGCGCCCTTGGCGCCGCGCTCGTCCTTGACGACCTGCACCAGCAGGATCTGACGGCGCTTGATGACGTCCTGAATCTTGTAGCGGCGCATCAGGCGACGCTTCAGGCGTTCCTCGTCGGCCAGGCCGCCGTCCGATTCGCCGTCGTCGCTCTCGCGGCCCAGATCGTCGTGATCGTCGTCATCGTCCGACTGCGCTTCGGCCATGATGGCTTCGCGGTCGGCGACCGGGATCTGATAATAATCCGGGTGGATTTCGTTAAAGGCCAGGAAGCCGTGGCGGTTGCCGCCGTATTCGACGAAGGCGGCCTGCAGGCTGGGCTCTACGCGGGTGACCTTGGCGAGATAGATATTCCCGCGAAGCTGACGGCGCGCGCGGGATTCGAAATCGAATTCCTCAACCTGGCGGCCGTCCACGATCGCGACGCGCGTTTCTTCCGCGTGCGCCGCGTCGATCAACATGGTTTTTGACATGAAGGGTCTCTCTCAGGCGCGCCAGGCCGTGCGCCGCGAGTTCAATCGCGGGAATGGGGGCGGCTCGCCGAATGGAAATGGGGGCCGGGGCGCGCGTCATCCCCTCGCAGAAAGCGAGTGCGGCAAGGTCTTGCCGAAGAGGATCGCAGGCGTAGTGGCCCATAAGGTTGTCGGTCCTGGGTCCGAACGCGCCGATCAGGGCTGCATCCCGAACCCGTTCTCCGGATCGTCGGCCAGGCCGGGCGATCCTCGGAATAGGTGAAAGTCAACGCCGCGAGGAGGGCGCGCCCGGTCCCGCAGAACTGCGGGCGGCGCGATCAGTCGCATGCGGAACTCATAATAGGCACATGCGGCGGAAAATAAAAGAACCGCGACGGTAAGAGGTCTTAACGAAATCCTTAATCTGCGGCGGCATCATGCAGGGACAAACTACAGGGTAACTTCGGTTCATGGCCGGTCGGTGGCGTGACAATCTGGCCCTTTGGGGCGTCCGCGAATGGGCGATGACGGCCGTCGCCGTTCTCGTCGTATGCGCAGTCGTGCTGGCGGCCGGGCGCGGGCTGGCCTTCGGGCCGGACGGAGAAGTCATGCGACTGCGCTTCGGCGGCGACGCCCAGCGCACCCGCATCGTCGTCGATCTGGGCCGCAGTACGCGCGGTCAGGTGATCGAGGACGGGTCGTCCGGGCGGGTCATTCTGGCGCTGTCGGGCGTTCAGCCGGGACGGGGGCTGGACGGTTCAGGCTCGGGGTTGGTGCGCGGCTATGAGGTGTCGGCTTCGGGCTCTTCATCGCGCGTGCGTCTGGACCTCGCGCGCGGCGCCGAGATCGAGCGTCGTTTCCTGCTGCCGCCCGGCGACGGGGTGGACCACTATCGCTATGTCATCGACCTGAAGGCGACAGGCGCAGCCGCTGCGCCCGTCGTCGCCCCGCGCCGCGAGCAGGCCCGTGCTGAGAAGCCCCTGATCGTCATCGACGCGGGCCACGGCGGCCGCGATCCGGGCGCGCAAGGGCAGCATGTTCAGGAAAAGGCCGTCACACTGGCCGCCGCTCAGGAGTTGAAGGCCGCGCTGGAGCGCACGGGCCGTTATCGCGTGCGGCTGACGCGCGATGGCGACGTCTATGTGGCCCACGGCCGCCGGGTTCAGGTGGCGCGCGACGCGGGCGCGGACCTGTTCATCTCACTGCACGCCGACGCCGGTTCTGACCCGGCCCTGCGCGGCGCCAGCGTCTACACCCTGTCCGAACAGGGCGCCGGACGGGCCGTGCGCGAGTTCACCAAGGGCGAAGACTGGCAGCGCGACCTGCGCCTGCCGGGGCGCGATCCCTCGGTCGACCGCATCCTGCTGGACATGACCCAGCGCGCCACCCAGAACCGCTCGGCCCAGTTCGCGCGGGTGCTGCTGACCCATATCGAGGGCGACAACCACCCCCTGCTGCGCCGCAGCCACCGCGACGCGGGTCTGGCGGTGCTGCTGGCGCCTGACGTGCCCGCCGTGCTGCTGGAGATGGGCTTCATCACCAATCCGGAAGACGAGCGCGTCCTGACCGACGAACGCGCCCGCCGCCGCCTGATGCGCTCGGTCGCCGAGGGCATCGACCGCTATTTCCGCGAACCCGCCGCCCCGGTGATGGTCGCAGGCGAGATCGCCGGGGGCTGAGGCTTCAGGCGACCAGCGCCGCCTTCGCCCGCCTGAAGATGTCCTCGAACATCTCGGCGGTCAGTCGGCCGGTGTTCGTGTTCAGCCGCGAGCAGTGATAGCTGTTGATCAGCGTATAGGCGCCGACCCTGCCCTCGACGCCGTGTCCCGCGGGAATGGCCGAGCCGGGATAGCCCAGCGTCCGCAGGATGCTGCGCCGGGACACGTCGCCCAGCGTCACGATCACCTTCAGCCGGGGCAGGGCGGCCAGCCGATCCACAAGGAAGGGGCGGCACGTGTTCTCTTCCGTCGCCGTCGGTTTGTTCTGAGGCGGGGCGCAGCGCACGGCGTTGGTGATCATGCAGTCGATCAGCCGCAGGTCGTCGTCGCCGTTCGGATCATATCGGCCCTCGGCGAAACCAGTCTTCTTCAGCGTGTCGTACAGCAACCAGCCTGCGTGATCCCCGGTGAAGGGGCGGCCTGTGCGGTTGGCGCCGGTGCGCCCCGGCGCCAGTCCCGCGATCAGCAGGCGCGCGTCCGGGTCGCCGAACGAAGGCGCAGGGCCGTTCCACCAGTCCGGGTTCTGGCGCGCGTTCTCGGCCCGATAGGCGACCAGACGCGGGCAGAGGGGACAGTCGCGGGGCGGCTCTGGGTTCAGCCGAGCGCTCACGCGCGGTCGTTCCGATCCAAGGTGCGGGTTACGCCCTGATTCATCGGGGCCTTGGGCTTGCCCACCTCATTGACGATGTCGGCCAGGTCGATGAAGGCGTCGGCCTGACGGCGCAGGTCGTCCGAAATCTGGGGCGGCTGGCTCTTGACCGTCGAGACGACGGTGACGCGCACGCCCTTGGACTGCATGGCCTGCACCAGGCGGCGGAAGTCGCCGTCGCCGGAGAACAGCACGGCGTGGTCCAGGCGCGGCGCCAGTTCCAGCATGTCGACCGCGATCTCCATGTCCATATTGCCCTTGGTGCGGCTGTGGCCCTGAGCGTCGACATAGCGTTTGACCGGCTTGGTCACGACGGTGAAACCGTTGTAGTCGAGCCAGTCGACCAGGGGCCGGATCGGCGAGAATTCCTCGCCCTCGATCACCGCTGTGTAATAATAGGCGCGGATCAGCCGGCCTTCGCCGGTGAAGCGCTGAGACAGTTTCTTGAAGTCCAGATCGCAGTTCAGGGCGCGGGCAGCCGAATAGAGATTGGCGCCGTCGATGAACAGGGCGATGCGGTCGTCGGGGTGGTCGGTCATGCAGAAAAATGAGTCCGTCGGAATGGTCGAGAAAATGAACGCCCGGAACGACGCGGCCGAAACAGCCTTCGATCTGGACGACGCAGTCATCGTCGCCCTTGGCTGCAATGACAAGGGCGCATGGTCGTCCTGCATTGAGGCGCTGGAGGCAGGGCTGGCCCGGTTTCGCGCCGAGGGGGTGGATGTGCTGGCGCGGTCGTCCTGGTGGTCGTCGCAGGCCTGGCCCGATCCGACCGATCCGCCGTTCCTGAATGGGGTGGCGATCGTCAGCACCGCCCAGGACGCCCCCGCTCTTATGCGGACGCTGGCGCGGATCGAGGATGTCTGCGGGCGGGTGCGCACCACGCGCAACGCGCCGCGCACGCTGGATCTGGATCTGATCGCCTATGGGCGGCTGAGCGGCGACCTCGACGGGCTGATCCTGCCGCATCCGCGCGCAGCCCAGCGGCTGTTCGTTATGGGGCCGCTGGCCGAGTTGGCGCCGGAGTGGAGGCATCCGCTCTGCGGCCGGATGGCGCGCGATCTAGCGGATGCAGCCGAGGTCGGGCGCGACGCCTTCCCCCTGCGCGGGGCTTGACGCGGGATGGTCTGTCGGGCGAGGGGAGGGGCGACGGACGCCGATCCGCCTCAATGACGCCTTCGCGGCGTTGCACAATCGGCTTTCAACCTATATTTTGTGCGGTTCTCCCTGCCGCCAGAGGATTTTCATGGCCCGCGTCACTGTCGAAGACTGCATCGAAAAGGTGCCGAACCGCTTTGGTCTGGTTCTGATGGCCGGCCACCGCGCCCGCAACATCGCCAACGGCGCCCCGCTGACGCTGGATCGCGACAACGACAAGAACCCGGTCGTCGCCCTGCGCGAACTGGCCGACGAGACCGTCGTGCCGGAAGAACTGCGCGAGAACATCATCACCACCCTGCAACGCGTCGATGAGCGCACCGAGGCCGAGGACGAAGCCGAAGTCGTGGCCCTGCTGGCCGAGCCGCAGCACATGAACATGGCCGAAGCCGAACTGATCCGCGCGCTGCAGAGCGACCGGGACGGGGGCCAGGAGGAGCGCTACTGACGACCGATCCGGTCACCAAGGTAGCCCGACGGGCGGCGCGGTCTCAAACAGACTCGCCGATGGACCCCGCCGCGAATCTGCAGGACAAGACATCGGCGTCGTCTCTTCCCGAGGCGGCGCCGAAGTCGTCTGAAGGCCCTGCATTGTCTGATACCAAGCGCGCACCGATCATGCGCCAGTTCGAACTGATCGAGGCGGTCAAGGCCTATGACCCGACCGCCGATGAGGCGCTGCTGAACCGCGCCTATGTCTATGCGATGAAGATGCACGGCTCGCAGCTGCGGGCCTCGGGCGATCCCTATTTCGCCCATCCGATCCAGGTCGCGGGCATTCTGACGGACTACCGGCTGGACACGGCGACCATCGTCACGGCCCTGCTGCACGACGTGGTCGAGGACACCTCGGCCACCCGCGACGACATTGCGGACATGTTCGGCGAGGAGATCGCCGTCCTTGTGGAGGGCGTGACCAAGCTGTCGCGGCTGGAGCTTCAGGCCGAGCATACGCGCCAGGCCGAGAACCTGCGCAAATTCATCCTGGCCATTTCGCGCGACGTGCGGGTGCTGCTGGTCAAGCTGGCCGACCGCCTGCACAACATGCGCACCCTCCACTTCGTCAAGCCGGAGAAGCGCGAGCGCATCAGCCGCGAGACGCTGGAAGTCTACGCCCCGCTGGGCCGGTCGATCGGCATCCACTCCATCGCCGCCGAACTGGAAGAACTCGCGTTCGAGCATCTGAACGCCACGGCCCGCGTCGCCATCCAGCGTCGTCTGGAGGCCCTGAAGCTCGAGAACGGCAGCGCCATCGAGGCCGTCTCGCCTGAGATAGAGCGCGTCCTGGCCGAAGCCGGGGTGCAGGCGCGGGTCAAGGGGCGCGAGAAGACGCCCTATTCCATCTGGCGCAAGCTGCAGCGCAAGACGGTCGGCTTTTCGTCCCTGTCGGACATCTACGGCTTCCGCGTCATCGTGGAGAGCGAGGACGACTGTTACCGCGCCCTGGGCGTCATCCACCGCGCCTGGCCGATGGTGCCGGAACGGTTCAAGGACTTCATCTCGACGCCCAAGTCGAACAACTACCGCTCGCTGCACACCACGGTCGTCGGGCCGGGCGGCCTGCGCATCGAGATGCAGATCCGCACCGAGGCGATGGACCGGGTGGCCGAGGACGGGGTGGCGGCGCACTGGCGCTACAAGAATCAGTCCTATGGCTTCGACCGCGAGGCGATGGAGGCCGATGGCGGCCGCGACCCCCTGCTGAACCTGCGCCATCTGGTTCAGGTGATCGAGCACGGAGAGGGTGGCGAAGACTGGGTCGAGCACGCCAAGCTCGAAATGTATCTCGATCAGGTCTTCGTCTTCACGCCCAAGGGGACGCTGATTACCCTGCCGCGCGGCGGGATGCCGCTGGACTTCGCCTATGCCGTCCACACCGAGGTCGGCGACACGGCCGTCGGGGTCAAGATCAACGGCGAGCTGAAGCCCATGCGCACCGCGCTTCAGAACGGCGACGTGGTCGAGATCATCCGCGGGACCAAGCGTGAGATTCCGACCGACTGGCGCAGCCTGACGGTCACGGGCCGCGCCCGCTCAGCCATCCGCCGCCACATTCGTACTTCCGAACGCGAAGAGTTTGTGCGTCTGGGCAAGGCGACGCTGGAACAGACGCTGGAGCGGGCGGGCAAGTCGCTGGGCGAGGTCAAGCTGACCGAGGTGCTGAAGACCTTCGCCATGCCGTCCGAAGAGGACATGTTCGACGCCATCGGTCGCGGCCGCCTGACCGCGACGCGCGTGGCCGAGACCCTGTTCCCGGCGCTGAAGGGGCAACTGAAGGCCGGGCCGGAGCGCAAGCGCATCGGCGAGGAATCGCCGCGTCTGTTCGTGCGCGGCGGCGGGCTGACGCCCGGCGTCAGCATCCATTTCGGCCAGTGTTGCTCGCCGGTGCCGGGCGACCGCATCGTCGGTATTCTTGAGCCGGACAAGGGGCTGACGGTCCACACCATCGACTGCCAGAGCCTTGCGGAGTTCGCCGACGACGATTCCGTCTGGCAGGACCTGCAATGGACGCCGCAGGCCGAGCGCAGCGCGGTCGGGTCGGTCAAGCTGCACGCCACCCTGACCAATGCGCGCGGTGTGCTGGGGCAGGTGGCCTCCATCATCGGCGAGGCGGGCGGCAACATCCTGAACCTGTCGATGGCCCATCGTCAGCACGACTTCTATGACGTCGATATCGACGTGGAGGTCGAGGACGCCCGCCACGCCACCATGATCATTGCGGCGCTGAGGGCCAATCCTTACGTCGATACGGTCGATCGCGCGCGCGGCTGAGCCGCGCCGACGCCGTCCATTTTCTCAAAGGTCGAAATGTCTCCCGAACAACAAAGACTCGCCAACGAAGCCCAGGTGGCTTCGCCCTCCTATCGTCTGGCCGCCCTGGATCAGGACTTCCTGCTGGGCGAATCGATGCGGGGCGTGCGTTTCCTGATGGAATATGAAAAGGCCGAGCAGGCGCTGAAGGCCTGGGGCGTGCGCTCGACCATCGTCGTCTTCGGCAGCGCCCGCGTGGGCGTCAACGGCGACGGCCGCCACGCCTATTGGTACGAACAGGCCCGTCAGTTCGGCCGCATCGCCTCTGAACGCGGCGGCGCCTTCCGGGGCGAGCCGGGCGAGGTGCGCGACAACGTCATCGCCACGGGCGGCGGGCCGGGCATCATGCAGGCCGCCAACCAGGGCGCGCACGAGGCGGGGGCGCCGTCGATCGGCTTCAACGTCACCCTGCCGCACGAACAGTTCCCGAACCCCTGGTCGACGCCGGAGCTGACGTTCCAGTTCCACTACTTCGCCATGCGCAAGATGCACCTGGCCATGCGGGCCAATGCGCTGGTGGTCTTCCCCGGCGGTTTCGGCACCCTGGACGAGCTGTTTGAAATCCTGACCCTGCGCCAGACGGACAAGGCGCCGCCGATCCCCATCGTCCTGTTCGACGAGGCCTACTGGCGCTCGGTCGTCAACTTCGACGCCCTGATCGAGCACGGCATGGTCAAGGCCTCGGACATGGATCTGTTCGCCTTCGCCGACGACGCCGAGACGGTGTGGGCCAAGCTGCTGGAAGGCGGTCTGAAGCCCGGCCACGAGATCAAATAGGGCGCGGGTTGAGGGCGGCCGTCTCAGGGTCTAAGGACGGCGTTCATGAACACTGAAGACGTCCTCAACGAATTCCGCGACGCCGGCGCCTTGCGCGAAGGCCATTTCGTCCTCTCGTCCGGCCTGCACAGCCCGGTCTTTCTGCAGAAGAACCTGGTCTTCATGGACGGCGCTCGCTGCGAGCGCCTGTGCAAGGCGTTGGCGGAAAAGATCGTCGCCACGGTCGGCCCGGTCGATGCGGCGATCTCGCCCGCCGTCGGCGGCATCATCCCCGGCTATGAGACAGCCAAGCACCTGAACGTCCGCTCCATGTACGTCGAGCGCGAGGGCGGCGAATTCAAACTGCGTCGCGGCTTCTCGGTCGAGCCGGGCGAGAAGATCGTCATGGTCGAGGACATCGTCACCACGGGGCTTTCTTCGCGCGAATGCATCGCCGCGATCCAGAAGGCGGGCGGCCATGTCGTCGCCGCCGCCTGCATCGTCGACCGCTCGGGCGGCAAGGTCGATGTGGGCGTGCCCCTGATCGCTCTCGCCTCGATGGAGGTCCCGGCCTATCCAGCCGACGCCCTGCCGCCGGAACTGGCCGCCCTGCCGGTCGAGGATCCGGGCAGCCGCCGGTTGTCGAAGTAGAGAAGAGAGAACGGGATGAAGCGTCAGCGGGTTCGTCTGGGCGTCAATATCGACCACGTCGCCACGGTTCGTAACGCACGCGGCGGCGCTCATCCCGATCCGGCCCGCGCGGCCGAGGCGGCGCTGGCGGCCGGAGCCGACGGCATCACCGCCCACCTGCGCGAGGATCGTCGCCATATCACCGACGCCGACATCGACGTGCTGACGGCCCTGTGCCGCCGCGCGGGCAAGCCGCTGAACTTCGAGATGGCGGTGACGGAAGAGATGCTGGCCATCGCCCTGCGCCACACGCCGCACGCCGCCTGTCTGGTGCCTGAACGCCGCGAGGAGGTCACGACCGAGGGCGGTCTGGCTGTGGCCGGTCATGAGGCCCGCATCGCCCCAGTGGTGAAGGCCCTGTCGGACGCCGGAATCCGCGTCAGCCTGTTCATCGAGCCGTCCGAGGACCAGGTCGAGGCCGCAGCCGCCGTCGGCGCCCAGGTGGTGGAGTTCCACACCGGCCGCTATTGCCTGCTGGGCGATCCGGCCGAGCGTGAAGCCGAGTTCGAGCGTATCGCCGCCGCCGCTGCCCAGGCCGATATTCTGGGGCTGGAGGTCCATGCGGGCCACGGTCTGAACTACGCTACGGCGGGGTCGATCCTGGCCATTCCCGAGATCGTTGAACTGAACATCGGCCACTTCCTGATCGGGGAGGCGGTCTTCGTCGGGTTGGACGCCGCCATCCGCCGGATGCGGGCGGCGATGGACGAGGCCACGCTCGGGGCCGGGTCGTGATTATCGGCGTCGGCGCCGATCTGTCGGACATCCGGCGCATTCAGGCGTCGCTGGACCGTTTCGGCGACCGTTTCAAACAGCGTGTCTTCACCGAACTGGAGCGGACCCGTTCGGACCGGAAGGCCGACCCGGCGTGGAGCTACGCCAAGCGGTTCGCGGCCAAGGAAGCCTGCGCCAAGGCGCTGGGCACCGGGATGCGCTCCGACGTCTACTGGCGCGACATGGGGGTGGTGAATCTGCCGTCCGGCCAGCCGACCCTGGCCCTGACCGGCCACGCGGCCGAGCACATGGCCGGTCTGACGCCGCCGGGTCACGAGGCGCGCATCCACCTGACCCTCAGCGACGAACATCCCTATGCGCTCGCCTTCGTGGTGATCGAGGCCCTGCCCAAGGCCTGACGCCGCCGCGAAGGTTGCGGTTCCTTCATCATCCAAAGTCTTGCTCGCGGCGATTTCAGAGACTACGCCTCGACCTTCAAACCCCGCGTTCGGCGGGGGATTCGAGCAGACGATGAGCGACGACCCCAAGGCGAACGGCGCAGCGGCCGATCCAGCCCTCGATCCGGCTGACCAACGGCCGATCTGGAGCGACGACGGCGACGCGCCCTTCGACATGGGGGATGACCCCGAGGCGCTCGACAGCGAGACCCCGATCTATGCGCCCCGGCGCTCCAGGAAGGCCAAGCGAGTGAAGAAAGAAAAGTCCGCGAACAACGAAACGGTCGAGATCATCAAGACCGTCGTTTTCGCCCTGCTGATCGCGCTGGTGCTGCGGGTGCTGCTGTTCCAGCCCTTCACCATCCCCTCGGCCTCGATGGAGCCGAACCTGTACGAGGGCGACTACATCGTCGTGTCGAAGTGGTCGTACGGCTATTCCAAGCACTCGATCCCGTTCAGCCCGCCGGTGTTCAACGGCCGCATCCTGGGGCGCGAGCCTGCGCGCGGCGACATCGCCGTGTTCAAGCTGCCGCGCGACAACAAGACCGACTACATCAAGCGCGTGATCGGCCTGCCGGGCGACAAGGTGCAGATGATCGCCAACAAGCTCTACATCAACGGCGCGCCGGTTCAGGACGTGGTGGTCACTCGCGCCGAGATGGCGGACATGTTCGGCCCGCGCGCCGTGACCCAGGTGCGCGAGACCCTGCCCGGCGGCAAGAGCTTCATGACCCAGGACTTCGGCCCCGGTAACGAACTGGACGACACGCCCCTGTATGAGGTTCCGGCCGGCCACTACTTCATGATGGGCGACAACCGCGACAACTCCATCGACAGCCGTGTCGAGATGTCCTCGGGCGTGGGCATGGTTCCGGCCGAGAATCTGGTCGGCAAGGCCGAGATCATCATGTTCTCGTGGACGCCGGGCGCCTCGCTGTTCAACCCGGTCAGCTGGTTCGCCAATGTGCGCTTCAGCCGGTTCTTCAAGATCCTCGACTGATGGCGGGCGGACGCACGAATGTGCGCGCCGAGGCCGTGGCGGCCCTGCGTCGCCGTATGGGGCATGACTTCAAGGACGCCTCCCTACTGGAGCATGCCCTGACGCACTCCAGCGTAGGCGAGGGCGCCGGGCCGCAGGTTCCAGCCGACAATGAGCGGCTGGAGTTCCTGGGCGACCGGGTGCTGGGTCTGCTGGTCGCGGACCGTCTGGTGCGCGACTTCCCGGCGGCGGACGAGGGGCAGCTTTCGGCCCGCCTGCACGCCCTGGTGGACAAGAGCGCCTGCGCCCGCGTGGGTGACCGGCTGGGCGTCGGCGACGCCCTTCGCCTGTCGCCGGGCGAGACCAAGACCGGCGGCCGCAGAAAGGCCGGAGTCATCGCCGATGCTGTTGAGGCGATCCTGGCGGCTGTCTATCGCGACGGCGGCCTGGTCGCGGCTCAGGCCGTGTTCGAGCGCGCCTGGGCCGAAGAACTGGCAGCGCCCCCGGCGCCGGCCATCACCAATCCCAAGTCCGCCCTGCAGGAATGGGCGCAAGGCCAGGGCCGCCCGCTGCCGACCTATGCGGTGGTCCAGCGCACCGGCTCGGACCACGCGCCGACCTTTACGGTCGAGGCGACGGTGACAGGATATGAACCCGCCCGAGCTCAAGGGCGTTCGCGACAGGAGGCGGAAAAGGCCGCAGCCATCGCTCTTTTGAAACGTGAAGGCGTGATTTGACCGAAACTCCCGAAACCACCGAGATCAGCAACCAGCACGCGGGTTTCGCCGCCATCATCGGCGCGCCCAATGCAGGCAAGTCGACGCTGGTGAACCGGTTGACGGGCTCCAAGGTCTCCATCGTCACCCAGAAGGTGCAGACCACGCGCTTTCCCGTGCGCGGTATCGCCATCAAGGGCGACGCCCAGATCGTCCTGGTGGACACGCCCGGCATCTTTACGCCGCGCCGTCGCTTGGACCGTGCGATGGTCGCCTCAGCCTGGGGCGGCGCGCAGGACGCCGATGTCGTCGTCCACCTGATCGACGCCCAGTCGCATATCGACGCCGAGGGCCGTGAAGGCACGCCTGCCGACCGTCGCTCGGCCGAAGACACCGAAACCATCATCGCCAACCTGCAGGCGACGGACACCAAGGTCATTCTGGCGCTGAACAAGATCGACGGGATGCGCCGGGACACCCTGCTGGCCCTGTCGCAGCGCCTGTTCGAGACGGGCGTCTATTCCGAGGTCTTCATGATCTCGGCGCTGAGCGGCGACGGTGTGGACGATCTGATGACGCGGTTGGCGATGGCCATGCCGGAAGGCCCGTGGCTGTACCCCGAAGACCAGTCGGCAGACGTGCCCCTGCGCGTTCTGGCCGCCGAGATCACGCGCGAGAAGGTCTATCTGCGCGTGCACGAGGAGCTGCCCTATTCGGCGGCGGTCGAGACGACCAGCTTCGAGGACCGCGCCGACGGCTCGGCCCGCATCGAGCAGACCATCTATGTCGAGCGTGAAAGCCAGCGCCCGATCGTTCTGGGCAAGGGCGGCCAGACCCTGAAATGGATCGGTCAGAAGGCGCGCGAAGAGCTGATCGAGATCCTGGATCGGCCCGTTCACCTGTTTTTGACCGTCAAGGTCGATCCCAAATGGCAAGACTCAAAGGCATTGTACGCCCAGTTCGGCCTGGAGTTTGACGTCTAGTCTCGTGTTCATCGTTCCCAAGACCGCGGGCGGCAGGCCCTGGTTTCTCGGCTCGCTCGTCGCCGCCGGCCTGATATCGGCCGGGGCGGGCGCGTGGTTCCTCAACGCTGTCGCGCCGGAGACCCAGGCGGCGGTCGTCAACCAGCCGGCTACGCCGAAGCGCCCGCCGGTCGAAGTGGTCGAGGCCCTGCCGCAGTTGAAGGAACGGCTGGATCACCTGGCTGCGGCCAAGCAGTTCACCGGCGCCGTCCTGGTGGCCAAAGGCGATCAGGTCTTGTTCCGCCAGGTCTACGGCAAGGCGAACTATGAGCAGGACACGCCGTTCGCACTGGACACCCGCTTCCGCCTGGCCTCGGTGTCCAAGCAGTTCACGGCCGTCGCTGTCCTGAAGCTTCAGGACGAGGGTAAGCTGTCGGTTGACGATCCCGTCTGCAAATGGATCGAGCCGTGCCCCGCCGCATGGGAGCCGCTGCGCATCCATCACCTGCTGTCGCACACCTCGGGCATCCCGGACCTGATGGCTCAGGCCGAGTGGGGGCGCATTCGCGTCACCCGTCGCACGCCGCAGGAACTGACCGAGACCTCGGCCCGCTATGGCCTGCAGTTCGAGCCGGGAACCAAGATCCGCTACAATAACGCCGCCTTCAACCTGGCCGCCGTGATCGTGGCCAAGGCCAGCGGCATGGCGTTCGAAGACTATATGGAGCAGTCCATCCTCAGGCCGCTGGGCATGAAGGACACCGGCTCGGACGTGAACGACGACGCTCAGGGACTGGCTATGGGCTACGGCCTGTTTCCGGCCGGGCTGACGCCGCAGCCGATCGCCAACGTCAGCATCGTGGCGGGGGCAGGGGCGCTTTACTCGACGCTGGATGACATGCTGGCCTGGAACCGTGGCCTGCATCAGGGCCATGTGCTGAGCCAAAAGGCCTATGCCGACCTGATCGCCGACCACGCGCCCGACGACATGCCTGAGCGTCGCGGGCCGCACCGCGCCTATGGCTATGGCCTCTATGTCAGCGCTCTGGGCGAGCGGACTTCGGCGCCGTTCAGCGACCGCCAGATCTATCACACCGGCAGTTGGGCGGGTTTCCGCAACCTGGTGTCCTATCAGCCGGATCAGGAGGTGACGGTGGTGGTGCTGTCGAACAACTACCACCTGCGCGACCTGGTGCTTTTGCTCAATCAGCAGGCCATGGCCGAGGCTCTCGGTCGCCCGGTCCCGGCCGCGCTGGCCCGCTAGGGCGACGAAGGCCGATCAGGCCTTCATCGACCCCGTCTCGATATAGCGCTGGTGCCATGACAGCGCCTCGGTCAGCAGGTGCGGCGACTGCAGGCCGTATGACCCTTCCAGCGCGCGGTCGTAATAGGCCTTCAGCGCGTCGCGATAGTCGGGGTGGGCGCAGTTGGCGATGATGACCCGCGCGCGTTGCTTGGGCGACAGGCCGCGCAGGTCGGCCAGTCCCTGTTCGGTGACGATGACCTGCACGTCCTGGGTGATATGGTCGACGTGGCTGGCCATGGGGACGATGGCCGAGATCTTGCCGCCCTTGGCCGTCGACGGCGTGACGAAGCAGGAGATGTAGGCGTTGCGCGCAAAGTCGCCCGAACCGCCGATGCCGTTCTGGATGCGCGACCCCATGACGTGGGTCGAGTTGACGTTGCCGTAGATGTCGGCCTCGATCAGGCCGTTCATGGCGATGCAGCCCAGGCGGCGGATGATCTCCGGATGGTTCGAGATTTCCTGCGGGCGCAGGATGATCTTGCCGCGGAACTGCTCCATGCGGCTGTTCAGGTCGGCGGCGGCCTCGGGGCTGAGCGAGAAGGCGGTGGCCGAGGCGACGGTCAGCTTGCCCGAGTCCAGCAGGTCCAGCATCCCGTCCTGCAGCACCTCCGTATAGGCGGTCAGGTTCTCGAACGGACTGTCGGCCAGCCCCGCCAGCACGGCGTTGGCGACATTGCCGACGCCCGATTGCAGCGGCAGCAGATGGGCGGGCAGGCGGCCCAGCTTCACCTCGTGCTGCAGGAACTCGATCAGATGCCCGGCGATGGCCGTGGCGCTGGCGTCCGGCGCGGCGAAGGGCAGGTTGCGGTCGGGGCTGTCGGTCTCGACGATGGCGGCGATCTTCGACGGATCGACGCGGAAGACCGTCTCGCCGATCAGGTCGGTCGGCCTGGTCAGGGGGATCGGCACGCGCGCGGGCGGCAGGGCGGTGCCGTAGTAGATATCGTGCATCCCCTCCAGCGCCGCGTTCTGCCAGCTGTTGACCTCCAGGATGATGCGGTCAGCGCGATCCAGCCAGGTCTTGTTGTTGCCGATGGACGACGAGGGGATCAGCGCCCCGTCCTCACGGATGCCCGAGACTTCGACCACCGCCGTCTCCAGCGGGCCGAGGAAACCCTGCCAGGCCACCGGCGCCACCTGCGACAGGTGCATGTCGAGGTATTCCATCTCGCCTTTGTTGATCTTCTCGCGGGCGATGGGGTCGGAGTTGTAGGGCAGGCGGAACTCGATGCCGTCAGCCTTGGCCAGGGCGCCATCCAGTTCCGGGCCGGTCGAGGCGCCGGTCCAGACCTTCAGCCGGAACGGATTGCCCGCCGCGTGCTCGGCCTCGATCCGCTCGGCCAGGGCCATCGGCACGACCTTGGGATAGCCCGAGCCGGTGAAGCCGCTCATGCCCACGGTCGAGTTCGCCGGGATCAGGGCGGCGGCGTCCTGGGCGGACATGATCTTCGACTTGAGGGCGGCGTTACGGACGCGGGACATCGCAAACCTGACGACTGGAGCCCGGAAGGGCTCGGAAAACGTAGCGGACATAGGCGCCGCATCACCCTGATTCCAATACGGCTTTGGTCGTAACAGTCTGTGATCACAAAGGCGTTAGCAGGCCGGGACAGATCAGGGATGCGACAAGGCGCGCCGTACTTCCCCCGCTGACGGAACAGGACTAGAACAAAGCCATGATCACCGCCGCCCTGATGATGCTTCAACTGTCCGCCGCGTCCGCAGAGACTGCGCCTGTCGAGCGGACGCTGGACGCCATGCACGCCGCCGCCTCGGTCGCGGACGGCGAGGCCTATTTCGCGACCTTCACGCCGGACGCTCGCTTCATCGGCACCGACGCGACCGAGCGGTGGAGCCTGCCGGAGTTCCGAGCCTACGCCACGCCGTACTTCTCTCAAGGCAAGGGCTGGACCTATCGGCCGACGGCGCGGACCGTGACCATCGCCCCGATCGACTGCCGCTGCGTCGCCTGGTTTGACGAGGTGCTGGACAATGACGCCTATGGGACCACGCGCGGTTCGGGCGTGCTGCGCCTGACCGACGACGGCTGGAAGATCGAGCAGTATGTCCTCAGCTTCGCCGTGCCGAACGACCGGGCGCGCGCCGTCGTCGACGCCATCAAGGCCGACTGATGGAGGTTCAGGACGACGCCTTCGTGCTGTCGGCGCGGGCGCATGGCGATACGGGCGCTGTGGTCGACCTGCTGACCGAGCGGCACGGCCGCCGCGCCGCCTATGTCGCGGGCGGGGCGTCGCGCCGGATGCGGCCCTTCCTTCAGCCCGGCGCGCGGGTCGTGGCTGATCTGCGGTCGAGGACTTCGGATCAGTTGGGCTCGGCGCGGCTGGAGCCGGTGGGCGAAGGTCCGGCCGCCCTGTTCGACGACCCGCTGGCCCTGACCGGGCTGAGCGCCGCGGCAGCGGTGGCGCAGGGCGCCCTGCCGGAGCGGGAGCCGCACCCCGGCGCCTTCTACGCCTTCGAGGCGCTGATGGGGGCCTTCGCCGTGCCGGAGGTCTGGCCCGCCATCTTCGTGCGGTTCGAGGCCGGGTTGCTGGAGGATCTGGGGTTTGGTCTCGACCTGTCGCGGTGCGCCTCCACGGGGTCGATGGACGATCTGGTCTGGGTCAGCCCCCGCACCGGCCGCGCCGTCAGCCGGGAGGCGGGCGCGCCCTATGCCGACAAACTGCTGACGCTGCCGCCCTTCATGCTGGGCGCGCAGGCCGGGCTGGGCGAGGGGGACGTGAAGGCGGGGCTGGAGTTGACGGGACATTTTCTTGAGCAGTTCGTCTTCCACGCCCTGAACCGGCCGCTGCCGCCCGCGCGCGTATGGATGATCGACAAACTGGGCGAGGCCGGACGACTGTAACTCCCCATACCCGATCATCCCGGCCTTCGCCGGGATGAGTGGAGAGGGTTAGAGCCGGGACAGCCCCGCAATCGCTTCGCGGGTTTCCCTTTCCAGCATCGCGACCAGTTCGGCGGCAGGCAGCAACCGGCCCAGCGGCGCAGCTTGCCCGGCCCAGTGCGGGGCATAGCCGTTGTCGTCCTTGGCCCTGGCCGCCGCGTTCAGCGCCTTGCCGAGGTCGTAGGCGTAAGGATAGGCGGCGATCTTCACTTCATCGGCGCGGCGCATGAAGGCGTTCTCGATCCCGCGCGCCGGACGGCCGGAGATGGCCGCGCTGACCCGGGTACGCCCGGCCTCCGCCCCCGACAAGACCGCCCGATAGGCCGCATCCGCCGCCGATTCCGGGCACAAGGCGAAAGCTGTGCCCATCTGCGCCCCGGCCGCGCCCAGCGCCAGCGCCGCCGCTATCCCGGCGCCGTCCATGATTCCGCCCGCCGCGATGACCGGAACCGGCAGGTCGCGCGCCAGCATGCGAGTCAGCGGCAGGGTCGCAAAGCGCGGATCGTCGACCGGGTCGAAGACGCCGCGATGGCCGCCCGCCTCGACTCCTTGGGCGACCACCATGTCGAACCCGGCGGCGACGGCGGCGCGGCCTTCCTCGGGCGTGGTGGCGCTGGCGATCAGGATGCTGCCCGCCGCCTTCAGCGCCGCGATCTGGTCGGCGCGCGGCAGGCCGAAATGGACGCTGACCACGGCGGGCCTTTCCTCGACCAGCACGGCCAGCTTGGCGTCGTCAGTCAGGAAGCTCTGGTAGATGTCGTTGAGGTGCTCGGGCGGGGCCGCGCCGAACTCACTGAAGATCGGGCGCAGGCTGTCGATCCATGCCGCGTCGCGCACCGGATCGGCCGCGATCGGCGTATGGCAGAACAGATTGACGTTGAACGGCCGGTCGGTCAGCGCCTTCGCCGCCCGGATGGCCTTCCGGCTCGCCTCGGCGTCGATGGCCCCCAGGGCGATGGAGCCCAGCGCCCCTGCGTTCGACACGGCGGCGGCCAGTTCAGCGGTCGAGGTTCCCGCCATCGGCGCCTGGATCAGGGGGACGGTCAGGCCGAGGCGATCGGTCAGGGCGGTCTTCATCGGGGCTCCTTCGCGCGTTTCTGCACAGATAGGCGCTGACAATCCCGGCGTCAGGCCCCGGCTGCGCTAGACTTTCCTCGTCCGATCATTGATTCGAAGTCGCATGACCATCCACACCCCGACGCCCGACGGCGGCCGCATCGTCGAAGAACCGATGGGCGAGGCGCTGTCGCGCCGCTATCTGGCCTACGCCCTGTCGACCATCACCAACCGCGCGCTGCCCGACGTGCGCGACGGCTTCAAGCCGGTGCACCGGCGGATCATGTACGCCATGCACCAGATGCGGCTGAACCCGCAGGCGGCCGCGCGTAAATGCGCCAAGGTCGTCGGCGAGGTGATGGGCGGCTATCACCCGCACGGCGACGCCTCCATCTATGAGGCGCTGGTCCGCCTGGCTCAGGACTTCGCCCAGCGCTATCCGCTGGTGGACGGCCAAGGGAACTTCGGCAACATCGACGGCGATAGCGCGGCCGCCATGCGCTACACCGAGTGCAAGCTGACGCCCGCCGCCGTCCTGCTGCTGGACGGCATCGACCAGGACGCGGTCGACTTCCGCCCCACCTATGACGATCAGGACGAAGAGCCGGTGGTCCTGCCGGCGGGCTTCCCCAACCTGCTGGCCAACGGGTCGTCGGGCATCGCCGTGGGCATGGCGACCTCCATCCCGCCGCATAATGTGGGCGAACTGATCGACGCCTGCCAGTTGCTGCTGGAGCGGCCGGACGCGACGACGGTCGACCTGATGCAGATCGTGCCGGGACCGGATTTCCCGACCGGCGGCGTGTCGGTCGAGAGCCAGGCCGCCATTCTGGACGCCTATGAGACCGGTCGCGGCGGCGTGCGTCTGCGCGCCAAATGGGTCGAGGAAAAGCTCGATCGCGGCGCCTATCAGATCGTCATCACCGAGATGCCGTACCAGGTGCAGAAGTCGCGTCTGATCGAGGCTCTGGCCGACCTGATCGAGAACAAGAAGGCGCCCCTGCTGGGCGACGTGCGCGACGAGTCGGCGGAGGACATCCGCCTGATCCTCGAACCGAAGAACCGCACCATCGAGCCTGAAATGCTGATGGAAAGCCTGTTCAAGCTGTCCGATCTCGAGGTGCGCTTCCCCATCAATATGAACGTGCTGGACGCCACCGGCACGCCGCGCGTCATGGGGCTGAAGGACTGTCTGCGGGCCTTCCTGGATCACCGCCGGGTGGTGCTGAACCGCCGCAGTCAGTGGCGCATCGCCCGCGTCGAAAAGCGCCTGCACCTGTTGGAAGGCCTGCGCATCGTCTTCCTGAACCTGGACGAGGTCATCCGCATCGTCCGCGAGGAAGAGCAGCCCAAGGCGGCCCTGATCGCGACCTTCGGACTGAGCGAGCTTCAGGCCGACTTCATCCTCGACACCCGCCTGCGTCAGTTGGCCCGTCTCGAAGAGATGACGATCGAGAAGGAATTCAAGGAGCTGTCGGAAGAACTTGCTGCGTTGCAGGCGCTGACGTCTTCCGAGGCCAAGCAGTGGAAGGCGATCGGCAAGGAACTGGAGGCCGTGCGCAAGGCGCTGATCTCGCCGCGCCGCACCTTGATCGGCGAAGCGGTCGACGCCTCGGCCTTCGTCGCGCCGGAAGCCTTCATCCCGCGCGAAGCAATCACCGTCATCCTGTCGGATCGCGGCTGGATCCGCGCCGCCAAGGGCAAGGTCGACGATCCCTCCGAGCTGAAGTTCAAGGAAGGCGACAAGCTGGGCTTCCTGATCCCCGCCTATACGACGGACAAGCTGTTGGTAGGGGCATCGGACGGGCGCATCTTTACCATCGGCGCCGACAAGCTGGCTTCCGGGCGCGGACATGGCGAGCCGTTGCGCCTGATGATCGACCTGGACGAGAAGGCCGACATCATCAACGTCGTGGCGCATGAGCCCGATGCGAAGCTGCTGATTGCCTCGAAAGCGGGCTATGGCTTTGTGGCGCCCGAGAACGATTTGCTGGCCCAGAAGCGCGGCGGCAAGCAGGTGTTGAACGGCGAGATGCTGGTCATGCTGCGCGTGCCCTCGAACCCGCAGGCCGACCACGTCGCCGTCATCGGCGAGAACATCAAGACGCTGGTCTTCCCCCTGGCCGACCTGCCCGAAATGGGCCGTGGCAAGGGCGTGAAGTTGCAGAACTACAAGCAGGGCGGTCTGGCCGATGTGACGGTGTTCAACGCCGAGGCCGGGCCGGAATGGGTCGATGGCGGCGGCCGCCGCCGCAACTGGCCGGACTGGAAGGACTGGCTGGGCAAGCGCGCCGGGGCGGGACGGCAGGGTCCGCGCGGGCTGCGGAAGTTCCGCTGAGCTAATATTGCGCCGTCATCCTCCGGCGCTCCGTAGGAGCGACCGGGGGACCCAGCGGCGCCGCGCGATGGCGCGGCGAAAGATGCGGGCTCGCCGTTGACAGGTTCACGCTCTCGCGTGCCGCTGGGTCCCCCGGTTCCGCGCTGTGCGCGGCCCGGAGGATGACGAAAGACCAGAATGCTCTGGTTTTGGGCTTTAGTGACGCCGAATTCACTGGTTGGCAGCCCCTGCGCCATCCATAGTTCCTTGAAACTCTGGAGGAGGCTCAATGATCACCCTGATCATCATCGGCGTCATCGTCGCCATTCTGCTGTTCGTCGTGGTCGGCGCCTATAACCGGCTGGTGAAGCTGGATCAGACCGCCAACCAGTCGTTCGCTGACATCGACGTGCAACTGAAGCAGCGTCAGGACCTGATCCCCAACCTTGTCGAGACGGTGAAGGGCTACGCCACGCACGAGCGCGGCACGCTGGACGCTGTGACACAGGCGCGCGCCGCCGCCGCGGGCGCTCGCACGGTTGATGAAAAGGTGCAGGCCGAGAACATGCTGACGGCGACGCTGGGGCGCCTGTTCGCTGTGTCCGAGGCCTATCCCGACCTGAAGGCCAACACCAACTTCCAGCAGTTGCAGATGGACCTGTCGGACATTGAGAACAAGCTGGCCGCCGCGCGTCGCTTCTTCAACAACGCCGTCAGCGAGTTTAACGCCGTGCGCCGCCAGTTCCCGACCGTGCTTTTCGCCGGGATGTTCGGCTTCGGCGCCGACAAGCCTTTCTTCGACGTGGGCGAGAGCGAGCGCGCGAGCCTGAACGCCGCGCCGCCGACGGTGAAGTTCTAAGCCCCAATGGCGGTTTTCGGTCAGGCCGTCGGCCTCAAGACCCATATCTGGCAGAATAATGCCCGGTCAGCGATCCTGTTGGCCGGGTTCCCGGTGCTGCTGGTCGGCATATTGTTCGGCGTTCAGGTGCTGATGATGGGGTTCGGCCTGCTGCCCAATTCGGGCGGGGATTTGGGGCAGGATTTGGCGCTGGCAGCTTCGATGCTGGGCTGGACCGTCCCCTTCGCCGCCATCGCTGCGGCGATCTGGTTCGTCATCGCCTATTTCGGCAACCAGATGATGATCGACGTCATGACGGGCGCGCGAAAGGTCGAGCGTCGGGTCGAGCCTGAACTCTACAACCTGCTGGAGAATCTGGCGATCTCGCGGGGGATGAAGACGCCCGCCCTGCGCATCATCGAGAGCCCGTCGCTGAACGCCTATGCGTCGGGCCTGCATGAGGGCAACTATAGCGTCACCGTCACGCGCGGCCTGATGCAGACCCTGAGCCGGGATGAGATGGAGTGCGTCCTGGCGCACGAACTGACGCACGTCATCAACAAGGACGTGCGGACCATGGTGATCGCCTCGATCTTTGCCGGCATCATCAGCGTGATCGCCGAACTGGTGTTCCGCAGCCTGTTCTACATGCGCGGCGGGCGCGGGCGGGACAACAAGAACGCCATGCCGTTGATCCTGATCGGCCTGGCCATCGGGGTGATCGGCTTTGGTCTGGCGGCGGTGATCCGCATGACCCTGTCGCGGACGCGTGAATATGTCGCCGACGCCGGGGCGGTGGAGTTGACCAAAAACCCGGACGCGATGATCTCGGCGCTGAGAAAAGTGTCGGGCCAGTCGAAGATCGAGGCGCCGGACGAACTGCGCGGCATGTTCCTGGACAATACGGCCGAGAAGACGGGTTTTTCGGGCCTGTTCGCGACGCACCCGCCGATTGAGAAACGCATCGCGGCGCTGGTGCAGTTCGCTGGCGGCCGTGATGATGGCCCCTGGGGCGGGGCGTCCCAAGCCACGGGCACGGCGGTGCCGACGACGTAATTCCTTCTCTCCCTGTGGGAGACGGGCCTTACAGCCGCTCCCAGCCCCAGGGGCGCAGAGCCTCCAGCGGGCGGAACTCGGCCTTGTAGTCCATCTTGGGCGAACCCTGGACCCAGTAGCCGAGGTAGACATAGGGCAGTTCCACCGTCTCGGCCTGTTGCAGGTGGTCCAGGATAGCGAAGCGGCCCAGACTGCGGCGCTCCATATCCGGGTCGAAGAAGCTGTAGACCATGGACAGCCCGTCATGCAGCAGGTCGGTCAGGCAGACGCCGACCAGACGGCCGGGCCCGTCGTCTTCGCTGGGCAGGCGGTATTCGATCAGATGGGTGCGAACAGCGGTGTCCTCGACCATGGAGACATAGTCGGACCAGCTCATGTCGCTCATCCCGCCGCCGGGGTGGCGGGTGTTCAGATAGCGTTGCAGCAGGTCGAACTGCTCCATCGTCGCCTCGGCCTCGACCAGATCGCGCGACAGGTCGGCGTTGCGGGCCATGATGCGGCGGCGCGAGCGCGAGAGTTCGAAATCCGCTACCGGAATCCGCACCGAGACGCAGGCGATGCAAGCCTCGCACGCCGGGCGATAGGCGATGTTCTGGCTGCGGCGGAACCCGGCCTGGGTCAGGGCGTCGTTGACGTCGGCGCCGTCGCTGAACGGCAGGTTGGCGAAGACCTTCCGCTCGAACTTGCCCGGCAGGTAAGGGCAAGGGGCGCTGGCCGTCATGAAGAAGCGGAGCTGGCGCGAGAAGAAGTGCTGGGTCACGGCTGTCGCTCCGTGACGGTGTCAGCGCCCGCACAGGGGCCGGATGGGTACGCGGGGCTCATGTCCTGATTTGGCGCGCAACCAGCCGTTTTCGCAAGCCTTCTTCGCGCGGCGGGCGTATCGCCGCGCTTTCTCACAGGCTGGTGTCCGTGGGCAGGACCGGCGCCTCGCGCAGCAGGACGATGGCGATGCGGCGGTTGCCCGCCAGCGACGGATCGTCCGGATACAGCGGATCGGACCCCGCCTTGCCCGCGACCGAATAGACCCGGTCGGCGTTCACGCCCGCACCCTGCAGCGTCAGGCGCGAGGCGTCGGCCCGCGCCGAGGACAGGGGCCAGTCGCCGGGGCTGCTGGCGCGGCTGGAGCCGGCGACGGCGCTGGTATGGCCGGTGATGGAGATGCGGTTGGGCAGCTGGTTGATGACCTTTGCCACGGCGCGCAGCAACAGTTGGGCGCGCGGGTTGGGGCGGGCCGAGCCGTTCTCGAACATCGAGCGGCCTTCCTGGTCGACCAGCTGGATGCGCAGGCCTTCGGGCGTCTGATCGATGATCAGCTGTTTCGACAGTTCGGCCAGTTCCGGCATGGACTGCATGGCCTGGCGCAGGGATTCGGCGGCGCTGGCGAAGTCGGCGGCCTCGCGCCGGGCGATTTCGGCGCGCAGGGCGGCCTCGCTGGCCGAGGCCAGGTTAGAGTTCTGGCCGGCGTCCTGGGGGGCGTCGGGCGCGGCCGGAGCCAGTTGTTCAATCACGGCGTTGGAGCCGGCGCCCTTGGCGCCTTCGGAATCGCCCAGAGACGTGCCGCCCAGAATGCCGCCCGAGCCCGAGGTGGAGGCGGATACGCTGGCCGGGGCGAAGTATTCGGCGATGCCGCGTTTCTGTTCCGGGTCGGTCGTGTTGATCAGCCACATCAGCAGGAAGAAGGCCATCATGGCGGTGACGAAGTCGGCATAGGCTACCTTCCACGCGCCGCCGTGGTGTCCGCCGCCGGAAACCTTTTTCACCTTCTTGATCAGGATCGGGCGATCATTCAGCGCCATGGGGCGGGGTCCGTCTTAACCGTGTTCGTTCGCCTTACATCCCATGCGGGGCTTAAGAAGCGGTTGCAGTGCGATGCAGCGCCCTTGCGCCCTTGCCGATGCGGGCCGCACGGCCTAGCTGAGAGCCATGTCCGACGCGTCCGCTCCACCTGCCGCCGATTTCGATCCTCGCGCCTATCGCCGGGCGCTGGGCGGGTTTGCGACCGGAGTGTGCGTGGTCACGGCCCATACAGGCGACGGGCCGATGGGGATCACGGTGAACAGCTTCACCTCCGTCTCGCTGGATCCGCCGCTGGTGCTGTGGTGCATGGACATCAAGTCCGACCGACATGACGCCTTCGCCGGGGCCGAGCGCTTCGCCGTTCATATGCTGCCGGTCGAGGACAAGGCCATGTCCGACCGTTTCGCCTGGGGCGTGTGCCGTCTGTCGGACGATGAGTTCGCGGTTGATGATCCCGAGCCGCCGCGCCTTCTGAACGCGGTGACACGCCTGACCTGTCAGACCCACGACCGCATCGTCATGGGCGATCACCTGGTCATTGTCGGCCGGGTCGAGGCGTTCGACACGCGGCCGGGCGACGCCCTGACCTATTTCCGAGGCAAGTACGGCAAGGCGGTCGATCCGACCGCCTGATTCTGGATAAAGGCTTAGCCCATCATCCGCGCGGCTTGAGGCGCGAAATAGCTGATGACGCCGGACGCCCCCGCGCGCTTGAAAGCGTGCAGGCTTTCAAGGATGGCGCGGTCCGGGTCCAGCCAGCCGTTGGCGAAGGCGGCCTGCATCATCGCGTACTCGCCGGACACCTGATAGGCGAAGGTCGGAACCTTGAACGTATGCGACACCAGCCGGACGATATCCAGATAGGGCAGGCCCGGCTTGACAATCAGGGCGTCGGCGCCTTCCGACAGGTCCATCGCCACTTCGCGCAGGGCCTCTTCGGCGTTGGCGAAGTCCATCTGATAGGTCTTCTTGTCGCCGGTCAGGGATTTCGACGAGCCGACCGCGTCGCGATAGGGGCCGTAGAAGGCCGAGGCGTATTTGGCCGCATAGCTGATGATCAGCGCATCGCTCAGGGCGTTGGCCTCCAGCGCCTCGCGGATGGCCTGGACGCGGCCGTCCATCATGTCGGACGGCGCCACGGCGTCGGCGCCCGCGTGGGCGTGGATGAAGGCCTGTTCGGCTAGCCGTTCCAGCGTCGTATCGTTGACGATGCGACCGTCTTCCAGAACGCCGTCGTGGCCGTGGTCGGTGTAGCAGTCCAGCGCCACGTCGGTCATGACGCCGATCTCGGGCGCGGCGTCCTTGATGGCGCGGATGCAGTCGGGGATCAGGCCGTCCGGATCGGTGGCGGCAGTGGCGACATTATCCTTCAGCCCGTCGTTCACATTGGGGAAGAGGGCGACCATCGGAATGCCCAGATCGCGCGCCTCGACGGCGGCCTTGGCCGCTTCCTTGGGCGACAGGCGGAAGACGCCCGGCATGGAGGCGACCGGCTGGCGATCTTCCGGGCCGTCATGGACGATCAGCGGCCAGATCAGATCGGCGGGCGTCAGGGTCGTCTCGGCGACCAGACGGCGCACCCAGGGCTGCGAACGCAGGCGACGCGGGCGGGCGTAGGGGAAGGCGGCGGGCTGGAAGGGGATGGTCATGGGCGGGGCTTAAAACAAAGCGGGGGGAGAGGCAAAGATGTCCCCTTTCTCTCGTCATCCTCCGGCAAGCCGCGAAGCGGCGCGACCGGGGGACCCAGCGGCGCCCGTCAGGGCGAAAGATCCACACGCCGCATTTGCCGCAAGATCGCCTTCGGCGCCGCTGGGTCCTCCGATCTTCGCTGCGCTACGTCGGAGGATGACGAAAGGAGGGGAGGGCAGCGCGGGGTGACGCGCGCGCCGCCAGCCGTTAGAAGCGCCCCGAACGCCCCGTCAGAGGGCAGGCTGTAATGCGGGAGCTTTCATGGACTTCGCCCTCACCGACGATCAACGCGCCATTCAGGACGCGGCCCGCGCCTTCGCCGAGGCCGAGCTGGCCCCGCATTCGGCCCGCTGGGACGAGGACAAGCATTTCCCGGTCGACGTGCTGAAGGCTGCCGCCGAGATGGGTTTCGCCGGCATCTATACGGGCGAGGAACACGGCGGCATGGGCCTGGGCCGGGTCGAGGCGGCGCTGATCTTTGAAGAGCTGTCGCGCGGCGATGTGGCGACGGCGGCCTTCATCTCGATCCACAACATGGCGACGTGGATGATCGACAGCTTCGGCTCGGACGAGCTGCGGGCGCGCTTCGTGCCGTCGCTGGTCGGGATGGAGAAGATCGCCAGCTACTGCCTGACTGAGCCCGGCTCGGGCTCGGACGCGGCGGCGCTGCGGACGACGGCGGTGCGTAATGGCGACCACTATGTGCTGAACGGCGCCAAGGCGTTCATCTCGGGCGCCGGGACGTCGGACGTCTATGTCGTCATGGTCCGCACGGGCGGCGAGGGCCCTAAAGGCATCTCGACCCTCGTGGTCGAGGCGGGCACGCCGGGTCTGTCGTTCGGCGCCAATGAGAAGAAGATGGGCTGGAACGCCCAGCCGACGGCCGTGGTCAGCTTCGACGACTGCCGGGTGCCGGTCGCCAATCTGGTGGGCGAGGAAGGCGCGGGCTTCAAATACGCCATGGCCGGTCTGGACGGCGGGCGCCTGAACATCGCCGCCTGTTCGCTGGGCGGGGCGCGTCTGGCGCTGGAGACGGCCCAGGAATACGTCGCCGGCCGCAAGCAGTTCGGTCAGGCGATCGGCCAGTTCCAGAACACCCAGTTCGAGCTGGCGGACATGGCCACGGATCTTGAGGCCGCCCGTCTGATGGTGCTTCGCGGCGCCTGGGCCATCGACACCGGCCACGCCGAAAAGACCAAGTGGTGCGCCATGGCCAAGCGCCTGACGACCGACGCCTGCTTCCAGATCGCCGATCAGGCGCTGCAGCTGCACGGCGGCTACGGCTATCTGAAGGACTATCCGCTGGAGCGGATCGTGCGCGACCTGCGCGTTCACCGCATTCTGGAAGGCACGAACGAGATCATGCGCGTGATCATCGCGCGGGAGCTGGCGAAATGAGCGAACTCGAAGTCATCACCCGTATCGAGAACGGTGTCGGCCGCATCACCCTGAACCGGCCCAAGGCGATCCACGCCCTGAACCGGGCGATGTGCGAGGCGATGATCGAGGCGTTGTCGGCCTGGCGCGCGGACGACGCGGTTCAGTCGGTGCTGATCGACCACGCGGGCGAGCGCGGCTTCTGCGCCGGGGGCGACATCCGCATGATCGCCGAGAGCGGGGCGGGGGACGCGTCAGAAGCCAAGGCCTTCTTCAAGGCCGAGTATCAACTCAACCATCTGATGTTCGTCTATCCCAAGCCGATCACGGCGGTGGTGGACGGCATCGTCATGGGCGGCGGCGTGGGCATCAGCGAACCCGCCGACATCCGCATCGCCACTGAGCGCACCACCTACGCCATGCCTGAAACCGGCATCGGCCTGTTCCCCGACGTGGGCGGCGGCTGGTTCCTGCCGCGCCTGCCGGGCCAGACGGGAGTCTGGCTGGCCCTGACCGGCGCGCGGCTGAAGGCGGCGGATACGGTGGCCTTGGGCATTCACACTCATTACGTGCCGAGCGAGGCTATCGAGGGCCTGAAGGCCGATCTGCTGGCCGCGCCTGCCGATCCCAAGGCGGTCGCCGACCGCGTCGCCGGGGACGCTGGGCCTTCGCCGCTGGCGCCGCACCGCGAGGCCATTGACCGCCTGTTCGCCTTCGACACGGTCGAGGAGATCGTCGCCGCCCTTCAGGCCGACGGTTCGGAGTGGGCGTTGAAGCAACTGGACATCCTGAAGACCAAGTCGCCGCAGTCGCTGAAGGTCTCGCTGCGCCAGATCCGCACGGGGGCGACCCTGACCGACTTCGCCGACAACATGGCGATGGAATATGCGCTGGGCGGGCGCGTGGTGCAGACCCATGATTTCCAGGAGGGCGTCCGCGCCGTCATCGTCGACAAAGACAATGCGCCGAAGTGGTCGCCGGCTGAGCTTTCTTCGGTTTCCGACGCCCGGATCGAGGCCTTGTTCGCACCCTTGCCTGAGGGTGAGGCATGGAAACCGCTGATCGGGTAATTTTCTGCAAGGTTTGTTGTTCCAGATCGCTGAAAAGCCTATCTTGGCGGCATGAGTAAGCGCTGGACCCCCGAATCCTGGAGAAACAAGCCCGTTCTGCATATGCCGACGGACTATCCGGACGCCGCCGAACTGGCGCGCGTCGAAGACGAGCTGCGCGCGATGCCGCCCCTTGTCTTTGCGGGCGAGGCGCGCAAGCTCACCAGCCACCTGGCGCAGGTCGAGGCGGGCGACGCCTTCCTGCTGCAGGGCGGCGACTGCGCCGAGAGCTTCAAGGAGTTCTCGACCGACAACATCCGCGACACCTTCCGCCTGATCCTGCAGATGGCGGTGGTCCTGACCTTCGCTGGTCGCAAGCCGGTGGTGAAGGTGGGCCGCATCGCCGGTCAGTTCGCCAAGCCGCGCTCGTCGCCGGTCGAGGAGATCGGTGGGGTCGAGCTGCCGTCCTATCGCGGCGATATCATCAACGGCATGGGCTTCACCCCGGAAGAGCGTACGCCCGATCCGCAGCGCCTGATCCGCGCCTATAACCAGTCGGCCTCGACGCTGAACCTGCTGCGCGCCTTTGCGGGCGGGGGGTATGCGGACCTGTACAACATCCACCGCTGGACGCTGGGCTTCGCCGACGACGGCGCGGGCGCGGCCTACCGCGAGCTGGCCGACAAGATCACAGAGGCCCTGGCCTTCATGGAGGCGGTCGGCGTCACGCCCGAGACGCATCCCGACCTGTCGCGCGTCGAGGTCTTCACCAGCCACGAAGCCCTGCTGCTGAACGTTGAGAGCGCCCTGACGCGCCTGGACGGCTCGACCGGCGAATGGTTCGACACCTCGGCCCACATGCTGTGGATCGGCGAGCGCACCCGCCAGCTGGACGGCGCCCACATCGAGTTCATGCGCGGCATCTCCAACCCCATCGGGGTCAAGTGCGGGCCGACCATGACGGCGGACGACCTGCTGCCGCTGATCGACGCGCTGAACCCGAACAACACTCCGGGCCGTCTGACGCTGATCGGCCGCTTCGGCCACGACAAGGCGGGCGACCGCCTGCCGGGCCTGATGCGGGCGGTGAAGGCGGCGGGCAAGCGCGTCATCTGGTCGATCGACCCGATGCACGGCAATACGCTGAAGGCCGGCAACGGCTACAAGACCCGTCCGTTCGATCGAGTCATGGGCGAGGTCCGCACCTTCATCGACGTGGCCGAGGCCGAGGGCGTCCACCCCGGCGGCGTCCACCTGGAAATGACCGGCCAGAACGTCACCGAATGCATCGGCGGCGCCCAGGCGGTGACGGAGGACGACCTGTCGAGCCGTTATCACACCCACTGCGACCCGCGCCTGAACGCGGATCAGGCGCTGGAGCTGGCCTTCCTGGTCGCCGAGCGCCTCAAGGCCGGGCGGCAGGCCCGGTCCGAGGCCGCATGACGTCAGACGACGAAACGCCCGGCCGCGTCGCCTATCAGGGCGCGCCGGGCGCCTTCAGCCACGAAGCCTGCCTGGACCTGCGCCCGTGGGACGAGGCGGTCGGCTTCGAGACCTTTCAGGGGGCGATCGACGCTGTCTTGAGCGGCGACTGCCACTGCGCCCTGATCCCGGTCGAGAACTCGACCGTGGGCGTGGTCGAGCCCGCCGCTACGCTTGTTCGAGAGGCGGGACTGGTGGCGGTCAGCGACGCTTGGCGGCCGATCCGGCTGGCCCTGCTGGGCGTGCCCGAGGCGCGGCTGTCGGACGTGAAGACGGCCGAGAGCCACCCTGTGGCCCTGCAACAGTGCTCCAAGGCGCTGAAAGAGATGGCGATCGCGGCCGTCGAGGTGTTCGACACCGGGGGCGCGGCCGCTGCAGTGGCCGAGGCGGGCGACGTCTCGCGCGCCGCCGTCGCGCCCGCTCGCGCGGCTGAGGTCTATGGCCTGTCGGTTCTGCGCAACGATCTGCAGGATTTCAGCGACAACCGCACACGGTTTGTCCTCTTTACGGCTCCTGAGGCTTGACCGCGCATAAAATTTGCTGTTGTAAGGCCCGGTCGGATCAACCCTGATCCAGAAACCGGACCGGATTCATGTCCTCGCTGCGCGCACAAATGACCCTTGAAACCACCTCGCGCGCGGTGGCCGGCTTTTATTTTGGCTACGGCTATTACGGCTTTCGATACGCCGGCTGAGGCGTCGGGCTTCTAACCAAACCCTGACAGTCTCGCTGGCGACCGCTTCTCCCCAAGCGGCCAGTACGCGCGTTCACGCCTGACTTTCTGTCGGCGGGACGCGACCTCCCCATCGAAATCCCATGCCGAAAGCCATCTCCCATGTCGCAATCCGCCATCCAGCAAGTCTGGCCCGCCGAATCCGTTGAACTGAGCGCCGAACAGAAGGCGCTGGCCGCCCTGCGCGCCGAAATCGACAACATCGACGATCAGATCCTCGAGCTGTTCGAGCGCCGCCTGTCCGTCGCCGCCCAGGTGGGCAAGGCCAAGGACGCGCCGACCGGCCCCCACACCAAGCTGCGCCCCGATCGCGAGCAGGCTGTTCAGGCCCGCATCCTGAAGCAGTGCGAACCCGAAAACCGCGAAGCCGTCGAACACCTGTGGCGCGAGATCGTCGGCTGGGGTCTGGCGCGTCAGGGTCGTCTGCAGGTCCAGGTCTGGGCCCCGATCGACCCGTCCAAGGCCGTGGACGGCGCCCGCCTTCGTTTCGGCGCCGCCGCCGACATCAAGCTGGTCCTCGATCCGCAGGCCGCCCTGGCCCATGCGGCCGAGGGCAAGGGCGTGGCTGTCCTGTCCATCAGCGGCGATGATCCCTGGTGGATCGGCCTGCGTCGCGAGTGGTCGATGCTGAGCGTGTTCGACGGTTACGGCGGCGAGACGCCGACGTCTCTGGCCGTTGGCAAGATTGATCCGCCGGCCCTGCCCAAGGGCCGCCGCGTGGTGGTCACGGCGGGCGGCGATGCGGGCGACGGCTCGGGCGCGCGTCGCTGGGGCCTGAACACGCACCACGGCTGGACCCTGGCTCTGACCGACGCCGACGTGGCGCCGGGAGAGATCGAGGGCGGCGTCGGCGCCATCGGCTGACGCGGCGCGTTAACTCCGTCTCAAAGCAGGGCGGGCGAGGGTGGCGTTATGATCCAGCCCGTCCTGCATCGACTGCCGCTTGCCGTCGCCCTTTCGGCGGGCGCCTTGGCGCTGGCGAGCTGCGGCGTGAACGAACGCGATCCGCACCGTTTCGAGGCTCTGGCGCAGTCTGTCGCCGCCATCCCCGTATCGGCTGAAGTGGAGGGTCAGGCGGCGTCGGCAGCTGCGTCCGGCGCCCCGCGTCAGCGTGCAGCGCCGCTGAAGGTCGAGCTGATGACCCCGCACGAGCTGTGGGACGCGCGCGAAGGTCTGGTCGCCAAGGAAGGTCTGGGCAAGGTTCGTCGGATCTCTGCGGCCGCGCCCGCCGCAAGCGCCTATCCTGATTTCGAGGCCCCTGCGCCTGCCGTCCCGACGGAACGACCATCGACGCCGACGGCGCGCCATGTGCAGCTCGGCGCCTTTTCCAGCGAGGAGGGCGCCCGGGCGGCGTGGTCGCGCCTGAGCCGCAGCACACGCGGGGCGGCTCTGTCGGGGCTTCAGCCTGCCTATGAGGCGGTCGAGGTCGGCGGGCGCCGTCTGGTCCGGCTGAAGGTCGCCGCTACGGCTGAACAGGCGCAGATTCTGTGCCGCGATCTGGCGGCGTCGGACCCCTGGTGTGCGCGCTCCGGCGGCGCGGCGGCCTGATCGTCCACAGGCTCAGCTTAAGGTTTCGTTGACGATTGGCTCTCGCGGCCCGATCCTGCGCGGCATGGGCGGGCTGCGGACAGAGATGAGTCGCGCCTGCTGATCACAGTGGGATTTCACATGGCGCAGCCTCAGGTCATCGTCATCGGCAATGAAAAGGGCGGGGCGGGCAAGTCCACCCTGGCCATTCACATCGCCACCGGCCTTCTTCATGCCGGTCGCAAGGTCGCCATCATCGACCTGGACCTGCGCCAGCGCTCGCTGGAGCGTTTCTTCGCCAACCGCGCCGCCTGGACCAAGGCCAACGGCCATGTGCTGCCGCTGCCCATCGTTCCCGACATGGGCGACGGCAAGGTGCTGCATAAGGCGGATGAAGCCGAGCAGTTGTCGCGTTTCGAGGCGGCGTTCAGCTACGCCAAGTCGTCGGCGGATGTCATCCTGATCGATACGCCGGGCGGGGATACGCCGCTGTCGCGGGCCGCGCATGGCCGGGCTGATCAGATCGTCACTCCGATGAACGACAGCTTCGTCGACTTCGACCTGCTGGGCGAGGTGGACCCGGTGACGCTGGATCTGATCCGCCCCTCGATCTATTCGGAAAGCGTCTGGGAGGCGCGCAAGCACCGCGCCATCACCGAGGGCCGCCAGGTGACGATCGACTGGATCGTCGTCACTAACCGCCTGGCCGTCGCCGAGGCCCGCAACCGTCGCCGTCTGGCCTCGCGCATGGCCAAGCTGGCCAAACGGGTCGGCTTCCGCGTCGGGCCGGGCCTGCGCGACCGGGTCATCTATCGCGAACTCTTCCCCTTCGGCCTGACGGTGGCGGACCTGTCGAACGAGATCCGCCCGGTGTCGGTGTCGCTGGCCCACGTGGCCGCGCGTCAGGAGATGCGCAATCTGATGCAGGCTCTGGGTCTGGACGACGCCATCTCGGCGATGGACGCGGCGGCCTGATCGGTTCATGGGCCGATAGAGCTTCATGGGATTGATCTGGCTGGGTCTGGCCGCCGTGGCCCTATGGGCTCTGGTGCGGCTGGGCCGTCAGACCGAGCGCGCCCGGCGCGGCCACTGGCGCATCTCGGCGACCATATTGAGCGCGGCCCTGTTGGCCGGGGCGGTGCTGGCGGCGGCGCGCGGGGCGTGGCTGATCGGCGGCGGCATGGCGCTGGCCGGGGTCTGGCTGGCGGTGCAGTCGCGCGTCAGGCCCGTCGCGTCGAAGGCTCAGCCCTCAGAGCGGATGAGCGAAGCCGAGGCGCGGGCGATCCTGGGCGTCACGGCCGGGGCCGACGCGCAGACGGTGCAGGCCGCCTGGCGACGCCTGATGGCGCGCGCCCATCCCGATCAGGGCGGGACCGAAGGCCTGGCCGCCCGCGTTAATGCCGCGCGTGATCGCCTGCTGAAGGGGTAGGGGCCCGGCGGTCAGAAGCCGAGTTCGGCCTCGCCGCGCAGAATGGCCTCGGCCTGTAGGGTGTGCTTGGCCCCCGCGCGGTCGTGTACGATCAACGGCGGCAGAAGGCGCAGCGGCGCCTTGCCCGTCTTGATGGCCTGAACCAGCACCCGTTTGGCGGGTTGATCGACGTAAGGCTGGATCGGGCGAATGGCGAACGAACCGGCCTTGGGCGCCAGCAGGGCAAGGATGTCGGCCAGCCGGTCGGCGCGGTGAATGATGACGATGCGTCCGCCCTCGCGCACCGCCTTCAGCAAAAAGCCGGTCCAGGCCGACAGGCCGTCGTCGGCCATCCAGGCGCCGCGCTTGCCCTCGGCGGGGGCGCGCAGGGCGCCGGGATCGTCGAAGAAGGGCGGATTGCTGATCGCCCAGTCGAACGGCGGCAGGTCCAGGGCGCGGAAGGCGTGGGCCACGTCGCCGTCCAATATGGTCGTGCGCGAGGCGGCGTGGTTCAGCTCGGCGTTCTGTCGGGCCAGGGCGGCGGCGGCGGCGTCGCGCTCCAGTCCGGTCAGCAGGGCCTCGGGCCGTCGCGCCGCGATCTGCATCAGCACCGCCCCGGCGCCGCAGCCGGCCTCGATCACCCGTTCGCCCGGTCGGGCGCCGACGGCGGCGGCCAGCAGAGCCGCGTCCAGGCCGGCGCGATAGCCGCGCGCAGGCTGGCGCAGGCGTATGCGTCCGCCCAGCAGAGCGGATTCCGCAACATCGGCGGCGGTTGTAAGGGATGACTCGGCTTGACCCATCATGACGCCGCCACCATTGTGCGCCGCATCGCGTCCGGGCAAGCGGATGCGTGTGAATTTCGGGCGAATCTCCCCCTTCGCCCCTGTGCTGAAAGAGATTTTCGTGGACGCAGCTCTCGCCGTCGCCTCCCGGCCCAAGGGCGATGTAGACGCCCTGGTTCGTCTGGCCAAGGACGACATGGCGGCGGTCGACGCCCTGATCATCGCGCGGATGCAGTCCGATGTGCCGGTGATCCCCCTGCTGGCCGAACATCTGGTTTCGGCGGGCGGCAAGCGTCTGCGTCCCCTGCTGACGGTCGCTGCGGCGCGCGCGGCGGGCCAGACCGGCGACATCGAAGGCCCCAAGAAACTGGCCGCCTCGGTCGAATTCATCCACACGGCCACCCTGCTGCATGACGACATCGTCGACGGCTCGGAAATGCGCCGGGGCAAGGTCGCGGCGCACCTGATCTGGGGCGCGGCCTCTTCGGTGCTGGTGGGCGACTTCCTGTTCGCGCGCGCGTTCGAGCTGATGGTCGAGACGGATTCGCTGCGTGCGCTCGGCATTCTGGCGCGGGCCTCGGCCGTGATCGCCGAGGGCGAAGTGCTGCAACTGACGCGCGCCCATGACCTGAATCTGGACCTGGACACCTATCTGCAGATCATCCGCGCCAAGACGGCCGAGCTGTTCGCCGCCGCCGCCGAGTCCGGCGCGGTCGGAGCGGGCGCCACGGATGAACAGGTCGCGGCCCTGCGTGACTACGGCATGGGTCTGGGCATCGCCTTCCAGTTGGCGGACGACGCGCTGGATTACGGCGGCGCGACCGAGACGCTGGGCAAGAACGCCGGCGACGACTTCAACGAGGGCAAGGCGACCCTGCCGCTGTTGCTGGCTGTTCAGCGGACCAAGGGAACCGAGGACCTGTTCTGGGACCGCGTCATCACCAAGGGCGACCGCAAGCCCGAGGATTTCGAGCGGGCGCGCCAGTTGATCGTCAGCAGCGGCGCCGTCGAAGCAACCCTGGATACGGCGACTGAATACGCCGACCGCGCTAAGGCCGCCTTGCAGGCGCTGCCCGCTGGGCCGTGGCGCTCGGCGCTGGAGTCCCTGGCCGACTTCGCTGTCAGCCGGGCGACCTGATGCTGGCGGCGCTTCTTGTCGCCGGGCAACTGGGCGCGCAACAGCCGCCAAGTTTTACATTGAGGCCAGAGCCGGGCGACGCCCTGAGCGCGCAGCTGTTTCGTCTGGAGTCGGGCGATCCGGGCGGTCAGGCGCGCGCTCTTCTGGGCGAGGACATGACGCGGGATGACGCGGCGCTGGCCGTGCGTTCCGTGCCGCCGCTGATCATGCTGTATCGCGAGGGCAGCCTGCCCGACGGCCCGATCGTGCTTTACGCAGGGCCCGAGGTTGAGGGCGAGCCGGACGCCGCCTGTCGCCTGTCACGCATTCCCGGCGGGGTGGTCGACAACTCGCGTCGCGCCATCGTCTGGTGCAGCGAGTTCATCCTGAAAACGGCGCCGACGTTGAACATTCCGCCGGCGCCGGTTCACTGAGAGCTTATTTCAGGCTGGCGCAGAAGCGCTGGATGCGGGTGCAGCCTTCTTCCAGCACCGCTTCCGACGTGGCGTAGCTGATGCGGAAATAGGGGCTGAGGCCGAAGGCCGCGCCCTGGACCACGGCCACGCCCTCGGCGTTCAGCAGTTCGGCGGTGAAGGTCTCGTCATTGTCGATGACCACGCCCGAAGGCGTCGTCTTGCCGATCAACTGCTCGATCGACGGATAGACGTAGAAGGCGCCTTCCGGCTTCGGACAACGAATGCCGTCGGCCTGATTCAGCATGGAGACGACCAGGTCGCGACGCTTCTCGAAGGCGGCGGCGCGCTCGGCCAGGAAGTCCTGCGGGCCGTTCAGGGCCTCGACAGCGGCCCACTGGCTGATGGAGGAGGGGTTGGAGGTCGTCTGGCTGGCTACCTTGCGCATCAGGTCGATCAGGGGCTTGGGGCCGCCCGCATAGCCGATGCGCCAGCCGGTCATGGCATAGGCCTTGGACACGCCGTTGCAGGTCAGGGTGCGGTCATACAGGTCCGGCGCGACCTGGGCGATGGTGACATAGTCGAAGTCGCCATAGACGAGGTGCTCATACATGTCGTCGGTCAGGATCCAGACCTGCGGATGCTTACGCAGCACCTCGGCCAGGGCTTCCAGCTCGGCCCGGGTATAGGCGGCGCCGGTCGGGTTCGACGGGGAGTTGAGGATCAGCCACTTGGTCCTGGGCGTGATGGCGGCGTCCAGCACTTCGGGGCGCAGCTTGAAACCGTCGGCTTCCTCGCCGACCACGGTGACGGGCTCGCCGCCGGCCAGCAGCACCATGTCCGGGTAGGACACCCAGTAGGGCGCGGGTACGATCACCTCGTCGCCCGGATTCAGGGTGGCGACGAAGGCATTGTAGATCACCGGCTTGCCGCCCGAGGCGACGTGGATCTGGTTGGTCTCGTAGGTCAGGTCGTTTTCGCGGGCGAACTTGGCGACGATCGCCGCCTTCAGTTCGGGCATGCCGTCGGCGTCGGTGTATTTCGTCTCGCCGCGCTTGATGGCTTCGATGGCCGCCGCCTTGACGTTGTCGGGCGTGTCGAAGTCCGGCTCGCCGGCGCCCAGGCCGATCACGTCGCGACCCTGACGTTTCAGCTCGCGCGCCTGGGCGGTCACGGCCAGGGTGGCCGAAGGCTTGACGCGGGCGAGGGAGGCGGACTGAAGGCTGGACATGGCTATCCTGTCTGGAGGATGTGAAGAGAGCCGGGGAGGCGAAGGCTTGATACGCAACCCCGCAGGGCCGCACAACGTTTGTGCGCGTCGCGGACGATCAAAAGGCGATTTGGGCGAAATCTATGCGGCGGGTCGTCGATTTTCTGCTGAATATGGAGGCCAGACGGTGGCGCACCCTGGCCGTGACCCTGCTGCTGCTGGCGGGAATCATCGCCCTGTTTGCTCTGGGCAAGACGCAGTTGGCGCTGGGGGCTGAGGATCGGCTGGAGCACTGGCTGGCGGGGTATCGCGCCGGGCCGTGGGGACTGGTGGCGGCGGTTGTTGTTTTCACCCTGTCGGCCTTCATCGGCGTGCCGCAGTTCCTGTTGATCGCCGCCTGCGTCGTGGCGTTCGGGCCGTGGTTCGGATTTCTCTATAGCTGGATCGCCACCATCGCCTCGGCGGCCGTGACCTATTGGCTGGGGCGCGGGCCAACCGCACGGACGCTGGAGCGATACGGCGGCGGGACGGTTGAGCGCATCCGCAGGTTCGTCGGCCGCAACGCCTTTTCGGCCAGCTTCATCATCCGCAATGTCCCATCGGCGCCCTTCATCGTCGTGAACATGGCGTTCGGGGCGGTGCGCGCCTCATTCCCGGCCTATCTGGCGGGGTGCGCGCTGGGGGTCCTGCCCAAGACGGCGCTGGTCGCCTTCTTCGGCGGCTCCTTCATGGCGGCTGTCAGCGGCGACGGCGTCTGGACCTCGGTGATCCTTGCGGCGGTCGCCGCCGTCTGGCTTGTATTGATGCTGGCTGTGCGCGAGTGGGTGAAGCGCCGTGAGGCTGCGCGCGGCCTGTCAGTCGATTGATCGGAGAACGACCATGCTGAAGCTCTATTACTCCCCCGGCGCCTGCGCCATCGCCTCGCACATCGGTCTGGAAGAGGCGGGCGCGGATTATGAGATCGAGAAGATCGACCTGCGCGCCGGTCAGCAGCGGACGCCGGAATATCTGGCGATCAATCCGGCGGGCGTGACCCCGGCGCTTCAGACCTCCGAGGGCGTGATCACCCAGAACGCGGCCATCCTGGCCTATGTGGCGCAGACGCATCCGCAGGCCGGACTGGCCGATCTGAAAGACCCGTTCGAGTTCGCGCGGATGCAGGCCGTCAACGGCTGGCTGGCCTCGTCGCTGCATCCGGCCATCGGCAAGACGCTGTTCTCACGACCGGCGCTGGAAGGCGAGGCGAAGGAGGAGGCCGTGAAGATTGCGCTGGAGAAGTACGATCTGGCCGAGAACCATGTGCTGACCGGCCCCTGGGTCATGGGCGAAGATTATTCGATGGCGGACGGCTATCTGATGGTCTTCACGCGCTGGGCGCGTCAGGCGGGGCTGCTGGACAAGACCCGGTTCGCCAGGCTGAACGACCATCTTGACCGGGTGCAGGCGCGCCCGGCCGTACAGCGCGTGCTTGAGGCCGAAGGCATTCCGGCGGTCTGATCCGCGCGCGGCCCAAGCGGGGCTGGAAAGCTTGACCGGCAAGGCTTTCAAGCCTTGCCGTGACAAGCCTGTGATCGAGAAGCCATAGGCGCTTGCAATCCCCGCGGCATGAGGGCAAACGGGCCTGTAGTCGGCTCGGCGAAGACGGTCAGGACGGCTTTGCGGTTACGCGAAGCGGGGGTAGGGCGTCGCCACAGCGGACGAATGAAATTCACGCCCTTGCAGGCCCGAACTAAAGCGGTAACCGACGCCCATGCTTTCACCCCTCTTCGGCATGATTTCCAATGACATCGCGATGGATCTGGGGACGGCCAACACCCTGATCTATATGCGCGGCAAGGGGATCGTCCTGAACGAGCCGTCGGTCGTCGCCCTGCGCAACGTCGGCGGCCGCAAGATCGTCCACGCTGTCGGCCTTGAGGCCAAGCAGATGCTGGGCCGGACGCCCGGCCACATGGAAGCCATCCGCCCGATGCGCGACGGCGTCATCGCCGACTTCGAAGTCGCCGAAGAGATGATCAAGCACTTCATCCGCAAGGTTCACAACCGCAAGGGTTTCGTGAATCCCAAGATGATCGTCTGCGTTCCCTCGGGCGCCACGGCGGTTGAGCGCCGCGCCATTCACGACAGCTGCCTGAACGCCTCGGCGCGCCGCGTCGGCCTGCTGCCCGAGCCCATGGCCGCCGCGATCGGCGCCGGTCTGCCGATCCATGAGCCGACCGGCTCGATGGTCGTCGACATCGGCGGCGGCACGACCGAGGTGGCCGTGCTGTCGCTGTCGGGCGTGGTCTATTCGCGCTCGGTCCGCGTCGGCGGCGACATGATGGACGACGCCATCATCGCCTATATGCGCCGCAACCATAACCTGCTGATCGGCGAAACGACCGCCGAGCGCATCAAGAAGGACATCGGCACCGCCCGCGTCCCGGCCGACGGCGAAGGCCTGTCGATCGAGGTCAAGGGCCGCGACCTGATGCAGGGCGTGCCGCGCGAAGTGAAGATGAGCGAGCGCCAGGCGGCGGAAGCCCTGGCCGAGCCGGTGGCCCAGATCGTCGAAGCCGTGAAAGTCGCGCTGGAAGCCACGCCGCCGGAACTGGCCGCCGACATCGCCGACAAGGGCATCATGCTGACGGGCGGCGGCGCTCTGCTGCGTGGTCTGGACACCGAGATCCGCGACCACACGGGCCTGCCGGTTCAGGTGGCGGACGATCCGCTGTCGTGCGTCGCCATCGGCTGCGGCAAGGTGCTGGAGCACCCGTCGTGGATGAAGGGCGTGCTTGAGGCGTCGCTCTAACAGACTGACTGGCCGCCGGGGGCGCCCCAGACTGCTATAGGCCGCCCCCCGACGGTTGTTTCACACGCGAAGGCGGGCCTCGGCCCGCTGATCCCTGAGCTCTAGCAGGAAGGGCTGGCCGTGGCGTTTCGCGACGGACCGTTCGAGAATCTGAAGGTGCCGCTGGCCTGGACGGCTGCGGTCATGGTTGTCGGCGGCATCGTCGCGGCGATCATGCTTCTGCTCGCCGATCGCCCGCCGCCGAGCGTGGATGATCTCCAGCCCGCACAGGCTGCGTTCGATACCGCCGCCGGAACGACGGGCGGGGTGTTGGCGGCTCCTGTGCGATGGACGGGCGACGCTGTCGACTTCGTCAAAGGCTATTTCTTCGCCGTCTCCGAGAACCGCCGCCTGCGTCGTGAACTGGCGGAGATGAGCGCATGGCGCGACGACGCCCTGGCGCTCAAGAACCTCAACGCGCGCTATGAACAACTGCTGGGCCTGCAGACCGAACCGCCGATCGAGATGACGGCCGGGCGGGCCATTACTGATGCGCGTGGCCCCTTCGCCCGTTCGCGCCTGCTGAACGTGGGCGCCGCCAAGGGCGTGCGCGTCGGTAATCCGGTCTTGAGCGAGCACGGCCTGGTCGGCCGCATCGCTGGCGCCGCCGGCGGTTACAGCCGCATGGTTCTTCTGACAGATGTGGCTTCGCGTATTCCTGTGATGGTCGAACGCACCGACGCGCGCGCCATGCTGACCGGAGACGGCAGCCGCAGTCCGCGTCTGGACTATGTGCGTGGACAGGGCTCGGTGCAGGACGGCGACCGCATCCTGACCTCGGGCGACGGCGGCGGATTCCCGCGCGGCCTGCCGGTCGGCGTCGTGGCCAAGGGGGTCGACGGCTCCTGGCGTGTCAAGCTGTACAGCGACCGCACGGCCATCGACTATGTGCGCGTCCTGCTGTTCCAGGATTTCGGCCAGTTGGCTGACCAGAACGCGCTGAACGCGCCGCCGCTGTCCAGTCTGAAGACGGCGCCGCCCCCGACCGCCGCCCAGGCCGCCGCCATTCAGGATGTGGCGACCCGCCGCGCCGCCGCCGTCAAGGCCGCCGCCGACCGTGTGCGCGCCGCCAACGCCGCCCCGCCGCCGGTTCCGACCGCTGCGCCGCTCCCAGCCGCGACCCAGCCTGCCGCACCTGCGGCTGGAACACCTGACGGGGGCCGCGAGTGAGACGGACGATCACCGTACGGATGGTCGGTCCGATGCAGTGGATCGGCTACCCGGCGCTGATCGCCGCAGCCGCGACCATTCTGTTCGCCATTCCGCTGCGCCTGTTCGGCCTCACCTTGCCCGAGCCGGTCTGGCCGATGGTGTTGGCCTTCGCCTGGCCGCTGATCCGGCCGTCGATGCTGGCGCCGGTCGTGCTGTTCGGTCTGGGACTGTTTCTGGACTTCTTCTGGGGCGGCAAGGCAGGGATGTGGGCGCTTAACCTGCTGCTGATCTATGGAGCCATTCTGCTGGCTTCGAAGTACCTGGCGGGGCAGGCGACCATCGTCCTGTTCGCCCTCTATGTCGCCTCGACAGGTCTGGCGTTTGCGGTGGCCTATTTTGTGACGCGCGGCAGCCTTGGGAATGCGCCCAATCTGCTGGCTATCATGGGGCAGATGATCCCGACGCTGTTGCTCTTTCCCCTGGCCGGCTGGCTGATCGAGCGTTTCGACGACGCGGACGTGCGATTCCGATGAGCAGCGAACCGCATATCTTCTTTTCCGATGTGAACGAACGGCAGGGCTCCTTCCTGCGGCGCACCATGCTGATGGGCGGGGCGACGGCGCTGGGCGGTCTGGCCCTGGTCGGGCGGCTGGCGCATCTGCAACTGTTCAAGTCCGAAGAATTCGCCACCCTGGCGACCCGCAATCAGTTCAACTTCCGTCAGGTGCCGCCGCCGCGGGGCCTGATCAAGGACCGCAACGGCGTGGTCATCGCCGGCAACCGGCCCAGCTTCCGCGTGCTGGTCGTGCGCGACGAGACCAAGGACCTGGACCAGACGCTGGACCTGCTGGGCCAACTGCTGCCGGACACGCTGGAGCGGCGCCGCACCATCATCCGCGAGGTCAACGCCGCGCCGCGCTTCTCGCCGGTTCCGGTCAAGAGCGACCTGACCTGGGAAGAGTTCTCCAAGGTCAACCTGCACGCGGCCGAACTGCCCGGCGTCATGGCTGACATGAACGAGGCCCGCTATTATCCGCACGGCGGCGCCTACGCCCATGTGGTCGGCTATGTGGCCAAGGTGTCGGATCGCGACGTGAAGGCGATCCGCGACAAGGGCGAGCAGCCGCCCGCCATCCTGTTCAACCCCGGTTTCCGCATCGGCCGTCAGGGCATTGAACGCTCGCTGGACCTGGATCTGCGCGGCGTCGAAGGCGGCAAGCGGGTCGAGGTCAACGCGCGGGGCCGCGTCGTGGCAGAGGACATCGCGGGTTCGCGTCCGGCGGTGCAGGGGTCAGAGATCGTGCTGACGCTGGACAACGACGTCCAGCAGCGGGCGCTCGAAGTCTTCGGCGAAGAAGCCGGCAGCATGGTGGTCATGGATGTGCGCAACGGCGACATCCTGGCGATGGTGTCTTCGCCGTCGTTCGATCCGAACCTGTTCGTGTCGGGGGTGCCGTCCAGGATCTATCGCGCCCTGGCTGACTATGAGCGCCGCCCCCTGCTGGACAAGGCGTTGAGCGGCACCTTCGCGCCGGGCTCGACCTTCAAGCCTGTCGTGGGACTGGCGGCGATGAAGCGGGGGCTGGACCCGTCGCGCCGCATCTTCTGCGGCGGCAGCTTCTACCTGGGGCGGCGCTTCGCCTGTCTGGGGCGGCATGGCGCGTTGGATCTGCGCGGGGCCATCAAGGCGTCGTGCAACGTCTACTTCATGACGCTGGCCACAGAGATGGGGCCGGACGCCATCGCCGAGACTGCGCGGGATCTGGGCTTTGGGCAGACATTCGATATCGGCATCGGCGGCCAGAAGGCTGGGTTGGTGCCGGACCGCGAGTGGCGCCGCAAGAATCCGGTGCGCGGCGATACGAAATGGTATCCGGGCGAGAACCCCAGCTATGGCATCGGCCAGGGCGCGCTGACGGTGAACGCCCTGCAACTGGCCGTTTACACGGCGCGGATCGCCAATGGCCGCAAGGCGGTCACGCCGCGCCTGATCAAGTCGATCGGCGGGGTCGAGCAGGGCGGCAGCGCCTTCGCCGATCTGCCCTATACGCCCGAGATGATTCAGGTGCTTCGCGACGGCATGGAGGCGGTGACCGCCGCTGGGGGCACGGGTTTCCGCAACAGCCAGCTGGGCTTGGGCACGGTCAAGATGGCGGGCAAGACCGGCACGGCCCAGGCGCGAAACTATGGCTCTGGCTCGCGCAAGGGGGCGGGCCGTCCGTGGGATCAGAAGGACCACAACCTTTTCGTCGCCTATGCGCCGACCGACAACCCGCGCTACGCCGTCTCGGTTATCGTCCAGCATGGCGGTCTGGGCGGGGGCACGGCCGGGGCGCCGCGCGCGCGCGAAGCGATGAAGGTGGCCCTGCTCAAGGACCCCGAGATCCGGGCCCGCATCGAATCGGCCGGTTTCGAGGCTCAGGAGGACGCGGGCGTCCGCGAGGCTGAAGCCAGAGGCGAGCCCATCGACAACGGCGATGCCGACGCAGGCGCCGCCGTCGCCCCGCCGCCGTTGACGGAGCCCGGACAATGACCGCTTCCGCCCTGACCCGCCCCGGCGAACGCGATCGCCTGTCCACCAAGTTCGCAGAGCTGGACTGGCGCATCATCGGCCTGCTGTGCATTCTGGCCGGGATCGGCACGGCGATGCTCTATTCGATCGCGGGCGGCCACTGGCAGCCGTGGGCGGCCAAGCATCTGATCCGTTTCGGGGTCTTGTTGGCGGGCATGATCGCCCTGGCCATGGTCCACCCGAAGTGGTGGTTCCACGCGGCCTATCCCGTCTATGGCGTCCTGCTGTTCATGGTGATGCTGGTTGAGTTCACCCCGCTGGGGTACGTGGCGGGCGGCGCCAAGAACTGGCTCCACCTGGGCTTCATCCGCATCCAGCCGGCCGAGTTCGTCAAGATCGGCCTCGTGCTGGCCCTGGCGCGCTGGTATCATGGACATTCGGCTCAGGACGCGCGCTGGTCGTGGAAGCTGTTGTTTCCGGCCGGGATTATCGGCGTTCCCTTCATCCTGGTGGCCAAGCAGCCGGACCTCGGCTCGGCCATGATCATCGGCCTGACCGGGGGGGTGATGATGTTCATGGCGGGCTTGAGCTGGCGCGTGATCGGCGCAGGCGTCGCCGCCGCCGTGGCCGTCATCCCGCCTTTCGTGATGTTCGGCATGCACGATTATCAGCGTAACCGGGTTCTGACCTTCCTCAACCCGGAAGCCGACCCGTCGGGCACGGGCTACAACATCATCCAGTCCAAGATCGCCCTGGGTTCGGGCGGATTGATGGGCAAGGGTTATGGCCTGGGCAGTCAGAGCCAGCTGGAGTTCCTGCCGGAACGCCACACGGACTTTATCTTCTCGACGGTGTCGGAGGAGTTCGGCTTCATCGGCTCCTTCACCGTCATCGCCTGCTATGTGGCGCTGATCCTGATTTCGTTGCGGATCGCGGCGCTGTCGCACAGCCATTTCGGTCGTCTGAGTGCGGCGGGCATGACGGCCTTCGTGGCCCTGTTCATGCTCATCAACGGGGCGATGGTGATGGGGCTGGCGCCGGTCGTCGGCGTGCCCATGCCGATGTTGTCCTATGGCGGATCGTCGATGATGACGGTGATGGTCGGTTTCGGCCTGATCCTGTCGACGCGCGTGCACCGCTATGTCGAACTGCCGAAGGGACAGGGGCTGTTCTGACCGCTTGTGCGCGCTAGGTTTGCGGCATGACTGAAGAAACGCCTGAAATCCAAGTCGCCGCCGAAGCGCCCAAGGCCGACCCCGCCATGTTTTCGGACTGCGGCGATACGCCTTGTCCGCAGCCCGTGCTGGCGGACCCTCAGAACGAGGCGGCGGCTCTCGCCGAGGGCGTTCGGATGCGGGACAATCCGGCGGAATGGGCCTTTGTCCGCCTGTCCAAGCTGATCGAGGAATTCGAGGCCAATCTCGATAAGGACGAGGAGATCGGCGCGCGCGTCGTCGGCCTGCCGGGCGACGGCACGATGCAAATCGTGGACGTCGGCTTCTGGGGACCGGATCTGATCATGTTCTTCGGCCGTAACGCGGACGGCAAGCCTGTGCGCCTGATCCAGCACTACAGCCAGATCAATGTGGTGCTGAGCGCGGTGAAGAAGCCGGAAGAGCGCGAGGCGCGCCGCATCGGCTTCCAGCTCAACGAAATGGTTCAGAAGACCAGTCCGAAACCGGCGGGGGCTTAAGGTTACCGGAAACGTCGGCCGCTGGGCCGGGATGACGGGTTACAAGGATGCCGCCCAGTCGGTGGCGCGGATCAGGCTGTCGATGATGCCCGGCTCGGTCGAGGCGTGGCCGGCGTCGCCGATGATGTCCAGCTTGGCCTCGGGCCAGGCGCGGTGCAGGGACCAGGCGCCCGAGATCGGCGTCACCACGTCAAAGCGCCCCTGCGCGATCCAGCAGGGGATGTGGCGGATGGTGTCAATATTTTCGAGGATCCAGTTCTCGCTATCCATGAAGCCGCCATTGGTGAAATACCAGTTCTCGATCCGGGCGAAGGCGACGGCGAACTCAGGATCGGCGAACTTGTCCGGCTTGCCTGACGGCCCCTGGATGCTGACGGTCTCGCCTTCCCAGGTGGCCCAGGCGACGGCGCAGCGGTTGCGTTCCTCGATGTCGTCGCCGGTCAGGCGCTTGTAATAGGCGGCCATCAGGTCGTCGCGCTCGGCCTGCGGGATCGGGGCCAGGAAGCGCTCCCAGGCGTCCGGGAAGATCATCGAGGCGCCGTCCTGATAGAACCAGTGCAGTTCTTTCTTGGTCAGCAGGAAGATGCCGCGCAAGACCAGGGCCAGGCAGCGATCAGGGTGTTTGATGGCGTAGGTCATCGACAGGGTCGAACCCCACGACCCGCCGAACACGACCCATTTGTCGATGCCCAGCTTCTCGCGCAGGCGCTCGATGTCGGCGATCAGGTCCCAGGTGGTGTTGTTTTCCAGCGAGGCGTTGGGCCGCGACAGGCCGCAGCCGCGCTGGTCGAACATGACGATGCGGTATTGGGCCGGGTCGAAATAGCGTCGCATCCCCGGATTGACCGCCCCGCCGGGGCCGCCGTGCAGGACGATGACGGGCACGCCATGCGGATTGCCGCTTTCCTCGTAATAGATCTCGTGGACGCTGTCGGTCGGCATCCAGCCTGAGGCGTAGGCTTCGATCTCGGGATAGAGGTCACGGCGGGGCGTTTCGTTCACGGCAAACATGCTGGGACCCTGTTCTGCTTGAGATTAGGCGTTGTTGGGTGCGGCTTTGAGGGCGGCGACGACGACCAGGCACCAGGCCGCGATCATCATGATCCCGCCGATCGGGGCGACGGCCCCCATCACAGGCAGGCTGAGCAGGCCGATCATGGCCAGGGCCAGACAGAAGATCAGCCCCCCGGCGGCAGCCAGCCATCCGGCGAGGCGCGCCAGTCGCCCGCCGCCGCTCCATAGCGCCAGCGCTACGGCTAAGGCCGCATGGACCATTTGATACTGGCCGCCCGTGGTCAGCAGGGTTTTGACAGCGGGCGCTGCGCCGTGGGCCGCGAAGGCCCCCAGCGCCACGGCCATGGCGCCGTTGAGCCCGGCGAAGACAAGAAGCTTGCGGTTGGACGTCATGGCTTATGTCTAGACCACAAATCGGGGGAAGTCTGCTATGGCGCGCCATGACGTCCGCCCCGCGCATGGCCCTGCAATACATCCTTCTGTTCGGCGCCAGCGGCGTGACTCTGCCGTTCGCGGGGCTGTGGTTCCGCGCTCAGGGGCTGAGCGGTGCGCAGATCGGCGCCCTCCTGGCGATCCCCATGCTGGCGCGAGCGCTGACCGGACCGCTGATCGCTGTCTGGGCCGACGGTTTCAGGCGCCGACGCACGCCGATCGCCCTGCTGGGGCTGGCGATGGCGGTCGGCTATGGCGGGGCGGGGCTGGCGCAGGGAGTCGTCCCGTGGGCCGTCTTCTGGCTGATCGGGGCGACGGCCGCCGCCGCATTGATCCCGCTCAGCGACGTGTTGACCCTCAAGGTCGCGGCGCGAGAGGGCTTTCCCTTCTCCCTGCCGCGCGGGTGTGGTTCGGCGGCCTTTGTCGTCGCCAATGTCGTGATGGGCTGGCTGCTGACGCGGATGTCGGCGGACGTCGTGATCATCTGGGCGGTGGCGGCGTCCTTGCTGATCGCCGTGACGGCGTGGCGCATCCTGCCGGACGAGCGGGTAGGCGACGACGGGCCGCTGTCGGGGTTCGAGCGGTTTCGCGGATTGGGGCGTCTGGCGGCGAACCCGGTGTTCATGACCGCCATCTTCGCCGTGGACGCGGTGCAGGCGGCGCACGCCTTCTACTACGGCTTCTCCGCCATCCTGTGGCGGGCGCAGGGCGTGGCCGAGAGCATGACGGGCCTGCTGTGGGCCTTTTCCGTCCTGGTCGAGATCGGCTTCATGTGGGTGGTCGAGCCGTGGCGCCGCAGGCGGGGGATCGGGCCCTGGTTCATTCTGGCGCTGGGCGCGGGCGCGGCGGTGCTGCGCTGGACCGTCATGGCTTTTGCGCCGCCGCTGTGGCTGCTGTGGCCGTTGCAGACGCTGCACGCCCTGACGTTCGCGGCCACCTATCTGGCGGGCGTGCAGATCGTCGAGCGCCTGTGTCCGCCGGATAGCCATACGGCGGCGCAGACTTTGAGCTCGGCCCTTTCCGCCGGGGTGCTGATCGGCCTGGCGACCCTGGCCAGCGGGCCGCTGTACGACGCTTTTGGTTCGCGCGCCTATCTCAGCATGGCTGGACTGGCGCTGGTCGGCGGAGCGACGGGACTGCTGTTGGCGCGACGGTTGGGCGGCTCAGGCCGCGCTTGAGCGGGGCAGGGGCGTCAAATGACGCGCCATCGCCGAGGCGACGGCCTTGATGGCGGTGCGCATGGCCTCTTCGGTCGCGCCGTCGGGCGCGCGCAGCAGGCCGATGGAGGGTGAGTTCAGGCTGTCGGGCAGGTCGGCGAGGGCGCGGTATAGGATGTAGCTTCCTGCATCTTCCTCTGCGTCGGACGCGGCGATGGCCGGCAGGCCCGCAGCGGTCAGATCGCGCAGCATCTCGGCGATTGGGGCGGTGACGCGCGCAACGCCCGGGCCGGTCTCATCCAGTCGGCCGGCGCTGTCCAGACGCCGGTTTTCGGCCCGCATCTGAAGACGGAAGGGGCCGGGATGGCTGGTGCGGCCGATCAGCAGCAGGGCTGCGCAGTCCTGATCCTTCAGCGCGGCGATCAGGCGGTCGGCGAGAGCCGGGGCGTCGGTATCGCCCGGGATCGGCTGGGTGCGGGCGCCGGGCGGGCTCCAGGGCTCGCCGGACAGGTCTTCGACCAGATCCCAGGTCGGGTAATCCGGATTCCACACGCAGATGGCGAGGGCGGGGCGTCGATCAGGACGGGTGCGGGAATCCGTGTCCACCAAGGGGCGTGGCTCCTGTACGTCGGGATGGCGCTAGGCTCAGTGAGCGTGCCGGTAAAATCGTCGTGAGGTCAAGCCTGAGCCGATGCTTCAGCCCAGGTCGCCGACGGCGGCGTCCAGCAGCATGAAGGCGCGGCCTTCGTCCGTGGCCAGCCGCGCCTGAATGTCATGGGCGTCGCCGCGCTCGGCCTGAAGCCTCAGGCCGTGGGCGAAGGCGCGCACATAGGCCTCGGCGTCGGCGCGCAGGGCGTCGTCGCTCAGCACGCGGCGCGAGACGCTGCGGACGGCGGCGGGCGCCACCCTGCGGACGATCTGGCGGGCGCGCGACGGGTCATGGGCGGCGAAGGCCTGGGCCGTTTCCTCGATGCGTGGGCGCGGCAGCAGGGCGTTGGGGTCCACGCCCATGCGCCGAATGGCGTCGGTGATGCGCGAGGCCAAGGCGTCGATCTCTTCGGGCGAGCCGATCGGCGCCGCCGGGGCGTGCGATGCGGCGTCGGTCTGAGGGCCGCCGTTGGGAGCGGACAGATCGTTCCAGTCCAGATCGGCGGCGGGCGCCTCGTGTCTGTGGGGCGGCGCGGGCGGCGTCGTATCACGCGGCGGCGGCGCCGGTCGGGCCTGCGGCGCGGCCGGGATGGCTTCGATGTCTCCCTCCGGTGCGTTCTGCGGGCGCAGCCGTCCGCGCAGGCCGTCCTGCGGCCGTTCAGCGGGACGCTCGGGCGCGGCGGGCTGGTTCAAGGGACGACGACGGCCGCCTTCGCCGGACACGGCGCCCATCAGGCGCACGGCCTCGGTCAGCATGTCGTAGTTGCGACGGACGCGCTCCTGGAAACCGCTTTCCAGGGCTTCGGTGTCCTCGGCCGCCTTACGCGAGGCGGCGCTCAGGGCGGTCAGGCCGCTTTCGACGGCGGCGCGGACCGAGTCCACACGGTTCTGGGCTTCCTGGGGCAGGCGGCTGGCGCGTTCGTCCATCTCGGACACGGCCTGTTCGACCTGGGTCAGGGCCTCGGTGACGCGGGTCAGGGTGGCGTGAAGGCTGTCGATCAGGCGCTCGCCCGTCTGGTCCACCATTTCAGCGGTCTGGCCGATGATGCGACGGGCGCCCTCGATGCGGGCCTCGGCGGCGGCGTCGGCCTGCTGGGCGGCGTCGAACAGGGATTCGCCCAGGCGGTCGGCGCGAATCTGCGCCTGTTCGATGGCCGTGTCGGCCGCCTGACGTTGGGCGTCGGCCGTGGCCTGCAGCGCCGCCAGCGAACGGCGCGTCTCTTCGACCAGCAGGTCACGGGATTCGGCGGACAGCGCCTCGAACCGGTCCAGCGCCAGCTTGGTGGCGTGGTCGAAGCCGTCGGCTTCGCGCTGGGACAACTGCACCAGGGCCTGGAACTGATCGACCACGGCCTCGACCTGGGCCTTGATGGCGTTGGCCGCCTCTTCGCCCTTCAGGTTCAGGTCGTCGGCGGCGGTGCGGGTCTGGGACAGGTGATCCAGAAGCTGCGCGCGCTGGCTCTCCACCTGGGCCGAGAAGTCTTCCTGATCGGTGCGCAGGGCATAGGCGGCGGTGACCAGGGCGGCGCGCTGCTGGCCCAGACCTTCCTCGACCGATTGAATCTGTTCAGCGACGCCGGAGCCGGCGGTTTCGAGACGCAGGGTCTGGCGGGCCAGGTCGTCGGCGGCGGCGCGGGCGGCGTCCTGCGCCTCATTGGCGGCGGCGGCCAGGTCGGCGGCGCGGGCGGCCAGGGCGGCTTCGGCCTCGCGCAACTGCGTCTGAGCCAGGTCGGAGGCGTCGGCCACCATGCGCGACTGGCGTTCGACCGTTTCGACCACGTTGGAAGCCTGGGTTTCCAGACGGCCGCTGAGGCCGTGCATCTGCTCCCGCTCGGCCGACATCTTTTCGGTCAGTTGGCGGGCCGTGCCGCCGGCGCGTTCGGCCGCCTCGTTCAGCAGGGCGGTTTCCTTGGCCAGGGCTTCGCGCAGTTGGGCCATGTCGTTGCGCGCGCGTTCGGCGGCCTGTGCCGCCAGGTCGATGTCGCTGCGCAGACCGGTGAGCACCTGACCGGCTTCATTGGCGGCCAGGGCGGTCGGGCCGACCAGGGCGTTCGCCATTTCGCGGGCGCGACGGGTCTCTTGCGCCAGACCGGCGCCCTGACGCACGGCGTGGGCCAGCAGGATCGAAAGGCCGACCGGCGCCAGAAGGATCAGGCCGTAGACCGCCAGCCGCAGCGGATCCAACTCCATCATCCCGGAGCCCAGCTCATAGGCGAACCAGGACGCCAGCCCGCCGACCCACAGGGCCGACGCCAGCCCGGCGATCAGATAGGCGTGGTTGGCGCCGCCCTTGGCCGACTTGGCGCGAGGGGAGGGGGGAACGGTAAGGGGCGTTGATTCGACGGTGGCGGGCGGCGCGTCGGCCGACTCGCCCAGAATGGCCAGGGTGCGGGCTGCTTTTTCCGCCTCAGCCGCGCGCTGTTCGGCGATCGCCTGCTGTTCGGCCAGGCGGCGGCGCTGACGCTCAGACATCGGCCGTTCTGGGACGGGGGCGGATTCAGGCAGCGGCGGATGCTCAGGCATCGGCTCGGGCGTGGCCGCATCAGCTTGGGCGTCGGGCGCGATCACGGGGGCCTCGTCCTCAAGGGCGGGCTCGGAGTCGGTCAGGTTGAGCGGCGGCCGAGGGCGGGATTTCATGGGCGTCGATCTCGATTACTGGTCGCCTGGAGACGCGGGCGAGGTCGTGTGCGGAGCGACCCTAACGACTGTAACGAGAAGCGAAAAGGCTGGAGGGCGTATTATCCGGCCTGAAGCGGCGGCTTCACTGAGCCTAAGCTGTGGATCAGCAGGAGGTCGGGGCGTTGACCTGAATGTGGTTGGACGGGGCGTCGCCGCACTTCTTTTCGACCCGGTGGATCTCGCCATCCGACTTCTTCGTCGGGCTGAGATCGACGCCGAACTGCGACAGCGCGACTGCGGCGAGCAGTGCGATGAGGCCGATCACCATTTCGATCAGAGCTTGCATGGCGCGCATAATGACAGATCACGGTTCCGGCGACAATGCGGCGAAGTGAAGGAGCGTCGCCATTGACCGTGCTGATGCGAAAATGGAACGATCTGCAACCGCTCGACCTCTGCTGTAGAGGCCGCGCATCAAGCCGTCACGCGAATCGGCCATCGGAGGGTCATGGGGCCAGATCGTTCTTATGAAGCCAGTCTGATCGAGCCGGGTCCGGGCGTGTGGCGGTCTGCGCCTGCGCATCGTTTCGCGCCGCTGATGGAGAACAAGGCCTATTTCGACGCCCTGTCCTCGGCGCTGCACAAGGCGAAACGGTCGATTCTGATTCTGGGCTGGCAGTTCGATCCCCGCACGCGGCTCGATCCGGAGGGGCCGCTGACCGACCGCCGGGCCGAGATCGGTCATCAGTTGAAGGCTCTGGTGCGGCACAAGCCGGACCTGGACGTGCGCCTGCTGATCTGGCGCTCGCCCCTGCTGATCGCGGCGTCGCAGGGTTTCTATCCGCACAAGGCCCAGAGGTGGTTCCGCCGCCGGATCGTGGAGTTCCGGCTGGACGGGCCGGGTATTCTGGGCGCCTGCCATCATCAGAAGGTGGTGGTGATCGACAATCAGATCGCCTTCTGCGGCGGCGGCGACATCTCGACCGACCGCTGGGACACCGAAGAGCATTTCTCGGGCGATCCGCGCCGGTGCGAGCCGACCGGCGTCATTCCGGCGCCGCGGCATGAGGTGATGTGCGTGCTGGACGGACCGGCGGCGCAGAACCTTGGCGACCTGGCGCGCGAACGTTGGCGGCGGGCGACGGGCGAGGTGCTGGAAGCTTCGACGCCGCGCGACGGCGACGCCTGGCCCGATGGCGTCGAGCCGACGCTGCATGATGTTCCGGTCGCTATCTCCCGCACGGAACCGCAGGTCCGGGGCCGACCTGAGGTGCGCGAGAATGAGGCCCTGCACCTGCAGGCCATTCGGCAGGCGCGGTCGCTGATCTATATGGAGAACCAGTATTTCACCTCGCCCCTGCTGGCGGCGGCGCTGGCCGAACGTCTGGCCGAGCCGGACGGGCCGGAGGTGGTGCTGGTCTCGACCGGGCGCAGCCCCAGCTGGTTCGACGGTCTGACGATGGATACGGCGCGGGCCGAGGTGCTGTATCGGCTGGAGCAGGCGGACCGCCATGACCGCTTCACCGCCTTCTATCCGGTGACGGACGAGGGCGAGCGGATCATTGTTCACGCCAAGATGACCATCATCGACGACAAGCTGCTGCGGATCGGCTCCAGCAATCTGAACAACCGCTCGATGGGGCTGGACACGGAATGCGACGTGGCCGTCGAGGCGCAGACGGATCAGCAGCGCGATGTGATCCGGCGCTTTCGTCGCCACTCGCTGGGCCATTTCATCGGCGTCTCGGGCGAGGCCTTCGCCGAGGCGGAAACCCTGCTGGGTTCGGTGGCGCAGGCGATCCAGACCTTTGGTCAGGCGCGGATGAAGCCGCTGGGCGCCGCAGAGCCGACGCGGGTCGAGCGGATGTTCGCCGAGTGGCAGTTCGGCGATCCGGTGTCGGCGACCGACGCCTGGCGGCCGTGGAAGCGGCTGAACCGCTCGCACCGCACCCGGCCCAGGTCCGAGGGCGGTCAGGCGCCGGGTTGATCCTGGCGCTGACCTTCGATCTCGAAGTCGATAATCAGAGGCAGATGGTCCGACGCGGCGCGCGCCAGAGGAGAGGACGGGGTGCGGGCGCCTGTCACGCGGATCTCGCGGCTGACGAAGCAGTGGTCGATGCGGATGGCCGGGAAGCTGGACGGAAAGGTCTTGATCGAGGGCTTGAGCGCTAAGCGTCGCTGGGCGTCGTCCAGCCGTCGGGTCAGGGCCTGATAGGGGCGGGTGATGGAGGTGGCGTTGAAGTCGCCGGTCAGAATGGTCGGGCCCTGACACATCGGATCGCCCAGCCATTCCTCGCCGATCAATGCGGCGACCTGTAGCCGTTGTTCACGCGGGATCAGGCCCAGGTGGGTGTTCATGATGTTGACCACCGCCCCGTCGAAATCGACCGCAGACCACAGAGCGCCGCGCGGCTCCAGCCCCTTGATGCCGGGCAGGGTGGGCAGGGCGGCGGCGCGCACCAGCCGCTCGGGACGGTGGGTCAGGATGGCGTCGCCGTAGAGCTCTGCCTCGACCTTCATGGCGGGATGGAATTGCACGCTCATGGCCAAGTGTTGAGCGATGGCGCTGGCCTGATCGACATGGCCGGTGCGGGCGCGGCCGACATCCAGTTCCTGCAGGCAGACCACGTCAGGCTCATGCTCGGCGATGACATCGGCGATGCGGTTCACGTCCAGCTTCCGGTCGACGCCGACGCAGCGATGGACGTTGTAGGTCAGAAGTCTCGGCATGAATTCCTTGCCCGCGATCGCAGCGACTGTCGCGGCTCAATGCGGCGGTCGCGAGGCCCTGATAGCCAGACTAGATGACAACCAGTCTGTCGGGGATCTCGTTTTGATCAGCGGGCTTGGGCGGAAAGCGTTCCGCCAGCACCCCGCCGCACAGGTTGATGGCCTGTTCGAACCCCTCGACCGGGCGGTCATGACGCAGGGCTTTGGTCAAGGCGGCGACGGCGTCGGCCCAGACCTCGGGACTGACGCAGGAATGGATGCCTTCGTCGGCCACCACCTCGACCTGATGATCAGCCAGGGCGGCGAAGATCAGGACGCCGGTGCGCGCCTCGGTGACGTGCAGGCCGTGGGCCAGGAACTGTTGCATGGCGGCGCGGCGGACGCGGGTGCGGCGCAGGGCCGCGGGCGTCAGCAGCCTGCGCACGGCCGGGATCAGCGACAGCAGGAAGACGGCGAGGAAGACGCTCGCCTGCACCAGCCCATAGGCCGCCAGGGCGCGCCCGATCTCGACTGAAGCGGCGGGCGCATGGGCGATCTCCCAGCCGCCGCCGAAAGCAAGCCAGTCGCCGCTGAAGCCGAACGGGATCAACCCCAGCGGCAGCAGCAGGGCCGCAGCGGCCGCCCACCCCAGGCTGACGTCGCGATAGGAGGATACCTGCCGAGCCACGACGCAGAAGATTTCGCCCGACGTGTGCGCTTCGGCCTGAGCGATGGCCCTGGCGACGCGCGCGTGGTCGTCTGTCGTGAACTGCATCACCATCCCCCCGAGGCGCCGCCGCCGCCGAAGCCGCCGCCTCCTCCGCCAAATCCGCCGCCGCCGCCGCCGAAACCGCCGCCGCCCCAGCCGCCGCCGCGCCCGCCGCGATTGCGGTCTTTCAAGGCTTCGCTGGCGGCCCAGATCAGGATCGGGGACAGGCCGTCGCCGCGTCCGCCGCGCCGTTTGCGACCGCCCGCAGCCGCGCCGACCATGCTGAAGAAGATGAAGGCGAAGACCAGCAGGATGATGACGGCGGGCAGCACCGGCTTGGTCGCCTCGGTCGCCGCGCTCTTGGCTTCTTCCGCCCGCGCCTGAGCCTCGGCCGGATCGGCGGTCAGTTGCGCGATGATGGAGTCGGTCCCGGCGATGATGCCTGCCGCATAATCGCCCTGACGAAAGGCCGGCAGGATGTCGTTGCGGATGATCAGCGAGGAATAGGCGTCGGTCAGCACGCCCTCCAGCCCATAGCCGACTTCGATCCGCACCTTGCGCTCGTTCGGCGCGACGATCAGCAGGGCGCCACCGTCATTCTCCTTCTGGCCGATGCCCCAGTGACGGCCGAGCTGGTAGCCGAAGTCCTCGATCTCCTGATCCTGAAGCGAGGGCAGGGTGACGACGACCAACTGGTCGCCGGTCTGCTGTTCCAGCGTCGCCAGCTTGCCGGTCAGGGCCTGTTCCTGAGCGGGGGTCAGCAGTTGGGCGTCATCGACCACGCGGCCGGCCAGCGCCGGAAAACGGATTTCGGCGGCCAGGCTGGCGCCGGGCAGGGCGGTCAGCCACAGGATGAGGGCCAGAATCAGCGCGGGGAGGAGGCCCCGCGCCGCGCCTTCCCTCAGGGCGAGGGCGGAAGGGTTCATTTCAGGCTTACTGCGCCGCCGGGGCGGGCGGCGTCGAACCGGGCGCGGCGCCGGGCGTCGTCGCAGGCGCGCCGCCGCCGGGCTGGACGCCCAGGTCGAAGTTCACGTTGGGCGCCGACTGGGCCTCGGCCGTGGCGGTGAACAGCTGCATCGGCTTGGAGCCGCCGTGCAGGGTCTTGGCCCAGATCACGCTCGGGAAGGTGCGCAGGGTGGTGTTGTAGTCGCGCACGGCCTCATTGTAGTCGCGGCGCGCCACGGAGATGCGGTTCTCGGTGCCTTCCAGCTGCGATTGCAGGGTCAGGAAGTTCTGGTTGGCCTGAAGCTGGGGATAGGCCTCGACCGTCACCAGCAGCCGCGACAGGGCGCTGGAAAGCTCGCCCTGCGCCTGTTGATACTGCTGGAAGGCGGCGGCGTTATCGAGGTTGGAGGCGTCGATGTTGACGCTGGTGGCCTTGGCGCGGGCCTCGATCACCTGGGTCAGGGTGGTGCGTTCCTGAATGGCCGCGCCCTGAACGGTGGCGACCAGATTGGGCACCAGATCGGCGCGGCGCTGATACTGGCTCTGAACGTCGGCCCAGGCGGCTTCGGCGCGCTCCTGCTTGGTCGGAATGGTGTTGTAGCCGCAGGCGCCCACGGCCGGAGCCAGGACGGCGACGGCGGCGACGGCCGCGATGCGAGGCGAAAATCCAGCCATGAAGAAGCTCCTGCGGGACGGTCCTCATGACCGCTGATCGCTAAAGACTATCGGGGCCGAAAGGCTCCGCTTCAAGGCTGGATTTTTGACGCAGGCCTCAGCCGTTCAGGTCTTCCGGCTCGACGCCCGCCGCGCGGCAGGCGGCGGTGTAGGTGTTGGCCAGCAGGCAGGCGATGGTCATGGGGCCGACGCCGCCGGGAACGGGGGTGATGCGTCCGGCGACCTCGACCGCCTCGTTGAAGTCCACGTCGCCGACCACGCGGGTCTTGCCCTCGGCGGCCTTGACCGGATCGCGCGAGGGGACGCGGTTGATGCCGACGTCGATGACGGCGGCGCCCGGCTTGATCCAGTCGCCCTTGATCATTTCGGGGCGGCCGACGGCGGCCACCAGAATGTCGGCGGTGCGGCACAGGGCGGGCAGGTCGCGGGTGCGCGAGTGGGCGATGGTGACGGTGCAGCTTTCGCCCAGCAGCAGTTGCGCCATCGGCTTGCCGACGATGTTGGAGCGGCCGACGATGACAGCGTTCAGGCCCGACAGGTCGCCCAACTGGTCCTTCAGCAGCATCAGGCTGCCCAGCGGGGTGCAGGGGATCATGCCGGGCAGGCCGACGGCCAGACGTCCGGCGTTGACGACGTGGAAGCCGTCCACGTCCTTGTCCGGCGAGATGGCGTCCAGAACGGCGGACGAATCGATATGTTGGGGCAGGGGCAGCTGCACGAGGATGCCGTGGATGCCCGCATCGGCGTTCAGCGACGCGATCAGGGCCAACAGTTCGTCCTGGGTCGTTTCGACCGGCAGGCGGTGGGTGTCGGACCGCATCCCGGCCTTCAGCGTCGTCTCGCCCTTATTGCGGACATAAAGCTGGCTAGCGGGGTCTTCGCCGACGATGACGACGGCCAGACCGGGCTTGACGCCGTGGGCGGATTCCAGCCGGGCGGCGGCCGCTGCGACGCGCTCCACCAGGGTCTGTGAGAAGGCCTTGCCGTCGATCAGAGAGGCGCGGGCGGGTTCGACAGCCATATTTGGCTCCATCTGCCGGGAACTGGAAAGCGTGGCCGCGATTTACAGGCGCTGCGGTTCGGCGTCTATGATGACGCCAGCAAAGAGGTTTTTATGCGTTATTCCCTGTTCGCTGCGGCCAGCGCCGTCGCCCTCCTGTCCACTGGCGCAGCCTGGGCCCAGACGGCGGCTGACGCCCGGCTGGGGGACGACATCCGGGGGCGGCTGGAAGAGGGCGACGCCCGCACGCGGGGCGGGGACGCCTATCGCTATGACGACTATCGGCTAAACCTGCGTGCCGGGCAGCGGCTTGAAGCCGAGATGACGGCGGATGATTTCGACGCCTATCTGGAAGTCTACGCCGAAGGCTCGATGCGACAGTCGCTGGCCAGCGATGACGACAGCGCGGGCAGCCTGAATGCGCGCCTACGTTTCACTGCGCCGGAATCCGGGGTCTATATCGTGCGTGCGCGCACCTTCTCGGGGATGGAGACCGGCGACTATCGCCTGTCGCTGAAGGAGCGCGCCGCGCCGCGCCTGCCGCGTCCCGGCCGCGTCGCCATCGGTCGTGACGCCTCTGGCCGCCTGGGCGCCAACAGCGCCGAGGATGATGACGGCAATCGCTATGACGCCTACGCCTTCCGGGCCTCGGCGGGCGAGCGGGTGAGGATCGACCTGGAATCGGACGATTTCGACGCCTTCCTGCGTGTCGGCCGTATTGTGAACGGCGCCTTCGTGCAGATGGCCGAGAATGACGACGGCGGGTCCAGCCTGAACGCGCGACTGGTGTTCACGGCGCCCCAGGACGGAGAGTATCTGGTCCGCGCCACCTCCTATGACGGCTCGGCGCAGGGGACGTATCGACTGGCGCTGGAGCAGGGACCGCCCGCGCCGATCGCCACGCCGGTCTCGGTCGGCGATGAAACGCGTGGGCGCCTGACGCCGGACAGCGCCAGCAGCGATTCCGGCGCTCCGGCGGATCTGTACCGCTTCAGCGGCCGGGCCGGACAGCGTTTGGCCATCACCATGAAGGCCGATGGGTTCGACACCTTCCTTGAACTGTTCGACGCCAATCACAACAGTCTGGCCAGCGACGACGACAGCGCCGGGGACCTGAACTCGCGGCTGACGCACACCCTGACCGAGGACGGCGACTATCTGATCGAGGCGCGCGCTTTCTCCAGCGGCGAGGGGCCCTATACGCTCAAGATCGAAGAGATCGCGCCACCCCCGCCGCCGTCCGCCATCGCCTTCGGCCAGACCGTCGAGGGCGAGTTGGCGACCAGCGACGCCACCGATGATGACGGACGCCTGTATGACGCCTTCGTCTTCAGCGGGACCGAGGGCCAGCGCATTCAAGCCGTCATGCGGTCGGGCGACTTCGACGCCTATCTGCAACTGGGTCAGGACGAGGACGATTTCAGCGAGATCGCCAGCGACGACGACGGTCTGGGTCAGGGGACGGATGCGCGCCTGATCTTCACCCTGCCTGAGACCGGCGACTATGTGCTGCGGGCGCGTTCCTGGTCGCGCGACGCCAAGGGGCTGTATTCGCTGGAACTGACGGATCTGGGCGGAGAGCCTTCGCCGGGCAGCCTGTTGATCGGATCGACCGTCCGGGGGCGCCTGACCGAACGCGCCAACATCACCGACGACGGCGTCTTCTATGACGCCTATCACTTCAAGGCCAAGGCCGACGAAAAGCTGCGCTTCACCCTGATCGCCAGCAGTTTCGACGCGGTCGTCGAGGTCGGCGAGGAGAAGGACGGCGACTACTTCGAACTGGACACGGATGACGACAGCCTGTCCGACACCCACGCTCGCCTGAGCTGGACCGTGCCGCGCGACGGGACCTATGTGCTGCGCGCCCGCAGCTTCAGCGCCAACTCGACCGGCGACTATGTGCTGATCACGGAGCGGCAGCCCTGAACGACGCCAGCGACACCGCCGCCTCGGCCCTGATCCTGGGCCGCAAGGATCAGCATCTGGACGTGGTGCTGGCGGGCGGAGGGCGTCATGCTGTCTCGGCGGGGTTCGACGACTGGCGCTTCGTGCACGAAGCCCTGCCGGACGTGGACCATGCCCGGATCGACCTGGGCGTCGACTTTCTGGGACGGCGGCTGAAGGCGCCCCTGCTGATCAGCGCCATGACCGGCGGGCCTGCCAGGGCCGAGGCGATCAACGCCCGCCTGGCCGAAGCGGCCCAGCATCTGGGCATCGCCCTGGCCGTCGGTTCGCAACGGGCGGCGCTGGAAGGCGGCGCGGCGGGCGGGCTGGACTTCGCGCTCAGGCTCAAGGCGCCGGACACGCCGATCCTGGCCAATATCGGCGCGGCCCAGCTGACGCGCGGCTTCGGCCGGGACGAGGCGCGCCGGGCGCTGGACATGATCGGCGCCGACGCCCTGGTCGTTCACCTGAACCCCCTTCAGGAGGCCTGCCAGCCTGAGGGAGATCGCGACTGGTGGGGCGTGGGCGCGGCGCTTCAGGCCCTGATCCGCGATCTGGACGCGCCGGTCATCGTCAAGGAGACGGGGGCGGGGATTTCCGCCGTCACGGCCCAGCGTCTGATGGCGATGGGGGCGGCGGGCGTGGATGTGGCCGGCGCCGGGGGCGCCAACTGGGGCCTGATCGAAGGCGAACGGGCGACCGATCCCGCAGACAAGGCCCATGCCCTGGCCTTCGCCGGATGGGGCATACCGACGGCCCGCGCCCTGGCCGAGGCGCGCAACGCCCTGCCGGACGCCCTGCTGATCGGGTCGGGCGGCGTCCGGGATGGGGTGGATGCGGCCAAGGCGATCCGGCTGGGCGCCGACATGGTGGGCATGGCCTCGGGCGTGATTCAGGCCGCTACCGTCTCGACCGAGGCCGTCATTGAACAGTTTCAACTGGTCATAAGGCAGCTGCGTACCGTGTGTTTCTGCGTAAACGCTTCAAATTTAGCGGCGTTGAAACGAGTTCCGTTGCTTCCTGTCACATAAGCGGGGCATTTCCGCCCCTAGATTTTTGCGTCGCACCCAAGGAGATTCCCATGCGCGCTGTGTTGATGACGTCGGTTCTGGCGTCCTCGCTGATTCTGGCCGGCGCTGCGGCTGCCCAGAGCTCCATCCGGCCGGGGCAGACCGTCAATGGAAGCTTCAGCGCCAAGGACGCGCGCATGGACGACGGTTCGCACTATCGTTGCTACGTCGTCCAGACCGAGGCCGGTCAGGCCTATACGGTGACCATGCGGTCGTCGGATTTCGATACTTATCTGATGGCCGGCGCCGGGACGGACTGTGACGAGACGTCGGTGACGAACGACGACGGGCCGGACATGGGCACCGACTCGCAACTGCGCTTCATCTCGAACGGCGGCAATTGGATCATCCGCGCCAATACGCTGAGCGAAGGCGAGACCGGGTCGTTCCGCCTGACCGTTTCGGAAGGCCAGCGCCTGCGTCCGACCACTCAGATCGTGCCGATCTCGGTTGGTGAAAGCCGTCAGGGCCGTCTGGAGTTCAGTGACCGCCAGGCCGACGACGGCTCCTTCTACGACTGCTATGCCCTGAACATCGGCAACCGAGGCAATGTGTCGATCCGGATGGATTCGGCGCAGTTCGACGCCTACCTCTCGCTGCACGAAGGGCCGCAGTGCGATGGCGAGAGCCTGGCCGCCGACGACGACAGCGGCGGCGGGACCAGCGCCATGATCACCGAGACCCTGCGTCCCGGCTCCTATTCTTTCCGCGCCAACAGCCTCAGTTCGGCGCAGGAAGGCGACTACACGGTTTCCGTCACCACCATGCGGTGATGCGCAAAAGGCCCCGGCGAAACCGGGGCCTTTTTTAATAGAACATCTCTTCGGCCGCCGGCCTGTTGTGGCGCTGGGGCCGCTCCTGCAGCGCCGACTGACGCGCGGCGCGCTCGGCGGCGTAGTCCGGCTGAGGCGCATCGAAGCCGAAGCTGTAGTCGTCGCGTTCCAGCTCCGGCGCCGGCCGAGACGAGCGAGGCGGGCCGGGATCGGACGGCGTGTCGTAATAGGGCGGCTGCGACGGTTCCGGCGTCAGTTCCAGCCACGCGCTTTCGACATAGGGTTCGTCGTCGCGAGGAGGGGCGGCGACGCGCTCCGCATCGTGCTCATAGCCGTCGCGCAGCTCGCCCACTGTCATGATGGAGCCGGGCGGCAGATCCGGTTCGACCGGTGGTACGACCTCGACGGTCACGCCGTACCCAGGGACCCGCCCGCCGTGCGCGGCCGAGGTGGAGTTCCAGACGGCCCAGCCCGCCGCCCCCAGGCCGGTCAGAACCAGGGCGACGGAGGCCAGAATGACAGCGCTTCTGCTCATGATCGGCGGCATCCTGCGTTCGTTCTGATTACGAAAGCGCTCAACCGCCGTCCAGTTCAAGCCGAAGGCAGCAGATCGCCGGCGAAGGCGCGATAGCGGCCAGCACGGACGCCATCGGTCGCACGGGCGATGTCCGGTGCGAAATAGCGGTCTTCCGTATAGGCGCCGCAGGCCTCGCGCACGATGGCGTAGGTCTGCTCCAGCTCCGGCGAGGAGGTCAGTGGACGGCGGAACTCGATGCCTTGCGCTGCGGCCAGCAGTTCGATGCCCACGACGGTCGCCGTATTGGCGGCCATGTCCAGCAGTCGGCGCGCGCCGTGCGTGGCCATCGACACGTGGTCTTCCTGATTGGCGCTGGTCGGCACCGTGTCGATGACGCAAGGGTGAGCCACCATGCGGTTCTCGGCCACCAGGGCCGCCGCCGTCACCTGGGCGATCATGAAGCCCGAGTTCACGCCGCTGTCCTTGACCAGGAAGGCGGGCAGGTCGGTCATCTTGGGATCGACGAGGATCGAAGTGCGGCGTTCGGAGATATTGCCGATCTCGCACAGGACCATGGCGATTTGATCTGCTGCATAAGCAACGGGTTCAGCGTGGAAGTTGCCGCCCGAGATGACATCGCCGTCCTCGATGAAGACCAGCGGATTGTCGGTCACGGCGTTGGCTTCGCGCTCCAGCATGGCGGCGGCGTTGCGCAGCACGTCCAGCGTCGCGCCCATCACCTGCGGCTGGCAGCGCAGGGAGTAGGGGTCCTGCACCTTGGTGCAGTCGTGACGATGGCTGTCGCGGATGGCGCTGCTGCTCAGCAGTTCACGCAGACGACGGGCCACGTCGATCTGACCCGGCTGGCCGCGCAGGGCGTGGATGCGGTGGTCGAACGGCGCGTCCGAGCCCAGAAGCGCATCGACCGACAGGCCGCCGGCGGCGATGGCGGCGGCGAACACGTCCTCGGTCGCGAACAGGCCGGTCAGGGCCAGGGCCGTCGAGCACTGGGTGCCGTTCAGCAGGGCCAGACCTTCCTTGGGGCCCAGTACGACCGGCTTCAGTCCGGCCTTGGCCAGAGCAGAAACAGCGTCCAGAACCTGACCCTGATAGCGGGCTTCGCTGACGCCGATCAGGACGCACGACATATGGGCCAGCGGCGCCAGATCGCCCGAGGCGCCGACCGAACCCTTGGACGGGATCAGCGGCAGGATCCCGGCGTTGACCATGCCGATCAGCGTCTCCAGCGTGTGGCGACGTACGCCCGAGGCGCCCTTCGACAGGCTGGCGATCTTCAGCACCATCAGCAGGCGGGTGGTGTCCTCGCTCAGCGGCTCGCCGACGCCGCAGGCATGGCTGAGCACCAGGTTCTTCTGAAGGGTTTCAAGGTCTTCCGCCGCGATGCTGGTGTTGGCCAGCAGGCCGAAGCCGGTGTTGATGCCATAGACCGTGCGGCCTTCATCCAGAATGGCGGCGACGGTCGCCGCGCCCTTTTCGACATTGGCCCAGGCGGCGTCGGTCAGGCTGACCGTGACCGGACCGTTCAGGACCGAGCGAAGCTGGGCGAGGGTGAGCGGCGCGGCGCCGATTTCAATGGTGGTGGTCATAGGCTTACAGGTCCAGCGAGGGCAGGTTCAGGCCATGTTCGCGCGCGGCGTCCTTGGCGATGTCGTATCCGGCGTCGGCGTGGCGCATGACGCCCGTGGCCGGGTCGTTCCACAGCACGCGCTCCAGCCGCCTGGCGGCTTCTTCGGTGCCGTCGGCGACGATGACCACGCCTGAGTGCTGGCTATAGCCCATGCCGACCCCGCCGCCGTGATGCAGCGACACCCACGACGCGCCCGACGCCGTGTTCAGCAGGGCGTTCAGCAGCGGCCAGTCGGACACGGCGTCCGAGCCGTCCATCATGGCTTCGGTCTCGCGGTTCGGGCTGGCGACGGAGCCGCTGTCCAGATGGTCGCGGCCGATGACGATGGGGGCGCTCAGTTCGCCCGAAGCGACCATCTCGTTGAACATCAGGCCCGCGCGGTGACGGTCGCCCAGACCGATCCAGCAGATGCGCGCCGGCAGACCCTGGAAGGCGATGCGCTCCCCCGCCATGTCCAGCCAGCGGTGCAGGCCCGCGTTGTCGGGGAACAGCTTCTTCATCGCCTCATCCGTCTTGCGGATGTCCTCGGGATCACCCGACAGAGCGGCCCAGCGGAACGGCCCGATGCCGCGGCAGAACAGCGGGCGGATATAGGCGGGCACGAAGCCGGGGAAGTCGAAGGCGTTCTCGACGCCTTCGTCAAAGGCGACCTGACGGATGTTGTTGCCATAGTCGGTCGTGGGGACGCCCATCTTCTGGAAGTCCAGCATGGCCTTGACGTGCGTCGCCATCGACGCGCGGGCGGCGGTCTCGACGGCGGCGGGGTCGCTGACGCGCTTTTCCTCCCACTCGGCGACGGTCCAGCCCGAGGGCAGGTAGCCGTTGACCGGGTCGTGGGCGCTGGTCTGATCGGTCACCAGATCGGGGCGAACGCCGCGCTTGACCATTTCAGGAAGAAGATCGGCTGCATTGCCCAACAGGCCGATCGACAAGGGTTTTTTGTCCTTGAATGACTGCTCCAGCAGGGTCAGGGCCTCGTCCAGCGTTTCGGCCATGACGTCGACGTAGCGGGTGCGCAGGCGGAACTCGATGCGGCTGCGCTGGCACTCGATGGTGATGCAGGACGCGCCGGCCATGGTCGCGGCCAGCGGCTGGGCGCCGCCCATGCCGCCCAGGCCCGCCGTCAGGATCCACTTGCCCGACCAGTCGCCGCCATAGTGCTGGCGACCCGCTTCCATGAAGGTCTCATAGGTGCCCTGAACGATGCCCTGGGTGCCGATGTAGATCCACGATCCGGCGGTCATCTGGCCGTACATGGCCAGACCCTTCTTATCGAGCTCGTTGAAGTGGTCCCACGTCGCCCATTTGGGCACCAGGTTGGAGTTGGCGATCAGCACGCGCGGCGCATCGACATGAGTGCGGAACACGCCGACCGGCTTGCCCGACTGGACCATCAGCGTCTCGTCGGCTTCCAGCTTCTGCAACTGGTCGACGATGGTGTCGAAGGCCTGCCAGTTGCGCGCGGCCTTGCCGATGCCGCCATAGACGACCAGGTCTTCAGGGCGCTCGGCCACCTCGGGGTCGAGGTTGTTCATCAGCATCCGCATGGCGGCCTCGGCGGCCCAGGTTTTTGCGGTCTTTTCCGGCCCGCGCGGGCTGCGGATCACTCTGGTATTCTGGCGAGTGTTGGGCGTGGACATCGAATCCTCCATGCGGCTTCGGCCGTCGAATGTTGGGCTCAGTGTTATGTCTAGACATTAATGCGCGCAAGGGGCAGTTTCGCATGATGGATCAGGAGCCGCTTCATCGTCGCATCGCGGGCGACATCGAGCGCCGCATCGCCTCGGGCGAGTGGCGGCCGGGCTTCCGCATTCCGACCGAGGCTGAACTGACCACGGAATACGGTTGCGCCCGCATGACGGTGTCGCGCGCCATGTCCGATCTGGCGTCTCGCGGGCTGGTGGTGCGCCGCCGCCGCGCCGGGACCGTAGTGGCCCATCCGCCGGTGCATTCCTCGGCTCTGGTCGCCATTCCCGACATCCAGTCAGAGGTCGAGGGCAGGGGGCTGGCCTATTCCCACCGCCTGCTGGGCCGGATCGTGCGCCCGGCCGGTGAGGACGAAGAGGGGTTGGGCGAGCGGGTGATTGAGCTGCAGACGCTGCATCTGGCGGATGATCTGCCGTTCGTGTTCGAGCGACGCCTGATCTCCCTGTCGGCGGCGCCGGAGGCGGAGACCGCCGACTTCACGATGCAGCCGCCGGGCGGCTGGCTGTTGGCTCACATGCCGTGGACTGAGGCCGAGCATCGCATCTCGGCGGTCGGCGCCGATCATGAGACGGCGGCGGGTCTGGGGCTGGCCGACGGCGCGCCCTGTCTGCGGCTTGAGCGTCGCACTTGGCGCGACGGTCAGGGCGTGACCTGGGCCTCACAGATTTTCCCCGGCGCGGCCTATGATCTGGTCGCGCGCTTTTCCCCCACTAAAAGTTAATTGGCTAAAGGATGACCCCCATGAGCGAACCGTCTGAAGCCCTGGGGTGGCGATCTGTCGGCGATCTGGTGGGCCATCATCCCGACGCGCGCGTCGCCCTGATCGGTGCGCCGCTGAACGAGCGGTCGCTGACGCCGGGCCGTTGCGATCTGGGACCGAAGGCCCTGCGAGGCGTGCTGCCGCGTTTGTCGACCTATGATGTCGAGACGGGCATGGAACTCGAGATCAAGGTCCACGACGCGGGCGATGTGGCGCTGAAAGCCGTCTCGCCTTTCGACGCCTTTGAGCCGGTGCGCGACGCGGTGGCGGCGCAGGCCCATCGCGACCTCACGATTCTGGTCGGCGGCAACAACGCCATCACCCGGCCGGGCGTCCACGCGCTGGGGCTCGCCAAGGGGCTTTCGAGCGTCGGCGTCCTGACGCTGGACGCCCATTTCGACCTGCGCGATACGGATCAGGGCCTGACCAACGGCAATCCGATCCAGGCTTTGCTGGACGACGGCATGGACGGTCATCGCATCAGCCAGGTCGGCCTCGCCCCCTTCGCCAACACCCGCCGCGCCCATGAAAAGGCGGAAGGCTCAGGCATCAGCGTCCGCACCGCCCGCGAATGCCGCCAGCGCGGTCTGGCCAACATCGTGGTCGAGGAACTGGAGCGCCTGTCGTCCCTGTGCGAAGTCATCTACGTCGACTTCGATATCGACGTCATCGACCGCAGCCAGTGGCCCGCCAGCCCCGGCGCACGGCCGGGCGGGGTGTCGGTCCACGACTTCTTCGACGCTGCCCGCGCCATCGGCGCCTGCTCCAAGGTGCGCGCCGTCGACCTGACCGAATACGACCCGTCGCTGGAAGTCGGCGACCTCGGCTCCCTGACGGCGGGCCGCTGGTTCTGTGAAATCCTGGCTGGGGTAGCCGCCCGATGACAGGACGTTGGGCGGCGACCCTAGTTCTGCTGCTAGGATGTGTAGGCGTTGCTCCCGCTTGGTCCTGCTCGTACTTTGCGCCGACCTACGCCGAGAATCTGGACTTTCAGCAGGGTTTGTTGAGCGCTGCAGACGCCGTTTTCCTAGCTAGAGCCAAACCTGAAACGGAGGCTCGGAGCCAACTCCGCCCTGTGCTTTCCATTCAAGGAAGTACTCCTCCTAGGAAAAGTGTGGCCAATGTCAGTACCAATTGTGGTGAGACGCCTGCTGAGGGTGTTGTGATCGCTTTTGCCCGCCGCATTAGAGTTAGCGATATGCCTTTCGAACCTTGGCGTTGGGGGCGCTGGTACGTGATCAGCCATTTGACCCCTGCCGAGGTCGTTGATCCACAGATGGTTGAAGCTTTGAGACAGGCCGCTGGAAGGCTGGAAACTGACGAATGACACTGACTTACGATCGGCTCATCACGGACTGCCACGTCGCCGCAATGACGGAGGGCGGGGAGCCTTATGGGGCCATCGAGGACGCCGCCATCCTGATCAAGGACGGGCGCATCGCCTGGGTCGGGCCGCGCGCCGACCTGCCTGTGCATAGGGCTGTGGAAACAGACAGTCTGGACGGGCGTTGGGTCACGCCGGGGCTGATCGACTGCCACACCCATCTGGTCTTCGGCGGCGACCGCTCGGGCGAGTTCGAGCGGCGGCTGGAGGGCGCGACCTACGAAGAGATCGCCCGAGCCGGGGGCGGCATCGTCTCGTCCGTGCGCGCCACGCGCGAAGAGAGCGAGGATCAGCTCTACGCCTCGGCTCTGGCGCGTCTGGAGGGGCTGAAGGCCACCGGCGTCACCACGGTCGAAATCAAGTCGGGCTATGGCTTGGACCATGACAGCGAGTTGAAGATGCTGCGTGTCGCGCGCCGCATCGGGCGCGAGGCCGGGGTGCGGGTGCGCACCTCCTATCTCGGCCTTCATGCCGTCCCACAGGAGCATAAGGCCGACCGCGCCGCCTATGTGGACAAGGCTGTGGATCAAATCCTGCCCGCCGCCCACGCCGAAGGACTGGTCGACGCGGTGGACGCCTATTGCGAACCCATCGCCTTCTCGGTCGAGGAGGTCAGCCGCCTGTTCGACAAGGCCGAGGAACTGGGCCTGCCGGTCAAGCTGCACGCCGACCAGTTGTCGGACGGCGGCGGTGCGGCGCTGGCCGCCCGCTATCAGGCCCTGTCAGCCGACCATATCGAGCACACGACCGAGGCGGGCGTGAAGGCGATGGCTGAGGCGGGCGTGACAGCGGTGCTGCTGCCAGGCGCCTTCCTGATGCTGCGCGAGACGCAGGCGCCGCCGATCGACCTGTTGCGCCAGCATGGCGCGCGCATGGCGGTGGCGACGGACTGCAATCCCGGCACCTCGCCGGTCGCCTCGATGACGGCGGCGATCAACCTGGCTTGCGTCCAGTTCCGCCTGACGCCGGAGGAGGCTCTGGCGGGCGCCACGCGCAATGCGGCCCGCGCGCTAGGGTTGCATGATGAGATCGGCACGGTGGAGGCGGGCAAGGCCGCCGATCTGGCCGTGTGGGACATCAGCCGCCCGGCCGAACTGGCCTATTGGTTGGGCAAGCCCCTGCTGCACTGCCGCTATGTGGCGGGTCGCGCAGCCGGACTCTGACGCAAGCGGTCCGCGAGAGCGCGGCCTCGTGCCGGTACGCGATACATTTGTTTCTCTCTCGGTTAGGGCGGCCGCGGTCAGGCGGTCGGCGTGAGCGTTGTCCTGAATACTCGAATAAGTTGTAGTTATATATTTATTCGCGGTAAGGTTAGGTTCTTCGGGGGAGGAACCAGCTTATGGACGTCGAACAATTCATCGCGCGCTGGAGCGAGGCGACGATCAGCGAAAGGGCGAACGGCCAGAGCTTCATCATCGAACTCTGCGCCGTCCTGGGCGTCGCGGCGCCGGGGCAGCAGGCGGTTGGGGACCGTGATTACTGTTTCGAGCGCACGGTGAAATTCTCTCTCGGCGAGGGGCGCATCAGCAACAAATCCATCGACTGCTTCAAGCACGGCTCTTTCGTGATGGAGCTCAAGCTGTCGCCCCAACAGGCTACGGGCGAGGACATGGACCTGCGTCAGTTGGCGGCCATGTTGAATGGCCCGGGACGAAAGGCGCCGAAGGACGGCGTGGAGGCCTTGAATCGCCTGATGAGCAAGGCGCACGCTCAAGCCGAAAACTATGCTGCGGCCCTGCCGGAATGTCCGCCGTTCTTGATGATGGTCGATGTCGGCGCGGCCATTCACCTGTGGGCTGACTTCGAGCGGGCGGGGAGGGGCTATGCGCCGTTTCCAGATGTGAAGAGCAGCCGCATCGATCTGACGGATTTGCGTGACCCGGCGATCAGGGAACGTCTGCGAAAGGTGTGGGACGCCCCCCGCAGCCTTGACCCGCAACGTCCGGTGAATGCGGCGACGCAGGAGATTTCGGGCGTGTTGGGGCGCCTGGTGCGTTCGATGCGGGCTCGGGCGCTGCATGATCCATCGCAGGCGTTTCAGCCGATCACGGATCGTCGCATCTTCATGTTCGTGATGCAGTGCATCCTGGCGATGTACGCCGACAGCGTTGGTCTGATCCGCCAAAAGGGCTTTCTGACGCTGCTGGAAAGCTATCGCGGTCATGCAGCCCGCTTTCACCTGAGCGCGGCGACCGTATTTCGCAGTCTGGCGCGCGGAGGCCACTGCGCCGCCTTGCGTCAGGATGTGCCGGCGTTCGGCAGCGGTCTGTTCCGCGAGGAGGTGGCGCTGCCGCTCAGCGAGGCTGATCTGGAGGTTTTGATACGCGCCGCCGGCTGCGACTGGTCCGCCGTCGAGCCTGCTGTCTTCGGAAGCTTTCTGGAGCGTGCTCTAGAACCCGGCGATCGTAACGAACTCGGCGCGCATTACACGCCGAGAGCCTATGTGCAGCGCCTGGTGGATGCGACGATCATAGACCCGCTGCGCGCGGAGTGGGAGGCGGTGCGAGCCTGTGCTTTCAGCGATTACGCCCGGGGCGAAGCCGTGGCTGCACGAGCGGCGGTCCGGCGGTTCCAGCGACGACTATGCACGATCCGGGTGCTGGACCCCGCCTGCGGAACGGGCAACTTCCTCTATGTCGCCATGACCATGATGAAGGACCTGGAGAGGGACGTCCTCAGCGCCTTGCAGCAACTGGGAGGCGAGGCGACCGACGCGGCTGTGCGCCGCAAGATCAACCCGACCCAGTTCTGGGGCATTGAGAAATCCGACCACGCCGCCTCGATCGCCGAGGTCGTCATGTGGATCGGGTACCTGCAATGGCGCATCCGCAACGGAGAGGCGCCGTCCCAGCTGGCCGCCGCCGGCCAATTGGCCCCAAGACTGGGGCGCGACCGCATCATCCGGGCCGACGCCCTGCTCGTGTCGGCGGGTGAAGATCTGCATCGCGATGCGCGCGGCCGCCCGATCAGTCTGTGGCGGTTCAACCGGGAAACGGAGGTCGTGCATTATCGTCGGCCCCAGCCCACCCAATGGCCTGTCGCCCACTTCATCATCGGCAACCCGCCCTTCATTGCGGGCAAGAACCTTCGTCGCGAGCTAGGCGACGGCTATGTCGACGCCCTGTGGCATGTGCGGCAGGGGCGATTCCGCTCCGCCGATCTGGTCATGGCATGGTGGGATCGCGCCGCTGAAATCCTGACGGCGCCCAGGAGTCAACTGAGGCGGTTCGGCTTCATCACCACCAACTCCATCACTCAGAATTTCTCGCGCCGCGTGCTGGAGCATCACCTGACCGGAGAGCCGCCCATGCGGCTGACCTTCGCCATTCCTGACCATCCCTGGAGCAAGGGCGAGGAACGCGGCGCTGAGGTGCGTATCGCCATGACTGTAGCCGAGCGCGGCGCCCCGAACGGACAGGGACGTTTGCTGACGATCCGCGAGGAGCGCCCGGATGCAGGCCGGGAGATCGTCCTTCAGTTCGATGAAAAACGGGGCGATATCGGCGCCGATCTGACCATAGGCGGCGGGGGGGCCTCCGCGCAGCCGTTGAGGGCGAACGCACTCCTGTGTTCGCCGGGCGTGAAGCTGCACGGCGCGGGCTTTATCGTTTCGGAGAGCGAGGCCGACGAACTGGCGCGCGATGGCGTGGAGCCGCCTATCCGCGCCTATCGGAACGGGCGCGATCTGGCGGCCCGCCCTCGCGGGGTGAAGGTGATCGACCTGTACGGCCTGGAAGAGGACGATGTCCGGCGCTTTTGGCCACAGGTCTTTCGGCGCCTGACAGACACGGTGAAGGTCGAGCGTGACCGCAACAGTCGGGCCGCATATCGCGACAAATGGTGGGTGTTCGGCGAGCCGCGAGGCGCCTTTCGTGACGCCCTGCGCGGGCTGCCCCGCTACATCGCTACGGTCGAGAAATCCAAGCACCGCTGGTTCCGCTTTCTGGATGCGGATGTTCTGCCTGACAACACGGTGGTGGCGGTCGCGTCGGATGATCCACGCGTTCTGGGCGTTCTTTCGTCCCGTGCACATGGGCTGTGGGCGTTGGCGCAGGGCGGCCGCCTCGAGGACCGGCCCGTCTATAACAAGACTGCCTGTTTCGACGCCTTTCCGTTCCCGTGTCTCGATGGAATGGCGGGCCTGGAGATCGGCGTCGCTGCCGAAGCCATCGAGGCGCAGCGTCAGGAGTTGATGGCTTTGGACGGCGCCCTGACGATGACGGTGCTCTATAATGAGCGATGTTCAGGCCGGTTTGACGAGCTGGATCGTCTGCACCGGGAGTTGGATGCGGCGGTTCATCGAGCCTATGGCTGGCCTTCGATTATGACGGATGAGGCTATTCTGGCGGCCCTGCTGGCGTTGAACCAGGAGCGTGCGGATCAGGAGGCGAGAGGCGATGTCCGTTTCCTGCGACCCGCTTATCAGCAGGGCCGAGTGAAGCCGGCAGGGCGGGCTCGGGCGGTCGAGACATTGCGTCTCCAGACAAGGGATATTCGTCCCTTGCCGGAGGCTCCGGAAAAGCTGGCCGCAGAAGTCCTGGATGTTTTACGGCTCGAGAGCGGGCCGCTGTCGATTGGTGAACTGTCGGGCCGTTTCGCCGGGCCGAACGGCCGTCGCAAGATGGATCGCTTTGAACAGATGCTGGCGATCCTGGCCGTGGCCGGGTCGATCCATAGGACGGATGAAGGCTGGTTCTCGCCACGGCGTCACTGATTTGACCTAGCCGTGGGCTGCGGCGATCATTAAGTCACATAAGGGCGGTTCCGGCGGGACCGCCCTTTGCTTTACCGAAGAATTCCAGCCCCGATCAGCGGCGCATTCGCGCGACGCCGCGGGGAAACGAGATGACCATGCTTGAGAAGACGTTCGAACCCAAGGCCGCCGAGCCGCGCATCTACGCCCAGTGGGAGGACAGCGGCCTGTTCGCTCCGCGCGCGGCCAAGCCCACTGACGGCGCCGCCGACGCCTATTCGATCGTCATTCCGCCGCCGAACGTAACCGGCAGCCTGCACATCGGCCACGCCCTGAACAACACGCTTCAGGACATTCTGGCCCGCTATCACCGCATGAAGGGCAAGGCTGTCCTGTGGCTGCCCGGCACCGATCACGCAGGCATCGCCACCCAGATGGTGGTCGAGCGCAAGCTGGCGGCCGAGGGTAACATCGGCCGCCGCGACATGGGCCGCGACGCCTTCATCGAAAAGGTGTGGGAGTGGAAGGCCGAGTCCGGCGGGACCATCGTGCGCCAGCTGCGCCGTCTGGGCTCTTCCTGCGACTGGTCGCGCGAACGCTTTACGCTGGACGAGGGGCTGAACGCCGCTGTCCGCAAGGTCTTTGTCCAGTTGCACAAGGACGGCCTGATCTATCGCGACAAGCGTCTGGTGAACTGGGACCCGCATTTCCAGACCGCCATCAGCGACCTTGAGGTCGAGCAGAAAGAGGTCGACGGCGCCTATTGGCACTTCGCCTATCGTCTGTCGGACGGCGTGACCTATCAGCACCCGGTCGCCTTCGACGAGGACGGCAAGGCGACGGAGTTCGAGACGCGCGACTTCATCGTCGTCGCCACGACCCGGCCGGAGACCATGCTGGGCGACACCGGCGTGGCCGTTCATCCTGAGGACGAGCGCTACAAGGGTCTGGTCGGCAAGTTCGTGACCCTGCCGATCACTGGCCGTCGCATCCCGATCGTCGCCGACGACTATGCCGATCCGACCAAGGGGTCGGGCGCGGTGAAGATTACGCCTGCTCACGATTTCAACGACTTCGGAGTCGGAAAGCGTGCAGGACTTGAAGCCCTGAACGTCATGGACGCCTTCGGTCGCATCACCGCCGCCGACACGCCGGACGTGCCCGCAGAATACGAGGGCATGGACCGCTTCGCCGCTCGCAAGGCCATCGTCGCCCGCGCCGAGGAAGAGGGTTGGCTGCGCGAGATCGAGAAGACCAGGCACATGGTCCCGCACGGCGACCGCTCTGGCGTCGTCATCGAGCCGTGGATGACGGACCAGTGGTACGTCGACGCCAAGGTCATGGCCCAGCCCGCCCTGAAGGCGGTCGAGGACGGCGCGACCGTCTTCGAGCCGAAGAGCTATGAGAGGATCTATTTCGAATGGCTGCGCAACATCGAGCCGTGGTGCATCTCGCGCCAGCTGTGGTGGGGGCACCGCATCCCGGCCTGGTACGGCCCGAATGGTGAAATCTACGTCGCCGAAACGGAAGAGGACGCCCGCGAACAGGCTCTGTCGGACTATGATTCCGAGGTCGTGTTGACCCAGGACGAGGACGTTCTGGATACCTGGTTCAGTTCCGCCCTGTGGCCCTTCTCCACCATGGGCTGGCCGGAAAAGACCGAGGATCTGGAGCGCTTCTATCCGACCAGCGATCTGGTCACGGCGGCGGACATCATCTTCTTCTGGGTCGCCCGGATGATGATGATGGGGATGCACTTCATGGACGGCGAAGTCCCGTTCAAGCGCGTCATCATCAACGGCCTGGTCCGCGACGAGAAGGGCCAGAAGATGTCGAAGTCCAAGGGCAACGTCATCGACCCGCTGAACATCATCGACGAACTGGGCGCCGACCCCCTGCGCTTCACCATGGCCATCCTGTCGGGCACGCGCGACATCAAGTTGTCGAAGCAGCGCATTGAAGGCTATCGCAATTTCGGCACCAAGCTGTGGAACGCCGCCCGCTTCAGCCAGATGAATGAGGCGCGTCGTGTCGAGGGCTTCGACCCCGCAGGCGTACAGCAGACGATCAACCGCTGGATTCGCGGCGAACTGACCAAGGCCGAGCGCCAGGTGTCGGACGCCATCGAAGGCGGTCGTTTCGACGATGCGGCGGGCGCGCTTTACCGCTTCATCTGGAATGTCTTCTGCGACTGGTATCTGGAACTGGCCAAGCCGGTGTTCAACGGCGCCGATGAGGCTGCCAAGGCCGAGACCCGCGCCATGACCGCCTGGACCATCGATCAGACGCTGAAGCTGCTGCATCCGGTCATGCCCTACATCACCGAGGAACTGTGGGCCGAACTGGGCAAGGAAGGCCCGGCTCGTAATGGCCTGCTGATGGGCGAGACCTGGCCGGTGCTGCCCGACGCCTTTGTCGATGCTTCTGCCGAGGCGGAGATCGGCTGGCTGGTCGACCTGATCGGTGAAATCCGCGCGCTGCGGGCCGAGATGAACGTGCCGCCGTCGGCCAAGCCGCCGCTGGCCTTCGTCGCCCCGGACGCGGCCACGGCCGAGCGCATCACGCGCCACCGCGACCTGATCCTGACCCTGGGCCGCGTGTCCGAGTTGGCCGTGGCCGAGGCCGCGCCGGCCGGGGCCGTGACCTTCGTTTCGGGCGGTGCGACGGTCGCCCTGTCGTTGGCGGGCATCATCGACCTCGCCGCCGAGCGCGCGCGCCTCGAGAAAGAAATCGCCGCCTTCGACGCCGACATCGGCCATGTGAACAAGAAGCTGGGCAACCCCAACTTCGTGTCGCGTGCGGCGCCGGAAGTCGTCGATGAACAGCGGGCCAAACTGGCTGAAGCGGAGGAGGGCAAGGCCCGCCTGCAGGCTGCGTTGAAGCGGCTGGAATCCCTGTAAGGGCGTGAGGATCGACCAGCTTCTTGTCGCGCGGGGCGTCTTTGACAGTCGCGCCCGCGCCCGCGCCGCCATTGAGGCGGGGTTGGTGAAAGCCGACGGCCGCACGGTCGCCAAGCCGTCGGAAAAGGTCGCCGAGGACGCTGTCATCGAGGCCGAGGCCGCCCATCGCTGGGTCGGACGCGGCGCGCTGAAGCTGGAGCGAGCGCTGGACCTGTGGCCGGTCGCGGTTGAGGGGCGGGTTGTGCTCGATGTCGGCGCCTCGACTGGCGGCTTCACCGAGGTCTGTCTGGATCGCGGCGCGGCGCGGGTGTTCGCCGTGGATGTCGGTACGGGCCAGCTTCACGCGACCGTCGCCGCCGATCCGCGCGTTGTGAATCTGGAAAAGACGGACGCCCGCGACCTGACGCCCGCCATCATCACCGAGGCGCCGTCTCTGATCGTCTGCGACGCCAGCTTCATCAGCCTGTTGAAGGTGCTGCCAGTCGCCCTCGAACTGGCGGCGTCGGGGGCGGACCTGATCACGCTTGTGAAGCCTCAGTTCGAGGCGGAGGGCCCCAAGGCGGTCGGCAAGAAGGGCGTGGTCAAGGACCCCGAGGCGCATGCCGCAGCCGTGGCCCGCGTGCGCGACTGGCTGGAATCTGGCGGCTGGAGCGTGCGTGAGGTCGCCGACAGTCCGATCACCGGCGGCGAGGGCAATGTCGAGTTCCTGCTCTGGGCGCAAAAGCCCTGAACTGAAACGATTTGAGGGCCGCCGGATCGCCGGCGGCCCTCTTCACATCGTCGATTGACAGGGGGGCTGAAACTTAATCGACGACGCGATAACGGCCCGATTGGTCCATGCAGGTGCGCACGTAGCGCGTCTCCATACGACCGTCGGGAAGACGGATGTTGCTCTCGGCCAGGCGGCACTGATCGGCGTCGCGGGGCGTGGAGGCGTAGGTGTCGGGATAGTCCCGATAGTAGTCATAGCTGTCGCGGCGGTCGTCATAACGACGGTCATAGGCGCGATTGTCATAGCTGCGGCTGTCGTAACCCCGGTTGTCATAACCATAGGCCGGCGGGACATACGTCCCCTGATAGCCGTAGTCGGCCTCGCGGCGATAGCGGCTGTCGCAGGCGGCCGAGCTGTTGCCCACGCCCGCGCCGATCGCGGCGCCGAGAACCCCGCCCAGGGCGCTGCCCTCGGTGCGACGGCCGCGCGCGGCCATCTGGGACCCGGCGATGGCGCCGATGGCGGCGCCCAGAACACCGCCGGTCGTGGCGCGCTGACGTTGATCGCGGACGCAGGGGTCGTAATAGGTTCCCTGGCTGTAGCCGTTGGCGCCGTAACTATAGGCAGGCGGATAGTCGTAGCCGTAGCTCTGGGCCGAGGCGACGCCGGGCAGGGCGACGGCCGAGGCGCAGGCCAGGGCGGCGATGGCGGCGGCCGAGGCTTTTTTCGAGATGAGAGCGATCATCGTTTCTGTTCCTTCGACGGATGCCGCACCTGAACGGATCAGGCCGCCGTCTGTTGCAGCCATTGATAGGACGGCGAAGCTGAACGGCTTTTGAGCGCCTCGTTCATCTTCGTTCATGTTTCGATTTCTGCGCAGATGTCGCTAGAAGGCGCGCATGATGCAGACGCTGACCATCGCCCGCATGGGCCATCAGGGCGACGGGATCGCCGACACCGCCGACGGCCCGGTCTTCGTGACGGGCGCCCTGCCGGGCGAGGTGGTCGCCGCCGAGGTCAAGGACGGCCGGGCCGAGCGCTTCGACCTGATCGAGGCCAGCCCTGATCGGCGCCCGATCCACTCGCAGACCTATGCCGAATGCGGCGTGGCGCCGCTGCAGCACTGGGCCGAGGAACCCTATCTGGCTTGGAAGCGCGAGGTGGTCATCCAGACGCTGGCGCGTGAGGGATTGGAGACTGAAGTCGAGGCGGCCGTGGCCACGCCGCTGGGCAGTCGTCGGCGCCTGGCGTTGCACGCGCGCAAGGCGCCGGACGGGCGGGTCATCCTCGGGTTCAAGGCGCGCAAGTCGTGGCGCGTGGTTGAACTGACCGACTGTCCATTGTCGGATCCGCAGCTGACGGCGGCTCTGCCCGCCCTGGAGAAAGTCGCCGCGCCCTTGCTGGGGCATCCGAAATCGGCGCCGACCCTGCATGTCACCCTGACCGATAGCGGTCTGGATGTTGACGTGACCGGCGTTGAGAAGCGGTCAGGCGGCCTGAACGGAGATCAACTGGCGCTGGCCATCGGGGCGGCGGCCGAAGCGGATCTGGCGCGGCTCAGTCTGGATGGCGACACGCTGGTCATGGCGCGCCAGCCGCGCGTGCGGTTCGGGCGCGCCTCCGTACCCCTGCCGCCGGGCGCCTTCCTGCAGGCGTCGCCCGCTGCGGAAGCTGCGATGGTCGCGCGCGCGGTCGCGGCGGTGAAGGGGGCCAAGAAGGTCGCCGATCTGTTCTGTGGGGCCGGCACATTCACCTTCCCGCTGGCCGAGGTCGCCAGCGTGACCGCTGCCGATTCTGCTGCTTCTTCCATCGCCGCTCTGAAGGCGGGCATGAGCACGGCTCAGGGTCTGAAGGGAATCGAAGCTCAGGCGCGCGATCTGTTCCGCCGTCCGTTGTCGCCCTATGACCTCAAGGGCTGCGAGGCTATCGTGCTGGACCCGCCGCGCGCGGGCGCTCTGGAGCAGACGCAGCAGTTGCCGGGGACCAAGGCCTCGGTCGTCGTCGGGGTGTCCTGCAATCCCCAGACCTTCGCCCGCGATGCGCGGGTGCTGGTCGACGCCGGTTTCCGGCTGGAGAAGGTCACGCCGATCGATCAGTTCATCTGGTCGACCCACATCGAACTGGTCGGCGTCTTCCGGCGCTGATCAGGACGCCAGATCGAACAGGTCCAGTTGAGGTCGGGCGTCGGCCGGGACGCGGAACTGGGTCACGTCCAGAGACTGCCGCGGGGCGTCCAGTCCATAGCGTTTGATCGCCGCCTTGAAGCGCGTAGCGATCAGTTCGGCGACGGGGCCGGTTCCCTTCATCCGTTGCGACCAGTCGGGATCATAGTCCTTGCCGCCGCGCGTCTGGCGGATCAGGGACATGACGCGCGCCGCGCGATCAGGGCGGGCGTCGGCCAGCCATTCGCGGAACAGGTCTTTGATCTCCAGCGGCAGGCGCAGGGTCACGTACATGGCCGAGGTCGCACCGGCCTTCTGAGCCGCCTCCAGCACCGCTTCCAGCTCATGATCATTCAGACCGGGGATGACGGGAGCGAAGCCGACGCCGACCGGGCAGCCCGCGTCGGCCAGACGGCTGATCGCCTCCAGCCGTTTGGCAGGGGTTGACGCGCGCGGCTCCATCGCCCGCGCCAGCTTGCGGTCCAATGTGGTGATGGAGACGAAGGCGGAGGCCAGGCCCGTCCGTCCCATATCGCCCAGGATGTCGGCGTCGCGCGCGATCAGCACCGATTTGGTGATGATGCTGAAGGGATGGTTGAACCGTTGCATCACCTCAAGGATCGAGCGGCTAGAACATGTTTCGCGCTCGACCGGCTGATAGGGGTCGGTGTTGCCCCCTATGTGGATGCGCCGACAGACGTACCGGGGCTTTGAGAGTTCCTGTTCCAACAGACGCGCGGCGTCCGGCTTGAAGAAGATCCGGCTCTCGAAATCCAGGCCCGGGGATAGGCCCATCCAGGCATGGGACGGACGGGCGTAGCAGTAGATGCAGCCATGTTCGCAGCCCTTATAGGGGTTGATGGAGCGATCGAAGCCGACGTCGGGACTCGTATTTTTGGCGATGATGGTGCGGGCGCGTTCCGGGGACAGGGTCGTGCGAAGCGGAGGAACCGCCTCGTCCTGATCCGTCCAGCCGTCGTCATAGGCCTCGCGCCGATCGGCTTCATACCGACCCGAGGCGTTGGAGCGTGCGCCGCGTCCGTTGATCGCCTTACTCATGGCCGGAGGATGCGGGACCGATGAGAACAAATCAAGAACAAAAATAGCGCCGAGAGCCAGGCGCGTCGATCGCGCTCTTGCTCAGATCAGCGCCGTGCTGAGGCGTTAGGCCTGCGGTCGCGCCGGTCGCCGCCAGGGCGCGGGCCCTCGCGACGCCAGCGCACGGACAGGGAGGTGTCGCCTTCGCCGCCGAACTTGGAAGTTACGGCGAGGTTGCGGCGGACCTGCCACTCGACGCTGACCGCCGCCCCGCGTTCGGCGCCGCCGATGACCTCTAGATAGATGTCGTCGGTGATGTAGCGGCCGCCCGCGACGGTCAGGCTGGACGCTTCGCCGCTGAAGGACAGACGATCCAGCCCGGCCAGTTCGCGCAGGTTGCCGATCACATCGAAGCCGCCGCCGCCCGCGAGTGAAGCGACCGCCGAAGCGAGTTGCGCCGCCTCGAACGGGGACAGTTGGGCTGCGGATCGCCCGAACAGCACCTGCGACAGAATTTCGTCCTGGGGCAGAGCGGGGGTCGAGGTCAGTTCGATCTTGGGCGCTGCGGCCGTGCCGGTGACCTTGATCACAGCGGTCAGGGCAGGGTCCTCGCGGACGGCTTCAAGGTTGAGGCGGATCCGCGACGGGTCGGTCGACAGGGTGACGGAGCCGCGATCGTCAAAGACGAAACGCTTGCCCGCGAACTCATAGTCGCCGCGCACCACATTGGCCGTGCCGGACAACTGAGGATCGGCGATCGTGCCGCGCACCCGCGCATTGGCGGCCAGTTCGACGTTCAGGCCGCGACCGCGCACATAGATTTCCCGTCCGGTCAGGTTCAGGTTCAGGCCGATCCTGGGACCGCCTCGCGCCTTCTGCTCGGTCTGAACGGGGTCCCCGCCGGGACGGTTGATCTCGACCACGTCCATTTTGACGATGCCGGTGGAGCCGGGCAGGTTCGGCGAGATCTCGGCGTCGTCGATGTTCAGGTCGCCGGTCAGTTGAATGTCGCCGTTCGCGCCGCGCACTGCTGTCAGGCGGCCGTTGGCGCGGGCTTTGGCGATGTCGTTGTCGATGATGCGGAAGCGCGTCAGTTCCAGTCGCAACGTCGAGGGCGATCCCTGACGCAGGCCGATATCGCCATTGCCGGAAACCTCGCCCTTCAGCCCGTCGGTGGCCTGAAACTGTTCGATCACGGCCTGGCTGTCGTTGAAACGGCTGGCGAGGGTCACATTCTCCAGGCGCAGACCCGAAGCGCTGTCGCGGAAGGCGCCCTGCGTCATGTCCAGTCGGCCGTTCAGTCGGGGCGCGTTCAGCGTGCCCGCCAGCGTGGCCTGACCGTTCACCTGACCGGACAGCGATTGGGCGCCGCCCAGGAACAGGTCCCAGATCGGCTGGATCTGACCGCGAATAGCTACCTGACCTGACATGTCCCGGGTCCGGGCGATAGCCAGACGCAGCGGAGCGGCCGAGGTTTCGACCGGCAGGCTGACGTCGGCTGTCGCCTGAACGGCGGTTCCGTCATGGGCCTGAGCGCGCAGGCGCAGCACGTCGCCGGTCAGGTCGGCGTTCAGCGTGCCGTCGACCGCCAGACCCCGCGGCGCGTCGATGCTGCGTAGTTGCTTCAGGTCTACATTGGCCGAGCCGCGCAGGGTGTCGCCCTGTCCCTGCATCGAGATGCGGCCGGTCACCTGACCGCGCAGATCGGGAAGCAGCGAGCCCATTTCGACATTGGTCAGGTCGGCCTGGATGGCCGCGCCCTGCTTGTCCTGCTTCAGTTCGCCGGTCAGGACGCCGCCGCCGACGCCCAGGTCCAGCCGCGCTACGCGGCCGTCGCCGTTGATGGCGAAGACGGCGGGCGCACGGGTGGTGAAGGCGATCTCGCGCACACGGCCGCCGCCGCGCAGGGTCAGGCTCTGGGCCGGGCCCTGGCGGGAGTATTCGCCGGAACCGTTGAACTGGACTGGATTGGCGCCGCCCACATCGGCAGCCACGGTGAAGGGCAGGTGTTCCAGCGTGCCCTGGCCTTTCAGCGACAGATTTCGCAGGGTCCAGTCCTGACCCGTCAGGCGTACGTTGCGGCCGGTGATGTCCAGCACGGCGGTCTGATCGCCCGCGCCCTCGGTCAGGCGCACCCGGCCGTTGGCCTCGCCCGAGGCCAGGAAGGCGCCCTGGCGCGCGGTGAAGGTCAGATCGGCGCTGGAGGGGAAGTTGTTCGACAAAGCCACGTCGCCCTGAGCCGTGACGCCGCCTGCGTTCACATCGACATCCGACAGACGCAGACGCGGACCGCCCAGATAGAAGTTCCCCGAGGCGCGCGCCGGTCCGTAGTTCGAGCCGGAGGTCAGCACCACGCGGCCGTCCGAGGCGTCAGCGCCCTTGCGGAAGCTGAGGATCAGATCAGCCTTGGTCAGGATCAGCCCGCCCGCAGCCACCTTGTCGAAGGCGGCGCGCAGGTCGGCGCGCGGCTGGGCCAGGGTGCCGGTCAGGGCGCCGTCGCCCGACATGGCGCCGTCGATGGCGACCGGGCCGACGCCGAAGGGACCGCGTGCGTCCCAGTCCAGGGCAAGGCGCAGTTTGGAGCCCTCGATACGCCCCTTGGCGCCTGCGCGTCCGGCAGCGCCGGTCAGTTCGCCGGTGTTGATGGAGACGACGCCGTCGTTCAGCGACCCGGCCAGTTGCAGGCGCGGCGTCGCGCCCAGAAGACGATCCAGCTCTTCCATGCCGATGGCCATGCGAGAGCCGCGCCCGTCGAAGCTGAGGACCCAGGGCGCGCCGGTCCGAGCGGACGAAGCGCGGATCGGTCCGCCAAAGGCCCCGCGTGCGCCGGGCTGAATGCGCGACAGGTCGGTCAGTTCGGCGCGACCCGTAAAGTTGAGGCCGCCGTTCAGGCTGCGTCCGCCCGAGCCGGTCAGGGTCAGGCCCTGGCCGCGCGCATCGACCTTCTTCAGCAGCATGGCGCCATCGGCCATGCGGGCGCCTTCCATTTGTATGTGCGGCGTCGCGCCCAACAGGGCGCCGATGATACCGGCCGAGGAACCGCCGACCGCCCGCACGTCGGTCGTCACGTCGATACGACCCTTGTTGGCGGCGATGTTGACCGGACCCGAGATGCGCGTGGCGCGATAGGAGGCGATGTCGGCGTTCAGCAGACTGGCCGAACCTTGCAGGCTCCATACCTGAGCGTCGCCCTTGAACACGCCGGTATAGGCGGCCGGACCGGCGACCGGGCTGCCGACCAGACGGCTGAGCGACGGCGTGGTCAGTTCCAGGTTGATGCCTTCCGGCGCGGTGTTGTCCGTCGTGCGGATCAGGCCGCGCGCGCTGGATTCAATGTTGTCGGCGTACAGGCGCCAGGCCACGCCCTGATAGCCCTCGCGTTTGGAGTCCGGCGTCATGGCGAAGCCGAAGCGGGCGGTGCGGCCGATGCGCTCGACGAACGGCTCCAGCAGGTCGGAGCCCGAGAAGTCGGCATAGCCCGAGACCTTGGCGCCGTTGTCGCCATAGGTCCCTTTGACCAGCAGGGGGCGGAATTGGCCGGTCTGCACGGCCACGTCGATGACCTCGCCGTTCACCACGGCGACAGCCGAGAAGGGCTGGTCAGGCGAATAGCCCAGCGAACCGGCGATCGGTCCGCCCTGGGCCTCATTGGCGCGCAGGTTGACGCGCAGGTCTTCGGGATTGTCGCCGAAGGCGGCGGCCAAGCGCAGATAGTCGCCCTTGCGGTTCAGGCTGTAGGCGTTGACGTTGGCGGTCTTGACGCCCTTGCGCGGAATGGCGGCGTCGCCGCTCAGCGTCCAGCGGCCGTATTCCTTGGAGAAATCCTCCATCAATTCGACATTGGCGCTGAAGCGGTCGATGTCGATGGAGATCGCTTGCGGGCCGCCCGGCTCAGTGGGCGCCTCCAACTCCGGGCGACGCAGCAGACGGATCTGACCAGCGCTGATTTCGGTGGCGTGAAAACGCCGCGCCAGAAGGGGCCAATAGGACCAGTCGACGCGCACATCGGTCGCTTCGAGCCAGACGCCCTTTTCGTCGGTCACGGTGACGCGTTTCAGGCGGAAATCATTGAACAGGTCGCCCTGCAGACCTTCGACGTTGATGCGACCGTAGCGGCTGATCTTCTTGCCGGCGACGAAGCTTGTGATCAGTTCACGGCCCGGATCGGAAACCAGATACATCCGCCCGCCGACGAGGGCGACGATGACCAGCGCCAGCAGGCCCGCAGAGACGACCCCGGCGATGAAGGCGGCCAGCTGAAGCCGGGTGCGTTTGCGCTTCGCCTTTTCGGCGGGCATGTCGGCGACGTCTGCGCCCGTTTCGTGAGGCGGAGGAGTGTCGGTCAAAACGCCTGGCCGATGCTGATGTAGAGCTGGAATTCGGAATCGCCTTCGCGCTTGTTCAGCGGGAAGGCGACGTCGGCGCGGACGGGACCGAACGGCAGCTTGTAGCGGACGCCGACCCCTGCGCCGTAACGCATGTTGCTGAAGTTCGGCGTTTCCTGAAAGCCGACGGCGCCGCCGTCGACAAAGGCGACAGCCTGGAATTTCTCGCCGATGTCGCGCCGCACCTCCAGCGAGGTTTCAAACAGCGACAGGCCGCCGCGCGGACGGTTGTCAGGCAGGCGCGGGTTGATGCTCTGATAGGAATAGCCGCGCACCGAGCCGCCGCCGCCGGAATAGAACAGGCGGTCGGAGGGAACCGTCAGCTCTTCGCCGCCGATGATGGAGCCGATACGGGCGCGCCCGGCCAGAACCGTCTTGGCGCCGTCCTGCAGCGGCAGATAGGCGCTGGCCTGTCCCTCGGTGCGCAGGAACATGACCGTGTCCTCGCCCGTCACTGCGGTCGGCTGGGCTGAAACGGACAGGCGGTAGCCGGTCGTCGGGTTCAGCGGATCGTTGGAGCGATCCATAAAGGCGCTGCCCCGCAGGGTGACGATCGCCAGGTCCCGGTCCAGGGTGATCGGCGTCTGCGTCAGGGGATCGAAGCGGTATTCCGTATATCGCCCGGCGTCCACGCCCAGGCCGTAGCTGAACCAGGACGTCTTGCCGAGCCGCTGGGATAGGTCCGCCGCCACCGTCAGGGCGCTGCGGTCATAGGCGTCGGTCTGTTCGTTGACGATGAAGGACGACAGTTTCAGCGTCCGACCCGCGCGCCGCCAGTGGGGCTGCGACCACTCGCCGCCGATGCGACTGTCGATGCTGGCGATCCGCGCCCCGTACCGCAGCGTGTCGGCGCGGCCGAAGCGGTTGTAGCGGGTGCGGAAGATATCGACGCCGACGCCCTCGTAGGTCGAATAGCTGGCGCCTGCCTCAAGCAGGCTGACCGGCCGATCGGCCAGGGTGACGACAACCGGCCTCAAGCCGTCCGGGCGCGTATCGTCCAGCGACGACAGGGCGACGCCCACGCCGTCGTAGACGCCGGTGTCCAGCAGGCGGCGCTCCAGCTCGGCGACGTCTTCTGGATCGTAACGGTCGCCTTCTTGCCAGGGGACAAGGCTCTGAATCCAATCCAGCTTGGTCGGGCCGCGTGTCCGCAGTTGGATGCCGTCCAGCCGCACCAGTTCGCCGGACGCCACATTGAAGCCTGGCTCCACCAGAAAAGTCGCATGATCCACGACGACCCGGCGGGGCTGGGCGACGGCGTCTGCATAGCCGCGACGGGTCAGGTCGGCGATCAAGCGTCCCTCAGCCGCCAGCACGTCAGCCGCTCGGCCGGGCTCGCCGGGCTTCAGCCGGATGTTCTCGATAACCGCGGCGCTGGTGTCTGCGTCCGGGGCAGGCGCGCTCCAGTTGACCTTGGCGTCTCCCAGAACGAACCGGCGGCCGGGCGTGACCTCGACGATGGCGACAGGCGTTTCCTCGCCTTCGACCTGATCCTGGACCGTGGCCTGATAATAGCCTTCAGACCGCAACAGGGCCTGCGCCGATTCCAGCGCCGCCCGCGCGCGACGACGGGCTTCAAAGCGATTGGCCGGCGCGCCGTCGACCTGACCCACCGCCTGTTCCAGCTGTCGCTTCAAATCGGCGTCGATCTCGCCGCGAATCTGGGCCCTCGGCTCGGCAGTCGCCTGTGTGGCGAAGGCGCACAGGGCCGCGGTGGCTAGAAGGAGGGGGAGCCTCGACGTCAAATCTGAACCCTGTGTGTGGTTAACACGCCGCACTTAGCCGTCTGCGCCGATGGAATCAGTAAAACAGCGTATCGCTTTCAGGCTGCACCGTCTCCTCGGAGGAGCGATGGTCGGGCGGCAGGGCTTCGACAGGCGCGGTCGGCGGCGTGTCGGGGGCTTCTGCTGCTGTCGGCGCGGCGGCGTCCTCGGCGGCGGGGGTTTCGGGTTCAACGACCGGCGCCGGGGCAGGGGCCGGTTCGTGGCGAGGCTCCTCACAGGCCGCCAGCGCAGCCATGGCGCCCAGGGCGACGGCGCCGAGCAGCAGACGCTTCGGAATGAATTGGCTCATGGAGATTCCCCCTTTCAGGGGCTGGAAACGTGAAAAAGGGGACGGAGGTTCCCGCACGCCACGGTGTTGCGTGGAATCTCTGAACGCAATCTGAACCTGAATTGCAGTCGCGCCGCCTCTCCAGACCCTTTCCAGCCTGGCATATCCGGGGTGTTTGTTTTCCAACAAATTTTCCGAAATATCGGCTTGCCGGATCAGAAACTCGACCGTATGTTCCGCGCCTCTTCGCAGACGCGATGTGCGCCCCTAGCTCAGTTGGTTAGAGCATCTGACTTTTAATCAGAGGGTCCCCGGTTCGAGCCCGGGGGGGCGTACCATTTTCACTCAAAAATCAGCAGATGTTCAGGCTGGCCTGTCGGCCTCGTGACCTGAAACGGCGCCTTGGCGAGACGCCGGTCCATATGTCACGCGCTGAGCGGCAAACGCACTGTGAAGCAACTGCCCAGACCAGGGCCTTCGCTGACGAGATCGATCGTGCCGTCGTGCAGTTCGATCAGCTGTTTGACCAGCGCCAGGCCGATGCCCAGACCGTCGCGGGAGCGGTCGTCGGGGCCCTTCGACTGAGCGAACAGATCAAAAATCCGGTCTTTCAGATCAGCTGAGACACCGATGCCATTGTCGGCGACATCAATCCGGATCTGATCCTGCTCGATCTCGACGGATAGAAGTATGCGGCCCTCGCGCGGAGTGTATTTGGCGGCGTTGGCGAGCAGGTTGCTGATCACCTGGGACAGACGGGTGAAGTCGCCCTTCAGCCACACCGGCTCGGGCGGCAGGGAGATCGTCAGTTCGTGCGATGCAGCCTCGATCCTTGGGCGGCTGGTGTCGATGGCGGAGTCGATGATGCTCTGCAGGCTCACACGTTCTTGTTTGAGGGAAATCTTGCCCTGATCGATTCTGGCGACGTCCAGAAGGTCTTCGATCAGACGCGAAAGGTGGTGGGCCTGCACCTCCATGCGGGCGTGAATCACAGCCTTGCGCTCTTCGTCCGACTGGCGTTGCAGCAACTGAAGTCCGGCGTGAATCGCCATGATGGGATTGCGCAGTTCGTGGCCCAGCATGGCGATGAAGTCGTTCTTGCGCCGATCAGCCTCGCGCAGGGCGTTGGCGTAGGCCTCCAGTTCATTGCGCTGGGCGAGGCTTTCCATGCGCTGGCGATACAGGTCGATGAAGACCTTGGCCTTGCTGCGCAGAATGTCCGCCTCAATCGGCTTTTGGATGAAGTCCACCGCGCCCGCTTCATAGCCCCTGAAGCGGCGCTGAAGATCGGCGCTTCCGGCGGTGACAAAGATGATGGGGATGTGGCGGGCATTGACGTTGCCGCGCATGAATTCGGCCAGTTGAAAACCGTCCATGCCGGGCATCTGAACGTCGAGCAGCGCCAGGGCGACATCATGAACCAGCAACAACTCCAGCGCCTCGTCGCCCGAACGGGCCTTGAGGCAGACCACGCCTTCGCTTTTCAGCAGAGCTTCCAGCGCCAGCAGGTTCTCCTCAAGATCGTCGACCAGCAGGAGATGAATCGGCTGTTCCGTGCTGGTCATTCTCTTTCGAGACCTTTCAGATAGTCGGCGATGCGTTCGAGCGGCAGCACGAGCGCGGCGTGGCAGGCCTGACGAGCGGCCTGAGGCATGGTCCGGGCATAGGCGGCGGTCGGGTCCTGCACCAGGGCGACGCCGCCGGCGGCGTGCACCGCCTTGAGGCCGGCTGCTCCATCATTGTTGGCGCCGGTCAGGATGACGCCGATCAAACCCTCGCCATAGGCGTCCGCGGCGCTCTCGAACAGAACGTCGATGGAGGGACGTGAGTAGTTGATCGCTTCGTCGGATGACAGGGCCAGGTCGCCGTTTTCTTCAACCAGGAGATGGTAATCGGAGGGGGCGAAGTAGACCACGCCGGAGCGGACAGGCTCCTTGTCCTCGGCTTCCTTCACCTCAAGTCCGCATTGGGCCTCGAAAAGAGGCGCCAGAACATTGCTGCGGTCGGCCGGGACGTGAAGGACGATGAAGATCGGCCAGGGGAAGTCGGCAGGCAGAGCGGGCAGGAGGGCGAGCAGAGCCTGAACGCCCCCGGCGGAGGCGCCGATCACCACGGCCCGGTCCGGCGCCGAACTCATGCCTCGCGTTTCCTGTAGATTTTTTCTTCGGGAACAAACTCGGAAAAGGCCGCCGCGTGGCGGGAAAAACGCAGGCTTTCCTTCGACCCCACGCCGAGAAAGCCGTGTCGCGCCAGGGATTCCCTGAAAAGGCCGACGGCGCGGTCCTGAAGTCCTCGGTCGAAATAAATCATCACATTGCGGCAGGAGATCAGCTGCATTTCCGCAAAGACGGCGTCCGTGACCAGGCTGTGATCAGAGAAGACGACGTTGGCGCGCAGTGATTTGTCGAAGACGGCTCGCCCATAGTCCGCAGTGTAGTAGTCGGAGAGTGACGATCTCCCTCCTGATTTTTGATGGTTCTCGGTGAATTTGCGGATCCTATCCAGCGGATAGATCCCAGCCTCAGCAGCTCTTAGGGCGTCAGGGTTGATGTCCGTTGCGTAGAACAGCGTACGGTCGAACAGGCCTTCCTCGCGAAACAGGATAGCCATGGAATAGAGCTCTTCGCCGGCGCTGCAGCCCGCAATCCAGACCTTCAGCGACGGATAGGTGCGCAGGTGAGGCAGGACCTGTTCTCGCAGGGCGCGAAAATAGCCGGGGTCGCGGAACATTTCGCTGACCTGAACGGTCAGGAATCCGAGCAGGCGGGGAAGCATTTCGGGATCGTGCAGCACCCGTTCCTGAAGGGCCGTCAGGCTGGGCATGTTGAAATGGCTGCGCGCCTGCAGCAGACGGCGTTTGATCGACGCCCGCGCATAGTGGCGGAAGTCGTAATGGTAGCGTTGGTACAACGCCTCCAACAGCAGGCCGATCTCGATGTCTTCCGTCTGGTGGGGCATTTCGGGGCTCAGCGGGGCATCCAGACGCGCACCAGGGACAGCAGCTTGTCTACGTCCAACGGCTTGGCCATATAGTCATTGGCCCCGGCCGCCATACAGCGTTCCTGATCGTCCGGCATGGCCTTGGCCGTCAGCATCAGCACCGGCAAGGTCTTCCAGCGCGGGTCTTTTCTCAGCTCGCGGGTCGCCGTCAGACCGTCCATGACCGGCATCATCACATCCATCAGCACCAGATCGACCGCCTTGGACGGATCGGTAGAAGACCGATCCAACGCCTCCAGCGCCTCCTTGCCGTTGCGGGCGATCTCGACCAGGGCGCCGCGCGGTTCGAGCACATTGGTCAGCGAATAGACGTTCCGCACGTCGTCCTCGACGATCAGAATGCGGCGGCCTTCCAGCACGGCGTCGCGGTTGCGGGCCTTGCGGATCATCTTCTGCTGCTCGGGCGGCAGTTCCGCCACGACCTGGTGCAGGAACAGGGAGACCTCGTCCAGAAGCCGTTCCGGCGATTTGGCGCCCTTGATGATGATGGAGCTGGAGTAGCGGCGCAGTTGTTGCTCATGATCGGGCGACAGGTCCCGGCCTGTATAGACGATGACCGGCGGGAAGCTGTGGCCGGTGTCGCGGCTGAGGGTCTCCAGAAGGGAGAAGCCCGAGGCGTCCGGCAGCGTCAGGTCCAGCACCATGCAGTCGAAAGTCTGGCTCTTGAGTTGCTCCAGACACTCTGCGGCGGTGCCGACGCCCACCGTTTCGACGTCGCCGGAGCTCAGCAGGCGGCTGACCGCATCGCGCTGAACCAGGTCGTCTTCGACGATAAGGACGCGCCGGACGGTGCGGGTCAGCTTTTCCTCCAGGTTGCGCAGGACCTCGGCGAGGTCCTCCCGCTTCACCGGCTTGATCAGATAGCCGATCGCGCCCAGCGAAAGGGCGGTCTGGCTGTGGTCCTCGCCCGAGACGACGTGAATGGGGATGTGGCGGGTGTCGTCGTCGCGCTTCAGTTCGTCCAGAACGGTCAGGCCGGACTGGTCGGGCAGGCCGATGTCCAGCACGACGGCGCTGGGGCGGTGGCGTTTGGCCAGTTTCAGGGCTTCTTCAGCGGTGCCGGCCACAATGCACTGGAAGCCGAGTTCGCGCGACAGGTCGCGCACGATGGCGGCGAACCGGCCGTCGTCCTCGACCACGAGCAGCAGCCGCCTGTTTCCACCGAGGTTGTCCCGGTCGTCTTCAACGCTGGCGGATAAAGGACGAGGTTCAGTCGGCCTGGGGTTCGGCCTCGCCGGAGAAGGCGCGAGGGGCGAGGCCGCGACCGCAGCCTCACGCGAGGCCACGCGTGCGGCGTCATAGGTCCGCGGCAGGAAAAGGGTGAAGACGCTGCCTTCGCCGACACGGCTTTTCAGTTCGATCCGACCGCCCAGAAGCCGCGCCAGTTCGCGTGAGATCGACAGTCCCAGGCCTGTTCCCCCGTATTTGCGGCTGATGGTCCCGTCAGCCTGCTGGAAGGCCTCGAAGACGCCCTTCTGCTGGTCGGGGGCAATGCCGATGCCGGTGTCCGAGACCGCGAAGGCGATCTCATCGTCGGGCAGGGCGGATATGCCCAGTTTGACCAGGCCGCTTTCGGTGAATTTGAAGGCGTTGGACAGCAGGTTCTTGAGAATCTGCTCAAGCCGTTGACGGTCCGTCTCCATCAGGTCGACGCCCGGATCCACCTCGATCTCGAACGGCAGGCTGCGATCATCGGCGATGGGCTGGAAGGTCTGGCGGATGTCTCCAGTCAGCCGCTGCATCGAGACGGCCTCCGGGCGCGCCTGGATGTGGCCGGCCTCGATCTTGGACAGATCCAGGATATCGTTGATCAGGGTCAGAAGGTCGTTCCCCGATGACTGGATGGTCCGGGCATAGTTGACCTGTTCCTCTGACAGGCTCCCCTCGGGATTGTCCGCCAGCAGCTTGGACAGGATCAGCAGAGAGTTCAGCGGCGTCCGCAGTTCGTGGGACATATTGGCCAGGAAGTCGGACTTGTACTGGCTGGCCTGTTCCAGTTCGCGGGCCTTCAGCGTCAGGGCGGCGGCGCCGCGTTCCAGGTCATCGCGCTGTGTCTCCAGCATCTGCGCCTGTTCTTCCAGCTGGCTGTTGGTCTGTTCCAACTCGGCCTGCTGCTGTTCGAGGCGGAACTGGGATTCCTTGAGCGCCCGACCCTGTTCCTCCAACTCTTCGTTGGAGACGCGCAGTTCCTCGCTCTGGACCTGAAGCTCTTCGGCCTGACGCTGGGTTTCCTCCAGCATATTTTGCAACTGGGCGCGATAGCGGGCCGAGCGCAGGGCGGCGCCGATGGCGGGGCCTACCTCTTCGAGCAGGGTCGTCAACTGCTCGTCCGGCGCGTGCAGGAAGCCCAGTTCCAGCACCGCGTTGACGGCGCCGTCCGCCTGGGCCGGAGAGATGATCAGATGCCTGGGCTTATCGCGGCCCAGGGCCGATCCTATGGTCAGATAGCCGTCCGGCACGTCGGATACGCGCAGAGCCTGGCCATCAGCCGCGACTTGACCCAGCAGGCCTTCACGCAGGCCGAAACGATCCGGAATGGCCGCGTCGGACGGAACGCCCAGCGAGGCGATGCGGCGATATTGGCCGCCTTCGCCCTTGAACAGAGCGGCCGCCTGCACCCCGGCGTAGCGGCCGAGATAGGCAAGGATGCTGTCGCCCAACTGTTCAAGGGACTGATCGCCCATCATGGCTTCCGCCAGGCCCACCTGTCCCTTGTTCAGCCATTCCTGGCGCGCACGAGCGCGCGCGCTGTGTCGGATCAGGTTGAAGATCACGATCGTCAGAACGGCGCCCAGCAGTCCTGACAAGAGGCCGCTTCCCAGCGCTGTCCGATAGGCGGCGTCCATTGAGGTTATGCGTTGTGCGCGTACACGCTGTTCTTCGACGCGCATCAGACCGATCCGGGCGCGAATAGAGTCCATGACGCGCTTACCCTCGTCAGTGCCCATCCGCGCCAAAGCGGCCTGCATCCCCTCGGCTTGACGGGTCTGGAGGGTCGCGTCCAGTTCGGTCATCTTGGCGTCGAGAAGGCGACGCAACTCTTCAAGATGCGCTTGCTGGCTCGGGTTGTCGCGCGTCAGATGCGCCAGGTCGCCCAGTCGCCGGTTCAGATCACCCGTCGCGGCCTCATAGGGCTGAAGATATCGGATGTCGCCGGTCAACAGATAGCCGCGCTGGCCCGTTTCGGCATCCTGCGCGGCGGACAGGATGTCTTCGACCGCGACGATCACCTCATGCGTATGGATGATCTGCTGATTATTGGTTCGCAACACCTCGACGTTGCGCCAGGCCAGTATCCCGGTGGCGAGAAAAAAGGCGAGAACCAGCGCCAGTCCTACCGTCGCAACGCTTTCCATCTTCGAGCCCGCTGACGGACGGCTTGGCGGCTTCATCGTGTTGTAACCCCTGTGAACTCAGGCGCGCCCGCTCTCGGCGCGACTGATCATCACTACTATCCTACGATGGATTCGCCGCACAGGTTTTCCGCCATGTGACCCGGATGAAGGGTGGCTTCATTCCATCGACTTGGCTTGCGGTTGCATGTCGTGATTTAACACCGGCTATGCGCTCTTTGATTTTACCTGCTGTCGCGGTTTCCCTTGTCCTTTCCGGCTGTAACGCGGGCGCCTCCGCGCGCGGAGGCGCCGAGCAGGTCGGAGCCGGACTGGGCGACGCCGTCACCGCGCCGCTGGAAGACCTGAACCTGCGACGCGATGAAATCCCGACCATTCTGCTGCAGGCGGAAGCCAATCCCTATGACCTGCGCAACCTGAATAACTGCCGCACGATCGGGGCCGAGATCGCCCGTCTGGACGAGGCCCTGGGGCCTGACACGGACGCGCCGCCGTCGCAGGACGGTTCCTATATGAGCGAGCGGGCCGCCGATGCGGCGGCGGGGGCGACGCTTGATGCTGTTCGCGGGACGGTGACCGACTTCATCCCCGCCCGCAGTTGGGTGCGACGCCTGACCGGCGCCGATGCGCACAGCAAGCACGTCCAGTCGGCGATTCAGGCTGGCCTGCGTCGCCGCTCCTTCCTGAAGGGCGTGGGAATGCAGCGAAACTGTGCGCCTCCGGCGGCCCCGGCCGGCTTCGTTCCGCGTCGAGGCTAGGCTTTCAGGTGCCGCGCGCGGAAGTCGCGGCGGAACTGTTCGAACCTGCCCTCGGCGATGGCCGCGCGCATGGCGGCCGTCAGCGCCTGGAAGAAGGCGATGTTGTGCCAACTGAGCAGGATCTTGCCGAGGATCTCGTCGGCGCGGATCAGGTGATGCAGGTAAGCCTTTGAATAGTCTTGCGACGCCGGGCAGGGGACCTCTGCATCCAGCGGGTCCTGATCCTCGGCGAAGCGGGCGTTCTTGAGGTTCAGCGGGCCGTCCCAGGTCCAGGCCTGGCCGTGACGCCCGGCGCGCGTGGGCAGGACGCAGTCGAACATGTCCACGCCGCGATAGACCGCCTCGACCAGATCGATCGGCTTGCCGACGCCCATCAGATAGCGCGGCCGGTCCTTGGGTAGAAACTCGGGCGCATAATCCAGCACCTCGCACATGGCGTCATGGCCTTCGCCGACGGCCAGACCGCCGATGGCGTAGCCGTCGAAGCCGATCTCCTGCAGGCGTTCCGAGGACTCGCGGCGCAGGTTTTCAAACGTCGAGCCCTGCTGGATGCCGAACAGGGCCTGAGCATCCCGCGTCCCGAAGGCGGTCTTGGAGCGCTGGGCCCAGCGCGCCGACAGCTCCATGCCCTCTCGGGCGCGCTTTTCCTCGGCGGGCCAGGCGACGCATTCATCCAACTGCATGACGATGTCGGCGCCGAGACGGTCGGCCTGAATCTGAATCGAGCGTTCGGGCGTCAGGACGTGTTTGGAGCCGTCGATGTGGCTGGAGAAGGTGACAGCCTCCTCGGTCAGCTTGGAGATGCCCGACAGACTCATGACCTGGAAGCCGCCGGAGTCCGTCAGGATCGGCTTGTCCCAGCGCATGAAGTTATGCAGGCCGCCCAGACGCTCCATCCGCTCCGGCCCCGGCCGCAGCATCAGGTGATAGGTATTGCCCAGAATGATGTCCGCGCCGGTCTGCTTGACCTGATCCAGGGTCATGGCCTTGACCGTGGCGGCGGTGCCGACGGGCATGAAGGCGGGGGTACGGATGTCGCCGCGCGTGGTCTTCAGCACGCCGGTGCGGGCCCGACCTTCGGTGGCGGAAATTTCAAACGGGAAAGGCAACAGAGACTCCGCTCATGTCCGCAGGGCGGGCGATGTGAATTCGGGACTGCTCAAACACGGAACAGTCGGCTTGTCACCTCGCCTGCTTCATACGAGGGGTGAAGGGTCAGCGCAGACGTTCCAGCATTTGCGCCCGCTGCAGATCCTTGGGCCGCCCGAACAGGCGGCAGGTTTCGATCTGTTCTGTGATCGAAGGGGTGAAGACGGTGAAGTCCTCGACCGCGACCGGGATGCGCGTCGAAAAGGAGACGGGGGTCCATTCGCCGCCTGCCCGCACATCCATCGCCGCCATGACGTCCAGCGGAACAGGCGTTGTCAGAATCTGGCCGAACACCTGGGAACGGAACAGACCCTCGCCGGGATCATCGACCACCTGACCGTGCAGGCTTTCGATCAGGCGACGCGCGTCACGCGGGCTGCACATGATGTCGATGTCGGGCGCGCGCCAGTCGCGCAGGCCCCAAAGCATCATGGCGGCCCCGCCGAATACCCACCACGGGTCCTGAAGTTCGCGCGCCGCTGAGACGAGGATGTCCAGAGAGGCGGAGAAGTCGTCGGGCAGATCGTCAGTCATGCGTCCTTGGTGGAGGCTTGAGTGGGAGATTGAGGTCGTTTCGCTGTCAACTCAAACAAGCCCCAGATGAAGAGGGGTGCGGAAAGAAGACCGGAAAAAATAAAAACCAAAATCTGGTGGCGGCTGGAAAAATATGGAAGCCATCTTTCCAAAGCGAAGCATATGGCCGCATGCGGCCCAAAGAATAATAGCAGCCACCATCCATTCTTGCCGCGAGCTTTTAGTCGTTCATGGGCAAACGCTACGACGACGTAAATACAGACAAGTCCGATGAAGAGAGAGGCTGCCCCGTTGATCCAACCCGGTAAAATTCGAAGGCCGAATGCATAGCTTAAGGGAATGAGCGACAGCCAAGCGAGGGTTTTTTGCCACGCCTTTGAGAGCACTTTCTCTAGATCGATATTGAACGTCATAGCATGTCGGCCATCTTGCCTGTTTAATCGCGGAACAGCAGGCTTCCGTCGCCATAAGAATAGAAGCGGTAACCATTGTCGATGGCGTGGGCGTATGCGGCCTTCATCGTCTCCAGTCCGGCGAAGGCGCTGACCAGCATGAACAGCGTCGATTTCGGCAGGTGGAAGTTGGTCATCAGCACGTCGCAGGCGCGGAAGCGATAGCCCGGCGTGATGAAGATGGCCGTGTCGCCGTGGAAGGGCTGGATCACGCCGTTCTCGCTGGCAGCGCTCTCCAGCAGGCGAAGCGAGGTGGTGCCGACGCAGACGATGCGCCCGCCCGCCGCGCGCACGGCGTTCAGGGCGGCGGCGGTTTCGGCCGAGACCTCGCCCCACTCGGAGTGCATCCTGTGATCGGCGGTGTCGTCCGCCTTGACCGGCAGGAAGGTGCCCGCCCCGACGTGCAGGGTCACGGCATGGGTCGTCACGCCGCGCGCCCGGATGGCGTCCAAAAGGGCAGGGGTGAAGTGCAGCCCCGCCGTCGGCGCCGCGACCGAGCCGTCATGCTCGGCGAAGACGGTCTGGTAGTCGTTCAGGTCCTGATCGTCCTCGGCCCGCTTGGCCGCGATATAGGGGGGCAAAGGCATGACCCCGACCTCGCGGATGGCGTCGTCCAACACAGGACCGGCCAGATCGAAGCGCAGGGTGACGAGGCCGTCCTCGCCCTTGGCGGTGATCTCAGCGTCGACCTGGCCCAGGAAGCAGGCGTTGTCCTCCTCGCGCCCGAAGCGCACCCGGTCGCCGACCTTCAGCCGTTTGCCGGGCTTCATGAAGGCGCTCCAGACATCGGGCGCGTCGCGGTGGTGCAGGGTGGCCTCGACCGGGACCGACAGCAGCTCGCCTTCCGGTCCGGTGCGATGACGCACGCCCGACAGACGGGCCGGGATCACGCGGGTGTCGTTGAAGACCAGGGCGTCGCCAGGTTGCAGGAAATCGGGCAGATCACGGATCATCCGGTCCTGAAGCTCGCCGCCCTTTATGATCAGCAGGCGCGCCGAGTCGCGCGGGTCGGCGGGGCGCAGGGCCATGCACGCCTCGGGCAGATCGAAGTCGAAATCGGATGTCCGCATGGGGCGGGGAATGCTCACGCCCCGCCTTTGCGGTCAAGCGAGGCGCAGCCGAAAGTCGACTGGCGAAATTCGGCCCAGCCGCTATGTCAGGCGCAGCCAATGGGAGTTGAGTGCATGACCGACCGCTATCTGGACGACCTGACCGTCGGCGAAAGCTGGGACAGCGAACCCTTCACGATCACGGAGGATGAGATCATCGCATTCGCGACCGAGTTCGACCCCCAGCCCATGCATGTCGACAAGGCGGCGGCCGAGGCGGGACGGTTCGGCGGCCTGATCGCCAGCGGCTGGCACGTCTGCTCGCGCGTCATGCGCCAGTTCGTGGATGAAGCCTATTTCGGCCAGACGCCGCTGCTGGGTATGAACGTCGACGCCCTGTGGTGGGTGCGGCCCGTGCGTCCCGGCGACACCCTGACGGTGCGCCGCGAGATCATCGAGATCCGCCCGTCCAAGAGCCAGCCCGACCGCGGCGTCGTCCGCACCAAGACGACCGTCACCAACCAGGACGGCGATCTGGCCATGAGTTTCGAGAACCAGATGCAGTTGCCGAGGAACGCCGAAGCGCGGCTGTAAAACGCCGCCGCTGTTGACCCCGGGCGCTCAAGGCGTCAAAGCCCGGTGCATGCTACAGAACCTCGAAACCCTGTCCCGTGAGGCCCGTTCGTGGCCGTTTGAGCAAGCGCGCAACCTGCTGGCCCACGTGCTCAAAAAACGGCTGTCCGATGCAGAGCGCGACGCTGCGAAACTGCTGATCGACGCGGGCAAGACGGATGAGGCTCTGGCGACCTTCGAGGCGCTGAACAAGCCGGTGATCCTTGAGACGGGTTACGGGCCGTCGGGCCTGCCGCACATGGGCACCTTCGGCGAGGTGGCGCGCACGACCATGGTGCGCAACGCGTTTCGCGCCCTGACCGGCGATCACTGGGCTACGCGCCTGATCGCCTTCAGCGACGACATGGACGGCCTGCGCAAGGTGCCGGAGGGCATCCCCAATCCGGAGATGCTGCGCGAAGACCTGCATCTGCCGCTGACCAAGGTGCGCGATCCGTTCGGCACGCACGACAGCTTCGGCGCGCACAACAACGCTCGCCTGCGCGCCTTCCTCGACAGCTTCGGCTTTGACTATGAGTTCATGTCCTCGACCGAGACCTATCGGTCGGGTCGGTTCGATACGGCCCTGCTGACCATGCTGGAGCGTTTCGACAAGGTCATGGGCATCATGTTGCCGACCCTGGGCGAAGAGCGCCGGGCAACCTATTCGCCCTTCCTGCCGATCAGCCCGATCACCGGCCATGTACTGCAGGTGCCGACGCTGGAACGCAACGTCGAGAAGGGCACGATCGTCTTCGTCGATCCCGCCAAGGGCGAGGATGGCGGCCGCACCGAGGTTCCCGTCACCGGCGGCCATGTGAAGCTGCAGTGGAAGCCCGACTGGGCGATGCGCTGGACCGCGCTGGACGTCGACTATGAGATGTCGGGCAAGGACCTGATCGAGAGCGTGCGCGAGTCGTCCAAGCTGTGCCGCGCCATCGGCGGCGTCCCACCCGAGGGCTTCAACTATGAGCTCTTCCTCGACATCGAAGGCAAGAAGATCTCCAAATCCAAGGGCAACGGCCTGACGATGGAGGACTGGCTGCGCTACGGCACGCCCGAGAGCCTCAGCTGGTACATGTTCCAGTCGCCGAAGTCGGCCAAGAGCTTGCACTTCAACGTCATTCCGCGCGCGACGGACGACTATCTGTCCTTCATCGAGCAGTACAAGACGCAGGAACCGGCCAAGCGGATGGACAACGCCGTGTGGCACATCCACTCAGGGACTCCGCCTGAGAGCGCCTCGCCGGTGTCGTTCGCCCTGTTGCTGAATCTGGTGGGCGTGGCCAACGCCTCGACCAAGGAGCAGCTGTGGGCCTATTTCGCCAAATATCTGCCTGACGCCACGCCGGATAACGAGCCCGTGCTGGATCGGCTGATGGGCTATGCGCTGAACTACTACGAGGACTTCGTGAAGCCCTCGAAGACCTATCGCCTGCCAGACGACAAGGAGAAGGCGGCGCTGCTCGATCTGGCGGAGCGTCTTAAGGCTCTGCCCGCTGACACCACTGACGGCGAGGTCATCCAGGGCGAGGTCTACGCCGTGGGCAAGGCGCATGAGTTCGAGCCGCTGCGGGCCTGGTTCCAGGCGCTGTACGAGGTGCTGCTGGGGGCATCCCAGGGGCCGCGCTTCGGGTCGTTCGCGGCCATCTATGGCCTGCCGCAGACGGTCGCCCTCCTTGAAGCTGGTGCAAACGGCGAACTGGCCGCCTGACCCTGACCGTTATCCCGGCCGAAGCCGCAAGGCGTAGAGCCGGGCTGTTCAGAGCTCGACAGCCGGTGTTTCCTGCAGTCCCGGATAACGGCTTCGCCGTTTCCGGGGTGACGGCGGCATGGCCTCAAACAGCGCTATGCGCGGTAGGCCCGCTCAACATGGCCTCAAACAGCGCTATGCGCGGTAGGCCCGCGTAGGCCTAACCAACATGGCCTCAAGTAGCCCGAAGGGCGGTAGGCCCCCTAAACATGAACACAACATAACGGCGAGGCGGGGGGAGCCTTCAGCTTCGCCGGTGCATTCTCTCTTCATCGACAACTCGATGACAGGAGAGACAGATGTCGAAGATGTTCAAGGCGGGTCTGGCCGCCACCGCCATGTTCGCCGCCCTGGGTTCCGCCGCCGTGCCGATGAGCGCCGCCGCCATGCCGCAGGCCAACGGCGTCACCAACTGCGACGCCCCCGGTGGTCGCCAGCAGGCGGGCGCCGCGATCGGCGCCGTTCTGGGCGGCCTGGCCGGCAGCCAGGTTTCCAAGAATGAGCGCGCGCTTGGCGCGGTGGTCGGCGCTGGCGCCGGCGCTGCGGCGGGCTCCTATATCGGCTGTAACCAGCAACGTGCGCGGTCGGCCAATCAGGCGGGCGCCAACTCCTACCGCGCGACCTCCAATCTGCGCATTCGCACGGGCCCGGGCGCCAACTATCGCCAGACCGGCAGCCTGTCGGCCGGTCAGCCCTTCACCGCCATCGGCTCGCAGGGCGAGTGGGTCCAGATCGCAGGCGGCGGTTGGGTGAACGCCCACTACGTCGCGCCGAACTGATCGATTTTCTCCCCCGCATCGATCAGAGCGAAGGCCGTCCCGAAAGGGGCGGCCTTTGTGCTTTATTGGCTGACCCAAAGGATACGCGCCATCCAGAGGAGCTGATCGCGCGCAATGGTGCGCGGCGGATACTCGGGGTTGATTGAGGCCAGGACGATATCTCGCACGCCGAGCGCGGCGGCCTCTTTCGCCAGCGTTTCGCCGCTTCGGGTGCGCAGGGCCACGCGATCGCCCCGCCGAATGTCCGTGGCGTCCAGATCGACAATCACCCGGTCGCCGGGACGATACAGGGGCGCCATCGAGTCGCCCTCGATCCGCAGACTGAACAGGCTGTCCTTGCGCGTCGGCAGATCCGTCTGCTCCCAGCCTTCAGCCAAGGGCAGGCCCGCGTCGTCGAAGAAGCCTTGGTCGCCTGCGCGCGCCAGGCCGAGCAGGGGGATGGGCAGGACGCGCGGCCCGGCGTCGTCTGCCAGATCCGCGAACTCGCCCAGGCTGAGGCCCGTCGATTGCAATACGCGCATCAGGCTTTCGGTGGAGGGCCATCTCGGCCGCGTAGGCGCGCCGGGGCCAAACCGCTTTGACGGATTGAAGCTGGTGGGGTCCAGTCCTGCACGGCGCGCCAGTCCGGAGGCCGACAGGCCCTCACGGCGCGCCAGCGCATCAATCGCGTTCCATATCTGCGTGTGTGACAGGGGCATGTGCAACCCTATCATGCCAGGCTGAGTATAGGAATATTAGCCTATTCGGTGTCCTGGCCGACGGCCCGACGCTCCTGCCAGGCCAAAAAGGCGCCGACGGCGATGGCGATCATGATGCCATAGGCCGTCATGTTCAGCACGGTGTAGAAGGCGGAAACCGTCGGCTTCATCTTCATGAAAACCATGACGTGGCTGGCGACGGTCAACAATTGAAGCGCACTGGCCCAGACGGGCCAGGAACGAGGCGACTTCCACACCAGTGCGACGAAAACGCCCAGAACAACCAGGTCAATCACGAACATCGGCCACTGGACGCCAGCATAGCCGATGTAGTTCTGGGTCAGGATCGATAAAAACCACGCCAGAAGCATCGTCGCAGCGCCGATCCTCTCGGGTTTCCCGCCCTTGGCGAGCGCGAACAGCCCTATGGCGAGCATGATCGTCATGCCGATGTACTCGGACATGAAGCTGAACATGAAAAACCCCCTCCGCCGTGAGCGAAGGGGGTATCATGTCACCGAAGCGCGGAAAACGCATCCAACACTATGGCTTGGTTAGATTAAATTCACGCAACCCGCAGGTGGCCCATCGGGCGGTCGTCCCACTCGTCGGGCTTGGCCACGGGGCCGGCGGCGTAGACGCCGTAGCCCATGCGGCGATGGTCTTTGGCCATTTCGTTGTGGCTGGCGACGATGGCTTCGCGCGCGGCGCTGAGGGCGGCGATGGCTTCCATCGCCTTGGCTTGCGAAACCGTTCCCGCAACAGCGGACACGTTGAGCGCGGAACGGGCGCCGATCATCGACTGCACGAGGGCGGTCGCTTGCACGATCGCGTCGTCGATCGCCTTTTCAGCAGAGTGCAGATCGCCGGCGACGGCGGCGATGACTTCGTTGCGTTGCATAGCTTACCCCTCATCTAATGAACGATGGGCAATAGTTAACACGCGTTAACGACCTTCGGTAGTGTTTTGTTTACCATTTTTTACGTTGCAGGAGGGGCGCCGCCGAGATTCGGCTTCAGCCTGAGGTGGCTTCATCCAGCAGGAAGTGAGCGGTTAGACTGGCGATCGGCTGGGCATGGTTTTCCTGCCAGGCTTCGGCGATGACATAGGCCACCCGGCGTCCAGCGCGGTTGATGCGGGCGCGGGCGTATACGTCCACCGGCTTGCCGGACCGAAGATAGGCCACCGTCACATTGATCGGGCGCGGCAGGCGCAGGCCGGGATAGGTGAGGGCGACCTGAGCCATAGCCGTCATCTCCAGCAGGGCGGCCGTCGAACCGCCATGCAGGGCGGGCAGTAGCGGGTTGCCGATCAGCCTGTCGTCAAACGGCATGGTGACGGTGATTTCATCACCGTTCACCTGTGTCTGGAGGCCGAGAAAGCGGGCATAGGGCAGGGTGTCCAGCAGGGCGGCGGTCATGCGGCGTCCTTGGCTCTACGGGGTTTCAGATTGGCGCCGGTGCGGCTGTCGCCTTCGGCGCTGACCATATAGGCGGACTGGGCGGCCGCGACGGGGTCGGCAGGATCATCCTCGAACGCCCAGGCCCGCACGAAAGCCAGATTGCGCGTCAGGCGGTAACAGCGAGCCTCGGCCAGCAGGTCGCGTCCCGGCTGGGCGGCGCGCATGTAATCGACCCGCAAGTCCAGCGTCGCGATGGGCCGGAACGCATCCAGAGCCGCCCAGACCGCCAGGCCGCCCGCATGATCCAACAGGGTGGTGACCAGCCCGCCCGCCAGCACGCCCGTTTCGGGGTCGCCGACGAGATCGTCGCGATAGGGCACGCGCATCCGCACCCGATCACCCTCCAGCCCTTCATAGGCAAAGCCCAGGGCGTGGGTATGGGCGGCGCCTGAGGCCAGTTGCGGCAGCAGGGTGGTAAGGAACGATTCCGTCATCAAGGCGTCCTTTGTAAGCGTCGCCTTTGGTCGCCCGCCCGAGGTTGTCTTGTCCAGCCACACTGTGAACCGATGATGCGTCCTCAGGATCTTTTGCGGCCTACGCCGGCAGGTCTCTATTGCCCGCCCGGAGATTTCTATGTCGATCCTGTGCGTCCGGTGGACCGGGCGGTGATCACGCATGGGCATTCGGACCATGCGCGCGCCGGACATGGGGCGGTGCTGGCGACGCCTGAGACCCTGGCGATCATGGCGGTGCGGTACGGCGTGGATTTCGCCGGGCGGACGCAGGCGGCGGGCTATGGCGAAACGACAACCATCGGAGGCGTCGAGGTGCGACTGATCCCAGCCGGACATGTTCTGGGTTCGGCGCAGGCGGTCGTCAGTCAGAGCGGCCTGATCATGACGGTATCTGGCGACTATAAACGCCGCCGCGATCCGACCTGCGCTCCGTTTGAGGCGGCGCCTTGCCATGTCTTCATTTCAGAGGCGACGTTTGGCCTGCCGGTCTTCGTTCATCCGCCGGACACAGAAGAGATTCAGCGGCTTGTGTCGTCTCTGGCGCAGTTTCCCGAGCGGGCGCACCTGGTCGGCGCCTACGCGCTGGGCAAGGCGCAGCGCATCATACGACTGTTGCGTGAAGCGGGTTGGGAACGGCCCATCTATTTCCACGGCGCGCTGGAGCGGCTGAACGACCTTTATCAGGCGTCAGGCGTCCCGCTAGGCCCGCTGGCGCCTGCAACGGGGCTGAAGGCTGGAGCCTTGGGCGGCGAGGTGGTCATTGCGCCGCCGTCGGCCATTCAGGATCGCTGGGCGCGCAGGTTCGCCGAGCCGATCGCGGCGTTTGCATCGGGCTGGATGGGCGTTCGCGCCCGCGCCCGGCAGCGCGGCGTCGAACTGCCGCTGGTGATTTCCGACCATGCCGACTGGCCAGAACTGACGCGGACGTTCGAAGAGATCGCGCCGGAAGAAGTCTGGATCACGCACGGCAGGGAGGAGGGCCTGCTGCGCTGGTGCGAACTGAAGGGGATGCGGGCGCGCGCCTTGCGTCTTGTCGGCTATGACGAAGAAGGCGAAGGCGAGCAGAACGTGCTGGAGGACGCCGGCTGAACCGGCATCAGGCGGCGCCGCGATCCTTGCGGGCGACGTTCTGCTCGGCGGGATCAAGGGCCGTGTTCATCGCTAGGCGCAGTCGTTCAGGCTTGATGGGTTTTTCGACCACGGCCGCCATTCCTGCCGCCAGATAGCCCTTGGCGTCGTCCGGATCGGCGTTGGCGGTGAGGGCGATGATGGGGATCTGCCTGGCGGGCCCTGCCAGGGCGCGGATTGCGCGCGTGGCGCCGACGCCGTCCAGGCGGGGCATCTTGATGTCCATCAGGATCAGATCGAACGGCCGTGTCTGCACGGCTTCGACAGCTTCCTGGCCGTCCTCGACAGTTTCCGAGGTGCAGCCGAACATCTCGCACAGGGCCTGGGCCACGACGCGGTTGGTCGCATTGTCGTCGGCGATGAGGATGTGCGGCTGGGCCTGCAGGTGCAGATGCTCCAGGTCCGCGATGTTGGATGGCGTTTCCTGCTCCATCAAGGCGATGGGAGCTTCGATTTCAAAGGCGAAGGTCGCGCCCCGACCGGCGTTGTGCTCCGCGCGCAGCTTGCCCGCCATGTATTGAACCAGACGGCGGCTGACCATCAGTCCCAGGTCGCCGTCCTGTTCGGCCGCGTCGTCGAACCGGGCCGGGTCGGCCGCGCCATCGTCGCGGACGCGGGCCTCGATCACCACCTGATCGCCTCGAGCCTGAGCCTTCAGGCTGGCTTCGACCATGCCGTGACGCGCATTGCCCAGGGCGGCGCCGATCAGGTTGTTGAACACCTGCTTCAGGCGCTCGGCGTCCAGCATAGCCGCCAGTTCGGTGTCGCCCTCATACCCGACCATCAGGGTCACGCCATCCTGGGCGGCGCGCGGAGACCAATGGGTCTGAAGCTGGTCCATCAGGGTGCGTAGCGGCGTAGGCGCCGGAGACAACTGCAGCTCTCCCGCCTCGGCACGAGCCAGGTCCAGCGCGTCGTGCAGGTCGCCCAAGAGGTCTTCGGCCGATTCCATGATGGTGCGAGCGTGCGCCTTGGCCGCTTCATTCAGCGGCTGTCGATACAGGAGTTCCGCGACAGCCAGCACGCCGTTCATGGAGGTGCTCAGCTCGCGATTGAGCAGGCCCATGAAGCGGCTCTTCTCACGGGCGGCGGTCTGCATGGCGTGATCGGCGTCAACGGCGGCGCGTGCCTGTTCCGCCAGACGCTGGTTTTCATGCCTCTGCTGTTCGTTGACAGCGCGCAGCAGGGCCACGGCCGTACCGACGCCGCGATAGGCGCCGTTGCGGGTGACGATGAAGCCGCGCATAAGCGCGCCGGGACCGCTTTTCAGGATGATGTCGGCGAAGGCGTCGATGCGAACGCCCGCCTCGACCACCGCCGGTTCCGGGTCCATCAGGTGAGAGACCTCGCGCCCGCCGTACAGGCTGACGCCCAGCGGACCGGCCAGCTTCATCAGGAAGTCGCTGCGCTCGATCAGGCCGACCGGGCGGTCTCCGTCCACGACAGCAATCGCCAGGGTATCGGGCTCCCGCTCGAAACGCGCAAAGACCTCTCCTGTCTTGGCAGAAGGGGGGACGGGCTCCGCCCTGTCGGTCAGCACTTCGATGGTCGGCATTCGGCCGGACTCCTACTAAGGCGATTTTACATTCGCTTATGATTGTTTGCTGAACCGTTAAGCCGGGTCCGCAAAATTACGGCGGCTGGTTTGTTTTGCGGCGCGGGCGGGTCTGGTCTATGGTTCTTGACTACCCATCTTCCTGATCCTGGAACGTCTTCTGGATGCGCGCGGCCGACCGGCCGACCGCAGGTTTGTCATGAGCGAAATCGACCCCCACCCCACAACCTCCGCCCTGGTTCTCTTTTCCGGAGGGCAGGACAGCGCCACCTGTCTGGCCTGGGCGCTGGAGCGGTTTGATCGAGTGGAGACGGTCGGTTTCGACTATGGCCAGCGCCATGCGGTTGAGATGCAGGCGCGCCAGGCGGTGCGACGCGAGGTGATCAAGGCCCTGCCGCAATGGGCGGACAGGCTGGGCGATGATCATGTGGTCGATCTGACGGGCTTCGGCGCCATCGGCGAGACGGCCATGACCACCGAGCGCGCCATTGAGGCCGACGCGCGCGGCCTGCCCAACACCTTCGTTCCGGGACGCAATCTGATCTTTCTGGTTGCGGCGGCGGCGCTGGCCGACCGACGGGGGCTGGAAGTATTGATCGGCGGCATGTGCGAGACGGACTATTCGGGCTATCCGGATTGTCGCAACGACACCATTCAGGCCACGGCCCGCGCCCTGTCCCTGGGGCTGGACAAATCCGTGCCGGTCGAGACGCCGCTGATGTTCCTGACCAAGGCGCAGACGTGGGAACTGGCCGAGCGGATCGGCGGCCGCGTTCTGGTCGAGGCGATCATCGAGTTCAGCCACACCTGCTATCTGGGCGACCGGACGCAGCGTCACGCCTGGGGCTATGGCTGCGGGGCCTGCCCGGCCTGCGAACTGCGCGCGGCGGGCTATGCCGAATGGGCGGCCGCATGACCTATTCGGCCAAGGAAGTCTTCCTGACGGTGCAGGGCGAGGGCGGGCAGGCGGGCCGCCCGGCGGTCTTCCTGCGCTTCGCCGGCTGCAATCTGTGGAGCGGGCTGGAGCGGGATCGCGCTGCCGCCGTATGCACCTTCTGCGACACCGATTTTGTCGGCGTGGATGGCGATGGCGGCGGCAAGTTCAAGACCGCTGACCTGATGGCTGATCATGTCGCGAGGATGTGGCGCGGTCGCGAGGGCGACCCCAAGCTGGTGGTCTGCACCGGCGGCGAGCCTTTGATGCAGTTGGACGCGCCGCTGATCGACGCCCTGCACGCGCGGGGGTTCCAGATCGCCATCGAAAGCAACGGCACGCTGGCGGCGCCGGAGGGGATCGACTGGATCTGCATCAGCCCCAAGGCCGACGCCTCCGTGGTTCAGACCACGGGGCAGGAACTGAAGCTGGTCTTCCCTCAGCTTCTGGCCATGCCTGACCGTTTCGAGCACCTCGATTTCGAGCATTTCTGGCTTCAGCCGATGGATGGACCAGACCAGGCCGCCAACACGGCGGCCGCCATTGAATACTGCCTGACCCATCCGAAATGGCGTCTCAGCGTTCAGACACACAAATATATCGGGGTGCGGTAGGCCCTCAGCAGTCCTTGCCGCGCTTCTGTCTCTGTTCGCAGCGGCGTTGTTCGCGTTCCCATGCGCGCTGTTCGCGTTCTCGCTTGGCCCTGGTTTCCTCATCCGATGTGGTGACGGCGTCGAAGCCCGCGCCCACGGCGGCTCCCGTCACCTTGGCCGCGCCGCCGACCACAGCGGCCCCTGCGCCGACGACGGCGCCCGCGACGCAGCCCTGAAGCATCAGAGCTGTGGTCAGGCAGAGGGCGAGAATGGGCAGGGGCTTGATCATCATGGGAGCAGTCTGCCTACGCGGGCCGCGCATGTCAGCGTGTAAAAAAGAGAGACCCCGGAGATCGCTCTCCGGGGTCTCTTGCCAGGGGCCGTCCGCTTACCAGCTCCAGGCGTCGCGGACGACTTCGATGATGTAGCCGTCGTATTCGTCGATCAGATAGATCGCATTGTCGACATAGACCCACCGCGTGCCCGGAGGCGGATAGCCCAGGCCATAGGTGCGCCAGTCATTTACCTGATAGCGCCAGAAGATATCCGGCAGGTATTGGCCGACGTAGTATTGTCGGTTCCAATAGGTGCGCGGCACGCTGTAGTAGCCGTAGCCTGGTGCGAAATAGAAGCCGACGCGCACGCCGCTCCAGCCTCGGAAGCGAGAGTCGTTTCGCCACCAGTCGCTGCGATGACGACGGTCCCAGTCACGGCGCCACTGGTCCCGGTTCCAGCGATTGTGGAACTCGCGATAGTCCCGGTCCCTGTTCCAGCCGGGACGATCCGGCCGGTGTGGACGGTTGGCGTCGGGGCGGCCGGGCCGGTTCCAGTCTGGACGATTCGGCCGATTGGAGTCCGGACGATTCGGACGGTTCCAATCCGGACGGTCCGGACGATTTGCGCCGGGACGATCGGGGCGATCTGGTCTGTCCGGGCGTTGAGGGCGATCGGGGCGGTCAGGCCGATCGGGGCGCCCAGGCTGGTTCGGTTGATTCCAGCCGGGACGGTTAGGCCGGTCTGGGCGATCGGGACGCTGTCCTTCTGGACGATCCGGGCGGTTGGGTCGTTGCTGATCGGGGCGCTGCGGACGCTGGACGTCCGGCCGTGCTTCAGGCCGAGATTGGTTCGGACGCGGCTGATCGGGACGCGGCTGATCGGGACGAGGCTGGGCGTTCTGGCGCGGCGCTTCCTGGCGCTCTCGCGGCCTTATGGCCATGTCGTCGCGATCACGTTGCGGCGCAGCGCGCCGTTCAGAGCGGCGTGGGCTGTCCTCGCGGGTCTGGGCGCGTTGAGGCCGTTCCTGGGCCAGGGCCGACAGAGGTGCTGCGGCGGGCACGAGGAAGGCGGAAACCGCCGCGAACATGAGAAGAGAACGTTTCATGGTCAGAATCCTCGCACGCCCAGATTGGGCGGCTTGATCGGAAAATAGACGCCGGGGCATGAACTGCGGCTGAACGAAGATCGCAGAGCGCTGTCATGAAAAAGCCCCGCAAGACAGACGCTTGCGGGGCCAGTCGACTGCACGAGCGCAGGTTTAATAGACGTTGTTCATCACGCTGGCGATCAGGCCGGTGGCGACCGCGATCATCAGGATGTCATTGCCGGCGTGGACGTAGCGGTAACCGCGCGGCGCCGGACGCAGGCCATAGAAATAGGGGTCGCTGACATAGTAGCTGCGATACGCTGGCGGCAGGTATCCGCCCGTGCGCCAGCGATAACCGTAATAACGCGGCTCGACCCGATAATAGCCGTGGCCCGGCGCATACCAATAGCCGTTGCGCGCGCCGCGATAATCGCGGAATTCGGGGCGTCCGCGCCACCAGTTGCGGTTGTCGCGGCTCCAGCGGTCCTGGCGGCGCTGATCCTGACGCCAGTCGCGATGATCCGAGCGGCGATCCTGGCGCCAGTCCCGGCGGTCGTCGCGGCGATCCTGACGCCAGTCGCGACGGTCGTCACGACGGTCCTGCCGCCACTCACGGCGATCATGACGATCCTGGGCCTGCGCCATCATGGGAGCGGCCGTGGTCGCCAGCGCCAGGGCGATGACGGCGGCCTTGGTCAGGCGGTTCATGTTAAACTCCATGCAAAGCGGCGAAACCCTGTCTGGGCCTAACTTCGGCGGCGGCGAATGAACGGCGTCTGAACCGGCCTGTCAGCCTCGCGTCTGCAAGGGCTGGCGCGTTAACGCTAATTTCAAACCGCGGGTATTTGAATGTGTGTCCGAGAGCGGCGCAGAACGTGCTTCTCAGGAGGAACCTAGCGATGAACGCCCATGATACGGCGCGCGAACAGACCGACTACGCGCCCTTGCCCCTGCCCACGCCGGATATGGACGGCGATGCGCTGTTCCGGTTGGGCCTGGCCTATTCGTCCGGCCTGGACGGATGTCCGATCGATCGGGTGTCGGCCCATATGATCTTCAACCTGGCGGCCATGAAGGGTTCGCTCGAGGCGAAAGGGTATCGCCGCGATCTCAGCCAGGAGATGGAGCACGACGAGATCGCTGAGGCCCAGCGCGCCGCGCGTCGCTGGATCGACGCCGGTTCATCGTCTCTGGCGGCCTGATTTCAAGCGGACCGAGACGGCTTCGGCGTCTGGACCGGGCGGCGACGGCGGGGTATGCACCCGGCAAGTTCTCCGTCCGAAGGATTCCGTCCATGCTCGCTCGCATCTATCGCCCGGCCAAGACCGCGATGCAGTCCGGCAAGGCCAAGACGCGCGACTGGCGCCTGGAGTTCGAGCCCGCCTCGGCTCGCACGATCGACCCGCTGATGGGCTGGACCAGCTCGACCGACATGAACGGCCAGGTCCGCCTGAGCTTCGACACCAAGGAAGAGGCGATCGAATACGCCGAACGCCACGGCATCGCCTTCCGCCTGCATGAGCCGAACGAGGCGCCGGTCATCATCAAGGCCTACGCCGACAACTTCGCGACCGATCGCAAGCAGTCCTGGACCCACTAAGGTCTGCCGCGGCCCCTGGCGCCCATAGCTCAACCGGATAGAGCACCCGCCTTCTAAGCGGACGGTTGCAGGTTCGAGTCCTGCTGGGCGCGCCACGCCGCCAATCCACGCGTCAGATCGGCGATCAGATCGGCGGGATCTTCCAACCCTATATGCAGACGCAATAACTGGCCGGGCAGGTCGGGCGCGTGCTGCCGTTGGGCCAACTGCGGCGTCTCGTGGGTGATCAGGCTCTCGAAGCCTCCCCAGGAATAGCCCATGCCGAACAGGCTGAGGGCGCGCATGAAGGCGTGGGCCGCCGCCTTGTCGCCGCCCTTCATGACGACGCCCATCAAGGACGCTGCGCCGTCGAAATCCCGGCGCCAAAGCGCGTGCCCGACTGAGCCGGGCAGGGGCGGGTACAGGACGCGCGCCACCTCGGGCTGGTTCTGAAGCCACTCGGCGACGCGCAGAGCGGCGCGCGCCTGGGCCTCATAGCGCAGCGGCAGGGTGCGCAGCCCGCGCAGCGCCAGCCAGGCGTCGTCTGGCGAGACGTGCCAGCCCATGTCCTCGATGACGTTGTTGATGGCCCGGATGATCTCAGGCGCCTGCGCCGCCACGCCGCCCATCAGCAGGTCGGAATGGCCTCCCGCATACTTCGTCAGGGCCTGAACGCTGACATCCACGCCGTGGGCCAGCGGGCGGAAGGCCAGACCGGCCGCCCAGGTGTTGTCCATCACCGTCAGCACGCCACGCGCCCTGCAGGCCGCCGCTACGGCTGGCACGTCCATCATGTCGAAGGTGAGAGAGCCGGGCGCTTCGATCAGCAACACCCGCGTGCGCTCATTTGCCTGATCCATCACTTCCTCGACAGACGCCCCGGCCGGGTGAAAGCGCGCGGCGACGCCTCTGTCGGCCATGTGGCGCGTCAGAAACCGCCGGGTGGGGCCATAGACGGCCTCTGTCGTCAGCACTTCGTCGCCGGGGCGAAGAAGGGCTGTGAGAGGCACGGTGACGGCCGCCAGACCGGACGGAACCAGAAAGACCTCGCTCGCCCCCTCCAGATCGGCCAGGGCCGCCCGCAGTTCACGCGCCGCTCTGGTCCCGTCCAGCCCATAGACGGGACCGTCGCTGGGATCCTGCATCGCCGCCGGGTCGTCGCTCAGCATGGTGGAGGCGCGTTCAATCGGCGGATTGACGGGACGGCGGCCCAGACCGCGTCGCGTGGCGCCGGCGATCAGTCGCGTGCGGTCCGATAGCTTCGGCATATGATCTCCGGCGGATTGTGCTCCAGGTGTCAGAGTGACGGTCGCCGACGCGCCGGGCAAGATTTCACCAGCCAGGAAAATGCTCTTTGAGCCTGGGCGAGGTCGCTCAGAAGTCTCAAGCCCGCTTTCGTTGTCGTTCGCGCGACAGTTGACCTTAGGCGGATGCAGGCGGGGGCAGAAGTTTAAGATTGATTCTGATAATCGTTCGCACTAAAGGCGAGGACTCTTTCAAACAGGGTGCCGCCTATGCGTTCGCTATTGATGTTTTCCGCCGGACTCGCCGCCCTCGGGGCCGCCCTGCCGGCCAGCGCCGAGGGCGCGTTTGAGATCGACCTGAATCAACCGGTGCGGGTGGCTCCGGTCACGGTTGTCGGCACTCGCACCGAACGGCGCATCGACGAAGTCCCAGCCAGCATCAGCGTGATCACCGCCAAGGATATTGAGAACAACCTCGTAACGGACATCAAGGACCTGATCCGGTTTGAGCCGGGCGTCAGCGTTCCGACCAGTCCGGCCCGCTTTTCGGCCGCGCTGTCTGGCTCCGGTCGTGACGGCAATTCAGGCTTCACCATCCGCGGCATGGGCGGCAACCGCGTCTTGATCGTCCAGGACGGCGTGCGGGTGCCGGACGGCTTCGCCTTCGGCGCCCAGGCGGTCGGGCGGGGCGGCTATAATGACCTGGATCTGGTCAAGTCGGTCGAGATCCTGCGCGGTCCGGCTTCGGCTCTGTATGGCTCGGATGGCATCGCCGGGGCGGTCAGCTTCACCTCGAAGGACCCGACCGACTTCATCGAGGCGGGCCGCAGCTTCGGCGCCCGTGCGCGGGTCGGCTACAACTCCGCTGACGAGGGCTGGACCGAAGGCCTGGCCCTGGCCGGGCGCAGCGGCGCCCTTTCGGGTCTGCTGGCCTACACCCGCCGTGACGCACAAGAGACCGAGAACATGGCTGAGACCGGCGGCGTCGGCGCCGACCGCACCCAGCCCAACCCTCAGGACTTCGCCTCTAACGCCGTGCTGGCCAAGCTGGTCTGGGATGTGAATGACCATCACACCCTGCGCCTGACCTACGACCATTTCGACCAGGACATGGAGGGCGAGGCGCTCAGCAGCTATTCCGCCTCCGTCACCGGCCTGAGCGCCCAGGACGAGACGCAGCGAGACCGCGTCAGCCTTGACTGGCGTTTCGACGACTTCCTGGGCCTTGATTCTGGCTCCGCCGCCGTCTTCTGGCAGGATGCCACGACGCGCCAGTTCACCTATGAGCAGCGTCCGACGCTGGGCGATCGCACCCGCGACGTGACCTTCGACAACGCCGTCTGGGGTCTGGCGGCGCAGGGTTCCAAGAGCTTCGGCGGCGAGGCTGTTCGTCACCGGGTCACCTTCGGCGCCGACTGGTCGCGCACCACCCAGGAAGGAATCCGCGACGGCACGGTCCCGCCGGTGGGCGAGCCTTTCCCCGCCCGGCCTTTCCCCAAGACCGAGTTCGACCTGGCGGGCCTGTTCATCCAGGACGAGATCGATCTGCTGGGCGGCCGCCTCAGCATCATCCCGGCCCTGCGCTACGACTGGTATGAGCTGACGCCGCAGGCCGACGCCCTGTTCCCGGCCCCGGCCGAGGGGCAGAGCGACAGCCATCTGTCGCCCAAGATCGGCGCCATCTACTGGGCCGACGATCATTTCGGCGTCTTCGCCAACTACGCCCAGGGCTTCAAGGCGCCCTCGCCGATGCAGGTGAACAACTTCTTCGCCAACCCGGTGTACGGCTATGAGTCCATTCCGAACCCGGACCTGAAGCCCGAAACCAGCGAAAGCATCGAGGGCGGCTTCCGCTTCCGCAATCTGAACCTGTTCGGCGGAAACCTGTCGTTGCAGGCCACGGCCTTCCGCACCGAATACGACGACTTCATCGATCAGGCGGTGGTGGGCGGCAGCGGCAAACCCGGCGAAGACCCGCTGATCTATCAATACGTCAACCTGACCAAAGTGAAGGTCTGGGGCCTGGAGGCGCGCGGCGACATCCACTGGGACAACGGCTTCTCGACCATCGTCGCCGCCTCTTTCGCCGATGGCGAACAGGAGACGGAAGGCAAGCGCGGCACCCTGACCAGCGTGGATCCGATCAAACTGGTGGGCGGGCTGAACTACGCCGCTCCCTCGGGCGTCTGGGGCGGAAGCGCCACCGTCACCTGGTCGGACAGGAAGTCGAACCACGAATGCGGCGGCGGCCTGTGCTGGCCGGGCGAGCGCTTCACCTTGCTGGACGTCACCGCCTTTTGGAACGTGACCGAACGGGTCACCCTGCGCGCCGGCGCCTTCAACGTCTTTGACGAGAAATACGCTTGGTGGAGCGACGTGCGCGGCCTGAACAGCCCGGCCGTCGGCGCCCGACCGGCGACGCTGGACGCCTTTACCCAGCCCGGCCGCAACTTCGGCGTGTCTCTGAGCGTGCGCCTGTGAGCTCGACCATGCCCCGGAAGCGCCAGCTGAAACCCCGTCCTTCGCAAACCAATGGAGCCCCCATGCGCGCAATCTTGATCGCGGCCGCCCTTCTGACCGGCGCCCCGGCCGTCCAGGCGTTGCCCGCCTCGACGGCGACAGGCCAGACCCAGGCGCCCGCCAGCGCCTTTGAACAGGACCGTCAGGCCATCCTGGCCCAGGTCGGCGATTATCGCGTGCGTTTCGACATGCGCGAGACGGTCGGCCTGCAGGCGGACTATCAGCCGCTCGAGCCCAAGCGGTCCGGCGGCACCGAGATCGTGCGTGTCGTCTACGACACCGGCGATCGCATCAGCCTTCAGCACATCCTGGTCATGTATCACGAGGGCCAGACCATACTGGTCAAACACTGGCGTCAGGACTGGGCCTATCAGCCCGAGACCGTGCTGACCTACGCCGGACCGGACCAGTGGACCCTGACTCCTGTGTCGGCCGAAGAGCGTCGCGGCGCCTGGTCCCAGACTGTCTGGCAAACGGACGATTCGCCTCGCTACGGGGGCGTGGGACGTTGGAGCTATGATAATGGCATGACCGTGTGGACGTCCGGCCCGACCTGGCGGCCGCTGGCCCGTCGCGACGCCGTACGCAACCCGGTCTATGACCGTTATCTCGGGACCAATCGCCACGTCATCCGTCCGGGCGGCTGGGTCCACATCCAGGACAACGTCAAGATGACCGGGCGTAACGGCGGTGTTCCTCAGGCCGTGGTTCAGGAAGACGTGGTCAACACCTACGACGCATCGACGGCCTTCGAGCCCAAGCCCGGCGACGACTATTGGGCCGCGACCAAAGACTACTGGGCTGAGGTCCGCGCCGCATGGGACGCCGTGATCGCACGTGAGGGAGGCGTCCATGTTCAGGAGGTCGCCGAAACCGGCGCCGTCACCAGCGCCCCTCTGATGGACCTGGCGGACCAGATCAACGCCGGGACATTGACCACCCCGGCTGCTGTAGAGCGCGCCCGCGCCCTGATCGCTGACGCAACCCGGCGCTAAATGGTCAGACGCCCCTCGCATCCCTGTGAATGGCGAGGGGCGTCTCTTATTATCCGAGAGGCCCGTCGTAAGGGCCCGCACCACGCTTTTGAGACGGGAAGGGCCCTGGCAGTGATCGCCAGGGCCCTTCTTTTTAGTCCTCGTTGCGCGTCAGAGTTTCTTCATCAGCGTGCGGGGCGGATGCGCAGCACGGAGTCGTTTCCGTCTGTGGTCCAGCCGGACTTGACCGCGACGTAGACGTTGCCGCGACCGTCGGTCGAGACGTGGTTGGCCACCGGCGGGGCCGGCAGGTTGGCGACGATGCGGCCGTCGACGTCGGTGACTGTCACCGTGCCGGCGCCGAAGGTGCTGACGAAGGCGCGGCGCGACTTCGGCTCGAACACCACGTTCAGGGCGCCCGCGCCGACCGGGGTGTCGGCCACGACCGAACCGTCCGAACCGTTCAGCACTACCAGGTTGTCGGTGCCCTGGGCCGCGACGAAGATGCGGTCGGTCTGCGGATCGTGCGAAACGCCGATCACGCTGCGCGCGCCGGGCACGCGGAAGACGTTCAGCACGGTGTCGGCGGCGGCGTCGATGACGGCGACCTCATTGGTCGAGTTGGAGGCGACGTACAGGCGGCGCGCTTCGCGGTCATAGGAGACGCTGGCGGCTGAGAAAGTCTCGCCGCGCACGGTCGAGTCGATCTTGATGCGCTTGGCCACCGTCAGGGCGCCGGTGTCGAACACCACGACCTCGGGCTCGAAGGTGGCGCTGGCGTAGGCCTTGCCGTGCTCTTCGTCGATGACGACGTCGCGGGCGTGGTTGACCGTGCCCGGCTCGAACTGGCGCACCAGCGACAGGTCTGACTGGCGATAGACGGCCACCGTGTTCTGGCGGCTGTTCGAGACCCAGACGGTGTCGTTGGCGTCATCGACACCGACGCCATAGACGGCGAAGACTCCGCCGTCCTGGGGCTGGCCGTCGCGACCGGCGCGGCCCGACGCGGCGGCCGGGGTGATGCGGGCTTCGACCGCCAGGGTGTCGGCGTTCAGGCGCAGCAGCTCCGACTGGCGCACTGGCGGACGGCCGACCGCCGAGGTGGCGAAGACGGCGTTGCGTTTGGCGCTGTAGGCGGTCTGGTACAGGCCGCGCGTCGGCTGGATGCTGGTGATCCGGTAGGCCGCCTCGTTCGACAGCGGCACGTTCGGCGAAATCTTCAGATTGGCCAGAACGGCGTTGTAGGGCGCCTGCGACACCGCCACGATTGGATGATTGCCTGGCTGGGCGTCGGCGGGCAGCGTCAGCCGCGCCTCGAAGCCGCCTTCGGCGTCAGCGGTGATCGGGCCGGTCGACAGCGGCGTCTGGCCGTACATCAGAGTGATGCTCTGACCCGGATGGAAGCCGCGGCCGGCAGCGACCACGGGGCCGCCCGGCAGGACGGGCTTGCCGCGCTCGCCCGAGGCGAAGCTGACCTGGCCGCCGTCCAGGCGCTCGGGCGCCGAGAACAGGGCCTGGGCCGAGGTCGTCGCCGGAACTGCGACGGCCGATGCCGCCAGAAGGGCGCCGAGGGCGGCGCCGCGAAGGGATTTGCGTAGGTTAGTCATGATCGCAGTTTCTCCGGATCAGAAGCGGGTGGTCAGGCCAACGAAGAAGCGGCGGCCGGGCGAATAGTAGCCATCGCCGGCGGTGCCGCTGACCTTCTCGTTGAAGAGGTTGGAGACGCCGGCGCGCAGCGTCACCGTGTCGGACGCCTCATAGGCGGTCGTCAGGTCGAACTCGGTGCGGGCGTTGGTCAGGGTCGAGCCGCCGCTCAGCTGCTCGCCGGTGTACTGGGCCGACAGCATGACCCCCAGGCGATCCGTCGCCCGCCAGTCCAGCGAGGCGTAGCCCGACCATTCCGGCGTGGTGATCAGGCTGGCCCCGGTGTCGAGGTTCTTGGCCTCGATCATCCAGGTGGCGTTGCCGCGCAGGGTCAGATCATAGGGCAGGTTGGCCTGGCCGGTCAGTTCAAGGCCTTTGGTGCGGGCGCGCTGGACGTTCTCGTTCTTGGTCCACCAGCGGCCTTCGAAATAGCCCAGCGGCGCGTACTGGATCTTGTTTTCGAAGTCGGTGTGGAAATAGGTGGCGGCGAAGCTGTAGGCGGCGCCGTCATAGGCGAAGCCGAACTCATAGCTGGTGCTTTCCTCGGGCTTGAGGTTGGGGTTGCCCGCCATCCAGCAGCCGCCCGAGGTGTAGATCAGCGGGTTGCCGTTCCCGTCCAGGATCGGGTTTCCGTTCTTGTCCCTGGCGACCATGCCGATCAGGCCCCGGCAGCCGTTGCCGCCGGAGTTTGTCGCCGCGCCGGCGCTGTTCTCCTTCAGGGACGGCGCGCGGAAGCCCTTGGAGACGCCCCCGCGCAGCGTCCAGGCCTCGGCCGGATGCCAGACCAGATAGGCGCGCGGACTGAAGTGCTCGCCGTACTTGTCATGGCTGTCCAGACGACCGCCCAGCGTCAGCAGTAGATTCTCGCGCAGGGTGATCTGGTCCTCGGCGAAGATGGCCGCCGTGTCGCCCTTCAGCGTGGCGCCGGTGATGACGTTGCCGTCATAGTCGATCGGCACCGTACCGATGGTGTCGGTGTTGGTCAGCTCTTCCTGACGATACTGGGCGCCGAGGGCGAACTTGTGCAGCCAGACGAAATTCTTTTCGAAGTTCCACAGGCCGTCGACGATCCATTCCTCGAACTCGCCGGAGCCGCCGTACTCGCCCATCGCCTTGTTCTCGAAGGCGTTGCGATAGACGTCCAGACGCGTCTTGCCGAAGGACCATTCGCCCTCGTGGCTGGCGCGGAAATTGGTGCGTTCGGTCTCGGAGCCGAAGGCCCCCTGCGGCGTCAGTTCGCCGTTGCGGTTCGGCACCAGCAGCTTGGGCGCCAGGGGCTCCTCCACCCCATAGTTCGCCTCGAACGAGAAGTTTTGGTTCTCGAACGGCGCCCAATTCAGCACGCCGTTCAGGCTCTTGTTTACGACGCCGCCCGCGCCGTTGTTGCTCGAGATGTTCACCTCGTCCGGGTTGGTTCGGGCGTAGGTCGCGCCCAGGCGCAGGCCCAGGTTCTCGGCCAGCGGACCGGCCACGTTGACGCCCAGTTGATAGGCGTCGCCGCGCTGGGATTCCTCGGACCAGGTGTAGCTGGTGTTGGCCGATCCGCGCCACGTCGGGGCGATCTTGCGGGTGATGATATTGATGACCCCTCCCATGGCGTCGGAGCCGTAGAGAGATGACATCGGCCCGCGCACCACCTCGATGCGCTCGATCATGTCGGGCGAGATCCAGTTCAGATCCTGTCGGCCCAGATCGGGGCGATAGCTGATGTCGCGCGAGTTGCCGACGCGGCGGCCGTCGACCAGCACCAGGGTGTAGTTGTCCGGCAGGCCGCGAATGGTGATCTTGGACATGGCTCCGGTGGGGCTGACGCCCCCGGTCACGCCAGGCAGACGGCCCAACAGTTCGCCCAGGCTCTGCACAGGCTGACGCTCGATTTCGTCGCGGGTGATGACGCTGACCGAGGCAGGGGCGTTGCGGACGTCCACAGCCGTGCCTGACGCCGTGACGATGACGTCGCTGACCGTAGTGGCCTGGGGATCGACGCCGGAGACGTCCGGCATGACGGTCTCGGCCAGAACCGGCGAGGCGGCGAGTAGGGTGGAGGTCATCAGGCCCAGCCCGATGCGGCGTTTTGATAGGTGCATCATGCGCCCCCAGAGGCGTGCGTTAGGCGGGCGCCAGGCGCCCGGGGAGGGGAGGAAAGCTCGACCGTGCGAGCGGCCCGCTCCTAATAATCATTCGCAATATTGTCTCAATGTCGGATTCGGCATGGGGCCTATTCGCCTCGTTGCATGAGGGGGCGGCCGTCGGCAGGTGGCGAAAACGGGTCGCGGACTGGGGTGCGTATGTGTTGCAATTAAGAGGCGTTCTTAATACAGCCGGGGGCGACGCGCGGGGCGTCTTGCAGCGAGGCCATATGTCGGGGCGACTTCCCCACCGCGTCGATTTCACCCTGCTTCCGCACCTTCAGGTGCTGATAGAGCAGCGCAGCGTCTCGCGTGCGGCTGAGCGTCTGGGCATCGGCCAGCCGGCGATGAGCCGCATCCTGGCCCGGCTGCGCGATCAGTTCGACGATCCCCTGCTGGTGCGCGGTCCGCGCGGCATGATGCCGACGCCGCGCGCCGAGGCCCTGTCCGGCCCGCTGCGCGCCTGGCTGGAGGCGGGCGAGAGCCTTCTGCGCGACCCCAGCCTGGATCTCGGGCGGATGAAGCGGGTGTTCCGTCTGGCCTCCACCGATTTCGGGCTGCTCAGCGTCCTGACGCCTGCTATCGCCCGCATAGCGCAGGAGGCGACGGGGGTGGAACTGGACGTCGAGCCTCTGTCGGACACCAGTCTGCGGCGGCTGGAGGATGGTCGGCTGGATCTGGTGCTGACCGGCTGGAATCCCGAGGGCGCGGGGCTGAAGTCGCGCTGGCTGTTTCGTGAGACGCATCTGGGCCTGGCGCGCCGCGACCATCCCGTCTGCCAGACGAAGCCGACGCACGCCGAACTGCTGTGCTGGCCCCATGTCGTCCCTTCGGCGGGGGACGGCTTCGGCGACTGGGTGTCGGACGATCTGCCCGATATGGCCGAGCGTCGCGTCCTGGTGCGGGCCGAGAGCTTCGCCCTGGTCCCCTATCTGCTGCAGGCTAGCGAGGCGGTGGCCCTCCTGCCGCGTCGGGCAGCCGAGCGTTTCGCGGCGGCGCACGGCCTTGGCGTCTTCCCGGCGCCGCAGGAAATCCAGCCTTTCGACTACCACTTGGTGTGGCATGAACGCTCTGACGGCGACATGGGAACCCGATGGTTGGTCGAAGCCCTGTCAGCCGTGTTTTCAAAGTCCGATTGAGGCTGGAGAGAGACGCTCGGCACAACCGCAGCGTTGCGACGCGGGCGTAGCCTACCGATAGGCCGCAGGGTCGATGTTGAGGCGTTTGAACTTGCCGTAAAGGGTCTTTCTGGGCGTCCCCAATCTGGCGATGACCTCGGAGACGTTGCCTCCGGCCGCCTGTAAAGCTTCGCGGATCAGAGCCGCTTCGAAAGCATCCATGCGGTGGGTGAGGCTTTGAGGCGAGGACGCCGCGGCGGTTTCGATCTCCGGGGCGTTAACCAGGGTGCTGAGTGCGAAGTTGCGCAACTCCCGTACATTGCCGGGCCAGCTATGCTCCAGTAGGTGTTGGCGAATGGGGTCGGATATGGCGTAGGCGTCCGTCTCCTGAGCCTGTTTCCGGTCCGCCAGGAAATGCGCAAACAGTGGCAGGATATCCTCGCGCCTTTCACGCAGAGGGGGCATCCGAAGGCGCACCACATTTAGTCGGTAGAACAGGTCGGAGCGGAAAGCGCCCTCCCGAGCAGCGCTTTCCAGGTCTCGTTTCGAAGCGGCGATGACTCTGATATCGACAGGGTAGGGCTCGCCTCCCGACATTAGCGTGCGTTCCTCGAGAACGCGCAGCAGCTTGACCTGGACGCCCGGGCTCATGCTGTCGATCTCGTCGAGGAACAGCGTGCCCTTGTCAGCGGCCTCGATGCGGCCGACCTGGGCGGTTCGACGATAGCCTGAGCCGTCCAGCGTCTGGCCGAACAACTCCACCTCGGCGAAGTGATCGGGGATGGCGCCGCAGTTGACCGGCACGAAGCTCTTGCCGCGTCGCTTGCTGAGTCGGTGCAACGTCAGAGCCGCCAACTCCTTGCCCGTGCCGGTTTCGCCTTCGACCAGAACGTCTAGATCTGATGCGGCGATGCGGGCGATGGCCTCGCGCAGCGCGACCATCGCGGGGCTCTCTCCGATCAACAGCGTGTTGGCGTGAGCGGCGGCTTCCGTCGCCGCTCGCAAGGAGCGATGCGCCAGTGCGCGGGTCCGATAGTCCTGCGCCTGGTTCACGGCGGTGATCAGCCGCTCCATGGCGAATGGTTTCGTCAGGAAATCGAAGGCGCCGTCCTGCAGCGCCTGGACCGCCATCGGCACATCGGCATGTCCGCTGATCAGGATGACCGGAATCTGGGAGTCGAGCGCGCGAATGCGTGAGAACAACTCCAGCCCGTCCATGCCCGGCATGCGGATGTCTGAAACCACCACCCCGCGGAACTGGGGCGTCAGAGCGGCCAGCGCCTGGACGGCGTCAGGCAGGGCCTGAACAGTGATGGATTCAAGATCCAGCGCATCGACGATTGCGCGCCGCAGCTCGGCGTCATCTTCGATGAACAGCACCGAGGGAGGAGTTTCCGGAATCGTCATGCGCGTCTCAATCGAACACGAAACGCAGCGCCGCCCAAGGGAGAAGCCGCAAGAGAAAGGGAGCCGCCGAACTCGCGGGCTATGTCTCGGGCGATGCCGAGGCCGAGACCCAATCCGGCGGGCTTGCTGGTGACAAAAGGCGTGAAGAGGGATCCTTCCAGGTCGGGAGACACGCCTGGACCGTTGTCGGCGATAACAATTGAAACATCCTCGTCGCCGACCTCTATGACAATGGCGATGTTCGGGTCGGGGCGATCCTGCAAGGCGTCGGTCGCATTCTGGATCAGGTTGATGAAGATCTGTTCCAGCCGCATCTTGTCGGCGCTGACTCGCAGGGTCTTCACGGGCGGTGTCCAGTCCAGGCGCACGCCGGCCGTGCGTAAACGGTCTCCGATCAACAGCAGGGCGCCGTCCAGCGCCTCGTTCAGGCTGACCTCGTCCATCAGCGGGGTTCGCTTGCGTGAAAAGGAACGGAGTTCCGTCGTGATCCGCGCGACGCGGTCAGTCAGGTCGACAATGGACACCAGATCGTCCTGAACCTTGGCGATGCTGCCGCGCTGAAGATAGCGCGCGCCGTTTTCGGCGAAGGCGCGGATCGCGGCGATGGGCTGGTTGATCTCGTGGGCGACGCCGGCCGTGACCTGTCCAATCAGGCCGAGTCGGTTGGCCTGCGCCAATTCTTCGCTGGCGGCGCGCCACCGGCGATCGGCCGCCAGGCGCCCTTGTGACTCTTCGCGCAGACGGCGATTGGCGTCCCGCAACTCGCTGGTGCGCGCATCGACTTCTTCTTCCAGAGCCTGACGGGCGCGAACCTGGGCCAGGCGGCCCATGTGTATGCGCCAATAGGCGGCGAAGGCCATGAGGGCGGCGGCCAGGACGGCGAAGATGACCAGGCGAGCCTGGAGGTTGGCGCTTCTGTAGGCCGGCTCCAGCGAAGCGACGTGCAGCAGGGATGCGCCTTCGATGGCGGCAGCCGTTCGCGACGTACGGAAGCGACCTTCGGCATCTGCCATGCTCAGGTCTCCATCCTTGTTCTGCGTGAACCGGAGCGGCGACAGCGGCAGGGAGGCGAACTGAAGGGCGCTGCGGATGCCCTGATGATCTTCAGGCGTCAGCGGGCGTGTGGCGCGAAATCGCCAGGGGGCGTGGTCGGTGATGATGACGACGCCGCGGGGATCGACGACCAGGGTGTGCTCGGCCGTGCCGCTCCATTGCGCTTCCAGGTCGGCGAAATCTATTTTGACGACGATGACGCCCAGGGTTCGAGCGCCTTCGTCGATCCTGCGAGCGATGAAGAAGCCTGGTCGTCCGGTGACCGAGCCTACAGCGAACAGTTCGGCCTCCCCATTAGCCATGGCGTTGAGGAAGTAGGGCCGGTAGCTGAAATTCTGTCCTACGAAGCTGCCGGGCTGGTTCCAGTTGTTCGCCGCCAAAGTCAGGCCGTTCGGCGCGATGACATAGATGGCGGCCGCGTCGGTCCGCTCCGCCAGCAGCTCCAGTTTGCCGTTCAGGCGCGCCACGGCATCGGGGCGGGCGTCGTTGAGCACGGCGTGGACATCGGGATATTCGCTCAGCACCAGGGGAAGCAGGCGGAACTTCTGCAGCGTGCCTGCCAATTGACGCGCGCGCTTGTCCGCCTGTTCGGCTGCTGCGGCGTCCGTCGTCAGCCGGGCCTGACGCGCCGCCCAATAAGCTCCGCCCCAGACGGCAAGTCCGCAGCCCAGGATGAGGCTGATCGCCACAAGCGTCAGCATGCGGTGTCGCGGCTGAAAAGCTTTTCGCACGGGACTGTGTGGTTTGCGGGACAAAGGCGGTCTCACATGGGTGCTTTTCGACACGCCTGAGCGGCCCCAGGTCGGAATAAAACAGGCATTAAAGTGAAGAAAAACATCGTGTTGTGAAGTTTTTGCGTGGCTGCGTTGCCGCCATGATCATCCCCATGACTATCATTATTCATCGAGCCGTCGCAGAGCGGTTGAAGGGTTTGGGGCGCGGATATGTCAGATTTGATGAGCCGGGATCACTTTGATTGCAAGAATAGATTCTCCCGGAGTTGGTGATATGTCTTCAATGACTAACGCGCGCCGCCTCAAGAACATCATAGGCGGCTCAACAGGTAATCTAGTCGAGTGGTTTGACTGGTATGCCTATGCGGCGTTCGCGCTCTATTTTGCGCCGATATTTTTCCCTAGTGATGATGGAACGGCCCAACTTCTGGGCGCTGCGGCTGTTTTTGCAGTCGGTTTCCTGATGCGGCCTATCGGCGCCTGGATCATGGGCGTCTACGCCGACCGGCGAGGTCGCAAGGCCGGCCTGACCTTGTCGGTCACCTTGATGTGCGCCGGTTCCTTGTTGATCGGCTGCACGCCGGGGTACGCGCAGATCGGCATCGCAGCGCCGGCGCTGCTGCTGGTCGCCCGGCTGTTGCAGGGCATCAGCGTCGGTGGAGAATACGGGTCTTCGGCCACCTATCTGTCCGAGATGGCGACGGCCAAGAACCGCGGCTTCTGGTCCAGTTTCCAGTATGTGACTCTGATCTCGGGCCAACTTCTGGCTCTGCTGTTGCTCATCGTCCTGCAGGCGGTGATGACGGATGAGGCGCTGGGCGCCTGGGGCTGGCGCATCCCCTTCTTCGTCGGGGCGGCTCTGGCCGTGGTCGTGTTCTGGCTGCGCCGGGGTCTGGATGAGACCAACGCCTTCAAGGCGGAAGACACCCGATCTGCGCCGAAATCCAGCGCCATGCTGCTGATCCTCAAGCACCCGAAGGAAGCCCTTCTGGTGATGGGACTGACGGCCGGCGGCACGCTCGCCTTCTATACGTACACCACCTATCTGCAGAAGTTCTTGGTCAACACCTCTGGCTTTTCCAAGGACGTGGCCACCCAGATCAGCGCTGCGGCCCTTCTGGTCTTTATGTTGCTGCAGCCCGTCGTCGGAGCCTTGTCGGACCGGATTGGACGACGGCCGGTGATGATCGCCTTCGGCGTGTTGGGCGTGCTCTTCACCGTGCCGATCATGTCGGCCCTGGCCACAGTGAACAGCGCGCCGGCGGCTTTCGCCCTGGCTCTTGCAGCCCTTGTGATCGTGTCCGGTTACACCGCCATCAACGCCGTGGTGAAGGCGGAACTGTTCCCGGCGCATGTGCGGGCCCTAGGCGTGGCCCTGCCTTACGCCATCGCCAACGCCCTGTTCGGCGGCACGGCCGAGTACGCCGCTCTGTGGTTCAAGTCGCAGAATAACGAGGTCGCATACTTCTGGTACGTGACGATCATGATCGGAATATCGCTCATCGTCTTCATATTCATGAGGGATACTAAACATAAGAGCATGATTACTCACGATTGAAATCAGTATCACCCAGCGTAATCACAAAAACCGGCTCGCGCAGCGAGGGGCTGTAACGCGATCCAGAGGGGGAGGGACTTAGCGATGACTAGAGATTTCAAAGGGGTTGGCCTGAAAGCGGCGAGCCTGGCGTCAGCCAGTCTGCTTAGCCTGACGGCGGGAGCGGCGCTGGCTCAGGAGCGCGCTCAGCCTGAAGCCGCCGAGGCGGCTCGGGTGGACGACATCATCGTCACCGGCGTGCGCGGAGCGCCGCGCACGGCGATCGAGAGCCCGACGCCCATCGACGTGTTCAACGCCGAGCAGTTGCAGCAGGGGGCCCAGACCGGCGTGTTCGAGTCGGTGCGTTACCTGGTGCCGTCCTTCAACCTGCCGGCGCGGTCGGGCGGCGGCAGCTCCACCGTCATCGCTACCGGAGCGCTGCGGGGCCTGAATCCGGATCAGACGCTGGTGCTGGTCAATGGGAAGCGTCGTCACCGCACGGCGCTGATCAACTCGGTTTCGACGCTCTACAACGGCTCGGTCGGGGTCGACCTGAACATGATCCCGTCCAGCGCCATCGCCAGGGTCGAGGTGCTGCGCGACGGGGCCGCCGCCCAGTATGGCTCGGACGCCGTGGCTGGCGTCATCAACGTCATGCTGAACTCCAGCGCCCAGGGCGGCAGCATTTCAGTCGCCCATGGTCGAAATTTCGACCGCAATGACGGCCGCTATGTGAACCTGGACGCCAATCTCGGCCTGGCGCTGGGCGAGGACGGCTTCCTGAACCTGTCGTACAGCTTCATGGATCGCGGCGCATCGAACCGAGCGGAGCGTATCGCCGATTCCGTGCGCCTGTATCCGCTGTTGCCCGACGGCTCGCGCGACCCGCGCGAAGCGATCATCGACCGGATGGTGACGACCAACTACGGCACCATGCCCCAGGTCTCCAACGTCTTCGGGGCGAACGCGGCCTATACGGTCAGCAACGAACTCGAGCTCTACGCCTTCGGCACCTATGGTCAGCGCAAGTCCGACCTGAGCTGGACGTGGCGGCCGCCGACCGACATCACTGTCCTGCCCGAGATCGCGCCGGATGGCCTGCGCACCCTGACCGTCATCAAGGACAAGGACTATGAGGCGGTCGCCGGTGCGCGGGGCTCGCTGGGCGGCTGGGATTGGGACCTGTCGACGGGCTACGGCTCGAACGTTTCCGATTGGGAGAACTACAGTCTGAACGCCAGTCTGGGGCCGAGCAGTCCGCGTCATTTCTACGTCGGACAACTGGCTTCGGCCGAGTGGGTCAATGCGCTGGATGTGACGCGCGGCTTCACGCTCGAGAACGCGGGCGAGTTGCAGGTGTCCTTCGGTCTGCAGCACCGCTGGGAGAACTACACGATCAAGCAGGGGGACGAGGCGAGCTGGATCCAGGGCGATTACGTTCGCCCGCCGGGCCAGCCCTTCGCGGGCCAGCCCCTGCCTCCGGGCACGCAGTCCACGCCGGGCTTCCGTCCCGAGGACGAGGCTGACGTCAGCCGCAACAACTACAGCGTCTATGGCGAACTGGGCTGGAATCCGACCGAGCGGTTCTATCTCGGCGGGGCCGTGCGTTACGAGAATTTCGACGACTCGGCCGGCGACACCACCATCTACAAGATCAGCAGCCGGTATGAGTTGAACGACTGGGCCGCTCTGCGCGCTTCGTTCAACACCGGCTTCCGCGCTCCCAGCCTGGCGCAGCAGGCCTATTCGGCGACGACTAGCCAGTTGCGCGACATCCGGGGCACCGGGGTGGCCGAATCCCTGCGGTTGAAGAACTTCCAGGTCAACTCGCCGGAGGCCATCGCCTTGGGCGCCAAGCCCCTGACGCCGGAAATGTCGGAGAACCTGAGCGTGGGCTTCACGCTGACGCCCTTCTCGAACTTCGCTTTGACGTTTGACGCCTATCAGATCGACGTGGCTGACCGCATTGCCGTCACCACCACCTTCTCGCCGATCGATACGCGTCTGTCGGCGGACGGGGTGACGACAATCGGCGAACAGCTTCAGGCCATCATGGTCTCCAATGGTCTGTCGCCGGACGTCAGCGGTCAGTACTATACCAACGCCATCGACACGCGAACGCGCGGCTTCGATATCGTGGCGACCTACAAGTACGGCACAGTCGACTTCGGCGATTTCGATTTCAGCGTCGGCTATAATCAGAACGAAACCGAGATCACCGGCATCATCGACAATCCGCCGGAGCTGGCGGCGCTGGGCGATATCGTCATCTTCGACCGCAGCAAGCAGGCGGCGCTGACGGAATCACTGCCGAAATCCAAGATCTCGCTCAACAGCGGCTGGGCGCTGGATCGGCTTAGCGCCAACCTGCGTCTGACGCGGTTCGGCGAATACACCACGCGGCACTCGTCCAATCCTGCATTGGACAACGACATTGACGCGGCGTGGATCACTGATCTGCAGGTCAACTACGATGTGACGGACGCCGTTCGCGTGACGCTCGGCGCCAACAACATCTTCAACGTCTACCCGACCAAGATTCAGGAGCCTTCGGCCAACCTGGGCAACGGGATGTACAGCGGGCTTGCGCCGTTCGGCTTCACCGGCGGATCCTGGTTCGTGCGCGCCGCCTACAAATGGTGATCAAGGGGAACGTCCGGAGGCGTCGCGCAGCGGCGTCTCTAGGTCGGGGTGAGAGGGGAAATCCATGCTGAGAGTTCTGCACCGGGCGACATCGGCCCTGGTTATGGCGACGGCGATCGGCCTTGCGCCCGGCGTCGCCTTTGCGCTGGCTGAGCCGACCTCGACGCCGCAGGCGCCGATTACGGCCTATAAGCCCAGGGCCAATGAGATTCTGTGGGACGGCTACGGCATCCCCCATGTCTATGGAGTCGACGCGCCGTCGGTCTTCTACGGCTATGGCTGGGCCCAGGCGCGCAGCCACGGCGACAACATCCTGCGCCTGTATGGAGAAGCGCGGGGCAAGGGGGCTGAATACTGGGGCCCGGATTATGAACAGACGACCGTCTGGTTGCTGACCAACGGCGTGCCGGAGCGCGCCCAGCAGTGGTATGCGCAGCAGTCGCCTGATTTCCGCGCTAACCTCGACGCCTTCGCGGCGGGCATCAACGCCTATGCGGAACAGAACCCAGACGACATCTCGCCCGAGGTGCGGCAGGTGCTGCCGGTCTCCGGCGCCGACGTGGTGGCCCACGCCCACCGCCTGATGAACTTCCTCTACGTCGCATCGCCGGGTCGCACCCTGGGCGAGGGCGACCCGCCGGACCTGGCCGATCAGGGCTCCAACTCCTGGGCGGTGGCGCCAGGCAAGACGGCCAATGGGAACGCCCTGCTGCTGCAGAACCCGCACCTGTCCTGGACGACGGACTACTTCACCTACTACGAGGCGCATCTCGTCACGCCGGACTTTGAAATCTATGGCGCGACCCAGATCGGCCTGCCGGTCATCCGCTTCGCCTTCAACCAGCGCATGGGCATCACCAACACCGTCAACGGCATGTTGGGGGCCACAAACTATCGGCTGACGTTGCAGGACGGCGGCTATCTTTATGACGGTCAGGTGCGGCCGTTTGAGCGACGTCAGGCTTCGTATCGCCTGCGTCAGGCGGACGGGGCGACGGTCGACAAGCCGCTGGAGATCCGTTCCAGCGTCCATGGCCCGGTCTTCGAGCGCGCGGACGGCACGGCCGTCGCCGTTCGGGTCGCCGGTCTGGATCGGCCGGGCATGCTCGAGCAGTATTTCGACATGATCACGGCGGACAGCTTCGACGACTACGAAGCGGCCATGGCGCGGATGCAGGTGCCGACCTTCAACATCGTCTACGCCGACCGCGAAGGGACCATCAACTACAGCTTCAACGGCGTGGCACCCAAACGGGCCGAGGGCGACATCGCCTTCTGGCAGGGGCTCGTGCCGGGCGATTCCTCGCGTTACCTGTGGACCGAGACACACCCGCTGGACGATCTGCCGCGCGTCACCAATCCGCCGGGCGGCTTCGTGCAGAACTCCAATGACCCGCCGTGGACGCCGACCTGGCCCGTCACCTACACGCCCAAGGACTTCCCCTCCTATCTGGCGCCCCAGACGCCGCACTCCCTGCGCGCTCAGCAAAGCGTGCGCCTGATGTCCGAGAACGACGACCTGACGCTGGAGCGCTTCATGGCGCTGCAGTTGAGCCATCGCGCCGTCATGGCCGACCGCACCTTGCCGGACCTGATCCCGGCCGCCCTGATCGACCCCGATCCCGAGGTCCAGGCGGCAGCGCGCCTGCTGGCGGCGTGGGATCGCGAGTTCACCAGCGACAGCCGCGCCGCCCTGCTGTTTGAGGAATGGGCGCGTCTGTTCGCCGGTCAGAGCTTCGCCGGTCAGGCGGGTTTCGCCACGCCCTGGTCGCTGGATAAGCCGGTCAGCACGCCCTACGGCGTCCGCGATCCCAAGGCCGCCGTCGATCAACTGCGGACCGCCATCGCCAACACCAAGCGCAAATACGGCGCGATCGATCGGCCGTTCGGCGACGCCTCACGCATGATCCTGAACGACGTGAATGTTCCGGGCGCCGCCGGCTACGGCAACCTGGGTTCCTTCCGGGTCTTCACCTGGTCCGATCCTGACGAAAACGGGATTCGCACGCCCAACCACGGCGAGACATGGGTGGCGATGATCGAGTTCTCCACACCGGTGCGGGCCTATGGCCTCATGAGCTACGGCAACTCGCGCCAGCCCGGCACGCCCCACTATAGCGATCAGATCGAGCGTGTGTCGAAGGCCGATTTCCGCGAGCTGTTGCTGCGCCGAGAGCAGGTCGAGGCCGCGGTTCAGGAACGCACGCCCTTTAACTTCAAGCCATGAAAGGCCTGACCATGACACGACGGATCGGATATTCGGCGAGCGCGGCGTCATTGGCGCTGATGGTCGCCGCCTCTGGCGCGGTTGCAGGCGAGCCAGCCTTCACTGCGGTTCAGGTCGAGGGCTTTTCGGTCGCGGGCGCTCTGTCGAACGCCTGGGCCGACTTCGACAACGATGGCGACCTGGACCTGGCCGTCTCCTGGAAGAGCGGCGAAGTCCGTCTCTATCGCAACGACGGCGGAACCTTCGTCAACGTCGGCCCGGAGATGGGCCTGCCTACCTCGGGCATCGAAATCCGGGGGCTGAGCTGGGGCGATTTCGATGGCGACGGCTTTGTCGACCTGATGGGCGGATCGAACGTCATGGGCGATCGGGCGGCCAACCGCTCCTTTGTCTGGCGCAACGAAGAAGGACTGCGTTTCGAGGAGCAGGCCGAGTCGCTGGGTCTTCTCGTTCCGGGGCGGATGAGCCGTCAGGCCAACTGGATCGACTATGACAACGACGGCGCGCTGGACTTCTATGCGGCGGACCGCGCAGGGCCGAACCAGCTCTTCCGCAATCAGAACGGCCGTTTCGTTCCGGTGATGGGGGAGGGCGGCGTCAACGACGTTCGCGCCACCGTCGGCGCCTGTTGGCTGGACTATGACCGCGACGGCGATCTGGACCTGTTTTTGGCCAACCAGTCCGGCTCAACCGACGCCTTGTGGCGCAATGACGGGGGAAGCTTCGTCGATGTGGCGCCGGCCCTCGGCATGGATCAGGCCGGGCGGGATCGCAGCACGGGCGGCGTCGGTTGCGCGGTCGGCGACTATGACAACGACGGGAACCTCGACATCTTTGTCGCTGTCTATGGCGCGGACCTGCTGTACCGCAATAACGGCGACGGGACGTTTTCCGAAGTCGCGGCCCAGGCTGGGCTGGATCATGGCGGGCACGCTGTGGCGGCGGCCTGGGGCGACTACGACAATGATGGCTGGCTGGACCTCTTCGTCACCCATTATGAAGGCGAGCCGGGAAAGCAGATTCCTGTCAATCTGCTGTATCGCAATCTCGGGAACGGGCGGTTTGAGCAGGTTCTGATCCGCGAGAGCCTGTTGAATGCGGGCGATCATGGCGTCGAATGGGTCGATTACGACAACGACGGCGCCTTGGACCTGTCCCTCACCAAGGGATATGGCGAAGAAGGCGGTCATTTCCTGTTCCATAACGAGCTGGCTGAGCCGGCGCGCTCTCGCAGCCTCAGCATTCTGGTCCTGGACGAAGGCGGGAAGCGCATTCCGTTCGGCGCAGAAGTGCGACTGTTCGATACAGAGGGTAAAATCCTCGGCGCCCGTCAGGTGTCGACTGGCGGCGGCTACAACGCTCAAAGCGCTGTGCCTGTCCATTTCGGGCTGGCGCACATGCAGCCGGTCCGTGTCGAGGTCACCTACATGGGCAACCGGCAGGTGGTGATCGAGAATGTCGACCCCCGGTCATATGCCGGACGGCGACTGATCGTGACGCCGGACGGCGCTCAGGAGAAACCGTAAGGCTTCGGCCCATTCCGTCACAGTCGCCTTGAACCCGAGCAGGTGAACCGTCGCAGCGCGCAGGCGTTGGCCCAAAATGGTCGATGCCGTCTGGACACCCTATTGCGGGCCTGCGCCCGATCCGGCCGAGGCGCTGGGGCGCTGGAACGGCGACCCGGTTCTCTGGGTCCTTCTGATGGCTGCGACGGTCGCGGGGCTGCTTCTGCTCCGCAGGCCCCAGAAGGGACGATACACGGCCGCGATGGCTGTCCTGGCGATCGGCTTCATTTCGCCGCTGTGCGCGCTGAGTTCCGCGCTGTTCACGGCACGGACGCTGCATCATCTTCTGCTGATGCTGGCGGCGGCGCCCTTGCTGGCCCTGTGCCTGCCCCGGTTGAAACGACCGCGTCTGGCGGCGGCCGTGGCGGTCCAGGCGGTGGTCTTCTGGGCCTGGCACGCGCCCGGACTCTACGCTCAGGCTCTATCGCATGATGGAGTTTATTGGCTGATGCAGGTCAGCATCCTGGGGAGCGCGGTCTGGTTCTGGGCGACGGTGCGCAGCGCCAAAGGCCATGCGGCCGTGGCGGCGCTGCTGGCGGCCATGCTGCTGATGGGGCTGCTGGGCGCCTTGATCGTGTTCGCGGCCCAACCGCTTTATACCCCGCATTTCGCCAGCACCCTGGCCTGGAACATGACGCCGCTGGAGGATCAGCAGGCGGCGGGGCTGATCATGTGGGCGCCGGCGGCGGCGGCCTATCTTCTCGTCGCCCTATGGCGCCTTAACGGCGTGTTGAAGCCGACGGGCGAGACGACGCCATGATCGACCGGTTGATCGCCCAGGCGCTGGAATGGGCCGCTGGTCATCATGATGAGGGACGCTATTCCCCCGTGGCCATCGGGTTTCACTGGGGCATGGCGGGTCTGGTGGCGTTCCAACTGGGCTGGGGCTGGTGGATGGGGCGGCTGCCGGTTGGCGGAGAGAAGGTCGCGGCCTATGAGGTTCACTTCGCCGTCGGCATCCTGATGCTGCTGCTGGTGATCGGTCGCCTGACCTGGCGGCTGGTCGCGCCGGATCTGATCAATGACGCGGACAAGCCGGGATGGGAGAGCACGGCGGCCCATATCACCCACTATGTGTTTTACCTCTGCCTGTTTGGGTTGCCGCTGTCGGGATGGGCGATGGTTTCTGCGACGGCGCGGGACACCCAACTGGCGGCGGCAGGCTTCATCCCCTGGCCTCTGTTGCCGATGCAGGATTTGTCGAACCGCCAACTATGGGCGATTGAGGCAGCGGCTGAGTGGATGCACTGGGGTCTGGTCCTGACCCTTCTGCTGATGATCCCGATCCATGCCGGGGCGGCGCTCAAGCACCATCTGATCGATCGGGACGACGTATTTCACGCGATGCTGCCGGTCGTGCCGCAGCCGAAGCCGAAACGGACGCGCTGGCAGAGGCGTTGGCGTGCGCTTGAGCGGCGGGTCGGGTCGACAGCCACTCGGCTATGGCGCGGGCTTCTTCTTCCGACAGATGCTGGACGGCGGCGGCCATGACGCCCCGGGGGTCGTTGCGCCTCTTGCCGGACTTCCAGCGGTCAATCTGCTCCAGAGTATAGGGGGCGGGCTGCCCGGCGATGATCGGTTGGCCTGCGCCCGCGCCTTGCCCTTCCGCTCCATGGCAGGCGGCGCAGGCGGTGATCCCGCGCGCCGCGTCGCCGCTAAGCCAGATTGGGGGCGGGGGACCGGCTGAGGCGTGCACGGCGGGCGCAGGCAGTCCAGCGTACCAGGCCGCCACGACGCGGCGGGCGTCGGGCGTGAGCCCGCGCGCAACTCGGGTCATGACGTCATCGGGACGCAGGCCGCTGGCGTAGTCCTCCATCTGCTTCTGGAGGTAACCCTGTTCCAGACCCGCCAGGCGTGGCGTGGAAACGCCGTCGCCCTCTCCCTTCAGCCCATGACAGGCGAAGCAGGCGTTGGCTGGCCCGCCCGCCCCGCCGCCCATGGCGATGATCTCGCCCGAGGCCTGAAACGCGCGGTCAGTCGCACCCGGACTCGTGTCGCAGGCGGCGAGGGTCAGTCCCAAAAGAGCGAGGGGCAGGGCGCGCACCTCGATCCAACACCGGCCTTGCGGCGCCGGTTCCGCCTCGGAACCCCTGGCCGTTCGATGGATTGGTTCTGGTGAAGCTGAAAGGGGCCGGATGCCGTCATGTCGCGACGATGGGGAAGATAGGGGCGGCGGTCTTGGCCGTCGGCCTGCTGGGCCTGGCCGCCTGCGCGGACAAGGGCGGGGCGTCGCGCGACCTGGCGGGCGCCGATGCAGGCGAGGGACTTCGCCTTGTCCGGGCGCATGGGTGCGGCGCCTGCCACGCCATTCCCGGCGTGGCCTGGCCCGGTGGGCGGACCGGCGGATCGCTGGCGGGCGTGGCGGCGCGGCCGATGATTGCAGGGCGCCTGCCGAACCAGCCTGCGGTCATGGCCGCCTTCGTGCGCGACGCCCCGTCGCTGCTGCCCGACACCGGCATGCCGCCCATGCGCCTCAGCGAAGCCGAAGCCCGCGACATAGCGGCCTATCTTTATACCCTCGATGACGACTGAGACGCCGGACATGCTGGGCGGCTGGCCACCGCCGGTGCTGGACCCCGCCGGGCCGTTCGCCGGGCCGGTGACGGTGGTCGCCTGGGTGCTGTTCGTCATGGGGGCGGTGGTGCTGGCCGTCGTCCTGATCGCGCTGGGCGTCGCCCTGTTCGGGCCGAGGAAGTGGAAACGTCGTGTGGGTGGCGAACGCCTGGTCTGGATCGGCGGTCTGGCTTTTCCGGTGGTCGTGCTGACGGGCCTGCTGATCTACGGCCTCAGCGTGACGGCGCGCGTGTCGGATGCGCCCCGCGACGGCGAGATGCGCGTGCGCGTCACCGGCGAGATGTGGTGGTGGCGCGTGGCCTATCTGGACGGCCAAGGCCGCGAAACGGTGCAGGACGCCAATGAGGTCCACATCCCCGTTGGCCGTCCGGTGGTGATCGAACTGGAGAGCGCCGACGTCATCCATAGCCTGTGGGTCCCGCGCCTGGGCGGCAAGACGGATATGATCCCCGGCCGCCGCAACTTCATGCGGCTGCAGGCTGACAGGCCGGGAGTCTACGCGGGACAGTGCGCTGAGTATTGCGGCGGACCTCACGCCCTGATGGGCTTCGTCGTCGTCGCCCATGCCGACGCTGACTTCGAGGCCTGGCGGGCCCGTCAGGCCGCATCGGCCGCGCCGTCCGCCCTGCCGGGGGCGGGGGTGTTCAGCGCCTCGGGCTGCGGCGCCTGCCACACCATACGCGGAACCGAGGCCAACGGTCTTGCCGGGCCGGACCTGACCCATGTCGGCTCGCGCCAGACGCTGGGCGCGGGCATCCTGCCCAACAATCAGGGGACGATGGCGGGGTGGATCGCCGACAGCCAGGGCATCAAGCCGGGCAACCGCATGCCGTCCTATCCGGTGCTGACCGGACGCGAGCTGCGCGATCTGGCCGCCTATCTGGACAGTCTGAAATGACGTCGGAAACCGGCTTCGACGTCCGCAAATACGATCGCTTTCCCACGGAGGGGCCGCGTCCGGACGGCGAACTGGAGCAACTGGAGGCCGCCTGGTGCGGTCCACGCCGTCCCGGCGAGTGGATCACGGCGATCAACAACAATATCATCGGCGTCTACTACGTCGGCGCGGCCATGCTGTTCTTCGTGCTGGCGGGCGTGCTGGCGCTGCTGATGCGCACGCAGCTGGCCCTGCCGATGACCGGCTTCCTGCCACAGGAAACCTATAACCAGATCTTCACCATGCACGGCACGGTGATGATGTTCCTGTTCGCCGTGCCGGCGGTCGAGGCGCTGGGCGTGCTGCTGCTGCCGCAGATGCTGGGGGCGCGCGACCTGCCGTTTCCGCGTCTGGGGGCCTATGCCTTCTGGGCTTACCTCATCGGCGGCCTGGCCTTCTTCTGCTCCCTGTTTTTCGGCCTGGCGCCGGATGGGGGATGGTTCATGTATCCGCCGCTGACCGGGATGACCTATTCGCCGGGGATCAACGCCGACTTCTGGCTGCTGGGCATCGGCTTTATCGAGATATCAGCCATAGCCGGCGCCATCGAGATCATCGTCGGGGTGCTGAAGACGCGCGCGCCCGGCATGACGTTGGACAAACTGCCGGTCTTCGCCTGGGCCATGCTGATCTTCGCCTGCATGATCATCATCGCCTTTCCGTCGGTGATCCTGGCGACCTTGCTGCTGGAGCTGGAACGGGCGCTGGGCTGGCCCTTCTTCGACCCGCTGAAGGGCGGCGATCCCATGCTGTGGCAGCACCTGTTCTGGTTCTTCGGCCACCCGGAAGTCTACATCATCTTTCTACCGGCGGCAGGCGCCATGTCGACCATCATCCCGGCCATGGCGCGGGCCAGGCTGGTCGGCCAACCCCTGGTGGTCATGGCCATGCTGGCGACCGGCTTCATCAGCTTCGGCGTGTGGGCGCACCACATGTTCACCACCGGCATGCCGCAGATCAGCATCAACTACTTCAGCGCCGCCTCCATGGCGGTCAGCGTGCCCGCTGGGGTGCAGGTCTTCGCCTGGATCGCCACCATAGCGGCCGGAAAGATGCGCTTCTCCACGCCCGGCCTGTTCGCCGTCGGCGGCCTGATCATCTTCGTCATGGGGGGGCTGACCGGGGTCATGGTCGCCATGGTGCCCTTCGACTGGCAGGCCCATGACAGCTACTTCATCGTCGCCCACCTGCACTATGTCCTGATCGGCGGCATGGTCTTTCCCATGTTCGCGGCCATCTACTACTGGCTGCCCATGTCCAGCGTCCGGCCGCTGAGCGAGCGCATGGGCAAATGGATCTTCTGGCTGATGTTCGCGGGCCACAACATCGCTTTCATGCCGATGCACCTGACGGGGCTGATGGGAATGCCGCGCCGGGTCTACACCTATCTGCCGGGACGCGGCTGGGACCTGCCCAACTTCATCTCGACCATAGGGGCCTTCCTGTTCGGTCTGGCGGTCCTGCTGTGGGTCATCGACATGATCCGCAACTTCCGCCCCTTCGGCCCGTGCGAGGCGGGCAACATCCACGACGGCCCCGGCCTGGAATGGCTGCCCAGCGGCTATTATTCCGTGCGATCCGTCCCGGTGGTGAAAAGTCTCTATCCGCTGTGGGAGCAGAAGGGGTTGGCGCAGGAGGTGAAGGAAGGGCGCTGGTTCCTGCCCGGCGCGGCTGGAGGAGAGCGTCAGACCCTCGTCACCAGCCCCCTGAACGCCGAGCCGCAGTATGTCTTGCGTCTTCCGCGCCCGTCGCCCTGGCACGTCTTCGGCGCCGTGTTTACGGCGGGCTTTTTCCTCATTTTGACGATCCAGGCCTATGCTGTCGCCGTAGTCAGCGGGGTGCTGGCGATCTACTGCATCATGCGCTGGTGCTGGTTCCTGGACGCGCCGCACAATCGCAAGACGACCGATATCGGGGCGGGTATTCGCATGCCTAACTATGTCTCGGGCCCGTCCAGCCACGGCTGGTGGGCCATGGTGATCGTGTTGATCGTCGGCGGGATGGTCTGCCTGTTGGCGGGCTTCTCCTATGTCTTCCTGTGGAGCCGACGACCGGACCTGTGGCAGGCGTCGCCGGCGATGGCGTCCCTGATGCTGCATCTTGGAGTTCTGGCGTTGGCAGGCCTGTGCGCCGCAGTCGCGCCGCGCGTGTTGCGCCGGGCGAGAACGGGAGCTGAGACGCTCGCGACGGCTCTTCTGGTCGTCAGCGCCGTCGGAGCCGCGACGGCGGTCGGGTTGGAGCTTCGGGCCTGGTGGTCCGCTGGTTTGAAGCCCGACGCTACCAGTCAGGGCGCCGCTGTCTTCGCTCTTCTGGGCTGGGCAGGCGCTTTTGCGGGGATCGGGGCCTTGATGGGCCTCTACATCCTGTTGCGTCGAGCGTTCGGACGGCTGTCGGCCGACCGCCCGTCCACGGTCGACCTGATCGGCCTCTTCCTGGCTTATACGGCGGGGCAGGCGGCGATGGTCTTGCTGCTGATCCGGCTGTTTCCGGGCGCCGTGTCGTGAGGCGCTGGCTGGCCATGACGGCGGGTCTGCTGATCTGGGCCGCGCACTTCCTGGGGCTCTATCTGCTGGCCAGCGCCGCAGATGTCTGGTCCTCTACCGAGGCGGCCGCCGGTCGCTGGGTCGGGCTGGGATTCAGTCTTCTGTGTCTGGCGCTGATCGCCGTGGCGGCTATCGTCATAGCGCGGCGTCCTGTCGCGGATGGGCCGGGCCTGTGGGAGCGGCGCGTGGCCCTGACTGGCGCTTTCGTCGCCGCCGTCGGGGTGACGTGGCAGACGACGCCGCTGGCGTTCTGAAAAGTCTAATCTGCGGCCTATCGTTAACCTGCGTCATATCGCTCGGGCTCGGAACCGCATGGCTCCACGCCGATTGGATCAGACGGAGGAGGAGCCATGAACCAGACCCATGTCATCGAACGCGCCTTTGAAATCGCCGAGCGAGACCATGCCTGTCTCAAGGTCAGCGACGTGCGTGAAGCGCTTGCCCGGGAAGGCTATACGATCAGCGACCTGATGCATCTGGAAGGCTGGAGCATCCGCGAGCAACTGAGACGGCGGATGAGGGCGCGTGGATCCCGCGCGATCGGTCGCATCGAATTCGCCGAGAGCCGGCCGTGACCGGGACGGCTGGCCTGGGCCGGGCCGTGCAGGGGCTGATTCTGAGCTTTCCGGTGGCCCTGTTCAGTCTCGGGACGGCGACGGATGCGGCCTATCTTCGGACCGCGGAGATGCAGTGGAGCAACTTCTCTTCCTGGGCGATTGTCGGCGGCCTGATGTTTGGCGGAGCCGCTTTCGTGTGGAGCCTGATCGACCTGGCCTGGGGCCGTCGCGGCGTCTTGCGTCTTCTGTACAGCGGCGCTCTCGGGGCCCTGTGTCTTGTCGGCTTGGCGAACGCCTTCAAGCATAGCCAGGACGGTTGGAGTTCCGTCGGCGCCCTTGGCTTCACCCTGTCCGCTTTATGCTGCGGGCTGGCCCTGATCGCGGGATGGCTGCGCTATTCCGGAATCCTGGACGAGGAGGCGAGCCGATGATCCGCAGAAACGTCCTTCTGTACGGCGTCTTGGGAGGCGTCGTGGCTCTGGCCGCCTGCGGTCAAAGCGAAAAAGGCATCAATGAAGTCGGGCCGAAGCCTGACTTGCCGGAGATTCGGGAAACCCTGCTGCCGCCGATGCGTATCGCCAAGCCTGTCGGGTGGGGCGATGAAACGCCGCGCGCGCCCGAGGGCTTCGTGGTGACGGCCCTGGCTACGGACCTGCGTATTCCACGTCAGATGCTCGTCCTGCCTAACGGGGACATCCTCGTGGCCGAGGGGCGGGGCGGCGGCGCGCCGGCCTTGAGGCCCAAGGACGTCATCGCCGGGGTCATCAAGAAGCAGGGCAACACCAAGGTGAACGGCGGCGACCGCATCACCTTGCTGCGCGACGGCGATAACGACGGCCGCGCCGAAGTCCGCACAGTCTTCATAGATGGTCTTAACGCCCCTTATGGCCTGGCCTATGTCGATGGCCGCATCTACGTGGCCGAGCAGGATGCTCTGGTCAGCTTCCCCTATGTCGAAGGGCAGACCCGGATCACGGCGCCGCCTGAAGAGGTGACGCGTCTACCGTCCGCGCTCAACCATCACTGGACCAAGGCTCTGACCGCCAGCGCAGACGGTTCGACACTCTATGTCGGCATCGGCTCCAACAGCAACGCCGGCGAGCGGGGCATGGCCGTGGAGGAGGAGCGGGCGGTCGTTTGGGCTGTCGACCGCTCCACAGGCGCGCGCCGAACCATCGCCCGCGGCATTCGCAATCCCACCGCCCTGGCGATTGAGCCGTCGAGCGCCGCTCTCTGGGCCGTGGTGAACGAAAGGGATGAAATCGGGCCGCAACTCGTTCCAGACTATCTGACCTCGGTTCGCGACGGCGCCTTCTACGGCTGGCCATACAGCTACTGGGGACAAAATCTCGACCCGCGCGTGCGGCCCCAGAAGCCCGAACTGGTCGCGACGGCGGTAAAGCCGGATTACGCCCTGGGAGCCCATGTGGCCGCCCTGGGACTGTCCTTCGCCCGGGACGGCGGCTTCGGCGGGGTCTTCACCGAAGGGGCCTTCATCGGACAGCACGGGAGTTGGAACCGCCAGGATCTGGCGGGGTACAAGGTTGCGTGGGTTCCGTTCTCGGGAGGCCGACCAGCCGGCGAGCCCGTCGATTTTCTGACCGGGTTTCTGACGGACAATGGCGAGGCCCGCGGCCGTCCCGTGGGCGTTTGGTTTGATCCCCAGCGCCGGATTCTGCTGGTGGCCGACGATCTGTCCAACACGGTGTGGCGTGTCGCTCCGGCCGGAATCTCTCCAGCGCGATAGATTCCAGTCAGAAGATAAAGGTCGGCCAGATCACGACCCTGCAACTTGAGCCTGGCATCGCGACGGGCCGGTCTATGGGAGATCATAGGCGTCTTCTTTATCGCGCCCTGCGTCATGCGGTTTCGCCGGAAGGCGGCGTCGCGCTGGCGCGACGCTGGATCTGGCTCTGTCTATCGGCTTTCCGACGAGGCGCGGCGGGTTGACGGCATTCGATCTCGCCGATGACAGCCCTGCGATACTCTATTATTTTCAGGGCATTATACTGAAGAACGAACCTAATTTGTAAGAATGTCGGCGGCTTCGGGATAGCGCTGGGCCAAGCGCGACGTCCAGTCACCTGTCTCGGGGCGGGGGTGCCGGGCTTCACGGGGGCGCGCCAGGACGAGCGCCGCCGCCTCCCTGTGGGCGGGCCAGTCCATCAGCAGCCGCATGGCCGCCTCGAAGTCCGGATGGGTCGCGGCGTGGGCGAACGCCCGGTCCAGGGCCTCGACATCATCGAAGTCGGGCAGTCGTGAGAGGTAATCCCGAAGAACGGGCGCCGACAGGTCGCGCTCGAACAGGCTCCAGCGCAGATCCTGGGCCTCCTGGCGGTGTCCTTCGGCGTCGAGCACGTCGATGCAGGCGGCTTCCCAGGCAGGGGTCAGGCGCGGGGCGCCGTCCGTCGGGTTGCGCCCGAAGGTCCAGCGGCGGTTGAGCGCCGAAGGGTTCAGGGCGCCTTCAAGGGCGGCGCGGGCTTCCGCAACGCGTCCCGCGGCGAGGAGACGGCGGGCGATGTCGGCGGCGATGTCGGGCGACCCGGCCTGCTCGGGCGTGACGAGCGAGAGCCAGAGGTCGAGGTCCTCCGCCTTGTCCGCCAGGCGGCGCAGCAGGTTGCGGCCCGACGGGGTCTTTCTGGCCGAGGCGTCCAGGCTGTCGAGCAGCCGGCGCGCCGCACGAGGACCGAGGGCGTCGCCGCCGGCGGAGATCCAGCGCGCGTAATCCTGCGGACATCGGCGCAGAGCGTCGATCAGGTCGCGCAACGCCTGATCGTCGACGGTCTCGGCCAGAGTGAAGAGATCCGGCGCGGCGGCCTCGAAGGCGGCGGGCAGTTCCCCCTTGGTGTCCTTCACGCGGGCGGCCAGGCCAGGATAGAGGTCGAACCAGCGAATGAGGACAGCGAGCGCCTCGCCGGGGGCCTCGGGCGCCAGTCGCTCCACGATCATTTCGCGATGCGTGCTCAGGTCTTCGATCAGTTCGCCGCGCTTGCGCCAGGATACACGTGTGCGGGCGACGGAGACGGCGGTGATGCGCTTGTCGATCTCAAGGGCGAGGAGGTCGGGGCCGGCTTCAGCCGCCAGTTCAAGACGAAGGCGGCGCTTGAGATTGGCGTTCCCGGCGCCGGCCTCGATCAGCAGGTCCGCCAGGCGAGGAGCTCCGAGATGGGCGAGGTTGGCTGCGGAAAGCCTGGTCGAGATCCTGGGTTGTCGCGCCATGAGGTCCTTTGGGATGAGCGGGGTCGTCCAAGGGGCAGCTATAGCACGGGCGCCAAGGACGATTCGTCGTCCCCCTTGCTATCCTGGAGCCTCTCAGTGTCGGGCGGGAGGCGCGCCTTCTCCACGCGGAACTGCGGGGTGAGGACCCAGGTGGGATTCGCTGGTCGATCGATGGAGGCCGCGATCAGCCCACGCGGCAAGGTCTTCCATATCGTAGACGACCCTGCCGCCAAGCTTCCGATAGACGGGGCCTGTGCCGTAGGTGCGATGCTTTTCGAGCGTGCGGCCGGATAGTCCGAGATAACGCCCCGCCTCAGGCGTGCGCAGAAACCGCTTCACCGGAAACTGTCCCATGATGCCTCCCTGAAAAGAGATCGATCATGCCTTGGAAGCGCCGGGGATCCGCCCCGCTACTTCATCACCGTAGCGACGCGGTTGGGCTTCGCGCTCAAGACAATGTGAAGCGAACGGGAACGTGGAACAATTGCGTCCAAAAGTACCGTTCTAAACGCCGTTCTAAACGGCCAAGCTAGAACGGAGCGCTCCGGTCTCGTCGTCAGATTGTTTTGGGAATTCAATCCCCCGAGTGGCTCCGCGGGTAGGATTCGAACCTACGACCAGCCGATTAACAGTCGGCTGCTCTACCACTGAGCTACCGCGGAACATCCCCTCGGGGGAGGCCGGCGTATAGCAGCGCCTTTTCGATTCATGCAACGGGTAAAACGCAGAAATCGCCAAATTTTTTCGCAAAGCCCTGCGCTACAAGGGGCGGCATGACTCCGATCACTGTTTTCGATCCTGATGATCCCCACGTCGCCGCCTTTCGCGATGTGAAGGAACGCGACCTGACCGGGCGGCAGGGGCTGTTCATCGCTGAGGGAGAGGTGGTTCTGCGCGTCCTGGCGTCCGGGGCGTCGCTGTGTGCGCCGGTATCGGTTCTGATCGCCGAGAAGCGGCTGGAGGGGTTGAGAGACGTGCTGGAGCGTCTTCCAGCGGACGTGGCCGTCCATGTGGCGCCCCAAGCGGTTCTGAACGCTGTGGCGGGGTTTGACCTGCACCGGGGCATCCTCGCCCTGGGGCGCAAGCCGAATCCGGTCGACCCGGACGCTCTGCTGGACAGCCTGCCGGATCGGGCCGTCGTCGTGATGGCGTGCGGGATCGGCAATCACGACAACATGGGCGGCCTGTTTCGCAACGCCGCCGCTTTTGGCGCAGGGGCGGTGCTGCTGGATCGGACCTGCTGCGATCCGTTTTACCGCAAGGCGATCCGGGTGTCGGTCGGCGCGGTCCTGCGTACGCCTATGGTGACGGGGCTGGAGGCAGGGAGCATGATCGACCTGCTGCAGGGCAGGGGATTCGAAGTGCTGGCGCTGACGCCGTCGGCGGATCAAACGCTGGCCGAACTGAAACCGGCGCCGCGCACTGCGATTCTGTTGGGCAGCGAGGGGCCGGGTCTGCCGGGGGAGATCATCGCGCGCTGCCGCCCCGTCGGCATCCGCATGGCGGGCGGATTCGATTCGCTGAACGTGGCGGCGACCAGCGCCGTGGCCCTGCATCACGTGACGACGGCGAGGTTGGCGCACGGCTGAAAGCAAGAAAGCCGCCCCGAAGGACGGCTTTCTCGATGTTTCATCGCGATGGAGGCCTGACCGGGAATCGAACCCGGGTGCAAGGATTTGCAGTCCTCTGCGTCACCACTCCGCCATCAGGCCGCGGCCCCCGTTTCCAAGGGCCCCGCCATCGCGAGGGCCGTCAGCTATCAGATCGGATTGTCCGCTGCAACGCACGGACCTATAAGCGCGTCACATTTCTTCGCCTAAGCCGACCTGAAGGACTTCGGATTATGGATTTCGCCGCCGCCCGCAAGGTGATGCTGGACTCGCAGGTCCGCGTGAACGACGTCACCGACCGCCAACTGCACGCCGCCATCGGCGCTGTGCAGCGCGAGCGATTCTGCGCCCCTGACCGCGCCTTCTCGGCCTATGCCGACGTCGAGCCTGAGATCGCGAACGGTCGCCGCCTGATGTTGCCGCGCGATGTGGCCAAGCTGTTGCAGGGGCTGGACGCTCGTGCGGGCGAGAAGGCGCTGGCGATCGCGGCGCCCTACGCCGCCGCCGTGCTGGCGGACATGGGCCTGAAGGTGACGGCGCAGGAATCAGATGCGGCCGTGTTCGAGGTGGTCGGCGCCGCTCTGGCCGAGGCTGGAGTCGAGACGGCGGTCGCGCCGCTGAACCAGCCGCAAGGCGAAGGCTATGACCTGATCGTCAGCGAAGGCGCGGTGATCGAGCGTCCCGAATCCTGGATCGCGGCCCTGCGTCCCGGCGGCCGTCTGGCCGTGGTGGAGCGCGACGGCGCCAGCGGCGCGGCGGTTCTTTATGTGCGTGGTCGTGAAGGCGTGTCGCGCCGCGAACTGTTCGATGCGGCGCCTGACCTGCTGCCGGAAATGACGCCGGCGCCTGCTTTTGCGCTCTAGCGCCTCTTGTGCGACGGAACAGACGTTGCACTGCGTGAAAAAAACTTAACTGGCGTCGGGCGAGGCTAGCCGCCAACTACGCCGTTAGAAGGCACTACAGGCGCGCCGAACGGGGGCGTCAGGCAGGGACAGGTTCATGTTGAAACGCTCGCGCGCGCTCGCTTCGGTCGCACTGGTCGCATTGACGATGGGGGCGACGCCGGTTCTGGCCGAGTCGCTTCAGGAAGCGATCGGTCTGGCCTATCGGACCAATCCGTCCCTGCTGGCCCAGCGCGCCAATCAGCGCGCCCTGGACGAATCCATTGTTCAGGCGCGCGCCGGGCTGCGGCCGACCATCAACGCCTCTGCGGGCGTTGACTACAGCCGCACGCGCACGGATCGCGTGACCACGACCATTCCCGGCCAGACCATCCCGATCGATACGAACGGCGACGGCGTGCCGGACGCCACGGGCACGCTGCCGGGCAGCACCGCCACCAGCGGCGGAACGATCGAAAGCGACGGCGCCAGCGCCAGCGTCAGCCTGAGCCAGAACATCTGGACGGCAGGCCGGGTATCGCACGGCATTTCGGCTGCTGAGGCCAACGTCATGGCGGGCCGTGAAAACCTGCGTCAGGTCGAGCAGCAGGTGATGACTTCGGTCGTCCAGGCCTACGCTGATGTCGTGCGCGATCTGGAGATCCTGCGTATCCGCCAGGAGAACCTGCAGGTCCTGCGCCGCCAGCTGGACGAATCGAACGCCCGTTTTGAAGTGGGCGAGATCACCCGCACCGACGTGGCCCAGTCAGAAGCCCGTCTGGCGCAATCCGAATCGGATCTGGCCGGGGCTCAGGCGCAGTTGTCGGTCTCGCGCGCGGCCTACGCCGCCGTGGTGGGGCAGGCGCCGTCCAACCTTCAGGCCTTGCCGGTCCTGCCGGGTCTGCCGTCAGATTTCGACGCGGCGATGGATGTCGGCCTGGCTGAAAACCCCGGCGTCCTGGCCGCACTCTACGCCCAGCAGGCGGCCGAGGCGAACGTGGCGGCTGCGCGCTCGGAGTATCTGCCTTCGGCGCGGCTGACGGCCTCTTACGGCGGGACCGCCAACGACCTGTCCGGCTTTGACCTGTCGGATCGCACCAGCTTCACCGCAGGGGCTTCGGTCTCGGTGCCCCTGTTCACGGGCGGGCTGAACCGGTCGCGCGTCGCACAGGCTCTGGAACGCGCCAACGCCGCCCAGATCAACGTCGAGGGCCAGCGCCGCACCGTGCTGCAATCGGTCAGCTCAGCCTACGCTCAGAGCGCTTCGGCCAAATCCAGCGTCGCCGCTGGCCAGGAAGGCGTACGCGCCGCCTCGGTCGCCGCCGAGGGCGTCCGTCAGGAAGCGCAGGTCGGCCTGCGCACCACGCTGGACGTGCTGAACGCCGAACTGGAACTGCGTAGCGCAGAGGTCGCCCTGGCCAGCGCGCGCCGCAATGAATACGTGGCTCAGGCTCAGTTGCTGGCGGCGATGGGGCGGTTGGGCGGCCCCAATCTGGATCCGGCCATCGACGCCTATGATCCGGCTGACAACTACAACGCCATCCGCAATCGCGGCGCCCTGCCGTGGGACGGCCTGCTGGAGACGCTGGATCGCGTCGCTGCGCCGGCTGTGACGCCCGCTGCGGACGCCGAAGACGCCCCGGTGGACCGCCAGTTGAAGGGCGAAGTCGTCCGCACAGCGCCGCAAGGCTGACGCTTCGTCGAAGCGGGCGCGTGAAAACGTCCGTTGATTCCGGCCGAGGTTGATGCGACGACAGGGCAGGGGCGAGGCGAGTCTGTACCGGCCGCGCCCGTTCGCCCTGCGCCGTTTCCGGCTCAACGGGTGATGACCGAGATCGAGCACCGAGGTTGAAGGCTCCGACATGACCGACCAGTCCGCTCAGGAACCCACGATGGAAGAAATCCTGGCGTCGATTCGCCGGATTATTTCTGAAGACGACGCCCCGGCTGAAACCGCCGCAGCGCCCGAGCCGGAACCTGCGCCCGAACCCGAACCTGAAGCGCCCCCGGCTATCGCCGCCGCTGAGGAAGATGTTCTTGAGCTGACCGAGCCTTATGAGGCCCCGGCCGCCGAGGCCATTGGCGATCTGGACGTCGCCGACGCAGCACCTTTCCCGGTCGAGGCGCCCGCTGTCGCACCCGAGCCTGCGCCGGTCGCCGTCGCGCCTGAGACGGACGCCCTGGTCGGCGAAACCGCCGCCGCCAGCGCCGCTTCGGCCTTCGCCGGTCTGGCCGCCAGCTTCCAGAAGCCCGAGCCTGCGCCGGTCGCTTCGGCCGCCGATATGAATTTCATGAGCGGCAATACGGTCGAGGCCATGGTCCGCGAGATGCTGCGCCCGATGCTGAAGGACTGGCTGGACGCCAACCTGCCCGCCATCGTCGAGGCGCAGGTCCGCAAGGAAGTCGAACGCATCGCCCGCAACGCAGGCTGATCGCTTTAAAGTGTCGCTGAGTTTTACGACGCCCCTCAGTCCGCTGAGGGGCGTTCGTTTTTCCAGTCGAACAGGGCTTCCAGCAGGCGCACGGCCTGACCGCGCTCGCTGGTCAGGTCGGGATCTCGGCCCAGCAGCAGGCGCGCATCGTCCGCCGCCGCCAGCAGCAGCGACCGATGCCGGATCGGATCGGCGAAGCGATAGGCCGGGAAACCGCTCTGCTTCAGGCCCAGCGGGTCGCCGCCGCCGCGCAGGCGGAAGTCTTCCTCGGCAATGACGAAGCCGTCCTCGGTGCGGCGCAGGGTCTCCAGCCGCTCCTTCGCCGTTTCGCCCAGGGCGCCGTCCTCGCCGCCGTACAGCAGGATGCAGGAACTGGCCTTGGCGCCGCGTCCCACGCGCCCGCGCAACTGGTGAAGCTGGGCCAGACCGAAGCGGTCGGCATGTTCGATCACCATGATGGAGGCGTTGGGCACGTCGACGCCGACCTCGACCACGGTCGTGGCGACCAGAACGGGCAGGCGGCCCGCCGCGAACTGCGCCATCACGGCCTCGCGCTCGGCGCCCGGCATCTGGCCGTGGGCGAGGCCGACCTCGGTTCCCAGAAGTTTGCGCAGGTCTTCGGCCCGATCCTCGGCCGCGGCCAGGTCGATGGCTTCGGATTCGGCCACCAAAGGGCAGATCCAGTAGGCCTGGGCGCCGGCTTCGACGGCCGCCTTCAGCCGCTTCGCCACCTCGCCGATGCGCGCCGGCGGCAGGACGGCCGTGGTCACGGGCGTGCGGCCCGGCGGCTTCTCCATCAGGCGGCTGACTTCCAGTTCGCCGTATTGCGTCAGCTCCAGCGTGCGCGGGATCGGCGTGGCCGACATGGTCAGCAGGTGAACGCCGCCCAGAACTGGATCGCCCTTGGCCTGCAAGCGCTGACGCTCGCGCACCCCGAAGCGGTGCTGCTCGTCGATGACAGCCAGCGCCAGCCGGTGAAACTGCACCGCGTCCTGGAACAGGGCGTGGGTGCCGATGGCGACCTGAGCCTCGCCGGAGGCGAGCGCGGCCAGCTTGACGCGCCGTTCGGCCGGGGTGTCGCGGCCGGTCAGCAACAGGCTGGACACGCCCGCCTGATCCAGCAGGGGCGACAGCTTGTCGTAATGCTGGCGCGCCAGAATCTCGGTCGGCGCCATCAGGGCGGCCTGAAAGCCGCTGCTGGCGGCATCGGCCAGAGCCAGCGCCGCGACGGCCGTCTTGCCGGAACCGACGTCGCCCTGCAGCAGCCGCCCCATCTGCTCGCCGGAACTCAGATCTGCGCGGATTTCGACGACGGCCTGTTCCTGCGCGCCGGTCAGGCTAAAGGGCAGGGCGGCCAGCAGGCGGGCGGCGGCTTCGCCCGGCGTGATGCGGGCGGCGGGCGTGATCTGGCGGGCGCGACGGCGGCGCGCCAAGGCCAACTGGTGCGCGAACAGTTCGTCATAGGCCAGACGCTGGCGCACCGGGGCGTCCGGCGTCAGATCGGCCTCGTTCGTCGGGGCGTGCAGGGCCTCCAGCGCCGGGCGCCAGCCGGCCCAGCGCCGCGCCGCCAGCCAGTTCGGTTCCTGCCACTCGGGAAGCTCGGGCGCCAGGACAAGTGCGCCCTGCGCCAGCTTGCGTATCTGGCGGGAAGTCAGCCCCTGCGTCGCCGGATAGACCGGCTCGCACAGCGGGATCTCATCCGCCTTTTCGACTGGTAGAATATAGTCTGGATGGGCGATCTGGACTTCGCTGTTGAAGCGCTCGACCTTGCCCGTCACCAGCCGCCGAGAGCCGCGCGGGGCCAGGCTCTCGATATGGCGTGGCGATCCGGCGAACCAGATCAGGTGGATGAACCCGGTGTCGTCGATGGCGCGCACCTTGATCGGCGCGCCGTGCTTGTGCGGCGGGATGAGACGGTCGATCGTCACCTCGAAGACGCCGATCTCGCCGTCGACGGCCTCCATCGCCGTGGTGCGGCGCCGCTGGATCACGCCGCTGGGCGACAGGAACAGCACGTCGCGCACCAGCGAACCCGCCACCTTCTGCACCAGGGGCGCGCTGCGCGGCCCCACGCCTTTCAGCGTGGTGACGTCCGCGAACAGGGGAAAGAGAATCTCGGGCCTCATGATGATGCAGCATAGCTGGCGCAGCGGCGTCTGGAACGCTATCTGATCCGCCTCTTACCGAAGTGAACGGACAGGCAAGGAAACAGCGTGGCCGATATCGACGCACGTCCTGAGGACGCCCAGAACACCGACGACCGCAAGACGCGCCTGGGGCGCCTGTCCTTCCGCGCCTGGCGCCGGGGCTTTCGCGAGGCCGACATGGTGCTGGGGCCGTTCACCGATCAGGTCGCGCCGACTCTGAACGACGACGAACTGACCGAACTTGAGACCCTGCTGGATGAAGAGGATCAATACCTCTACGCCTGGATAATCGAACGCGAACCGACCCCGCCTGAGTTCGACGGGCCGATGATGGCCCGCATCCGGGCCTTCATGCGCGAGCATGTTGCGGCCGAAGTCGCCAAGGGCATCGGCTGATGGACGGCGCGCCGGCGCGGGCCGACATGGAACTGGGCGGCGCGCCTGAGGGACTGGACGCCCTGATCGTGGCTGATCGCATCAAGGCGCAGGGCGGGACCGCCCTGTTCGTGGCGCGCGATTATCAACGTACGGGAAACTTCATTCAGGCGTTTCGCTTCTTCGCCAAGGATGTTGAAGTTCTTGAATATCCTTCATGGGACTGCCTGCCCTATGACCGGCTGAGCCCGACGGCGTCGGTTGCGGCCCAGCGCATGGCGACGCTGACGCGGCTGGCAACGCGCGATCCGGCGGACAGGACGCCGCTGCTGGTGGTCGCCACTGTCGCCGCCGCCGCCCAGCGCACGCCGCCGCGCAGCGCCGTGACCGGCGCTGGGTTCGCCGCCAAGGTCGGCGCCGATCTCGATACGGCGGCTCTGGAACGCTATGTCGCCACGAACGGCTATATGCGGGCCTCGACCGTGTCTGAGCGTGGCGAATACGCCATTCGCGGCGGGGTGATCGACGTCTTCCCGCCGGGGTTCGACGAGCCGGTGCGCCTCGACATGTTCGGCTCTGAACTGGAATCGATCCGCGCCTTCGATCCCGAGACCCAGCGCTCGACGCGCCAGCTGAAGGCGGTTTCGCTGTCGCCGGTGTCGGAGGTGCTGCTGGACGCCGACGCCATCTCGCGTTTCCGCAGCGGCTATCTGAACCTGTTCGGCGCGCCTGGCGACGAACCCATGTACGCCGCCGTCAGCGAGGGCGCGCGTCGCCAAGGCGTCGAGCACTGGTTGCCGTTGTTCTACGACCGACTGGACACGCTGTTCGACTATCTGCCGGACGCGTCGCCGGTCTTCCTCGACAGCCAGACGGAACAGGCGCGGGGCGAGCGCTGGAATCTGACCGTCGACGCCTATGAGGCGCGCAAGGAGGCGGCGCGCGGCAAGGGCGGGGCCGCCTACCGCGCCCTGCCGCCCGCGCGGCTTTACCTGGATGAAGGCGACTGGAACAGCGCCCTGGCCGGTCGCGCCGTGCGCCGCCTGTCGCCGCTGGCCGCCGGTTCGGGCGAGGACGCCGGCGGCCGTCTGGGCCGCAGCTTCGCCGCCGAACGGTCGCAGGACAGCGTGAACCTGTTCGCCGCCGTGGCCCAGCACGCCGAGACTCTGAAGGGTCAGGGCAAGCGCGTCCTGTTCGCCTCTTGGTCCGAAGGTTCGGCCGAGCGTCTGGCCGCTATGCTTGGCGATCATGGCCTGACGCACGTCGTGGCGGTGCGCGACTGGGAGGACGTGCAAGTGGCGCCCGAGGGCGTCTATCTGCGCGCGGTGCTGCCGGTCGAGCACGGCTTCGTCACCGACGACCTGGCCGTTATCTCCGAGACCGACATTCTGGGCGACCGGCTGGCGCGGCCACGGCGCAAGCGGCGGGCGTCGAACTTCCTGGCCGAGGCCTCGGCCCTGACGGCAGGTGATCTGGTCGTCCACCTGGATCACGGCATCGGCCGCTATGAGGGCCTGCGGACGTTGGAGATTCAGGAGGCGCCGCGCGATTGTCTGGAGCTTCTCTATGCTGGTGAGAGCAAGCTCTATCTGCCGGTTGAAAACATTGATCTTCTGACCCGTTACGGCACGGACGCCGAAGGGGTTCAGCTGGACCGTCTGGGCGGCGCGGGCTGGCAGGCGCGCAAGGCCAAGGCCAAGGAGCGTCTGCGGGCCATGGCCGAAGGGCTGATCGCCCTGGCCGCCAAGCGGGCGCTGCGGGTGTCCGACGCCATCGTGCCGCCCGCGGGCCTGTTCGACGAGTTCTGCGCCCGCTTCCCCTATGAGGAAACGGACGATCAGCTGAACGCCATCGGCGACGTGCTGGAGGACCTGGGCAAGGGCACGCCGATGGATCGTCTGATCTGCGGCGACGTCGGCTTCGGCAAGACGGAAGTCGCCCTGCGCGCCGCCTTCGTCGTGGCCATGACGGGCCAACAGGTCGCCATCGTCTGTCCGACGACCCTGCTGGCGCGTCAGCACTTCAAGACCTTCAGCGAGCGCTTCGCCGGCTGGCCGATCAAGGTGCGCCACCTGTCGCGCATGGTCACGGCCAAGGACGCGAACGAAACCCGCGCGGGTCTGAAGGACGGCAGTTTCGAGATCGTCGTCGGCACCCACGCCGTGCTGGCCGATCAGGTCGGATTCAAGGATCTGGGCCTCGTCATCGTGGACGAGGAGCAGCACTTCGGCGTCAAGCACAAGGAGAAGCTGAAGTCCCTGCGGGCCGATGTCCACCTGCTGACGCTGACGGCGACGCCGATCCCGCGCACGCTGCAGATGGCGCTGTCGGGCATCCGCGAGATGTCGATCATCGCCACCCCGCCGGTCGATCGCTTGGCGGTGCGGACCTATGTGACGCCGTGGGATCCGGTGCTGGTGCGCGAGGCCCTGCTGCGCGAGAAATATCGCGGCGGTCAGGCCTATTACGTCGCGCCGCGCCTGAAAGACCTGCCCGATATCGAGCGGTTCCTGCGCGAACAGGTTCCAGAGGTGAAGTTCGTCGTCGGCCACGGCCAGATGAGCCCGACTCAGCTGGAAGCGGTCATGAGCGCCTTCTATGACGGCGAATATGACGTTCTGGTCTCGACCACCATTGTCGAGAGCGGCATCGACATTCCGACGGCCAACACCCTGGTCGTGCATCGCGCCGATATGTTCGGTCTGGCTCAGCTTCACCAGATCAGGGGCCGCATCGGTCGCTCCAAGGCGCGGGCCTTCGCCTATCTGACGACCGACCCCACCAAGCCGCTGAGCCTGTCGGCCGAGCGGCGGCTGCAGGTGCTGCAGTCGCTGGACAATCTGGGCGCCGGCTTCCAGCTGGCCAGCCACGATCTGGACCAGCGCGGCGGGGGCAATCTGCTGGGCGACGAACAGTCGGGCCATATCCGCGAGGTCGGCGTCGAGCTGTATCAGCAAATGCTGGAAGACGCCGTCGCCGAACTGCGGGAACAGGGCGAGGCGGCCCCGGATCGCGGCTGGTCGCCGTCGATCAACGTCGGCGCGGCCGTATTGATTCCAGAGGATTACGTCCCGGACCTGAACGTACGCCTGAGCCTGTATCGCCGTTTGTCGGACGCCGAGAAGATGGAGGATCGTGAGGCCATGGCCGCCGAACTGATCGACCGGTTCGGCCCGCTGCCGGACGAGGCGCAGCAGCTTCTGCGGATCGTCGGCGTCAAGGCCAACTGCCGCACGGCCTGCATCGAGAAGATCGACATCGGGCCCAAGGGGGCGGTGCTGACCCTGCGCAACAACACCTTCCCCAATCCGATGGGTCTGGTGGGCCTGATCCAGAAGAACCACGCCTTCTGGAAGATCCGCCCCGATCAGAAGATCGTGGTGAAGGGCGACTGGCCCACGCCCGACGATCGCCTGAAGGTCGCCGAGCGCATCACCGCCGATCTGGCGCGGGTTGCGGGCGCGGCCTAGCCCGCACGCGCCTTCATGCTGCGGACCAGGGCGCCGAACAGGTTGACGTAGTCGTCGGTCCAGGGGCGGACCTCGGTCGGCTCCAGCTTGCGCCAGCGGCCGTCGGCCTTGAAGTCGGCCAGACCTTCGGGCGTGGGCGAGATGGCCAGGGCTTCGGTTGAGGCCTCGGCCATCAGGGCGGCGTCGGGGTGCTCGATGTAGATCTGGTGCAGTTCGGCTGCGCCGAGTTCGCGCGCGGCGGCGACGGCGGGCAGGGTGATCTCCAGATTGCGGTTCGACAGATGCAGCACCACGACGCCTTTCGGCCTCAGCAGCCTGAGATAGCCCTCGATCGCCTCGCGCGTCAGCAGGTGGGTCGGCACGGCGTCGGACGAAAAGGCGTCGATCACCAGCAGATCGTAGGAGCGGGGAGCCTCCTTGTTCAGCGTCAATCGCGCATCGCCCAGGACAGTGCGGATCGGACCATCGGCGCAGTTCGAGATGAAGGTGAACCACTTCGGGTCGCGCGACAGCCGGTCGACCATCGGATCGATCTCGAAGAAGGTCATCTGATCCGAGGCGCGCTTATAGGCCGCCATTGCGCCTGAACCCTGACCCACCACGCCGATAACGGCGCCGGGGCCGCGGGCCTGGATCAATTCGGCCGCCTGCCCGAGAGGCGTGGTCTCGGCATAGTACATGGTCGGGGCGCAGGCGAAGTCGGGGTTGCGCGCCTGGGCGCCGTGCAGGGTCGTGCCGTGCATCAGCACATGAACGTCGCCGCCCATCTTGGGGTCCGGCGTGACCGCCACACGCATGACGCCGAAGAAGCTGCGCTCGGACAGGCTCCAGTCGTAACCTCGGCCGATGTAGTGGGCCGACACCGTCATGGCGGCGACGACAGCGGTGAACATCAGCACGCGATCGCGGATCAGAAAGGCGCAGATGGCGGCGGCGCCGAGGATGATCTGCGCCGTCGCGGTCAGGCCGAAGTCGCTGAACACCGTGCGCAGCGATGCATCATAGCGCATCATCTCGAACAGCAGCGGCGCCGACAAGGCGATCGTCAGGCCCGCTGTCATCAGCCAGACTTCATGCCTGGCGGGGCGCGCGCCCAGCCACGGTCGCGCCAGACAGACCAGCACCATGACCAGCGGATATTCGAGCACGGTCTCGAACAGGGTCGGCGCCAGCAAGGCTGTGAAGGCCCCGCCCAGCACGCCGCCCAGCGACATCAGCAGGTAGAACTCGGTCAGCCGGTCCGGCGCCGGGCGTCGGGCGGCCAACTGCTGGTGGCACATCAGGGTCGTGAAGAAGAAGGCGGCCAGGTGCACGCCCAGCAGCATCAGCCAATGCCCGGTCGTCATGCCGACCAGGGCGGCGATCATGACGGTGAAGGTCGCCTGCAGGATCAGGGTGACGGGCAGCGATATCCACGGCCGGGTCTGGAAGGCGATGACGAAGGTCAGCAGATAGAGGGCCAGCGGCGCGACCCACAGAAAGGGGGCCGAGGCCACGTCTGTCGAAAGATGTGCAGTCACCCCCAGCATCAGGCTGGACGGCGCGGCGGCCAGCAGGATCAAGATGATCTTGCGCGACCACGGGATCGGCGGACTGCGATGGTCCGAGGCGGCGGTGCGGGCGGCGCCGAGACCGCGCGGCAGGATGATCGTCAGCAGGACGATCATGGCGGCGAAGGCGCCGTACCCGACTGTCCAGCCAAGTCTCTGCCCCGACAGGGACGCCAGCGGCTCGATCAGGACCGGATAGGCCAGAAGCGCCAGGAAGCTGCCCAAGTTGGAGGCTGCATAAAGCACATAGGGGTTGGCTCCATCGGGCCGGCCGACGCGGGCGCGCGCATACCAGGCCTGAAGCAGGGGCGCCGTGGCTGAAAGAACGGCGAAAGGCGCGCCGACGGATAGAAACAGAGCCCCCAGAAGCCAGCCGACCGGCGCGGCCGGATCGGGATCCCCCAACGCCTCAGTAATGCTCAGCGGCAGGAAGACCGCCGCCGCCGCCAACAGCGTCAGATGCGTCACGGCCTGCCACCGCACCGACGGAATCCGTTGCAGCAGGTGGGCGTATAGATAGCCCGCCAGCAGCGCCGCCTGGAAGAAGACCATGGCGGTGTTCCACACCGATGGCGATCCGCCCAGCAGCGGCAGCACCAGCTTGGTCGCCATCGGCTGAACCAGGAAAACCAGACTAGCCGAGGTGAAGATGGCGACGGCGAAGGCGGCAGGTGTTATCGCGTCGATCCTGCGATGCGCCGGGGACAGGACGTGTTCGGTCATGCGCTGCTTTCGACCTGAAACGGGTGATTCCGCAGGTCGAGGCTAGGACGACTCGAGGATGGAGCGAATTCCCATGTTGCCGCAGGATATCGAGGCGACCGCTGAAAACGTGATCGGCCATGCGATCAGGGCCGGTCTGATGATCGCAACGGCCGAAAGCTGCACCGGCGGACTGGTGGCGAGCGCCCTGACGGCGATCGCAGGGTCTTCGGCCGTCGTGGATCGGGGCTTCGTCACCTACAGCAACGAGGCCAAGATGGAGATGCTGGGCGTGCAGCAGGACGTGCTGGCGCGTTTCGGGGCGGTGTCGGAACCGACGGCGCGGGCCATGGCCGAGGGAGCGAAGGCGCATTCGCGGGCCCAGGTCGCGGTGTCCGTCACCGGGATCGCCGGGCCGGGCGGCGGATCGGACGACAAGCCGGTCGGCCTAGTTCACTTCGCCATCGCAGGGCCTGAAGGAACCGTGTCTCATGTCGAAAAGCGCTTCGGCGCCATCGGGCGCGATCAAGTGCGTCTGGAAAGCGTGCGCGTCGCCCTGGGCCTGTTGCTGGACGCGGCGGCTCGATGAGCGAGCCTGTCGTCATTGACGCGCGGGGTCACAGATGTCCGGTTCCCAGCCTGCGACTGCGCAAGGCGATGGAGGGCGCCTGTGCGGGCGCGCAATGGACGTTGCTGGCGACCGATCCGATGGCGCGTATCGACGTGCCCTTCCTGATGCAGGAAATGGGCGGCCGGGTCATTGGGATCGATGAGTCGGACGGCGTGCTTCAGATCACTGTCGAGAGCGGCGACGCTCGGACAGGCTGACGACCGTGTTGGAATAGGCCTCGGGCGGGGGCAGGGCGGCGCGCTTTTCCCAGTCGATCTCCAGTTCCGTGGCGAAGGCGCCGCCATAGAAGACGGCGTTGACGTTCCACGACAGCCAGATCAGCAACACCACCACGGCGCCGACCGAGCCGTAGGTCGCGCCCAGATGCACGATCTGTTCGACGTAGATGGTGCATAGCCACGAGAAGAAGCTGGACATGACCGTGGCGACCAGACCGCCGATGACCGCCGCCTTCCACGCGACGCGCTTGGCGTGCGCCATGGCGTAGCGATAGAGCATGGTCAGCCCCAGCCACAGGCCGAGCGCAGGCCACAAACCATCGAGCGGCATCGTCATCCAGCCGCCCGGTTGGTCGACATAGGCGTGCTCCATCAGGCGCGAGGTGACGACGGCGCCCGACACGACGGTGAACAGCACGAAAGCCGCAAGCGCGACCAGGAAGGCCAGCAGGTTGAATTTGAAAAAGCCGAGCGGCTTGGTTTCGTCGTGGATCAAATTCAGCCCCGCCAGCAGGGCCTTGAAGCCCCGATGCGCGGCATAGGCGCCGATGACCAGGGCGATTGCGCTCTGCAGCGATACGGTCCGCGCCGAGGCGTTCGCGAGCCGGTCGATCTCGTTCAGAAACAAGGTGCGCGCGGCCGAGGGAATGACGTCCGCCAGGGCTGCCGCCTGTTCGCTGACCTGTCCTATCGTCAGGACGGCCTTGTAGAAGCCGATCAGGATGGCGATGGCCGGGAACAGGGCCAGCAGGGCGAAAAAGGAAACCCCGCCGGTATAGAGCATGACGTCCCGGCCCCAGCTTCTGGCGAAGGCGCGGCCTGCGAGGCGCGCCGTGTGCATGGGCAGGTCCGCGAGCGGTAAGGGCTGGGTCAAATCCAAGGCCTCGTCGTCGAACAAGCGGGGGGATTAACCCCATTCGGCGTGAAGTGGGAACCCCTGATCGGCGGTCCGGCGGTACGCGATCTTGCCCATTGCGGGTCGCGGCTGCGCCGGTATCATGTCCCAAGGCTCGGAAAAGGCAGCGGGGGCGGCCGGCCGAAGCCAGGAGATTCTGCTTGCATCCGAACCCGCGCGTGCTGGTTGTCGCCGACGCTGACGACTCCCTGGATTCCCTGTGCGAGGGGCTGGATCGGCTGGGATGGCGAACCCTGACCGCGCGCGATCTGGATGCGGCCATCCTCGCGTTGGAAGACCTGACGATCGACGCCGCCGTCGTGGATACGGCCCTGTTGGACGCTTCGGCGATTGCGCGGCTGCGATCGTCGACGGATGCGCGTTACCTGACGATACTAGGCGTCGGGGCGCCGATGGGCGCTGGTCTCAATGGCTGCGATCTGACGCTTTCCAGGGCCCCGCATCCGGCGCAGGCCGCCATGCGGCTGGAACAGATGACCCGCGCGGCGGTGGCGGAGGAAGAGTTCGTTCTGCGTCAGGCCACGTTCGGCCAGCATGGCGTGGCCCTGGCGGCGCCAGACATGGAAGCGTCGCCGCTGAACATCCTGACCGCCGGGGCGGCAGACCGTCGATTCCTTGCGCTTTCGAACGCCCTGGTGGAACTGGGGGCCGAGGTGGTGGCGGCGCCGACGCCCTATACGGCCTTTGACTATCTGCATGAGCGTGCGTTCGACGGCGCCGTCCTCTGGGGCGATCGATCGCATGCGCCTGCCCTGGCGATCGCGGCGGGAATGCGCCGCAACACGCGCCTGTACCATATTCCGCTGACCCTCTATCTGCGGGACGAGGAGGCGGGCGAGGCCTTGGGCGACCTGTACCGGCGAGGGTTCGCCGACGTCGCCGACCCGACGACGCCGGAAGAGGACGCCGCCGCCCGGGTGGTGGCTCTGGCGCGCAATCACCGCCGTCAGCAGGGGCTTCGCCGTGCGCTCGATGCGGTGCGGGGCAGCGACCTGATGGATGAGGCGACAGGGCTGTTCAGCCGCGACCTGTTCGCCTCGCATTTGAGCCGGCTGGTGGACGGGGCTCGAGTTCGCTCGCGGCCCTTGTCTGTCGGCGTGCTGCGCGTGGCGGGGCGCGAGGCTCTGGAAGCGTTGAGAGCGGGAGGCTGGCTGGAGAAGGCCATGCCTCAGGTCGGGGCCATGGTGTCCCGCCTGGTGCGGGTCGAAGACACCGCCGCGCGCCTGTCCAGCGAGACCTTCGCCCTTGCCTTGCCCGCTACCGACGAAGCCTCGGCCCGCCTCACGGCCGAGCGAATCGCGGCCGTCATCGCCTGCACGGCCTTTGACGCGGGCAAGGATCGCTCCCCGTTCGTGGTGGAGCTGGACGTCGGGGTGGCGCAGTTGAGCGCCGAAGATACGGCGTTGACCTTGTTGGAAAGGGCCGCCGCCGGACTGACCCGGGCCTGACCTCGATCAGCCGGGCAGTTCGACCGAGACGGCGGCCTGAGCGGCCAGACCTTCGCCGCGCCCGGTGAAGCCGAGGCCCTCGCTGGTGGTCGCCTTTACGCTGACCGCGTCCAGCGGCAGGTTCAACAGTTCCGCCAGACGCTCGCGCATCGCCTGTCGATGAGGCTTCACCTTGGGCTGCTCGCAGATCAGGGTGACGTCCACGTTGACGATGCGCCCCCCGCGCGCCGCCACCCGCTCAGCCGCATAGACCAGGAAACGGTCCGAGGCGGCGCCCTTCCATTGCGGATCGCTGGGCGGGAAATGGTCGCCGATGTCGCCGTCGGCGATCGCGCCCAGAATGGCGTCGGTCAGGGCGTGCAGCCCCGCATCGGCGTCCGAATGGCCGATCAGTGTCTGGTCATGCGGTATCTCGACCCCGCACAGCCAGACCGACGAACCGGGGCCCCAGCGATGGACATCGAATCCCTGTCCGATGCGAACGACAGTGCGGGGGGCGGCGAGCGCCTCGGCCATGGCGAAATCCTCAGGGTAGGTCAGTTTCAGAAGGCGTGGATCGCCGGGGATCAACCGGACTCGGCCGCCGGCGCGCTCGACGACGGCGGCTTCGTCGGTCGCCGTCTCATCGTTCGGCCATGCGGCATAGGCGTCGCGAATGGTCTTCAGGCGGAAGGCCTGAGGCGTCTGGGCGCGCCAGAGGTGGTCGCGATCGACGCCCCCGACAATGAAATCGCCCTCGGCGCGACGCAGGCTGTCGGCGACGGCGAGGGCGGGCAGGGCGCCGTCAGCGTCCTTAAGGCCCTGCAGCAGGGCCTCTATGATGTCAGCGCTCAGGAACGGCCGCGCGGCGTCGTGGATCAGCACAAGCTCTGCGTCATCCGCCGTCAGCGCCGCCAGACCGGCCTGAACCGAGGCGGCCCGGGTCGCGCCGCCGGGCACGGCGCGCCAGCCGGACAGTCCGGCCAGAGCCGCCTGCGCCGTCGCTTCAGCGTCGGCGGCGATCACCACTACGACCTCACGCGCGCCAGCCTTCAGCAAAGCCTCGACCGACCAGGCGATGATCGGGCGTCCGGCGACGATGCGCCACTGCTTGGCGCCCCCGGCCCGCGAGCCCGAACCGGCGGCGACGACAATCGCTGAGAATCCCATGACGGCCTTCTAGGCGTCCCGGTTCCGCTTGACGAGAGGGGGCGCCTTCGGTGCTAAGGGGGGCGTATGAAGACTGGCCTGCAAATTGGGGACGTAAGGATCGACGGACGGGTGCTGATGGCGCCCATGACCGGGATCACCGATCTGCCGTTCCGGGTGCTGGCCTCACAGCTCGGCGCCTCTTACGTAGCGACTGAAATGGTGGCGGCGGCCGAGTTGGCGCGCGCGCGGCCGGACGTGGTGCGCCGCGCCGCAGTGGGCGGAGGCTTGCCGCTGACGGTGATCCAACTGGTCGGCGGCGACGCCGAGGCCATGGCCGAGGGCGCGCGTATGGCGCAGAAGGCCGGCGCCGATATCATCGACCTGAACTTCGGCTGTCCCGCCAAGGAAGTCACCGGCGCCGCCTGCGGCTCGGCCCTGATGCGGACGCCGGATCAGGCGGCGCGGATCATGGAGGCGGTCGTTCAGGCCGTCAGTCGGCCGGTGACGGTCAAGATGCGGCTGGGATGGGATGACAACAGTCTCAACGCCGCCGATCTGGCGCGCCGGGCCGAGGCGCTGGGCGTGGCGGCTGTGACGGTGCACGGCCGCACCCGCAAGCAGTTCTACACCGGTGTCGCCGACTGGGAGGCGGTGGCCGAGGTGAAGCAGGCGGTGGCCATTCCCGTCATCGTCAACGGCGACATCATCACCGCCGAACAGGCGCGCGAGGCCCTGGAACGATCCGGCGCCGACGCCCTGATGCTGGGGCGAGGCGTCTATGGCCGGCCGTGGCTGGCCGCACATCTGGAGCGCGCCCTGATCGACGGGACGCAACTGCGCGAGCCGGATCGGGAAGAGCGGCTCGCGATCGTCATCCGGCATCTGCGGGCGTCGGTTGACTTCTACGGCCTGCCGCTGGGGCTGAAGATGTTCCGCAAACATCTGGGCTGGTACATCGAACAGGCGCCCTGGCCGGCCGATCCGACCGAGCGACGGGCCGCCAAGGCGCGCCTGTGTAGGCTGGAGACGCCAGAGGAGGTCGAGGAGGCGCTGACGGCGTTGTGGCTCGATGTGAAGCATTCTCGCAACTTCGATGTTGAAAATAAGCCACAGGTGGTTGAAGCTATCGCTTGATGTCGAACCCCGCCGCCCCGGCTGATCACCATAACTCGGAGCTTTCGCTCTGGGGGCGATTGGCTGGCGGTCGGGCGCGCGCCCTGTTCGGCACAGCCTATGCGGTCGCCTTCATCGTCACGGCGGCGGCGATCTGGCTTGTCGCCATCGCGCCCGGCGCGACCGGCGGAGGCGATGCCCGCTCAGCGGCCAGTCAGGCCGTGCTGTTCATCCTGCTGGCCAATCTGGTCCTGATTTTCGGACTGGCCTTTGTGATCGGCGTTCGCGTGTTGCGCCTGTTCCGCAACCGCTACGACCCTGGGGCGCGGCTGCATCTGCGCTTTGTGACCCTGTTCTCGCTGGTTTCGGTCGTGCCCGCAGTGCTGATCGCCCTGGTGTTCGGCGTTCTGGTCAACCGCGGCGTCGATCAGTGGTTCAGCGCGAATGTGCAATCGGCGGTCAGGAACGGCGCCGAGATCGGCCGCGCCTATGTCGCCGACGTCGGCAGCGGGCTTGAGGCCGACATGGAGACCATGTCCACTGAACTGGGCGGGGTGCGCGGCCTGTTCGACAATCGCATCCAGTTTTCCCGCGCCCTGGCTCAGATCGGCGACTTCTTCGGCTATCCGGCGCTTTATATCCTCGACGAGAACGGCCGCGTGCTGGCCAGCGGCGAGCGGCCCGGCGCGCCGCCCTATGTCGCGCCGCCCCGCGAAGCCTTGGAGACGGTTGCGGGCGGCGAGGTGGCGCCCACCACGGTGACGGAGAATCCCGACACGGTTCGCGCCCTCTATCCGCTGCCTGACTATGGCGACGCCTATCTCTACGTCGTGCGCCCGCTGGCGCCGGGCCTGATCCAGCGGATGCGCAACGGCGAGGAATCCATCACCGCCTATCGCGAGGCGGAGGAAAGCCGCGCCCGCATCCAGGCGGCTTTCGCCCTCAGCTATCTCGAAACGGCCCTGCTGGTGCTGGTTGGCGCGGTGTGGCTGGCCATGTCGGCGGCCAGTTCGATCTCGGCGCCCATCGGTCGGCTGGTGAAGGCGGCCGACCAGGTGGCCGGCGGCGATCTGGACGCGAGGGTCGATAATGCTGAGGCGCCAGCAGAGCTGATCGTCCTGTCCGAAGCGTTCAACCGCATGACGCAGGACATCAAGACCCAGCAGGCCGCCTTGAAGACCGCGTCCGACGAGGCTCAGGCCCGAAGCCTGTTCATTGAAACCGTGCTGTCGGGCGTCAGCGCGGGCGTCATCGGCCTGGATCGCAAGCGCCGCATCTCGGCCATCAACGACAGCGCCAGCTATCTGTTGGGGCTGGACGCCGAGCATGTGCAGGGACGGCGGCTGGCCGAGGTGGCGCCGGAATTGGGCGAGCTGTCCGAGCGCGGCGAGGCCCATATCGAAGAAGACATCGACATCGACCGCAACGGCGATGCCCTGCGCCTGCGGGTCCGTATCGAAGGGGGGCAGGGCGGCGAGATGGTGCTGACCTTCGACGACATCACGCGTCTGGTCACGGCCCAGCGTAACGCCGCCTGGCGTGATGTGGCGCGGCGCATCGCCCATGAGATCAAGAACCCGCTGACCCCGATCCAGCTGTCGGCCGAACGCTTGCGTCGCCGCTATCGCGAGCAGGTCGGCGATGATGTCGAAGTTTTCGATCGCTGCACCGAGACCATCATCCGTCAGGTCGGCGATATCGGACGGATGGTGGACGAATTCTCGTCCTTCGCGCGGATGCCCGCGCCTCGTTTCTCACGCGAGAACCCGGCTGAAATGCTGCGCGAGGCGGTGTTCGCCCAGCGCGTTGCGGCGGGGGATATCGGAGTCGATCTGATCGAGCCCCTGCCGGACGTCGCGATGCAGGCTGACGGTCGCATGGTTCGTCAGGCCCTCGCCAATATCCTGAAGAACGCAGGCGAGGCGGTGACCGGTCGACGCGAGCGGGACGGGGTGACGGAGCCCGGTCTGGGGATCATCGCCCGTCTGACGGTCGAGGACGGTTTCGCTTCCTTCATCATCGAGGACGACGGTGTCGGCCTGCCGGCCAAGGACCGGGACCGGCTGACCGAACCCTATGTAACGACGCGCGAGAAGGGGACGGGCCTGGGCCTGGCCATCGTCAAGCGCATCTGTGAAGACCACGGCGGAGAGCTGAGGCTGGCCGACGCCGAAACCTTGTCAGGCGCGCGCGTGTGCCTGACCTTCCCCCTGAGCCAGGATCATAAGGCCGCCGCTCGCGCTTCCAGCGCGATGCGGACGGCGGAGTAAGAGAGGCGTCATGAAAAGCACCGGTGCCGACATTCTGGTCGTCGACGACGAAGCCGATATCCGCGAGCTGGTTTCCGGCCTGCTGGAGGACGAAGGCCACGCGGTCCGTACGGCCGCCAACTCGGACGAGGCCCTGGCCGCCATCAAGGCGCGCAAGCCGTCGCTGGCGGTCCTGGACATATGGATGCAGGGCGGCGGGCTGGACGGCCTGGAACTGCTGGATGTCGTGCGCGAGCTGGATGAGGACCTGCCGGTCGTCATGATCTCGGGCCACGGCAATATTGAAACGGCGGTCAGCGCCCTGAAACGCGGCGCCTATGACTTCATCGAAAAGCCGTTCAAGTCCGACCGGCTGGTGGTGGTGGTCGAGCGGGCGCTGGAAGCGGCTTCTCTGAAGCGCGAGAACCGTCGCCTGCGCGCCCAGACGCTGACGCCTAGCGGCCTGATCGGCAAGTCTGTGGCGGCGCAGGCGCTGCGCAGCACCATCTCCAAGGTGGCGCCCGCCAACAGCCGAATTCTGATCGCGGGGCCTCCGGGCTCGGGCAAGGAATTGGTCGCGCGCCAGATCCACGACGCCAGCCCGCGCGCCCGGGCCGAGTTCGTGGCGATCTCGGCCGCCGGCATGACGCCCGAGCGCCTCGACGTCGAACTGTTCGGGGAAGAAGGCGGCGACGGTCGCCCGCGCAAGATCGGCGTCTTTGAACAGGCGCATAACGGCACCCTGTTCCTGGACGACGTGGCCGACATGCCCCGCGAGAGCCAGAGCCGCATCCTGCGTGTTCTGGTCGAGCAGCGGTTCCGCCGCGTCGGGGGCGAACAGGATGTTCAGGTCGACGTGCGGGTCATCAGTTCTACCTCGCGCGATCTGCGTCTGGAGATCAGCGAAGGGCGCTTCCGCGAGGACCTGTTCCACCGTCTGAACGTGGTGCCGATCCGCGTTCCGCCGCTGTCCGAACGTCGCGAGGATATCAGCGAACTGGTCGAATATTTCGTCGATAGTCTTTCGGCGTCGCAGGGACTGCCGCATCGCCGCATCGCCGATGACGCCCTGGCTGTGCTGCAGGTCCACCCGTGGCCCGGCAACGTTCGGCAACTGCGCAACAATGTCGAACGCCTGCTGATCCTGGCGACCGGGACGGCGGACGAGCCGATAACGGCGGACATGCTGCCGCAGGAGGTGGCGTCGTCCGCCAGCCCCGCCTCGCTCAGCGCCGATCGCATCATCGCCTTGCCGCTGCGTGAAGCCAGGGAGGTGTTCGAGCGGGAATATCTGTCGGCGCAGATCATGCGCTTCGGCGGCAACATCTCGCGCACGGCCGCCTTCATCGGCATGGAGCGATCGGCGCTGCATCGCAAGCTTAAGTCGCTGGGCGTGTCGCCCGCACGCGGCGGAGACGAAGAAGGAGAGGGCGCCTGATGTCCAGGGTCGCCTATGTAAACGGTATCTACCAACCGCATGGCCAGGCTGTGGTCCACATCGAGGATCGCGGGTTTCAGTTCGCCGACGGCGTCTATGAGGTCTGGTCGGTGTTTGACGGTAAGCTGGCTGACTATCAGGGCCACCTGGGCCGGTTGGCGCGCAGCCTGACCGAGCTGCGCATCGACATTCCCATGTCGGCCCAGTCGCTGGGTATCGTCCTGCGTGAAACCATCCGCCGCAATCGGGTGCGCAACGGCCTGGTCTATATCCAGATCACGCGCGGCACCGCTCCGCGCGACCACGCCTTCCCAAAGGATGTGGCGCCCAGCGTCATCGTCACCGCGAAGTCTGTCGACCTGAAGAAGGGCGAGGCCCTGGCCGCCAGGGGCGCCGCCGGGGTCACCCACCCGGACATGCGCTGGGGCCGCTGCGACATCAAGACGGTCGGCTTGTTGCCCAACGCCCTGGCCAAGCAGGCGGCCCGTGAACGCGGCGCTTACGAAGCCATCCTGTTCGACGAAATGGGCATGGTGACCGAGGGCTCCTCGACCAACGCCTGGATCGTTGACGAGAACGGCAAGCTGCGGACCCGCGACACCCAGGCCAACATCCTGCGCGGCATCACCCGCGCGGCGATCTTGAAACTGGTGGAGGCGGAAGGCATCGAACTGGAAGAGCGCGCCTTCAGCGTCGAAGAGGCCAAGCGCGCGCGCGAAATCTTCGTCACGGCGGCCAGTTCCTTCGTCATGCCGATCGTGTCGCTGGACGGAACCCGCATCGGCGAGGGCAAGCCCGGCCCGGTGGCGGCCCGTTTGCGCGAGATTTATCTGGAACAGGCGCGCCGCGAGGCCATTTAAGCCGTTGCCGCACCGGCGGGGGCGTGGCTAAGGTCGCGAATGCGGGCGACGTCCCGCCTCGCGGCCATTCCGCCGTCGATGAAAAAGACCAAGAACAGGATCAACCTGCCATGTCGCAAGACAAACGACAGAACCTCCAGGACACCTTCCTGAACAGCGTCCGCAAGACGAAAACGCCGCTGACCATCTTCCTGGTGAACGGCGTCAAGCTTCAGGGCATCGTCACCTGGTTCGATAACTTCTGTGTGCTGCTGCGTCGCGATGGCCAATCGCAGCTGGTCTACAAGCACGCCATCTCGACCATCATGCCGTCCGCGCCCGTGCAACTGTACGAGCCCGACGCCGAAGAAGACTGATTGACCTCCAAACTCATTGACCACGCCGTCCCGCTGATCCGGGCCGTCGTCATCCATCCCGACCGTCGCGGCGACAATGCGCGCCATGCTTCCGAACGCCTGGAAGAAGCCGTGGGCCTGGCCCAGGCGCTGGACCTTGACGTCCGCGCGCAGGAGATCGTGCGCCTGCGATCCGTCACGCCCGCCACCCTGATTGGTCGGGGCAAGCTGGAAGAGATTTCAGCCCTGATCCTGGCCGCTGATGCCGAAGCGGTTGTCGTCGACGATCAACTGACCCCGGTGCAGCAGCGCAACCTTGAACGCTTCTGGGACATCAAGGTCATCGACCGGACAGGGCTGATCCTCGAGATCTTCGGCCGCCGCGCCCGCACGCGCGAAGGCCGTCTTCAGGTCGAGCTGGCGCGGCTGGAATATGAGCGCTCGCGCCTTGTCCGCACCTGGACCCACCTCGAGCGCCAGCGCGGCGGCACGGGCGGCGTCGGCGGCCCCGGCGAAACCCAGATCGAACTGGACCGGCGGATGATCGCCGACCGCATCGTCCGGTTGAAGGCCGAACTGGAAGAGGTGCGCCGCACGCGCGGCCTGCACCGCAAGGCGCGCAAACAGGTCCCGTTCCCGTCTGTCGCCCTCGTTGGTTACACCAATGCGGGCAAGTCGACGCTGTTCAATCGTCTGACCGGCGCCGAGGTCATGGCGAAGGATCTGCTGTTCGCGACTCTGGACACGACCCAGCGCACCATCCGTCTGCCGCAGGGGCGTCCGGCCATCATCGCCGATACCGTGGGTTTCGTCTCCGATCTGCCGCACGAACTGGTCGAGAGCTTCCGCGCCACGCTGGAGGAGGTCGGCGAGGCCGATCTGATCCTGCATGTGCGCGACATCGCCTCGCCCGACAGCGCCGCCCAGGCCAAGGACGTCGAGACGGTGCTCGAGCAGATACCGACGCCGGAAGGAAAGAGGCGCCGCATCCTTGAGGTCTGGAACAAGATCGACCTGCTGGAACCCGAAACGCGGGAAGCCGTGGTCGGTCAGGCTGAACGTCTTGCGCGCGAGGGAACGGCCGTGGCTGTGTCCGCCTGGACAGGCGAGGGGATCGAGGCGCTCCGCGAAACCATCGCCGCCCTGATCGACGATGACCCCGAGACGCAGCTTACGGTCGAACCGCATCGCGGCGACCTGCTGGCGTGGCTCTACGCCAACGGCCGCGTGACGGGGCGCGAGACCGACGAGGATGGCCGGGTTCATCTGACGGTCCGTCTGCATCCCGCCGCGCTGGGGCGACTTGAACGGCTGTATCCGGATGTGATCGACTGATCCCGTCATGCATCTGATCGAGACCATCCTCTTCCTGTTGCTGGCCGTGGTGCTGTCGGGATGGGTGGCTCGCATCACGCGCATCGCCCTGCCTCTGGTGCAGATCGCGCTGGGCGCGGGGGTGGTGCTGATCACCGGCGAGTCGGTCGATCTGAAGCCGGATGTCTTCTTCCTGCTGTTCCTTCCGCCGCTGCTGTTCGTGGACGGTTGGCGCATCCCCAAGGAGGCGCTGTTCCGGGACCGGGTGGTGATCCTGGAGCTGGCTTTGGGGCTGGTGGTCTTCACCGTTCTGGGACTGGGCTTTCTGATCCACTGGATGATCCCGGCCATGCCGCTGGCCGTGGCCTTCGCCCTGGCGGCCATCCTGTCGCCGACGGACCCGATTGCGGTCCAGGCCATCGCTGGGCGGGCGCCGATCCCCAAGCGGCTGATGCACATCCTCGAAGGCGAGTCCCTGCTGAACGACGCCAGCGGCCTGACCTGCATGCGGATCGCCGTGCTGGCGGCGACGACCGGCGCCTTTTCTCTGACCAGCGCTTTTGGAACCTTCGCCTGGCTGGCTCTGGCGGGCGTGGCGGTCGGCATCGTCGTCACTCTCGCCATAGGACTGGTGAAGGCCTTCATCAGCCGTCGCTGGGGCGAGGATGTCGGCGGCCAGATCCTGATCAGTCTGCTGATGCCCTTCGCGGCCTATCTGGCGGCCGAAACCATCCATGCTTCCGGCATTCTGGCGGCGGTGGCGGCGGGCGTGACGATGAGCTTCACCGAACGTCAGGGCTCGGCCCTGGCCGCGACCCGCATTCGCCGCGCCGTGGTCTGGGACACGGTGCAGTTCGTCGCCAACGGCCTGATCTTCGTCATCCTGGGCGAGCAGATGCCGTCCATCATGGCGCGCGCCGCCGAGGTGACACGCACAACCCAGCACAGCGAGTTATGGTGGCTGGCGGTCTATGTCTTCGCCATCGTCGCGGCGCTGGCGGTGTTGCGCTTCGTCTGGGTGTGGACCTCGCTGAAGCTGACCCTGTTCCGCCGCAAGGGTCGCGGCGCCCCGCCCAAGGTCGGTTTGAGGCTCGTGGCGGTCATGTCTCTGGCGGGCGTGCGCGGGGCCATCACCCTGGCCGGCATTCTCACCTTGCCTTTCTATCTGGGCGACGGGTCGCCGATGCCGGCGCGGAACCTGGCCATCTTTCTGGCGGCGGGCGTGATCATCGTCTCGCTGGTGCTGGCGACTATCGCCCTGCCGCGCCTGTTGAAGGGCGTCCAACTGCCGCCCGAGGATGATCATCAGGCCGAGGAAAACCGCTCTCGCGTCGCAGCTGCCTGGGCCGCTATCCGCGCCATCGAGGACGCCCAGCACGCGATGGCCGAGGGCAAGGCGGACCCCGACTTCTACACCGAAACCGCCACACGAGTGATGGAAGTCTATCGCCACCGCATCGACATGCGCGCCAGCATGGAGGCCGACGCCGTCGTCCAGGCTCGCCGCTCCGACGAGATCGAGCGCCGCCTGCGTCTGACGGGCCTTGCCGCAGAGCGAGAGGAACTGGTCCGCCTGGGCCGTCAGCGGCTGATCGACGAAGAGACGGCCCGCAAGCTGATCCGCGAAATCGACCTGCAGGAATTGCGCTACATCTAGCTTAGGCCCGCTCGGCCGCCTTAGCCGCGTCCCACAGGGCGTCCATTTCTGGCAGGTCGGACTGTTCCGGCACGCGGCCATCCTTCTTCAACTCGGCTTCGATGAACTCGAAACGACGCACGAATTTGGCGTTGGCGGCGCGCAGGGCGTCTTCGGGCTCGACCTCCAGCTTGCGGGCCAGATTGGCGACGACGAACAGCAGGTCGCCCAACTCCTCGCGCGCCTTGTCCTTGTCGCCCGCCGCGATTTCGGCGCGCAGTTCCTCGACCTCCTCAGCCAGTTTGTCGAACACCTCGTCGGTTGAGGGCCAGTCGAAGCCGACACGGCCTGCGCGCTTGGTCAGTTTGGCGGCGCGGGTCAGGGCGGGCAGGCCGACCGGCACGTCGTCCAGCACGCCATGCTGTTCCTTGGCCTTGCGTTCGGCGGCCTTGATGTCTTCCCAACGGGCCTTCTGGGCCGGGCCGGTGGCCTTGGCGGCTTCGTCGCCGAAGACGTGCGGGTGGCGGCGGATCAGCTTGTCGGCCATGGCCTCGGCCACGTCTTCCAGCCGGAAATGCCCGGCTTCCTCGGCCATGCGCGAGTGGAAGACGACCTGGAACAGCAGATCGCCCAGCTCGACCCTCAGCTCGTCCATGTCGCCGCGCTCGATGGCGTCGGCGACCTCATAGGCTTCCTCGATCGTATAGGGGGCGATGGTCTGAAAGGTCTGTTCCACGTCCCAGGGACAGCCGCCGTTCGGATCGCGCAGACGAACCATAATGTCCTTCAGGCGGTCGACAGGGTGGGTCATTCAGGCGTGTCCGGCGTCTCTTTGCGCCAGGGCGGCGCGGATTTCATCGTGCCGCTGAGCGGTCAGGGGATAACCCTTCAGCACCCAGGCGGTGGCCGCCAATAGCAGGCCCGGCACGGCGATGAACAGGATCTGCAGGATCAACAGCGAGAAGTCGCTGTTCCCTTCCGGCCCCGGCAGAGCTTTGAACCCGACCAGCGGCAGGATGGCGTAAGGCAACAGGGCGAAGACGTGGCCCATCTTGGTCGTGGCCGACAGGATGGAGAACATCAGGCCGGTGCGGTCCACGCCCGTCTCCAGCCGCACCTCGTCGCCGGCGTCCGCCATCATGGCGCGCAGCAGGAACAGGCCCGCCGCATAGGGCAGGCCGGCGATGAACATGGCGACTGTCGTCAGGGCGAAGTTCCCGCCCGGCACCAGGGTCGCGCCAACGTAAAAGACGGCGAAGATCAGGCTGGCCACGGCCAGGGCGCGATCCTTGCCGATCCGGGTCGCCAGCCAGGCCCAGATGGGCGCCCCGACCAGGCCCGCCATGAAGTAGATCAGCATGAACAGCGACGCCTGGGTGTGGTCGTAACCCTTGATCTGGCCGAAGAAGAAGAACAGCAGCGATCCGGTGATGCCCGGCGCAATGCCCAGCAGCAGGTCGGCGATCAGCAGCTTGCGCACCGTCTTCATCCTGAACAGGGCCAGATAGGCTCGCGGCCCGCCGTGCGGCGCGGCGCCCGCATTGACCGGCTCGGGCACGGCCACCATCGCCAGACCGATGGTCAGGGGCAGGGCGATGACGATGGCCCAGCCCATGATCCGTACGCCGTCGACGTAGTTCCCCAGGCCTGTCTTCACCACGATGGTCGGCAGGATCAGGATCAGGATCACGCCGATGATGTTGAACACCTGCCACCAGCCATAGACGCGGCTGCGCTGGTCGTATTGCGGCGCCAGAACGGCGGCCCAGCCCAGCTGGCCCAGCGTTCCCATCGAGAAGCCGAGGTAGAGCACCAGCAGCCAGGCGAACAGGTAGACGGGCCCGGCGCCCGGCTGGACCGTCACGAACATCATCAGCGCCGCCAGCATCAGGATGGGCGTCGCCACGGCCATCCATGGGCGATAGCGGCCCAGGCGCGTGCGCGTCCGGTCCATGCCCCAGCCGATAAAGGGGTCGAACAGGATGTCGATCAGCCGCACCGCCATGAAGACGGCGGCCACCATGCCCATCTCGATGCCGACATGGGTGGCGTAGAACTCCGGCAGGGTGACGGGCAGGGCGACGCCGAAAGCCGCCAGCGGCAGGCAGGGCCCTGAGAAGGCGGCCAGGATGGCGTTGGAGCGACGCGGGGCGTCGGGCGCAGCTGTGGCGGACGAAGGCGCGGCGGTTGCGGTCATGCGGTCACGGCCCGATCGCGGCGCGAGTCGGCCGCAATCGTCACCATGCAGGTTTTCGACGCAGGCGCGAAGACCGCGAGGGCTTGCGGCGACTCTCATCCTGAGGCCTGCTGCGGGCATGTGGAAAGCGTCCGCCTTCGTTATCGCCGCCTTGGCCGCCGCCTTCGCAGGACAGGCTCACGCCGAGGCGCCGGAACCTGCACCGACCGCCCAGATCTGCGATCGGGCGCCCGGCGCCTGGGACGATACGGCCGAGGCGAACGCCATCTCCTTATATGCGCTGGAATGGGTTCCGTTCGGGCCGTCGGAACTGGGCTGGGAAGCCTATGTGCCGCTGATCCAGCATGAGGTCGGCTCGCCCTGCGATCCGACATCGGCGGGGTTTGCTGAAGCCCTGGCGGCGTTCCAGGCGCGCTATGGGCTGACGGCCAGCGGACGGTTCGACCAGGCGACGTTTCAGGTGTTGCGCGGCCTGTGGCAGGAGCGGCGGCCCTTTGTCATGGCGCGGGTGAGGGGGGAATGCCCTGATCCGCCCCCCGTCGCCGACCTGGCCTATCTGACGACGGGCGAGGAACACGCTGAGCGTCTGACGCGCCTGCTGCGCCGCGACGTGCTGGAGGCCTATCGCGCGATGGCGGCGGCTGCCCGCGCCGAAGTTCCTGAGATCGCCGCTGAGCCGGAACTGTTGCGCGTTTTTTCGTCCTTCCGCGATCCGGAGGCCGACGCCGCCCGATGTGCACGTGACGGCAATTGCGATGGCCTGCGCCGCGCCGTCTGCTCGCCGCACCGCACCGGCACGGCGGTCGATCTGTATGTCGGCCACCTGCAGGGCATGGGCGTGGATTCCACCGACGTTCACAGCCGCCGCCACATGAGCCAGACCCCGACCTATCGCTGGCTGGTCAAGAATGCGGGGCGGTTCGGCTTCGTCCCCTATGTCTATGAGCCCTGGCATTGGGAGTGGGTCGGTAGATGATCCGCCCCTTGGCGCACGGCGAAGCGGCGCTGGCGCGCGAGGTGTTCGGGCGCGACCTGCGGCTGGACGATATCCGCTTTCTGGGCTCGCCCTGGCCGTTTGATCGCGCCTTCGTGCCAGGGCGCTGGTTCGGACGTGACTGGATCGTCTGGCCCAGTGCGACGCTGGCGCCGGACCTGTCGCAGGCGCCGTTGAGAACGCAGGCGGTCTTCATCCATGAACTCGTTCACGTCTGGCAGGCGCAGAACGGCGTCAACCTGCTGACCAGCAAGCTGAAGGCGGGCGACGGGCCGGGCGCCTACGCCTATCCTGTCGATGAGGCTTGCGAATGGATCGGCCTGAACATCGAACAGCAGGCCATGGTGGTCGAGCACCGCTTCCTGCTGTCACGAGGCGCTCGGGTTCCCGCCGATCCAGCCTTTTATCAGCGTGTCTGTCCGATCGGACTGTCGGATTTTTGAGGCGAGAGTCTTGCGGACCTGCGTGAGAAGCCTAAATCAGTCACCAACACTGTTGCCGAATAGGCATCGTACTTCATTCTCATCGGAGCCGTGACGCCCAAGAAGCAGCACGGTTAAGGTCATGCGCCAGCCCGCACTTTTTTTTGGTCATGGTTCGCCCATGAACGCCCTTGGCGGTCCTTTTGCAGAGGCCTGGCGGAGCTTGGGTCATGACGTCGGCAAGCCTAAAGGCGTTGTCATGGTCTCGGCCCACTGGGAAACACGCGGGCTAGGGGTGACGGCGCAGGAGCAACCAGAAACCATCCATGATTTCGGAGGTTTCCCGCCAGAACTTCACGCCATGCAGTATCCGGCGCCGGGCTCTCCCGCCCTGGCGAACCGCGTGTCGGAGCTGACGGGGGCCGCGCCCACGACGCAATGGGGGCTCGACCACGGAACCTGGTCTGTGTTGGCCCACGTCTGGCCAGACGCTGACGTGCCCGTGGTGCAACTGTCGCTGGACCGCACCATCGACGCCCGCGCCCATTATGAGCTGGCGAAGCGCCTGCGCCCCTTGCGGGACGAGGGCGTGATCGTCGCCGGTTCGGGTGACTTCGTGCACAATCTGCGGACGTGGAAGCGCGCGGGCGGGGAGCCTTATGACTGGGCGGTCGACTTCAACGAGGCGGTGAAACGCGCCTTCATGGCGGGCGACCATGACGCCCTGATCGACTGGGTCCATCTGGCCGAGCAGGCGCAGCTCAGCGTCCCGACGGACGAGCACTATCTGCCGCTGCTTTATGTCGCGGCTCAGCAGGCGCCGGGCGAGCCCTTGAGCTTCTTCAATGATGTGATCGACGGCGGCTCGATCTCGATGACGGGCGTCCGGATCGGCTGACCGGACGCCGCGTCGCGGGTGTCAGCGGCGGCCGCCGCGCAGGGCGCTGTCCAGAGACCACGGCCCCGGTCCGGCGAAGACCAGATACAGGAAGACGAAGCAGTAGAGGGCCGCCAGCTCCCCGCCGTTGTTGATGGGGTAGGGGCTTTGCGGCGCGTGAACCATCCAATAGGCCACGGCGGTGAAGCCGGACAGGATGAAGGCCGTCGGGCGGCTGAACAGGCCCAGCACCATCAGCACGCCGCCGACCAGTTCGATCGGTCCGGACCAGCCCGCCAGCGTCGACAGGTTAATGCCCTGGCCTGCGCCCCCCGGCGGGAAGTCGAGAATCTTCTGCGCGCCGTGCTGAAGCAGCAGCAGGCCGGAGACAATTCTGAGAAGGCTGAGGAAATGCGGTTCCCAGCCGGCCAGGGATGTCGAACGTCGAGCCATGAAGTCTCCTCGGTCGTGGCGTCCCGAGAGCGGGACCGAACCGTCGAGGTTATGACACTGGCCGAGAACGGCAAGCGCCTTGTCAGGCGCCCTTCAATTCATCCTCGACCCGCTTCTGGATCGTCACATAGTCGGTCTTGCCGGTGCCCAGGACGGGAATGCTGTCGACCTTGATGATCCGTTTCGGCACGGCCAGTTCGGGCGCACCGTTTTCTCGGGCCCACTCCGTCAACTGAGCGGTCTCGGCTCCTGCAACGTCGGTGACCAGGACCAGGCGCTCGCCCTTCTTGCTGTCAGGGACGGCGACGACGGCGTGGTGGCCGGTCGGCCAGACGGCGCCCGCCATGCCTTCAACAGCCGTCAGGGACACCATCTCGCCGCCGATCTTGGCGAAGCGCTTCACCCGTCCAAGGATGGTGATGTAACCCTCGGCGTCGATGTCGACGATGTCGCCGGTGTCGTGCCAGCCGTCGGCCAGAGGCTCCAGATTGTCCGGATCGTTCGGCGAGATATAGCCTTCCATCACGTTCGGGCCGCGCAGGAACAGGCGGCCGCCGACCGCAATGCCCTCGACCGGCTCGATCCGGTATTCCATGCCCGGCAGGATCTGACCCACCGTGCCCGGCCGGTTGCGGTCGGGATGGTTCACGGCCACGACCGGCGCCGCTTCGGTGGCGCCGTAGCCTTCCAGCAGGGTCAGGCCGCCGAACTTGGCGTCGAAGGCGGCGCGGGTTTCTTCGCGGACCTTTTCGGCGCCCGCCACGGCGAACTTGAGGGTAGCGAAGTCGCCGGGCTCGGCCACGCGGGCGTACTGGTTCAGGAAGGTGTCGGTGGCGAACAGGATCGACGCCTTCACCTGGGGCAGAAGATCGGTGATCTGCTTGGCGTGCAGCGGCGAGGGATATTCAAACGCTTTAAGCCCCTGCAGCAGCGGCAGGATGACCCCGCCCGTCAGGCCGAAGCAGTGGAAGGTCGGCAGCGGGTTGAACATCACCCAGTTGGGATCCAGGTCGATGTGGGCCGCCACCTGGCGCGCGTTGGCGACCAGATTTTTCTGGCTCAGCACCACCCCCTTGGGCGCGCCGAAGCTGCCCGAGGTGAACAGCACGACACCCGCCGAATCCGGGTCGGTCTTCACGCGGAAGCGCTTGGGCGCCATCCCGGCGCTGAGGCCGTACAGCTTGTCGGCCAGGCCGATAGTCTTGCGGATGTCGTCCAGCCAGACAATCTCGGAAACCTCGCTCAGGGCCTCCATCAGGTCGTCCAGCTTGGCCTGTGTCACGAAGCGCTTGGCCGACAGGATCTTCTTTACGCCCGCCGTCTTCAGGGCCGCCTTCAGATTGGCCTCGCCCGAGGTGAAGTTCAGCATGACCGGCACCCGGCCGAAGGCGTGCAGGGCGAAGAAGGTCACCACCACGCCCGCGCTGGACGGCAGCAGCACGCCGACGCGTTCGCCCGGCTGGGTCAGTCTGGCGATCTTGCGGCCCAGCACGAAGGCGGCGCGGATCAGGCCCGTATAGGTCAGAGGGTGGCGATCCTGGTCCTCCAGAATCTCCTTGTCGCCGTAGCGGGCGCGCGCATCGACCAGCGCGTCGAACAGGGTCTCTTCATAGACCTTGGGGTCCAGGGCTACCCGCAGCAAGCACGTCCTCCTTCGGAGGGCTCTCAGACGGCCCTCTCGGTTACAAGAGGCCGGAACCTAGTGACGTAAGGTCGGCTTGAAAAGATGCGTAACGCTGCGTGAGGCTGTTCCGGCGTCGGACTGAAACGCAGTGTGCCTTGCGTTTGCACTACGGAAAGCCGACATAGCATCGGAAATCCGGCCGCCCTCGAAAACAGGATTCAGACCACCGACAATGGTCACGCTGATCGACACCTTGCAGAAGAAGCCATCCGAGCTTCGTCACCCGGAAAAGCAGAACCGGCCGGATTCAGTCGTGCTGAAAAAGCCGGACTGGCTGCGCGTAAAGGCGCCCGGCTCGGGCCAGTACAACGCGACCAAGGACATCGTTCGCTCCAAGGGGCTGGTGACGGTCTGTGAAGAGGCCGCCTGCCCGAACATCGGCGAGTGCTGGAGCCAGAAGCACGCCACCCTGATGATCATGGGCGACACCTGCACGCGGGCCTGCGCCTTCTGCAACGTCAAGACCGGCCTGCCGCAGCCGCTGGACCCGGAAGAGCCGGCCAAGGTCGGCCTGGCCGTGGCCCAGATGGGCCTGAACCACGTCGTCATCACCTCCGTGGACCGCGATGACGTGTCGGACGGCGGCGCCGCCCACTTCGCCGAGGTTGTGCGCCAGATTCGCCTGCAGGCGCCGAACACCACGGTCGAGATCCTGACGCCTGACTTCCTGCGCAAGGACGGCGCGGCCGAGGTGATGATCGACGCCACGCCCGACGTCTTCAACCACAACCTTGAGACGGTTCCGCGCCTTTATCTGAAGATCCGGCCGGGCGCCCGCTACTTCCACTCCCTGCGCCTGCTGCAGATGGTCAAGGAGCGGGACCCGAACCAGTTCACCAAGTCCGGCATCATGGTCGGTCTGGGCGAGACCAAGGAAGAGGTCATGCAGGTGATGGACGACATGCGGTCCGCCGGCGTCGACTTCATCACAATCGGCCAGTACCTGCAGCCGACGCGCAAGCACGCCCCGATCGACCGCTTCGTCACGCCCGAAGAGTTCAAGGCCTATGAGGCGATCGCGCGGGCCAAGGGCTTCCTGATGGTGTCGTCCTCGCCGCTGACGCGCTCGTCGCACCACGCGGGCGACGACTTCGCCCGATTGAAGGCGGCGCGCGAGGCTCAGCTGTCGTCCCGGAACGGCCGCTGATCCTTTGGCCGTCCATCGCGTAACGCGCATTCTGCCCTATGCGCCGGAACAGCTCGCCGCCCTGGTGGCGGACGTGCGCGCCTATCCCGACTTTGTGCCGTGGATTACCTCCATGCGCGCCTGGAACGTGCGCGACGAGGCGCCGGGCGTGCATCTTCTGGACGCCGAGGCCGGCGTCGGCTTCGCCTTCCTGACCGAGAAGTTCTCGACCTGGGTGCGCCATGACGTCCATGCGCCCAAGGTCGAGGTCGGCCTGATCCGCGGCCCGTTCAAACACCTGAAGAACCGCTGGGAGTTCCATCCGCACCCGCAGGGGACGAGACTGGAATTCTTTATCGACTTCGCCTTCAAGTCGCGCATGCTGGACATGATGCTTCAGGCGAACTTCGACCGGGCGGTCGACAAGCTGATCCAGTGTTTCGAGGGCCGCGCCAAGGCCCTCTACGGCAAGAGGTAAGACCATGGGCGCGCCTTTCGACTTCGATGCGACGGTCGTGGGCGCGGGGGCTGTGGGGCTGGCTTGTGGTCGGGCGCTGTCGCGGCGCGGCCTGACGGTGCTGGTGCTGGAGAAGGAGCCGCACATCGGCCAGGGCGTCTCCTCGCGCAATTCCGAGGTGATCCACGGCGGGCTGTACTATCCGACCGGCTCGCTGAAGGCGAAGTTCTGCGTCGAAGGGCGGCGCGCCCTCTATGACTTCTTGGAGAGCCGCAAGGTCGATCACTGGAAATGCGGCAAGCTGGTCGTGGCGACCGAGGAAGCCGAGGTCGAGCGCATCGAGGCTATCTTCCAGCAGGCCGTGATCAATGACGTCGAAAACCTGGAGCACCTGACCGGCGCGCAGGCGCAGGCGCTGGAGTCGGAACTGAACGCCCACGCCGCCATCCTGTCGCCCGAGAGCGGCGTGTTCGACAGCCACGGCTACATGCTGGCGCTACAAGGCGAGATCGAAGACGCTGGCGGCGCGGTCGTGATCTCGGCGCCGTTCGAAGGGGCCGAAAGCCTGCCGGGCGGCGGCTTCTCGATCCGTGTGGGCGGGGAGGGGGCGATGACCGTGACCAGCCGTCTTCTGGTCACCGCGCCCGGCCTGTCGGCTCAGGAAGTCGCCGTGCGGATCGAGGGCTATCCGGCAGCGGATATTCCTGCGCGTCATCTGGGCAAGGGAATCTATTTCCGCCTGACGGGGGCGGCGCCGTTCAACCGTCTGATCTATCCGCCGCCGATTCCCGGCGCGCTGGGCACCCACTACCGCAAGGATCTGGGCGGGCAGGGCGTGTTCGGACCCGACCTGGCCTATGTCGAGACCGAGGACTATTCCGTCGATCCGGCCAAGGCGGAAGAGTTCGCCCGCTACATCCGCCGCTTCTGGCCGGGCGTGACGATCGAGCGGCTGACGCCCGACTACGCCGGCATCCGGCCCAAGCTGCACGGGCCGGGTGAGCCGCAGCCGGACTTCCAGCTTCATGGCGCGGCGAATCACGGGCTGGAAGGGCTGATGGCGCTTTTCGGCATCGAAAGCCCCGGTTTGACCAGTTCGCTGGCCATCGGCGAGGCCGTGGCGCAAAGCCTGACGGCAAGGGTTTGACGGTCGGTAGGCCTGACGGCGTCGAGGCCCTTGAAATCGGTTGCGTCTTCATGCATAAGCCCGCCCTCGCGTGGCGGCTCTTATCGGGGGGCCGCCGCTGTTGTTTTCGCGTCTTCACCGGCGCACCGACTTAGAGATTGAGACGGACATGGCCGTTCCGAAGCGCAAAACCTCCCCCTCGCGTCGCAACATGCGTCGCGCTCATGACGCCCTGGGCGCCAACACCTATGTCGAAGACAAGGACACCGGCGAACTGCGTCGTCCGCACCACATCGACCTGAAGACCGGCATGTACAAAGGCCGTCAGGTCCTGACCCAGCAGGAAGACTAAGTCTTTCGGGTCTGACCGGCTTCGACCGGACGAAAGTTTTGACGGCGCGCGATGACATCGCGCGCCGTTTTCGTGCGTTATGGACGGCGTGTGCAAGACAGGAGCGCCCTTCATGATCCGCAACGCCGTTCTCAGTTCCGTCGCCCTGTTGGCCCTGACCGCCTGCAACGCTCCGGAAGCCGCCAAAAAACCTGAAGCCGAGCCTCCTGCTTCGGCACCTGCGGCTCGGACAGCCGCAGCGGATGTTCTGACGCCTCAGGGCTATGGGCCGCTGCGAATTGGAATGTCTCAGGCCGAGGTGGACGCCGCTGTCGGCCCGCCTCCCGCCAACGTCGCGGACGCGGAACCTTCTGAATGTCGTCAATACCAACCGCCTCGTGGTCCCAAGGGTGTTCTTGTGATGCTTGAGAAGGGCGTGCTCACACGGCTGACCGCCATCAGAGGGTCGGACGTGATGACCGAGGACGGCGTCGGCGTGGGCTTTGACGGCGAGCAGTTGAAGGCTCGCTACGGCTCCGCCGCTGAGGTGACGCCTCACAAATATCAGGATGCGCCGGCTGCCTACGTCACGATCTGGTCAGGCAAGACCTCCCCGTCGAGCGGCTATGTCACGGACCCCGCCGCGCGCGGCTTCAACTTCGAGATCGGTCAGGACGGCAAGGTCGCCTTCATCCATGCGGGCGGCCCCAGCATCCAGTATGTCGAGGGATGTTCCTGATCGCGGAGCGGCGGTTGGAGATTCCGCACGGTCGGGCTAAACGCCTCGAACAACTCCCACCATTCACTACAGAGTGTCTTTCATGACCGACATCGTCGACATCGTCGCCCGCCAGATTCTCGACAGCCGGGGCAATCCGACGGTTGAAGTGGACGTGATGCTGGAAGACGGCAGCTTCGGCCGCGCGGCGGTGCCGTCGGGCGCTTCGACCGGCGCGCACGAAGCCGTTGAGCTGCGCGACGGCGACATGGACGTCTGGGGCGGCAAGGGCGTCGAGAAGGCGGTCGACGCCGTCAACGGCGAAATCTTCGACGCCCTGTCCGGCATGGACGCCGAGGACCAGCGCCGCATCGACGAGGCGCTGATCGAGCTGGACGGCACCGAGAACAAGTCGCGCCTGGGCGCCAACGCCATGCTGGGCGTCTCGCTGGCCGTGGCCAAGGCCAGCGCCATCTCGGCCGGTCTGCCGCTGCACCGCTACATCGGCGGCGTCTCGGCCCGCATCCTGCCGACGCCGATGATGAACATCATCAACGGCGGCGCCCACGCCGACAACCCGATCGACATTCAGGAGTTCATGATCATGCCGACGGGCGCCGAGAGCTTCTCGGAAGGCCTGCGCATGGGCGCCGAAATCTTCCACGCGCTGAAGAAGGCGCTGAAGGATGCCGGTCACAACACCAATGTCGGCGACGAGGGCGGCTTCGCCCCGAACCTGGCCTCGGCCGACGAAGCCCTGACCTTCATCACCAAGGCGGGTCAGGCGGCCGGCTATCTGGCGGGTGAGGACTTCCACCTGGCGCTCGACGTCGCCTCGACCGAGTTCTTCAAGAACGGCAAGTATGAGTTGACCGGCGAGGGCAAGTCCTTCGACGCTGAGGGCATGGTCAACTACCTGGCCGACCTGGTCGAGCGCTTCCCGATCGTCTCGATCGAGGACGGCTGCGCCGAAGACGACTTCGACGGCTGGAAGCTGCTGACGGACCGTCTGGGCGACCGGGTGCAACTGGTCGGCGACGACCTGTTCGTGACCAACCCGCGCCGTCTGGCCGCTGGCATTGGCGAAGGCCTGGCCAACTCCATCCTGATCAAGGTCAACCAGATCGGCACCCTGTCCGAAACGCTGGACGCCGTCGATATGGCCCACCGCGCGGGCTACACCGCCGTCATGTCGCACCGTTCGGGCGAGACCGAGGATTCGACCATCGCCGACCTGGCCGTGGCCACCAACTGCGGTCAGATCAAGACCGGCTCGCTGGCCCGCTCGGACCGGACGGCCAAGTACAACCAGCTGCTGCGTATCGAAGAGATGCTGGGCGACCAGGCCGCCTATTTCGGCGACGGCATGCTGCTGAAATAAGCTTCATCACGAAGATGTGCCGGGCGCCGCTTCCGAACCTCGGGGGCGGCGTTCGCAATTACGGCCAAGCTACGGTTCGTTAGGCATTTTCGGTCACTGATGGGCCACCGTGTTTGTGCGCGCTCAGAAGGAGCGTCCGTTGTGCCCGAGCAGATGAAGCCATACCTGCCGACCGTACTGTTGCTGCTGCTGATCGCCTATCTGGGCGTCCAGGCCCTGACGGGTGAGCGCGGCCTGCTAAGCGGCTCAGAACGCGATGCTTTATTGTCCAAGCGCCAGTCTCAGCTCACGCGTCTTAATGAGCAGCGTCAGGATCTGGAAGTGCGGGTCCGCTATCTGCGCACCGAGAGCCTTTCCAGGGATCTGCTGGAAGAGCGGGCGAGGGCGGTGATCGGCTTCGCCGACCCGCGCGACTACGTTGTTCGGCTGAACGGTCCCGCAGGACGCGCTCCTGAGGCGACCCGCGCCTCCTGAACTATTGTTACAGCGTAGCCGGTCGCTTTGCGTTTCGGGAACGAAGGCTGCTAAAGCCCCTTTCCGTAACGATAAGAGTCCCTGATACAGGGGTGTAAGCCGGGAGATGCCGGATGGCGAAAGCCGCCGCTCAGAAAAACTCGCCCAGCGCGGGCGACAAGATTCCGAACACGCCTCAGGCTTCCAAGGAAGACCTGCTGCGTTTCTATCGCGAGATGGTCCTGATCCGACGCTTTGAAGAGCGCGCGGGCCAACTCTACGGCATGGGCCTGATCGGGGGCTTCTGCCACCTGTACATCGGTCAGGAAGCCGTGGCCGTCGGCGTTCAGGAGAGCGTCAAGCAGGGCTACGACAAGATCATCACCGGCTATCGCGACCATGGCCACATGCTGGCTGCGGGCATGGATCCCAATGAGGTCATGGCCGAACTGACCGGCCGCATCGGCGGCTCGGCGCGCGGCAAGGGCGGGTCGATGCACATGTTCGACGTGCCGACCGGCTTCTACGGCGGCCACGGCATCGTCGGCGCTCAGGTGGCGCTGGGCACCGGCCTAGCCTTCGCGGGCAAGTATCGCGGCGACGACTCGGTCAGCTTCGTCTACTTCGGCGACGGCGCGGCCAACCAGGGTCAGGTCTACGAGAGCTTCAACATGGCCCAGCTATGGAAGCTGCCGGCCATCTACATCATCGAGAACAACCAGTACGCCATGGGCACGAGCATCGAACGCTCGTCCTCGACGACGGAACTGTATCAGCGCGGCGCCAGCTTCGGCATTCCGGGCGAACAGGTCGACGGCATGGACGTGCTGGCTGTTCGCGATGCCGCCGCCCGCGCCGTGGCTCGCGCCCGCGCCGGAGAAGGCCCCTACATCCTTGAGGTGAAGACCTACCGCTATCGCGGCCACTCCATGTCCGATCCGGCCAAATACCGGACCAAGGAAGAGGTGGACGAGGTCAAGAAGACCCGCGACCCGATCGACCATATCAAGATGCTTCTGGCCGCCGCCAAGGCGACTGAGGACGAACTGAAGGCGATCGACAACGAAGTGAAGGCCATCGTGGCCGAAGCTGTGCAGTTCGCTCAAGAGAGCCCTGAGCCGGATCCGTCCGAGCTCTACACCGACGTCTACGTGGAGGCCTGATACGTGACGGACATTCTGATGCCGGCGCTGTCCCCCACGATGGAAGAGGGCACGCTGACCAAGTGGCACATCAAGGCTGGCGACATCGTGTCAGCCGGTCAGGTGATCGCCGAGATCGAAACCGACAAGGCGACGATGGAAGTCGAAGCCGTCGATGAGGGCGAAGTCCTCGAAATCCTGGTGGCCGAGGGCTCCGAAGGCGTGAAGGTCAATACGCCGATCGCGCGTCTGGCCGGCGAAGACGGCGCTGCCGCGCCCGCGCCCAAGGCCGAGGCTGCTGCGGCCGCCGCCCCCGAGGTCAAGGCTGAGGGCGCGCCTGCCGACGCCCCGGTGAAACCGAAGGTCGAACTGCGCGATCCTGAAATTCCGGCTGACGCTAAGCTGGTAAAGACGACCATCCGCGACGCCCTGCGCGACGCCATGGCCGAAGAAATGCGCCGCGACGAGAACGTCTTCCTGATGGGCGAGGAAGTCGCCCAGTATCAGGGAGCCTATAAGGTCAGCCGCGATCTGCTGCAGGAGTTCGGCGACCGCCGCGTGGTCGACACCCCGATCACCGAGCACGGCTTCGCCGGCCTGGGCGTCGGCGCGGCCTTCTCGGGCCTGAAGCCGATCGTGGAGTTCATGACGTGGAACTTCGCCATGCAGGCGATCGACCACATCATCAACTCGGCGGCCAAGACCCTGTACATGTCCGGCGGCCAGATGGGCTGTCCGATCGTGTTCCGCGGCCCCAACGGCGCCGCCGCCCGCGTGGCCGCCCAGCACAGCCAGGACTATTCGGCCTGGTACGCCCAGATCCCGGGCCTGAAGGTCGTGGCGCCCTATGACGCCGCCGACGCGAAGGGCCTGTTGAAGGCCGCGATCCGCGATCCGAACCCCATCGTCTTCCTCGAACACGAGATGATGTACGGCCTGGAGTTCGACGTTCCGGACGTCGAGGACTACGTCGTGCCGATCGGCAAGGCCAAGGTCCGCCGCGAAGGCACGGACGTCACCATCACGGCGCACAGCCGCATGGTCGGCTTCGCCCTGCAGGCGGCTGAAAAGCTGGCCGAAGAAGGCGTGTCGGTCGAGGTCGTGGACCTGCGCACCCTGCGTCCGCTGGATCACGAGACCATCGTTGAGAGCGTCAAGAAGACCAATCGTCTGGTCTCGGCCGAAGAGGGCTGGGGCCCGATGGGCGTCGGCGCCGAAGTGGTCGCCCGCGTGATCGAGCACGCCTTCGATTATCTGGACGCCCCGCCGCTGCGCGTGCACCAGGAAGACGTGCCGCTGCCCTACGCCGCTAACCTCGAAGCCTTGTCTCTGCCGGGCGTCGACAAGATCGTCGCCGCCGTAAAGAAGGTGATGGCGTGAGCGAGAACCCTGAATTTCAATTGACCATGCCGGAGAGCGTCGCTGCTGATCCGGAGGCTATCGAAATCCTGCGGATGTGGTGGTCGAAGAACGAGCCGGTCATGTCGGTGAAGCCGGCCTTCAACGACCCGATCAAATTCGGGGAACTGCTGGCCTATGCTGCGCGACATATGGCGCATGGTTATGCCGTGAGGCACGGTCATAACGAACGCGAAGCCTATAATCGCATCCTGCAAGGTCTGTCGGACGTGGTGAAGGCCGATAATGTGCGCACTGTCGCCGAGCCAATCCTGCAGCCGAAGGGGAGCGCCTGATGGACGCCGCCGCCCTGGAACAACGCGCTCTGCCGATCCCTGAAGGTCTGAACGCGCCCGAAGATATGGTCATCGAATTGGCTCGCGTTTGGTGGAACGGCACGGGCCCCATCATGAACATTCGGCCCGCGCTGGCGGAGCCCGGCAACATCGGCGTCGTCTTGGCCGAACTGGCGTGGCACTACTCCCACGCCTATGCGGAGCATCATGGCTTTGATCAGCCGACGGCGTTCAAGGCCATCTCCGACAGCTGGGACAGGGCGCATGCCCAAGCCGCCTCCACCGTCAAGACGGAGACCGCTCAATGACCGATATCCTGATGCCCGCCCTGTCTCCGACGATGGAAGAGGGCGTGCTGGCCAAGTGGCACGTCAAGGTCGGCGACACCGTCTCGGCCGGCGACGTGATCGCTGAAATCGAGACCGACAAGGCGACGATGGAAGTCGAAGCCGTTGATGAAGGCGAAGTGCTCGAAATCCTGGTGCCGGAAGGCTCGGAGGGCGTGAAGGTCAATACGCCGATCGCCCGCCTGTCCGGTGATGCCGTGGCGCCCGCGCCCAAGAAGGCTGACGCTCCGGCCGAGGCCCCCAAGGCTGAAGCGCCGAAGACGGAAGCTCCCAAGGCTGAGGCTCCCAAGGCTGAAGCTGCTGCGGCCGCGCCGAAGTCCGACGACGGCGGACGCATCTTCGCCTCGCCGCTGGCGCGCCGTCTGGCCGCCCAGGCCGGTCTGGACCTGAAGGCCGTCAAGGGCACCGGCCCGCACGGCCGTATCGTCAAGCGCGACGTGGAAGCCGCGGGCAAGGGCGGCGCTCAACCGGCCGCCGCTGCTGCGGCCGCGACCTCCGCTGAACCGCGCAAGGCTCTGTCGCTCGCTCAGATGGGTATCGCGGACGGAACCTACGACCTGATTCCGCTGGACGGCATGAAGAAGGCCGTCGCCCGCCGCATGGTGGACAGCGTTCAGAACGTGCCGCACTTCCCGCTGTTCATCGACGTCGAGATAGACCAGCTGATGGCCGTCCGCGCCAAGGTCAACAAGATGCTGGAGCCGCAGGGGATCAAGGTCTCCGTCAACGACTTCGTCATCAAGGCCGCTGCGCTTGCCCTGAAGATGGTGCCGGAGGCCAACGCCTCCTACACGCCCGAAGGCATCGCCATGCACCACAACGCCGACGTTTCGATGGCGGTGGCGATCGACGGCGGCCTGATCACGCCGATCATCCGCAAGGCCGAAACCAAGGGCCTGGCCCAGATCGCGACCGAGTCCAAGGATCTGGCCAAGCGGGCGCGTGAGCGCAAGCTGAAGCCGGAAGAGTTCCAGGGCGGCACCTTCTCAGTGTCCAACCTGGGCATGTTCGGCATCAAGCAGTTCACTTCGATCATCAATGAGCCCCAGGGCTGCATCATGAGCGTGGGCGCCGGCGAACAACGCCCGGTCGTCAAGGACGGCCAACTGGCCTTGGCTACGGTCATGACCGTCACCCTGACCTGCGATCACCGCGTGGTCGACGGCGCGACGGGCGCTCGCTTCCTGCAGGCGTTCAAGCCGCTGATCGAAGATCCCGTGGCGATGCTGGCGTAAGGGAGCCGAGAGGTCATGGCATCCGTCTATGACTTCTCCGCCCGGGCCATCGATGGCGCGGACGTGTCGCTGGACCGCTTTCGCGGTCAGGCGCTGCTGATCGTCAATACGGCGTCGAAATGCGGCTTCACGGGCCAATACGCCGGGCTGGAGAAGCTGCATCGCGACTTTGCCGACGCGCCGTTCGAAGTCCTGGGCTTTCCCTGCAATCAGTTCGGCCAGCAGGAGCCGGGCAGGGCGTCGGAAATCGCCGCCTTCTGCGCCAGCAGTTTCGACGTGACCTTCCCCTTGTTCGACAAGGTCAAGGTCAACGGGCCGGAACGCCACCCCCTGTACGCCTGGCTGACGGAGCAGAAGAGGGGCTTCCTCGGCTCGCGCGCCATCAAGTGGAACTTCACCAAGTTCCTGACCGACCGCGAAGGCCGCGTTGTCGCGCGTTATTCGCCCCAGACTGAACCTGAGGCCATCAAGGCCGACATCGAAAAGTTGATCTGATCATGGCTGCTGAATTTGATCTCGTCGTCATCGGCTCGGGCCCCGGCGGTTACGTCGCGGCCATCCGCGCCAGCCAGCTGGGCCAGAAGGTCGCCATCGTCGAGCGCGAAAACCTGGGCGGCATCTGCCTGAACTGGGGCTGCATCCCCACCAAGGCCCTGCTGAAGTCGGGCGAGAAGTTCGAAAGCCTGTCGCACCTGAAGGACTACGGCCTGTCCGCCTCGGGCGCGTCGTTCGACTTCGACGCTATCATCCAGCGCTCGCGCGGCGTGGCCAAGCAACTGAATCAGGGCGTCGGCTTCCTGATGAAGAAGAACAAGATCGAGGTCATCGAGGGCGAAGCCAAGCTCGAGACAGGCGCCGCCGCCCCCAAGGTCGTCGTGGCCCTGAAGGCCGGCGGCTCGCGTACGATCGAAGCCAAGACCGTCATGCTGGCCGTCGGCGCCCGCGCCCGCGCCCTGCCGCAGATCGGGCTTGAGGCTGACGGCGACAAGATCTGGGCCTATCGCGACGCCTTGGCGCCGAAGAAACTGCCCAAGACCTTCGTGGTCATCGGCTCGGGCGCCATCGGCATCGAGTTCGCCAGCTTCTACCGCGCCCTGGGCGCCGAGGTGACGGTCGTCGAAGCCGTCGACCGCATCATGCCGGTAGAGGACGAGGAGGTCTCCAAAGCCGCTCAGAAGGGCTTCGAAAAACGGGGCATCAAGTTCAAGCTCGGCGCCAAGGTGACGAAGGTCTCCAAGGATTCCAAGGGCGTGAAGGTCGACCTTGAAGTCAACGGCAAGGTCGAAAGCCTGGAAGCCGAGGTCTGCATCTCGGCCGTCGGCATCACCGCCAACACCGACGGCATCGGTCTGGAGGCGCTGGGCGTCGAACTGGACCGCGGCCACATCAAGACCGACAGCCACTGCCAGACCAATGTGAAGGGCCTGTACGCCATCGGCGACTGCGCCGGCGCGCCCTGGCTGGCGCACAAGGCCAGCCACGAAGGCATCCATGCCGCCGAACACATCGCTGGTTACAAGACGCCGAACGTCAACTCGCCCATCGCGGGCTGCACCTACGCCCAGCCGCAGGTCGCCTCGGTCGGGGTGACTGAGCAGGGGGCCAAGGCCGAGAATCGCGAGGTCAAGATCGGCCGCTTCCCGTTCAAGGTGAACGGCAAGGCCATCGCGGCGGGCGAAACCGAAGGCTTCGTCAAGGTCATCTTCGACGCCAAGACCGGCGCCCTGATCGGCGCCCATATGATCGGCGCCGACGTCACCGAGATGATCCAGGGCTACGTCACCGCCATCACCATGGAAGCGACCGAGGAAGACATCCACGGCATCGTCTATCCGCACCCGACCATGTCAGAGGCCATGCACGAGGCCGCGCTCGACGCCTATGGACGCGTCATCCATATCTAAGGCCGGTTGTTAGAAAATCTGAACTGTGGCTAAGAGGGGCGTTCCTCCCTGCGGTTCGGATTTTCCATGATTGTCGCGCCTGACGTCCTCGGCCTGATCGGCAACACGCCTCTGGTGCGCCTCAAGCGCGCCTCGGAGGCGACGGGCTGTGAAATTCTGGGCAAGGCCGAGTTTTTGAACGTCGGCGGCTCGATCAAGGATCGCGCCGCGCTCAGCATTATCCGGGCCGCGCGGGCGTCCGGCGCTCTCAGGCCAGGCGGGACAATTGTCGAAGGCACGGCCGGCAACACGGGCGTGGGCCTGGCGCTTGTGGGCGCGGCACTGGGCCACCCCGTCGTCATCGTCATGCCGCGCACCCAGACAGAGGAAAAGAAGCGCGCCGTCCGCCTTCATGGCGCGCGCCTGATCGAGGTCGATCCGGCGCCCTTCGCCAGCCCCAATCATTTCGTCCACTTTTCGCGGCGTCTTGCAGAAGAACTGAACGAAAGCGAACCGAACGGCGCCTTCTATGCGGACCAGTTCGACAATCAGGCCAACCGCCTGGCCCATTATGAGGCCACCGGCCCGGAAATCTGGAAACAGACCGACGGTCGCGTCGACGCCTTCATTTGCGCCGTCGGTTCGGGCGGAACCCTTGCGGGCACGGCCGCCTATCTGCGCGAACGCAGGCCTGATGTGCGGATCGGGCTGGCCGACGTGCCGGGCGCCTCGCTCTATAGCTGGTTCACCGATGGCGTGTTGAAAGGCGAGGGGACCTCCATCGCCGAGGGCATCGGCGTCAACCGCATCACGGGCAATCTACAAGGGCTGTCGGTGGATCACGCCTATCGTATCGAGGACGCTGAGTTCCTCCCGATTCTGTTCGACCTGGTGAGAGAAGAAGGCCTGTCGCTTGGCCCATCCAGCGGCGTCAACATCGCCGGCGCCATCCGACTGGCCCGCGATCTTGGCCCAGGCCACACCATCGTGACGGTGCTGTGCGACTCTGGCCAGCGCTACGGCAGCAAGATCTATGACCCGGCCTTCCTGGCCGCTCGAAACCTGCCTAAGCCCCAGTGGATGAGCTGATGACGCGCCGCAAGACCCCGTCGGCCCCGGAAAGCCGCATCCCGCCCCTGAACGCGCTGAAGGCGTTCGAGGCGGCCGCCAGACGCCTGAACATCACGCGCGCGGCCGAGGAACTGTCCGTCACGCCCGGCGCCATCAGCCAGCAGATCCGCATCCTCGAAGAACACGCCGGAGCGCCTCTGTTTCACCGCGAGGGCCGTCAGATCGCGCTGACCGAGCTGGGCGCCGAGCTCTATCCTCTGCTGCGCGACGGCTTCGACTATCTGAAACGGGCAGGGGACCTGCTCTACCGGCCGGAACGTCGTCACGCCCTGTCGATCTCCGTCCCGCCGTCTTTCGCAGCTAAATGGCTGGCGCCGCGTATCGCGCGCTTCTCGGCGGCCCATCCCGAGATCGAGGTCTGGATGTCGGCCGACATGCGGCTGGCTGACGTCAGCGGCGGCCGGGTGGATGTCGCCGTGCGCTATGGCCGGGGGGACTATGCCGGCGTGCGATCCGAATATCTGTTGAACGCCGACGTAACGCCGGTTTGCGCGCCGGGCCTGATGGCGGGTCCAAAGCCGCTGCGGAAAGCGGCCGATCTGGCGCAGCATGTGTTGATCCACCTGAGGCCCAGCGAACTGGAAGAGCCGCGCCCGGACTGGCGCGCCTGGCTGAAAGCGCGCGGCTTGACCGACATCGACGATCAGGTCGGTCCGCGTTTCGATCAGACAGCCTTGGCGATCGAAGCGGCGGCTCACGGCCAGGGCGTCGCCTTGGCGCCTTATGCCTTCGTCGCTGACGACCTGGCGGCTGGCCGACTGGTCGCGCCGTTCGCCGACGGGGCCTTGACGACCGACTTCGCTTACCACCTCCTGATCAAACGCAGCGGCGCCACCACGGCCGCCCGCACCTTCGTCGCCTGGCTGAAGGAAGAAGTGCGTGCGGCGGCCGAGGCCGGGGTGGACGATCTGTAGCTGTCGCTACAAGCGCCGAAACCTCGTCCAGCGCGCCTTCCGCCACGGTTCAACTGAACCAAGGCGTACTTGCCGCGCGATAGTTGATTTCCATTAGGTGAAAAATGGTGGACGCGACAGGGATTGAACCTGTGACCCCCTCGGTGTGAACGAGGTGCTCTCCCGCTGAGCTACGCGTCCGCCTGGAACGGGGCGGTCAGTGACTGCGCCGTCGGGAGGCGGGGACATAGCCCGCGATTCCGACGACGGCAAGCCTCAAATCATCAAATAGCTGCGTCGCTTGCTCAGATTCCCGCCGCTCGCACGCCGTCGGGCGTTTCATCTTCCGGATCGCCGGGCAGCCAGGCCACGTGGCCGTTGTAGATGTCCTGATTGAGGATGCCTTCTTCCTTCGCAACCAGGACCGGCACGACCATCTGGCCGGTGACGTTGGTGGCCGTGCGCATCATGTCGATGATGCGGTCGATGGCGATGATGTAGCCGACGCCTTCCAGCGGCAGCCCCGCCGTGGACAGCGTCAGGGTCAGCATGACGATGCTGGTGCCGGGCACGCCAGCCGTACCCAGCGACCCCAACACCGCCGTCAGGCCGATCAAGATGTATTGCGTCAGCGTCAGGTCGATCTGGAAGTATTGGGCGATGAAGATGGAGGCGATGGCCGGATAGATGGCGCCGCACCCATCCATCTTCACATTGGCGCCCAGAGGCACGGCGAAGGAGGCATAGGCCTGCGGCACGCCCAGCCGCTCGACCGTCTGGCGCAGGGTTACGGGCAGGGTGCCCAGCGACGACGAAGTGGCGAAGGCCGTCTGCATGGCCGCGCCTGCGCCGCGGAAGAAGCTGACGACCTTCAGTCCATGCAGCTTCAGCAGGCCCGAATAGACGACGAAGATGTGGAACAGACAGGCCGCATAGATGGCGAAGATGAACTTGCCCAGCGGCAGCAGCGCTTCCCAGCCATAGCCGCCTACGACCGAACCGATCAGGCCGAACACCCCGAACGGCGTCAACTGGATCACCCAGCGAGTGATGCGGAAGATCAGGGCCGCGCCCTCATCCACCAGCCTGCGCGCGTTCTGCGCCCGGTCGCCCAGCGCCACCAGAGCCGCGCCAAGCAGCGCCGAGAAGAAGATGATCTGCAGCACCTTGCCCTCGGCCAGCGAGGCGAAGGGATTGGTCGGCACGACGCCCAGCAGAACCTGCAACGGCGAGGGGATTTCGCGCGCCTTCACCTCGCCCAGCGGCAGGTCGGACAGGCCGACGCCCGGATTGATGATGTGGCCGAACGCAAAGCCGACCAGCACGGCCAACAGGGAGGTGACGGCGAACCACACGATGGTCCGCACGCCCAGCCGCACGGCGCCGACCCCTTCGCCCAGCTTGGCGATCGAACTGGCGATGGTGAACAACACCAGCGGCGCCACCACCATGCGGATCAGGTTCAGATAGACGTCGCCGATGGGCTGAAGCCAGACCACGGCCTGCTCGCGCAGGATCAGGCCGGCGATAATGCCCAGGGCGAAACCGGCGGCGGTGCGCTGCCACAGGGGAATGGCGAAGAAGCGACGAAGCATGACGACCCTTGGGGAGGAACAGGTCGACCTATGTGTTTCGCAGACGCGAAGACGGCAACAGCCTCAGGGGCGGATAGGGGGTAGAAGTTCTAAAGGCAGCAGGAGTTTTCCTTCTCCCGCAAGAGGAGAAGGGTTCAGCCCATCACCCCCGCGAGCGCCTCATCGAACCCGTCGTAGTGGTCGATCATCACGTCGCCGCCCAACTCCGCGTGCGGCACGTCGTTGTAGCCGAAGCTGACGGTGATGCAGGGCACGCCCGCGTCCCTGGCCGCCTTGGTGTCGGTCGTGCTGTCGCCGACCATGACGCAGCGCGCCGGATCGCCGCCCGCCTTGCGCACCGCCTCGATGATGTGGGCGCCGCTGGGCTTGCGAGCCGACACCACGTCCGGGCCAGCGATGAAGGCGAAATGGCGCGTCAGCCCCAGCGCCTCGATCAGCGCGACCGACAGGTCGGTGCGCTTGTTGGTCGCCACGCACAGGATCGCTCCGCGCGCGCTCAACCGGTCCAGCGCCGCGACGCAGCCGTCGAACGGGCGGCTCTCATCGGCGATGTGAGCGAGGTAGACCTCGATGAAGCGCTCGAACAGGCCGGGTGCGTGGGCCTCGTCCCAGACGGCGCCCGCTTCCATGAAGCCGTGACGCAGCATGGCCATTGCGCCGTGCCCGACCAGATGCCGGGTCGAGGACATGGGCACGGGCGGCAGTTCATACTCCGCCAGCATCCGGTTCAACGTGCCGATCAGATCCGGCGCCGAATCCACCAGGGTTCCGTCCAGATCGAAGGCGATGGTCCAGCCTTCCAGGTCGCGCTCAATGCTCACTCATCTGTCTCCCGGCTCGCGAAGACCCCGGCAATGGGCTAGATCGCAGACAACGACAAGCCGCCGGATCGATTCATGACCGCACCCCATCCCCAGAGTCATCCTAGGGCCGCCATCATTCTCGCCGCCGGCCAGGGCACGCGCATGAAGTCGCCCTTGCCCAAGGTGCTGCACCCGGTCGGCGCGCGGGCCATGCTGGATCACGCCATCGACGCGGCTGAGGCCTTGGGCTGCGAGCGCATTGTCGTCGTCGTCGGCTCTCACTCTCCGGAAGTCCGCGCCCACGTCGAGAAACGCCTCGGCGCCGACAGCATCGCCGTTCAGGATCCTCCGCTCGGCACCGGCCACGCCGTGCGCGCCGCCGAGGCCGTGCTGGGCGACTTCGTCGGCCATGTGGTCGTGACCTATGGCGATGTCCCCCTCCTGAAGGCCGCCGACATCGAGCCGGTCTTCGCCGACGCCCATGAAGGCGTCACCGTCATCGGTTTCGAGGCCCGCGACCCCGGCGCATACGGCCGTCTGATCCTTCAGGGCGACAGCCTGCTGGCCATCACCGAGGCCAAGGAAGCCTCCGCCGAGGTTCTGGCCGTCACCGCCTGCAACTCGGGCGTCATGGCGGCGCCGGTCGGCCTGCTGTTCGACCTGCTGGCCGAGGTCACGAACGACAACGCCAAGGGCGAATACTATCTGACCGACGTGGTCGAACTGGCCCGCAGGCGCGGCGCCCCGACCCGTGCTGTCTTCGCCGCTGAAGACTCCGTCATGGGCGTCAACGCCCAGTCCGAACTGGCTCAGGCCGAGGCCCTGTTCCAAAAGACCCAGCGCGAGCATTTCCTGGCGCAGGGCGTGACCATGAGCGCCCCCGACACCGTCCACTTCGCCTGGGACACGGACATCGGCGCAGGCACGACCATTGAGCCCTTCGTCGTCTTCGGCCCCGGCGCGGTCGTGGCCGAGGGCGCGCGCATCCGCAGCTTCAGCCACATCGAAGGCGCCAGGATCGCCACCGGCGCCGAGGTCGGTCCCTACGCCCGCCTGCGTCCCGGCGCGGACCTGGGGCAGGGGGTCAAGGTCGGCAACTTCGTCGAGGTCAAGAACGTCCGCATGGACGCGGGCGCCAAGGCCAACCACCTGGCCTATCTCGGCGACGGCGAGGTGGGGGCGAAAGCCAACATCGGCGCAGGGACCATCTTCTGCAACTACGACGGCTTCTTCAAACACCGCACCACAGTGGGCGAGGGGGCCTTCGTCGGCTCGAACTCTTCGCTGGTCGCTCCCGTGACCATCGGTGCGGGCGCCATGGTCGGCTCCGGCTCGGTCGTGACGAAGGATGTCGCGCCCGGCGATCTGGCGCTCGGCCGCGTCGAACAGACGACGAAGCCGGGCTGGGCCGCCCGCTTCATCGAAACCATGCGCGCGAAGAAGGCGGCGAAGACCAAATGAGCGACCTGCAGAAGAAGAACGCCGGCGAAGCCGCCGCCCAATACGTTGAGGCCGGCATGGTCGTCGGCCTGGGCACCGGCTCGACGGCCGCCTGGTTCGTGAAAGCCCTGGCGGCGCGCAACCTGCCGGACCTGCGCTGCGTCCCGACGTCCGAGCGCACCGCCGATCTCGCGCGCGAACTGGGCCTGACCCTGTCGACGCTGGAAGACACCCCCCGCATCGACCTGACCGTCGACGGCGCCGACGAGATCGGCTCTGGCCTCGCCCTCATCAAGGGCGGCGGCGCGGCCCTGCTGCGCGAGAAACTGGTGTGGGAGGCGTCCGCCCGCTGCATCTGCATCGCCGACGCGGCCAAGGTGGTTCCGGCGCTGGGAACCTTCCCCCTGCCGATCGAAGTCGTCGCCTTCGGCCACAAGACGACCGCCAACCGCATCGCCGACGTCCTGGCCGACCACGACATCGCCTCTCCCGCTCGCGTGCGCGAGGCCGAACGCGGCCTGATCCGCACCGACGGCGGCAACCTGATCTACGACGCCGCCTGCAAGCTGATCCCCGACCCGGCCCGCCTCGCCGCCGACCTGAAAAGCCTGACCGGCGTGGTTGAACACGGCCTGTTCCTCGACCTCACCGACCTGGCCGTCATCGGCACGGACGAGGGCGTGGAAACGCTCAATCCGTAGACGGCGCGGCCTCTTCGGCAAGGCGGGCGTGCGCGCGGCGGATCGAGGACTGGATCTCTGACTTGCCCGCCCGCACGTTCTGTCGGGTCCGCTGAGCACCGTACAGGCCGTCAAGATACGCCTTGTCCCACTCGGTCAGAGAGGGCGCGCTGCCCGGATCGTTGAAGACGTTCAGGATCGAGGCATAGGCGCTGGTGTCCGCCGTCGGGTCGATCTGCGCCAACGACACCATGGCGATGTAATCCGCCAGTTGCGCCGAATTCACCGCGCCGGTTTTGCTGACGTCCACGACGATGATGGCGCGGAAGATGTTGTCGACGATCTGGGTCGTCAGCCGCGAAGCCGAAGACACGTTGATCACCGGAGCGGCGTCCATCGGGCTGGAGCAATCATTCATGCAATCTCCGGGTATCCGGACCGCGCGCTGGCCCGTTTCGGAATCGACCGGCATGCTGACCTGCCACCAGCGGACGGGGCGGCTGGTCTCCTGAAAATCTCTGAGGGCCGCAGCGCCGCGGTCCATGCCGGAGCCGCCCATGCGCAGGGCTCGACGGCGGCGTTCCACTAGCTCCTGTGCGAAGGCGTCGCCGTCAGCGGTCGCAATGATCAGCAGATTGGGCGTGCAGCCGGGGTCGCCTGCATTCAATCCAAGGTCTTCCGCCACAGTCGAAACGCGGTCCACCAGATATTGCGCGGCTTCACGGCGCAGATTGACGGCGCCCACGCAGACGCTGCGGTCCCATCGGGCGATGCCGCGCCCGCGATTGGGCGCTGCGACTTCGCTGACGAAGCTCTGGATCAGGTCGTCAAGGCGTCGGCCCGAGACCTGGATATCTTCCAGCCTAACCGCCTGATCCTCATGGGCGGGCGCGGCCGACTGGGCTGACTGAGCGGGCGGCGCGCTGGCGCTGAGCGCAAGAGCGAGAAGGGCTGCGATCATCACCTGGTCTCACGACATATTCTGACCCAGCCACAGTATTTCATAACCGCGTCTTGTGAAAGCGGGACGATGGCTGTCCGGCGCCCATCCGGGCTTCTTTGATAGGGGCCTGCCTCGCGCCTTGCCCCCTCGCATCCGGGCGCCTAAGTCGGGGTCAGCGCTGCGGTTCAACCGCGCGATTTCAGACGATTCAGACGAATTGGACTCTATTTTTTGGGTCCAGCCCAGCCGGAGCCCCCGATGAGCCAATACGACTACGACCTCTTCGTCATCGGCGCTGGTTCGGGAGGCGTGCGGGCGGCGCGGCTGACGGCCTTGGGCGGCAAGAAGGTCGCCATCGCCGAGGAGTATCGGGTCGGCGGCACCTGCGTCATTCGCGGCTGCGTGCCCAAGAAGTTCATGGTCATGGCCGCCGAGGTCAGCCATGCGCTTGAGATCGCCGAGGGCTACGGTTGGTCGTTCGCTGACGCCAAGTTCGACTGGCCGACCTTCCTGCAGGCCAAGGATGTCGAGATCGCCCGCCTGTCGGGCATCTACGCCGCCAATCTGGGCAAGGCGGGCGTCGACCTGCTGCACGGCCGCGCCGTGCTGAAGGACGCCCACACCGTCGAGGTCATCGGCAAGGACGGCGCTGAAAACCAGACGATCACGGCCGAGAAGATCCTGATCGCCACCGGCGGCCGTCCGTGGAAGCCGGACAGCCTGCCGGGCATCGAGCACGCCATCACCTCCGAAGAAGCCTTTCATCTGCCCGAACTGCCCAAGCGCGTTCTGGTGGTCGGCGGCGGCTATATCGCGGTGGAGTTCGCGGGCATCTTCGCCGGGCTGGGCGTCGAGACGACCCTGATCTACCGCGGCCCCAACATTCTGCGCGGCTTCGACGACGACGTGCGCGCCCATCTGGCGGGCGAGATCGAGAAGCGCGGCATCAAGGTCATCCTCGGCTGCCAGCATGAATCGATCGAGAAGACACACACGGGCCTGATCAACCACCTCGAAAACGGCATGAAGATCGAGACTGACGTGGTCATGTTCGCCACCGGCCGCGTGCCGTACGTCGAGGGTCTGGGACTGGAAACCGCCGGGGTCGAGCTGAACGAGAACGGTGCGATCAAGGTCGATCAGTATTCCCAGACCACGGCCGACAACATCTGGGCGGTCGGCGACGTCACCGACCGGATGAACCTGACTCCCGTCGCCATCCGCGAGGGCGTGGCCTTCCACGAGACGGTGTTCAGGAACAACCCGCAGAGCTTCGACTATGAAGCCGTCGCCACCGCCGTCTTCAGCCAGCCGCCTGTCGGCACCGTTGGTCTGACCGAGGCCGAGGCCCGCCACGCCTGTCCGGGCGAGGTCGATGTCTACGTCACCCGTTTCCGGCCGATGAAATACGCCTTCACCGGCTCGGACGAGCGGGTGCTGATGAAGCTGGTGGTCGAGGCCGAAACCCAGCGGGTCGTCGGCTGCCACATCGTCGGCCCCGACAGCCCCGAGATGATCCAGCTGGCTGCCATCGCCGTCAAGGCGGGCCTGACCAAGGCCCAGTGGGACGCCACCTGCGCCGTCCACCCCACGATGGCTGAGGAACTCGTCACTCTGAGAGAAAAGCAAGCCCCGGCGGCCATGACCGCCGGTTGATCGTGCGCCGGGACGGCTTGCCAGCCGTCCCATCCGCGCGCCTTATGCCGTCCGAAGGCCCCGACCGGGGCAGCCGCAAGATCAAGGAGTTCGTCATGAAACCGCATCTGCTCGCCGCCGCCGTCGCCGCCGCCCTGCTCAGCGCCGCGCCTGTTTTGGCTCAGGACGCCGCCGCGCCTGCCTATCAGGCCGCCGTCTCCGACACCCTGCGTCCCGCCGATGAGGTCGAGCGCGACGCTCTGCGTCATCCCGCCGAGATGCTGGCCTTCGCCCAGGTGAAGCCGGGCTGGCGCATCGCCGACATCCGCCCCGGCGCGGGCTATTTCAGCCGCCTGTTCGCGCGCGTCGTGGGCGAGAGCGGCCACGTCTACGCCTTCGTGCCGAACCGCACGGCCGAGCGCGAGAACCCGCGCGCCGACGCGCTGGTCGCCGCCTATCCCAACATCAGCCGCGTCAACGGCGACCTGGACGCCATGAGCTTCGACCAGCCGCTGGATCTGGTCTTCATGAGCCAGGAATACCACGACTTCCACATCCCCCGTTTCGGCGTGGATGTGGCCAAGATGAACGCCGACATCTTCAAGGCCCTGAAGCCCGGCGGCCTCTATGTCGTTATCGACCATCAGGCCGCGCCCGGCGCCGCCAACACCGTTGTCGAAACCCTGCACCGCATCGAAGGCGCCCAGCTGCGCAAAGAGGTCGAGGCGGCCGGCTTCGTCTTCGACGGCGAAAGCACGGCCGTCGCCAACTCCGCCGACGACCACAGCCTGAACGTCTTCGACGAGGCGATCCGGGGCAAGACCGACCAGTTCGTCTATCGCTTCCGCAAGCCGAACTGAGGCGTCTCGTCTCAAATTGGTGACTGGCGAAGCGGGTCGTGCGGCGCTAACCCTCGGCCAAAATCCATAAGGGAAACGCACAGATGACTCGCATCGCCTTCATCGGTCTGGGCAACATGGGCGGCGGAATGGCCGCGAACCAGGCCAAGGCCGGGCATGACGTCGCCGCCTTCGACCTGTCGCCCGCCGCGCTGGAACGCGCCGCCGAGGCTGGCTGCCGAACCGTCAGTTCGGTCGCCGAGGCTGTGAAGGACGCCGAGGTCGTCATCACCATGCTGCCCGCCGGGCCGCACGTCCTCAGCGTCTATTCCGAACAGATCATCGGCGCGGCGCCCTCCAGCGCGCTTCTGCTGGACTGCTCGACCATCGACGTAGAAACCGCGCGCAAGGTCGCGGGTCTGGCCAAGGAGGCGGGCTACGCCTTCGCCGACGCTCCTGTTTCGGGCGGCACGGCGGCGGCCGATGCGGGTTCTCTGGCCTTCATGGTTGGCTGCGACGAGGCCGACTTCGCCCGCGTCGAACCGGCGCTTGAGCCGATGAGCCGCATCACCATCCGCGCGGGCGACCACGGCGCTGGGCAGGCGGCCAAGATCTGCAACAACATGCTGCTGGGCATTTCGATGATCGGCACGTGCGAAGCCATCGCCCTGGCCGAGAAGCTGGGGCTCGAACCCGAGCGCTTCTTCGAGATCGCCTCCAAGTCCTCGGGCCAGTGCTGGAGCGTGACCAGCTATTATCCCTGGGCCGGTCCCGTGCCGACCGCGCCGTCGAACCGCGACTATGGAGGCGGCTTCGCTACGGCCATGATGCTGAAGGACCTCAAGCTGGCTCAGGACGCCGCCGCCAAGGCGGGCGCCACGACCCCGCTTGGGGCGCAGGCCGAAGCCCTCTACGCCCTGTTCAACGGTCTCGGCTACGGCGGCAAGGACTTCTCCGCCATGGTCCAGATGCTGCGCGGCCGCATCGACACGCTGAGCTGAGCCCCAGTCGGGTCGGGAGGTCCCGCAGGGCCGACGCCGCGGGCATAGCTAAAGCTGAGAACCGTTATCAATTAAGGGGTTGGGACGTTTTGTCCGGTTCCTGACATGGACAAGACAGGGCGGCGCGCGCAATTAGGCCGCAAAGCTGCATAAGCGAAAGAAGCGCCGCCTTGTTCGACTATAAGTCCGCCTTTCAGAACTCTGTGGATCAGGTCCGCAGCGAAGGCCGTTACCGTGTCTTCGCCGATCTGAAGCGGGTGCGCGGGCAATTTCCTCTTGCCCGCCGCCGCCGTGCGGACGGCACGCAGCAGGAGGTGGTGGTCTGGTGCTCCAACGACTACCTCGGCATGGGACAGCATCCGGCCGTGGTCGAGGCGATGAAGCACGCGATCGATCTCAGCGGCGCCGGGGCAGGGGGCACGCGCAATATCTCGGGCACCACGCGCTCGGCGGTCGATCTGGAAGCCGAGCTGGCCAGCTGGCACCAGAAGGAAGCCGCCCTGCTGTTCACCTCGGGCTATGTGGCCAATGAGGCGACGCTGTCGACGCTGCAGAAGATCCTGCCGGGCCTGATCATTTTCTCCGACGCCCTGAACCACGCCTCGATGATTGCGGGCATCCGCAACGGCGGCGGCGAGCGTCACATCTTCCGCCACAACGACCTCGAACACCTCGAAGAACTACTGGCCGCCGCGCCCGCCGATGCGCCCAAGCTGATCGCCTTCGAGAGCGTCTATTCGATGGACGGCGACATCGCTGATCTGGCGGGCACCATCGCCCTGGCCAAGAAATACGGCGCCCTGACCTATCTGGACGAGGTTCACGCCGTGGGCCTGTACGGCGCGACCGGCGCAGGCGTGGCCGAGCGCGACGGCGTGCTGGGCGGCATCGACATCGTCGAATGCACCCTGGGCAAGGCCATAGGCGTCATGGGCGGCTACATCGCCGCCGACGCCGTGATCGTGGATGCGGTGCGCAGCTGGGCCTCGGGCTTCATCTTCACCACCAGCCTGCCGCCCGCCCTGACCGCCGGGGCGCTGGCTTCGGTTCGCCACCTGAAGGCGCACCCGGAACTGCGCGACGCCCATCAGGAGCGCGCCGCCACCCTGAAGCGCCGTCTGTCCGAGGCGGGCATCCCGGTCCTGCCCAGCGTCAGCCACATCGTGCCGGTCCATGTCGGCAATCCGGTTCACTGCAAGCTGATCTCGGACATGCTGCTGGAAGAACACGGCATCTACGTCCAGCCGATCAACTATCCCACCGTGCCCAAGGGGACCGAGCGCCTGCGCTTCACCCCTTCGCCTGACCATGACGACGCCATGATCGACAAGCTGGTCGATGCGATGGACAGGCTGTGGTCCCACTGTAACGTGGCGCGTCGTCCAGTCGCGGCATGAGGACCGACGCTGACCTCGGCGAAGTCATCGTCGAGTTCGTCCGCAACGGCCCCTATGTGAAATGCTCCGCCGTCCACACGGCGACGGGCGTGGAGGTCTCCGCCATGGGCCCGGCCGCTGAACCTCGCGCGGTCGAACGGGTGGCTATCGCCAAACTGAAACGAGCGTTGTCACAGCGGTGACCCCCTAGATGTTGTGGTGTTCGGCGGCGCGGCCTAGAAGGGAGCGCCGTTTCAGCCTTCAGCCTCCGGGATGCCTCCAGTGACCGCCTTCACGCACGATTCCTATTTCACCAAGAGCCTCGCCGATGCTGATCCGGCGATCTTCAAGGGCATCCAGGGCGAGCTTGGCCGCCAGAAGGAGCAGATCGAGCTGATCGCTTCCGAGAACATCGTCTCTCAGGCGGTGCTGGACGCGCAGGGCTCGGTCCTGACCAACAAATACGCCGAGGGCTATCCGGGTCGTCGCTATTACGGCGGCTGCGAGTTCGTCGACGTCACCGAGGACCTGGCCCGCGAGCGCGCCAAGGAACTATTCGGCGCCGCCTATGTGAACGTCCAGCCCCACTCGGGCGCTCAAGCCAACCAGGCCGTCTTCTTCTCCCTGCTGCAGCCGGGCGACACCTTCCTGGGCATGGACCTGGCCTGCGGCGGCCACCTGACCCACGGTTCGCCCGCCAACCAGTCGGGCAAGTGGTTCCGTCCCGTCACCTATAAGGTGAACGAAGACGACCATCTCATTGATTATGATCACGTCGCCGAAATGGCCCAGAAGGAGAAGCCCAAGCTGATCCTGGCCGGGGCCTCGGCCTACAGCCGCCACATCGACTTCAAGCGCTTCCGCGAGATCGCCGATTCGGTCGGCGCCTATCTGATGGTCGACATGGCTCACTATGCAGGCCTGATCGCGGGCGGCGCCTATCCCGACCCGATGCCGCACGCCCACGTCGTCACCACCACGACGCACAAGACCCTGCGCGGCCCGCGCGGCGGCATGATCCTGTCCAACGACCTGGATCTGGGCAAGAAGATCAACTCGGCCGTCTTCCCCGGCCTGCAGGGCGGCCCGCTTGAACACGTCATCGCCGCCAAGGCCGTGGCCTTCGGCGAGGCGCTGAAGCCCGAGTTCAAGCTCTACGCCCAGCAGGTCGTCAAGAACGCCCAGGCCCTGGCCGGCGTCCTGGTCGAACGCGGCCTGGCCATTGTCTCGGGCGGCACCGACAGCCACCTGATGCTGGTCGATCTGCGTCCCAAGGGCGTGACCGGCAAGGCCACCGAGCATGAGCTCGAAAAGGCGCTGATGACCTGCAACAAGAACGGCGTGCCGTTCGACACCGCGCCCTTCACCGTGACCTCGGGCGTTCGCCTGGGTACTCCGGCGGGCACCACGCGCGGCTTTGGCGAGGAAGAGTTCAAGCAGATCGGCCATTGGATCGCCGACGTCGTCTCCTCGATGAACGGCGGCGACGAAGCCGATCCGGCCGTGGTCGCGGGCGTCGCCGCCCAGGTGCGCGAACTGACCGCGCGATTCCCGATCTATCGTTAAGAGGTCCGCCGGATGAAGTGCCCCTTCTGCGGAAACGCCGACACCCAGGTGAAGGACAGCCGCCCGTCTGACGACGGCGCGGCCATCCGGCGCCGTCGGTCGTGCCCGCAGTGCAGCGGGCGCTTCACCACCTTCGAGCGGGTGCAGCTGCGCGAACTGGTCATCCTGAAACGGAACGGCCGCCGCACCCCCTTCGACCGCGACAAGCTGGAACGCTCGCTGGGCATCGCCCTGCGCAAACGTCCGGTGCAGCCTGATCAGGTCGAGCTGCTGGTCAGCCGCATCGTGCGCCAGCTGGAAAGTCTGGGCGAGACCGAGATCCCGTCCAGCATCGTCGGCGACTTCATCATGAAGGCGCTGAAGTCGGTCGATGAGGTCGCCTACGTCCGTTACGCCTCGGTCTACAAGGACTTCCGCCACACCTCGGACTTCGCCAAATTCCTCGGAGACGAGGGTTTCGACGAGACCAAGTCCGGCCAGGACTGATGCGCCCGCGCGTCACCCTGAAGCTGGCGACGTCGCTGGATGGTCGCATCGCCACGGCCACGGGCGAAAGCCAGTGGATCACCGGCCCGGAAGCGCGCCTTCAGGGCCACCGCCTGCGCGCGACCCATGACGCCATTCTGGTCGGCGTCGAGACGGTGCTGGCCGATGATCCGGAACTGACGGTGCGTCTCCAGGACTACGACGGGGGGCATCCTCTTCGTGTTGTCCTCGACAGTCGTCTGCGGACTCCCGCGACGGCCAAGGTCGCCAGCGGCAACACCTTGATCATCACGACCGCCGCGCGCCACGCCATCGGCCACGCCGAAGTCGTCACCGTCGCCGCCATCGACAGCCGCCCCGCCATCCCCGCCGTCCTGGACGCCCTGTCCGCCCGCAACATCCGCTCCGTCCTGATCGAGGGCGGTGGGCGAGTCGCCGCCTCCTTCATCCAGGCGGGAGCGGTGGACGCCATCGAGTGGTTCCGCGCACCGATCCTGCTGGGCGGGGAGGGGCGGTCCTGCGTCGCCTCCCTGGCGCTTGCAAAGCTGGCCGACGCCCCCAAGTTCCGTCGTCTGGGCGTCGAGCCTGCCGGAGACGATCTGTGGGAACGCTACGCCCGCGCCTGACGCCTCCCCAGGCGCGATTTCAGACGAATTAGACTAATTAGACTCTGTTTTTTGGGTCCGGAGGGACCGGAGCTTTCATGTTCACCGGCATCGTCACCGACATCGGCCGCGTCCGCAGCGTCCGTGAAACCAACCGCGACCGTCGCTATGAGGTCGAGACCGTGTGGGACACGGCGGGCATCGACCTGGGCGCCTCCATCAGCCATGCGGGCTGCTGCCTGACCGTCACGGAAAAGGGCGAGGGTTGGTTCGCCGTCGAGGTGTCCGGCGAGACCCTGTCCAGGACCAAGCTGGGCGACTGGAGCGAGGGCAGCCGCATCAATCTGGAGCGCGCCGCCAAGCTGGGCGATGAACTGGGCGGCCATATCGTCTCGGGCCATGTCGACGGTCTGGGCGAGGTGATCTCCATCACGCCCGAGGGCGGATCGCACCGCATCGTGATCGAGGCGCCTGCGCCCCTGCACAGATTCATCGCCCCAAAGGGCTCAATCACGGTCGATGGGGTTTCCCTGACGGTGAATGGGGTGCATGAGCGCCGCTTCGACGTGAATATTATCCCGCACACGTGGGATGCGACCACCCTCGGCGGCCTGAAGGTCGGCGAAAAGGTCAATCTGGAGATCGACATGCTGGCGCGTTACCTCGCGCGGTGGCAGGAGACCGCATAATGAAACTGGCCGTCTACAATACCGACAGCCCGATCAGCTCGATCGAGGACATTATCGAGGACGCCCGCAACGGCCGCCCCTACATCCTGGTGGATGCCGAGGACCGCGAGAACGAGGGCGACATCGTCATTCCGGCCCAGTTCGCCACGCCGGACCAGATCAACTTCATGATCCGCTATGCGCGCGGACTGGTCTGCCTGGCCATGACGGCCGAGCGCGCCAAGCAGCTGCGCCTGCCGCCGATGGCCGCCGAGAACCGCGAGAGCATGGGTACGGCCTTCACCATCTCGATCGAAGCCAAGGAAGGCGTCACGACCGGCATTTCGGCCGCTGACCGCGCCCATACGGTTCAGGTGGCCGCCGACCCTTCGCGCAGCGCCGACGACATCGTCTCGCCGGGCCACATCTTCCCGCTGGTCGCGCGCGACGGCGGCGTCCTGGTTCGCACCGGCCACACCGAGGCGGCCGTGGACATCAGCCGTATGGCCGGCCTGATTCCCGCCGGGGTGATCTGCGAGATCATCAAGGACGACGGCGAGATGGCGCGGATGCCCGACCTGATCGCCTTCGCCCAGTTGCACGGGCTGAAGATCGGCACCATCGCCGACCTGATCGCCTATCGCCGCCGCACCGAGCGCTTTGTCGAGCGCGTGATGGAGACGCCGTTCGAGAGCGTCCACGGCGGCGAATTCAAGCTGATCCTCTATCGCAACACCATCGAAGGCGCCGAGCACGTCGCCCTGGTGCGCGGCGATATCGACCCGGCCAAGCCGACCGTCGTGCGGATGCACCAGGTTGACTTCGCCGCCGACCTGCTGGGCCACGTGGAGGCTCGACAGGACTATATTCCGAAGGCGATGCAGGCGCTTGCGGCTCAGGATGGGCCGGGCGTCGTCGTCTTCCTGCGCGATCCGGACCTGCATGGTCTGGCCGAACGGCTGGGCGGCGTGCCCAAGCCCGCGGCGGCGGATCGCTCGCTGAAAGCCTATGGCGTCGGGGCGCAGATTCTGCTCGACCTCGGCGTCAAGGATATGATCGTGATGAGTTCGACGCGGCCCAATCCGACGGCGCTTGAGGGCTATGGCCTGCGCATCGTCGGTTGGCGCGACATGGACGGAGAAGACCAATCTTGAACGACCCCACTCGCGTCCTCATCGTTGAGGCGCGCTTCTACGACGAACTGGCCGACGCCCTTCTGGAAGGGGCGAAGGACGCCCTGCGCGCGCAAGGCGTTCAATACGACGTCGTGACCGTGCCCGGCGCGCTGGAAGTTCCCACCGTGATCGCCATGGCCGAAGAGGCCGGCCGCTATCCGACGGCGCCGCGCTATGACGGCTATGTCGCCCTGGGCTGCATCATTCGCGGCGAGACCTATCACTTCGAGATCGTTTCAGATCAGTCGGCCGCCGGCATCCGCAACCTGGGCCTCAAGGGCGTGGCTATCGGCAACGGCATCCTGACGACCGAAGACGAGGAGCAGGCCTGGACCCGCGCCCGCCTCAGCGAGGGCGACAAGGGCGGTTTCGCCGCCCGCGCCTGTCTGGATCTGATCGCCATCCGCAAGCGCCTGCGCGGGGGGCTGGCCTCGTGACCGAACCGACCAGCGCCCCGGCGACCGTCGCCGAAGTCATGGCCCAATTGGCCGAGGCCGAGAAGGCTCGCGCCGAGCCGCAACTGACCAGCCGCCAGCGCCGCGCCCGCACGGTCGCCCGTCTGGCCGCCGTTCAGGCCCTGTATCAGATGGAGCTGGCGGGCGAGGGCGTGGACAGCGTCGTGCGCGAGTTCCGCAATCACCGATTCGACGCCGACATCGACGGCGCGCCTCTGGCTGAGGCGGACGAGGACTGGTTCTCCGATATCGTCCACGGCGTGGTCGAGGATCAGCGCGGCATTGACGAAGCGATCAAGGCGCGTCTGGCCTCCAATTGGCGGATGGAGCGTCTGGACGCCACCCTGCGCGCCTTGCTGCGCTGCGGCGCGTGGGAGTTGAAGCACAAGCCGGACGTCCCGCGTGAGATCGTGATCGACGAATACGTCGAACTGGCCAAGGCCTTCTTCGACGATGCGGAGGCGAAGTTCGTGAACGCGGCGCTGGACGGCGTGGCGCGCGATGCCCGCGATTGACGTCGCGGGTGAATTCGAGACCATCCAGCGGCTGCTGAAGCCGCTGGCGCACCCGGAATGGGCGAGGGGGCTGGCCGACGACGTGGCCGCGCTGCCCTCGCGTCCGGGACACGACCTGATCCTGACCAAGGACGCCATCATCGAAGGCGTCCACTTCCTGCCCGACGATCCGTTGGACACGGTGGCGCAGAAGCTGCTGCGCGTGAACCTGTCCGATCTGGCCGCCAAGGGCGCCGAGCCGTTCGGCTATCTGCTGGCCTGCTGCTGGTCCGAACGCTGCGGCTGGCCCGAGCGCGAGGCCTTCGTCGCCGGGCTGCGGCGCGATCAGGCCATTTTCGACATTTCCCTGCTGGGCGGCGACACGGTGAAGACGCCGGGACCGGCCAGTTTCTCGGCGACGATGATGGGCTGGGCGCCGTCAGGCGCCGCGGTCAGCCGGGCCGGGGCGCGGCCCGGCGATCTGGTCTTCGTCACGGGTACGATCGGCGACGGCTGGCTGGGCCTTCAGGCCGCCCAGGCGACCCTGACGCTGGAGCCTGAGCGCATGGACGCGCTGGAGGCCGCCTATCGCACCCCCATGCCGCGCGTGGAGTTCGCGCCCGTCGTTCTGGGCCTCGCCACGGCCAGCGCCGACGTCTCCGACGGCCTTCTGGCCGACGCCGCCCACATCGCCGAGGCCAGCGGCGTCTGCCTTGAGATCGATCTGGAGGTCCTGCCGATGTCGGCGGCGGCCCAGGCCTGGTTCGAAGGCCGCGTCGACCCGCAGGCGGCGTTGGAGCTGCTGGCCAGCGGCGGCGACGATTACGAGATCCTGCTGACCGTCCCGGCGGGCGCCGAGAACGCCCTGCGCCGCGAAGCCGAACGCCGCCACCTGCGCCTGACCTGCGTCGGCCGCGTAACCGAAGGCAGGGGGCTGTCCCCGCGCTATCTGGGCCAGGCCATCACCCCGACCCGTACCGGCTGGACCCACGGCTGAGCGCAACGGAATCCTAACCGGGCAGGGCCAGACTGAGTTCATGAACCGCCGCGTCCTGATCCTCGCCCTCGCTGGCGCCGCCCTGTCAGGACCGGCGCTCGCTTCGCCCTCAGCGGAAACGCCCGCCCAGCCCGCGAGCTTCAACCTGACCGGCGTGGGCCTGCCGATCATTGTGGGCGGCCGCGTCCGCAACTACGTCTTTGCAGAACTGAGACTGCATCTGGGTGAAGGCCAAACCCTGGACGCGGTAAGGGCCAAGGAGCCCTACCTGCGCGACGCTCTTGTCCGCGCCGGGCACCGGACGCCCTTCGTACTCGCAGACGACTGGAATCAGCTGGACGCGGCAGCGCTGAGCGTCAGCCTGATCCGCTCGGCTGACAGCCTGATCGGCAAGGGCGCGATCACCCGCGTCGAGGTCGTCAGCCAGGCCGCGCGCCGCCGCACGACCGTTCGCCCTCTCTGATCGCCCTAAAAGAGCGCTGTTGCGCCACGCCTCTGCTTTTGGCACGATTTAGCCGCAATTCCCGAGGGGCGTGAATTTGCGTCCGTAAGCGCACGGGGGGACCGGAAGGCGGCCGAGAGGCGACAACGCCCGTAGCGCTGCCCATGGAACCGCGCGTCTAGTTGCATAAGGCTTGGAAACGCCATGACGTCATATCTTTGGCTGGTCATTGCGGCCGGCGCTTTGGGGGTGCTTTACGGCGCCGTCCAGACCGCCGCCTTGATGAAGGCCGACAGTGGTAATGAACGGATGCGTGAGATCGCCGCGGCGATCCAGGAAGGGGCATCCGCCTATCTGAAGCGTCAGTACACAACGATTGGCATTGTAGGGGTCATGATCTTGGTCGCGGCCTTTTTTCTTATCGGGATCTGGGCGGCGCTCGGCTTCCTGATCGGCGCGGTCCTGTCGGGTGCGGCGGGCTATGCGGGGATGCTGATCTCCGTGCGCGCCAACGTCCGCACGGCCCAGGCGGCGTCGCAGAGCCTGTCCAAGGGGCTGGACCTGGCCTTTCGCTCGGGCGCCATCACCGGCATGTTCGTGGCGGGCGGCGCGCTTCTGGGCGTGTCCGGCTACTACGCCTTCATGACGCAGGGTCTGGGCCACGCCTCGACCAGCCGCGAGGTCATCGACGGACTGGTGGCTCTGGGCTTCGGCGCCTCCCTGATTTCCATCTTCGCGCGACTGGGCGGGGGCATCTTCACCAAGGGGGCCGACGTCGGCGGCGACATGGTAGGCAAGGTCGAGGCCGGCATCCCTGAGGATGATCCCCGCAACGCCGCCACCATCGCGGACAATGTGGGCGACAACGTCGGCGACTGCGCCGGCATGGCCGCCGACCTGTTCGAGACCTATGCCGTCACCACGGTGGCGACCATGGTGCTGGCGGCCATCTTCTTCCGCAACCAGCCCTATGTCGACGTGCTGATGCTGTTGCCGCTGGCGATCTGCGGCGTCTGCATCGTGACCTCGATCATTGGCACCTTCTTCGTCCGTCTGGGCAAGAGCGGCAACATCATGGGAGCCCTGTATCAGGGGCTGATCGTCACGGGCGTCCTGTCGTTGGGCGCGGTCTGGTGGGTGATCAATCAGCTTCTGCCGGGGGCGGTCGAAACCTCAGGAGGCCTGCTGATCCAGCCGATGAATCTGTTCTGGGCGGGCGTCGTCGGCCTGCTGGTCACTGCGGCCATCGTGGTCATCACCGAATACTACACCGGCACGGGCTTCCGTCCGGTGAAGTCGGTGGCCAACGCCTCGGTCTCGGGGCACGGCACCAACGTGATCCAGGGCCTGGCCATGTCGCTGGAATCCACCGCGTTGCCAGCCCTGACCATCATCGTCGGCATTGTCGCAGCCTTCCAGTTGGCGGGCCTGTTCGGCATCGCCATCGCCACCACGACCATGCTGGGCGTGGCGGGGATGATCGTTGCGCTGGACGCCTTCGGCCCGGTTACGGACAACGCGGGCGGCATCGCTGAGATGGCCGGCCTGCCGCCGGAAGTCCGTGTCTCGACCGACGCTCTGGACGCCGTGGGCAACACCACCAAGGCCGTGACCAAGGGCTACGCCATCGGTTCGGCGGGTCTGGGGGCGTTGGTCCTGTTCGCCGCCTATGTGGAGGACTTGAAGTTCTTTGCGGCCGAGGCTCAGCCGGGCAGCTTCTTCTACGGTCTGGGGGCGGTCGCGTTCGACCTATCCAACCCCTACGTCGTGGTCGGCCTGTTGTTCGGCGGCTTGCTGCCCTTCCTGTTTGGAGGGCTGGCGATGACGGCCGTGGGGCGCGCCGCCGAGGCTGTCGTTGCCGAGGTCCGGCGTCAGTTCCGCGAGAACCCCGGCATCATGACGTTCGAGACCAAGCCGGAATACGGCCGAGCGGTCGATATCCTGACCAGCGCGGCTATCCGGGAGATGATCGTGCCGTCGCTGCTGCCGGTGCTGTCGCCGATCGTCCTGTTTGTGGTCATCCTGTTCATCCAGCCGGACAAGGCCAACGCCTTCGCCGCGCTGGGGGCGATGCTCATGGGGGTGATCGTGACGGGCCTGTTCGTCGCCATCTCCATGACCTCGGGCGGCGGCGCCTGGGACAACGCCAAGAAGGTGATCGAGGAAGGCTTCACCGACAAGAACGGCGTGGTCCACGGCAAGGGCTCGGAAGCGCACAAGGCCGCCGTTACCGGCGACACTGTGGGCGATCCCTATAAGGACACCTCTGGCCCGGCGGTGAACCCGATGATCAAGATCACCAACATCGTCGCGCTTCTGCTGTTGGCTGTGCTGGCGAGCGGCAAGATCGTCTGACGGCGCTCAACTGCAACTGAAGACGCCCCGGAGAGCGATCTCCGGGGCGTTATCTTTCTTGCGCCCTATGCTCGCGACGCGGTCGCTCGCGGCTTGAGGACGACTGTATGCTGCGGCCGTTAATCCGGGCGGCGCTGGCCGGGAACGTCGTCCTCGGTGCGCGGCAGTTGGCCGCGGCCGACGTTGCCGAGCAGTTGCTCAAGAATGGTCAGCTGGCGTCCGCGCGTCGGGGTCTCGCGACGTTCCATAGCGATCTGGCGGCCGTCATCCAGCCCCAGATTTCGCACCGAAGCGACCTTGCCGTCGGCTTCGTTGAAGGTGATCTCCGTCACCGTCCGCTGCGATACCTGCGGCTTGTTGTAGGTGTAGCGCTGCGTCGTCTGGGTCAGGTAGTACCAGACGTTCTCCGACTCGAAGGTCGAGGTGGTGGACGGCGTGCCAAGCTTGGTCAGCACGGTTTCGCGCGTGTCGACGCCGGACTCGATATCCTGGGGTTTGACGTCCACGGCCTGAAAGCCCTGGGTGGCGACAACCGGCGCGCAGGCGCCGGCGGCGGCGGCGAGCGAGGCGGCGATGATGAGCGACGTAAAACGGGGCATCGGCGATGGGCCTCAAGAAATAAGGTCTTTGACCTAACCGTCGCTGCGTCCTAGTGCAACGGCGCGGCGGAAAAGGGGCCGTGAAATCCTATGTTCAAGACACTCTTCAAGCGCCAGACGCAAGATCGCCATGTCCAGGCCCTGTACGCCCTGGCCGTCGAACAGGCCCGCCAGCCTGATTTCTACACGCGGCTGGGCGTCGCGGACCGCATCGACGCGCGTTTCGAGCTCTACACCCTGCATGTGCTGCTGCTGTTCGTGCGGCTGAAGCAGGATGGCGAGCGCGGCGCGGACCTGTCCCAGAAGCTGTTCGACGCCTATGTGTCGGCGTTGGACAACGTGTTGCGCGAACTGGGCGTGGGCGATGTCTCGGTGGGCAAGAAGATGCGCAAGCTGGGCGAGGCCCTCTATGGCCGTATGAGCGCCTATGAAAAGGCGCTGAGGGCAGGGGATCACGAGGGGCTTCAGGCCTCGATCGCCCGCAATGTCTTTGAGAGCGAAGACGCCGCTGCAGGCGCCGCCCTGGCGCGCTACACGATTGATTCGCACGAACAGCTGGCTCGACAGTCGTCGGCTGCCGTGGAAAAGGCGCCGGACTGGGCGAAGATCGTGGCATGACCCTTCCAGCTCTTCCCTATAGCGATCCCATCCGCCTGCATCAGGTCGGCGTCTCCCTGACACGGCGGCTGGAGCCTGATGACGCTGCGCGGCACCGCATCTCGCGCGCGCTGGACCTGAAGTCGCTCGACCGATTCGTCGCCGATATGGAGATCGTGCCCACGGTGTCGGGGTGGCGCATGGACGGCCGGGTCCAGGCCGAGGCCGTTCAGGCCTGCGTTCTGACGCTGGAGCCGCTGCCTGTCGCCATCGACGAACGCTTCTCGATCAATCTGACTGAAACGGCGCCTGAGGTTCAGGCGAACGAGGAAGGCGAGATCGATCTGGAACTGGACGACGACTCCGCTGACCTGGTGGAAAATGGCCAGATCGATCTGGGCCAATACGCTGTCGAACAGTTGGCCCTGCACCTGGATCCCTATCCTCGCAAGGAAGGCGCGGTGTTCGAACAGCCGCCGGAGCCCGGTGAAATCTCGCCCTTCGGCGTGTTGAAAACGCTGAAGCCTGGCGGGCAAACCGACAAGAGTTGACCTAAGGTCGCTCAAGCCTCATCCACGGTGCGACATTTTCGTCCGATCGCCCTAAACTGAAGCGCCGCGGCAAGACGGCGACGGAGTCGATTTTCACTTGGCATCACCGATACTGATCTCGCTCGACGCCATGGGCGGGGACCATGGACCATCCGTCGTCGTCGGAGGCGTGAAGGACTACATCGCCCGTTACGGCGGCGAAGGGGTTCGTTTTCAACTGCATGGCGATGAGGCGGCCATTCGCGCGGAAGTCGCCCGCAACGGCCTTTCGGCTGATGTCTGCGAAATCCGCCACACGGACAAGGTCGTGGGCATGGACGAAAAGCCCGCCCAGGCCATGCGCCGGGGCAAGGGCTCCAGCCTGTGGAACGCCATTGAGGCGGTCAAGCTCGGGGAGGCGCAGGCTGCCGTGTCGGCCGGGAACACCGGCGCCCTGATGGCCATCTCCAAACTGTTGCTGCGCATGGCCGTGGATGGGCTGGAGCGGCCTGCCATCGTCGCCAGTTGGCCGACGAAAAGAGGCTTCACCGCCGTTCTGGACGTCGGCGCCAACATCGGCAGCGATGCGCGCCAACTGGTTGAGTTCGCCATCATGGGCGAGGCTTTCCAATCGGCCGTCCACGGCGTCGCCAAGCCCACGGTCGGGATTCTGAACGTCGGATCTGAGGAAATGAAGGGTCATGATGAGGTGCGCGAGGCTCACGCCGTCCTGCGCACAGATGCGGTGCCCGTGAACTATACCGGCTTCGTCGAAGGCCACGACATCGCCGCAGGCACGGTGGACGTGGTGGTCACCGACGGCTTCACCGGCAATGTCGCCCTGAAGACGGCCGAGGGCACGGCCCGCTTCATTTCCGGTTTGCTCAAGGAAGCCCTGACCTCCGGCCCGATGGCCAAGATGGGCGCCCTGATCGCCATGCCCGCCCTGAAGAGAATGGCGCGCCGCATCGATCCCAGCAGCGTCAACGGCGGCCCCCTGTTGGGCCTGAACGGCATCGTGGTGAAAAGCCACGGCGGCGCCACAGCCGAGGGTTATGGAAACGCCATCCGTGTGGCTGTCGATCTGGCTCGCAGCGACTATCTGACGAAGGTCAGCGCCAATTTCGCGCGTCTGTCGGCCGTGCTGGATACGGCCGAGGCCGCGCCCGACGAAGAGCAAACAGGAGAGATCCAGTCGTGAGCGTTATCCGCAGCGTCGTCACCGGGGTCGGCTCCTTCCTGCCCGAACAGGTGGTCACCAACGCCGATCTGACCAAAATCGTCGACACCTCCGACGAGTGGATCGTCGAGCGCACCGGCATCCGTCAGCGCCACAAGGCTCGCGACGACGAACCGACCAGCGACCTGGCCGTCAAGGCCGCCGAGCGCGCCCTGGCCGACGCCGGCAAGACGGCGGCGGACGTCGACCTGATCATCGTCGCCACCACCACGCCGGACCAGACCTTCCCCGCGACCGCCGCCATCGTCCAGCGCAAGCTGGGCGCGCCGGTCGGCATCGCCTTCGACATTCAGGCGGTCTGCTCGGGTTTCGTCTACGCCATGAGCGTGGCCGACGGCTTTGTCGCGCGCGGTCAGGCCAAGTGCGCCCTCGTCATCGGCGCCGAAGAAATGACCAAGCTGATGGACTGGACGGACCGCACCACCTGCGTCCTGTTCGGCGATGGCGCCGGCGCCTTCGTGCTGGAACCGGGCGAAGGGCAGGGGACCAAGGAGGATCGCGGCGTGCTGGGCTTCGCCCTGCGCTGCGAGGGCGCCAAGTCCGACATGCTCTATGTCGACGGCGGCCCGGCCACGACCGGCACGCTCGGCCATCTGCGGATGCTGGGCAACCAGGTCTTCCGTCACGCCGTGGTCAACATCGCCGAGGCCATCACCGCCGCCGCCGAGGTGGCGGGCGTGGACATCCCCGAAATCGACTGGTTCGTGCCGCACCAGGCCAACCAGCGCATCATCAAGGGCGTCGGCGATCGCCTGGGCCTGGATGAGGACAAGGTCGTCTCTACCGTCGCCATGCACGCCAACACCTCGGCCGCCTCCATCCCTCTGGCGATGGATGTCGCCATCCGGGACGGACGCATCAAGAAAGGCGATCTGGTGCTGGTCGAGGCCATGGGCGGCGGCCTGACGTGGGGCGCATGCGCCTTCCGATTCTAGATTTTCATTGAGGGCTTTGATTTTCATTCATTTTGCCCTTCAATGCCCCGCCATTGGAAAGCGGGGAGATGCCAGTGTCCCAGACCCTTACTCGGGCTGATCTGTGCGAGGCCGTTCACGAAGAGGTCGGCCTGTCGCGCCAGGAATGTTCCGGCATGGTCGAACGGACGCTTGAACTGATCGTTGAGTCGCTTGAAAGCGGCGAGACGGTTAAACTGTCCGGCTTCGGCGTCTTCCAGGTGCGCGAAAAGCGCGCTCGCATGGGGCGCAACCCCAAGACCGGCGAACCCGCCGCCATCAACCCCCGTCGCGTCATCAGCTTCCGGGCCTCTCAGATCATGAAGGGCCGGGTGCACGACGCCGTCGTAGAGACCTGAGTTCATTGGCCAAAAGCCCCAGCGCCTTCCGCACGATCTCCGAAGCCGCCGAAGAAGTCGGCGCGCCTCAGCATGTTCTGCGCTTCTGGGAGACGAAGTTCGATTTCATTGTCCCGGTGAAGCGGGCGGGCGGACGGCGTTTCTATCGCCCGGATGATGTAATGGTGCTGAAGGCCGTTCGACGTTTGCTGCATGACGAGGGCCTGACCATTCGCGGCGTCCAGCGCCTGGTCAAGGATCAGGGCTTGGCGCGCGTGGCCGCCTATGGCGACCCGGGCGCAACGCTGGAAATTGATTCGGGCCTTTCACCTGCGCCGGACGCCCCAACGGTCTCGTCAGCACCTGATCATGAGCGATTGACGCGGGTTTTAGCCGAGCTGGAAGCGGCGCATGCGCGGCTTGAGGCGGTTCTGCGCCGATAGGGCGGAAGTTGTTGTCGATAATGCGTTTTAGGGTTTGCGGAGCGACAAACCCCCGTCTATACGGAGCGCCTTCGGAGCGTGGCGCAGCCTGGTAGCGCACTTGACTGGGGGTCAAGGGGTCGCAGGTTCGAATCCTGTCGCTCCGACCATTTCAGGCTTTGGCCTGATCTATGGTTTGACGGGCGGCTTCGCATCAGCGGGGCCGCCCGTTCCGTATCTGATGACCGTGATCCATCGGCGCCCTAATCGTCCAGGCGAACGCTCATCATGAGGCTGTCGTAGTCCTCGCTCGCTTTCGAGTCCGAGGCCGACGCCGCAGCCATAAGCGCCTCTCCTTCAGAGGATCGCCCTGTAGTCTTGAGCATCTTGCCCAGACCGTATTTGGCCTTCGAACTCGAAGGATCCAGTTCCGTCGCCGTACGATAGGCGTCCAAGGCCTCGCCATTGCGATCCTGGAGGAAGAGCAGATATCCGCGCCTCATGTGAAGAGGGGCGTCGTCTCCCTTCCGCTCAATGGCCCGATCACACATTTCCAGTGCGAAATCGCGGCTATGCCGCATCAGGGACTGCGACACGCAGGCTTGAGCGGGGTCATCAAGGTTGATGCGGGTCAATTGTTTGAAGCGAGCCATATCGGTCGCCGCGCCCTTGCTATCCCCCTGCTGTTCACGAACAACGGCGCGATCAATCAGCAGGGCAGGGAAGTCGTTTTCGATCGCCAGGACGTCGGTAAGGATGGCCTCGGCCTTGGCAGGATCGGAGCCCTTGAGACTGGACGCCGCAACCTGCGCCATGCCGATGAACATCTGAGCCTTGGCGTCTGGATGGCCGACAGCTTCGGCCATCAAGCCGGCCTGTTGGTAGGCCTCTGCGGCCCGCCCCATCCTGAGCAGTTGGTTCGCCAGAGCGACCTTGGCGCTATGATCCTCCGGCTTCATAGCGACGATCCGCTCCAGATCAGCCAAGGCGCGTGACGACTGTCCCATCCGTTCGTAAGCGGCGGCGCGACGGTAGAGGGCATGCGTGTTTTCGGACCACGAGCGTAAGGCGCCCGTAAAGGCCAACACCGCTTCCAGGTCGTCCTCTTCTAGCTCGGCCAGGCGACCCTTCGCATGAAACAGGATGGTCTCATTAGGATCGGCGGCATCGCTCGCCGCGATATCGGCGCGGGCTTTGTCCAGATCGTTCAACGCCAGATAGGCGAGGGCGCGATTGGCCAGGGCGTTGGCATGGGGTGTCGGAAAGCCCGCAATGGCCACATCGAACTGGGCGATGGCGGCGACATGGTCCCCCTCGTCAAGAAGAGCGTAGCCGCGACGCAGGGCCGTCTCCGGGTCGCCCTCCGGCGCTGCAGTCAAGGTTTCCCTGTCCGACGCCGTCAAGGTGTAGCTCCGCTTCACCCGCATGGTGGCCTTCAAGTTCTTGAAGCTGTCCATACCGGCCTGTTCAACCGCGATTTCCGCCGCCGTGGCATAGGGGCGCAAGGTGATCGAGCCCCGATCCGTCTCCAATCGGTTGCCGTTGCGGTGAACGGTGCGGAAATATCGGGTGGCGCCGGCCTCGACTTCATAGGGCTCGACCAACAGATCAACATCGTCTCGGCCTTCAGGCAGGATGACGGTCGTGCGGAATGAGGACGAACTCGGGAAGGACTTATGGTAATCGGCGTCCTTGAACCTCGTATTCTTATGCGGCTCAAAGCCTTTCCAGGTGACATGGGCCAGAGGGATGTCGACCGGCCCATCCGTCCAGTCAAAGACGACGCGCGCTGTGGCGCTGGCCACAAATTCATGGGTGTCTTCAAGGTACCGCCATTGGCTCTCGAGATCGGAAACCTGCCCATAGTCCTTGAACAGATTGGTCCAGCGCTCGTCATACAGACGGGTCACCTCGGCGGCAGGCAATTGTGCAATCCCGGCCTGCATTTCCGTCGCTCTGTCGCTGCGACTGATATTAGTCACCGTAACGCGCGCGGGACTATGAACGCCGGCGGTGAGATCAATCTCGACATGGAGGGCGTTGATCGGGCGCGGCGGTAGTCTGAGCGGGATTTGCTCCAGGCGAGCCTGTTCCACGATGGGCAGGACGTACTCGTAAACCAGCGGAGCATCCGGCGTCAGGCTACGGTCGCCGATACGCGCTCCGTCCATCAAATAGATCTCGCCGCCGATGCGCGCCTTTACGATCACATGATCGAATGCGCTGACCATCGGCAGATACTGATCGAGCGGCAGATTCTGTGAGGAAACGAGCACAGGGACCGCATCCACGCCCAGCTCTCTCAGCAAGGCGACCAGCAGAACCGTTTTACCTTTGCAGTCGCCCTGACGCCTTGCCCATACATCACTCGCCGAGTTCGGCAGCCAGCCGCCTTCGCCAAGCGTCAGGGCCATATAGGGGACTTCATCCTGCACCAGCCGCAGGGCAGCCAAGGCGCGAGCTTCCGGAGTGGCGTGCTCGGACCTTATCCGCGCCAGATGCGCGGCCAGATCGGCCGCGTCGGGCAGGGCGCTGGCCTGATCATATGCAGTGCGGATATGATCCGTGATCGCGCTCCACTGCGGAGTGCTGCTGATCTGCCATGCATAGTTTGGAAGAGAGCGAGGCGCGATGGCGTCTGGATAGGCTTCTCCTTCGACGTCGGTGATGCGATGGGCAAGAAACTTGAATCCATTCCGCTCAGTCATCGCTGGAACGGCGGCATGACGCCCGGGGCGTGTCTGAACCTTCATGGTCGCCGGCCAACTGACGGTGGTCTCGGCTAGATCAACGGGAAGCTGAGAAAAGGGATAGACCAGACTTTCCAGCGGGTTGTCGAAAACATCGAACTGTGTTCGGAAGGAGTAGGCGAAGTCTATGGTGTCGCCGACGCGGATGTCAGGATTCACCAGGACGCCGGTTAGAACGCCATTGATCTGCAGCGATTGCTCAAGCGCCGCCTCGCGACGCAGAATGGTGAAATCAGCCTTGTCCAGGATGTCATGGGTTTCACCCGCGCGGATAATGCGCGCGTGGTGAACGGTCGGCGTCTGCAGGGCCGGGTTCCATTCCAGCGCCAGTTGCGAAGCCTGCTGCAACCCCAATGGCGCCAGCACCTTCAGCCGCATACGGACATAGGTTTCGCTATGGTCGCCAAAGGCCCGCACATGGCTTTCGACCACTTCGTAGCGGATGTGTTGAGATGGATTGTCCGCCCGGTTGGATAGATGCGGCGCAATGCTTGGTATCCAGTCGGGCGCAGGCCCTCGAAGAATGACTTCGCCCGCCATGGCGGAAGAGCTCAACAGCCAAGCCGCACCAGCTAGAACCCATCTGTTTCTCAAAGCGTTCTTCCTGTCCGAATTTCACCGTAATCTAGGTAGCAGCCTAGCTGATGTCGGAACAGGGCTGTAGCTCCAAGCTCATTCCTGAAGCCATGTTTCGCATAATATATCTTAGACGTAATAAATGCTTCTCATAGTGTGTCGGTTTTCTGTCGCTGATTCTCCGTTGCCTGAGAGCCGCAGCATGAAGTCGTATGGCGGCGCGAGCCAGATGGTGATGCGGGCTTGTCCAAGCAGCCCGATGGCCTAAGCCCGCGCCCTTGTGATCATTCACTGGAAAATCCGGCGGAGGCAGTCCCCCAAGCGCTCAAAGTGGAGAAAAATCGGTTTGATGAATCGGTGTCCGTGTTCATCCTTTTCCCCACGCCAGCCGCTGTCAACTTGACGCTTAAGGACGCTGGTCTTTACTGTTTCCCTGTTTCAACAGCGGGCCGTGCACCCTTTCCGCGCGCGTTGCGTTAGGGACGCAACAGGACGGGGGGCGTGTTGAAGACACTGGCCAAAACGATTGACCTGGTCGCGGCCTTCGACGCCTCGCCTAACCCCTATATGCTGCTGGACCGCGACCTGCGATTTGCAGGAATGAACCAAGCCTATCTGGACGTTACGCTCCGCAGGCGGGAGGAACTGATCGGCGTGCATGTGATGGATGTATTCGGCGCCGCGCCCCAAGGGCCAAGCCACGACGCCAGCCAACGGCTTGAAACATCCTTCAAGAAAGTACTGGAAACGGGCGAAGCCGATCATCTGGCGTTGCTGCATTATCCGATCCGCACGCGGAGCCCCCACGGCGAAGCCGTGTTCGATGATCGCTACTGGAGTTGCACCCACACGCCGATCAAGAATGATCACGACGAGGTCACCCATATCCTGCAGCACACCAGCGACGTCACCGAGCTGGTCAAGGCTCGGACATCAGATGAGGCCCCCCGCGACGCCCTGGAACAGATGCTGGGCGGTGGCGTCTTTCGTCGGGCGATGGAGGTAGAGGCGGACAATCAAAGGCTGGAGGCCGAGCGGCGCCAGCTCTCGGATGTTCTGTTGAACGCGCCGGGCTTTGTTGCGGTTCTGAACGGACCGGATCACGTCATCCAGTTCTGCAATGAGGCCTGCTATCGCCTTGTCAATCATAGAGACATTCTGGGCCAGACGGTCAAACAGGCCCTGCCCGAGCTGGGCGAACAGGGCCATCTCGACTTTCTCAACGACGTCTATGAGACCGGGGAACCGGTCATGGGCAGGCAGCGGGCGTTCAGCCTGCAACATTCACCGGACGGTCCGGCGGACAATCGCTACATCGACTTCGCCTATCAGCCCATCCGGGACGAGAATGCGCGCGTGATCGGCGTCTTTGTTCAGGGGCATGACGTGACGGATGTCGTCATGGCCGCTGAGCGACAGAAGCTGATGATCGACGAGCTCAATCATCGCGTAAAGAACACCCTGGCCACCGTTCAATCCATCGCCATGCAGACGGCCCGCACCCACCAGGACCCCCGCTCGTTCGCCGAGGCCTTCGAAGCGCGGCTTATGGCCCTGTCCCACACCCACGATCTTCTCACGAAGAGCCACTGGGAGGGCGCCGATCTGCGCTCGGTGCTGGAACATGAGACGCGCGCGCACGGGGCAGGACGGCTGAGTCTGAACGGGCCGCTTGTCGCTCTTTCGCCAGCCAGAGCTCTGTCGCTGGGCATGATTTTCCATGAGCTGGCCACCAATGCCGCCAAATACGGCGCCCTGGCGCATGGCGATGGGCGGGTGACGGTCGACTGGCGCGTGATCAATCATTCTTCCCCCCAGTTGGAGATCATCTGGAGTGAAACCGCCGGTCAGACCGTGCAGAAACCAGAGCGGCGCGGTTTCGGCACTCGCTTGATCGAGCGCAATGTTCGGCATGACCTGCGCGGCGCCGTTGATATGAGTTACACAGGCCACGGCCTGAGCGCCCGATTCACCCTGCCGCTGGAGACAGACGCCTGATGACCGATATCTTTTCCGGTAGACGCGTGCTGATCGTGGAGGACGAGTCCCTGGTGGCCATGCTGCTTGAGACCATTCTGGCCGATCTTGGTTGCGATGTGGTCGGGCCGGAATCCAACATCGAGGACGGGCTGAACGTCGCGTCAGGGACCGCGCCGCTCGACGCCGCCCTGCTGGACGTCAATGTCGCGGGGCAGGAGATATTTCCGGTCGCTGAGGCGTTGAAGGCCAGGGGCGTGCCGTTCGTGTTCTCGACCGGATATGGTGAGGCGGGCCTGCCGGAACACTGGCGCGGCAATCCCACGGTGCAGAAGCCCTTCACCGAAGGCGCGATCCGCGACGCCCTGATGACCGCGCTGAACATGCAAAGAGCCTGAGCGCTTCAGGCCTCACGCGCGTTTACGACGGATGCAACTCCGACCACGCCGACAGGCGGGCCAGCGCATCCGCCTCTATGTCGGCATAGAAGGGGTTATAGGGCGGGATCTTGCGCTGTTCGGCCCAGGCGCCGGTTGGCCGGAAGGACTCTGAGCTCAGCCGCGATCGCCACAGGACTCCGTCGCGGCACTCGGCGGCTACGATACGGCGTTGCAGGGCGGGACGTACGCCCCACTCCAGATTGGTGGCGTTGGTGGCCCCGCGACTTTCGCGCATTTCAGAGCGTGGGGCGTCCGCCGATCCCGTGACCGGATTGACGCAGGCCGAGGCCAGGCCGTCGAACGTCACCAGAGCCCCCCGGTCGTCCCACGTCAAGGCGCGGCGCAGCGCGCGTCGCGCCTCGCTCTCGTTGTTCTCCTCGAGCGAGCGCCAGGTCACGACGCAGCCCGCTTGTTCGCGGCTGATGCACAAGGGCACGGTCGTGAAGCGAGACGCCGGAGCCAGGTGCTCCATCAGATAGGCGGCGGCCAAGCGCGACCGCAGGGCGGGATCGGGCGCGATCCGTTCATGCAGCAGGCGGTCGGCCAGTTCGGCCCCCTGCTCTACCCCGGCCAGGATGATGGGGCCGTCGGGGTGACGCTTCAGCCAGGCGTCAAATGCAGCGGATATGTCCTGATAGGCGAAGGCGCGCGCCTCTCGGGCGTCTTCACGCAGGGTCAGGCGGGTGTAGAGGCTGGCCTGGCGATACAAGGGCGCGCTGACGTCTCCAGCCAGGGCCAGAGGCCCGGCGTAGTTGGGCAGGACCGCGCCGCGCAGCCCGGCCAGGGCGCGGGCGTCGTCAATGGCCCCGTTCCACTCCTTGCCGCCGTTATAGGTGGTGGAATGGACGAAGAAGACGTGGGCGGGCCCGGCCGCCGGCGTGCGGGCGTCCAGCAGGGCCCAGGCGTCAGCCTGCGCATAGTCGGGCTTGGCCGGCGGCTGATAGGTCTGGAATGGCACCTGGGGATCGAGGCCGGATCGCAGGATATCGCCGCGCCAGACGGCGACCGCCGCCGTCAGAATGAAGACGAGCGCAAAGCCCGCGTAGCCGACCCACTGGCGCGCAGTCAGCCGAGGCAGCATCAGCGGTACGGGTCCGACTGGGCCAGGAAGTCCTGGACGTAGCGGCGGACGCCTTCCTCCAGCGGGGTCGACTGGCCGCCGTAGCCGAGGGCGCGGATGCGATCCATGCTGGCCTCGGTGAAGTACTGATAGCGGTCGCGGATCGCCTCGGGCATGTCGATATAGGCGATGGACGGCTCCTTGCCCGCCGCCGCGAAGGTCGCGCGCGCCAGATCGGCGAAGGAGCGCGCCTGACCCGATCCGGCATTGAACACGCCCGAGACAGCCTCGTTCTCCAGCAGCCACAAGATGATGTTCACCACGTCGTCGACGAAGACGAAGTCGCGCAACTGGCCGCCGTCGGGGTAGTTGGGGTTGTGCGAACGGAACAGGCTGACCGTTTCGCCCGCCTGAACCTTGGGCCAGATCTGAGCCACGACCGACTTCATGCCGCCCTTATGGCCCTCGTTCGGGCCATAGACGTTGAAGAACTTCAGCCCGGCCCACTGAGGCGGCGCCTCGTCGCGATCAGCCTGGCGAACCGCGTACTGGTCGAACAAGTATTTCGAGTAGCCATAGGCGTTTAGCGGGCGCAGCGCATTCAAGCTGTCAGGATCGTCGCGATCCTCAAAACCCGCCTCGCCGTCGCCGTAGGTGGCGGCCGAGGAGGCATAGATCATCCGCACATTGCGCACTGCGCACCAATCCCAGATGTCGCGCGACAGGCTGAAGTTGGTGCGCAGGATCAGGTCGGCGTCCGGCTCCGTAGTCGATGAGATGGCGCCCATGTGGATCACTGCCGTGATGCGGTCGGCGTGGCGTTCCAACTGCTCGAACAGCTCTTCAGGCGCCCACAGGTCGGCGATGGGGTGTTTGGCGATGTTCTTCCACTTGGCGAGGTCGGCCGTCTCCAGCCGGTCGCAGACGACCACATCCCAGGCGCCGCTCTCACATAGGCGGGCGACGATGTTGGAGCCGATGAATCCCGCGCCGCCGGTCACAACGATCATGCGAGGCGTCATTCAGAAGCTCCAGTCATCTTCTCGATGGTCTTGGTGGTGGAATATCCGTCGGCGAAGTCGGCCAGACGGACTTCACCGCCCCAGCTTTCGACCTCGGCGGCGCCGACAACCTTGTCCTTGGTGTAGTCCGCGCCCTTGATCAGCACGTCGGGCTTCAGCCGCTCGATCAGGGCGATGGGGGTCGGATCGTCGAAGGCGGTGACGCGATCGACGCTGGCCAGGCCGCCAATGACGGCGGCGCGACTGTCCAGATCATTGACGGGGCGTCCCTCCCCCTTCAGGCGCCGCACCGAGGAGTCAGTGTTCAGCGCCACCACCAGCCGGTCGCACCAGCTGCGCGCCTGGGCCAGATAGGCGACGTGGCCGCGGTGTAGGATATCGAAGCAGCCGTTGGTGAAGCCGACCTTCAGGCCCTGACGCTTCCACGCCTCGACCTGATCGGCCAGTTCGTCCAGCGGCGTGACCTTGGACTGGGCGAGCGCTGCGTGCTGGCTCATCTCGGCCTCGATCAGTTCGGCCGGGGTGACGACGGCGGTGCCGCTCTTGCCCACCACCACGCCCGAGGCGAGGATGGCGAACTGCACCGCCTGCTCCAGCGTCGCGCCCGCGCCCAGCGCGAGGCCTAGCGCGGCGAGGCAGGTGTCCCCAGCGCCCGAGACGTCGAACACTTCACGCGCCCGGCCGGGGAAATGGGTGACACCGCCGCCTCTGCGGGCCAGCGTCATGCCCTTGCCTGCACGGGTGACGATGACGGCTTTGGCCGTGGTGGCGTCCAGCAGGGCGGCCAGCGCCGCCTCGACCTGTTCGTCCGTCTCGGTCGGCAGGCCGGTGGCGCCCGCCAGTTCGCTGGCGTTCGGCTTGATGACATCCACCGCGCCATAGCGGGCGAAGTCGCGGCCTTTGGGATCGACGATGACCGGCGCGCCGTATTCGGCCCCGGCCCACAGCGCCGCCTGAATGGCGGCGTCGTCCACCACGCCCTTGGCGTAGTCGGACAGCAGGATGGCGCCCGCGCCCCTGAACACCGCCTTGTCGGCATAGCCGGAATGGAGGGCGGCCTCGTCATCCAGACGCAGAAGCTGCTGCCCCGCCGCGACGAAGCGCGTTTTGACGATGGTGGCGGCGCCTTCGGGGCGGATCAGGGCGTCCTCGATCCGGTCCTCGGCCGCGATCAGATCGGCCAGTTCAGCGCCCGCCGCGTCATCGCCCGCCACAGCGCCCAGACGGGCCTGACCGCCCAGAGCCGCGACGTTGCGGGCGACATTGCCCACGCCGCCGGGCATGGCCACGGTGCGGCGCGCGCGCAGGACGGGGATCGGCGCCTCAGGCGAGATGCGGCTGACCTCGCCATAGATATAGCGATCCAGCATCAGATCGCCGACGCAGGCGACCTTCAGGTCGCGCACGCGCTCCAGCAGGGACTGCAGGGCGCCGAGATCAAGAGAACGTTCAGCCATGACGCCGAACTAGCGGATTCACGCCGTCTTCGCCATCGGCCCCTTGTGGCCGAGCTTGATGGCCAGGTCGTCGAAGGCGATCAGTTCGGCGGCCAGGGCCTCGAACTGGCTCAACGGCACCATATTGGGGCCGTCCGAGGGGGCGTTGTCCGGGTCTTCGTGCGTCTCCATAAAGACAGCGTCGACGCCGACCGAGACGGCGGCGCGAGCCAGCACCGGCACGAACTCGCGCTGGCCGCCCGAGGAGGTGCCCTGCCCGCCCGGCTGCTGGACGCTGTGGGTCGCGTCGAAGACGACGGGGCAGCCGATCTCGCGCAGGATCGGCAGGGCGCGCATATCGCTGACCAGGGTGTTGTAGCCGAAGCTGGCGCCGCGCTCGCAGGCCATGACGTTCGGGTTGCCCGCGCCCGTGACCTTGGCGATGACGTTCTTCATGTCCCAGGGGGCCAAAAACTGACCCTTCTTGATGTTGATCGCCTTGCCCGTGGCGGCGGCGGCCAGCAGCAGGTCGGTCTGGCGCGACAGGAAGGCGGGGATCTGCAGCACGTCCACGGCCTCGGCCACGCCCGCGCACTGGGCCTCGGAGTGGACGTCGGTCAGGGTCGGCAGGCCGGTGACTTCACGGATTTCGGCGAAGATCGGCAGGGCGTCCTTCAGGCCGATGCCGCGCGCGGCGCTGGCGCTGGTGCGGTTCGCCTTGTCGAAGCTGGTCTTGTAGATGATGCCGAGGTTCAGCCGATCGCCGATTTCCTTCAGCGCATGGGCCGTCTCCAGCGCGTGCTGACGGCTTTCCATCTGGCAAGGGCCGGCGATGAAGACGATGCGGGCGCCGCCGCCGATGACGACGGGTTTCTTGAGGCCTTCGGACAGGGTGATGACGGCGTTGGGAGAGGTCACGGCGGCGCTTTCGACTGGTTTCAACGGCGGTTCGCGGGCCTGTGCCGCGACTTTGAGTCGGACAGGTGGCGTCGCGGATGCGTTTGCGCAACTTATCGGGCGACTCAGAGCCTGACCATCGCTCCTGAAAGCATGATTGTTTGGGCGATCATGATAATCATGGCGCCATGAACACGCCCCTGATCTCGACCGAAGCCCTCGCCGCGCAGATGACCAAGCCGGACCTGCGCATCATCGACGCCAGCTGGTGGCTGGATGGACGGGACGCGCACGCGGATTTCGAGCGCGAGCGGCTGCCGAGGGCCGTTTTTTTCGATCTGGACGCGGTGTCGGATCGGGAAAGCCCCTATCCGCACATGCTGCCCTCGCCGGACGCCTTCGCGGAGGCGATGGGAGCGATGGGCGTGTCGGAGAGCGACGACATCGTGGTCTATGACGCCCAAGGGCTGTTCTCGGCGGCGCGGGTCTGGTGGACGCTGCGGACGATGGGCGCTCAGCGCGTGCGCGTGCTGGATGGCGGTCTGCCGAAATGGAAGGCCGAGGGGCGACCGCTGGAAGGCGGTGAGGCGGAAGGACCTGTTCCTGCGCGGTTTGAGACGCAGTTCGACGCCGACGCCGTAGCGGACTTCGATCAGGTCAGCGCTGCGCTGGCTGAGGGCCTTCAGGTTGTCGATGCGCGCGGGGCCGCCCGCTTTCGGGGCGAGGCGGCCGAACCGCGTCCCGGCGTGCGCGCTGGCCATATGCCGGGGGCGTTGAACCTGCCATTCGCCAATCTGCTGAATGCGGACGGGACGCTGAAACACGGTCAGGCGCTGGAAGACGCCTTTCGCGCGGGCGGCGTCGATCTGAAGCGGCCTGTCATCACCAGTTGCGGCTCGGGCGTGACGGCGGCGATCCTGACGCTGGGGCTGGCCGTGCTGGGGCGGCCGTCGCGGCTCTATGACGGGTCGTGGGCCGAATGGGGCGCGCGGCCGGACGCGCCCCTCGCCGTCGGTTAGGCCGCGCCGGTCGCCAGCGGCGGCGCATCCGGCTCGTCTTCATCCTTTTCGCCGCGAGAAACGACAGTGGCGATGACCAGGTCTCCGGTGACGTTCAGCGACGTCCGGCACATATCCAGGAAGCGGTCGACGCCCAGGATCAGGCCGATGCCCTCCGGCGGCACGCCCACCATCGCCAGGATCATGGCGATCACCGGCAGACTGCCCGCCGGAACCCCTGCCGTGCCGACCCCGCCCAGAATACAGACCAGCATGACGATAACCTGCTGGCCCAGCGTCAGGTCGACGCCGAAGAACTGGGCCAGGAACAGCACCGTCACGCCTTCGAACAGGGCGGTGCCGTTCTGGTTGGCGGTGGCGCCGACGGTCAGGACGAAGCGGGCGATCTTGCGCGGCAGGCCCAGCTCCTGCTCGGCGACGCGCAGCGACACCGGCAGGCTGGCGTTCGAGGAGGCGGTGGAGAAGGACACCACCATCGCCTCACGGATGGAGCGAAAAAACTTCACCGGCGACATGCCGCCGATCAGCCAGACCACCAGCGGATAAACGACGAACATATGGATCGCCATCGCGCCCACGGCGACGGCCACGAAGGCGCCGAGCCGGATCAGCAGGTCCCACCCGAACAGGGCCGCCAGATTGAACATCAGGCAGGCGATGGCGAAGGGCGCGATGCGGATAACGAGGTTGATGAGCTTCATCATCACCTCGAACAGGCCTTCGATCGTCTGTTGCAGGCGATCTGTGGCCGGGCTCTTGGCCATGACCAGGCCCACGCCGAAGAAGAGGGCGAAGACCATGACCGGCAGGATCTGGTTCTCGGCCGCCGCCGTGAAGACGTTCGACGGGATCAGATCGAGGAAGAAGTCGCCTGCCTGAACCGAGGTCGGCGCATTGCCGATGATGGAGGCCGCCCCGGCGCGCCCCTGATCCAGAAGCTGCTGGGCCAGGACCGGATCAACGCCATCGCCCGGCCGGAAGATATTGACCATGACCATGCCGATCAGCACGGCCATGGCCGAAATCACGACGGTGTAGATCAGGCTGCGCGATCCCGCGCGCCCCAAGGCCTTCAGATCGCCCATCTCGGCCACGCCGATGACCAGGGCCGAGAACAGCAGGGGCAGCACCAGCATAAACAGCAGGCGCAGGAATATCTGGCCTGCCGGTCCTGTAATGTTGGAGGTCAGCCACTGAACCCAGCCGACGTCGCCGCCGACGGTCAGATTGACGATGAGGCCGCCGATGAGGCCGACCAGAAATCCGATCAGCATCAGCATGTGAAGCGGCAGTCCGCGCTTGGCTGTAGTCTCCATCCGGTCCCTTCCCTGATCCCCCCTGCTTGGACTAGCGGACAGGAAGGCCGTAGATCAACCCGCTAGGTCGAGAGGACCATTGAGCATTCAGTCCCCGATCGAGATCAAGCGATGACTGTTCGCCCAGGTTTCGACTGAATATCTCGCCGTAATTTCCGCTCACTGTGATCGCATCCAGCGCCCATGTGCGCGGCAGATCGACGCTGGGCCCGAAATCACCTTCTACGCCAAGCAGGCGTCGGACCCTGGGGTCTGCAGAATTCTTGGCCAGATCAGCCGCATTGTCGCGGGTTACGCCCAGTTCCTCGGCCAGGATCAGAGCGTTCAACGTCCAGCGGATCACCGCCAGCCACCGATCGTCGCCATTGCGCACGACCGGACCCAGCGGCTCCTTGGAGATCACGTCGGGCAGGATCATGTGCTGCTGCGGATTGGGCAGGGTCGTGCGGGCGGCGGCCAGGGCCGAGATGTCGGCGGTGAAGGCGTCGCACGCCTCGCGCGCATAAGCCTGACGCGCCTCCCCTTCGGTGGCGACGACGACCGGACGGTATTCGATACCCCGACGACGGAAATAGTCTTCGACGTTCAACTCGGTCGTTGAGCCGGACTGGACGCAGATACGCGCACCGTTCAACTCGGCCGCGCTGGTCAGGTTGAGCGAGCGGCGGACCATGAAGCCCTGGCCGTCATAGTAATTCACACCGGCGAAGCTGAGGCCCGCCGCCGTGTCGCGGCTCATGGTCCAGGAGGTGTTGCGCCACAACACGTCCACGCGACCGGCGCGGACAGCCTCAAATCGCTGTTCCGTCGTCAGCGGCACGAAGCGCACCGCGTCCGGGTCGCCGAAGATGGCCGCCGCCGTAGCCCGGCAGAAATCGACATCGAAGCCCCGCCAGGCGCCCCGGTTGTCGGTATAGGCGAACCCCACCAGGCCTTCGTGCACGCCGCAGTTCAGGCGGCCGCGCTGGCGGATCGCCGCCAGAGTCGGACTTTCCTTGACGTCAGGCAGGGCGGTCGGAACGCGCGGAGTCGGTTCGCGCATGGCGTCGGCCTGCGGTTCGTCCTGTCGCCCGCAGGCGCCCAGAAGCACAAGCGCCGCCGCCAGTCCCGGTCCGATCCACTGCGCCTTCATGCCGTTCATCGCCTCTTACTCGTCCCGCCCTTAGTTAGGCCGCCCAGAAGGCGCACCGCAACCCGCGCGGGGGGGCTAAAGCCGGGCCGGAGCCGCGATTCGCGAACCTTGCAGTCTGATCAGGCGGCCCGTAAGACAAATCATCGCATAAACCATATTTTCACCGATGCCCCCTTCCGTCGCAGACAAGCCTAGGCGCCGTCGCCGTTCGCCTGAAGAAGCACGTCGCGAGGCCCTGGCCTCGGCGCGCGATCTGTTGCTGGCTCGCGGGCCGAACGCCGTTACCTTGACATCTGTCGCAGGCGAGATCGGCGTCACCCATGCTAATCTGATCCACCATTTCGGATCTGCGGCCGGGCTGCAATCGGCGTTGATGGCCTCGATGACCGCTGATCTGAGCGATGCCCTGGATGCGGCGATCATCCGGTTGAGAACCGATGACGGCGCGCCGCTTGAGGTGGTCAACGCCGTATTCACCGCCTTCTCGACCGGCGGCGCCGGACGCCTCGCCGCCTGGATCGCCATGTCGGGGGATCTGTCTCATCTCGAACCTGTGCGGGCGGCGGTGCAGAACCTGGTCGCGGCCATCAAGGAAAAGATCGGGGCAAGCGGCGGACAGGCGGATGATATTATCGGCTCGGCCGTCCTCTTCATCGCCCTGAGCGCATTCGGCGACGCCCTGATCGGCGATCCTCTGCGCGATATGCTGGGACAGGACGACGACGCCGGACGCCAGGTCGTCGCTCGGCTGCTGGCGCGGTTGCTGGTCGATTACTCGGCCTCATGACGTCAAAAAGAGAGCCCGACGCCAGGCGCCGGGCTTGAAGTCATTCGGTGATGGTGGGTGTCCTCCGAAAAAGAAGACAATCCGTAGATCAACCGGTTTGGTTAATGTGGCGTTAACGACGTTTCGGGCGATGCCGTAGAGCCAGGAATATCGGGAAACCAGCTGGTCTGGCGCGCGGCGTCCGACAGGGCGCGCGTGACCCTCCATCCCTGTCCTGCGCGTTCCGCCCGTCCCGTCGCGGGACCCGGTCCGGGATAGGCGTAACGCTCGCCCGCGACCTCGATCTGCACCGCCCGATCGCTGACTCGAGACAGGGGCGTGGTCCATAAGCCCGCTTCGTCCGCCACGGCGACGGCTGTTTCGCCTTCGCTCTTCACCTCGACGCGCTGGCCGGGCTTGGCGCGGCCGGATGCCAGCAAGGCGCGACCATCGCCGTCCACGGCGTCCAGAGCAGGACCGTCCGTCAGTCGACGGCTGGGGCCGCCGTCAATCAGCAAGGCCGCTACGATGGCGCCGTCTCCGGCCAGAAAAAGCCGTTCCGGTCCAGGCGTCGGCGTCTGGCCAATCTGGATTTCCGGCGTCAGGACATGGCCGAGCGCTTCCCTGCCGACCGGCAGTTCAAAGCGCCCGTGCGAATCTGCGCCCGCAGCCATCGCCTCGCCCAGGGCGTTGCTGAGAATGACGCGCGCGCCCGGCGGCGCCTGACCGCTGACCACCACGCCGGAGCCTTGCCTCGAGCCTTGCAAAGTCACCTTGTCGATGTGCGGCGCGGCGGCCCAGTTTTGCTGATCCGCCTGTTTCGGCTCTTCAGGGGGCTGAGGCGGAGAGCCGCAACCGGCGACAGTCAGGCTAAGTAACGCCGCCAGAGTCAGCTTCTGCCCGCCTCGTCGCCACGCCGCCATAGCTCTCGCCCTCATCCTGTCGTCCTTCGCTCGTTCCATCCCGCCCCGCATCACTATAGGTTGCAGCCTCATCCGGGCCAGCCGGTTCGTGCTGGAGCTTAAACCGTAAAGGTCGTCAGACACTCCATGTCCCTGCCCCCCGTCAACATCGCCCCCTTCGAGGGTCGCTCCGTCTGCCTGTTCTGCGGCTCGTCCGACGGTACGGACCCCAAATACGTTGAGGCCGCTGCGGCTTTCGGCAAGGCGACGGCCGAGGCGGGCTGGCGCTTCGTTTATGGCGGCGGCGGCGTGGGGCTGATGGGCGCCTCGGCCCGCGCCGCCCATGCGGCAGGTGGTCGCGTCGTCGGCATCATGCCCGCCTTCCTGCGCAGCCGCGAGCGCCTGTTCGACGATGTGGAGACGATCGTCGTCACCTCCATGCATGAGCGCAAACAGCTGATGTATGACGAGTCCGACGTCTTCGTCGTCGCGCCCGGCGGCGTCGGCACGCTGGAGGAAGTGGTGGAGCTGCTGTCGTGGAAGCGGCTGGACCTGCACGCCAAACCGGTCATCTTCTTGAATCTGGACGGCTTTTGGGACGGCTTCTTCACCCTGATCGAACACACGGTCGAAAAGGGCATGACGCCGCGCAGCTTCCTGGACGCCTATGTCAGCGTGGATTCGGTAGAGGGCGCGATCGAGGCCATGAAATCAGCGCAGGACACGCCCCACTTGCAACATGATCGCCGGTAAGTAAACGTGCGTCAGTAACGCTGGTCCGTCGGGCGAGAAGCTGGATTGACAGTTTTCTTGAACAACGGTCTATGGCGTTGCTGGGCGTGCGCCCTACCCTTATCGGAGACTGTCCATGCGTGCTCTTCTCGCCGCCGCCGTCCTGTTCGCGGCCGCTCCCGCCTTCGCTCAGGCGCCGGTTACCAGCGCCACCCTGGTTGACGCCGCCAGCGCGCCTTCGGGTCGCGTCATTGTCGACGGCGCGACCTGGCGTTGTGAAGGCGACGCCTGCACCGCCACGGGCGGCGCCAGCCAGCCGGCGACGCGCGCCTGCCGCCGCGCAGTCGCCAAGCTCGGTCCGGTGACCAGCTTCACCTACAAGGGCCAGAGCCTGAACGAAGAAGAGATCGCCGCCTGCAACGCGGGCTGATCCAGCTTCAATCCTGAACGAAAAGGGCCGCCTTCACGACGAAGGCGGCCTTTCTTGTTTCCGTGAGGCGGGGCCTCAGGCGGTTTCGCCCTTGAGCCGCTGAACCAAGCGGTCTCGGCCGATCAGCGGGATCATGGCGGCCATGTCGGGCCCATGCGCCTGCCCGGTCAGGGCCAGACGCAGCGGCATGAACAGGCCCTTGCCCTTGGCGCCGGTCTTGTCCTTCACCGCCGAGGTCCAGGCCGACCAGGCGTCGGCGTCGATGGTGTCCGGCAGTAGTTCAAGAGCGGCGGCGGCGAAGGCGGCGTCTTCGATCACCGGCGTGACCGGCCCCGTGACTATCTTCGCCATATCGACGACATCGCCGAACCTGTTGAGGTTGCCCTTCACCGTGTTCCAGAAGGTCTCGCCAAGATCGACGCCCAGAGCCTCCAGACGCGGTTTGGCCTCGGCGTAGTCGATGGCGTGAACCGCCTGGGCGTTCAGACGGTCCAGATCGGCCGTGTCGTAGCGCGCGGGCGAGCGGCCCATCTTGGAGAAGGCGAAGGCGGCGCCGAGGTCTTCCAGCGAGGCGGCGACCTCCAGATTGTCGGAGGTGCCGATCTTGCCCAGGTGGCTGGTGATGGCGATCGGCTCATAGCCGTCGGCGCGCATGTCCATGATGGCCAGCGAACCCAGACGCTTGGACAGGGCCGAGCCGTCGGCGCCGACCAGCAGCGGCATGTGGGCGAAACCGGGAACCTTGGCCCCCAGCGCCTCGAAGATCTCGATCTGGGCGCCGGTGTTGGTGACGTGGTCCTCGCCCCGGATGATGTGGGTGATGTCCATGTCGATGTCATCGACGACCGATGGCAGGGTGTAGAGGAACAGGCCGTCCTCGCGGATCAGAACCGGGTCGGACATGGAGGCGGTGTCGACCTCGGCGTGCCCGCGCGCCAGGTCTTCCCAGGCGACGCGCTTGCCTTCCAGCTTGAAGCGCCAGTGCGGACGGCGTCCCTCGGCCTCAAAGGCGGCCTTCTCGGCATCGGTCAGCGACAGGGATGCGCGATCATAGATCGGCGGCTGGCCGCGCGACAGCTGCACCTTGCGGCGGCGGTCCAGTTCATCGGCCGTTTCATAGCAGGGATAGAGGCGGCCCGCGGCCTTCAGCCGAGCGGCGGCCTCTTCATAACGGTCGAACCGCTTGGACTGGTTGTAACGCTCGTCCCAGGTCAGGCCCAACCAGGTCAGGTCGGCCTCGATGCCGTCCTCGTATTCCTGCGTCGAGCGGGCCAGGTCGGTGTCGTCGATACGCAGCACGAATGAACCGCCCTGCCCTTTCGCGAACAGCCAGTTCACTAAAGCCGTGCGGACATTGCCGACGTGCAGCTTACCCGTGGGAGACGGAGCGAAACGAACCTTGACGGACATGGGGGATCAACGACCTCGATAGGAAGGCGGCTTGGTCGCGCCGCCGTCCGCTCAAGTCAAGCCGAACCGCCCGTAAAGACGTCAGTCGTCGCGGTGGACGCGCTCGCGGCGCTCGTGCCGTTCCTGAGCCTCGACCGACAGGGTGGCCGTCGGGCGGGCCTCAAGGCGACCCAGGCCGATCGGTTCGCCGGTGTCTTCGCAATAGCCGTAGGAGCCGTCTTCGATCCGGCGCAGAGCCTCGTCGATCTTGGAAATCAGCTTGCGCTGACGGTCACGGGTCCGAAGTTCCAGCGCTCGATCCGATTCCGACGAGGCCCGGTCCACCAGGTCGGGGTGGTTTTCGGTCTCGGCTTTCAGATTGGTGACCGTACCCTTCGATTCGCGAAGGATATCGTCCTTCCATGCCAGGAGCTTGTTCTTGAAATAGGCGACCTGCCGCTCGTTCATGAACGGTTCGTCGTCCGTCGGCCGATAAACGGCCGTGTCCCCAGACACTACAGAGGCCAATGCGGTCATCGCACTCACACTCGTTTCTCTATCGCGCCCCCCTGCGGCGCATGGGCCGTATAGGCAAGGGCAAGAGTCGCGGCAATGGCGTTCGCGAGTCCGTGATATGGCTAAGCTGCATTGACGCTGGGGAAGTGTGGCGAATTATCCTCACAAAGCGCTCTTTGCCGGATAGTAGACTGAAGTTTCGTCGCCTTTAGGCGCGAATGCGGCTCATTTCCGCTTTGGCCAGCTCCACCGAGGCGCGCAGGTCGATCTGGTCCAGCACGGCGGTCAGGCCGGGCTCGGCCTCTTCGTCACGCTGTTCACGGATATCGCGTGCCAGACGGCTCAGAGCCGCCGCGCCGTCCTGACCGCCCAGCAGGGCCAGCTTCAGTTCGTCCAGACGATCCAGCAGGCCGGAACCGCGACGGATGGCGCGGCGCCGACGCTCGGTCGGATCCTCAACGCCCTGCAGGGCCATCAGGGCTGCGGCGCCAGCCACGCCCGAGGCGGAGGATGTCGCGCCTGGCTGCGCTGAGGCGGCCGCGCCCCCCGTGCTCGGAAGGGCGAAACCGCCTGCGGCGCGCGCCGCAGGACGGGCGGTCGGCGTTGAAGCGGCGCCCAAGGGTCCGGTGACCTTCATGCAAGACGTCTCCTTCTACGCCTCCACCTTGACGGCAGGGGCTGAACTCTTGGTTAACGGCTAGGCAAATCCTGCCCTCAGGCGCCGGAGGGAAAGCCGACAATCATTGTAATTACTCATGTTTTCAAGCGGCACGATCCTCGCATGGTTAATGGCGAACGCTCACGCAGGGACGTCCGTCGCATGCAGAAGTTGCTTACCGCCCTTATCGCCCCGGCCGTTGCGGCCGTCGCCCTCACCGTTGCGCCCGGCGCGGCGGAGGCCCAGTCGCGCATCAAGGACATCGTCTCGATCGAGGGCGTCCGCTCGAACCAGCTGGTCGGCTATGGACTGGTAGTCGGGCTGAACGGCACCGGCGACAGCGTCCGCAACTCGCCCTTCACCCGCCAGTCGCTGGAGGGGATGATGGAGCGTCAGGGCGTCAACATCCGGGGCGCCAACCTGAACACCAAGAATGTGGCGGCGGTCATGGTCACGGCCGAACTGCCGCCCTTTGCTACGCCGGGCTCGCGACTGGACGTCAGCGTCTCGGCGATGGGCGACGCCAAAAGCCTGTTGGGCGGCACCCTGCTGGTCACGGCCCTGCAAGGCGCTGACGGCGAGGTCTACGCCGTGTCGCAGGGGGCGGTCCAGACCGGCGCAGTTTCGGCCTCGGGTTCGTCCGGGTCGTCGATCACGCGCGGCGTGCCCACGGCGGGCCGCATCGCCTCGGGCGGGGTGGTCGAACGCGAGACCGGTTTTGACCTGGCGTCCATGCCCTCGGTGCGGCTGACCCTGCGCAACCCCGACTTCACCACGGCCCAGCGCATCGCCGCCGCCATCAACCAGACCTATCCCCAGACCGCCTTCGCCGAGAACGGCACGGTCGTCGCCATTCGGGCGCCCCAGAACTTCGGCATGGCGGGCTTTCTGAGCCGGGTCGAGAATCTGCCGGTCCAGATCGATTCCCCGGCCAGGGTCATCATCGACGAGGTCAACGGCGTCATCGTCATGGGCGAGGCCGTGCGGATCTCCACCGTCGCCGTGGCGCAGGGGAATCTGACCGTGTCGGTGCAGGAAACGCCGATGGTCAGCCAGCCTGAGCCGTTCAGCCGTGGCGGCCAGACTGTGGTGGTGCCGCAGTCGGATGTCAGCATCAGCGAAGACGCAGGTCGTGAAATGCGACTGGTGGGCGGTTCCACCTCGCTGTCGACACTGGTCAACGGCCTGAATGCGCTGGGCGTCAGTCCGCGCGACATGATCAGCATCCTTCAGGCCATCAAGGCCGCCGGCGCCCTCCAGGCCGAAATCGAGGTGATCTGATGGGCCCTCTCGCCGCCTCTCCAGACCTGTTGCGCGATCCCGCCTCGGCCCTTCCTGGCCAACCGAAAAACCTTGAGGACCTGCGTCGCACCGCCGAAGCCTTCGAGGCCAGCTTCCTGTCGCAGATGATGAAGCCGATGTTCGAGGGGCTGAGCACCGAAGCGCCCTTCGGCGGCGGCGCCGGAGAGGCCGCCTGGCGCGGCTTTCTGGTGGACGCGATGGCGCAGCAGACCGTCAAGGCCGGCGGCGTCGGCCTGGCCGACAGCGTTCTGGCCCAGATGATCAAGATGCAGGAGCAAGGCGCATGACCGCCGATGTCGAGACCGCCGCCCTACGCGTGCAGCATCTGACGCGTCTGACCCGCGACCTGACGGATCGTCTGGCGCTGGAAATGGACGCGATGCGCGCGCACCGCGCCCAGGACCTGAACGAGGGCATGGCCCAGACTCAGGAGATGGCCAACCTCTACCGGCGCGAGTCGGCGCAGGTGAAAGCCAATCCCGCCGCCATCGCCGCCGCGCCTGAGGCTGACCGGCACGCCCTGATCGAGGCGACCGAGGCCTTTGAAACGGTCCTGGCCGAACACGCCGTAACCGTGGAAGCGGCCCGTCAGATTTCTGAGGGACTGGTGCGCACCATCGCCGCCGAGGTGGCGGGCGCCCGCGCGCAGGGCGTCGGCTATGGCGCCTCGGGCCAGGCCATGCAGGGCGACGGCCGCGCGGTGGCGCTGAACCGCACGGCCTGAGGCTCGCCGTCGCCTTTCTTTAACGGCCTCTAGTCTATGACTTCGGCATGACCCTGACCCCTCGCCTGCTCGGGCTGGCCTTCGCCGCCGCCGACGCCCTGATCGAAGTGGATCAGCAGGGGGTGGTGCGCTTTGCGCTGGGGTCCGGCGCTGTGGCGGGACAGCAGACGGCCGCATGGGTCGGCCACCCCTTCAGCGAGCGCCTGTCCATCAACAGCGCCACAGCGCTGCAAGCCCTGCTGGATGGTTTGAACCCCGGACAGCGCAGCCCTGCAACCGAGGTTCTGGTGGATTGCGGCGACGGCCGGATGCGTCGGGCGACCCTGCGCGCCTTCGCCCTGCCCGACATCGCCCCGGCGCGGTCGTGCGCCCTGTCCTATGAGGGCGAGCCTTTCGCGGTCGGCGTTGATCCTGTTCAGGCCGGTGCAGCCCCGCCGGACGCCGAAGGGTTTCTGAACCATGCTCGCGCCAGCCTGTCGGGCGGCGACGCAGGCGCCCTGCAGCGGCTGGCGCTGGCCTTCATTGATGTGAACGGCCTGCAGGGCGTCGATGCGACCACGCTGGAACGGGTCCATAACCGCATAGGGGCCACCCTCAGCGCCGCCTCGCACGACGGCGCCAGCGCGGGGCGGCTGACCCCGGATCGCTACGCCCTGATCCGCAAGGCGGACGATCAACGCGACCTGGCCGATGAGATGCGTATGGCCGGGCAAGCCGAAGGTCTGGTTCTATCGGCTGTCGCCAGTCAGGCCAGTCTGGGCGAAGACGCCGCCTCGGCCCTGCGGGCCATGCGTTTCGCCATTGAGGGCTGTCTGAAGGAAGGCGGCCTGGATCAGCCGGAACTGTCCTTCGCCGATTCCCTGCAACGGACGCTGAAGGATGCTGACCACTTCCGCAGCATCGTGCGCGACCGGGAGTTCGCCCTCTACTATCAGCCGATCGTCGACCTGAAGACGCGGGCCGTGCACCATTTCGAGGCCCTGGCGCGCTTCGGTAAGGGGTCTGGGCCCGCTGCCGCCATCCGCATGGCCGAGGAACTGGCCCTGATCGACGGCTTCGATCTGGTCGTGGCGGAAAAAGCCGTCCGACGGCTGCGCGAACCGGGCGGCGGCTTGTTGAAGATCGCCGTCAATGTGTCGGGCGCCTCACTGGCGAGCGACGCCTATGTCGCCGCCCTGATGAAGATGACCGCCTCGGCGCCGGAGGATCGTCGGCGCCTCATGGTCGAGGTGACGGAAACCGCCGCACTGGCCGATCTGGCCGCCGCTGACCGCCGTCTGGGGGCCCTGCGCAAGGCGGGGATCAAGGTCTGCATCGACGACTTCGGCGCCGGTTCGGCCTCCTTCGACTATCTGCGCGGCCTGTCGGTCGATGCGGTGAAGATCGACGGCGGTCTGGTGCGCGACATCGACATCGATGCCCGCACCCGCACCCTCGTCGCCCATTTGGTCGAGCTGTGCGGCTCGCTGGAGCTGGAGACCATCGCCGAGATGATCGAGACGGATCAGGTGGCCGACGCCCTGCGCGATCTGGGCGTCACCCACGGTCAGGGCTGGCTGTTCGGCCGCGCCGAGGCCGAGCCGCGCACTGTTCTGAACGCTCCTGCGATCCGTGGACGCCGTCAGGGCGTGGTCGAAGGCTGGAGCTGACCTGACTTCAGCACGATGGTGCGGTCAACGCGCAGGTTGTGAATGAAATCAGCGTCGTGGCTGACCACCACCAGAGCGCCGTCATAGGCCGACAGCGCCGTCTCCACCGCCTCGACGGACTCGATGTCCAAGTGGTTGGTGGGCTCGTCCAGCACCAGCAATTGCGGCGGCTGGGCGCCCGTCATGACGCAGGCTAGGGCTGCGCGCAGCCGCTCTCCGCCTGACAGTTCGCCGACGCGCCGATCCGCCTGCACATTGCGGAACAGAAAGCGCGCCAACGCCGCCCGCGCCCCATTCGGCGTCCCTTGCGGGTTCAGCCGCAGCCAGCCCTCGACGAGCGTTTCGTCAGGCCTCAGCATCGCCGCCTGCTGATCCAGCAGGGCGGCGCGCACTGGCCGTTCAATCGCCCCTGCTGATGGCTGAATCAGCCCCGCGATCAGCTTCAACAGGGTCGTCTTGCCTGCGCCATTGGGGCCGACGACGGCGAGGCGCTCAGGCCCCGTCAGACTCAGGCAGAGCGGTCCCAGCAGGCGTCGGTCGTCCTCGACGGTCACGACCGCCTCATTCAGATTCAGCACCAGCCGGCCCGCAGGCAGACCCGTCGCGGGCATGGCCAGCGCCAGTTGTCGCACCCGCTCGACCCGCTCGCGCGCCAGAGTCAGGTCAGCCTCGACCGCCTGACGCTTGCGTTCGGCCAGCCGCTGGCCGCGCGCGCCGGATTCCTCGGCGCGTTGGGCCTGGGCGTCGAGCAGAATCTTGGGATCGGAGCTGTTGGCGCGCGCCGCCTTGCCTGCCCTATCGCGCCGGGCCTGACGCTCCTGCGCCATCTGGGTTTCGCGTTGCACCCGGCCGACGGCGCGCTCAGCCTGTTCCAGCTCGCGTTCGGCCGCGGCCCGTTCGGCGTCGCGCCGCTCGATATACAGATCCCAGCCGCCGCCATGCACTCGCGCGCCCAGACTGGACAGTTCCACGATGCGATCCACGCGCCGCAACAGGGCGCGGTCGTGACTGACCAGCACCACCCCGCCCGGCCAGTCGGCCACGACATCGGCGATCATGGCGCGGGCCTCAGCGTCCAGATGATTGGTCGGCTCGTCCAGCACCAGCAGGTCCGGCGCCGCCAGTTTCAGCCCCGCCAACCGCAGGCGCGTCTGCTCTCCCCCGCTCAGATCCGCCGTGCGTCGGTCTAGCGCCAGATCGACCAGACCGACCTCGGCCAGAGCCGTCTGCATCCGCTCTTCCAGCGTCCAGTCCGCCTCGGTCATGTCGTCCAGCGAGCCATCGCCCGCCAGCACGCGATGCAGAATCGCCAGCGGCACGGCGACGCCCAGCGTATCGGCGATGATCTCGTCGTCGGCAGGCGTCGGGGCCTGCGCCAGCCAGCCGATGGTTCCGACGCGCGTGATCGCGCCCTCGGCGGGCTCAGCCAGACCGGCGATCAGGCGCAGCAGCGTGGTCTTGCCCACGCCATTGCGGCCCACGACGGCCGTGCGTTCGCGCCCGAAGGCGAGCGTCAGATTGTCGAAGAGGCCTCTGCCGTCAGGCGTGCGGGCCGCGACGCCGTTGAGCGTCACGAGTGCGGATGCGGACCGGTTTGGGCTTGGGTTGAGTAAGGACATAGGCGAGCGCGAGCAGCGGCATGGAAAGGGCGAAACCGATTTCCAGGGTGCTGATCATGATCGTCGTGCCTCCTCACTGATGCGTTGGCTGAGTGAAGGATGGGGACGGACGTTTCATAACGCAACCCTAAAACCGCGGCTCCGCTTCCACGTGCTGATGCAAGACGCCGCCTTGGACAATCCGCGTCATGGCCTTTGCAGGCCTCGGTTCCTATGTTGGCGGACATGGACACGCCCGAGCGCACCCTCGCCTTCCGCATCGACCGTCCCGCGCCGGACCGGGCCGAGGCCGCCGCCCGCCGCGAGGCCGCCGTGGCCCGCATCCGCGCCGAGACCGGCATCGACGAGGCCATGATCGACGCCCTGGTCGAAGGCTTCTACGCCAAGGTGCGCGAGGATGACTTCATCGGTCCCATCTTCGCCGAACGCATCGACGACTGGGGCCCGCATCTGGCGCAGATGAAGCTGTTCTGGTCGTCTGTCGCCCTGTCGACCGGCGTCTATCAGGGGCGGCCCATGCCCAAACACCTGCCCCTGCCGATCGACGCCCGCCACTTCGACCACTGGCTGAAACTGTTCGAGGCGACTGCACATGAACTGTGCCCGCCCGTCGCCGCCGAACACTTCATCGTCCGCGCCCGCCGCATCGCCGAAAGTCTGGAACTTGGCGTCGCCAACGCCAACGGCGTGATGGTCGGCCCCGGCGAACGCTATCGGCGACCGGAAACGCCGTGGGCGCCCGCAGCAGACTAGAAGTTCTCATATTGTTCTTGCTGTTTTCGGCGAATTGATCCCCATATAGCGTCGTCGCCCCGGACCGTTCCGGGGTCTTCCGCGTTCCCGGATTCCATGACCGAAAAGCATAACTTCATTCGCGTTCGCGGCGCCCGCGAGCATAACCTCAAGGGCGTCGATCTCGACATTCCGCGCGAGCAGCTGGTGGTCATGACCGGCCTGTCGGGGTCGGGCAAATCCTCGCTGGCGTTCGACACCATCTATGCCGAGGGCCAGCGTCGCTATGTCGAGAGCCTGTCGGCCTATGCGCGCCAGTTCCTGGAGCTGATGGGCAAGCCGGACGTGGACCTGATCGAGGGCCTGTCCCCGGCCATCTCCATCGAACAGAAGACGACGTCGAAGAACCCGCGCTCGACGGTCGGCACCGTCACCGAAATCCACGACTACATGCGTCTGCTCTGGGCGCGCGTGGGCATTCCCTATTCACCGGCCACCGGCCTGCCGATCGAGAGCCAGACCGTCAGCCAGATGGTCGACAAGCTGACCGCCCTGCCCGACGGCGAGCGCATCCTGCTGTTGGCGCCGGTCGTTCGCGGCCGCAAGGGCGAGTACAAGAAGGAAATGGCCGAGTGGCAGCGTCAGGGCTTCCAGCGGCTGAAGATCGACGGCGAGTTCTACGCCATCGAGGACGCGCCCGCGCTCGACAAGAAGTTCAAGCACGACATCGATATCGTCGTGGACCGCATTGTAACCAAAGAAGGTCTTGAGGGCCGCTACGCCGACAGCATCCAGACAGCCCTGGGTCTGGCCGACGGCATCGCCACGGCGGAATGGGCGAATTCGCCCGAAGGCGAAGAGCCGCGTCGGATCGTTTTTTCCGAGAAGTTCGCCTGCCCTGTCTCGGGTTTCACCATCAGCGAGATCGAGCCGAGGCTGTTCTCGTTCAACAACCCCTTCGGCGCATGCCCGGCCTGTGATGGACTGGGGGTCAAGCTGGCCTTCGACGCCGACTTGGTGATCCCTGACCGCGACAAGACCCTGCACAAGGGCGCGGTGGCGCCGTGGGCGCGGGGTCCCTCGCCGCTCTATACGCAGACGCTGCAATCGCTGGCCCTGCACTACGGATTCTCGATGGACAAGACTTGGCGCGACCTGCCGGAGAAGGCGCAGGCCGTCATCCTGCGCGGCTCGGGCGGCGACAAGATCAAGTTCGTCTATGACGACAACGCCCGCAAATACGAGGTCTCGAAACCGTTCGAGGGCGTGCTGCCGAACCTTGAGCGGCGCTGGCGCGAGACCGACAGCGCCTGGGTGCGCGAGGAACTGGGCCGCTATCAGTCCGAAACGCCGTGCGAGGTCTGCGGCGGCAAGCGCCTGAAGCCTGAGGCTCTGGCGGTCAAGGTCGGCGGCGAGGACATCGCCGACATCTCCAACCTGTCGATCTCGAAGGCCTTCCTGTGGTTTTCGACGCTGGAAGACGCCCTGACCGAAAAGCAGATCGAGATCGCCCGGCGCATCCTCAAGGAAATTACCGACCGGCTGCGCTTTCTGAACAATGTCGGGCTGGACTATCTGAATCTGTCGCGCTCATCCGGCACCCTGTCGGGCGGCGAGAGCCAGCGCATCCGCCTGGCGTCGCAGATCGGATCGGGCCTGACCGGCGTCCTCTATGTGCTGGACGAACCGTCCATCGGCCTGCACCAGCGCGACAACACCCGTCTGCTGGACAGCCTGAAAGGGCTGCGCGACCTCGGCAACTCGGTCCTGGTGGTCGAGCATGACGAGGAAGCCATCCTGACGGCCGACTACGTCATCGACATGGGCCCGGCCGCCGGCGTCCACGGCGGTCAGGTCTGCGCCGAGGGAACGCCCGCTGAGGTCATGGCCAACCCCAACTCCCTGACTGGCCAGTATCTGACCGGCGCGCGCGAGATCGAACTGCCGCCCGAAGGCCGCCGCCCCATCAACCGCAAGCGGATGCTGAAGGTCTCGGGCGCGACGGGCAACAACCTGAAGAACGTCACGGGCGAGATCCCGGTCGGCGTCTTCACCTGCATCACCGGCGTATCGGGCGGCGGCAAGTCGACCTTCACCATCGAGACTCTCTACAAGGCCGCCGCGCGGCGTCTGAACAATGCGTCCGACGCCCCCGCTCCCTTCGACCGCATCGAGGGGCTGGAGCATTTCGACAAGGTCATCGACATCGACCAGTCGCCCATCGGCCGCACCCCGCGCTCGAACCCGGCCACCTACACCGGCGCCTTCGGGCCGATCCGCGACTGGTATGCGGGCCTCCCCGAGGCCAAGGCGCGCGGCTATGGTCCCGGCCGCTTCAGCTTCAACGTCAAGGGCGGCCGCTGCGAGGCCTGTCAGGGCGACGGCGTCATCAAGATCGAGATGCACTTCCTGCCCGACGTCTACGTCACCTGCGACGTCTGCAAGGGCAAGCGTTACAACCGCGAGACGCTAGAAATCGTCTTCAAAGGCAAGAGTATATCGGATGTTCTGGATATGACGGTTGAAGAGGCTGCGCGCTTCTTCACCGCCGTGCCGTCGATCCGGGACAAGATGCTGACGCTGGAGCGCGTAGGCCTCGGTTACGTCAAGGTCGGCCAGCCCGCCACCACCCTGTCCGGCGGCGAAGCCCAGCGGGTCAAGCTGTCGAAGGAACTGTCCAAGCGAGCGACGGGCAAGACGCTCTACATCCTGGACGAGCCGACGACCGGGCTGCACTTCGAGGATACGCGCAAGCTGCTGGAGGTGCTGCAGGAACTGGTCGAGAACGGCAACACCATCGTGGTGATCGAGCACAATCTCGACGTCATCAAGGTCGCCGACCACCTGCTGGACTTTGGTCCCGAGGGCGGCGACGGCGGGGGCGAGATCGTCGCCGTCGGCACGCCCGAACAGGTCGCCGAGAACCCCGCGAGCTGGACCGGCCGCTATCTGAAGGAAGTGCTGGACCGGCACGAGGAACGTCGAAAGGGCCGCCGCCCTGACAGCTGAGCCTGCGCCCGCCAAGCGCGCCAAGGCCCGCAAGAGCGCCTGAGCCCGACGAGAAACGCCGCGCCCCTCGCCGGAGCGCGGCGCCTGTGATCAGGCCCGCCGCTCGTCCTTCAGGCCGAGATAAGCCGACGAGAACGGGGCGTAGATGATGGCCGCCTGCGCCGCCGACAGAAGGGCGTTGACCACGCCCCAGATCAGCAGGGCCGGCCAGAACCGCGCCAGAAGCGCGACGACATTGGTCGTCTCGGCGCCGATCAGGCTGTTCAGGCCGCCGAAGATCATATTCAGCGGGGCGATGATGATGGAGCCCAGAAGCCCCACCAGAATAGACATGACCCCAGCCAGGATCGCCATGCCCAACAGAGGCCAGAAACGGCCCTTGGTCATGGCCCAGCTTTCCTTGATGGCGATCTTCTCCTCGGCGAAGGTCATCGGCACGACCAGGCTGAGGCGCACGGCCAGCCAGATGGCGACCGCCACAAGCGCCAGACCGCCCAGCACAGCCGGGAGAACCAGCCAGGACGCACCTGTACCGGCAGCGAGACCCGCGAAAAGACCGACGATCAAGGCGCCGCCCATGGTGACGAAAAACATCAGCACCGCGACCAACAGGGTGGCCCCAAGGACTCGCAGTTCATCCCGGCCGAGACGCAGATAGCCGAAACGCTTGTCCTGCGGCCGGATGACCGAGCGCGCGACCGCCGTAGCGAGCACGGCGCTGAACAACAGAGACAGAGGCAAGGCCAGCCCCATCATGGCGCCGTAGGCCTGACCCAGCGTGGACAGGTCGCTCATCGACGGCGACGGGTTCTGCTCGACCTGTTCGGCCAGGCTGATGATGTTGATGAGGTTCCCACCCGCTACAGCGAAGAACACCACGAAGAAGGCGACATAGGCGCCCGCCCAGGCCAGGATGGCGAGCGGCGCCCGCCGGGCCAGACGGAAGCCCTCGAAGGCGGATTCGGTGGCGTTGAAACTCATGCTGGCTCCTCGATTCCCGATCAGCTTAACGCAGCCGCCGCCCGTGCGACAGCGCCGACCACGACAGGCGCCGCATGACAGGACCGCGTCGCGCGGCTAGAAGGCCGCTATGTCGAACGCGTCTCCCGCTCCCCGCCCCGTCCCCGCTCCTGTGCATGTCATTGGCGGAGGTCTCGCCGGTTCCGAAGCGACTTGGCAGATCGCCCAGGCGGGCGTGCCCGTCATCCTGCATGAAATGCGCCGGGACGAACCGGAGCAGGTGCGCACCGACGCCCACCACACCACGGGTCTGGCCGAACTGGTCTGCTCCAATTCGTTCCGTTCGGACGACTGGGAGTTCAACGCTGTGGGCCTGCTGCACGCCGAGATGCGGGCGCTGGACAGCCTGATCATGGCCTGCGGCGACGCCAATCAGGTGCCGGCGGGCGGCGCCCTGGCGGTTGATCGCGTCGCCTTTTCGGACGCGGTGACGGCCAAGCTGGAAGCGCACCCGCTGGTGACCATCGTGCGCGAAGAGATCGCGGGCATTCCGCCGGAAGACTGGGACAATGTGATCGTCGCCACCGGGCCGCTGACCTCGCCCGCCCTGGCTGAGGCGATCCTGAAGGCGACAGGCGAGGAGAGCCTCAGCTTCTTCGACGCCATCGCGCCGATCATTCACACCGACAGCATCGACTTCGACGTGGCCTGGCGTCAGTCGCGCTATGACAAGGAAGGCCCCAGCGGCGACAAGGCGGCCTATGTGAACTGTCCGATGGACAAGGCCCAGTACGAGGCCTTCATCGACGCCCTGCTGGGCGGCCCCAAGGCTGACTTCAAGGAATGGGAGGACGTGCCCTATTTCGACGGCTGCCTGCCGATCGAAGTCATGGCCGAGCGCGGCCGCGAGACCCTGCGCCACGGTCCGATGAAGCCGGTCGGCCTGACGAACCAGCACAACCCGACGGTCAAGCCCTACGCCATCGTGCAACTGCGTCAGGACAATGCGCTGGGGACCCTGTTCAACATGGTCGGCTTCCAGACCAAGTTGAAATACGGCGCCCAGACTGACGTCTTCCGCATGATCCCAGGCTTGGAGAACGCGCAGTTCGCGCGTCTGGGCGGTCTGCACCGCAACACCTTCCTGAACAGCCCCAAGTTGCTGGACAAGCAGATGCGGCTGAAGGCCCTGCCGCGCCTGCGCTTCGCCGGTCAGGTGACGGGGGTCGAGGGCTATGTCGAGAGCGCGTCGATGGGTCTGCTCACCGGACGACTGGCCGCCGCCCAGGCGCTGGGCCGCGATCTGGCCCCGCCGCCGCCGGAAACGGCGATGGGCGCCCTGGTCGAACACATCACTGGCGGGCACATGGAAGGCTCGAAGTTCCAGCCGATGAATATCAACTACGGCCTGCTGCCGCCGCTGGAGGCGCCCAAGGTCGATGAGGACGGCAAGCGCATCCATCCCAAGGAGCGCGGCCGCGCCAAGAAGCGCCTGCAGAGCCTCCGCGCCATCGAGGCGCTGAAAGCCTGGCGCGACGCGGCGGCCTAACGCAGCTTGGCGCCGCCGGGGCGGAAGGTCAGGGTGATTGCGGCCATGACCAGAAGACCCAGCCCCATCAGCATCCACGCCTGACTGAGATCCGACAGGCGGTCGCGCAGCAGCCCGGCCGCCAGCGGCGACAGGCTGGCGATGATGTAGCCGCCGCCCTGAACGAAGGCGAGCAGGTCGCCGGAGCGGACCGGATCGTCGATCTGGTCCATCGCCAGGATCAGGGTCAGGGGAAAGACGGCGCCGATCCCCAGACCCAGCAGCAGCATGACCGGGACCGCCAGACTGACCGGCGTCAGCACCAGTCCGGCCAGACCGATCAGGGCCAGGGCCACGGCCAGCAGCATCGGCCCGCGCCGGTCGGGAAATCGCGCGATGAACAGCGACACCAGCACGCCCGCCAGCACCTCGGCGCCCGTCATGCCGCTGAGCAGGAAGCCCGCCGTCGCCCTCGCCTGCCCCATGTCGACATAGTAGGGCGGCAGCCAGGCCAGCACGAGCGTGTAGGCCGAGGTGCCCAGCCCCAGAATAGGGACCAGCGCCCAGGCGCGGGGCTGTTTCCAGAATGGGAGCTCGGGGTCGGTCCCTTCGGCCACGGCCAGGCGGTTCGGCTCTTCGGCGGCCGGGGTGCGCGAGGCGAGGATCCAGACGACGGCCGCCACAAGGGCCGGAACCGACCAGAGCGCCAGCGCCACGGCCCAGCCGAACGCCTCGGCGAAACCCGCCGCCGTCGCCGCCGCCACGGCCGCGCCGCCCATGATGCCGGTCGTATAGACGCCCATGACTGTGCCGAACCGCGTCGGAAAGGCGCGCTTGATGACGACGGGCGCCAGGGCCTGAATGAGGGCCACACCGACGCCGACCACCACGGCGCTGAGGATCAGGCCGCCGGTGCTGCTGAACGGCCAGCGGGCCAGACAGGCCAGAGCGATGAGAACGGCGCCGAGCAGAATGCCCATCCGCTCGCCCAGACGGCGCCGCAACGGCCGGATCGACAGGGCTCCGACGCCGATCATCGCCACCGGCAGGGTCGTCAGCAGGCTGGCCGTGGTCGAATCCATGCCCGTCGTCGCCTCGATCAGGTCGAGCAGCGGCCCGACCGCCGCCATCGCCGGGCGCAGGTTCAGCGCCAGGGCGAAGATGGCCCCGATCAACAACAGGCCCGCGCCGCGCGACGGCGACGAGGCGTTCGACTGATCCATCCGAGGTGACTCCGACTGCGAGAGGCGATAGTATCTTTCTATCGAGTATCTTGATGTCAAGACAATGACCGATCGCGCCGCTCGCGCCGCCGCCCAATGGGCCGTTGCGCGCCCAGACCTGGACCTGCTGGCCATGGAGACGCTGGGGCGTCTGCATGAGGCCTCGATTCTGGTCACGCGCGAGCGGCAGGCGCCGCTGTATGCGCGCTATGGTCTGCAGCATGGCGAGTTCGATGTTCTGGCGACGCTGCGCCGTGCGCCCTCGTCCGAGGGGCTGACGCCCACCGCGCTTTATGAGGCGACGATGATGTCGTCCGGCGGCATGACGGCGCGGCTGGACCGGTTGCAGAAGTCCGGCCTGATCGAGCGCACGCCGCACCCCAGCGACCGCCGCGCCTCACTGGTCAAGCTGACGCCCAAGGGCTTCGATCTGATTGAGGCCATGATGCCGCTGCACATGGCGGAAAGTCAGGCCATGCTGGCCGACCTGTCGCGCGAAGAGCAAGCCGCGCTGGGCGCCATGCTCGCCCGCCTGATCGCAACGGTCGAGGCTTAAACCATTTTCAGTTCAGTCGGAATCGACTGAACCCAGAACAATGGTCCAGAAATATCTGGAGCGAACATCTGAGTTTAGTTGGACTTGCGTCCAACTAAACCGATTTCGCTCTAGGCCCGCTTCATCCGACGGTTCCAGGGCATGACCGCCAGCAGCCGCGCCATGCCGCAGAAGCCGGTCGCGCCGGCCACGAACAGGCCCGCCCCGACAAAGGCGCTGACGCCCCAGAAGCCGGGATGGACCATGACGCCCAGCGCCCCGCCCAGCAGGATCAGTCCGCCCGCCGCCATCTGCACCTGACGCATCAACTCCAGCGGCTGTTTGCGGTCGGCCACGACCGGCAGGCCCGCCTTCTTCCAGGCGTCCAGACCGCCCGCCAGAACGTGGGACGGCCCATCGATGCGGGCGGCCAGTCTATCGCAGTTGCCGGCCGTGCGGTTGCCGCTGCGGCACATGAAGATGACGTCCTTGCCGGGCTTGAGGTTGAGATCAGCGCTTTCAAAAGCGGACAGGGGCGCCGCCACGGCTCCCGCGATGTGTTCGCGCGCATGTTCATCAGGCTCGCGCACGTCGATCAGCACGGCCGCGCCCGCCTTCAGGCGAGCGGCGACATCGGCGGGGGAAAGGGAAACCAGCGGGTTCATCAGAAAATCTTTCAGGAAGCCGCGACGCTCAATGCGCCTCAGGCGGGCAGAAAATCTCGGCCAGGACGGCGATCACCTTCAGGGCGGCAGGGTCGGCGATCCGATAGAAGACGGCGGCGCCGCTCTTGCGCGCGCTGACCAGACCGTCCTTGCGAAGCCGCGCCAGATGTTGGGAAAGGGCCGATTGCGACAGGCCGACCTGAAGGTCGGCGACCTGACGTTCGTCCTCGCCGATCTGGCACAGGATCATCAGGCGGTGCTCATTGGACAGGGCCTTCAGCAGTCGCGAGGCGTCGCCCGCGCTGGCCTGAAACCGCTCCAATCCGACACGTTCAAGATCCATCATGGCACGGATATATGCCATGATTCTAAATTAGCAATAACTAATATATGGGCACGCCTAAAGCGCCGTTCAGATCCGACCCCTCAGCACCGCCCAGAACAGGCGCAGTCGCTTGAAGGGCTCTGGTACGTCCGGCTTGATCAGGGCGGCGGAAGCCACGGCCGGGAAAGCGGCGGCAGGCAGAGTTCGCAGGGCTTTATTGGCTTCGGGACGGGCCGCACTCGCCTGATCGACCTGTCCGGTCTGGGCCAGTGCGCGCACGCGACCAGCGGCAGCGGCCGCAGCTTCATGCCCCTCCCCTGCCAGAATCCGCACCGCCGCCTGCATCGGCCCGACGTAGAAGGCCTCCAGATCGTGCGGCTCGCCATGCACGCGGCCGATGTGGGCCTCGATCAGGGCGTCGAACGCAGCGCGCTCCAGACCGTGACGCGCAACCGCCGCCGTCAGCGCCTCCAGCACAGGGTGCCCCAGGCGCGGCGTATCGGAGAAGACGCTGTCCATCTGTTCCGACCACCAAGCGTAACGCATCTCGGCCAGCAGCGGCTGGGTCACGCGCGTGGGAATGGCCATCAGTTCGGCCTCGAAGGCGTACAGGGCGATCAGGTCGGCGCGCGCCTGTTCGTCCGCCACGAAGCGGCTGGTCAGCCAGCGGTCGAGGTCGGCGGCGCGAACCTGGGCGTCAAGATCAACAGTCATGGCGACCGCCCTTCGGCCATTGAGGCGGCGGCATCAAGTCCGGAATGCACACGGCCCGCCTTCCCTGCGGAAGACGGGCCGTGATCTGGAGCCGTCGACGCTGATTACGGCCGGCTGGCCATGCCCAGCTTCACCGGCGTGGCGTCGGCCTTGCCGCCGCCGCTGCGGTCCACGCCCCACAGCAGGATGATCGGCGCGCCCACATAGATGGACGAGAAGGTGCCGATGATCACGCCGAAGGCCAGGGTGATGGAGAAACCGCGCAGGGCCTCGCCGCCGAAAACGGCCAGGACGATCAGAACGATCACGGTCGTCACGCCGGTGATGATGGTCCGCGACAGGGTCTCGTTGATCGACAGGTCGATGACTTCACGCAGCGGCATGACCTTATACTTCCGCAGATTTTCGCGCAGGCGGTCGAAGACGACGACGGTGTCGTTCATCGAATAGCCGATGACCGTCAGCAGGGCCGCGACCAGGTTCAGGCTGAACTCCATGCGCAAGGCGACGATCAGGCCGAAGGTCAGGGCCACGTCGTGCAGCAACCCCGCCACGGCGCCGATGCCGAACTGCCACGGGAAGCGGAAGGCGATGTAGAGGAACATCAGCACCACTGCCACGACGAGGGCCAGGACGCCGTTGGTCAGCAGTTCGCCCGAGACCTTGGAGCCGACCACGCTGACGCCGGAATAGCCGACCTGGCCGACAGCGTCGCTGATGGCGGTTTCCACCTTCTCGACGACAGCAGACTGGTCCTGGTCCGACGGCACCTGGAAGCGCACGATGGCGGTCGAGCCGTCGTCCACATTGGTGTCACGACGTGCGATGCCCTGCACCTGGACGTCGCCCAGATCCAGTCCGCTGACCGCGCCGCGCAGCTTGTCCAGTTCCAGCACCTGACCGGCGGGCTTGGCGACTTCCATCGAGGCGCCGCCCCGGAAGTCGATGCCCAGATTCAGACCCGGATAAAAGCAGCCGATGATCGCCGCCACTGTCAGGATCGCCGACAGGATGGCGAAACCCTTGGCGTATTTGACGAAATGGAAGTTCGTCTTGTGCGGCAGCAGTTTGATAAGAGGCCAACCGTTCATCGTCATTACTCCGCGATCGGCAGTTTCTTCGGCTTGGCGATCTTAAGCCAGTAGCCGAGCAGGACTTGGGCCGTCAGCACCGAAGAGAAGACGGAGGTGAAGACGCCGATGGTCAGGGTCCAGGCAAAACCCCGAACGGGGCCTGCGCCGAACATGAACATGATGATGGCCGCCACAAGAGTGGTCAGGTTGGCGTCGATGATGGTGCCCATGGCGCGGCTGAAGCCTGCATCCATCGAGGCCACGACCGACCGCCCCTGACGCGCCTCGTCACGCATCCGCTCATAGATCAGCACGTTGGCGTCGACCGCCACGGCGAAGGTCAGGATCAGACCGGCGATGCCCGGCAGGGTCAGCGTCGCCTGGGTCAGCGACATGGCTGCGACGATCAGGATGCCGTTCAGGATTAGGCCGATCACCGAGATCCCGCCGAACAGGAAGCCGTATGCCAGGATCATGAACACCACGATGACCACAAAGCCCAGCGCGGTCGACAGGGCGCCTGCGGCCACGGCGTCGGCGCCCAGTTCAGCGGTGACGACGCGGCGCTCTTCTACGTTCAGCGGGGCCGGGAGGGCGCCGCCGTTCAACAGGTTCACCAGTTCCGACGCCGAGGCGATCGTGAAGCTGCCGGTGATCTGGCCGCTGCCGCCGGTGATGGCAGATTGAATGGTGGGCGCTGAGATGACCTTGCCGTCCAGGATGATGGCGAAGGGCTTGCCCAGATTCTGAGCGGTCGCCTCGGCGAAGCGGCGGGCGCCCTGGCCGTCGAACTGGAAGTCGATGGCGGGACGCTGGTTCTGATCCGAGCCGACGCCCGCGCGGGTCAGGTTTTCACCCGACACCAGGATGCGCTTCTTGACCAGATAAGGCGTGCCCTGATCGTCTGTCAGAAGTTCTGCGTCCGGCGGCACGCGGCCAGCCATGGCGTCGTTCAGACCCGTAGGCGAGGTGTCCACCATCTGGAAGGTCAACTGGGCCGTGCGGCCGACCAGACGCTCCAGCTCGGCCGGATCGCTCTGGCCCGGCGCCTGGACGACGATACGGTCGGCGCCCTGACGGGTGATGGCGATTTCCTTGGTGCCTGAGCTGTCCAGACGACGGCGCACGACTTCGATCGATTGATCGACCGCGGTGGCTCCCATGCTGTTCAGGGCGGCCTCGGTGAAGGCGTAACGGATACGGCCTCCGCCCAGCTTGGTCGCCACGCGGTCGGGCTGACCGGTCGCGCCCATGCCCTGTTGAGCCATGGTCCGCAGGGTGTTGAAGGCCGTGTCATAGGCGGCGCCCTCGGCGACGGTGACGACGACCCCGCCCGGTTCGCGCTGCATGCCGACGATATTGACCTGGTCTTCCCGCAGGGAAACGCGAACGTCTTCCATCAGGTTGGAGACGCGCTTTTCGCGCATCTCGGGCACGTCGACCTCCAGCAGGAGGTAGGAGCCCCCCTGCAGGTCCAGGCCCAGGTTCAGGCCGTTGCTCGGCAGCCAGCTCGGCAGAGCCTCGCGCTGCGCCGGCGACAGCACGCTTGGGTAGGCCAGGAACAACCCGAGGACGAGCGATAGCGCGACCAGGGTGATCTTCCAGCGTGAAAGCTGAATCATGTCTCGGTTCTCTTCAGGGCCGGCGCGCGCCGCGCCGAGGCGAGGCTATCAGCCCTTGTCGTTGGCGGCGATGGCGGTGCGGTTGCGCACCTCGGCGATCATCGCCTTGACCACGCGGACATTCACGCCCTGCGAGATCTCGACCATGGCCTCGGCGTCCTCGACGCGGGTGACCTTGCCGACCATGCCGTTGGACAGGACGACTTCATCGCCGCGCTTCACGCCGGCGATCAGGGCCTGATGGGCCTTCATCCGCTTTTGTTGCGGACGGATCATCAGGAAGTAGAACAGGACGAAGATCGCCAGGATCGGGGCGATGTTGATAAACAGGGCCATCAGGCCGCCGTCTTGGGCTGCAGTCATTAGGAAACTCCCCGACGCGGGCCGCGCCTTCATTGGGGGCCCTTCGAAATCAAGGCGCGGAAACTAGGGTGCGCCGGGCCGTTTTGCAACGCGACCTGATGACAAGAACGTCCGGACGCAGCCGCCCGGACGCCTCTTTTCACATCATCAGCGCGGCAGGACCGTCAACGGGTCCAGCGCGACCGGATCATCGCCGCGCATCTGACGCACTTCATAGTGGATGGATGGACGGCCGTCGCCGGCGGTCAGGCCCACGGTGCCGATGGCCTGTCCCGCCCGCACCTGCGCTCCGTCGCGCACGGTGGCCGAGCCGAGATGGCCGTAGACCGTGCGCCAGCCGTCCCGGTGAACGATCAGGACCGTCAGCCCCTGCCCCACAATATCATCGCCGACATAGGCCACGGTTCCGTCGGCCGAAGCCTTGACCTCGGTTCCGGCCGAGGCGCCGATGTTGATGCCGTTGTTGCGCTCGCCCATGCCGACCGGGCCGAAGCGACGCAGGATGTCGCCGCGCACCGGCCACTGAAGGGCCAGCGGCTGGCCGACTGGAGTCGAGGGTGCGACCGGCGCCGTGGCGGCAGGCGCGCGGGTCGGCGGCGGCAGGGGCGCGTTCCCGCTGGGCGGCGGAGGCGGCGGCGGAGCCATGCCGTTGTTCGGCGTCCTGACCCCGACCGGCGACGGTCCGGTGGCGTAGGGGTCGGAGCCCCCATCCACGGCGCTGTCCGGCAGGATGATGCGTTGACCTGAGCTGATGGCGCCGCGCGGCCCCAGGCCGTTGAGGTCGATCAGAATCTGCACCGGCGTACGGAAACGGCGGCCCACGCCGGAAATCGTATCGCCCGGCTGGATGACATAGGTGGCGCCGGGCATCCCCGGATTGCCGGCCATTGGAGGCGGCGTCACCGTGATCGGCGCGCCCGTCGACGGATAGGCCGGACCGCCCGGAGGCGGCAGGCCGCCGCCCTCGATGCTGCCCGCCGGAGCGCGAGGGCCTTCCTCGATCGGCGGCTGTGCGGGCTGCTGCGGTTGAGCCGGTTGGCCCTGATAATAGGGATTGTTCGGATAGGCGCCCGGCTGCTGGCCCGGCTGTTGCGGATAGCCGCCCGGCGTCGTCGGCCGGGTCGAATAGCGCGGCTCGCTCGGATAGGTCGAACACGCCGTGACCGCCAGCGCCCCGCCGACGACCGCCGCCGCCCTGATCCAGCCTGTAAAGCCGCTCATGCGTCTCTCCGTATTAACCATGCCCGTCGGTTTGCCCCGACCCATCGGAGAATCCAACCCGCTAACCCGCGCAAAAGTGGGGCGGAAAGGTTAATGGAGCGGTGAGATTTCGCCCCTAGCCCTCTTTCGCCGTCCCTTCGACCAGGGGAACGAAGCGGACCTCGCACAGGCTTTCGCGCTGAAAGCTGCCGTCCGGTTGGCCGGTGTAGCGGTTCAGCATCTGCACTGAGGTGCGACCGACCGGGGCGACAAGAATACCGCCCGGCTTCAGTTGTTTCAGCAGCTCCGTGGGCTCGTGCGGCGAGGCCGCCGTCACCATGATGCGGTCGAACGGCGCCTGTTCCGGCCAGCCCTGCCCGCCGTCTCCGTGGCGGGTGAAGACGTTGTCGATGCCGAGGATTTTCAATCGGTTCTCGGCCTCGGTTAAGAGGCTCTTGTAACGCTCGACCGAGTAGACGAAGCGCGCCATGCGGCTGAGCACCGCGCACTGATAGCCGCTGCCGGTGCCGATCTCGAGCACGCGGTGGCGCGGCTGGACGTCCAGCGCCTGGGTCATCAGGCCGACAATATAGGGCTGGCTGATCGTCTGGGCGCAGTCGATCGGCAGGGCCTGATCCTCCCACGCCTGATCGAGGAATTTCTCGTGGACGAAGACGGCGCGGTCGATGGATTCCATCGCCTTCAGCACTCGCGCATCCGTCACCCCCTGACGCCGCAGCGACAGGATCAAGCGGCCCGCGCGGTCGTCCTTCAGACTCATTTTTCCTGCGGCCCCTTGGGCGGGGCGCCGCCCAGCACCTTCTTCAGATCGTTGACCGACTGCATGTGCGTCAGGTCGATGTGCAGCGGCGTGACCGAGATGCGGCCCTCGTCCATCGCACGCAGGTCGGTGCCGTCGGCGTGCTCCTGCGGCGCGCCCCGGAAGGCCATCCAGTAGTAGTCGCGGCCGCGCAGATCGGTGCGGCGGATGGCGTGCATCTCGCCGATGTCGCGGAAGCCCTGGCGCGTCACCTCCACCGACTTGACCAGTTCGGGCGGCAGACGCGGGAAGTTGACGTTCATGACCACGCCCTCCCCCCATTTCTGCTCCAGCAGGCGCGCGACGATGCCGGGGCCGAAAGCTTCGGCCGTTTCCCAGTGCGCCACCACGTCATCGTGGAAACGCTCCAGCGACTGCGACAGGGCGATGGAGCGGATGCCGAAGGCCATGCCCTGAAGCGCGCCGGCCACCGTGCCGGAATAGCTGACGTCCTCGCCCACGTTGTGGCCGCGATTGACGCCCGACAGCACCAGATCAGGCCGATCCGGCATGATGTCGTTGACGGCCAGGATGACGCAGTCGGTCGGCGTGCCGGTGACGGCGAACCGCTTGTCGCCCAGCTTGTTGACGCGCAGCGGCTCGGTCAGTGTGATGCCCCGCCCCTTGGCCGACTGCTCGGTCTGGGGCGCGACGACCCAGACATCGTCCGACAGGGTGCGGGCGATCTTCTCGAGGCAGGCCAGGCCCTCGGCCTCGATGCCGTCGTCGTTGGTGAGGAGGATTCTCATGCGTCGTACTCGTATGCCTTCTCCCCTTGGGGGAGAAGGTGGGCGCCGCAGGCGCTCGGATGAGGGGTAGGTTTCAAGAAGCGGAGCGTCGAGAGCGCGGACGCCACCCCCTCAACCGTCGTGCTCCGCACGCCACCTTCTCCCCCGAGGGGAGAAGGGTTCATGCAGCGCCTCCGACGACTTTCAACCCGCCCATATAAGGCTGCAGGGCGGCCGGAACCGCTATGGTCCCGTCCTCCTGCTGATAGTTTTCCATCACCGCGACCAGGGTGCGGCCGACCGCCAGACCCGAGCCGTTCAGGGTGTGCAGATACTCGGTCTTCTTCTCGCCCGCGCGCTTGAACCGGGCGTCCATGCGCCGGGCCTGGAAGTCGCCGCAGTTCGAGCAGGAGCTGATCTCGCGATAGGTGTTCTGGCTGGGCAGCCAGACCTCGAGGTCGTAGGTCTTCTGCGCCGAGAAGCCCATGTCGCCCTTGCACAGCAGCACCTTGCGATAGGGCAGTTCCAGCGCCTGCAGCACCGCCTCGGCGCAACCAGTCATGCGCTCATGCTCGGCTTCGGAATCCTCCGGGCGGCAGATGGAGACCATCTCGACCTTGGAGAACTGGTGCTGGCGGATCAGGCCACGCGTATCGCGCCCCGCCGACCCGGCCTCGGCGCGGAAGCACGGCGTCAGTGCGGTCATGCGCATGGGCTGGACGACCTCGTCTTCGGACAGGATCTGCTCGCGCACGAGGTTGGTCAGGGAGACTTCGGCAGTGGGGATGAGGTAGCGAGCGTCCAGTTGTTCCCGCACGTTCACCGAATAGCTAAACAGGTTGCCTTCGGCCTGTCGTTTGGCGGCGGCATCCATCTCTCGAGCGAACTCACTGAGTGCAGCGCCGAAGTCGCCGGTCTTGAACAGGTCCTCTTCGAACTTCGGCAATTGCCCCGTACCGAACATTGCGTCGTCGCGCACCAGCAACGGCGGGTTCACTTCCTGATACCCGTGCTTATCCGTCTGCATGTCCAGCATGAACTGGCCGATGGCGCGTTCCAGACGCGCCAGTTGGCCCTTCAGCACGGCGAAGCGCGAGCCGGACATCTTGGCGGCGGCCTCGAAGTCCAGCAGGCCCAAAGCCTCGCCCAGATCGGCGTGATCCTTGGCGGGGCCGGTCGTGCGGGGTTCGCCCCACTTCAGGACTTCGACGTTGTCGTTCTCGTCCTCGCCGTCCGGCACATCGGCGGCGGCCAGATTTTTCAGCCCGGCCAGCAGGTCGCGCAGTTCGGCGCCCTTGGCGGTTTCGGCCTCGCCGGCCTCGGCGATCTCGCCCTTGAGGGCCTCGACCTCGGCCTTCAGGCGGTCGGCCTCGGCCATGTCCTTCTTGCCCATGGCGGCGCCGATAGCCTTGGAGGCGGCGTTGCGTTTGGCCAGAGCGTCCTGGCCGCGCGTCTGGGCGGCGCGCAGGTCGACGTCCAGCGCCAGAATGCGCGCGACGACATCGGCGGCGTCATCCACGCCGCGCGACGACCAGCCCGCAACGAAGGCTTCGGGATTGTCGCGAATGGCTCGGATATCGTGCATGGCGTCGCTCTTTCGGCGCTCAAGGGAGGGAGAGCCGAAGGCTGTAGCGCCCCGCGCGGAGTCGGGCAAATGCTGAGGCGGGTTTCGACGCCCCCTTTTCGTAACAGTTGTAGTTGCCTATATGGTTTTCCAACGGCGCGGCGCAGGCTGCGCATACCAGGAGAGCGCACAATGATTGACGTCAGACCCTTCAACACCCTCGGCGGCGCCAACCACGGCTGGCTGAACGCCAAGCATCACTTCTCGTTCGCCAACTACTATGATCCCAAGCGCATGGGCTGGGGGCGTCTGCGCGTCTGGAACGATGACGAGATCGCCGCGCAATCGGGCTTTCCGCCTCACCCCCACGCCGACATGGAAATCATCACCTATGTCCGCACCGGGGCGATCACCCACCAGGACTCGATGGGCAACACCGGCCGCACGGGAGCGGGCGACGTTCAGGTGATGAGCGCCGGGACCGGCGTGCGTCACGCCGAATACAATATGGAGAACGAACTCACGACGCTGTTCCAGATCTGGATCGAGACGGATCGGCCGGGCGCCCAGCCGTCGTGGGGGCAGCGCGAGTTTCCCAAGAGCGACCGTTCGGGCCGTTTCACTGTCGTCGCCTCGGGCGATCCGGCGGACGAGGCGCTGACGATCAACGCCGACGCCAGGGTGCTGGCCGCCACGCTGAAGGCGGGCGAAAGCCTGTCCTATGATCTGGCCAGCGGCCGCCGCGCCTATCTGGTGCCCGCCGTGGGCCAGGTGGATGTCAACGGCACGACGCTGAACGCGCGCGACGGCGCGGGCATCATGGACGAACCGACGATCACCATCACGGCCAAGGAAGACGCCGAACTGGTGATGGTCGACAGTCTGTAATCCTGTCGAGCACGCTGATCCTGGGAGCGACGGCCCCCAGGATCAGCCGCTGGATCAAAGCCCCAGCTTGGCCTTCAGGATATCGTTGACCGCAGCCGGGTTGGCCTTGCCGCCGGTGGCCTTCATGACCTGGCCGACGAACCAGCCGATGGCCTGAGGTTTCTCGGCGACGGCGGCGGCCTTGTCGGGGTTGGCGGCGATGATCTCGTCCACCGCCTTCTCGATGGCGCCGGTGTCGGTGACCTGCTTCAGGCCGTGCTTCTCGACCACCTCGGCGGGCGAGCCTTCGCCGTTCCAGACGTGGTCGAAGACCTCCTTGGCGATCTTGGACGAGATGACGCTGGTCTCGATCAGTTCGACCAGTTGGGCCACGTGGGCGGCGGGCAGCGGGTTGTCGCTGAAGTCCTTGCTGTCCGCAGCCAGACGCGCCGAGACCTCGTTCGTCACCCAGTTGGACACCAGCTTGGCGTCGCGGCCTTTCGCGGCGGCCTCGAAATATTCGGCCTTGGCCTGTTCCGAAATCAGCACGCCCGCGTCGTATTGCGACAGGCCGTATTCGCTCATGAAGCGGCGGCGCTTGTCGTCCGGCAGTTCCGGCAGGCTGGCCTTGATTTCATTGATCCAGGCCTGTTCCAGCACCAGCGGCAGCAGGTCAGGGTCCGGGAAGTAGCGATAGTCCTGCGCCTCTTCCTTGGAGCGCATGGAACGGGTCTCGCCCTTCACCGCGTCGAACAGACGGGTCTCCTGCGTGATCGAACCGCCGTCTTCGAGGATCTCGATCTGGCGGCGCGCCTCATACTGGATCGCCTGAGAAATGAAGCGGAAGCTGTTGACGTTCTTGATCTCGCAGCGCGTGCCCAGGAAGCCGAAGTCACCCGTTTCCTTGAACTTGGCGTAGTTGCCTTCGCGGCAGACCGACACGTTCACGTCGGCGCGCAGATTGCCCTTCTCCATGTCGCCGTCGCAGGTGCCGAGGTAGATCAGGATGGTCCTGATCTTCTTGACGTAGGCGACCGCCTCTTCCGGCGAGCGGATGTCGGGGCGCGAAACGATCTCCATCAGCGCCGTGCCAGCCCGGTTCAGGTCGACGTAGGATTCAGTCGGCGACAGGTCGTGGATCAGCTTGCCCGCGTCCTGTTCCAGGTGCAGGCGCTCGATGCCGACGTTGAAGAAGCTGCCGTCCTCGGCCTCCACCTCGACCACGCCTTCGCCCACGATGGGGTGATACAGCTGGCTGATCTGATAGCCGGTCGGCAGGTCGGGATAGAAGTAGTTCTTGCGATCGAACTGACTCTTCAGATTGATCTGGGCGCGCAGGCCCAGGCCTGACTTCACCGCCTGCTCGACGCAGTATTTGTTCAGGGTCGGCAGCATGCCGGGGAAGCCGGCGTCAATCAGCGACACCTGCTCGTTCGGCCCGGCGCCGAAGCCGACCGCCGCGCCCGAGAACAGCTTGGCGTTCGAGGCGACCTGGGCGTGGATCTCCAGACCCATGACGATTTCCCAGGCGCCCGTGCGGCCTTGGATCAGTTTGGAGTTCTCAGTCATGCTCACCACCAACGGTCAGGCTTGGCGACGAAGCCCGCCGCGTCTTCGAGGGCGCCCGCGACCTGGAAGACGGTCGCTTCATCCAGGGCCTTGCCGATGACCTGCAGGCCCAGCGGCAGACCCTCGCTGTTCAGCCCCGCGGGCACCGAGATGCCCGGCAGACCGGCCAGGTTGGTCGTCACCGTGAAGACGTCGTTCAGATACATCGTCAGCGGGTCGATCTGCTTGTCGCCGATGGCGAACGCGGCCGACGGGGTGGACGGCGTCAGGATGGCGTCCACCTTGCCCCAGACATTGTCGAAGTCCTCGGCGATGCGGCGACGCACCTTCAGCGCCTTGACGTAATAGGCGTCGTAGAAGCCCGCCGACAGCACATAGGCGCCGATGGTCAGGCGGCGCTGGACCTCCTTGCCGAAGCCCTCGGCGCGCGAGGCGGCGTAGAGGTCGTCCAGCGACGAGAAGTCTTCGGCGCGATGGCCGAAGCGCATGCCGTCATAGCGCGCCAGGTTGGACGACGCCTCGGCCGGGGCCACGATGTAGTAGGTCGGCAGGGCGTATTTGGTGTGCGGCAGGCTGATCTCGACGATCTCGCAACCGGCGGCCTTCAGCCAGGCGACGCCCTGTTCCCACAGCGCCTTGATCTCTTCGGACATGCCGTCGATCAGATATTCCGCCGGAACGCCGATGCGCAGGCCCTTGACCGACTGGCCGACGGACTGAGTCCAGTCGGGGGTCGGGACGTCGAGGCTGGTCGAGTCCTTGGCATCAAACGAGCACATGGACTTCAGCAGCAGGGCCGCGTCCTTCACCGTCTTGGTGATCGGCCCGGCCTGATCCAGCGACGAGGCGAAGGCCACCATGCCGAAGCGGCTGGCGCGACCGTAGGTCGGCTTGATGCCCACCGTGCCGGTGAAGGCGGCGGGCTGGCGGATCGAGCCGCCGGTATCCGAGGCTGTCGCGGCCAGACACAGGTCAGAAGCCACGGCCGAGGCCGAACCGCCGGACGAGCCGCCCGGCGTCAGCTCGGCGTTCGAACCCTTGGCCTTCCACGGGTTCTTCACCGGACCGAAGGCCGAGGTTTCATTGGCCGAGCCCATCGCGAACTCGTCCATGTTCAGCTTGCCCAGCATGACCGCCCCGTCGCGCCACAGATTGGCGGTGACGGTGGATTCATACGGCGGCACGAAGCCGCGCAGCATGTTGGAGGCGGCGGTCGTCTGCACGCCTTCGGTGCAGAACAGATCCTTGATCCCCAGCGGCGCGCCTTCCAGCGCCCCGCCCTCGCCCTTGGCCAGACGGGCGTCAGACGCGCGCGCCTGTCCCAGCGCCTTGTCCGCCGTCAGTTCGATATAGGCGTTCAGCGTCGGGTTCGCGGCCTCGATATTGGTCAGGAAGGCCTGGGTCAGCTCTTCCGACGAGAAAGTCCTGGCCTTCAGGCCGTCGACGGCGTCGACGAGCGTCAGCTTGGTCAGATCGGTCATGATTTACTCCACGACCTTGGGCACGACGAAGAAGCCGTCGGCGGACTTGGGCGCGTTGGACAGGACGTCGGCGACCTTGTCGCCGTCCGTCACCACGTCATCGCGCAGGCGAAGCGGTTGAGACACGTTGGAGGTCATCGGCTCGACGCCCTGCACGTCCACCTCGTCCAGCTGTTCGATCCACTGCAGGATGCCGTTCAGCTCCTGGGCCAGCGGCTCCAGGCGGTCCTCGGGGGTCTTGATGCGGGCGAGATGCGCAACCTTGCGCACCGTCGCGGCGTCGATGGCCATGCGGCCCTCCAAAGCATGAAAGTCTGAGGGGGCGGGATTAGCGTTTCAACGCCGCTTCGACAAGGATCGGGCGCCGCCCTTTGTCCAGCTTGACCACGGCGACCAAAGGCCCCCTATCCTGACAGCGCGCCCGGCGCGAGTATGAAGACCTGCCTCAAGGAGACCAAAGCCATGAAGATCACCGGCCCCCAAGCCCGCGCCGCACGCGCCCTGGTGCAATGGCCGCGCGACCATGTGGCCCGCCTTTCGGGGCTGGCGGTCGACATCCTGGCCGACTTCGAGCGCGAGAACGTCGATCCGGGCGATGAGGCCCGCAGCCGCCTGCAGGCCGCGCTGGAGGAAGGCGGCGCCGTGTTTCTGAACGAAGAGGACGGCGGCCTGGGCGTGCGGCTGAAGTTCACCCGCAAGGAAGTCCGCTCGATCCGCAACATGGAGAATGAAGGCGGGCCGGTCGGGGATGACGACGTGTGAGTCACTCCCCCTCACCGCTCATCCCGGCGGACGCCGGGACCCAGTAAGAGCCACACGCACGCCGGTCCGCGACTATGGCGCAATGCGGTCAAGGTTTCTGCCTTGAAGCCAAAGCACTGGGTCCCGGCGTCCGCCGGGATGAGCGGAGGTAAAGGGCCGCGCGCTTTGACACGCGCGCCCGCAGGGCCTAACGCGCCCTCGTGCCTGTCCTTGACCTTTCCGAACTGTCCGCCGCCTGCCCGCCCAACACCCCGTGGCTGGGTCTGGATCTGGGCGAGAACACCATCGGCGTCAGCGTATCTGACACCGGGCGCATCATCGCCAGCCCGCTGGAACTGATCCGCAAGACCAAGTTCAGCCAGGACGCCGAACAGCTGTTCAAGATCATGGACGGCCGCAACGTGTCGGCGCTGATCATCGGCCTGCCGTTGAACATGGATGGGACCGAGGGGCCGCGCGCCCAGTCGTGCCGCGCCTTCGCCCGTAATCTGGAGCGGTTCCGGCCGGTCAACGTCGCCTTTCAGGACGAGCGGCTGTCGACCACGGCGGTCGAGCGGTTCCTGATCGACGAGCTGGACCTGACCCGCAAGCGCCGCGCCGATGTGGTGGACCGCACCGCCGCCGCCTGGATCCTGCAAGGCGCGCTGGACCGGCTGCGCCCCTGAGATGGCGGCCATTCTAGCCGGCGTCCTGCCGGTCTTCCTGCTGCTGGCGCTCGGCTATGGCCTGAAAAAGTCGGACTATCTGCCCGACGCCGCCTGGCGGCCGATCGAGAAGCTGGCCATCAATGTCCTTTATCCCGGCTTCCTGATCCCGGCGATCTGGAATGCGGACCTCTCGGGATCGGCCGCGGGCGCGGCGGGCGCCGCCGCCGTCACCGTATCCATCATCGTCTCGACCCTGACCCTGCTGTCAAAGCCCCTGCTGCCCCTCAGCGGCCCGGCCTATACCAGCGTCTTTCAAGGCATGATCCGCTGGAACAGCTTCGTTTTCCTGCCCGTCGTTCAGGCGACCTTCGGGCCGGAAGGCGTGGGCCTGGCCGCCGTGGTCATCGCCGCCATGATCCCGGTCAGCAACATCCTGAGCGTCATCGTCCTGGCCAAATGGGGGGCGGACCAGCGCGGCGCCTCGCCCAAGGCCCTGTTCCGGGCGATGATGTCCAACCCCATCCTGCTGGCCTGTCTGCTGGGGCTGGCGCTGAACTTTTCAGGCGCGCCGCAGCCGCCGGGCGTGGCCGAGACGCTGCAACTGCTCGGATCAGCCGCCCTGCCGCTGGGCCTGATCGTGGCGGGCGCAGGTCTCAGCTTCCGCGAACTGGCGCGCACCCGCGTCACGGTCGGCGCCGTGGTGGTGGTCAAGATGATCGTGACGCCGCTGGCCATGTGGCAGCTGGCGCGCCTGTACGGCGGTGATGAACTGGCGCAGGGAATCGCCCTGCTATGCGGCGCCGCGCCCGGCGCCGCCTCGGCCTATGTGCTGGCGCGTCAGATGGGCGGCGACGCGCCGCTGATGGCCGGGATCATCGCGGCGACGACGGTATTCTCGGTCATCGGCATCCCTGCGGCCCTGCTGCTATTCCATCTGGCCTGAGTCCCGCCTATAGCGGCGTCTCAATGACCCACGCAGCGCCTGTCACCGATCTCATCAAGGAACGGCTGACGCCGTTTCCTCGCGACCACTTCCTCGCCGCCGGAGACCTTCATCCGCCGGCCGCCTTGGCCTTGCTGGACCTGGCCGACGCCTTCGTCGACTTTAACAGGCAGTCAGCCAAGGGCGTGGACCTGATGCGCGGCCAGACGGTCGTGAACCTGTTCTTCGAGAATTCGACGCGAACCAGCTCCTCCTTCGAGATCGCCGCCAAGCGTCTGGGCGCCGACGTGGTGACCATGCCGGTCGCCTCTTCCTCGGTGAAGAAGGGCGAGACGCTGATCGACACCGCCGTGACGCTGAACGCCATGAAGCCGGAGATTCTGGTGGTGCGCCATGCGTCTTCGGGCGCGGTGGACCTGCTGTCGCAGAAGGTCGGCTGCGCCGTGGTCAACGCGGGCGACGGGCGGCACGAACACCCGACGCAGGCCCTGCTGGACCTGCTGTCCATCCGCCGCGCCTTCGGCGATGTGGGCGGGTTGAGCGTCGCCATCTGCGGCGACATCGCCCACAGCCGCGTGGCGCGCTCGAACGTCGCCCTGCTGCAGATGATGGGCGCGCGGGTGCGGCTGATCGGGCCGCCGACGCTGGTGCCCGGCGACGCCGACCGCTGGGGCTGCGAGGTCTTCCACGACATGAAGGAGGGTCTGGCTGGTTGCGACGTCGTGATGATGCTGCGCCTTCAGCTGGAGCGGATGGCGGGCGCCCTGATCCCCTCGACGCGCGAGTATTTCCGCTTCTGGGGTCTGGACCGCGAAAAGCTGGCCTGGGCCGCGCCGAACGCCAAAGTCATGCACCCCGGCCCCATGAACCGCGGCGTCGAGATCGATTCCGACGTGGCCGACGACCTGAGCGTCTCCCTGATCCAGGATCAGGTCGAGATGGGCGTCGCCGCCCGCATGGCCGTTCTGGCCGCCCTCGCCCACCGCCGCGCGGGAGGCGCCGCATGACCGTCGCTCAACAGCCGATCGCCCCCAAGGCTCTGGCCATTGTCAACGCCCGCCTGCTGGACCCGGTCAGCGACTATGACGGCCCCGGCGCAGTCCTGATCGAGAATGGCCGCATCGTCGAGGTCATCCACGGACAGGCGACCCAACGCCCCGAGGGCGTGCAGATCATCGACGCCGAAGGCCGCTGCCTGGCGCCCGGCCTGATCGACATCCGGGTCAAGACCGGCGAGCCGGGCAACGAACCCAAGGAGACGCTGAAGTCGGCCAGCCTGTCGGCGGCGGCGGGCGGCGTCACCACCATCGTCGTTCAGCCCGACACTGACCCGGCCATCGACGACCCGGCCATGATCGACCACATCCAGCGGCGCGGCGCCGCGCTTGACCTGGTCCACGTCCGCGCGGCGGGCGCGGCCACGCAAGCGCGCGACGGCGAGCGCATGGCCGAGATCGGCCTGATGCACGAGGCGGGCGCCCTGTACTTCACTGACGGCGACCGGGTGATCCGCAACACCCGCACCCTGCAACGGGTGATGAGCTACGCCGCCTCGTTCAACGCTCTGATCGCCTGCCGCCCAACCGAGCCGTGGCTGTCGGAAGGCGCTGTGGCGACCTCGGGCGAACTGGCGACCCGGCTGGGCCTGTCGGGCGCGCCCGCCATCGCCGAGCGCATCCAGCTGGAGCGCGACCTGGCCCTGGTCGAACAGACCGGCGCACGCTTCCTGATCGACCAAATCTCGACCGAAGGGGCGCTGGAGACGCTGGCCCGCGCCCGTGCGCGCGGGCTGGAGGTCGCGGCCTCGGCCTCGATCAACCACCTGTGCTTCAACGAGATCGACATCGGCGACTACCGGACCTTCTACCGTCTGGATCCGCCCCTGCGCGCCGAGAGCGACCGGCAGGCTCTGGTCGAGGCGGTGCGCGACGGCCTGATCGACGTCATCACCTCGGCCCACTGCCCCGAACCGGCCGAGAACAAGCGCCGTCCCTTCGCCGAGGCCGAGCCGGGCGCGGTGGGTCTGGAAACCCTGCTGCCCGCCGCCCTGACGCTGCACCACGAATACGGCGTGGACCTGCTGGACGTGCTGCGGCCGCTGACGCAGGGCCCGGCGGCCTTGCTGGGGCTGGAGGCTGGGGAGCTGTCGCAAGGGTCGCCCGCCGATCTGGTGCTGTTCGACGCCGGTGCGCCGGTGGTGATCGACGCCGCGACGCTGCGCTCCAAGTCGAAGAATTCGCCTTTTGACGGGCGGCGGCTGCAAGGCAAGGTCTTGCTCACCGTCGTTTCGGGCCGCATCGTCCACAACGCACGTTAAGGGGAGCGAATCACTTGCACGATCTGACGGGGCCGGCGCTCCTTACGCTCGGGCTTGTGGCTGTCGGCGGGTACCTGCTGGGCTCCATTCCGTTCGGCGTGGTCCTGACCCGCGCGGCGGGTGCGGGCGACGTGCGCAACATCGGCTCGGGCAATATCGGCGCGACCAACGTCCTGCGCACCGGGCGCAAGGATCTGGCCATCGCCACCCTGATCCTGGATGCGGGCAAGGGCGCGGTCGCCCTGCTGATCGCGCGGCATCTGCTGGGAACCGACGTCGCGGGCGCCATCGCAGGCGGCGCGGCCTTCCTGGGCCACCTGTTCCCCGTCTGGCTGGGTTTCAAGGGCGGCAAGGGGGTAGCGACCTTCTTCGGCCTGATCCTGGCCGCGTGCTGGCCGCTGGGCCTGCTGGCGGCGGCGACCTGGCTGATCATGGCCTTCGCCCTGCGCTATTCCTCCCTGTCGGCCCTGGTGGCGGCGGCGCTGACCCCGCTCTACGCCCTGCTGCCCCTGTCCGCGCTGGGCCTGCCCGCGCCCCAGCCCATATTCATCATGGCGGTCTTCACAGCCGTGCTGATCTTCATCCGTCACCATGAGAACATCGGCCGCCTGCTGAAAGGCGCCGAGCCCAAGATCGGAGCGAAGAAGGCGTGACGCCGCTGTCGGAGGCCGAGCGTTTCGCCCGTCTCCGGCTCGCCCGGACCGACCGCGTCGGCCCAGTGGCCTTTTCCCAGCTGTTGCAGCGGTTCGGTTCAGCCCAGCGCGCTCTGGACGCCCTGCCCGATCTGATCCGTAATCGGGGACGCACCAGCTATTCCGTCCCCGCGCCCGAAGCCGTCGAAACCGAACTGGAGGCAGGCGCCCGTATCGGCGCGCGGCTGATCCTGTGGGGCGAGGCCGCCTATCCCGAAGCCCTGGCGGTCGTCGATCCGCCCCCGCCTCTGCTGTGGACCCTCGGCGACGCGGCGTTGATGCAGCGCCCCTGCATGGCCATCGTCGGCGCGCGCATCGCCTCGGCGGGCGGACAGCGCATAGCCCGCGGACTGGCGCAACAACTGGGCGAAAGCGGCCATGTCGTCGTCTCGGGTTTGGCCCGCGGGGTCGATGCGGCGGCGCATCTCGGCGCGCTGGGGACCGGCACGGTGGCCGTTCTGGGCGGCGGCGTGGACGACATCTATCCGGCGGACAACGCCGACCTGTATCGCCAGATCGCCGAACGAGGCTGCATCGTCTCGGAAAGCCCTGTCGGCGCGCGGGCGCAGGCGCGCGACTTCCCGCGCCGCAACCGCATTATTTCAGGCCTGTCGCGCGGCGTGGTCGTCGTGGAGGCTGAAATCCGGTCCGGCTCTCTCATCACCGCCCGGCTGGCGGGCGAACAGGGCCGCGACGTGTTCGCCGTCCCCGGCTCGCCGCTGGACCCGCGCTCCAAAGGGCCGAACGAACTGCTGCGCCAAGGCGCCATCCTGTGTGAAGGGATCGAGGATATAGAGCGAGCCTTCGCCTCTCTGCAAACTCTGCGAGAGCCGCCCCCTGATTCGCCGTTCGACGCCGGGCGACCTGAACAGATCGATGACGAGGTGCTGGATCGGATAGAAGCCCTGCTGTCCCTTTCGCCGGTCAGCCGCGACGAACTGGCGCGCGCCGCCAGATTGTCGATTGCGGAAACAGCCGCCGCCCTGCTGGAGCTTGATCTCGCAGGGCGGGCGACCTTGATGCCCGGCGGTATGGCCTCGACCTAGGCAGGGGCGGTGCGGCGAGCCATATCCGCCGCATTCTCTAGAATACTGGCCAGCCTTTCATCCCCGTCCCAGCGGGCCATTCCTGCCAGTTCCATAGCCATGGCGGCCACATATTCACGAACCGGATAGTCCGTCAGATCAGGGCTTGGCGCCTGGCGGCGTCGCTGCGCTGTCTTGCTCATCGTCAACCCTCCCGAGAACGCCTCAGAGGAACACAACTTACAATGGTTTGCAAACTCGCGTTACCCGGAAAGGTTGCTCACTTGAAATGCGCCGATTGACTTCCGGCCGCGCCGCAACCACGTTCGCGCCCCCTTTTCCCCGATAGAGCGCCATGAATCTCGTCATCGTCGAGAGCCCCGCCAAGGCCAAGACCATCAATAAATATCTGGGCTCGGACTATAAGGTTCTGGCTTCATACGGTCACGTTCGCGACCTGCCGTCGAAGGACGGCTCGGTTCTGCCTGACGATGACTTCGCCATGCATTGGGAAGTCGACGCCAAGGCCTCCAAGCGCCTGTCCGAGATCGCCGAGGCCGCCAAGGCCGCCGACCGCGTCATCCTGGCCACCGACCCCGACCGCGAGGGAGAGGCGATCAGTTGGCACGTTCTGGAAATCCTGAACAAGAAGAAGGCGCTGAAGGACACGGATGTCCAGCGCGTCACCTTCAACGCCATTACCAAGTCGGCGGTGCTGGAGGCGATGGCCAACCCGCGCCAGCTGGATATGGAACTGGTGGACGCCTATCTGGCGCGCCGGGCGCTGGACTATCTGGTGGGCTTCAACCTGTCGCCGGTGCTGTGGCGCAAACTGCCAGGCGCTCGCTCGGCCGGGCGCGTCCAGTCGGTCGCCCTGCGCATCGTCGTCGACCGCGAGATGGAGATCGAGCGGTTCAAGGCGCAGGAATACTGGTCGGTCGAGGCCGACCTGATCGCGGACAGCCCGCCCTTCACCGCCCGTCTGGTCAAGCACGAAGGCAAGCGCGTCCAGCGTCTGGACATCGTGTCCGAAGCGATGGCGACAGCCGCACGCGAAGCCGTCCACAGCGGCGACTTCACCATCAGATCGGTCGAGAAGAAGCCGACCAAGCGGTCCCCCGCCCCGCCCTTCACCACCTCGACCCTGCAACAGGAAGCCGCGCGCAAGCTGGGCTTCACCGCCCAGCGCACCATGCAGGCGGCGCAGAAGCTGTATGAAGGCGTCGACGACACCGGCGGCCTGATCACCTATATGCGGACCGACGGCGTCTATGTGACGCCCGAAGGCATCGCCCAGGCCCGCGAGGCCATCGGCCAGCGCTTCGGCCCCGCCTACGTCCCGGCCGAGCCGCGCTACTACAAGACCAAGGCCAAGAACGCCCAGGAAGCGCACGAAGCCATTCGTCCGACCAACATCCTGCGCAGCCCCGACACCCTGCGGCTCGATAGCGATCTGCAGCGGCTGTATGAGCTTATCTGGAAGCGGATGATCGCCTCGCAGATGGAATCGGCGCGTCTGGACCGCACCACGGTCGAGATCGAGACGCCGGACGGCCAGACGGGCCTGCGCGCCACCGGCCAGGTCGTGGTCTTCGACGGCTTTATCGCCGCCTATGAAGAAGGCCGCGACGAAAAGCAGAAAGGCGCCGAGGAAGACGAGGACGAAGGCGGCCGCCTGCCTGCGCTGAAGGAAGGCGCCAAGGCCAAGGTCGAGGCGATCCGCACCGATCAGCACTTCACCGAACCGCCGCCGCGCTTCTCGGAAGCCACCCTGGTCAAGAAGCTGGAAGAGCTGGGGATCGGCCGTCCGTCGACCTACGCCTCGATCCTGACGACGCTGCGGGACCGCGAATACGTCCGCATGGATAAGAACCGCTTCTTCCCCGAGGACAAGGGACGGCTGGTCACGGCCTTCCTGGAGCAGTTCTTCGCCAAGTGGGTCGAGTACGACTTCACCGCCGCGCTGGAGACCCAGCTGGACGAGGTGTCGGCGGGCGATCTGGACTGGAAAACCCTGCTGCGCCGCTTCTGGCAGGATTTCCACGCTGCGACCCAGGCCGCAGGCGAGCTGCGCACCACGGCGATTCTTGATCACCTGAACGAAGCGTTGGGCCCGCACATCTTCCCCGACAAGGGCGATGGCTCCGACCCGCGCCAGTGCCCGGTCTGCCATGAAGGCCAACTCAGCCTGAAGACCAGCCGCTTCGGCGCCTTCATCGGCTGTTCGCGCTATCCGGAGTGCAAATACACCCGCCCCGTGGCTTCGCCTGACGCAGTCGACGGCGGAACCGAGAGCGGCGATCGCGAACTGGGCGTCGATCCGGCGACCGGCCAGCCCGTGCACCTGAAGATCGGCCGTTTCGGTCCCTATGTCGAAACGACGCCGCCCGATGCGGAAAAGCCCAAGCGCTCGTCCCTGCCGAAGGGCTGGACCCCGGCGTCAATGGATCTTGAGAAGGCGCTGCGCCTGCTCAGCCTGCCGCGCGACGTGGGTCCGCACCCCGAAGACGGCAAGATGATCACCGCCAGCCTGGGCCGCTATGGCCCGTTCGTGGCGCACGCCGGCACCTACGCCAATGTCGCGGACATCGAGGAAGTGTTCGACGTCGGGCTGAACCGCGCCGTGGCCCTGCTGGCTGAAAAGCGCGCGGGTCGTGCGGGTCGCGCCTCGGCCGCCGCGCCGCTGAAGGAGCTGGGCGCCCACCCGGAAACGGGCGAGGCCGTTCAGGTCATGGCCGGGCGCTACGGCCCCTACGTCAAGTCGGGCAAGATCAACGCCACCCTGCCGAAAGGCACGGCGCCCGAAGACATGACGATGGAGGCCGCCCTGCCCCTGCTGGCCGCCAAGGCCGGCGCCGCGCCCAAGAAGAAGGCGCCCGCCAAGAAGGCGGCGGCGAAAAAGCCTGCTGCGAAGAAGGAGCCCGCGGCCAAGAAACCGGCCGCTAAAAAGGCCCCCGCCAAGAAGGCCAAGGCTGCGGACGCCGATTAAGATCAAGCGCCCTCGTTCTCATGAACGGGGGCGTTTTTCTTGATGCCGCCCCAATACCTCTCATGCCGCCGAACATTCTGAGCGGTTTTCCGGCTCAGCGCCCCGCGACTAGTTCATTACGGACGCGGCGCCCCAGAGGATCGCGCCCCGGCCAGCTCTCGCCCACTGAGGCTTCGATATAGGGGGTGCAGAAGCGCGAGATGATCATGCGCGGGCGAATCTCGTTCAGGCAGACCTTGTCGCCTTCGCGCGCCCACCGGGCGGTCAGGCGGCGTCCGTCAGAAAACAGGGCGCGATAGGCGCCGTCACGGTCGAACCAGTGCTTGACCCAATCGCCGTCGGGATAGTGGGAAACGACAGTATTTCCAAAGGCCGCCTGCATGGCGTCGACACTCCGTCCGCGATCCGACGCCTGGGCGCCAAGCGGCGCGGCAAGCATCAGCGCGATCAATACGGCAGCGCGCATTCGACATCCTTCTCCCGGTCCCCGAGGCGACCATACAGCCCGCGGCGCCGTTGCCAAGCGAGGCCGTTAGAACGGAAATACTTGACTGAGGCGTAGGGCTTTCCATATACCGCCCCAAGCTCGGAACAGGACTGGCGATGCGCGCCGCCCGCTCGCCCACGAGGGGCGGTTCCGTCAGCTAACGGCGTTTGCGAACGTTATCCTCCGTCCCTTCAGGACTGCATGACTGAGTTTTCCAAGCTGGGCCTTTCGCCCACGACCCTACAAGCGGTCGCCGATACCGGCTACACGACCGCCACCCCCATTCAGGAACAGGCCATTCCAGTGGCCCTGGCCGGACGCGATGTCCTCGGCATCGCCCAAACCGGCACCGGCAAGACGGCCGCCTTCACCCTGCCTATGGTCGACCGCCTGGCCTCGGGCCGCGCCCGCGCCCGGATGCCGCGCGCCCTGGTGCTGGCGCCGACCCGCGAACTGGCCGATCAGGTCGCCGAAAGCTTCGCTAAATACGCCAAAGGCACCAAGTTGAACTGGGTGCTGCTGATCGGCGGCGTCTCCATGGGCGACCAGGTCGCCGCCCTGAACAAGGGCGTGGACGTGCTGATCGCCACGCCGGGCCGCCTGCTGGACCTGTTCGACCGCGGCAAGATGCTGCTGACCGGCGTCGAGTTGATGGTGGTCGACGAGGCCGACCGGATGCTGGACATGGGCTTCATCCCGGACATCGAGCGCATCTTCAAGCTGACGCCGCCGCGTCGCCAGACCCTGTTCTTCTCGGCCACCATGCCGCCGGAGATCACCCGCCTGACGCAGCAGTTCCTCAAGGATCCGACCCGGATCGAGGCGTCGCGCCCGGCCACAACCGCCGACACCATCACCCAGCACATCACCCGCCTGCCGACCTCGGACCCCAAGGCCAAGCGCACCGCCCTGCGCGCCCTGGTCGAGCGCGGCGACGTGCAGAACGGCATCGTCTTCTGCAACCGCAAGTCGGAAGTCGACATCGTCGCCAAGTCTCTGCAGGTCCACGGCTTCGACGCCGCGCCGATTCACGGCGATCTGGACCAGTCGCTGCGGATGAAGACCCTGGCCGATTTCCGCAGCGGCGCACTCAAGCTGCTGGTCGCCTCGGACGTCGCCGCGCGCGGCCTGGACATCCCGGCCGTCAGCCACGTCTTCAACTATGACGTTCCGCACCACGCCGACGACTACGTCCACCGCATCGGCCGCACCGGCCGCGCCGGGCGTCTGGGCGAGGCCTTCATGATCGTGACGCCCGCCGACGACAAGTCGTTGGACAAGGTGCTGAAGCTGATCAAGAAGGAGCCGCTCGAACTGCCGCTGGACGGCATCGACTTCGCCTCCATCAAGGACCGCCCGCGCGACGACAGCCGCTCAAGCCGCGGCCGTGGACGCGGCGAACGCAGCGAGCGCGGCAGCCGTTCGCGCCGTTCGGTCGAAGAAGCGCCCGTCGAAACCGAAGCCCTGATCGAAACAGCGCCGACGCCCGCGCCCGAAGCCGAAGCGGCGCCTCAACGCGCACGCAGCCGCAAGAAAACCGAAACCAAAACGACGCCTGCCGCCCAGAAAACGCCTCAGAAGGCTAACCAGGCTGATGGCCGCCAGCCCGCGTCTCTCGCCGGAAATCCTTTCGGCGATGACGTCCCGGCCTTCCTGCGTCGCCCAGTGGTTCTGGCCGGATAAGGCCGGTCTGCGAACTTAACTCTGCGTTACAGAAGACCGGTATAGCTTTCCGGATCACGCAGCGCAGGGGCAGTTCAGGCATGACCACCCAGGTGGAAACCACGGTTCGCAGTCCGGAAGCCTATGCTCTGGCGCACCGCGCTGTGGACGCCATGCAGGCCGCCGCCGTGTGGCCGACGCCGTTGAACTTCGAACTGTGGCTGCACTACCTGGGCGACCCGGACGGAACGCTGGGGCAGGAAATTTCGCGCCTTCTGGCGACAGGGGCGCCCTTCACCGATTCGACGGCGGAAATGCTAGCCGCCGAATTCCTGCCGCGTGGCCGCCTGTCCGAAGAAATCCGCGACGCCGGGGCCATGCTGAACAGGGAACTGGCAGCCGTGGCAGGCGCCATCGACAAGGCGCGCGAAAGCCAGGCCAGCTACGGGCACACCTTGGCTGACGCCGTCGATCGGATGGCCAGCGCAGGCGACCCCAACAGCCTTGGAGACATCGTGTCCTCACTAGCGGATGCGACCCGCCGCATCCGACGCCATACCGCCGCGCTGGAACGCCGCCTGGAATCCTCAAACCGCGAAGTGACCAAGCTGCGCGATCACATGGAGCAGGTGCGCCGCGACGCGATGACGGACGCCCTGACCAATCTGGCCAACCGCAAGGCGTTCGACGAACACCTGCTGCGGATGTGCGATGAAGCTGAAAGCGTGGGCGGCTCGATCGGGCTCGCGATCATCGACATCGACCATTTCAAGCGCTTCAACGACACCTGGGGGCACCAGACGGGCGATCAGGTGCTGCGCTATGTCGCCAGCGTCCTGGGCCGGGTGTCGCGAGCGCCGCGCATCGCCGCCCGCTATGGGGGCGAGGAGTTCGCCCTGATCTTCCCCGGCGAAACGGCGGGCGCCATCGAGGCCGCGCTGAACGCCATTCGTGAGGAAATCGCCTCCCGCGCCCTGCGCCGTCGCTCGACCAACGACGATCTGGGCGCCGTGACCATCTCCGTCGGCTTTGGTCTGCGCCGCCCTGGCGAAACCGCTAGCCAACTGCTGACGCGGGCGGACGAGGCGCTCTATGCCTCCAAGCGCAGCGGGCGCAACAAGGTGACCGCCGCCGTCGAGGCCGTATCCGACGCCGCCTGAGGCTTCACTTTAAGCTCGCCTATGAGACGCAGGCTGGCATAGTCGTCCGATGCGAAGCCTGCTGTTCAACATCGCCTATTGGGCGCTTTCCATCACCTACGGCCTGGCCGCCGCCTTTGCGGCCTTGGCGCCGGGCCGAAAGGCCACGAGTTGGATCATCCGCCGTTATGTCCGGCGCATGGTGCAGGCCATGAGCCTGTTTGCGGGCATTCGCATCGAGACGCGTGGCAAAGAACGCCTGCCACAGGGCGCCTTCATCATCGCTTCAAAACACCAGAGCTGGGGCGACGGCTTCGCCACCTATGACCAGTTCGACGACGTGGCCTTCGTCACCGGCGACCATCTGGAGAAGTTCCCTCTGCTGGGAACGGTGCTCAAGAAGCTGGGCGCCATCGTCGTGAACAACTGCGGCGGCCACGCCGCCCGCGCCGCCCTCAAGGAACGCGCCGCCGACGCCAATCGCGAAGGCCGCAAGATCCTGATCTATCCGGAAGGCCATCTGGCGAAGGTCGGCGAGAAGTTCCGTTATCGCTCGGGCGTCTGGCACATGTATCGCGACTTCGACATGCCGGTCGTGCCGCTGGCGACCAATCTGGGCCTGTTCTGGCCGCTGGAGGAGTTCCACAAGAACCCCGGCACGGCGACGCTTGAATTCCTCGAACCCATCCCGACCGGCCTGCCGAAGGCCGAGTTTCTGGAACGGCTGGAAGCCGCCGTGGAAGGCAAGACGGCCGAACTTATCGCCGAGGCGACGGGTCAGCCGGTCACCGCCGCCGTGCTGGTCGAATCCAAGGAAGAAGCCGCCAAGGCCGCCGTAGCGGCCAAGGCGGTCAGCGCTGCAGCCTAGGCCGCCGGGATCACTGCGCCTTCATATTTCGTGGCGATGAAGTCCTTGATCGCCTGACCGCGCAGGGCGTTGGCCAGGGCCTGGATGCGCGGGTCGTCCTGATTGTCCGTGCGGGCGACCAGATAGTTCACATAGGGACTGTCGGCGTCTTCCAGTTGCAGCGCGTCGGTCTTGGGCTTCAGACCGGCGTCGAGGGCGTAGTTGGTGTTGATCACCGCGCCGTCCACTTGAGGCAGGATGCGTGGAATGGTCGCGGCCTCGACCTCCTGGAACTTCAACCCCTTCGGATTGGTCGCGATGTCGCGCACTGTCTGCAGCGGGTTCTGCGGATCCTTCAGCGTGATCAGACCCGCCGCCTGCAACAGCAGCAGGGCGCGACCGGTGTTCGACGCATCGTTGGGCAGCACCACCTGAGCGCCGTTGGGCAGATCGGTCAACGCCTTGTGCTTGCGCGAATAGAGGCCCAGCGGCTCGACGTGAACGCCCGCCACAGTGATCAGGGTGGTGCCGCGCGCGGTGTTGAACTCGTCCAGATAGGGCTTGGTCTGGAAATAGTTCACATCCAACCGTTTTTCAGCCAGTTGCACGTTGGGCTGAACGTAGTCGTTGAAGACCTTGATCTCGATCGGCACGCCCTCGGCGGCCAGGATCGGCTTCACCTGCTCCAGGATTTCAGCGTGCGGCACGGCGGTGGCGCCGACCAGCAGAGGCGTCCCCTCGGCCCCCGCTTTCTGGCCCGCGCCCTGACCACAGGCGGCGAGCGTTAGGACAGCAGCGGCGGACAGCAGCAGCGAACGGCGGATCATAGGGCAGGCTTTCGAAAAATCAGCGGTGCGAGACCTTAGCGACCAGACGGTCGCCGATCATCTGCAGAATTTGTACGAGGATCAGCAGCAGAACTACGGTCACGGCCATGACGTCGGTCTGGAAGCGCTGATAGCCGAAGCGGATGGCCAGGTCGCCCAGACCGCCCGCCCCCACCACGCCCGCCATGGCCGTATAGCTGACCAGGGCGATGGCGGTGACGGTCGCGCCGGCGATGATGCCCGGCATGGCCTCGGGCAGCAGGGCGCGCGTCACGATCTGGAAGGTCGAACCGCCCATGGCTTGGGTCGCCTCGACCACGCCCTTGTCGACCTCGCGCAGCGCCGTCTCGACCAGGCGCGCATAGAAGGGCGCGGCCCCGACCACCAGCGGCGGAATGGCCCCCGCCACGCCCAGCGAGGTGCCGACCAGCAGCACCGTCACCGGCAGCATGACGATCAGCAGGATGATGAAGGGCACCGAACGCAGCACATTGACGACGAAAGACAGGACGGCGTTCAGCACCGGATTGGCCGCCAGTCGCCCCTTGCCCGACAGATAGAGCAGCACGCCCAGCGGGACGCCCAGAATCACGGTCAGCACCATCGATCCGCCCAGCATCAGCAGGGTGTCGATCGTCGCCTTGCCGATATCGGCCCAGTCCACATTGGCGAACATCAGACCGCCTCCACCACGACGCCGCGCGCGGCCAGTTGCGCCAGAGCCGCCTCGGCGTCGCCGCCAGTGAAGGCCACCGTCATCTGACCGTAGGGCTCGCCCCGGATGCGGCTGATGCGGCCCGACAGGATTGAATAGTCCACACCCGCCGTGCGCGCGACGCGGCTCAATTCCGGCTCATAGGTCGAGGGGCCGCGGAAGGTCAGGCGGGCCATGCGCGCACCAGCGGGGGCGACCGAGGCGTCGACCGCCTCCTCGCCCTCGGCCAGCATGGCGCGGGTCACGGCGTGCTGCGGGTGCAAGAAGACGTCGGCCGTCGCGCCCTGCTCCACGATCCTGCCGTCCTTCAGCACCGCCACCCGATCGCAGACACGGCGCACCACCTCCATCTGGTGGGTGATCAGGACGATGGTAAGGCCAAGGTCGCGGTTCAGCCCGTCCAGCAGGGTCAGGATGTCCTCGGTCGTTTCTGGGTCCAGCGCGCTGGTCGCCTCGTCGCACAATAGGACGCTGGGGCCGCAGGCCAGGGCGCGGGCGATGCCGACGCGCTGCTTCTGGCCGCCTGACAACTGGGCCGGGTGCTTCTTCGCGTGGTCGGCCAGCCCCAGTTGGGCCAGCAGTTCCGCTGTGCGCGCCTTCACTTCGGCCTCAGGCCGCCCTTCCAGACGAAGGGGGAAGGCGACGTTGTCTTCGATCGTCTTGGCGTTCAGCAGGTTGAAGTGCTGGAAAATCATGCCGATGCCGCGCCGCGCTGCGCGCAGTTCGGCCGGGTTCAGGGCGGTGATCTCCTGCCCGTCAACGAAGACCTTGCCGGCGTCCGGCGTCTCCAGTCGGTTGATGGCGCGGATCAGGGTGGACTTGCCTGCCCCCGAACGGCCCACCACGCCGAACACCTCGCCGCGCGCGACGTGCAGGTCGACGGCGTCCAGCGCCGTGCGGTCGCCCGCCGCGCTGCGATAGCGCCGGGTCACCCCCTCCAGTCGGATCATGTCAGTCGGCGTCCAGAGCAGCGGCAGGGATGATGGTGACGCTCTCGCCGCAGCCGCAGGCATCCGTCTCGTTCGGATTGCGGAAGATGAATTTCGAGGCCAGCTTCGTCACCTCATAATCGATCTCGGTCCCGATCAGGAACAGGACGGCCTTGGGCTCGATCAGGATGGTGACGCCCTTGTCTTCGACCACCTCGTCCAGCGGCTGGATCTCTTCGGCATAGGCGAAGGTGTATTCCTGCCCGGCGCAGCCGCTGTTCTTCACGCCGACCCGCAGGCCGACGTAATCCTTTTCGGCGTTGTCCATGATTTCGCGCACGCGAGCGGCGGCGGCGTCCGTCAGGGTCACCGCCTTGGGCCGGGGGCGTCGGGGCCGGGTCGTGGTCTGAAGCTCGGTCATCAGGGACTCCTCAGAACATGTTCAGGGCCAGCTTGGCCTCGTCGCTCATCTTGGAGGCGTCCCACGGCGGATCGAACACCAGATTGGCCTTGGCGCTGCGCACGCCATCGACTTTTTTCACCGCATCCTCGACCCAGCCGGGCATTTCGCCGGCGACCGGGCAGCCCGGCGCCGTCAGCGTCATCTCGACCAGCACGTCGCGGTCGTCGGAGACGTCGACCTTGTAGATCAGGCCCAGTTCATAGATGTCGACCGGGATTTCCGGGTCATAGACGCTCTTCAGCGCCTCGATCAGGTCGTCCGTCAGCCGGTCCAGCTCGGCCTGAGACAGGGCGCTTTTCTGCGGCTCGTCCCAGCTGGCGGCGAAGGCGTCGCTGTCGCTGATCGCGTTCTCGGTCTTGGCGTCGTCCATACTCGTCACACGAAGAAGTTGCGCGCCTTGATCAGCGCGTCCACGAAGGCGTCTGTATCCTCCATGGTATTATATAGGGCGAAGGAGGCGCGCGTGCTTGCGCTCACGCCCAGTCTTTTCGCCAGCGGCTCGGCACAGTGCAGTCCGGCCCGGACGGCGACGCCGTAGCGGTCCATGATCTGAGCCACGTCATGGGCATGAGCGCCCTCAACGGCGAAGGTCAGCAAAGCGCCCTTCCCTTCCGCCTGCCCCAGAATCCGCAACCAGTCATGATCGGCCAGACGCTCGACGGCGTGGCGATACAGGGCTTCCTCGTGCGCCTGAACAGCGGCCGGGTCATACTGCGACAGCCAATCGATCGCCGCCCCCAGGCCAATGGCTTCCAGGATCGGCGGCGTCCCGGCTTCGAACCGATGCGGCGGTTTGGCGTAGGTCACCCGGTCCTTCTCGACCGTTTCGATCATCTCGCCGCCGCCCTGATACGGCGGCAGGGCATCCAGCGCCTCGGCCGTGCCGTACAGGACGCCGATGCCGGTGGGACCGAACAGCTTGTGGCCGGTCAGGACGTAGTAGTCGCAGCCGATGGCCTGAACGTCCGGCGCCGCGTGAACCGCGCCCTGGCAGCCGTCGATCAGCACCCGCGCCCCGGCCGCATGGGCCAGACGGGTGATCTCGGCGACCGGGTTGATGGTGCCCAGCACGTTAGACATGTGGGTGACGGCGACCAGCCTGGTCTTCGGCCCCAGCAGGGCGGCGAAGGCTTCCATGTCCAGCGAGCCGTCGTCCTTGATCGGCGCCCATTTCAGCACCGCCCCGCGCCGCTCGCGCAGGATGTGCCAGGGCACGATATTGGAGTGGTGCTCCATCTCGGTGATGATGATCTCGTCGCCCGGCTGGATCGACAGGCCGACGCCATTGGCGACCAGGTTGATCGCCTCGGTGCCGCCCTTGGTCCAGACGATGGTCTCGGCCGAAGGCGCGTTCAGGAAACGGGCGACGATCTCGCGCGCGTGCTCATAGGCTTCCGTCGCTTCGTTCGACAGGGTGTGCAGACCGCGGTGAACGTTGGCGTAGCTGCCCTCCATCGACGCGATCAGGGCGTCGATCACTGCGCGCGGCTTCTGAGCCGAGGCGGCGCTGTCCAGATAGACCAGCGGCTTGCCGTTCACCTGACGCGACAGGATGGGGAATTGCGCGCGAGCGGCATAGGGGTCGAACCCCGTCACAGATGCGTTGATCACAGGCGAGCCGTCAGCCATTCCCGCACCACCTCTCTGGCGCCTTCATGCTCGATGCGGTCGACGACCTCGATCAGGAAGGCATGGGTCAACAGGGCGCGAGCTTCATCCGCCGAGATGCCGCGCTGCTGCATATAGAACAGGGCGCTTTCATCCAGCGTCCCGACGGTGGCGCCGTGGGCGCACTGCACCTCGTCGGCATAGATGATCAGCTCGGGCTTCACGTCGATCTCGCCGCGCTCGGATGTGATCAGGCCGTGGTGCCCCATGCGGGCGTCGGTGTCGTCAGCGCCCTTCTGGACCAGAATCTTGCCCTGGAAGACGCCACGCGCCTCGTCGCGGACGACGCCCTTGATCAGCTGGCTGGTCGTGCCGTTCGGCGCGATGTGGTCGATCACCGTGGTCAGGTCGGAATGACGTGCGCCGCCGAGCAAATAGAGGCCGTCCACACGAGCATCCGCGCCCTCGGCGCCGTGACGCAGGCGGGTCTCATGACGTTGCAGCTTGGCGCCCGTGGCGACGACGGTCTGGCGATAGCGGCCGCCGGCCTCCAGCTTGACCTCAGCCTCGGCCACGGAAATGGCGTCGGCGGGTTCGTCGGTCAGGACGATGCGGGTCACCTCGGCGTCGGCGGCGACGTCGATCTCGACCTTGTTGTGAGCGACATAGGCCGAGCCCTTGCCCTCATGCGTCTCCAGAAGCAGTAGGCGCGCGCCGGGGCGGGCGACGATGCGCGCCGCCGCCGTATGACCGGTGCCCGTCGCATCCGAGATGAAGCGCAGGCGCAGCGTCTGATCGCCCGAGGCGATGTAGTCCTTCACCCCAACCGGGCGGCCGTTGGCGAAGACGATGGCGTCGCCGCCCAGATCATAGAACGGTCCCGGCGCGCCGACGACGGCCGTGCCGGACGGTTCAGGCGCTTCACGAAGAAAGCGCTTCAGATCACTGTATTTCCATTCCTCGACCCGCCGCGAGGGGAAGGTCGCGGCGTCGGTCAGGTCCAGCCGGGCGAGCGCCTTCATGCCGCCTCCGGCAGGAACTTGTCGTAGCCTTCCGCCTCCAGCTCATGCGCCAGTTCAGGCCCGCCCGAAGCGACGATGCGGCCGCCCGCCAGAACGTGCACGCGGTCCGGTTTGATGTAGTCCAGCAGGCGCTGATAGTGGGTGATCACCAGCATCGACCGTTCCGGGCTGCGCATGGCGTTCACCCCGTCGGCGACGATGCGCAGGGCGTCGATATCGAGGCCGGAGTCGGTCTCGTCCAGAATCAGCAGCGACGGCTCCAGCAGGGCCATCTGCAGGATCTCCATCCGCTTCTTCTCGCCGCCCGAGAAGCCGACGTTCAGCGGCCGCTTCAGCATGTCGAAGTCCATCTTCAGCGACTGCGACGCCGCCTTGACCAGCTTCAGGAAGGCGGGGGCCGAAACTTCATCCTCGCCGCGCGCGCGCTTCTGGGCGTTCAGCGCCGTGCGGATGAAGGTCATGGCCGGAACGCCGGGAATCTCGATCGGATACTGGAACGACAGGAACAGGCCCGCCGCCGCGCGCTCGGCCGGATCAAGGTCCAACAAGTCCTGGCCGTTCCACGAGGCGGAACCGTCCGTCACCTCATAGCCGGGACGCCCGGACAGGCTGTAGCCCAGCGTCGACTTGCCCGCCCCGTTCGGCCCCATAATCGCATGAACTTCGCCCGCAGGCACATCGAGCGTCAGACCCTTGAGGATCGGCTTTTCGGCGACGGAGACGTGGAGATTGTTAATGGAGAGCATATTCATCAATCAACGATTGCAAATGAATCCCGTTCAAACGTAGCTGTTTGCCCGGAAGCGCTTGTTAGCGTGAGGATAGGGCCATCAAGCCCGGTCAACTTGCCGCCATCGGCAACCATCGCACGGAGCTGGGCCAAGTATTCTATGTCTTTAATTGAACACGTTCGGCTCGAGGGTGATGGGTCGGCAATTTGCTTGATCACGCCATCAGTCTGAACGGCCCAAAAACCACAACCCGACTGAACTTCGACGCCACCCGTCGTCACCCAAATACTGATCCGACCCGCTAGCTGCGCATCGCGGGGCTCAGAAGATGATCCCTCTGGCCGGACGGGCGTGCCGCTGATCTTAAGCAAAGAGCCCATGAAGAGATCACGACCGGCAGGCTCGGGCTGCGAACTTTTAGGAACCGAACCGACCTCAGAGCAGGCCGACATCATACCGATCGCCAAGATTGGAGCGAACTGACGAAACGTCCTCACCCCACGCTCCCCTCAAGGCTGATCGCCACCAGCTTCTGGGCCTCGACGGCGAACTCCATCGGCAGTTCCTGCAGGACGTCACGGACGAAGCCGTTGACCAGCAGGGCCACGGCCTCTTCTTCCGACAGGCCGCGCTGCTGGGCGTAGAAGAGCTGAGCTTCGGACAGGCGGGTCGTGGTCGCTTCGTGCTCCAGCTGGGCCGAGCCGTTGCGGACCTCGATGTAGGGGATGGTGTGGGCGCCGCATTCCTTGCCGATAAGCAGGCTGTCGCACTGGGTGAAGTTGCGCACGCCGGTCGCCTTGGGATGGATCGACACCAGGCCGCGATAGGTCGAGTCCGACTTACCCGCCGAGACCGTCTTGGCGATGATACGACTGCGGCTATTCTTGCCCAGATGCAGCATCTTGGTGCCGGTATCGGCCTGCTGATGGCCATTGGTGATGGCGATGGAATAGAACTCGCCCGAGCTTTCCTCGCCCTTCAGGATGCAGGACGGGTATTTCCAGGTGACGGCCGAGCCCGTTTCAACCTGCGTCCAGCTGACCTTGGAGCGGTCGCCGCGGCAGTCGGCGCGCTTGGTGACGAAGTTGTAGATGCCGCCCTTGCCCTCTGCGTCGCCGGGGTACCAGTTCTGGACGGTCGAGTATTTCACCTCGGCGTCATCCAGGGCGATGATTTCCACGACCGCTGCGTGCAGCTGATTTTCGTCGCGCATCGGCGCCGTGCAGCCTTCCAGATAGGAAACGTAGCTGCCCTTGTCGGCGATGATCAGGGTCCGCTCGAACTGGCCGGTCTGGCTGGCGTTGATGCGGAAATAGGTCGACAGCTCCATCGGGCAGCGCACGCCCGGCGGAATGTAGACGAAGCTGCCGTCGGAAAAGACCGCGCTGTTCAGGGCCGCGAAATAGTTGTCGCTGACCGGCACGACGGTGCCGAGGTACTGACGCACCAGATCAGGATATTCGCGCAAAGCCTCGGAAATCGGCATGAAAATCACGCCGTGCTTGGCCAGTTCCTCCTTGAAGGTGGTGACGACCGAGACGCTGTCGAACACGGCGTCGACGGCCACCTTAGGCGCGCCCTGGACACCGGCCAGGACTTCCTGCTCCTTCAGCGGGATGCCCAGCTTGGCATAGACGGCCAACAGTTCGGGATCGACCTCGTCCAGCGACTTGGGCCCCTCCTTCTTCACCGGCGCGGCGTAGTAGTAGAGGTCCTGATAGTCGACGGGCTCGTATTTCACAGCCGCCCAGGTCGGCTCTTCCATCGCCAGCCAGCGCTCATAGGCGGCCAGGCGCCATTCCAGCATCCACTCGGGCTCGCCCTTCTTTTCGGAGATGAAACGGACGATGTCGGCGTTCAGACCCTTGGGGGCGAACTCCTGCTCAACGTCAGTGGTGAAGCCGTATTTGTACCGCTCCAGTTCCGCGACTGTGTCGATTGTTTCCTGAACGATAGCCATAGTTTACGCGACTTCCTTTACGCGCTCTTGCAGGCGCGCCTTATGCTTGTCCCAGGCCGCGACCCAGGCGTCGGCGAAACGGGTCCAGTCGCCCTCGGTCGTGCCCCAGCCGCCAGAGACGCGCACGCCCCCGGTCGCCAGATGATGCAGGCCCATGGCGCTGATCGCCTTGGACGGCTTGACCTTGCCTGACGAGCAGGCCGAGCCGGCCGAGACCATGACCCCGACCAGATCGAGGGTGATCAACTGCTGAGGGCTGTCCCAGCCCTCAACCGCCATGAACAGGGTGTTGGGCAGACGCTCGACCGCGCCGCCGATGATCGTTGCGCCCGCAGCCTTGACCTTGGCTTCAGCCGCATCGCGCCAGCCGACGTGCGCCATGGCGGCGTCCAGATCGCGCGCGGCGCAATCAGCGGCGAGGCCGAAACCGGCGATGCCCGGCACGTTCTCGGTGCCGGCGCGCAGGCCGCGTTCCTGACCGGCGCCGTGCAGGATGCGGACGGCCGATACGCCGTCCTTGAGCACCAGTGCGCCCACGCCCTGCGGCCCGCCCAGCTTGTGCGCCGAGAGGGTCAGGCTATCGGCGCCCAGCGACTTCATGGTCACCGGGACCTTGCCCGCCGACTGAATGGCGTCGACGTGCAGCCAGCCGCCCGCTGCATGGACCAGCTTCGCCGCCTCGGCGATCGGCTGAATCACGCCGCTTTCGTTGTTGGCGTGATGGATGGCGACGACCGCGCGCCCCGGACGAGCCAGCGCCTCGGCCAGCCAGTTCAGATCAACCACGCCGTCCGTATCCACGGGCAGCACCTCGACCGGAACGCCGCTGACGGCGGCGGCTTCGGCCACGCACGGGTGCTCGGTCGCGCCGACGATCAGCCGCTTGCAGCCTGCCGCCAGAGCGCTGTGGATCGCCTGAGCGTTGGACTCAGTGCCGCCCGAAGAGAAGATGATCGCCGTCGGATCAGCCCCGACCAGATCGGCCACCTGAGCGCGAGCGGTCTCGACGCGCGCCCGCGCCCGCCGCCCGGCGGCATGCACGGCCGATGGATTGCCGTTATCGGCCAGAGCCTTGGCCATGATCTCCTGAACCTCAGGACGAACCAGACCCGAGGCGTTGTAGTCGAGATAAATGCTCACGCTGCGGCCTCCATCGAACCCGAGCCCATGCGAGCCCGCCCTGTCCGCTTCTCGATCACGTCCGCGAGGCTGACCCCAGCCAGATAGCGATGGATCTCGGCGCCCAGGTCTTCCCACAGGTCATGGGTGATGCAGCGGGCGCCGCCCGTCATACAGCCCCGCGGCGTGCCATGGGCGGCGCAGCGCGTGGCGCGGATCGGCTCATCGACCGCCAGAACAATATCCGCCACGACCATCTCGTCCGCCTCTCGGGCCAGCCGATAGCCGCCGCCCGGCCCACGCACGCTCTTGACCAGACCGCCCTTGCGCAGGCGCGCGAAAAGCTGCTCCAGATAGCTGAGCGAGATTTCCTGACGCGCCGCAATTTCAGCCAGGGAGACGGCCCGATCGGTCCCGTTTTTCGCCAGATCGGCCATCGCCATGACGGCGTAACGTCCCTTGGTCGACAGACGCATCCCAATACCTCAAAATTCTACCGCTTTTCAGGCTCGCTGTGCTAAGACCCCCGGCCTTGCTGGCGAGCGCATCGTGCAGGGGGGACTTAGAAAGTCCTACCTGTGTGGTCAAGTATTATCCGCTCGCGAAACCACTGTTGATCGTAGGGACCGCCATCCATGCCTGAAGTTATCCTGCCTGGCGCCTCCGGCCGCATCGAAGGCCGCTATTCTCCTGGCAAGCGTCCCGACGCGCCGATCGCCCTGATCCTGCACCCCCACCCCAAGGCGGGCGGGCACATGAACAACCCCGTCGCCCTGACGATGCACCAGCTGTTCGTCCAGCGCGGCTTCGCCACCCTGCGCTACAACAGCCGCGGCGTGGGCAAGTCGCAGGGCGAGTTCGACAGCGGCATCGGCGAACTGGCCGACGCGGCGACGGCCCTGGACTGGCTTCAGGCCAACAATCCCGCCGCCACCCAGACCTGGGTCGCCGGCTATCAGTTCGGCGCCTATATCGGGATGCAACTGCTGATGCGTCGCCCCGAGACCGACGGCTTCATCTCCGTGTCGCCGCCATCGAACATCTATGATTTCAGCTTCCTGGCCCCCTGCCCGGCCTCGGGCCTGTTCCTGCACGGCACGGCCGACACCGTGGTGCCGCCCGCGGATGTCGAGCGCGTGGTGAACAAGCTGCGCACCCAGAAGGGCATTGTCATCGACTACGAGCTGGAAGAAGGCGCGACCCACTTCTGGCAGGACCACATCGGCGCGGTCGAGCGCCGCGTCGGCGCCTACCTGGACAAGCGGCTGGAAGAAAAGCCCGCCTGATCCGCATAGCGATATCCTGATTGAAGCGGCGCCCTGTCTTCGGGGCGCCGTTTCTAATTGCGCCGATCGTCAGTGATCGCCTTCCGCAGCGGCCACGGCGGCAGGGCGATGGGCGCGAACGCACCAGACGACGCTGACGATCATCAGGATCATGGCGACTATCTCGATCACGGTCGGGCCGCGTTGTTCCCAGATGAAGCCGTAGATGAAGGCGAACAGGGTCTCGGACACGATCATCTGGCCCAGCATGGTCAGGGGCAGCAGGCGACTGGCCTGATTCCAGAACGCGTTGCCGATGACCGAGGCGAAGATCGCCACGCCCGCGCTGACGCCGATCAGACGCAGCCAGGCGTCGTCCGTCATGCCGCCCAGCATGAACAGGGACGGGATCACCAGCACCAGCGCCAGCGCGCCGGTGACCACGCCGGTCAACAGCGACCACTCATGCGGGGTGACGTCGGGCAGGCGGCCCATCCAGCGGCTGTTGCCGACGGCGAAGGCGGTCCAGGACAGCAGGGCCGCCAGGGCGCATCCCAGACCGATCAGCGTGGCCGCGCCGCTCTGCGCCGCTGCGCCGCCGCCATGACTGAGCGACTGCCACCCGATCAGCCCGACCGCGATCGCCGCCACGGCGATGGGCGGCGCGACGCGCGACAGCGGCGGCGAATCCTTGTCCCGCAGCCCCCACAAGGCCACCACCACTGGCACCATGCCGACGATCAGGGCCGAGGCCGCGACGCCAGCGTAATGCACCCCGACCACCAGGAAGGCGAAATAGACCAGATTGCCCGCCAGACTCAGCCAGACCAGCGCGCCCCACGCCTTGCGTGTCAGGGCCGCCGTCACCCGCCGCCAGCGCGGCGCAATCAGCAGAACCGCGATCAGGCCATAGGCCAGATAGCGCCCCGCCGTCAGCAGCAGGGGCGAGGCCTCGGGCACGACCTTGGGCGCCAGGAAGACCAGCCCCCAAAGGGCGCCCGCCGCCAGACCGCTGGCGACGCCCCAGAAACGCGATGACGCCGCCATTATTCTGCTCCCGGCTCGACGATCCGACCGCCGGTCATGGGCGCCGGAACGCCTGTCGTACCGGGGAAGCTGATCGGCAGGCCCAAACGGCAGCGGGCGGCCAGAAAGGCGAAGGCCTCGGCTTCGATGGAGTCGCCGCGCCAGCCCTTGTCCTCCGCCGTCGAGACGGGGAGGCCGACACGCTCGCGAATGGCGGCCAGCAGCACGGGGTTGTGACGACCGCCGCCGCAGACGACGATCTCCTTCGGCTGCTCGGAGCAGCGGGCGACGCCCAGCACCACAGCCTGAGCGGCAAAGGCGGTCAGGGTGGCGGCGGCGTCTTCCAGCGACAGATCCGCCACCGGGTCCAGCGAGAAGTCGAACCGGTCCAGAGACTTCGGACCGCTTGTCGCGAAATAGGGATGGGCCAAATAGGCGTCCAACACAGCCTGATCGACCGTCCCCGAGGCCGCCAGACGACCGCCCTCGTCCATCCGCTTTTTCATGCGCGACTGGACCAGCAGATCGACCATGCCGTTGGCCGGGCCGGTGTCGAAGGCCTCCAACTCGCCGTCGGCGCGGATCAGGGTGATGTTGCCGACCCCGCCCAGATTGAGCACAGCGACCGGCCCCTCCATTCCCGCCTTGCGGACCAGCGCTGCGTGATAGACAGGCGCCAGCGGCGCGCCCTGCCCGCCCGCCGCCACGTCGGCGCTGCGGAAGTCAAAGGCGACGGGCGCTCCCAGCCCCTCGGCCACGCTGGCGGCGTCGATAAGCTGGACGGTGCGACCCGGCAGATCCGGCGTCGGCGCCTCGTGCAGCACTGTCTGGCCGTGGACGCCGACCAGATCCAGCGCGCTGGACTTGACTCCGTTCACCGCCATGAAGCCGAGCGCGGCGGCCAGATGCGCGTCAGCCACCGCCATGCGCGCGTCCTCGAAGCTGTCCGGCTCCTCCTCGTCGCGTTCCCAGTCGAAGGCGTCCTCGATGGCGTCCTCAATGACGGCGCGTGTTTCGCTGTCGAGCTTCATTTCGTCGGCGGGGCCGAAGGACAGGATGTCGTGGCCGTCCGTTTCGATCACCGCCATGTCCACGGCGTCGAGCGAGGTGCCGGTCATGAATCCGAGCACGCGCAGGGTCTTTTTCGGGGAGGTCGTCATGGCGGCTTGACTGCCACGTCAGGGGCGACGTAGCTAGCGCCCATGATCGCGCAACCGGCCCTTTTCGCCGCCTATTACTACGGCCTCTACTAGAGAGCGGCCGCGATCCTTGCCGCCCTTCCCTCGGCGGCATTATTCCTCGGAAGACGGCCGCCGGTTCTGATGCTACGGACCCGACCATGACCGAGCCCACGACCCAAACCGTTTCCGAAACCGCCTTCAAGTCGGACTTCCTGCGCCTGATGAAGGCGCGCGGCTATATCCACCAGATCACCCACCCGGTCGAACTGGACGAGGCGGCCGCATCCGGCGTGGTCACGGGCTATATCGGCTTTGACGCGACTGCGCCGTCGCTGCACGTCGGCCACCTGATCCAGATCATGCTGCTGCGTCGACTTCAGCAGGCCGGACACAAGCCGATCGTCCTGATGGGCGGCGGCACGACCAAGGTCGGCGACCCGTCGTTCAAGGACACCCAACGCCCCCTGCTGACCGAGGAAAAGATCGCCGAGAACATCGCCGGCATCAAAGGTGTGTTCGAAAAATTCCTGACCTTCGGCGACGGCCCGACCGACGCCATCATGCTGGATAACGACGAGTGGCTGTCGCAGCTGGGCTACCTGCAGTTCCTGCGCGATTACGGGACCCACTTCACCATCAATCGGATGCTGAGCTTCGACTCGGTCAAGCTGCGCCTGGATCGCGAGCAGCCGCTGACCTTCCTCGAGTTCAACTACATGCTGATGCAGGCGACCGACTTCCTGGAGCTGAACCGTCGCTATGGCTGTTCACTGCAGATGGGCGGGTCGGACCAGTGGGGCAACATCATCAACGGCGTCGAACTGACCCGTAAGGTGGACCACAAGGCCGCGTTCGGCCTGACCACGCCGCTGCTGTCCACCGCCTCGGGCCAGAAGATGGGCAAGACGGTCGGCGGCGCCGTGTGGCTGAACGCCGACGCCCTGTCGCCGTTCGACTACTGGCAGTACTGGCGCAACACCGAAGACGGCGACGTAGGCCGCTTCATGCGTCTGTTCACCGACCTGCCGCTGGATCAGATCGAGCGCTATGAGGCGCTTCAAGGCGCCGAGATCAACGACGCCAAGAAGGCGCTGGCCGACGCCACCACCTCCATGCTGCACGGCGCCGACGCCGCACAGGCTGCCCGCGCCGCCTCCGAGGCCGCCTTCGAGAAGGGCCAACTGTCGGCCGACCTGCCGACCGTCGAACTGCCGCGTGACGAGGTGATCGGCGCCATGATCGCCGCCGTCACGACCAAGGCGGGTCTCAGCGCCTCCAACGGCGAGGCGCGCCGTCTGGCCCAGGGCGGCGGCCTGCGCCTGAACGACGAGGTCGTCAACGACGGCGCCCGTCTGATCGAAGAAGCCGACCTGAACGCCGACGGCGTGCTGAAACTCGGCGCCGGCAAGAAGAAGCTGGTGCTGGTGCGGCCGGTTTAAGGAGAGCGCTGTGACCGACATCACCGAAAACACCCCCGCCCCCGCATTCGATCTGGCGACAGACGGCGACGGACGGGTGTCGCTGGACGGGCTGAAGGGCAAGAATATCGTGCTCTACTTCTACCCCAAGGCCGACACGCCGGGCTGCACGACCGAGGGACAGGACTTCTCGGCCCTGATCGACCGGTTCGCGGCGGCGAACGCGGTAGTGATCGGCATATCGCGCGACACGGTGAAGAAGCTGGACCGCTTCAAGGCCAAGCATGACCTGAAGGTCGCGCTCGGCTCGGACGAGGACGGCGCGGTCACGGAAAGCTGGGGCGTCTGGGTGCTGAAGAAGCTCTACGGCCGCGAATATATGGGCATTGAGCGCGCCACCTTCCTGATCGACGGCCAGGGCGTGGTCCGCCGCGCCTGGCGCAACGTCAAGGTCAAGGGCCACGCCGAAGAGGTTCTGGCCGCCGTCGAAGCGCTTTGATCGGCGAGCGGGGTTCGGAAGCCCCGCTTGACCTCTCCGTCTCAGCCCGCACTAAGTGTCGCCAGGGATTGCATCCTCAGGGGCTGACATTGACCAGACGCCGATAATCGCGGCGTGACGCGGAGAGCATGAATGTTCAATAAGAACAAACCGTTCGACAACAACCCCTCTGGCGGAATGGGCATTCCGAAGCCGCCAGAGCCGGTCCAGCCCAAGCCGGAGCCCGCAGCGCCGATCGCCGCTGCGCCTGCGCGCGCGCCGGAGGCGGCGCGTCCCGCCGCCCGTTCCTCCAGCCTTTCGACTCTGTCGGCGGGCGTGAAGTATGAGGGCAACATCTCCGGCGCAGGCGAACTTCAGGTCGACGGCTCGCTGAAAGGCGACATCCGAGTGGTGCGCGTGGTGATCGGCGAAGGCGGCGCGGTCGAGGGCACGGTTCACGCCGACATCCTTGAGGTGCGCGGCCGCGTCTCGGGCGCCATCGTCGCCAAGCAGGTCAAGCTGTTCGCCACCTCGCGCGTCGAGGGCGACATCACCCAGGAGCAGTTGTCGATCGAACAGGGCGCCTGGTTCCAGGGCCGCTGCACCCAGGCAAAGCGCGACACGCCTGGCGCCAACATGCTGGAAACCCCTGCCCCGGCCGAAAAGCCTGCGCCCGCCAAGACGGACGCCAAGGTCGAGGCCAAGCCCGCCGCCTGATCGGCGCGGTCATCGAAAACGAGAAAGGGCGGCCCGCGAAGGCCGCCCTTTTTTTATGCGTCTGTCCGAAAGTCGGATCAGCCCTCGCGGGTTTCGCCCACCCGAGCCGCCAGCGCGGCCCCCATGAACTGGTCCAGGTCGCCGTCCAGAACGCCTTGCGTGTCCGAGGTTTCGACCTCGGTCCGCAGGTCCTTCACCATCTGATACGGCTGCAGGACGTAGGATCGAATCTGGTGGCCCCAGCCGATGTCCGTCTTGGCGTCGGCCAGAGCCTGGGCCGCAGCCTCACGCTTCTGAAGTTCCAGCTCATACAGACGCGCGCGCAGCATCTTCCAGGCCTGGTCGCGGTTCTGGTGCTGCGAACGGCCCGCCTGACAGGCGACCACGGTGTTGGTCGGAATGTGGGTCAGGCGCACGGCCGAGTCCGTCTTGTTGACGTGCTGACCGCCTGCGCCCGACGCGCGATAGGTGTCCGTGCGCACGTCCGACGGGTTGATCTCGATCTCGATGCTGTCATCCACGACCGGCGAGACCCCGACCGAGGCGAACGACGTGTGCCGCTTGGCCGCCGCATCATAGGGGCTGATGCGCACCAGACGGTGGACGCCCGATTCCGACTTCAGCCAGCCATAGGCGTTGGGGCCGGTGATCAACAGGGTCGCCGACTTGATGCCAACCTGTTCGCCGGACTCTTCTTCCTGAAGCTCGACCTCATAGCCGTGCGAGCGCGCCCAGCGGCTGTACATCCGCAGCAGAATGCCCGCCCAGTCGTTGGACTCGGTGCCGCCAGCGCCGGAGTTGACCTCCAGATAGGCGTCGTTGCCGTCCGCTTCGCCGGACAGCAGCGCTTCCAGTTCGGCGCGGGCGGCCCGGTCCTTGATGGACTTCAGCTGTTCACGCGCTTCTTCGAGGGTGGCTTCGTCGCCCTCCTCGTCCGCCATTTCGGCCAGCATGATCCCGTCTTCGAGACCCTGCTCCATTTCCTTGACGGCGTTGACCTGCACTTCCAGCCGCGAGCGTTCACGGCTGACGGCCTGGGCCTGTTCGGGATTGTCCCACAGCGTCGGATCCTCGACCCGCGCATTCAGCTCATCGAGCTTTCTTAGAGCGACATCCCAGTCAAAGTCGCCTCCTGAGCAGAGCGACGCTCTGCTCGATGTCGGCCTTCATGGCCTCGACATCCGATCTCATCGCAAACTCCTGCGAACGGAAGTCCCCCGCAAACAGGACCGCGCAGCGCGCGTCCGATAGGGGAAGGACAGGTGAAACGGCGCGCCTGAAAGCAGGCGCGCCGGGTTGGCAGCTTACCTAGAGCGTCAGTAAAGGCCGCTCAAGTCCTCGGCCGGCTCCTTCTTCGGCGGCGGCGGCGCAACCGGAGGCGGCGCGGTCGGCGTCGGGGTCTGGGAGCGGACCTCCTGCTCGCGACGGATGACGTCATAGTAGTTCTGCGGCCCTTCGGGCTGGGCCGGCGGGGGCGCTTCTTCGCGCAGCTGACGCTCGGTGCCGGGGCGGAAGGCCTCTTCGATGCCGTTGACGGTGCGGAAGATGGCGTTTTTCGGCTTCACGAAAGGCCGCGCAGGCCGCTCTTTCAGAGCGTCTTCCATGAAGTCGATGAAGATCGGCACGGCCGTCGAGGCCCCGGCTTCACCGCCGCCCAGCGAACGGTTGTCGTCAAAGCCGACGAAGACGCCGACCACGATGTCCGCCGAGAATCCGACAAACCAGGCCGAACGATATTCATTGGTGGTGCCCGTCTTGCCGCCGACCCACGGGCCCAGGCTGCGAGCACGGGCGCCGGTGCCGCGTTGAATCACGCCTTCCAGCATGGAGGTCATCTGATAGGCGGTGATGGGGTCGATCACCTGGGTTCCGCGATCCTGAAGGCGCGGCGATTCCTGACCGCTGAAGCCTCGTCCGCAGTCGCGGCACTGGCGACGGTCGGCGCGGTGAATGGTCTGGCCGTTCCGGTCCTGCGCCAGTTCGATCAGATAGGGGTCGATCCGGCGCCCGCCGTTGACGAAGGCGGCATAGGCGGCGGTGATGCGGTAAGGCGTGGTTTCCCCTGCCCCCAGCGACATGGCCAGGTTCGGCGACATGTCGTCCACGACGCCCATCTTCTTGGACAGATCGACGACGTTCTTCATGCCCACCGCCTGCGCCAGACGCACGGTCATGACGTTGCGCGACAGCTCCAGCCCGCGCCGCAGCGTCTGCGGGCCATAGAACTGACGGCTGTAGTTCTGGGGCGTCCAGGCGCGGCCGCCGGGGCCGCCGGGGAAGCTGATCGGCGCATCCAGCACGATCGAGGCCGGGGTGAAGTCGCCTTCCAGCGCGGCCGCATAGACGAAGGGCTTGTAGGCCGACCCCGGCTGTCGACGCGCCTGGGTGGCGCGGTTGAAGCTGGACAGGGCGTAGGAATAGCCGCCGACCATCGCCAGGACGCGGCCAGACTGCGGCTCGATCGCGACCAGGGCGCCGTTGACGGCCGGAACCTGCTTCAGGGCGAACTGGCCGTTCTGGCGTTCGACGAAGATCAGGTCGCCGCGCTTCAGCGGACGACGCCCGGCGTTGGACCAGCTGACATCGGCGGCGCGAAGCGCGCCCGCCTGATCGTCCTTGGCCGTGCGGACGCGGATTGAGCCTCCGCTGACGCTTTCGACGGCGGCCGCCTGCCACGAGCGGCGCTCGGGCGGGGTCGTGCGCTTCTGGGCCTCGGCCTGCCAGCCCTCGGCGAAGTCGGTCGTGCCCCAGGCGCCTCGCCAGCCGTGACGACGGTCGTAATCCTCCAGACCCCGCATCAGGGCGTCGCGCGCCGCCGACTGCAGCTGCGGATCAAGCGTCGTGCGCAGGTAGTAGCCGCCGCGATTGACCTCTTCCTGACCGAACAGGGCGATGGCGCGACGACGCGCCTCCTCCACGAAGAAGTCGGCGTCGGCGTATTCCGCCCGACGCGGCGCAGAGCGGGTGTTCAGCGGTCGGGCCAGCGCCGTCTTCAACTGCTCTTCCGACAGCCATTTGTTATCGGCCATCTCGCCCAGCACCCAGTTCCGTCGACCCAACGCAGCCGCCGGATAGCGTTTCGGGTGGTAGTTGGTCGGTCCCTTGGGCAGGGCCGCCAGGAAGGCCGCCTCGTCCGGCGTCAGCTGATCCAGCGACTTGCCGAAATAGTTATAGGCCGCCGAGGCCACGCCATAGGAGCGATAGCCCAGGTAGATCTCGTTCAGATACAGTTCGAGGATCTGCTCCTTGGTCAGCGTCGCTTCCAGACGGCTGGAGAGGACGGCCTCCTTGAGCTTGCGGTTCAGGCTGGTCTCGCTGGTCAGCAGGACGTTCTTGGCCACCTGCTGGGTGATGGTCGAGCCGCCCTCCAGCCGCTTGCCCGACATGACGTTGAACACGTTCTTGAACATCGCCCGGCCGATGCCGGACACGTCGATGCCGCCGTGATTGAAGAAATTCTGATCCTCGGCCGCCAGGAAGGCGTGAACGACCGTCTGCGGCACCTGGTCATAGGTGACATAGATGCGCCGCTGGTCCGAGAACTCGCCGATCAGGGTCCCGTCGCCTGCATAGACGCGCGTCGCCGTCGCGGGGCGATAGTCCGCCAGTTCAGACGCGTCCGGCATGTCGTGCAGGACCCAGGCGGCGTAGATGGCCACCACCACCCCGGCCAGGGCGATGGCGCCCAGCAGGGCCACGCCCGCCATGACGAACCAGCGTTCGGCTATCTTCACCACGAACTCCGCAAGACGCACCCCATCATCGCTCGTTTATCGCGCGTCGCGCGGCGCGCAAAGCGGAACCGCACTTATCCCTTGTCGCGCAGCAGACGCGCCTTGTCGCGCTGCCAGTCGCGCTCGGCCGCCGTCTCGCGTTTGTCGTGCAGTTTCTTGCCCTTGGCCAGGGCGATCTCCAGCTTCGCCTTGCCCGCCTCATTCAGATAGAGGCGTACAGGGACAATGGTGCGCCCTTCGCGCTGAACGGCGCCGATCAGCCTGTCGATCTGCTTGCGGTGCAGCAGCAGCTTCCGGTGACGGCGCGGCTCATGGTTGAAGCGGTTCGCCATCTTATAGGGCGGGATGTCGGCGTTGATCAGCACCATCTCGCGCCCCTCGGGCGAGACATAGCTCTCGGCGATATTGGCCCGGCCGTCGCGCAGGGCCTTGATCTCGGTGCCCCGCAGCTGGAGCCCGGCCTCGATATGATCTTCGAGGAAATAGTCGAAGCGAGCGCGGCGGTTCTCGGCGATCGTCTTCTGTTTGGGCGCGTCGGCGGCCATCAGGCGACTCCGGCGGCGGCCAGCGCCTTGTCGATGGCGGGCTTGACGGCCTCAGCCGTCTGCGACAGCGGCAGGCGAACCTCTTCCGTGCACAGGCCCATCCTGGCCAGAGCGTATTTGGCGGGGGACGGCGAGTTATCGAGGAACAGCGCCTTGTGCAAACCGATCAGCCGTTCCTGCCACGAGCGCGCGGCGGCGAAGTCGCCGGCCTGAATGGCGTCATGCAGGGCGACCATCGCCTCAGGCGCCACGTTCGAGGTCACGGAGATGACGCCGACGCCGCCGTGCGCGGCATAGCCCAGATAGCTGGAATCATCACCCGAGATCAGGTCGAAGGCTCCGTCGATATTGGCGCGCATCCAGCTGGCCCGCGCCACATCGGCGCTGGCGTCCTTGATGCCGACGATGTTTGGGTGCGCCGCCAGGGCCGCCACCGTCTCATTGGCCAGGTCCACTCCGGTGCGACCCGGCACGTTATAGAGCAGGATCGGCAGTTGAACGGCGTCGGCCACCGCCTCGAAATGCGCCTGCATCCCGGCCTGCGACGGGCGATTATAATAGGGCGTAACGATAAGGGCCCCATCGGCGCCGACCGTCTTGGCGAAACGGGTCAGTTCGATCGCCTTGTCGGTAGCCGACGAGCCCGCCCCGGCGATGACGCGGATGCGCCCGGCGGCGATCCTGATGCACTGTTCGACCACGCGCTTGTGCTCATCCAGATGCAGGGTGGCGCTCTCGCCTGTGGTGCCCATCGGCACGACGCCGTGAACCCCAGCGGCGATCTGGCGTTCCAACAGGCGCTCGAAAGCGGCCTCGTCCACGTTTCCGTCACGAAGAGGTGTGATCAGGGCGGTGATCACGCCCTTGAACAAGGGGGCGGTCATGGGAACAACATACCTGCGCGGAGAATGGGCGGCGGTCCGCCCGTCACTAATCGGCAAAGGGTAGGTTGCCCGCCGCCTGGCCGCAACCAAAGATGAATGAGGATCAGATATCTAATGATCGCGACGACCGTGGCCGCCGCCCTGGCGATACTGACTCCACCAGCTCAGGACGTCCTGAACAGCACGCCTGTCCCCTACTCCGCCAGCCAGGGCGGAATCATCAGCAGTCAGGACGCCGCCCTGGTTCAGCAGGGGCTAACGGCCGCGCGGGCGCGCGACGTGTTCGGCACGCAGGCCATCATGGCCCGGATTTCCGACCCCTCGGCGCGCAAACTGGTCGAATGGGCGCTGGTCGACACCTCAGACCGGCAGATGTCCTACAGCGATCTGGCGCTGGCGCAGACCGACCTGGCGAACTGGCCGCGCGGCGGATCGCGCAGGGCGGCGGGCGAACGGGCGCTGGACATGGCCGGCCAGTCGCCGGACGCCGTCATCGCCTTCTTCAACGGAACCGCCCCGACCACGGCCCAGGGCGCCATCGCCCTGGCCGGCGCGCTGGAACAGATGGGTCGCCGTCAGGAGGCCCAGGCGCTGATTCGCGATTGGTGGCGCACCCAGAGCTTTGAAGAGGCCCAGCAAAGCCGCATCTATTCGCGCTGGAGCGGCTGGCTGACCAGCGACGACCATGTAGCGCGGCTGAACATGCTTCTGCTGGGCCCGCATGGCCCGGCGACGCGAGCGATGGTCGCTCTGGTTCCGGCCGACCGTCAGACCATCGCCAATACGGTGATGGCGCTGCGCACCGCCTACGCTCCCGACGCGATCGTCGGCGGTCTGTCGCCCTCGCAGGCCAACGACCCGGCCGTGGTGCTGGAGCGCGTGCGCCTGCTGCGCTCGGCCGGGCGCCAGTCGGAGGCCTTCCCGTTGCTGTCCGCCCTGCCCGCGGCGCCGTCACATACGGACGGTCAGAACACCCTGTGGAGCGAACGCCGCAACTACTTCCTGGACGCCCTGCAACAGGGCAATGCGCGCGCCGCCTACGCCGCCATGAACGGCCACGGCTTCCCCTCGGGCGAGCGCAAGGTCGACGCCGAGTTCTTCGCCGGTTGGGTGGCCCTGACCAAGCTCAATGATCCGGCCACGGCGGCCCAGCATTTCGAGGTTCTGCGCAACGCCTCCTCCACCCCGATCACCCAAGGCCGCGCCCTGTACTGGCTGGGTCGGGCGGCAGAGGCGCGCGGCGACCGCGAAGGCGCCCAGCGCTGGTATCAGGCCGGCGCCGAGCACTGGCAGACCTTCTACGGCCAACTGGCGGCGGAAAAGGCCGGGGCGACGACCCTGACCCTGCCGGGCGAGCCGGCGCCGTCGCCGGAAGACGTCAACCGCTTCGAGGGCAATGAGGTGGTGCGGGCGACCCGCATCCTGGGCCAGATCGGTGAAAAGACCCTGATGCGGGTCTTCGCCTATCATCTGGATGACGAGCTCCCTTCCCCCTACGATCTGTCGCAGCTGTTCGACCTGATGCAGGGCTATGGCGACCAGTTCGGCTCGATGATGGTCGGGCGAGCGGCCAGCCAGCGCGGCTTCGTCATGCCCGAGCGGATGTATCCGATCCAGTTGCCGCAACAGGTCGCAGGCATGGCGCCGAACGAGTTCGCCCTGGCCATCACCCGTCAGGAATCCAGCTTCGATCCGCTGGCCCGCTCGCACGCCGATGCGCGCGGCATGATGCAGCTTCTGCCCGCGACGGCGCAGGGCGTGGCGCGTCGCATGGGCCGCTCGTTCAGTGCTGAACAGCTGTGGGACCCGGAGATCAACATGACGCTGGGCAGCTATCACCTGGGCGAACTGATGAACAACTTCGGCGGATCGCCCCTGCTGGCGGCCGTCGGCTACAACGCCGGACCGGCGCGGCCGCCGCAATGGACCGCCCGTTGCGGCGACCCGCGCCAGGCCCAGGTCGATCCCATCGACTTCATCGAATGCGCCCCCTTCACGGAGACGCGCAACTACATGATGCGGGTGATGGAGAACATGCAGGTCTATCGCGCCCGCCTGAACGGCGGCTCGGCCCCGCTGACGCCGTCGGCGGACCTGGCGCGCGGCACCCCGCCGAACGCCGGACCGCGACCCTATCAGCCGTGAGGTGACAGACGACGGGCCGCCAGCCACGGCCCGTCCAACGCCTCCAGCCAGACGGCGTCGAGGTTGAAGACGGTTTTCAGAATGCGCGGCGACAGGGCCGCGGTCGGCGCGCCTTCCGCCGCCGTGCGCCCCTGATCCAGCACCACGACACGGTCGGCGAAACGCGCCGCCAGACTAAGGTCGTGCAGGCTGACCAGGACCGCGCGCCCTGCGTCGGCGCGCGCGCGCAACAGCTCCAGCACCAGAAGCTGGGCGTCCGGGTCCAGACCGGCGATCGGCTCATCCGCCGCCAGCAAAGGCGCGGGAACCGTCAGGGCGCGCGCCAAAAGCACGCGCGCCCGCTCGCCGCCCGACATCTCGGCCACGCCGCGATCGGCCAGATGGCCGACGCCGACCTCGTCCAGCGCGGCGCGGGCGCGCTCCACAGCCGCCTGTCCCGTCAGGAAGGGCGCGCCCAACGCCGCCACCTCCACTGCCGGGAGATTCCAGGCGATAGAGCGGTCCTGCGGCAGATAAGCCGCGCGTTCGCCCCGCTGGCGTTCCGACAGGCGCCGGGCCTCATCGCCGCCCAGCCGGGCCACCCCTTGCGTCAGCGGCGCCAGCCCGAGGGCGGCGCGCAAGGCCGTCGACTTGCCCGCCCCGTTGGGACCGCAAAGGGCCACGAGTTCGCCTGCCCGCACAGAGAAGAACACGCCGTTCAGCACCTCGGCGCCGCCGATGCGGGCGTGGGCGTTTTCAAGCTCAAGCAAAACAGTCACAGCCGCCACTCCCGCGCCGCGCGCCAGGCGATCAGGGCGAATAGCGGCGCGCCCACAAGAGCGGTGAAGACTCCCAGCTTCAGTTCCTGATCCGTCGGCAGCATCCGCGCCATAAGATCGGCCACCACCAGCATCAGTCCGCCCGCCAGGGCCGAGGGCGCCAGCAGCCGCCCTGGATCGCCGCGCACCGCCGCTCGCACCAGATGCGGCGCGGCCAGTCCAACAAAACCAATGACGCCCGCCACGGCTACTGCGGAGCCCGCCGCCAGCGCCGATGCCGCCAGGGCCAGCACCCGCATCCGCCCCATCGACAGGCCGGACGCCCGCGCCGCCTCCTCGCCCAGCGTCAGCATCCTCAGCCCCGGCGACGCCCCGCGCGCTAGAAAGGCTGCGATCAGAAGCGCAGGCGCCACCCAGGCGACATCGTTCCAACTGCGGTTCTCGACCGATCCCAGCAGCCAGTTCATCACCTCGGCCGAGGCGATCGGCGACGGCGACAGGTTGAAGATCAAGGCCGTGAGCGCGCCTGCGAAACTGGACAGGGCCACGCCGAACAGGATCAGCGCCTCGGGCGCCCGCACCCGCACAGCCAGGACGATCAGCAGGCCTCCCCCGACGGCCGCGCCGAACAGAGCCGCGCTTTCCACAGCGCCGGGGATCGCCGCCAGCCCCAGCACAATGGCGGTCGCGGCGGCCAGGGCCGAGGTCGCAGACACCCCCAGCACCCCCGGCTCGGCCAGCGGATTACGCAACAGCCCCTGCATCACTGCGCCTGCCAAGCCGAGCGCCGCGCCGACCAGCAGGGCGCAGACCGCACGCGGCGCGCGCACCAGCCACAGCACCTCGCCCGGCCCCGAAGCGGGGTCAGACAGCGCCTGGGCGTACTGCGCCGCGCTGAAAGCTGTTTCTCCCAGGGTCGTCGCCACTCCAAGCGCAGCCGCAAGGGCCAGCCCCAGAGCGATATTCAGTCTCGTCGCGCCGGTCATTTCGCCTGCTCCGCCAGCAGAACCGCCGCATCCGCCGCGAACCAGGCGGGACAGGTCAGGGCCGCGCCGGGCAGGCTGGCCGCCGTGCGCTGCGCCGTCGCCCGGCGCATGACCGGATGGCGCCCTGCGCCGCGCCAATCCGACCGCGCCAGATCGAAGAACCCCTTCACATAGAGCGCCGGCGGCGTCAGCAGCACCCGCTCAAGCCCCAGCGGCTGATAACCGGGCTGTATCACTCCGTTGCGGAACCCGGCCGCGCGCAGGATGGCGTCCATCAATGAGCCGGGCCCGCTGGTGAAGCCGCTGGCCGTCACATAGACAGCCGACCGCCCTCGCCCGGCGCCCGACGCCTGTTCTAGCCGCGCCTCCATTTGGCGGATCAGGGCCTCGCCGCGCGCGCGGCGATCCAAGGCCGCCGCCACCTTGCGGATATTGGCCTTTATCCCCTCCATGTCCGACGCATCGTCGATGCCGACCGTGCGGACCCCGCGCCGGTCGAGCGCGTTCAAAAGCCGGGCGTCGCCGCCCCAGTACCGAACCGCCACATCGGGCTGGAAACCTGTCGCGGCCTCCAGCGTCGGACGAACCATCCGTCGCCCTTTCGCCGCCTGTCGCATCCAGGCGTCGGGATCGTCGGCGCGCGGCGACAGGGCGAGCTCCGCGTCAGGCGCGAGGGCCAGGACGAACTGATCGGCGCACTGATCCAACGCCATCACCCGCAGCGGCCGCGCCTGTGCGGCGGTAGCCGAGGCGGCTGTGATCAGGAGGAGCACCCCGCACAGACGCCGCCTCACAGGGCGGTCAATCCGTTGAACAGCACGTCCAACTGGGTGCGGATCAACGCGTCCCGCTCGGCCCAGTCGAAATAGGGCTTGGTGATCATCAGGGAGACCAGTCCGTGAACGCTGGCCCAAATCACCTGGGCCAGGACCCGCGCATCCCCGCGAAGCACGCCCTGCGCCACAGCATCCTCGACCACCTCCACGACAGCGGCGAACAGTTCGCCTCCCGCCTTCTGCGCGATGGTCTCGACGCCGTGGCGCGTCTCAATCGCCGGGGTCAGATAGGCCAGACGATAGGCGTTGGGGTGTTCAAAGCCGAAGGCCACATAGCCTTCCGCAATACGCCGCAGACGCGTCAGCGCCGGGGCCGTATCCGCCAGAATGCCCCGATTGCGTTCCGCCAACCTCTCAAAGGTATTGCGGCAGATCTCGTTGAGGATCTCGCCCTTGTCGGAGAAATGCATGTAAAGCGCGGTCGACGACAGCCCGACCTCATCGGCGATCTTGCGGATGGTGGCGCCGTCATAACCGCTTTCGACAAAAATGCGCTCGGCCGCCGTCAGGATCTCGGCGCGACGCTCATGCCCGTCTCCCTTGGCCTTGCGGTTGGATCGCGACGCGGAAGTCGTAGAAACCGACAATCAACTGGCTCCCTGAACGAGGGACCTGAGTCCCGACGCGAGGTTAACTCGACCGGCCCCTCTAGCCAAACCCAAGCTTTGGGATATCAATGATATTAACATTGGTAAAACTAGGGGGCGTGCGTGGCGGGTTCTGAACAGCGATTGGCTGGGACGGCGCGCATCACCCTGACGCGTTCACAGGCTATAGCCATCGGCGTCTTCTCGACTTTAAGCTTGGCGGGCGCATGTCTTCTTCCACGCCTCGCCTCCTTCTACCTGATATCGGCCCAGGTCGGCTTTCTGGCGCTCGCGATATGGCGCCTCAGTTTGATCGTGGTTCAGGCCGAGGCGCCCCGTCCAAATCCGCCCGGCAGTTGGTCGCATGATGAATGGCCGCATTACACCATAGTGGCCGCCCTCTATCACGAGGCGCAGATACTGCCCCATCTGGTCAAGCGACTTGATGAGATCGATTATCCCAGAGACCGTCTGCAAGGCTTCCTCGCGCTGGAAGCCGACGATCACGCCACTATCGCAGCGGCGTCGCAGTTGAGCTTGCCCGACTGGTTGAGCGTGCTGGTGGTTCCTCCCGGCGCGCCGAAAACCAAACCGCGCGCCCTGAACTACGCCCTGGCGCGCGCAACCGGCGACTTCCTGACGATCTACGACGCCGAGGACGACCCCGATCCGCTGCAGTTGAAAGAAGCGGCGATGAAGTTTCGCGCCGAGGGCGAAGGCCTGGCCTGCGTTCAGGCTCCCTTACGCATCCGCAGTCGCCAGAAGAACAGCCCTCACCCCCTGCTCGATCGCCAGTTCGCCGCCGAATACGCCGCCCTGTTCGAGATCACCCTGCCCGCCATGGTCCAACTCGGCCTGCCCTTTCCGCTGGGCGGCACAAGCAATCATTTCCGCGTTTCGGTGCTGAAAGCGCTGGGCGGATGGGACGCCTGGAACGTGACTGAAGACGCCGATCTGGGCTTCAGGATCTGGCGCTCGGGGCTTCGGCTGAGCGTCATCAGCCGCCCCACCTATGAGACGCCGCCCGGTCCGGTGCGTCTATGGCTGCCGCAGCGTACGCGCTGGCTCAAAGGCTATCTGCAGACGCTGGCGGTGCATACGCGCTGGACCGAGGGCATGGGCTGGCGCGGGTGGGCGGCGCTGATCCTGACCATCGGCGCTGGAGTGGGGTCGGCGGCGGTTCACGCCGGCTGCATGGCCTGGGTCGCCGTGGTCTGCCTGATGTCGGCGATGGACCGGCAATTGCCGTCCCTTTCAGTTATGGGGTGGACGGTGCTGATCGTTGGAGTGGCCGCCGCCTGGATCACCAAACACCGCGGCGCACGGATCGCCGGGACGCCCTATGGCCCGCTCGATATGGCGGCCTCGCTGCCCTATTGGTTCCTACTGAGCCTCGCCTTCATGCACGCCGCCGTCCGGTTGGCGCTGGAACCGCACCGCTGGGACAAGACCCCGCATCAGGACGATGTCGAGCCGATCAGCGTTCCTGATCCCTATCCCGACGCTGGACGAGCAGTGGCCTGAGCGCCTATCAGCGCGCATGGCTCCGGTTCTTTCCTCCTCGCCCGAAACCCTCGTCACGCACGGGTGGTCGGACTACGCCCTTCTGGACAGCGGCGACGGCCGCAAGCTGGAGCGTTACGGCCGCTACACCGTCGTGCGTCCGGAACCGCAATGCTTCTGGAAAGCTCATGACGAGGCCGCGTTCGAGCGCGCCAACGCCATGTTCGACCCCCAGCAGGAAGAAGAGGATTCCGGCCGCTGGCGCTTCGACGCCCACGGCCCGATCGACGCCTTTCCGCTAAAGTGGCGCGACGTGCGTTTCATGGGGCGGTTCACCCCGTTCCGGCACCTGGCCTTCTTCCCCGAACAGGCAGCCAACTGGGAATGGCTGGACGCCCGCGTCCGCACACTGAACCAGCCGAAAATCCTCAACCTGTTCGGCTATACCGGCGTGGCCAGCCTGGCCTGTTCGGCGGCGGGCGCGCACGTCACCCACGTCGACGCCTCCAAGAAGTCCGTGACCTACGCCCGCGAGAACGCCGAACTGTCCGGTCTGGCCGACCGCCCGATCCGCTGGATCGTCGAGGACGCCCGCAAATTCGTGGCGCGCGAGGTCCGTCGCGGCAGCAAATATGACGGCATCATCCTCGACCCTCCGAAATACGGACGCGGCGCCAATGGCGAGGTCTGGCGTCTGTTCGAGGACATGCCGGAACTGTTGAAAGACTGCGCCGCCCTGCTGTCCGACGACGCCTCCTTCCTGCTGCTGAACGCCTATGCGGCGCGGATTTCCGGCCTGTCGCTGGCGCATATGATGGCTGAGGCGACGCACGATCGCGGAGGCCGCATCGATTGGGGCGAACTGGCTCTGTCGGAGGACGGCGAGCGCGCCCGCGCCATCGGCCTGTCCTTCTTCGCGCGGTGGAGCAACGACGGGGGTCGCGCCTGATGTCCGAACGCCTCATCACCTCCCTGACCAACGACACCATCAAGGCTGTGCGCGCCCTGCACATGCGCAAGGAGCGCGAGGCGACGGGCCGCTTTCTGGCCGAGGGGCTGAAATTCATCGGCGAGGCGCTGGACCAGGGCCGCGCCCCGGTCATGCTGCTGGTCGGCCAGGACGCCCGGCCCCACCCCCTGCTGGACCGCGCCAAGGCCGAGACGATCAAAGCCGGGGGCCAGATCATCGTCGTCACCCACGCCATCCTCGAAAAGATCAGTCGTCGCGACAATCCGCAGACGGTGCTGGGCGTGTTCGAACAGGTCTATACGCCGCTGGACGCCATCCGGCCCGACGCCAGGCCCTGCTGGGTGGCGCTGGAGCAGGTGCGCGATCCCGGCAATCTGGGCACCATCATCCGCACGGCGGATTCGGCCGGGTGCGGCGGGGTCATCCTGATCGGCGACTGCGTCGATCCCTTCTCGGTCGAGGCGGTGCGGGCCACCATGGGCTCGGTCTTCGCCGTCAGCATCAGCAAGGCGACGCGCGAGGAATTCCTGGCGTGGCGGGCCTCTTGGCCCGGCAGCGTCATCGGCACCCGCCTGGACGCCACGCACGGTTATCGCGACAGCCCGGTGCGCCATCCGGCCCTGATCATGATGGGTAACGAACAGGCGGGTCTGACCGACGAACTGGCCGCCGCCTGCGACCTGAACGTCAAGATCCCCATGCGCGGCCGCGCCGACAGCCTGAACCTGGCCATCGCCACGGGCATCATGGCCTATGCGGTGACGGATGCGGCCTACGGCTCCAGTCTCTAGGCCTCGCCTTCGGTCCTGATCCGGCCCATGCCGATCAGGGCCAGAACCGTCAGCAGAGCGGCGACCGTCAGATAGACGCCGACGGCCTGAAGCCCGTAATGGCCCGCCAGCCAGGTTGCGGCATAGGGCGCCAGCGATGCGCCCAGGATGCCCGCCAGGTTGAAGGTCATGGACGCGCCCGTGTAACGCACCGTCGTCGGGAACGGTCGCGCCAGCGCCGCGCCCAGCGGGCCATAGGTGCAGCCCATCAGGCTGAAGCCGATGATGAAGAAGGCGACAACGCCGACCATTCCGCCGCTGCCGAATAGAGGCGCCAGCACAAGGCCGAACAAGGCAATGGCGATTGACGTGACCAGCAGCGTCCTTCCCTGCCCCCACTTGTCCGCCGCCAAGGCCGCCAGCGGAATGAACAGGCCGAAGAAGCAGACGCCCAGAAGCTGAATCGGCAGGAACTGATCACGCGTATAGCCCATGCTGGTCGTGCCCCAGCCCAAAGCGAAGACGGTCATCAGATAAAAGAGGACGAAGGTCGCCAGTCCCGCCAGCGTCCCGGTCAGCAAGGCGAACTTATGGTGCGCCACCAGCGTCAAAGCCGGCGCCTGGACTCGTTCGGCGCGGTCGATGGCGCGCTTGAACTCGGGCGTCTCGGTGATCTTCAGCCGCATCCACAGGCCGACGACAACCAGCAGGGCGCTGGCGATGAAAGGAATGCGCCAGCCCCAGGCCATGAACTGGCCCTCGCTCATCACCTGGCTCAGAACGATGAAGCTCAGGGTCGACAGGATGAAGCCGATCGGCGCGCCCAGCTGCGGGAACATGCCGAACCAGGCCTTCTTGCCCGGCGGGGCGTTCTCGGTCGCCAGCAGCACCGCCCCGCCCCACTCGCCGCCCAGACCCAGACCCTGTCCGAACCGACACAGCGCCAGCAGCAGGGGCCCGATCACGCCGACCGAATGCCAGGTCGGCAACAGCCCGATGGCGATGGTCGACAGCCCCATGGTCATCAGGGCCGCCACCAGCGTCGCCTTGCGCCCTACGCGGTCGCCGAAATGGCCGAAGATGACCGCACCTATCGGGCGAGCGAAAAAGCGATGGAGAAGGTGGCGAACGAGGCCAGCATGGCCGTCATCCGGTCTCCGCCGGGAAAAAACAGGTCCGGGAACACCAGCACCGCCGCCGTGGCGTAGATGTAGAAGTCGTAGAACTCGATCGTCGTGCCGATCAGGCTGGCGAACAGAACGCGCCGCTTGGAGGCGGACGGCGGTGAAACAGCGGCGTCGGTCACGCGAAATCCTTACGGTTGACGCACGATCATTGCGGCGCGCCGCCGTCAGGCGTCAAGCGGACGCGATCAGGTTCCGCGCGGCTTGGCCCTGCTGGTGGCTGTCGCATTGGCCGGGTCTTCCGGCCATGGATGGCGCGGATAGCGGCCGCGCATCTCGCTGCGGACCGCCGCCCACGACCCGGCCCAGAAGCCCGGCAGGTCCTGGGTCACCTGCACCGGCCGTCGCGCGGGCGACAGCAGGCTGAGCGTCAAGGGCACACGCCCGCCGCCGACCCTCGGATGGGTCTTCACCCCGAACAGCTCCTGCACCCGGATTTCGACGCGCGGCCCGCCCTCAGCGGCGTAATCGATGCCTGCGCTGCCCAGCGGCGTGGTCAGGCGCGTCGGCGCCAGTTCATCCAGCTTGCGCTGCAAATCCCAGGGGATCAGGCCGCGCAGGCCTTCGGCCAGCCTGCCGTCGCTGATGTCGGCCAGTGATCGCGCTCCGTCGAGCAACGGCCACAGCCAATTCTCGCGCTCCGCCAGCAGACCCTCGTCCGAAACATCCGGCCACGTCGCATCCAGCCCGTGCAGGAAGGCCAGCCGCGCCCGCAAAGCACCCGCCTGCTCGCCCCATTTGAGGGCGCTGAGGCCGCCCGCCATGATCTCGGACTTTAGCGCCGCCGTCATTGTGGCTCGGTCCGGCGCACCGACCACCTTTTCATCCAGCACCAGCGCCCCGATCCGTCGGATGCGGCGGATCACCGGCTTGCCCGACGGTTCTCGCGCCAGCCGATCTTCGACCTCGATCAGATGCGCCAGATCAGCCTCCAGCGTCGTCGCATCCAAAGCCGCTGCCAGACGGATGCGGTCGCGGGCGTCGCCGCCGCCCAACTCAGCCACGGCCAGCCAAGGCTCGCGCGCCAGGTGATCGGTCGGCTCGATGAAGGCGCCGCGCCCGGAGGCCAAAAGCACCTCGCCCGGCTTGCCCTTGGCGCGCGCGATGCGTTCGGGAAAGGCCTCGGCCAGCAGCAGGCCTGCGTCCGCCTCTCCATCCCGACCGCCGCCCGCCGCCCGCGCCCAGCGCTCGGCCAGCTTCATGGCGTCTCGGCCACGCGGCGAACGGTCCCGCGCCAGCCCCTTCAGCCGGTCGTGCAGGTCGACGCCGTTTCCGCCGAGGCCCGGCTCGCTGAGCACCGCCGCGATCTTCGCCCCGCCGAGCGCATCGCCCTGATCCGAGGCCACGGCCACCATGTGCGCCAAACGCGGGGCTAGCGGGATGCGCGTCAGCTTCCGTCCATGCGGCGTCAGATCGCCCTTGGCGTCCAGCGCGCCCAAACGCGTCAGCACTCTGCGCGCCTCGGCCATCGCTCCGGACGGCGGCGGGTCCAGCAGAGCCAGCCCCTCGACCGACTTCGCCCCCCAGCGCGCCAGATCGAGGGCGAAGGCGGTCAGGTCCGCCTCCTGAATCTCGGGCCGTTGATGCGCGACCAGACCGCGGGTCTGTTCCTCGTCCCACAGACGGTAACAGACGCCCGGCTCCACACGGCCTGCGCGGCCCCGGCGCTGCTCGGCCGAAGAGCGGCTGACCTTGACCGTCGCCAGCCGGGTCAGGCCGCTGGACGGCTCGAAGCGCGGCACGCGCGACAGGCCGCCGTCGATGACCACGCGCACCCCTTCGATGGTCAGGCTTGTTTCGGCCACGGAGGTCGCCAGCACGACCTTGCGGCGACCCGGCGCGGCGGGCTCGATGGCGCGGTCCTGCTCGGCCTTGTCCAGCGCGCCATAGAGGGCGACGACGTCGACCGACGGATCACGCAACCGCTCGTTCAGGCGTTGGACGGTGCGGTGAATCTCCCCCTGCCCCGGCAGGAAGGCCAGGATCGAACCGGTCTGGTCGTGCAGGGCCTGAACCACGGCCTTGGCCATGGCGTCCTCGAACCGCTCCACCGGGTTGCGGCCCAGATAGCGGGTCTCGACCGGGAACATTCTTCCCTCGGCCTCAATCACCGGCGCGCCATCCAGCAGGCGCGACACCCCCGCGATATCGAGCGTCGCAGACATGACCAGCAGGCGCAGGTCGTCGCGCAGCACCGCCTGACTGTCTCGCGCCAGCGCCAGGCCCAGATCAGCGTCCAGGCTGCGTTCGTGGAATTCATCGAACAGAACGGTGCCGACGCCCTCCAGTCCCGGGTCGTCGAGAATCATCCGGGTGAAGACGCCCTCGGTCACGACCTCGATTCGGGTGTCAGGGCCGATCCGGCTCTGCAGGCGCGTGCGATAACCGACGGTTTCTCCGGCCTTTTGGCCTAGACTGGCGGCCATGCGATCGGCGGCGGCGCGCGCGGCCAGTCGTCGCGGCTCCAGGACCAGAATCCTGCCGCCCGCCAGCCACGGCTGATCCAGCAAGACCAGAGGCACGACCGTGGTCTTGCCCGCGCCCGGCGGGGCCGCAAGGACGACCGCAGAGGTCTGGGCCAGGGCGGCCTTCAGCGGCTCCAGAACGGCGTGAATCGGCAACATAAAGCGGCTGTAGCGCCTTCGAAGGGGTTCACGAAAGCGTCGTCGGCGCGTCATCCCTCGTAAACCGCGTTGCGCGCACGGCCTCAGATGGCTAGCGTCCCCGCCCAAGAAGGCGACCCGGGAGGGGTCGTCGCATATGTTGGGGGCGCAACTGCATGTCTGCAGACGGCGTAAAGCCTGCCGGTAATCGGCTATTCCTTAAAAAATCCATCGCCCAAATTCAGAAGGAAGCCGCCAAGAGCGAGCTGAAGCGGACGCTTGGCCCGCTGAACCTGATGAGTCTGGGCATCGGCGCCATCATCGGCGCGGGCATCTTCGTGCTGACGGGTCAGGTGGCTTCGGCCCACGCCGGTCCGGCCATCATGTTCTCCTTCGTCATCGCCGGCATCGCCTGCGGCCTCGCGGGTCTGTGCTACGCCGAACTGGCGTCGACCATGCCGGTCTCGGGCTCGGCCTACACCTATGCCTATGGCACTCTGGGCGAGATCTTCGCCTGGATCATGGGCTGGCTGCTGGTGCTGGAATACGGCGTCGCGGCCTCGACCGTCGCCGTCGGCTGGTCCGGCTATGTGGTGTCGATCCTGAATGACTTCGGGATCAGCGCCAGTCTGTTCCCGACAATAAGTTACCCAGGCGGCGAAGGACCCCAGTGGGCCACCCCGCTGATCCAATACGTCGCCTCGGGCGCTGACGCGGGCTTCCCGCTGACGGGCACCTTCAACCTTGTGGCGGCCGTCGGCATCGCCGCCGTCTGCGGCCTGCTGGTGCTGGGCGTGTCGGAATCGGCGAACATCAACAACGCCATCGTCGTCATCAAGATCATCGTCCTGCTGACCTTCATCGCCGTCGGCCTGCAGTACATCAACCCGGCCAACTGGGACCCCTTCATCCCGCCGCAAGGCGAAACCTGGGACCAGTTCGGCGTGGGCGGCATCTTCCGCGGCGCCTCGATCATCTTCTTCGCCTATGTCGGTTTTGAAGCGGTTTCGACCGCCGCAGCCGAGGCCAAGAACCCGTCGAAGGACGTGCCGATCGGCATCCTGGGCGCACTGTTCGTCTGCACCCTGATCTACATGGTCGTGGCCGCCGTCATGACCGGCGTCGTTCCCTACCTGGAGTTGGCCTCGCCCGCCCCGATCGCCGTCGCCATCGACCGCATGGCCCTGACCTGGGCCGACATTCCGCTGGCCGGCGCGCCGGGCGGCAAGCTGAACATGATCGCCTTCCTGATCAAGATTGGCGCCATCACCGGCCTGTCCTCGGTCATGCTGGTGCTGTGCTACGGCCAGACGCGCATCTTCTACACGATGGCGCGCGACGGCCTGCTGCCCAAGGCGTTCGCCGTGGTGCACCCGAAGTTCCGCACCCCGTGGATCGGCACCATCCTGCTGGGCATCGTCATCGCCATCGCGGCGTCCTTCCTGCCCATCTCGATCCTGGGCGACCTGGTGTCGCTGGGCACGGCGACGGCCTTCGCCATCGTCTGCCTGTCGGTCATCGTGCTACGCATCAAACACCCGGAGATGGAACGTCCGTTCCGCGTTCCGGGCGGCATGGTCACAGCCGTGCTGGGCATCCTGGCCTGTCTGACGCTGGCGTCGTTCAACTTCGTGCCGATGGTTCAGCACGCCATGAACGACAACCCGCTGCCGCTGACCATCCTGGGCGTCTACGCCGTGGTCGGCGCCCTGATCTACGGCCTGTACGGCTTCGCCCACTCGAAGCTGGCCAAGGGCATCGACATCACCGAAGACGTCAAACTGGAATCGGCGGTCGACGCCTTCGGTCACGGCGTCGACAACAAGAAGGACGACTGATCCCGATCAGTCGTTCCGCACACCGCGTCTACAAGTTGCGGCGGCCAAACGGCCTCAAGCAGCGCGAAGCGCGGTAGGCCAAAAAAACAGAAAGGCCCCGGAGCGATCCGGGGCCTTTTCATGTTCGGATGGGATTGCCGAAACGGCCGCCCTCGCCTACAGCCTCGAACGAACCTATGCGGATGTGGCGGAACTGGTAGACGCACCAGATTTAGGTTCTGGCGCCGAGAGGCGTGGAGGTTCGAGTCCTCTCATCCGCACCAGGCTTTCAGCCGTTCAGCAAATCAGCCAGCACCGCCGGCAGCTGTTGCGGCAGATCCTCTGAGATCAGGCCCGGCCCGAAGCGCCGCGCGGCTTCCGAATGCATCCACACCGCTGCGCGCGCCGCATCGAAGCTGTCCATGTGTTGGGCGATCAGGCCGCCGATCAGGCCCGCCAGCACGTCCCCAGTGCCCGCCGTCGCCAGCCAGGGCGAACCGTCGCCGTTAACCGCCAGGCGCCCGTCCGGCGCCGCTATGACCGTCGCGGCGCCCTTAAGCACCACGATGGCCCCGGCCAGGCGCGCAGCCTCCTGCGCCGCGGCCTCTCGGCCCTGAGCCTCCAGCAGGCCGGGAAACAGCCGCTCGAACTCGCCTTCGTGCGGGGTGAGGACGTCGTCACGGTCCAGCCAGGCGAACAACTGCTCAGGTCGATCGCGAAACAGGGTCAGGGCGTCCGCATCGACCACCAGCGCCGCGCCCGTGCGGGCCAGAGCCGCCAGGTTCAGCGCCGTGCTTTCGATCAGTCCGGCGGCGGGGCCGATCACGATCGCGTCCATCGGATCGGCCAGGGCCTGAAGCTGCTCGGGCGTCGCGAAGCTGGTCAGCATCACCGCCTCCAGCGACGGGGCCAGAACCGGCGCCGCGTCCGGCGGGCAGAATACCTTGACCAGACCCGCGCCGATCCTGAGACCGGCGCGCGCCGCCAGCCGCGCCGCCCCGGTGGACAAGGCTCCGCCCGACACCACGCCCAGTCTGCCGCGCATGTGTTTGTGGCTGTCAGCGCCCGGTCGGGGCAGCAGATGGCGCCACTCAGAGGGACTGTTACCGAACTTCATGTGGATTTCCGTTCACGGATGGCCTTTGAGCACGAAAAACACTTGCCAAATTGTGCGATGCAATGTCCCTTTACCGCCCGAGCGTCGGACCAAACAAGGAGCCGGCTCGGGACTTGCCATGAAGAAGATCGAAGCCGTCATCAAGCCATTCAAGCTGGATGAAGTGAAGGATGCGCTCCAGGACATCGGGGTGCAGGGCATGACTGTGCTGGAGGCCAAGGGATATGGTCGCCAGAAGGGTCATTCGGAACTCTATCGCGGCGCCGAGTACGTCATCGACTTCCTGCCCAAGATCAAGATCGAGGTGGTGGTGGCCGATGACCTGGCCCCGGCCGTGGTTGAGACGATTCAAAACGCGGCCCGCACCGGCAAGATCGGGGACGGCAAAATCTTCATCACCAACCTCGAAGACGTGATCCGTATCCGCACGGGCGAAACCGGCGCCCAGGCCATCTAGACCAACGGCCGCCTCTCGGGGCGGCCGATTTCAATTCCCAGTACAGGACCTCCTCCCCCATGAGCGCCGCCGAAAAGATCCTGCAGGAGATCAAGGATAAGGACGTCCAGTACGTCGATCTCCGTTTCACCGACACGCGCGGGCGCGTCCATCACGTCACCTTCGACATCGGCATGGTCGACGAGGAATTCCTCGAAGACGGCACCATGTTCGACGGCTCCTCGATCGCCGGATGGAAGACCATCAACGAGTCCGACATGCTGCTGAAGCCGGACCTGTCGAGCGCCTTCATCGACCCCTTCTACCAGCAGACCACCCTGTTCATGTTCTGCGACGTGCTGAACCCGGACACGGCCGAACCCTACAACCGCGACAGCCGCTCGATGGCCAAGAAAGCGCTGGCCTATGTCCAGTCGTCGGGCGTGGGCGATACCGTCTTCTTCGGTCCGGAAGCCGAGTTCTTCGTGTTCGACGACGTGCGCTGGAACACGGCGCCGCACGACACCCGCTACAGCTTCGACTCCACTGAACTGCCCGCCAACACCGGCGCCGAATACGCCGAGGGCAACCTGGGCCACCGCCCGGGGCCCAAGGGCGGCTACTTCCCGGTCAATCCGGTCGACTCAGGTCAGGACCTGCGTGGCGAAATGCTGGCGGTCATGAAGGATCTGGGGCTCAACCCTGAGAAGCACCACCACGAAGTGGCCCCCGCGCAGCACGAGCTGGGTCTGAAGTTCAGCGACCTGCTGACCATGGCCGACCGGCTGCAGCTGTATAAGTACGTGATCCACAACGTGGCGCACGCCTACGGCAAGTCGGCCACCTTCATGGCCAAGCCGATGTTCGGCGACAACGGCTCGGGCATGCACGTCCACATGTCGATCTGGAAGGACGGCAAGCCTCAGTTCGCGGGCGACAAATACGCCGGCCTGTCGCAGGAATGCCTGTGGTATATCGGCGGCATCATCAAACACGCCAAGGCCATCAATGCCTTCGCCAACTCGACCACCAACTCCTACAAGCGTCTGGTGCCGGGCTATGAGGCGCCGGTGAAGCTGGCCTATTCGGCAAGCAACCGCTCGGCCTCCATCCGCATCCCGCACGTCACCTCGGCCAAGGCCAAGCGTCTGGAAGCGCGTTTCCCCGACCCGATGGGCAACCCCTATCTGACGTTCGTGGCCCTGCTGATGGCGGGGCTGGACGGGATCGAGAACCGCATCGACCCGGGCGCGGCTGCCGACAAGAACCTGTACGACCTGCCGCCCGAAGAGCGTCACTCGATCCCTGAGGTCGCCGGTTCTCTGCGTGAGGCCCTGGATGCGCTGGACGCCGACCGCGCCTTCCTCAAGAAGGGCGGCGTCATGGATGACGACTTCATCGACAGCTACATCACCCTGAAGCAGGAAGAAGTCGCCCGGCTGCAATTGCACCCGCACCCGGTCGAGTTCGACATGTACTACAGCTGCTGATCACGGGATCGGCTTGATACGGAAAGCCCCGGGCGGAGCATCGTCCGGGGCTCTTCTTATTCACGCGCGATCGTAGCGTTCGATCGCTCGGATCAACGCATCAGTGTCATCCGCGCACAATAGCGGCCGGAGCGCCTCGAACTTCTCCTCAGGCCAGCCGTAGATGTCGAGTGCGATCAGGGCCTCGATCACGGCGTCCGGGAACCGCTTGCGGATCGGAACCGCTGGATTGCCCGCCACGATGGCGTAAGGCGCCACGTCCTTGGTGACGATGGCTCCTGAGGCGACGACAGCGCCCTCGCCGATCGTCACGCCGGGCATGATCATGGCGCGCATCCCAATCCAGGCGCCGTCCTTGATGACGGTGTCGCCCTTGCCCTGATAGGCGTCGAGGATGACCTCTGCGAAGGGGTAGAGGCTGAACCAGTCCGTTCGGTGAGTGTGGTTGCCGCCCAGCAGGATCACCGCCTCTGCGCCGATGCAGACGCAATCGCCGATGAACAGTTGGTCGATCGGCCACTGCGGCGTCCACGCCGTGAGGCTGTATGCATCGCCATAGAGATAGCGGACGACGCTTTCCTCGAAGGAGCCGCTCCAGGCGTTGCTGTAGTAGCTGCGCCGGCCCTTGATGTGGATGTTCGGGTTGGCGACCGTCTCGTGCAGCAGCTCAACCTTGGACCAGTGCCGGTCCGGGGCGGTATGGGACATGAAGCGACCTCAAGATGCTTGTCAGCGTCTGAATCGCCTCACCGCCCCACGGATCAGGCCGCCAGTCCCTCGGCCTGATCGGCCTTCTTGCGGCGCAGCTCAATGATCCGGACGCACCAGATGGACACCTCGTAGAGCAGAACCATCGGCACGGCCAGCATCAGCTGGCTGATCGGATCGGGCGGCGTCACCACAGCGGCGACCACGACCACGGCGACGATGGCGTAGCGACGGCCCTTGGCCATCATCTGGCTGTTGATCAGGCCCGCAAGGCCCAGCAGGGTCATCACGACCGGCAACTGGAAGCACAGGCCGAAGGCGAGGATCAGCGCCGTCACCAGATTCAGATAGTCCGACACCTTGGGCAGCAGTTCGGCCGACACGCCCGCGCCGATGATCTGCTGGCTCAAGGAGAACCACATCACGAAGGGCAGCATGACGTAATAGACCAGCGCCGCCCCCAGCAGGAACAACAGAGGCGCCGCGATCAGGAAGGGCAGGAAGGCCCCCTTCTCGTTGCGATAGAGGCCCGGCGCGACGAAGCGATACAACTGCCAGGCCAGGATCGGGAAGGCCACGATCACGGCGCCCAACCCCGCCAGCTTCATCTTGGTGAACAGCATTTCTAGAGGCGCAGTGAAGATCAGGCGCACGCTGCTCTCATCCACGTCCGGCACAGGGATCAGCCCCGCCGTGCCCAGGATCAGGCTGAAGGGCGACACATGGCCCGCCCCTTCCGCCGCCTGGTGGAAGGCCGCCGACACCACATAGGGCTGGACCAGGAAAAGGTAGAGTTTGGCCGAGATGGCAAAACAGCCGATGAAGGCGATGACAAAAGCGACCACGCAGATCATCAGCCGCGAACGCAGCTCGATCAGATGATCCATCAAGGGGGCGCGCGAGGCCTCGATTTCGGCCTCGTCGTGATCGGCGCGGCTCATGGGTCGACCTTCTTGGCGCGCGGGGTCTTGGCCTTGGCCGGCTTGCTGGCCTTGGGAACCGGCTTCCTGGCTGCGGCGGGCTTTGTCGTCGTCGTCTTGGCCGCCGCCTTCTTCGGGCTGGCCTTGGCGACCGGTTCGACGGTCGGAGCGCTGTCGGCCGGCGCGGCGTCCGGCCATTCATCGACGCCCGTGGCTGTGGGCTGGGGCTCAGGGTCCGCCAGCGCGGGTTCTACGGCAGGTTGTGGCGAGGGGGTCTCCAGCGGCGCTTCAAGCTCCTTGCGGATATCCTTGAAGGCTTCGTCCGCATCGGCGCCGAGGGCGTACATGCCCTGCCCCGACCGAAGCGCCTCGACCTCCTTGCGCAGGTCGTCAAGTTCGGACTGACGCGCCATTTCATCGAAGCTGGCGCGGAACTCATTGGCCATACCCCGCGCCTTACCGACGAACTGGCCGACCTTGCGCATCAGCACAGGCAGGTCCTTTGGCCCCACGACAAGCAGGGCCACCAGACCGATGACAAGGATTTCGAACCCGCCGATTCCGGGGCCAAGACCACCCATGGTTCAGCGTCTTTCGGCGAAAATCAGCGGTTCAGTTCTTCTTTTTCGGCCTCGGTGCGCGGCAAGGCGCCCGGGGCGTCCTTGCCCTTGGCGTCCGTGTCGTCCTTCAGGCCGTCCTTGAAGGCCCGGATGCCCTTGGCCGCGTCGCCCATGATGCCGGACAGCTTGCCGCGTCCGCCGAACAGGACCAGCACGACAACGACGACAATGGCCCAGTGCCAGATGCTCATGGAGCCCATGGCGATACCTCCTCAAGGGGCGGCCGCGCCCACACGCGCCCCACCGACTGATTGTTGTGCGTCATATAGGCTGAGTGATGGCGATGCGCCAAGGGAGGCTGTAGGCATCGCGACCATGAATCCTAACGATCACGTCATCATCCACACCGACGGCGCCTGTAAGGGCAACCCCGGCCCCGGCGGCTGGGGCGCCATTCTGCAAACCGGCGGCGGCCATGAAAAGGAACTCTGGGGCGGCGAGGCCCTGACCACCAACAACCGCATGGAGTTGATGGCGGCCATCATGGCGCTGGAGGCGCTGAAGCGTCCCTGCCGCGTCGATCTGCACACGGACAGCAAATACGTCATGCAGGGCGTGACCGAATGGATTCGCGGCTGGAAGGCGCGCGGCTGGAAGACCGCCGATAAGAAGCCGGTCAAGAATGAAGACCTGTGGCGGCGCCTGGACGAGGCCCGCAACCGCCACGAGGTCAAATGGCACTGGGTCAAGGGCCACGCCGGCCACGCCCTGAATGAGCGGGCCGACGGGCTGGCCAACCGCGGCGTAGACGAGTTGCGGGGGCGTTAGGCCGCCCGCACCTTCAAACGCGGACCGGACACCGATTCGACGATGACGCTCTCGCCTGCCAGAGGCGCCGCGCCCTCGATCTCAGCCGGCCATTCCGACCCCGACACGAATACGCGCCCGCGTCCATCGACAAAGGCTTCGACGACCCGAGCGCGCTCGCCGATCAGACGCACGTTGCGGTCGTTGATGTCCGGCTGATCCTTGGGATTCACGCGCTTGATCAATCGGCGCGACATCACCGTCGATGCGACCGTCAACGCCGCAAAGATGCCGATTTCGATCGGAAGTCCCAACTGAGGCGCCAGGGCGGTCAGCAAGGCGGTCAGCCCCGCCGAGACCGCCGGCCACAACAGCCACTCGGTCGAGGCCGTCGCCTCGATCCCCAGGAGGACGACCCCGATCGCCAGCCATAGCCAGAACGGCTGCGACGCATGAAGCGAAACGATCCAGTCCATGACCTACTCCGTCGTCGGCACGGCGCCGCCGGATCGACGCGGCGAAACGGTGCGGCTGGGAGGCGTCGAAGCCGAGGAAGTCGCTGCGGCGCGAGACGGTTCGCGACGGATGTCCGACCGGCTCTGTTGCTGTTCCTTGGCCAAGCCTACCAGTTCGCCCAGGCCCGCGATGGTGCCCACCAGGCCGCCCATTTCGGCGGGTACGATGATCGTCTTGGCCGTCGGGTTGCGGGCCAATTCACCGAACGCCTCGACATATTTCTGGGCCACGAAGTAGTTGATGGCGTTGACGTCGCCGCGCGCGATGGCTTCCGACACCATGGCCGTCGCCTTGGCCTCTGCTTCCGCCTCACGTTCACGGGCTTCAGCATCGCGGAACGCAGCTTCCTTGCGGCCCTCCGACTGCAGGATGGCGGATTGTTTAGCGCCCTCGGCGCGGGCGATGGCGGCCTGCTTCTCGCCTTCCGCCTCGGTGATGATGGCGCGGCGCTCTCGCTCGGCCTTCATCTGGCGGGCCATGGCGTTGGTGATGTCGACGGGCGGGGTCAGATCCTTGATCTCGATCCGATTGACCTTGACGCCCCACGGCTCGGTCGCCGCATCGATGACGGTCAGCAGGCGTGAATTGATGTTGTCGCGCTGGAACAGGACTTCATCCAAATCCATGGAGCCGACCACGGTCCGCAGATTGGTCGAGCACAACTGGGTGATGGCGTATGGCAGATTCTCGACGCGATAGGCGGCGGCCGAAGCGTCCATGACCTGAATGAAGACGATGGCGTCGACCTTCACCATGGCGTTGTCCTTGGTGATGACCTCCTGCGTCGGGACGTCCAGCACCTGTTCCATCATGTTCATGCGGCGGCCGATGCGTTCTACGAACGGGGTCAGGATGTGGATGCCCGGCGTCAGGGTCTTCGTGTACTTGCCGAACCGCTCCACCGTGAACTCACGGCCCTGGGGCACGATCTTGATCACGCTGAACAGGAATATGAGCGCGAAGATCGCGAACATCACGAAGAAAATCAGCGAAAAATTCATTAGGCCCTCCGATGTGGAGACCAGCTTATCCGCCGGACGCCTGCTGCGCCATCGAATCCGGTTCCCTCAACATGACATCACCGTCAGCCATCCGGCGCGCCATGCGGATGATCCGCCGCGTTTCCTCCCAATCCACCTTGGCCAGCGCGGCCTCGAACGGGAAAAAGGCCGCTTCAACCGCGTCATCGGCCGCCACGGGCTCGCCCGCGATCCAGCGCGCGGCGTAGTCGATCAGGACATAATGACGCCCTGCCTCTGGAAACAGGCCGTCCACCACGTCGACCAGACCGATCAGCTCGGCGTCGACGCCGGTTTCCTCATGCAGTTCGCGCAGGGCGGCGTCGGCCAGGCGCTCGCCCGGCTCCAGCCGTCCGCCCGGCAGGCTCCATTCGCCCACGCGCGGCGGCGTACCGCGCTGGATCAGCAGGACTTCGTCGCCTTTCAGGCACACCACGCCCACAGCCGGCGTCGGAATCATGTTTTGCCCCCAAATTGACCGCCAGAAGGCATGGTTTTGCGCTTCCACCACGTCGCGCCTTTTGCCACAAGGCCGATATGACCCTCCCCACGCCAGAATCCCTCGCTGAACTCAAGGCCGCCCTGCCCGGCGCCTGGACGCAGGACGCCGCAGAGATGGCGCCGTGGCTGACCGAATGGCGCGGCCGCTGGACAGGCGCGACGCCGTTGCTGCTGCAACCGCGCACGACTGAAGAGGTCGCCCGCGCCGTCGAGATCTGCGCCCGTCACGGCGTGGCCATAGTGACCCAGGGCGGCGGCACCGGCCTGGTCGGCGGTCAGATTCCCTATGGCGAGGTGCTGCTGTCCACGCGCAAGCTGCGGACGGTGCGCGACGTGACGCCGCTGGACGACGCCATGACGGTCGAGGCGGGCGTGACCCTGCTGGAAGCGCAGGAACTGGCCAAGGAGAAGGACCGCTTCTTCCCGCTCAGCCTCGCGGCCGAGGGGTCGGCCACCATCGGCGGCGTGATCTCGACCAACGCAGGCGGCACGGCGGTTCTGCGCTACGGCATGATGCGCGATCTGGTGCTCGGCATCGAGGCCGTCATGCCCGACGGTCAGGTGTTCAACGGCCTGAAGCGCCTGCGCAAGGACAACACCGGCTATGACCTGAAGCAGATGTTCATCGGCGCCGAGGGCACGCTGGGCGTCATCACGGCGGCCACGCTGAAGCTGTTCCCCATCATGCGCAGCCGCGCCACGGCCATCGTCGGGTTAGAGAGCCACCACGACGCCGTCGAACTGCTGGCCCGCGCCAAGGCCGAAACCGGCGGCGGGGTCGAGGCGTTCGAGCTGATGAAGCGGCTGGGCATGAGCTTGGTGCTGAAGAACATCCCCGACACGCGCGAACCGCTGGAGTCGACGCCGCCCTGGTATGTGCTGATCGAGCTGGCCTCAGGCGAGCCGAACGGCGCCGAGGCGGCGATGGAGCGTCTGCTGACCGCCGCCTTCGAAGAAGGTCTGATCGTCGACGCCGCCATCGCCCAGAACGACGCTCAGAAAGCCGAATTCTGGCGTCTGCGCGAAGAGCACTCGGCGGCGCTCAAGCCCGAAGGCGGCGGCTGGAAACACGACGTCTCGGTTCCCGTCTCCCGAATCGCGGATTTCATCGACGAGGCCACGGCGGCGGTCGAGCAGTTCCATCCGGGTTGCCGCGTGTCGGTCTTCGGCCATGTCGGCGACGGCAATCTTCACTATGACGTGATCCCCGGCGTGGGCGAGGACGTCGCCGCCTTCATCGCCCGCTGGATGGAGGGATCGCAGGTCGTGCACGATGTCGTAGCCCGTTACGACGGCTCCATTTCGGCTGAACACGGCCTGGGGCGGCTGAAAACCGACGAGGCGCGACGTTACAAATCGCCGCTCGAAATCGCGACCATGCAGGCGATCCGTCAGGCCATCGACCCCCAGCGGATCATGAATCCGGCGGTCCTCTTCTGATGAGTTGCGACCGTATGTGACGTTTCAGGCGGTTCAAAACCTCATGGAAGCGGCCTATGAGGCCCGCTCTTGAGACGCATACGGAGTCGATCGTCTTGCTGATCGTCCTGTCCCCAGCCAAAAAGCTGGACTTCAACCCGCCCGCCATCGACGCCCCCGTGACGCCAAGGCGGTGCGCCGATGAAACGGCCGAACTGGCCAAGGTGACGCGCGAACTCAGCCGCGCGGACCTGCGCCGCCTGATGTCCATTTCCGACGCCCTGGCCGAGTTGAACTATCAACGCTTTCAGGCCTTCGACAATGAGACGTCCGAGGGCGCGCTTCAGGCCGTTTTCGCCTTTGCGGGCGATGTCTATGATGGGCTGTCGGCCCGCACCCTGTCGGTCGAGGATCTGAACTGGGCGCAGGATCACCTGCGCATCCTGTCGGGGTTCTATGGCCTGTTGCGGCCGCTGGACGCGATCCAGCCCTATCGGCTGGAGATGGGCGTACGGCTGAAGACCAAGCGCGGCGCCACCCTCTATGATTTCTGGGGCGAGCGGATTTCTCTGCGCCTCAACGAAGACGCCGGAAAACTGCCCGAGCAGACGCTGGTGAATCTGGCCAGCCACGAATATTTCGGCGCAGTCGATGCGCGGGCGCTGAAGCTTCCGGTCGTGACGCCCCACTTCAAGGAGAAGAAGGACGGCGAGGCCCGCATCATCTCCTTCTACGCCAAGAAGGCGCGCGGCGGCATGGCCCGCTTCGCCATCGAGAACCGGCTCGAGAAGGTCGAGGACCTGAAGGCCTTCGACCGCGACGGCTATCGCTTCGACAAGACTCTATCGACGAACACGGACTGGATATTCATCAGGGAAGGAAATTCCTGATCGCCAGATTGAACGACTGCGGTTAGGTTGCGTTGCAGCATCATCTTCCACGGGTTCTTTCTGTCATGTTCGCGATGAACGATCTCAAAGGCCGCGTCGCGGTCGTCACCGGCTCGACCTCGGGCATCGGGCTGGCGTTTGCGCGGGCTGTCGCCCTGTGCGGCGGCGACGTGATGCTGAACGGTCTGGGCGACGCCGACGCCATTGAGAAGACCCGCGCAGATCTGGCCGCCGAGACCGGCGTGCGCGTCCTCTATCACCCCGCCGACATGACCCAGCCGGATCAGATCGAGGACATGATCGCCACGGCCCATCGCGAACTGGGCCGCCTCGACATCCTGGTCAACAACGCCGGCATCCAGCACGTCGAGGCCGTCGAGAACTTCCCCGCCGATGCATGGGAGAAGATCATCGCCATCAACCTGTCCTCGGCCTTCTACGCCACCAAGGCGGCGATCCCGATCATGAAGGCGCAGGGGCGCGGCCGGATCATCAACGTCGCCTCGGCTCACGGCCTGGTAGCCAGCCCGTTCAAGTCCGCCTATGTCGCGGCCAAGCATGGCGTGATCGGCTTCACCAAGACGGTGGCGCTGGAGCTGGCGCAGGACAACATCACCTGCAACGCCATCTGCCCCGGCTTCGTCGAGACGCCGATCGTCGCCAAGCAGATCCAGGATCAGGCCCGCACCCGCAACATGAGCGAAGAAGACGTGATGAAGAACGTCATCCTGGGCTCGCAGCCGACCAAGCGGTTCGTCACGACCGACGAACTGGCCGGAATCTTCCTCTATCTGGCGTCGGACCTCGGCGCTTCGGCCAACGGCGCCCACTTCTCCGTCGACGGCGGCTGGACGGCCCAATAGGTTTCGTTCGGCCACAAGGGCCGCAAGGCGGAGAGTTTGATGGCGACCAAGCGCAAACCCGTCTGTCTGGCCCTGCAGGGCGGCGGCGCTCACGGCGCCTTTCAATGGGGCGTGCTGGACCGGCTGCTTGAGGCCGATGCGCTGGACGTGCGCGCCGTCACCGCGGCCTCGGCAGGGGCGATGAACGCCGCCGCCCTGATCACCGGACTGGAACGCGGCGGCGCCGAGGGCGGACGTGAGGCGCTGGACCTGCTGTGGCGTGAGGTGAACCAGTCCGGCGGCCGCAACGTCTTCGGCGACAGCTCTGTCTGGTCCAAGGCCCTGACGCCCGACTGGCTGAAGGGCACGCCGATGTGGCAGGCGGGACAGACGCTGGCCCTGTCGATGAGCCCCTACTCCTTCAACCCCTTCAACCTGAACCCGCTACGCCGGGTGCTGGAGACGGCGGTGGACTTCGAGGCCCTGCGCGCCTCCTCCATCCAGATGTTCGTGTCGACGACAGCGGTGCGCGCGGGCCGCTCGCGCATCTTCAAGTCCGATGAAATGGCGCCTGAGGTGCTGCTGGCCTCAGCCTGCCTGCCGCAACTGTTTCAGGCGGTCGAGATCGAAGGCGAACCCTATTGGGACGGCGGCTATCTGGCCAATCCGGCGCTGTGGCCGCTGTTCTACACCGACACGCCGGACGATCTGCTGCTGCTGCCGCTCAATCCGTTTCAGCGCGATGAAGCGCCGCGCGAGGCAGGCGACATCAACGACCGGCTGAACGAGATCGTCTTCAACGCCCCGCTCGTCGCCGAACTGCGCGCCGTCGCCTTCGTTCAGGACCTGATAGCCGAGGGCAAGCTGAAACCCGGAGAAGACCGTCGGCGCGGCATCCGCATCCACGTCATCGAAGCCGACGAATGGCTGGGCGGCCAGTCCCTACATTCCAAATTCGATACGGAGTGGAGCTATCTGAACGAGCTGAAGCAGCACGGCCGGACGGCGGCCGAAGCCTGGCTCGACAACTGTCTGCCTAAGGTCGGCAAGACGTCCAGTGTGGATGTGAAAGCGCGCTTTCTCTAGCCGACGAAACCCGCCGCGCGACGCAGGCGGTCATTGATCGCCTCGCCCAGTCCCTTGGCCGGAATGGGCGACACCGCGATCCCGGAAGGCTTCATGCGATCCGCCTGCCGCAGCAGGCGGAACAGATTGGCCGCCGCCTCACGCAGGTCGCCAGTCGGGCTAAGGCTCCAGCGCGGATCGCCGACGCCTGGGCCGAACCCCAGCAGGATTTCGCCGTCCTCGACGCCTTCCGCCTCGATCCGCACCGGGGCGTCGGGCGCGTAATGCAGAGTCAGCCGACCGGGCGAGCGATGCCCCTGCCCGCCTTCATCCAGAGGCCCGACCACGGCCTGAAGTTCTTCGCGGGTGACAGAGCCCGGACGCAACAGGGACACCTTGCCGTCCAGCACCGAGACGACGGTGCTTTCCACGCCCACGGCGCATGCCCCGCCATCGACAGCGGCGCCCACGGCCTGCCCCGTTTCTTCCAGCGCGTCAGCGAAGGTCGTCGGGCTGGGCCGTCCGGAACGGTTGGCCGAGGGCGCGACAACCGGCCCGCCGAAGGCGCCGATGACCGCCCGGGCGCGCGGATGAGCCGGGACGCGCACGGCCACGCTGTCCAGCCCGGCGCGCGCCAGATCGCACACGCGATCACGGTCGCGCACGGGCGCCACGATCGTCAGCGGCCCCGGCCAGAAGGCTTCGGCCAGCGCCCGCGCCTTGGCGTCGAACACGGCGATGTCTTCGGCGTCCACGGCGTTGGCGACATGAGCGATCAGGGGATTGAAGCGCGGCCGCCCCTTGGCCTCGAAGATACGCGCCACCGCCTGAGGGTTGGAGGCGTCGGCCGCCAGCCCATAGACCGTCTCGGTCGGCAGGATGACCAGACGTCCCGTCTTCAGCGCCTCGGCGGCGATTTCGGGGCTGTCGCCCCTGGCGGGTCGGTCGGCGGGCACGGTCGCTCTTTCCTTACGCGGCGTCAGCCGTTCAAACAGGCGCGTACAGTGCGCGGAAACTCGACCAAAGTCCAAGCAGGCTTGCGCCCAACAGCGCAGGGGCCGACAGAAGCGCAACGTCTTTCTGAGGATAACCGATGAGCTACCGCGCCCCCGTCCGTGACATCGCCTTCGCCCTCGACGCCGTGGCCGGGATCGGCCAGGTGGCGGCGACCGGCGCCTTTCCCGATTACGACGCCGATGTCGCCTCGGCCGTGCTGGACGCCGCCGGTCAGTTTTCCGAAGAGGTTCTGGCTCCGCTGAACCGCCCCGGCGACCTGGCGGGCGCCAAATACGCCAACGGCGCCGTGACGGCCGCTCCCGGTTTCGCCGACGCCTATCAGCAGTTCGCGGCGGGCGGCTGGACCAGCCTGACCGCCTCGGTCGAGGCCGGCGGACAGGCCCTGCCCAAAGCTCTGGAACTGGCGGCCTATGAGACGGTCCACGCCGCCAACATGGCCTTCGGCCTGTGCCCCATGCTGTCGCTGGCCTCGATCGAGGCGCTGGAGCAGGTCGGCAACGAGCATCAGAAGGCGACCTATCTGCCCAAGCTGGTCAGCGGCGAATGGACCGGCGCCATGGTGCTGACCGAGCCGCACGCGGGGTCCGATCTGGGCGCCCTGACAGCGACGGCGGTTCCCAACGGCGACGGCACCTATGCCCTGACCGGCCAGAAGATCTTCATCACCTGGGGCGACCACGACGCCACGGACAACATCGTCCATCTGGTGCTGGCCCGCCTGCCCGACGCCCCTGCAGGGCCGAAGGGCATCAGCCTGTTCCTGACGCCCAAGTTCGCCGTCAACGCCGACGGTTCGCTGGGCGAGCGCAACGCCTTCCGCCCGGTCGGCGTCGAGCACAAACTGGGCATCCACGCCTCGCCCACCTGCGTCATGAGCTATGAAGGCGCCCGCGCTGAACTGGTCGGTCAGCCGAACCAGGGTCTGGCCCATATGTTCGTCATGATGAACGCGGCCCGTCTGGCTGTCGGCGTCGAGGGCGTCGGCATCGCCGAGCGCGCCTATCAGCACGCCCTGGCCTATGCGCTGGAACGCCGTCAGGGCCGCAGCGCATGGACCGGCGAAAAGGACGCGCCGATCTTCGACCACCCTGACGTGCGTCGGATGCTGTCGGTGATGAAGGCCAAGGTCGCCGCCGCCCGCGCCATCTGCCTGTCGACCGGCGTCGCCGCCGACCTGGCCCGCCACGCCAGCACCGAGGAAGAGCGCAAGGCCTGGAAGGGACGCGAGGACCTGTTCACACCCATCGCCAAGGCCTGGTCCACCGACATCGGCTGCGAGGTCGCCTCCACGGGCGTTCAGGTCCACGGCGGCATGGGCTTCATCGAGGAAACCGGCGCGGCCCAATACTATCGCGACGCCCGCATCACCCCGATCTACGAAGGCACCAACGGGATCCAGGCGATGGATCTGGTCGGCCGCAAGCTGTCGATGGACGGCGGCGAGTCGGCCAAGGCCCTGATCGCCGAGATGAAGACGACGCTGGCCCAGATCGACCGCCTCTATACCGGCAAGCCGGTCGAACGCTTCGCCACCGCCATCGAGGCGGTCGAGGACGCCACCTTGTGGCTGCTGGACGCCAAGTCGGACGCAGCCCGCGCCGCCGACGTTCTTGCGGGCGCTGACGCCTATCTGAAACTGATGGGCGATGTGGTCGGCGGCTGGATGCTGGCCAAGGGCGCCCTGGCGGCCAAGGCGAAACTGGACGCCAATGACGGCGACGCCGCCTGGCTGCAGGGCAAGCTGGACCTCTACGAAGTCTATGCAGCCAACGTCCTGGGCCACGTCTCCAGCCGTCTGGCCGCAGTCGGCCAAGGCGGGGAGCTGCTGCAACGGATGACGGTGGACGCGCTCGCGGGCTGATCCGATCGTCGAAGACTGTTCAAACGGCAAAGCCTCCTGCATCGTGCGGAGCAGGAGGCTTTTTTAAAGATGATCTTGCCAACTATAGCACTCGCATCCGGCCTTGCTCTTGTTCAGTCTCCCGACAAAGCAGAGCAGCAGTCCGAAACGCCCCGCGTGGCCTGGTCTATTCCTCCGGCTCCAACCGAAGAGGATTTTCCTGAAGCTTTGCTGACCCTTAACCTGGCAGGAAAAGCGGTGGTGATGTGCGTAGCTGATGCCGACGGCTATGCGCGCGAATGCGTCGTAAACGCCCGCCCGTCCGGCCTTGGTCTGGAGCAACACGCTGTCGAGGTCGTCAAGCGCGGCCGCATCAAAGCCAATTGGCCCGGTGATACGCCTGAGAACCTGAGCTTTTCGGTAAGGCTGCCTTTCACCTCTTACATACCGCCGCCGCTACCTCCGACAGATCGCTGGACAGGGCCTTCCCCAACCTCGGAACAAATCGAACTGGCGACCCGAACCTCCGACGAGATTCGCGCGATACATAATGAGCCGTTGAGCGACGACATCATTCCCTTAGCGCTGGACGAGGCGCTCAGAACGGAAGTGGCGCCCGAACAGGCCGCCTTCATCCGCAGCCTCTATCAACGTTATGGCCTCTCCTCGCGAGAGGCCCACGCCCTGAACATCCGCATGATGGCCCGGATGATCGCCCTGACCGAAACGCCAAGGCCTATTGAGTTTGCTTATTATTCTGACGAGCCGGAGATACAGGAAATGATGCGTGATGCCGAAGCCGGCGAAGGCGTTCTCGCATCGACCTGGCGCATCCGGACGGCATACTGCGAACGTTTCGACTGCTCTGTGGAATACCCTGAAGAACCTGCAGCCCCCGATCATTGGCGGCTACGCGACGACGAGCCATTCACGCCGCCTCAATCCCCCGACTGATCCAGAAGGGCGATCGTCTCGCGCACATAGTCGGCATGGACCACAACGCCCAGGTCGATGCCCTGGCCGCCGCTCTGGACCTCCTGCACCAGCACTCCGGCGATGAAGGGATGGTCGGGAACCGGCGCGCCCGGCACGCGCCGCGCCGCCGGAGTCCAGAAGACGGGTCCGCCGGAATTACCCTGCGCCACCACGAAATCGAGCAGGAAGGTCGGGAAATGCCGGATCGGCGTCAGCGGCCATGAGCTGATCCGTCCCAGCCGCAGGATCGGGAAACCAGCCCGGTTGGCCGACAGTCCGTGCGGATAGCCCAGCGCCATCAGCTCATCCCCAGGCCCCATGCGCCAGCGGTCAAACGCCCCCGCATCGGCCAGCCAGCCCGACGGGATCGCCGCCTGCGCAAAGGCGGGCGGCGCCGAGATCTGCATCACCGCCACGTCCCGTTCGGGGTGAGAGGTCCAGACTGGTTCGCCCGCCGCATCGCGGATGGTCAGGGTTTCCGGCGTGAATTTCCAGACGCCGTCCGTCTCGGCCGTCCGCCAGCCTATCCGCGCCTCACGCCCCGGCATGACATCCAGCACATGGCGCGCCGTGACCAACAGGACGCGCGGCGTCCCATCCGGGCGCGGCGCCGAAATCAGGAAGCCCGTGCCGACCTTTCGCTGCCCGCCGTCGATGGCCTGATCCAGTTGCACGGTGGCGTTGATGACCCCGACGGTCAGATCCCATTCGGGCGGCGCAGCGGCGACGACGGCCGGTTGTTCGGGCGGAAGATCCTGAATGACCATGACGCCATTTGACGCCGAGCGTCGCCGGGCACAAGGTCCGGCTCAAATCATATTCCAGGGGGAAGCCAAAGCCATGAACCGCCGCGAACTAATCGCCTCGACCGCCGCCGTCGGCTTGGTCGCCGCCTCCCCCGCCCTTGCCCGCCAGAGTACCGGAGCCTCGATGTCCAAACCCACGCCGCCCGTCGCCAAGAAGGTTCCTGTCCGCATCGAGCAGCTGGGCCGCGTCCGCGTCGATGACTATCAGTGGATGAAGGACGACAACTGGCAGGCCGTGCTGCGCGACCCGTCGCTGATCAAGACCGACGTCAAGGAGCACCTGACCGCCGAGAACGCCTATCGCGAAGCCATGATGGCCTCGACCCTGCCGCTGCAGGCCACAATGTTCGAAGAGATGAAGGGCCGCATCAAGGAAGACGACAGTTCCGTCCCCGCCGCCGACGGCCCGTGGGAATACTACGTCCGCTACAACACCGGCGACCAGCACCCCCTTTATTGCCGCCGCCCGCGCGGCCAGAAGGACGGCGAGGTCATCCTGCTCGACTGCAACAAGCTGGCCGAGGGCAAGGCCTATTCCGAAGTCTCGGCGACCGAGCACAGCCCCGACCACGGTTTGTTCGGCTATGCCGAGGACGCGCAGGGGTCCGAGGTCTACAAGATCTATGTGAAGGATCTGGCCACCGGCGAGGTGCTGCCCGACCCGATCGAATCGGCCAGCGCCAACTTCACCTTCTCGCCGGATAGCCAATGGATCTTCTGGACCAACCGCGACGATAACGGTCGCCCGGACAAGATCTTCCGACGCCCGGCGCGCGGCGGGGAAACCGCCCTTGTCAACGAGGAAACCGACGAGGGCATGTTCCAGGGCGTCGGCCGCACCGCCGATGACGCCTTTATCGTCATCTCCATCGGCAACCAGGAGACCTCGGAAAGCCGCATCATCCCAGCCGCCAACCCCACGGCGACGCCTGTGGTGGTCGAGCCGCGCCACGTCGGCCGCCTGTATGACCTGGACCACTGGGGCGACCGCTGGGTCATCCGCACCAACGCCGACGACGCCATCGACTTCAAGGTCATGGAGGCCCCGACCGCCTCGCCCGGCAAAGGCAACTGGAAGGATCTGATCCCGCACACGCTCGGCCGCTTCATCGAGGGCGTGGCCCTGGTGAAGGACTATCTGGGCCGCCAGGAACGCGCCGACGCCAACACCAAGATCGTCATCCGCGACCGAGCGGGCGCCGAACATGAGATCGCCGTGGACGAGCCCGCCTACGCCCTGTCGATGGGCGGGGCCTCGGAGTTCGACACCACGGTCATGCGCTATGGCTACAACTCCCCGTCGACGCCGACCTCGACCTATGACTACGACCTGAAGACGCGCGAGCGCACCCTGCGCAAGGTTCAGGAAATCCCCTCGGGCCACAACCCGGCCGACTATGTGGTCGAACGGCTGAACGCCCCGGCCTCGGACGGCGAACTGGTGCCGGTGACGGTGCTGCGTCGCAAGGACACTCTGGTCGACGGGTCGGCGCCGCTGCTGCTCTACGGGTACGGCTCCTACGGCATTCCGATGGCGGCGAGCTTCTCGACCAACCGTCTGTCGCTGGTGGATCGCGGCTTCATCTACGCCATCGCCCATATTCGCGGCGGCTCGGACAAGGGCTGGAACTGGTTCCTGACAGCGCGCCGCTTCACCAAGAAGAACACCTTCACCGACTTCATCGCCGCCGCCGAGCACCTGATCGCGCAGAACTACACCAGGGCCGGAAACATCGTCGCCGAGGGCCGCTCTGCGGGGGGGCTGCTGATGGGCGCCATCACTAATATGCGGCCCGAACTCTGGGCCGGCGTGATCGGCGGCGTGCCCTTCGTCGACGTCATCAACACCATGAGCGACACCAGCCTGCCTCTGACGCCGCCGGAATGGCCTGAATGGGGCAACCCGCTGGAGGACGCAGCGGCCTATGACTACATCCTGTCCTACAGCCCCTACGACCAGATCGATGCCAAGCCCTATCCCGCCCTGCTGGCGACGGGCGGCCTGTCCGATCCGCGTGTGACCTATTGGGAGCCTGAGAAGTGGGTGGCGAAACTGCGTCCCGCCTCGACCTCCGGCAAGCCGGTGCTGCTGAAGATCAACATGGAAGCGGGCCACTTCGCCTCGTCAGGCCGGTTCGACTATCTGAAGGACATCGCCCACGATTACGCCTTCGCCGTCTGGGCTGTCGAAAAGGGCTGGGAGAAGGCCTGAGCCAGGCAGGCGCGCTGCATCAATGCGCGGGGGACGTCGGCGCGCGCGACGCCCCCGCCTCCACCAAAGCAGCGAGCCTCGGAAAAACGTCGCTAACAACTGAATTCGCAGATTTTTATCAAAAAGCGCGACAATGCGCTTGACCGAAGCGATGACGCCCCGTATCCGCTCCTTCCTCTCCTCCTCGCGGGGAGAGCAACGCGGGTGTAGCTCAGTTGGTTAGAGTGCCGGCCTGTCACGCCGGAGGTCGCGGGTTCGAGCCCCGTCACTCGCGCCACTCCTCTCAGGGCTTTGAGGGAGTGGCGCACCGCCCTTCCCTCTTCTCCTGAAAATCGAAACCGACCCGCAGGCGCGCATAAGGGCCGCCTGGCGATTTCGTGTGCGGTATTCTCCCTGTTCCTCGTCCATGAGCGCCAGTTCCTAGGCTCTTCCCGGTTTTCAACGCTCAAAGAAAAAAGGCGGCGAGCCCGAAAGCTCGCCGCCTCGCTTCAAATCTCCGTGGAGACTTAGAAGTTAGCCGTAACGCCGAAGAAGAAGTAACGGCCCATGGCGTTGTAGAGTTGCGGATAAGTGTTGTTGTTACCCGTCGTGCCAACCGAGTAGGACAGCGGCGGATCGGAGTCAAAGACGTTATTCACGCCCATGCGCACCGAGATATTGTCCCGCATCTGCCAGGTTCCAGCCAGATCGAAATAGTTCTGGGCATCCAGTTCTCGATCCAGGCGGCCTGCAGCAGCGTTGTTCAAGCTCCCGTCTGCACCCAGAACAGCAATTTCAGCCGGGCCATAATAACGCCAGGTGCCGTTGATATTCAGGCCATCGATCGGAGTTCCCCAGTCAACGCGCATACGATGGCGCCATTCCGGGTTCGGCACGCCGCACTGGTTGGCGTAGAAGCCCGCACAATCATACACCGAGTTGTCGAAGCCTAAGCCAGTATCGGTTTCGAGCTTCTCGATCCAGGTGCCGACCATGGAGAAGCCAAGCGTACCTGCCCGCTCCCAACCGAAGTCGGCCAGATCGACATTATAGTTGGCTGCGATGTCGACGCCAGACGTCTTCAAGCCCCCAATGTTGGTATTGAGGTCGCGCACATTACCCGACCCGATCCACAACTGACCATTTGCGTTTCTTTGAATGTTATCGCAAGCGGCCTGCAGACCAGCCGTATAGCACGCATCAAGCGAGTTTTGCTCGCCAATAGAAGAGATCAGATTATCGACCTTAATGTTGAAATAATCAACAGTCAGATTGAACCCTGGCAGGAATACAGGCGTAAAAACAACGCCCAGTGTCAGAGTATCCGACTCCTCAGGATTAAGATCAGCAGATCCACCTTGAAGAACATTGTACTGACCCGCAGGGCTGCTCAATGCACCACTTTGCGACTGAGAGTCTGAGACCTGCCAAGGATTGTTACCGATACAAGATGCCGGAATGCTTCCATTAACGCCATCCGCATCGTCATTCAGGTCATCACAAGGGTCGTTGTCCATATCGAACAGGTTGAAGCCCTGCGCGGTGAACAGCTCAATGACATTTGGCGCCCGAACAGCACGCTGCATGCTGGCACGGAAGCGGACCGACGAAACCGGCGCCCAATCCGCGCCGAACTTCCAGGAGTCAGTGCCGCCGCCTAGTTCATATTCAGAGTGACGATAGGCCAAATCTACCGACAATTGATCGGCAAAAGCCATCCCCTCCGCGATCGGCACCTGGGCTTCGACAAAGACGTCATACACCTGATTGGCGCCGTTTAGACCCAAGGTCGGGCCGCCTTGGCCAGCCCCATCACCCGACGTGAACGAAACGTCAGGGGTCAGATCCAGGGCGTCACGGCGATACTCAGCACCAAACGCCGCCTGGACGCCTCGCGAAGCCCACGGCGTCTTCAAACCGTAAGCACCGAGATCCGCCGTCATAGAACCCGTCACAACCTGCTGGGTGGTCCACCCCGTCGCAACCAAGGGGACCTGCAGATAGTTCAACGCCTCTTGGGTCACGCCACCTTCTTGGAAGATGTTATACGGGACGCACTCGGCATCGATGCCGGCCAACACAGATGAACACACCGGATTACCGGTAACCGGGTCTGCTACAACATCCAGAGCCCTTGCTAGGCGCGTATTTGAGAACTCGTTGCGATAGATGTTGGTAAACTGCGAGCGAGAATACTGAATTGCAACATCGTAACTCCACGCATCATTGAGATCACCGCGAGCGCCCACCACACCTCGATAGGCTTGATAGCGAATATCAGACTGGCGCCCGCCGCCCTCAACGTTACGACGACCGATAAACATCGGCACATAGTTCGGATCGTCGAGCAGACGGAAAGCATCAGGGTTTGTTGCGTCCGACAGCTCGGGCAGATCAGTCGCCGGATTGATCCAGACGAAGGTATCGTAGGCGGCTTGAGCCGCCGCACCACAACCGATAGCCGCCGCCTGGACAGCATTCAGAAGCGGATTATCGCAGTTCACATATGAAGATCCATCCGTAGTGCGGAATCCACCCTTGAATTCGCCAAAGAAATTCCCGGACGGCGCAATCTGGGCGACTGTAGAATAGTCGCTGAACATCAATTGCGTATAAACTTCAATCTTGTCAGTAACGTCATAATGTCCGAACGCTCCCAAGGTGTAGCGCTCATCTGGTCGCTGAAAATAGTTCAACGGCCCGAAGTTATAGGCATCCGCACCCGAGTAGTCTCGGAATCCGCCGTTACCAAGCGTCAAGTCGAAGCTCGGCATCGGGTTTACATCAACGCCGCCAATCTTGAATTCATTGCTCCCAAAATCGGAGAACAAACCTGGATAAGACGTGCCTGAACCCGCGCACTGGAAAGAGTCTGGCGTACCTGCTGCGGGGGCGCCAAGGGAGCAGGCCGAATAATCGTAATCCCGCCCAAGAACCTTATTGTTCTTCCGGTAGCCCGCATACAGCGTGATGTTGCCGCGATCATCAGGGGCATTGACGCCCATCAAGATATTTATCTCGCGGCTGAAGCCTGTATAGACGTTATCGTCTGGCATCATGTATTGTGACGGGTTACCAGCAGCTCGATCGGCTAGAACGTCGCGAACGTTACCTACGCCGTCATAATTATTATTGTGCTGATTGAAACCGTACTGCGCGTCAATTTCGATACCTTCGAAATTACGGCGCATGATGAAGTTCACCACGCCAGCGACGGCATCCGAACCATAGACGGCTGAAGCCCCGCCGGTCAGAACTTCAACTCGCTCGACCATCTGACCAGGAATCTGGTTCAAGTCGGCGGCATCGTCCTGAGGCGAGCCATAGCCCATCCGCTTTCCATCTATCAGCACCAGGGTGCGCGACGAGCCCAGGTTCCGTAGCGAGACGGTCGCCGTGCCCGAGGCGCCGTTAGCGACGGTCGAGTTCTGCGCGGCGAAGGCCTGCGGCAGTTGCGACACCAGGTCCTCGACGCGCGTCACGCCTTGAACGTCGATATCCTCGCCCGTCACCTGCGTCACCGGACTGGTGGTGGTGAGGTTTGGTTGACGCAGGCGCGATCCCGTAACAACGATGTCGCTGACCTGGCTGGGTTGATCGGCCTGAGCAGCCGCCGTGGTCTGGGCCATCGCCGGCGCGGCGAAGCCGGCCAAGGCGAGACCCGCGATCATCGTCGACGCCAATAGACGCTCGCGTTTGATCTGAAGCTTCAAGGTTCATCCTCCTAAGTGGTGACCGACTCCGGTGAAGTCCCCCTCCACCCGTCGACCACGGATAACCTCGGACGGCATCCTGACTGGACGTGCATCCGATATCCAGACAGCAGGGTAGGCATGCTGATCAAATATAGGCCATGCAAATTACATGACAGTTACGATTGCGCCCCTCATATGTCGTAATTTCGCCACGCTATGACGGGCATGAATTTGATCGCGCGTCGAGCATAACGGACATTTCCTTGTCAAAACTGGAATTTCGAATGGGGCTAAAATGCGATTAATATTGACCCTTTGCGTCGCCACGATCAGCGCGTTCGGCCTCAGCAATAACGTTCAGGCGCAAATTCACACCATTGAGCGCTCAGCCATGCTGAGTGCGCTGTCGGAGTGCCGGGCGATGCCGGATGCAACGGCGCGTTTGGCCTGCTTTGACCGAACGGCGGACGCTTTGGATACGGCTGAACGCCAGGGCGAACTGGTGGTGATGGAGCGCCAACAGATTCGCGAAGCGCGTCGTCAGCTATTCGGCTTTAACGCTCCGGCTCTGCCCGCTCTTTTCAGCAGAGGCAGCGATGGAGAGCAGGGCGAATCCGATCTCGATTCGGTGGAAACGACCTTGCTGGGCGCGGGCCAGGATCATGAAGGGAAATGGACCTTCCGGCTGGCCGATGGCAGCGAATGGCGACAAATCGATTCCGCCCCGGTTCGTTTCCAGAATCGAAACGGGACAGAAGTGCGCGTCCGTCGCGCCGCTCTGGGCAGCTTTCTGCTGACTGCCGGAAAGAGCCGCGCCGTACGGGTGAAGAGGCAGTAGGTTGAACTTAAGGCTGACGGCGCGCAGAGAAGCTGGCTATGATCCCTTACGTTCGCCAGTTCGACTTCGCCTATGGACGGCGCGATCAGGTCTCGCCGTTGATCCAGCGCGTCATTGCGGACAACCCCGGGCCTTTCACCTTCACAGGCACGGGGACCTATATCATCGGCCGGGATAGGCCTGACGCGGGCGTGGCGGTCATTGACCCTGGCCCGCTGGATGACGTTCACTTGGACGCCCTGCTGCGCGCGGTGGCCGGACGCACGGTCAGTCATGTGCTGGTCACCCATACGCACCGCGACCACGCCCCCCTAGCCCGCCCGTTCGCAGAAGCGGTCGGCGGCGCGCCGATCCTGGCCATGCAGCCGCCCGCGCGCACCATTCACGCCTCGGACAGCGGCCTGGATGAGGATGACGACGAGGATTTCCGTCCCGATATCGTCCTGACCGGCGCAGAACGGATCGAGGGCGACGGCTGGACCCTTGAGGCGATGGCGACGCCCGGCCATGCCTCGAACCACATGGCCTTCATTCTAAGGGAAGAGAACGCCCTGTTCAGCGGCGACCATATCATGGGGTGGTCAACTACCGTCGTGGCGCCGCCTGACGGTGACATGGCGGCCTATATGCAAAGCCTTGACGCCGTGCTGGCGCGCGGCTTTTCGACCATCTGGCCCACGCATGGTCCGGCGATCACCCAGGTCGCGCCCTTCCTGAAGGCCTATCGCGCGCACCGATTGGAGCGGGAAGCCCAGATCATGGCCCGACTGGCGGCAGGCGACCGGACCATCGCGCAAATGGTGCCGATCCTCTACGCCGCCGTGGATGCACGCCTTTGGCCCGCCGCCAGCCTATCGGTGCTGGGCCACCTGATCAAGCTGCTGAAGGAGGGACGGGTTCATGCCGAGCCTGAAGCCCAGCTTGGCGCCGACTGGCGACTGACTGAAGGCGATTAGGGCGTCAGTTCAGCCGCCACCGCCTTGGCGAGGCGGCAGGCTTCATCACCAATTTTCAGCCTGTCTCGTCCGGCGACGCGCACATCTGTCCGGCCAGGGCGGATGCGAACGGTGACGTCGTGGGTGACGCCGAACCAAGCGCTCTGCTTACGCCCATCAACCCGGAACGGCGACGTGCCGAACACGGTGAAGCCTGCCTTTTCCAGCGCCCAAGCGGCCGTTTCAGGCGCAACCTGCGTCGATGCAGGCTCAAGTCCCGCACAGGCCCGAGGATGGCTGTCGTCTGTGCCGGCGAGGCGCCTTTCAGCCGCAAGGCCCCGAGCGAACGCGGGCGGCTCATTCACATCCGTGGTCACATCGCGCGGCGCGTCGGTGAAACGACGCTCCTGAAGCACATAGCCTGCGATCGTTGCACCCGCGATCAGCAGGGCGGCGCCGGCGATGCCCATGAGACGGCGCTCGCGAAACGCCAGCAGGCAGGCGACCAGAGCCGCCGCCAGACCGAGGTAAGCCAGAATACGGCCGACCGTGAGCGCCAGCACCCCCATGCCGAAGTCCGTGCTCCACAGCTCGCCTCGGGTTCCTGCGGACGCAACCAACAGCAGGCCCGGCGCCAGCAGCGTCGTTGCAAGAAGCAGCTTGGCGAGCGTGTTTCCCTTGGGGCGGGGCGTCGACATGGGGTCCTCCCTAGCAGTCAGCCAGCGGCGGGCAATTGATAGTCCTTCATCCGCTCTCTCAGGGTCTTCTTATCAATCTTGCCCGTGGCGCCCAGCGGAATGTCGTCCACGAAGACGACATCGTCAGGCATCCACCATTTGGCGATCTTGCCCTGCAGGAAGTCCAGATGCTCCTGCTTGTCCTCGGCCTCGCCCTCCTTGAGCTTGATTAACAGCACCGGCCGCTCGTCCCACTTCGGGTGCGCTGCGCCGATGACGGCGGCCAGGGCGACCTTCGGGTGGCCCACGGCGATGTTTTCGATGTCGATAGAACTGATCCATTCGCCGCCGGACTTGATCACATCCTTGGCGCGGTCGGTGATCTGCATGAAGCCGTAGGCGTCCACGCTGGCGATGTCGCCCGTGTCGAAGAAGCCCTCGTGGTCCAGGATGTCCCCGCCCTCGCCCTTGAAATAAGCGCCGGCGATGGTCGGTCCCTTGACCATGACCCGGCCGAAGGTCTTGCCGTCATGGGGCATTTCCTGCCCGCCGTAATTCTTGATCTTCAGCTCGACGCCCAGCGGCGGCGTACCCTGCTTCAGGCGCCAGGCCATCTGCTCGTCATAGGGCTTGGCCTTCAGCTCAGGCGTCAGGTTAGCGATGGTGCCGATTGGCGACGTCTCGGTCATGCCCCAGGCGTGAACCACCTCGACGCCGAACTGGTCCTGGAAGCCTCGGATCAGGGCCTCAGGACAGGCGGACCCGCCGATCAGAACCTTGCGCAGGGTCGAAAACTTCAGCCCGTTCTCGACCATATGACCATACAGCCCCTGCCAGACCGTCGGCACGGCGGCCGAGAAGGTCACGCCTTCAGTCTCGATCAGTTCATAGACAGAGGCGCCGTCCATCTTGGCGCCCGGCATGACCAGCTTGGATCCGGCCGCCGGCCCGCCGAAGGCTATGCCCCAGGCATTGGCGTGGAACATCGGCACGATGGGCAGGATCACTTCGCTGGGCGTCGCGCCCATGACCGTCGATTGCAGGCCCAGCAGGGTATGGACGAAGTTCGAACGGTGCGAATACAGCACGCCCTTCGGATTGCCGGTCGTACCCGATGTGTAGCAGAGGCCGCAGGCGGTCTGCTCGTCAAAGCCGCCCCAGACCACATCGCTGCTGACCTGTTCCAGAACGGTCTCATAGGCCTCGGCTTTCGGCAGCTTGGCCTGAGGCATGTGAGCGGCGTCGGTCATGATGATGACCCGTTCGACCGTCGGACAGTGCGGCAGGACGGCTTCGAGCAGCGGCACGAAGGTCAGGTCGGTGAAGATGACCCGGTCTTCGGCGTGGTTGATGATGTAGGCCAGTTGCTCGGGAAACAGGCGGGGGTTCAGGGTGTGGCAGACGGCGCCGATCCCCATGATCCCGTACCAGGTCTCCATGTGATTGCCGGTGTTCCAGGCCAGGGTGGCCACACGGTCTCCCGGCTTGATCCCCCAGGCCAGCAAGGCGTTCGAGACCCGGCGCGCGCGATCATGGATGGCGGCGTAGGTGGTGCGGACGATCGGCCCTTCGACCGAGCGGGTCACGACCTCGCGTCCCCCGTGCCAGTTCTTCGCGTGGTCCAGGATCTTGTCGACCGTCAACGGCCAGTCCTGCATCATACCCAGCATTCGGCATTTCCCTCGTATGTGCGCCTGATTGAAAGCAGCGCTTGTCGCCACGCTAAGACAGGTGAACCGCCACAGGCAACGTGACGCAAGGGAAGCCTGCCCGCGACAGATCGCCTTAAAACCGGCCACGCCGGGCTTGCCTTACAACGCGTCCGGAGGAAGTAGAGCGCCCATGACCATCTTGATCGCAATCACCGGCGGTTCGGGCTCAGGCAAGAGCACCCTGGCCGAAGCCCTTGTTTCCTCCCTGCCCGACGGCATAGCCACGCTGTTGCGGGAAGATTCCTACTATCTGGACGCCGCGTCCGTTCCCGGCTTCGACGCCGCGACGCATGATTTCGACGACGTGGCGGCGCGCGATCACAATCTGCTGATCGCCGATCTGGCTGCGCTCAAGAGCGGACAGGCCATAACAGCGCCCGTCTATTCCTTCATCCATCACGGGCGAGAGGCGCAGGGCGAACCGGTCAGCGCCACTGACGTGATCGTGGTCGAAGGCACGCACCTGCTATGCACGCCGGCCCTGGCGGCGCTGTTCGATATCAAGGTGTTCGTCGATACGCCTGCGGACATCCGCTTCATCCGACGGCTGCTGCGTGATCAGACTGAACGCGGCCGCACGGCGGAATCAGTCATTCAACAGTACCTCGGCACCGTCCGGCCCGGCCATGAACGGCTGACCGAGCCGTCGCGAGTCCACGCTGACTTCATCGTCGCCGACGCCACGGCGGCCGTGCGTCTGGAAGACCCCCAGGCCGTCGTGCGGCTGGCCGCGCCCGTCCTCGCCCACCCCCTGCTGGAGACCTGGCTGGCGTAACGACGGTCAGGCGTGACGTTTTACGATCCCGTTGCAATTGCGGCGACTTAAAGGCAATCTCCGGCGAAAGGCTGGTGAACGCCATGACGGCCCCTATCAACGCTATCGACGACCCTCGGCGCACGGCGCTGGTCCGGCAGGCGCGGCAGCATTTTATCACCGAAGGCTATGTCGGCACGCGGATGGAGCCGATCGCACGAGAGGCCGGCGTCTCGACCGCCACCCTTTATGCGATGTTCGAGAACAAGGCCGCCCTCTTTGCCGCGGTGATAGAAGAGGCGGCGGCCGACTTCACGGTCAGAATGTCAGCGGTCCAGAACTGCACCGGGTCGCCGCAAGAGCGTCTGCTGGGCTTCCTCACAACCTATGCCGACTTCATGAGCGACGCCTTCGTCCAGGCCATTTTCCGCCTGGTCATCACGGAACGGTCGCGATTTGAAGCCTTGGCCATCGCCTTTTTCGACAAGGCGAAGAACGATTTCGGCGGGCCGCTGATCGTCGCGCTGAACGAGATGGAGGCCAGCGGCGATCTGAAGCTGGAAAAGGCCTCCTGGGCGGCAGGGCAACTGATGGGAATGATCGAGCATCCCGTCTTTTTCGTGCCCATGGTCACGGGCGGCCAGGTCCGGGCCCAACGCGCAACGGCCGAGATCGCCGCCGACGCCGTGCGGACCTTCCTGTCACGCTATCAGGCCTGAGAGGCCGTTTTTACGGCCACAGGCGGCTGGTCGACCAGGTCTCCGCCACGCGATCGAACCGCAGCCGATCATGCAGGCGGAACGGACGGTCCCGCCAGAACTCGATCTGCTGAGGAAGAACGCGCCAGCCGGTCCAGCGGTCCGGACGCGGCACCTCCTCGCCTTCGAACCTCGCCGTCTGTTCGGCGACCCTCGCCTCCAGCGCATCGCGGCTGCTGAGAGGGCGAGACTGGTCTGAGGCCCAGGCGCCGATGCGGCTTTCCCGCGCCCGACTGGCGAAATAGGCGCTGGCCTCCTCGGCGCTGACGCGCTCGACCACGCCGCGTACGCGGACCTGGCGTCGCAGGCTCTTCCAGTGAAACAGCAGGGCGGCCGCCGGATGGGCCCAAAGCTGCTCTCCCTTGGCGCTCTCCTGGTTGGAGAAGAAGGTGAAGCCCCGGGCATCGACGTCCTTCAACAGAACCATGCGGACGTCGGGCATGCCTTCTGCATCGAGGGTGGCCAGCGCCATGGCGTTGGCGTCGTTCGGCTCGCTGCGCTTGGCCTCTTCCAGCCATTCGACGAACAGGCCGATCGGCTCATCACGATCAAAGATCGTGTCATCGGCGTTGGCCGCCAACTGGGCGGCGTAATCGTCTGCGGATGGGCTGGGCGGGATAACCGACATAGTCACTAACAAGGCTTCCTGAGGCCGCATAAAGGCGCGGGCCATCCCTGGCTGACATGGCTCCTGTGTCAATAGCCCAAAGCGTCGCCGCGCACCCTGTTCCGCGCCGGCGCATCGAAAGACGGTTAACCTCGTCTTGACCATAGTCCCGCACGGTGTCGCCATGAACGCGCAGCCGTTTCTTTCCATGGCCGAGGCACGGATGCTGTTGAGGCTGCGCGGCCCCGCGGACGCCGATGGGCTGACGGCGGCGTTTCGCGCCGCTGTGAAGGCCGTTCACCCCGACCATCCCGGTGGCGACGCCGAGCGGTTCAGAAGAACAGTCGCCGCCTACCGCCTGCTGCAGGCGCAACTCCCCGCCCTGCCCGCGCCTGTTCGCGTCGAAAGCCGAGCCGAGACGCCCCTTCCTGCGCGCCAGGTCGTCCCGGCCCTGATCGTGCTGACGCCCATGCAGGCGCTGAGCGGCGGAACCGTCTGCGTCAGGGCGTCAGGCCGCCAGCTGCTGGTGCATGTCCCGCCCGGCGTACGAACGGCGGATCGTATTCGCCTGAAGGACGTCAAGGGACTGATCCCGGTCTTGATCCGCCCTGCAGATGGCCTGTCGGTGCTGGGCGCGGACCTGTTCATGGACTGGCCGATCGCCTCGCGGCTGATGCGAGACGGCGGACGGATCGAGATCGACACCCACGCGGGGCCGCAACCGGCATGGCTGGTGCCGGACATGACCGCGCCGGTTCGCCTGCGCATGCCGGGCCTGGGCCTGCCCGCGCGTGGCCGGCGTCCCGCAGGCGACCTGTTCGTGAAGCTGATTCCGTCTGACGAACTGCCCTCAGCGGCCGAGGATATGCTGCTTCGTTTCACTCGGGTCTGGACGTCGCAGCGCATGGCGGCTTAAGCCTCGCCGTCATGTCGCACAACACCTTCGGCCATCTGTTCCGCATCACCACCTGGGGCGAAAGCCACGGCCCGGCCATCGGCTGCGTCGTCGACGGCTGCCCGCCGCTGATCCCGCTGACCGAAGCCGACATTCAGCCCTGGCTCGACCTGAGAAAGCCCGGCGGCAGCCGCTTCGTCACCCAGAGGCAGGAGGCCGACCAGGTCCGAATCCTGTCCGGCGTCTTCGATGACGGAAACGGCCCGATCACGACCGGCACGCCAATCAGCCTGATGATCGAGAACACCGATCAGCGGTCCAAGGACTATGGCGAGATCGCCCGCGCCTTCCGCCCCGGCCACGCCGACTACGTTTATCAAAGCAAATACGGCGTGCGCGACCATCGCGGCGGCGGCCGTTCCTCCGCGCGCGAAACGGCCAGCCGCGTGGCGGCCGGCGCCGTCGCCCGCAAGGTGCTGGGAGAGAGCATCGGCATCCGCGCGGGCGTGGTCCAGCTCGGCCCGCATCGCATCGCCGACGACGCCATCGACTTCGGCGCCGTCTACGACAACCCCCTGTTCGCCGCCTCGGCCGAGGTCGTGCCCGCCTGGAAAGAGTATCTGGACGGCGTGCGCAAGGCGGGCTCGTCCATCGGCGCCGTCGTGGCGCTGGAGGTCAAGGGCGTGCCCGCCGGTTGGGGCGCGCCCCTCTACGGCAAGCTGGACGCTGAGCTGGCTGCAGGCCTGATGTCCATCAACGCGGTCAAGGGCGTCGAGATCGGCGCCGGTTTCGGCGCAGCCGAGCTGTCGGGCGAGGACAATGCCGACGAAATGCGCCTGGGCGCGGACGGCCGGCCGGTTTTCCTGTCGAACAAGGCGGGCGGCGTACTGGGCGGCATTTCTTCGGGCCAGCCCCTTACCGCGCGGGTGGCGTTCAAGCCGACCTCCTCCATCCTGACCCTGCGCCAGTCGATCAACCGCGACGGCGCCGAAGTCGATCTGCGCACCAAGGGCCGTCACGACCCGTGCGTCGCTTTGCGCGGCGTGCCGGTGGTCGAGGCGATGGCCGCAATCGTCCTGGCCGACGCCATGCTGCGGCACCGGGCGCAGGTAGGCTGAACGTCAAAGAGGCCTACCCCGCCTGCGTCGCCTTCACCTTGATCTCGACGCCGATGGCCTTGGACACCCAGTCGCCGCCCGCGTCGGACATCATGCCCATGTTCAGGGCCGTGCGGTCCAGCTCCAGCTTGCCCGCAACCGTCGCCGTCCCGTTCGCCTCGTCGAAGGTGAAGGGCAGGACGACCGGAACCGTCGTCGTCTTGATCCGCAGAGTTCCGGCCGCCTCATAGCGGTTTCCGCCCAGCGCCTTGAACGCCGTCGCCTGGAACCGGGCGGTCGGATAGGTCGCGGTATCGAACCATTCGGCGCCCGGCAGGCTGCCTTCCTGGGTCGCGTCGCCCGTCTTCGCCGAACCGGTCTGGACCGTCACGACGGCTTTCGAGCCCGCCAGATCAGCCGGATCGAACCACACTTGCGCGTCAAACTGCTCGAACCGGCCGGTGAAGGCCTTGCCTGTGTGGGTTCCGGTGAACTGGATTGTCGAGGCGGCCTTGTCCACGGTCCAGGCAGGGGCAGTGCCCGGCGTCACGGCGGCGTCGACCGCAGGCGCCGCGACAGGCGCGGAGGCGACCGCCTGCCCTTCCGCCTTGGGCGCCGGCTTGGCGGCCAGCCCGAAGGCGGCGCCGATCACAACCACGAAAGCAACGCCCGCCAGCCGCTCGGCCCAGCGCAGGGCTGGCGTCGGTTCGGGCGCAAGGCCGTGACTGTCGTCGCCATGCGGCAGGACCGGGATCATGTGCGACAACACGCCGTCGCGGTCGAAGAACTGGTGCTTCAGCGCCGCTCCGACGTGCAGGACGACCAGAACGATGGCGCCCCAGGCCAGCTTGCTGTGCGCGCCCATGGCCATCCACGCCGTAGCGCGGCGGGCGGCTTCAGAAGCGTGCTCGATGAAGGGCAGGTGCGGAATGGTGAACAGGCCGAACCAGCTAGTGGCCACGGCCAGCGGCGTGTCCGTGACCACGGCCCAGCCGGTCGAGACATAGATCCACCCCGTCAGCGGCAGGGCCAGCATCAGGGCGTAGAAGGCGGCGTGCGTCGCCCGCGCGGCGAACTGCTCCCACCCCTTCATGGCGCCGGGCAGAGCCGGGACCGGGTGCGTCAGCCGCCACACGATCCGCAGCACCGTCAGCGCCAGAATCAGAAAGCCGATCGACTTGTGAATCTGGAAAACGCGATAGGCCAGAGCCTGAGTGTCCGGCTGAGCAATGGCGTCGCTCATCCACCAGCCCATCGGGATCATCGACAGGATGGCGACCGCAATCAGCCAGTGCAGGGCGATGGCGACGGCGCTGTATCGGCTGGGGCGGCGGGTCATGAAAACTCTCGCGTCAGTCTGAGCATGAAGAGGGCGGGACCGAACGGCCCCGCCCCTTCGTCGTGGTTCGCCTATCAGGCAGCCGGTGCGGCCGGAGCGGCTTCTTGAACGAACTCGGCGTCGAAGCGAATCGTCACCTCGTCGCCGACCGGGCCCAGCGGCATACCGAAGTCGGTGCGCTTGAACTTGCCCTCAGCCGCGAAGCCGATGGCCGGAACAGGCATGAAGGGGTGCTTTTCCAGATCGCCGTTGAAGGTGGCGTCCAGCGTCACCGGCTTGGTCACGCCCAGGAAGGTGAGGTCGCCCGTCACCTTGGCCGTGCGCGCGCCGGTCAGCTCGACCTTGGTGGACTTGAAGGTGATCTGCGGGAAGGCCGTGGCGTTCAGGAAGTTCTTGTTCTTGGCGATGTCCTCGCTCCAGCTCTTGAAGCCGGTGGCGGCGTGGGTGCCGACGTAGTCGCCCTGATAGTTGGCGTCGACCGAGGTCGGGTCGATGGTCGCCTCGACCGTGCTGTTGGCCAGGTTGGCGGTATCCAGCGTGATCTTGGCGTCGAACTTGTTGAAGCGCGCCGTGTAGTTCGAGATCAAGTTATGCGGCAACGACCACTGCAGCGAGGCGTGGGTCGGGTCCATCACATAGATGCCCGAGGTGGCCTTCAGCGCGACCGGAGCGGTCGAGGCGGCGTCGGTCGTCGGCGCGCCGGCGGTATCGGCGGGCTGGCTGCAGGCGGCCAGCAGAGCGGCGGCCGAAACGGCGATCAGGGCGGCTTTGATCTTCATGGGGGAGAAAACCTCAATCAGGCGGTTGAAACGATAACTGGACAGAAGGTCCGCAAACAGGTCGTGTGTCAGCTCGGCCTCGCCGTCGCGACTGCAACAGTATAAGTTGCCATTGACGCGCTTCAAGTCCCTGCATCACGAAAATCGTCATCCGGCTCACGAAAAAAGGATTGAGGTGCGTCCGGCGACGACGGCCCCTATCCTTGCGACTCACATGACCATCCGCCGTCTCCCCCCCGAAACCGTCAACCGCATCGCCGCAGGCGAGGTGGTCGAACGCCCGGCCAGCGCCATCAAGGAACTGGTCGAGAACGCCATCGACGCCGACGCCCGCAGCATCGAGATCCAGGCGGACGGCGGCGGCCTGACCCGCATCCTCATCGCCGACGACGGCAAGGGCATCCCGCGCGACGAACTGCCTGTCGCCATCGAACGCCACGCCACCTCGAAACTGGAGCCGGACGATGCAGGCGACGTGGACCTGCTGCGCATATTCACCCTCGGCTTCCGGGGCGAAGCCCTGCCCTCCATCGGCTCGGTCGCCCGGCTGAACATCACCACCCGCGCCCGGGCCGAGGCGGGCCTGCCCCAGAACGACGCCTGGGCCGTTTCGGTCGAGGGCGGCGCCCAGCGGCCCCTGTCGCCCGCGGCCTTCCCCGGCCCGCACGGGGCGCGGGTCGAGGTGCGCGACCTGTTCTACGCCACCCCTGCCCGGCTGAAGTTCATGAAGTCCGAGCGGGCCGAGGCGATGGCCATCTCGGAAGAGATCAAGCGTCAGGCCATGGCGCACGAGGCCGTCGCCTTCACCCTGACGCTGGACGGCAAGACCACCCTGCGCCTGCCCGCCGAACACCCCGGCGACGAGGGGCGACTGAAGCGGCTTGGCGCCCTGCTGGGCCGCGATTTCGAGGCCAACGCCCTGTTGATCGACCAGGAGCGCGACGGCGTGCGCCTGTCCGGCTATGCGGGCCTGCCGACCTATTCGCGCGGCAATGCGGCGCACCAGTTCCTGTTCGTCAACGGCCGCCCGGTGCGCGATCGCCTGCTGCAGGGCGCGCTGCGCGGGGCCTACGCCGACTTCCTGGCGCGCGACCGGCATCCGGCGGCGGCCCTCTTCATCGACATCGACCCGCTGTATGTCGATGTGAACGTCCACCCGGCCAAGGCCGAGGTGCGCTTCCGCGACCCGGCGCTGGTTCGCGGCCTGATCGTCGGCGCCCTGCGCCACGCCCTGCACGCGGCGGGACACCGCGCCTCGACCACGGTCGCTGCAGACGCCCTGTCAGGGTTCCGGCCGCATACGGGCGATGCCCTCTACAATCCTGCCGCGCCGCAGTCGTTCAGCAACGCCGCGCCGGGCTGGAGCGGCTGGCAAGGCTGGTCGCAACCGGCCGCCGCCGCCCAGAACCTCCCTGGCCTCAACGAACGTTCCGCCCGCGTCGAGCATACGTGGAGCGGTGAATCCGCCGCCCCCAGCTTCCGCACCCTTGGCGAGATTCAAGCCGAACACGCCGGTCAGATCGCGCCTGGCGCCCCTGCCCCCATCGACCTGATCGACTATCCGCTGGGCGCTGCGCGGGCCCAGCTTCATGCGAACTACATCGTGGCCCAGACCCGCGACGGCCTCGTCATCGTCGACCAGCACGCCGCCCACGAACGCCTCGTCTATGAGCGGATGAAGGCCCAGATGGCCGATGGCGCCGTCACCCGCCAGGCCCTGCTGACGCCCGAAGTGGTCGAACTGGACCCCGCCGAAGCCGAGCGCGTCGCCGCCAAGGCCGATGAACTGGCCGAAATGGGCCTGATCGTCGAAGCGTTCGGCGCGGGCGCGGTGCTGGTGCGCGAAACCCCGGCCCTGCTAGGCGACACCGACGTTCAGGGCCTGATCCGCGACATCGCCGACGACCTGTCCGAACACGGCGCCGCCCTGTCGCTGAAAGAGCGGATGGCCGAGGTCTGCGGCACGATGGCCTGTCACGGCTCGGTCCGCTCAGGCCGTGTCCTGTCGGCGCCCGAAATGAACGCCCTGCTGCGCCAGATGGAGGCCACGCCCCACTCCGGCCAGTGCAACCACGGCCGTCCGACCTATGTGGAGCTGAAGCTGCACGACCTCGAGAAGCTGTTCGGGCGGCGCTGATCTTTTCGTCGCCCTACCGCTTCGCTACTTGAGGGCATGGCTCCTTCCGTCCTCTTCGTCTGTCTCGGCAACATCTGTCGCTCGCCGCTGGCCGAGGCCGCCTTCCGCGAAGAAGCGCATCGCCTGAAACTGGACGCCATCGCGGATTCCGCAGGCACCGGCGGCTGGCACGTCGGCGCTCCGCCCGACCCGCGCGCCCAGGCGGTCGCCCTGAGGAACGGCGTCGATATCTCGGCCCTGCGCGGTCGCCAGGTGAAGCCCGCCGACTTCCGCCGCTTCACCCATCTGGTGGCGATGGATCACGAGAATCTGGCGAACCTGCGCCGCCTCGCCCCGCCCAACGCCACGGCGAAACTGAGCCTGCTTCTGGACCACGTCGAGGGCCGCGCCGGTCAGGCCGTGGCCGACCCCTATTTCGGCGAGGACGACAGCTTCGACGTCACCTGGGCCGACGTCACGGCCGGCGCCCGCGCCCTGGCCGCCGAGCTCAGGCGTCTCAGAGGCTGAGCGCCTCGACCAGACCGCTGGCCTTGCCGCCCGACGCGACTTCGCCGCCGCCAAGGGCGTAGACTGTTCCATCCACGCTGGCCGCCGCCAGACCGTGACGCGGGGTGCGCATGGCCGGTCCCGCCGTCCAGGCGTCGCGCGCCGGGTCATAGAGCCAGGTCTCGGCAAAGACCCCGCCGCTGCGCCCTTCGAACCATTCACCGCCGAAGGCGACTAGCCTTCCGCCCGCCTCGGCCATAGCCAGACCGCCGCCGACCTGCTTTCCGGTCGCGGGCGAGGCAGGGATCGGCGCCAGGGTGTCCCAGCGGTCGCTGGCGGGATCATAGCGGTCCAGCCGCCCGGTTCCGCCGCCGTCCACCGTGCGGCCGCCCGCCACGAACAACTTGCCGTCCAGCACGGCGCCCGCCGCGCTGTTGCGGGCCATCGGCGCCGGACGCGCCGTCTCCCAGCGATTGGCGACGGCGTCGAAAACCAGATGGGTCGCCACATCGCCCTGATCGTTCCAATGACCGTTCGCCTCGCCCTTGGGCGAGCGGCCGGTGATCAGGTGCACCCGATCGCCCACAGACAGTCCGACCGTCTCGCACAGACGCTCGGGCATCTCACCCACCTGAGCCCAGAAGCCCTGATCGATGGCCCATATATCCGTCATGGCCGTCCATTCGCCGCCGTCGCGCCGATCATAGCCGCCGAAGGCCCAGACTCGTCCAGCCGCCGCAGCCAGCATCGGGTGATGGCGCGGTTGCGGCAGTCGCGGCCCCTCGCTCCAGCGGCCAGCCCTCACGTCATAAACGGCGGTTCGATCATTGATGTGCAATCCGCCTGTGGCCGCGCGGACCAGGCCCCCTGCGACCGTGATCCGTCCATCCAACGCGGCGCAGTAGATTTCCTGCGTCGGCCACGACATCGAGGCGCGCGGCGCCCAGCCCGTCTGCGCGAGAGATACGGAGGGCGCGGCCGCGACAGCGGCGCCGGCGGCCAGAAAGGTGCGACGGTGCAGGTTCATGGGGCCAGCCTAGCCGCGGCTGTCGTCCTGCGCTAGAAGTCCGCCCCCTTCCCCCAACGGGATCGACCATGTTTGAGATTGTAGCCACGGCATAGGCCCGGACGCTGATCGTCCCGAGGCCTTCTGAGCCCGCCTCGCGCCGCCTTGCGCCGGGCGCGTGTCTTCTCATGCCTTGGAAATCTCAATCCCATGAACCTGTCACGTGCGGAGCAACGCACGCTCCACGCCCTCGCCCAGGGCGGTCGCATCCTGCTGGAACGCGACGAACAGGGCCGCATCCTGGCCGCCCGCTGCTTCACCCGCGAAGGCTGGGTGCTGGACGGCTGCAACCTTGATCAATGGCGCAGCCTGAAGCGCAAGGGCGTCATCAAGTCCCGCAACGGCGGCCCCTATGTCGTCAACCGGGAGGGCCTCGGCCGCCTGCGCAGCCGGGCCGACAACCGGACCTCAGGCCGAGGCTTCTGACGCCCTGAGGAACAGGACGCGCGCGGCGCCGTAGTCGCGCGCGTCCAACCGCTCATAGCCGGGCGTGTCGATCTCGGGCTCGTCCGAGCCGCGCTCGAAGACCACGATGGCGCCAGGCGCCAGCCAGCCGCCCTCCAGCAAGCGCGCCAGCGTCTGTTCGCCCAGTCCCCTGGCGTAAGGCGGGTCCAGAAACGCCAGGGTGAATGCCTCGCCGGCCGAACCGGGACGCGGCCCCAGGTCAGTTGCGCTGCGCCGATGCACACGGCACCGGCCGAACAGACCATAGGCGTCCATATTCTCACGAATGGCGCCGCGCGCGCCGTCGTCCGTATCCACGAACAGGCAGAAGGCCGCACCGCGCGACAGCGCCTCGAACCCCAGCGCGCCCGATCCGGCATAGAGGTCGATCACCCGCGCCTCATGCAGCCCCTCGGCCCAGGGCGCGTGCTCCAGAACATTGAAGATCGCCTGACGCGCCCGATCCGAGGTCGGGCGCGTGTTCTGCCCCTCGGGCGTGACGATGGCGCGCCCCTTAAGGCTGCCCGCTACGATGCGCATGGATCAGCCGCGTCCGCGAGGACCGCCGCGACCGCCGCCGCCCGAAGGCTTGCCGCCGAAGGGTCTGCCGCCAGAGGGCTTGCCCCCGAACGGCTTGCTTCCAAAAGGCCTACCCTCGCCGCGAGGTCCGCCGGGCCGGTCGCCCGACCGCTCGCCAAAGCGGTCGTTAGGACGCGCGTCGGAACGCCCGCCTGCGCCGCCGGAACGGCCGAAAGGCTTATCGCCGGGCTTGCCGCCGGGGCGACCGCCCTTGGGCGGGCCGCGACGGTCGTCGATGAATTGGTCGGCGCGCGGTTCGCGCGGCTTGAACGGGCGGCGCGGGCGGTCGTCGTTCCCGACGCCTTCCCCCTCGCCCGGACGGGCGCGCGGCTTGAAGCTCTTGGAATGCTCGAACCTGGGCTTGGCCTTGGCCCAGCCTTCTTTCTTGGCGGGTTTGCCGAACTCAGCGCCCTCCTCCGCAGCCGTCTCGGCGGCGCGTACGCGGCTGGGCTTGCGCGACGGGTCGGACATGGCTGAACCCGATTTGCCGCGTACGATCGGAGCGCCGGTGCGGCGGCCGGGCGTCGGAGCGGGCATCTCGACCGTATTGCCGGTGGGCAGGTTCTCGGGGCGGATGTGCTCGGCCAGCATCTCGCGGATCACGCGCGGGCCGACTTCCTCGACCGCGCCGACCGGCAGGGTGCCGAGTTGGAACGGGCCATAGGCCAGGCGGATCAGGCGATTGACCGTCAAGCCGACGCTTTCCAGCACCTTACGGACTTCGCGGTTCTTGCCCTCGGTGATCTGGACGCTGAGCCACAGGTTGGCCGAAGACTTCTCGCCCTCGGCCTTTTCTTTGGCCTTGTCGATGGTGGCCTCGACCGGGCCATAGCGGACGCCGTCGACGACCACGCCGTCCTTCAGCTTGTCCAGCTGTTCCTGAGTGATGCGGCCGCGCGCACGGGCGCGGTACTGACGCACCAGAGCCGTGTCCGGCAGCTCCAGCGCCCGGCTCAGTTCGCCGTCGTTGGTCAGCAGCAGCAGTCCTTCGGTCGCCAGATCGAGACGGCCGACGGAAATCACACGCGGCATACCGCTGGGCAAAGCGTCGAACACATTGGGGCGGCCCGCCGGGTCGTTGTGGCTGGTGATCAGGCCCGCAGGCTTATGATAGCGCCAGACGCGCGTGGCCTGGGCGGCGCCGATCGGCTTGCCGTCGACGGTGATCTTGTCGTCGCGCTTTACCAGCACGGCGGGCGTGTCCAGGATGCGGCCGTTCACCGCCACCTTGCCCAGACCGATCAGCCGTTCGACCTCGCGACGCGAGGCGATGCCCGCGCGGGCCATGACCTTGGCGATTCGTTCGGTGCGTTCGGGCGCCTTGGCTTCGGGTGCAGGCTTGCCGCCGGAACGGCCCTCGGCGCGGTCGCGGGGCTTCCCGCCCGGCTTGCCGTCCTTGTCGAAGGGCTTTCGCGTGCCCTTGTCGGCGAAATTACGGGGACCGCGCGCGCCGTCGTCTTGACGGGAGCGGGGCTTCTTGTCGTTGTCTTTGGGATGGCGATCCATGATGAGCGGTTCATGAGCATGGCGCTCGATCTGGCGCAAGCGGCGGCTGAGGCTGGCGAGGTGCCGGTCGGGGCCGTGATCGTGGACGAAAACACCGGCGAAGTGCTTGGGCGCGGGCAAAACGGGCCCATCACAGCCCATGATCCGACCGCCCATGCCGAGATCATCGCTCTGCGCGATGCGGCGGCGACGTTGCAGAATTATCGCCTTACAGACCTGACTCTCTATGTCACGCTGGAGCCGTGCGCCATGTGCGCGGGCGCCATCAGCCACGCCCGTATCGGCCGGGTGGTCTGGGGGGCCGACGATCCCAAGGGCGGCGCCGTGCTCCACGGCGGGCGTTTCTTCGACCAGCCGACCTGCCACTGGCGGCCGCAGACTGAGGGCGGCGTCATGGCCGATCCTGCGGCCGAGATGCTGCGCGGCTTCTTCCGTTCACGGCGGAAACCCCGGGCAGGAACGCCGGGCGACACCGGGCGTTGAAGCTGCAAGCTTGACCTTGAGAGGGCCTCCATTGCCGACCCGCATCCTATGGCCGACCATCGCCGTTTCCGCCCTCGTTCTGTTGTCGGCCTGCGGACAGGAGCCGCGCGAGGCGCCGACCGACAGCGATGCAGTGCGCCAGCGGGCCGTCGAGGCCCAAACCGCCCGTCGCCGCACCGGCGCCGAACTTCAGGACCGCGCCCTGAACCGCGTCGTCCATGCAGTCTACCTGTGCAACAACTCTGAGCGGCTTTCGGTCGATTTCGACAATCCGCGCCAGATGGCGACCGTGCGCAACTCCAACGGCGAAGCGGTCGATCTGTATCAGGAGCGCGCCGCCGACGGGATCTGGTATCGCGCCTCGGGTTATGAACTGCGCGGCAAGGGCGTCATGGCGACATGGAGCGCCGCCGACCGCGAACCGACCGAGTGCCGGGCGGTGGATTAGGCCAAGGCCGCCAGCCGCTCGTCCAGCCGCCGCCGCACCTCGGGCCAGTCGTCGTCCAGGATGGCGAACTGGGCCGTATCCCGCGCCCGGCCGGTCCAGGTCGTCTTGTGCTTGCGCAGCACGCCCTCGTGAGTCGCGCCCAGCTTGCGTATGGCCGCCTGACTGGCGGCGTTCAGGGCGTCGGTGATGATCTCGACCCGGATCGCGCCGTTCGAGAAGGCGTGATCCAGCAGCAGTCGCTTGCAGGCCGGATTGATCGCGCCGCCGCGCGCCTCCGGCCGGTAGAAGGTCGAGCCGATCTCACAGCGCCGGTGTTCGGGCCTGATCTCATAGAGGCTGGTCGTGCCGACGACAGCGCCGTCGCTGCGCCGCCGCGCGGCGTAGGCGATGCGCGAGCCCGCCGCCATCGTCTTCATAGCCGCCTCCCACCAGCCCTCGAAATGCGGGCCGCAGGCGGCGCTGACCATGCCGTTCCAGGCGTCGGGATCGCAATCCAGCGCCGCCCTCACATCATCCTTCAGAGCCTCGGTGAACGGCTCCAGCCGGACGAAAGCGTCTTCAAGGGCGACCGGCGGCAGGTTCACGGCGCGCCCTCTCCGATCAGGAAGGCGCGCACCGCCTCGGCGTTCACATTCTTGTCGGTGAAGACATCGCCCACGGCCCGCGCCAGGATCAGCGTCAGGCGCCCGCCCTCGGCCTTCTTGTCCCCCGCCATGCGCCCGATCAGGGCGTCGGCGGCGAAGCGATGGTCGATGTCCGACAGCCGCGTCGGCAGGCCCGCCGCGCGAATGCCCGCCTCGGCGCGCTCGGCCTCGGCGGCCGAGCACAGCCCCTGCTGCGCCGAGTAACGGAATGCCAGTGCGCAACCCAGCGCCACCGCCTCGCCATGTGTCAGGGTCTCGCCGAAAGCCAGTTCAGCCTCCAGGGCGTGACCGAAGGTGTGGCCCAGGTTCAGCAGGGCGCGGCGGCCCGCCTCCTTCTCGTCCTCGCCGACGATCTGGGCCTTGATCTCGACCGAGCGGATCACCGCCCGTTCCAGAGCGTCAGGATCGCCCTTCGCGCCCCCTGCGCCCCCAGAAGGCGTCGTGTCGCCCAGCCAGTCGAAGAAGGCCGCGTCGCAGATCAGGCCGTGCTTCAGCACCTCGGCCCAGCCCGAGCGCACCTGACGCACCGGCAGGGTGGCCAGGGCCTCGATGTCGGCCAGCACCCGGCGCGGCTGGTGGAAGGCGCCGATCAGATTCTTGCCGCGCGGGGTGTCGATCGCCGTCTTGCCGCCGACCGAGGAATCCACCTGAGCCAGCAGCGTGGTCGGAATCTGCACGAAATCGACTCCGCGCATGAACAGGGCCGCCGCCAGGCCGGCCAGATCGCCCACCACGCCGCCGCCCAGGGCCACCACCATGCTCTTGCGGTCCAGACCCTCGGCCAACAGCCGGTCCAGCACGGCCTCAAGCTGTTCAAACGACTTTGACGCCTCGCCCGCCGGAACGGTCACCAGCCCTGTCGCCAGCCCCGCCGCCGCCAGAGACGCGCGCACCGTTTCGCCGTGGATGGCCGCCACCGTCTCGTCGCTGACGATGAAGGCGCGCGTGGGCTTCAGCGCCGCGACCTCGGCGCCCGCCGCCTTCAGCAGGCCCCGCCCGACAACGACCTCATAGGGGGCGAAAGCGCCGCCTGCGACCGGGATCGTCGTCGTCATCGCTTGGTCTCCTGCCGCCCGAACCGGCGCAACTGTTTCAGAATGGCGTCCACGGCCTGACCGTGCGAGCCGCCGCCCACATCGACCGTCACATCGGCCTGTCCGTAGATGGGGTAGCGCGCCTTGGCCAACTCGTTCAGCGCAACCAGCGGATCGCGTCCGCGCAACAGGGGGCGCGTGTCGCGCCGGCCTACACGTTCGGCGATCACCTTCAGATCGGCCCGCATCCAGACGCTGACGGCGTGTTGCTTCATCAAGGCGCGCGTATCGGGGTTGAGCACCGCGCCGCCGCCGGTCGCCAGCACGATCGGCGGCCCTTCCAGCAGGCGGCGCATCACCCGCGCCTCGCCCGCCCGGAACTCGGCCTCGCCGCGTGAGGCGAAGATTTCGCTGACGGTCATCCCCGCCGCTTCCTCGATTACCTGGTCGCCGTCGGCGAACGGCAAGCCCAGCCGCGCGGCCAGACGGCGCCCCACAGTCGATTTCCCGACGCCCATCAGCCCCACCAGAGCTATGGTGCGGACCGAAGACAGCGGGAAGGAATCAGGCGAGGCGTCGGAAGGCATGGTCCGTATACCCTCTACACGAGACGCCGCCCGGCTCCACACCTCAGAAGAAACGACCTGACACGGCATGACACCGCAGATCGAAGCGTTCCTTGAGATGATGGCGGTCGAGCGCGACGCCTCGCCCCATACGCTGGCCGCCTATGGCCGGGACCTGGCGGACGCCGAGACCTGGCTAGGCGACGCCGGGGGCCTGATGAGCGCGCCGCAGGAGGCGCTGGAGGCGTGGTTCGCCGATCTGTCGCGGCGCGGGCTGTCGGCCGCCACCGCCGCACGCCGCCGGGCCTCCGTGCGCCAGTTCTATCGCTTCGCCCTGGGCGAGGGCTGGCGGACCGACGATCCCTCGCGCCGCCTCGATGCGCCCAAACAGGGCCGCAGCCTGCCCAAGACACTGAGCCGCGACGAGATCGAAGCCCTGCTGGCCGCCGCCGGCGCCGCAGACAGCGCGGCAGGCCTGCGCCTGATCGCCCTGGTCGAGATGGCCTACGCCTCGGGCCTGCGCGTCTCCGAACTGCTGGCGCTCAAGGTCGAGGCCGTGCGGCGCGATCCGGCCTATCTGATCGTGCGCGGCAAGGGCGGCAAGGAACGGCTGGCGCCCCTCAACACCGCCGCGCGCGAGGCGATCAAGGCCTGGCTCGACGCCCGCGACGCCGCGCGCAAGCCGAACACGCCCGACAGCGCCTGGCTGTTTCCCTCCCACGGCAAAAGCGGCCATCTGACCCCGCGCCGCTTCGCCCAACTGCTGGATCAGGCGGCCATCACCGCGGGGATCGATCCGGCCCGCGTTAGCCCCCACGTCCTGCGCCACGCCTTCGCCACCCACCTGCTGGAAGGCGGCGCCGACCTGCGCGTGGTCCAGACCCTGCTGGGCCACGCCGACATCTCGACCACCCAGATCTATACCCACGTCGCCACTGACCGTCTGTCCCAGGTGGTTCACGCCAACCATCCTCTGGCGAAGGACGACTGAACCCGCGCTTGCTCCGAAGCGTTCCGCGCTCTAGGTTCCGCCGCCTTCCGTAGCGCAATGCGCGCTTCCTCCTCACGGACGCCTAATGGCCACGCACTATCTCGAATTCGAAAAGCCGATCGCCGAACTGGACGCCAAGATCGCCGAGTTGTCGCTGCTGGCGCCGACCAGCGGATCGTTCGAGACCGAGATCGCCGCCCTGCGCAAAAAGGCCGACGCCATGCGCACCAAGGCCTACGCCAACCTTGACCCGTGGATGCGCACCCAGGTCGCGCGCCACCCGCAGCGTCCCCACTTCATCGACTACGTCGACGGCCTGTTCACCGATTTCGTAGAACTGCACGGCGACCGTCAGTTCGGCGACGACCAGGCGATCCTGGGCGGTCTGGCGCGTTTCCGCGGCCAGCCGGTCGTGATCATGGGCCATGAAAAGGGCCACGACACCCAGACCCGCATCACCCACAACTTCGGCATGGCCCGCCCCGAGGGGTATCGCAAGGCCGTCCGCCTGATGGACATGGCCGAGCAATTCGGCCTGCCCGTTCTGACGTTTGTCGACACCGCCGGGGCCTATCCGGGTCTGGGCGCCGAGGAGCGCGGCCAGGCTGAAGCCATCGCCCGCTCGACCGAGCGCGGCCTGACGCTGGGCGTGCCCTCCATCGCCACGGTGACGGGCGAAGGCGGTTCGGGCGGCGCCATCGCTATCGCCGCCGCCAGCCGGGTGCTGATGCTGGAGCACTCCATCTATTCGGTCATCTCGCCGGAAGGCGCAGCGGGCATCCTGTGGCGCGACGGCTCGCGGGCCAAGGACGCGGCCAACGCCATGAAGATCACGGCGCCGGACCTGATCGAGCTGAAGATCGTCGATCGCGTGATCCCCGAGCCGCTGGGCGGCGCCCACGCCGACCGCGAAAAGGCCATTCAGAACGTCGGTCAGGTTCTGGAAGAAGAACTGAAGGCCATGTCCGGCCTGTCGGCTGAACAGTTGAAGAAGCAGCGCGCCGACCGTTTCTACGCCATCGGCCGTCTGGGCTGATCGAACGCAGCGAGCCGTTGCCAGGCGGCTCCTCGGCGTCGAAGCTGCGCCGATGCGATTCGTCCAAGGCTCAGTGATGCGTGATTCGAGGCTCCCATGCGCGGCATGAATGGGGTCGGCGAAACCCTGCGCGAAAGCGCGGTCTTCAACTTCGATGGGGCGATGACGATGGTCGTCGACGACTCCCCTTTCGCGATGGAGTTGACGGCGCAGGCGCTGCTGGGTTTCGGCATCAAGGTGCGCCACACCTGCGCCGAAGCCGCCGAGGCCATCAAGATTCTGCAGACGCATCCGGTCGATCTGATCCTGGTCGACTGCGAAATGCCGGGCATGAGCGGCTATGAGTTCGTGCGCTGGCTGCGTCGCTCGGGGCTGGAGCCGAACGCCTATGCGCCCGTCATCATGACCGCCGCCCACGTCCGCCGCTCCAAGGTGTCCGAAGCGCGCGACTGCGGGGCCAACTTCCTGATCACCAAGCCGTTCAGCGCCGGGGTGCTGCTGGAACGCATCGTCTGGGTGGCGAAGGATACGCGCCCCTTCCTAGAGGTCGGCGATTATTTCGGCCCGGACCGTCGCTTCAAAGAGGAACCCTGGCCCGGTCCCGAGCGTCGTTCCGAAGAGATTCGCAAAGCGCAATTCGAAGCCCAGCGCAGAGGCTCGATAGAATTATGACCGTCATCACGCACAATCGCCGTCGCTCGCGCCTGTCGACCCTGATCGACCAGCCCGGCGGCGTCAGCGTCGGAACCGCGCTGAAGCAGGCGCACGCCAATCTGGCCGAGTATGAGGCCCGCAGCCGAGAGGTTATCGAGGAACAGGTGTCCGCTCTGGCGGGGATGAAGCCTCCCCCCAGCCCTGAGCAAGCCTCCGCCGCGCTGGATCAGGCTTATGCTCGCGCCAGCGCCGTGATCGACGCGGCCGGACCGTTCGAGATGAAGGACATCTGCACCGCCGCCGCCAATCTGTGCGACCTGATCGACGCGGTGCCGGAAGATCAAAGCTTCGACTGGCGCATCGTCACCGTCCACGCCCAGGCGCTGCGCCTGCTGCTGACACTGCCGGCCGAGGCCAACGACGCCCGCGCCCAGGTGCTGGAGAGTCTCAAGGACGTGCTGAAGGCCAAGGTCCCCGGCGGCGCCAAGGGCTAAAGCCGGATCAGGTCTGAGGCGCCTGCGTCTTGGCGCCGCGCGTCTGCTTGCGCCACAGGGCCGCATATTCCCCGCCCTGACGCGCCACCAGCTCATGGTGCGCGCCACGCTCGACGATGCGGCCCGCCTTCAGTACCAGAATCTGATCAGCGTCGACCACGGTGGACAGCCTGTGCGCCACCACCAGGGTCGTGCGCCCTGCCCTCGCCTTGCGCAGCGTCTTCTGAATGGCCGCTTCAGTGCGGCTGTCCAGGGCGCTGGTCGCCTCGTCCAGGATCAGGATACAGGGATCGGCCAACAGGGCGCGGGCGATGCCGACACGCTGGCGCTCGCCGCCTGACAGCTTCAGACCCCGCTCCCCGACGCGGGTCTCCATGCCTTCGGGCAGGCCGCGGATGAAGTCAGCCAGTTCGGCGCCCTCGGCTGCTGCCCAGATCGCCGCCTCGTCCGCATCAGGACGGGCGAAGGCGATGTTGGCGGCGATGGTGTCGTTGAACAGGGCCACGTCCTGCGGCACCAGGGCCACGGCGGAACGTAGCGACGCCTGGGTCAGGCCGCGCGCATCCCGACCGTCGATCAGCACGGCGCCTTCCTGCGGGTCCAGCAGACGCAAAGCCAGTTTGACGATCGTCGACTTACCGGCGCCGGACGGCCCCACCAGGGCGGTCGTCGTGCCAGCGGGCGTGACGAAGCTGACGTCATCCAGCCCCGCCGCCCGCGCGTCGTGCCGGAAGCCCACATGATCAAAGACGATCTCGGCGCCGCCACCGCTCTCAGGCCGGGTCAGGGCCACGGCGTCGGGGGCGTCCGCAACCTGCGGCGCTTGTCGCGTAACCTTAAGCATCTCCTCCATGTCTATGAAGGACTGTCGGATTTCTCGATAGGCGAAGCCCAGGATGTTCAGCGGCGCATAGAGGGAGATCATGATCAGCACGGCGGCCGTCACATCGCCCGGTCCCATGCGCCCGGCCGCCGCCTCGAACCCGGCCATGACCGCCATGACGCCCAGGCCGACATTCATGATCAGGCCCTGAATCAGGTTCAGCGCGGCCAGCGAGGTGTTCGCCTTCAGGGAGGCCTGAACATAGGTCGACAGGGATCGGTCATAGGCCTCGGCCGCGCGGCTTTCGGCGCCGAACGACTTGACCGTCTCATAGTTCAGCAGGGCGTCCACCGACAGGCCCGCCGCCTCGCTGTCGGCGGCGTTCATGGCGCGCCGGTGCTCCAGCCGCCAGTTGGCCATCGCAAAGGTGGTGATCGCATAGACCAGCACCACGGCCACGGCGACCGCGCCGAAGCGCCAGTCGTATTTGCCGCCCAGCACCGCCGCCGCCAGCGCCAGCTCCAGCACTGTCGGCCCCAGGTTGAACATCAGGATGCGCAGCAGGAAGTCGACGGCGCGCGATCCCCGATCCATCACCCGCGACAGGGCGCCGGACCGCTTGGTCTGGTGAAAGTCGAGCGACAGGCTGAGGGCGTGGGCGAAGGTCTCGGCCGCCGTCTTGCGCTGGGCCGCCGCGCGCACGGGAGCGAACACCACGTCCGACAACTGCGGCGTCGCAGCCGACAGGAAGCGGACCAGGGCCCAGCCCACGGCGAAGGCGGCGAAACCCAGCCCCACAGACGCCGCCGGACCCTGATCCGCCGCCAGATGGTTGACCGCCGCGCCCAGCACCAGCGGGGCGAGCACGCCCAACCCCTTGCCCGCCAGCGTCAGCAGGATCGCGCCTGTCACGCGCCACGGCAGTTCAGGCGCGCCGGACCGCGCCACAACGCCGATCAGACTCTTCAGCGCCTCCAGTGTCGGCGGCGCCTCCTGCTGAGAGACATCGACCCCAGCGTTCATGGCCTTGGTCGCGACATCGCCGCGTCGTCCCGAGCGTTCACCTCGCATCGCCGCGCTCCGCCGTCGTCATGCCATCGAGGCGGAACCGGACCGCCACCTCAGTTCAGGCTCGCCACAGCGTCGATGAGGGCATCAACCGCCGCCTCTTCGGTCGCCCAGGAACAGACAAAGCGCACCGAACCGTCGTCGAACTGATAGCAGGCCCAACCGGCGGCGTTCAGCGCGTGATGCGCCTCGTCCGACATCCGCACGAAAACCGCATTGGACTCTACCGGATGAGCGAGAACGAAAGACGTCCTGGCCTCGATGCCGTCGGCCAGGCGCTGGGCCATCAGATTGGCGTGCGCGCCGCCCGACAGCCAGTCGCCGCTTTCCAGCAGACCCAACAGCGGCGCCGCCAGCAGCCGGCCCTTGGACGCCGTCTGCCCAGCCTGTTTCAGCCGGTTGTCGATCCGCCGCGTCAGGCTCTTGTCGAAGATCACCAGCGCCTCGACGCAGTGGGCGCCCGCCTTGGCGCCGCCGAACGACAGAATATCCACGCCGAGCCGCGCGATATCCTTGGGGTCGAAGCCCGCCGCCACGGCGTTGGCCAGCCGCGCCCCGTCCATATGGACGCCTAGCCCCGCCCGTTTGGACGGTTCGATCAGGTGGCGAAGCTCTTCCTCGGAATAGACGGCGCCGTACTCCGTCGCCTGGGTCAGGCTAAGCGCCGCAGCAGGCTGGCGGTGGCCGACGACAGGTTCTTCCAGAGCGGCGTGCAGCGCCGCTACGTCCACCTTGCCCGAATAGCCGGGCAGACCGATCAGGCCGACGCCTTGGCCGAAGAAGCCGGGCGCGCCGGTCTCATCGGTGCAGATATGGGCTGCGTGGTGCGCCAGCACCGCCTCATACGGGCGCGCCAGCATCGACAGGCCGATGGCGTTGGCCGCCGTGCCGCTGAACAGGAAACGCACCTCGGCGTCGGCGTCCAGCGTCTGACGGATCAGATCAGCGGCCCGCGCAGAAGTCTCATCCGCCCCATAGGCCCGCGTGAACCCCGTATTGGCCGCAATCAGGCTCTGCAGCGCCGAAGGCGCCATGCCCGCCGTATTGTCCGAGCCGAAATCAAAACGCACGGATCACTCTCCCCCTCGGCCCGACAGTCCGTCCGGAGCCGCATCATTCTGTAGCGGGGCCATGACGACCCGCGCAAACTTGGCGTCCTTCGCCGGCACCTCGACCTGGTGCGGGAAGGGAATCTCGATACCGGCCTCGTCCAGAGCCTCCTTGCCCGCCTGCATCAGGTCGGACTGGGTCTGCCACCAGTCGGCGTTGTTGACCCAGGCGTGCAGGGTGATCTGGACCGCGCTGTCCAACAGACCCGTGACGCCGGTCCACGGCGCCGGGTCCTTCAGGACCCTGTCGTTCACCTTGGCGACCGACGCCAGAACAGCACAGGCGCTCTTCAGGTTTTCACCGTAGCCCACGGTGAAGTTGATCTCGATGCGGCGCGTTCGCTGCCCCGTTACATTGACGATGACGTCGCTCAACACTTTGGAATTCGGAATGACGATCTTGTGGTTGTTGGCGTTGGTCAGCTGGGTGGTGAACAGATCAAGCTTCTGCACCGTGCCGGAGGCGCCGCCCACGTCGATGGCCTCGCCCACGCGGTAAGGACGCAGGATCAGCAGCATCACCCCCGCCGCCACATTCGACAGCGTCCCCTGCAAGGCCAGGCCGACCGCCAGCGAGGCAGCGCCCAGAACGGCGATGATGGAGGTCGTCTGCACGCCCAGGCGCTGCAGTACGGCGATCATGCCGATGATGATGACCACCACCCGCACGATCTGCACCATGAAGGCCAGCACCGTGGGATCGCGCCGCACCAGCCGCGTCCGGCCCAAAATTTTCCGCGCCGCGCTCGAAGCCCAGCGGGCGGCGAGCAGGGTCAGGATGAAGATGATCGCCGCAATGGCCAGGTTGACGGCGAAATCGCCCAGCAGATCCATAGCCTTGGCCAGGATAGCGGCGTCCATGCTCAGCCTCTGCTCGCCGGCGGCCATCGCCTGAGCCAGAGGCTCGGACAGCACGACGGGACTATGCAGGAAATTCATGAGCATGAACCGGGTCTAACGCACGTGGAGCCGATTGGAACCCCGATGCTCAAGCTTTTTCGCCTGCGCTGACCCGACCGCCGCCGCGCTCGATGGCGTCCAGCAGGTCGAGCACCGTCTCGAGCGTATCCGCCTCACGCGCGGGCTTGTCCCAGCGGATGCGGCTGACCCGGGGAAAGCGCATGGCGACGCCCGATTTGTGCCGCGTCGAGCGCTGAAGCCCCTCGAAAGCGATCTCCAGCACCAGGCCGAAATCCCGTTCGGCGCGGACCGCGCGAACGGGGCCGAACCGATCGGTGGTATGGTCGCGTACGAATTTGTCGATCTGTTTCAGTTCCTCGTCGGTGAAGCCGAAATAGGCCTTGCCGACTGGCGTCAGCGCGCCCTCGTCGGTCCAGACGCCGAAGGTGTAGTCGGAGTAGAAGCCGGACCGCTTTCCGTGGCCCCGCTGGGCGTACATCAGCACTGCGTCGATGACGTGGGGGTCGCGCTTCCATTTGAACCAGGGCCCTTTCGGGCGACCGGCGACATAGAGGCTGTCGCGGCGTTTCAGCATCAGACCTTCTGCAGCGGCGCCGACCGGCGGATCGGCCCGCAAAGCCGCCAGATCGTCCCAGGTCGCGTGGGTCAGCAGCGGCGACAGCGCCAACCGGTCGCCCGTATGCCCAGCCACCAGCCGTTCGAGCCGCTCTCGACGCTCGGTCAACGGCAGAGCGCGCACATCCTGCGCTCCGTCGGCAAGCAGGTCGTAGGCCAGGATGGCCGCCGGATAGTCCTGCACCAATCGCGCGCTGGCCGTCTTGCGGTTCAGCCGCTGCTGCAAGTCGCCGAACGGAGCGACAGCGTCATCGCGCACGACGAGCAGTTCGCCATCTACAGCGCCATAAAAGGCCAGGGCCTGAACCACATCGGGAAACGCCGCAGAAATGTCGTCGCCGGTGCGGGAGTAAAGCCGCGTCACCCCGCCTTCGCGCACCGCCTGAACCCGCACGCCGTCCCATTTCCACTCGGCCAGGAAGTCTGTCGGATCCAGACGGGCCATATCAATCGCTTCATCCAGAGCGGTCGCCAGCATGACGGGACGGAAGCGGCCGGGAGCCTCGGCGCTGGGGCGCTCGCCCCGCCCTTCCAGCCAGGCGAACAGGTCGCCATAGGGCGCAGTAAGACCGTGCCAGACTTCTTCAATTTCGGCCACGTCGACTGGCGGCAGAACGGCGGCCTGTTCGCCGCCTTCCGGCGTCGGCGGCTGGCTGACGGCGTCGGGCCGCATCATGGCGGCGGCGGTGCGCGCCAGGCGCGCCGATACGCCGACGCGCAGACCGCCTGTGACCAGTTTCAACAACGCCCAGCGTCCCTTGGGCTCCAGCGCGTTCAGCCAGCCTTCGATCAGACGGGGGGCTTCCTGTCGTCCTGCGCCCTGAAGCGCGTCCACGACCTCGCCTAGCGACGGCTCGCGGTTGGGACGATGGTCGGGATCGGATGGCCAGATCAGGGCGACCGTCTCGGCCAGGTCGCCCACATAGTCGTAGGACCAGCCGAACAGAACAGGGTCGACCCGCGCCTCCGCCGCCTTGCGGATCATCGCCGGTTTGGCTGCAGAGAACGCCAGGTCGCCGGTCAGCGCCGCCAGCGCCCAGCCGCGATCCGGATCCGGCGTGGCGCGGAGGTAGTCGCGCAGGAGAACCAGCTTCGCCTTGCGCGACGCGGTCAGCGACAGTCGATCAAGCAGTTCGGCGAAACGGCGCAACTCGGCTCCTGAGATTCGGGCGTAGCCTTATGCAACGCCGAACCTCGTAAGCGTTTCCGTAACCGTCAGGCGGCCTCGTTCTCGATAAGCACTTGCAGCGCGGGCCGCCCGCCCTTGGCCTGGGCCATCAGGCTGGCCAGGCTGCGGAAATCAATCGGCTTGTTCAGATAGGCGTCGGCGCCCGCCGCCATGCCCGCCTCGTGATCCTCGTTCCGGGCCGAAGCCGACAGGACGACGATCGGCGTCTCAGCGTTGACGCCGCCTTCGCGGATCAGACGGGTCGCCGTCAGGCCGTCCATGATCGGCATGTTCACGTCCATGATGATCAGATCAAAGGCCTGATGACGGGCGATATCGACCGCCTCCTGGCCGTTCTCCGCCGTCGTGGTGCGGCGTCCGGTCGAGCCCATCCACGCCTCAAGGATCATGCGGTTGACCGGGTGATCCTCCACGACCAGCACCTTCATGCCGTCCGGTTCGATGCTATCGGCATCCGCGTCGGCCTGAGCGGCCTCATCTTCCCAGCAGACGACCTCGCCCTCGACAGCGAAGGTGAAGACCGAACCCGAGCCGACCTGAGACTGCACCGTAATGTCGCCGCCCATAATGTTGGCCAGGCGCCGCGAAATCGTCAGGCCCAGACCCGTGCCGCCGAAGCGTCGTGTCGACGAAGCGTCGATCTGGGTGAAGGGCTGGAACAACTGATCCATGTCGCCTTCTGAAATCCCTGCGCCGCTGTCATGCACCGCGAACTCGAACGCCACGCGGCGCTCGGAGATACGGCGGCTTCGCGTCACAAAGCGGATTTCGCCGCTCTCAGTGAACTTCACCGCGTTGGACAGCAGGTTCTGCACCACCTGACAGACACGCAGGGGATCGCCGCGCACGACGGCAGGCGTATCGCCCTCAAACTCGGACACGAACCTCAGCCCCTTGGCCTCGGCCTGCGCCTCGAAGGGACCGACGATGCGGCGGTGAAGGTCGTCCAGCTGGATGTCGATAGACTCGAAATTCATCCGCCCCGCCTCGATTTTGGTCATGTCGAGGATGTCGTTCAGCAGGCTCAGCAGATTGTCACCGGAGTTGCGGATGATCGCCAGATATTCGCGCTGGGCGCCGTCCAGCCGCGTCGCGCTCAACAACTGGGCCGCGCCGAGCACCCCGTTCATCGGCGTGCGCAGCTCGTGAGAAATGACGCCCAGAAAGTTGGATTTAGCCTCGTTGGCGGCGTTCGCCTTGTCCCGAGCCGCTTCCAGTTCTTCGATCAGATGAGCCTGATGCTCCTGGAAGGCGCGGATGCGTTCCTCGCGCAGCATGGTCATGGTCACGAGGACGAACAGGGAGGCCGCCGTGAACGGCGCCAACATGACGAAGGGCCAGAAGGCCGGATCGCCGATCAGGGTCACAGCAATGATGGCCGCCGCGACGCCATAGGGCGATGAAATCACGATGGCCTGTTTAGGCGAGCTGCGCAGCTGGGCGAACACGAGCACATAGCCCGAAATCAGCAGGGCGATGGCCAGTTCGCGGCCGAAAAGCGAGGGCGAGAACCACGCCATAAGCGGCGCCGCCGCCCAAGCCGCCGTGGTCACGGCGCCGACAATGGGGAACACCTTGCCCCAGCCCGCTTCAGCATTCTGACTGCGGCTGATCCGCTTTTCAACGACGCCGCGCAGAGCCCCTGCGGCGAGGGTGCCGGCGAACCACAACAGGCCATACAGCAGACCCACGGTCGCGATCAGCCCAACGGCCCAGCTGGTGATGATCAGATAGCGGAGATAGTGGGTCTGCAGGATGGCGGACAGGGCCTGGGCGGCGCTGCCGGCCTCCTGGCTCTCAAGCCCCTTCCCTATGCCTTCTGAACCCACCATGGCGACGCCCCCGCTCGCTGCAAATATTCTTCGGGAGCGGACGCTATGGCCAAATGTTCTAAGAGGATGTGAATGAGGAGAACTACGTAATCTCAAATCGGTGAATATCAGGTCCCGGCTTCGCCCGGCGTCTGAGCGCGGATCGACAGGGCGTGGACCGGGCCGTTGAGCTCGGCTTTCAGCGCGGTGTTGACCGCCCGCTGCCGCGCGACGCGATTCATGCCTTCAAAAGCCGCCGAAACGATCCGCAGCTGGAAATGACTTTCCCCACCGTCCTGGGCGTCGATTCCCCCTTCGTGGTGGTGACCGGCGTGTTTCCAGCTGTCGTCCTCCAGCTCAATCACGCTCGGAGCGAAGGCCGCAGCCAGTTTTTCACGGATAATCGTCGCTACAGGGCCGTTCGACATGGTCATTCCTTGAAGCCGTCCAAATCAGCCCTACACTTCGGAGGATGTCTGCGTCTTTTCAATACAAGCCTCGCTTCACCGATATCCGCGTGAAGCCCCCCCGGCCCGAGGAGGAACAGGCCGAGGCCGATGTCCTGCACCTGAAGCCCGGCGAGAAACGCTGCGAGTGGCCTGACTGCTCGCGCCCGGCGACGGCCAAGGCCCCCAAGTCGCGCGAGCAGATCAATGAGTTCTACGATTTCTGTCAGGGCCACGCCGGGCAGTACAACAAGGGCTGGAACTTCTACGCCGGCATGAACGAGGGCCAGATTCGCGCGGCGCAGGAAAACGAGGCCATGACCGGCGGCCGGCCGACCTGGCAGATGAAGGCTGGGCCCCAGACGCGCGAGGCGGCCGCTTTCGCAGCCAAGTTCGGCACGAACAACAACTCAGGCGCCGGTTCATGGCGCGACAGCTTCGGCCTGTTCGGACGCCGCACCCAGGACGCGCCGGTCGCCGAAGCCCCCGAGCATCGCATGGGCAAACTGGAACGCGCCGCCCTGGCCGACCTGAACCTGGAGCCCGGCGCCGACAAGGCCGCCGTGAAGGCCCGCTATCATGAGCTGCTGAAACGCTTCCACCCGGACACCAACGGCGGCGACCGTGGAGCGGAAATGAAGCTTCAGAGCGTCATCAAGGCCTGGAAGACCTTGAAAAAGGCCGGTTACGCCTGATGGACCGAAGCAGGCCCGCGCCGCCGGGAGCGGCGTCGACACGCGTGACCTGCCCGCCCTGTTGAGACGAGTCCCAGATTTCCGCGAAGACGTCGGCGCCGCTTTCGCCGCGCATCACCCGACGGGTCTCGCGGATCGCCTCAAGGAAGGTGTCGGCCTCAAGCGCAAGCATTTGAGGCGTCCGGCCGGGCGCGTCGTACACATAGCAGAAGAACTGCGGCAGCGTGGTCATCTCAGCCCCTCCCCGATGGGAGCGATGCGGCAATTGTTAACATCGAGCTGTGGATATTCCGAATCACAGAACCGTTGTTTCTGAGAGGCGTTGAGACAGCTTCAGCCGCTTCACAGCCCACGGAGTCTGTCTCATGGAAATCCTGTACCGCGCCCACGCCACGGCTTCCGGCGGAGGCCGCGACGAGGGCCGCTCGGCCACCGACGACGGCAAGATCGACGTCCGCCTGTCCGTACCGACCGAGATGGGCGGCAAGGGCGGCGACGGAACCAACCCGGAGCAGCTTTTCGCCACCGGCTACGCCGCCTGCTACCTGGGCGCCCTGCGTCTGGTGTCAGGCAAGGCGGGAACACCTGTCGGGCCGGACACCAAGGTCGAGGCAGGCATAGGTTTCGGCAAGAACACCCGCGGCGAAGGCTTCAACCTGGATGTGACGCTGAAGGTTACGGACCACGGACTGGACGAGGCGGTTATCAACGACCTTATCCACAAGGCGCATCAGGTCTGCCCTTACTCCAACGCCACGCGCGGCAATGTCGAGGTCGCCCTTTCGGCGGAATAATGCGGCCGGCCCAGCGCGAATAATCAATCCGGCCCCTCGCGCGTGTTGAGCCGCGCGCGCGAGGGCGCTAGGTGGATGGCCATGACCTCTCCGCTCGACGCCTCCCCCGACCCGCTCGTCACGCTGGAACCGCATCGCAAGGTCACGCTGAAGGAGGCATTCGGCATCGACTCCGACATGGTCGTGCCCGCTTTCGAAACGCGCGACAGCCATGTGCCCGAGATCGACGACTCCTATCGTTTCGATCCGCAGACGACGCTCGCCATCTGCGCGGGCTTCGCCTACGACCGCCGCGTGATGGTCCAGGGTTATCACGGCACCGGCAAGTCGACCCACATCGAGCAGGTCGCGGCCCGCCTCAACTGGCCGATGGTGCGCGTCAATCTGGACGCCCACGTCAGCCGGATCGACCTGATCGGCAAGGACGCCATCGTCCTGAAGGACGGCAAGCAGATCACCGAGTTCCGCGAGGGCATCCTGCCCTGGTCGCTGCAACGCCCGGTCGCCCTCGTGTTCGACGAATATGACGCGGGCCGCCCCGACGTGATGTTCGTCATCCAGCGCGTGCTGGAGGCGCAAGGACGCCTGACCCTGCTGGACCAGAACCGAGTCATCCGTCCGAACAAGTGGTTCCGCCTGTTCGCCACCTCGAACACGGTCGGTCTGGGCGACACCACGGGCCTGTATCACGGCGCCCAGCAGATCAATCAGGCCCAGCTGGACCGCTGGAACATCGTCACCACGCTGAACTATCTCGACCATGACGTGGAAGCCGAGATCGTCGCCGCCAAGGCGCCCGAGTACGACACGCCGGACGGCCGCCGTCAGATCGCCGCCATGGTCCGGGTCGCCGACATGACGCGCAACGCCTTCATGAACGGCGACATCTCGACCGTGATGTCGCCCCGTACGGTCATCACCTGGGCCCAGAACGCCATCATCTTCGGCGGCGACCTGGCCCTGAGCTTCCGCCTGACCTTCCTGAACAAATGCGACGAACTGGAACGGCCGACCATCGCCGAATTCTATCAGCGCGCCTTCGGCGAGGACCTGCCGGAATCCGCAACGCGGGTGAAGATCGCCTGACGCCGTCGCCGATCGTTAAATGAAAAGGCCGCCCTCCGATCCGGAAGGCGGCCTTTTTGTTCAGCCGTGCTGACGGCTCAGCGGAGGCTGGACGCAAACATCCGCGGCCGCGAACGCCGCACCAGCCACAGGTTCACGGTCGCCGCCCCCAGCACCAACGCCGCCACGGCCTGATGCAGGACGCCCAGCGTCACCGGCACGGCGTGGATCAGGGTCATGACGCCCAGCCCCGCCTGGAACCACAGCGCGCCCGCAAAGACGACAGCGGCGGCGCCCAGCCCGCCGTCCAGACGCCCGCGCAGGGCCTGGGCCGCATAGAAGGTGCCGGCGAACAGCAGCACATAGGCGCCCATCCGATGGTTCAGTTGCACCAGTCCCTGATCATGCAGGAAGGCCAGCGCTCCCTGCCCCCATGCGATCGGCGGGAAGAAGGCTCCGTTCATCAGCGGCCAGTCCGTGTAGATCAGGCCCGCCTTGGCGCCCGCCACCAGACCGCCCAGCAGGCACTGGATGAAGACACCGCCCAGCAGCAGTCCCGCGCCCCAGGTCCAAGCCCGCGACGGGCGGTTGGCGTCCACGCCGGCCCATGCTTCCAGCCCCGTCCAGATCAGACCGGCGAAAATCAGGAAGGCCAGGCTCAGATGGGTCGCCAGCCGCTCCGGCGCCACATCGACGCGCTCGGCCAGACCGCTGGACACCATCCACCAGCCGATCAGCCCCTGCAGGCCGCCCAGAGCCAGCAGCACGGCGCAGCGGCCGATCAGGCGGCGCGGGATCACCCGGAACGCAAGGAAGGCGATGAAGGGCAAGGCGAAGACGGCGCCGATCAGACGCCCCAGCAGCCGGTGCGCCCACTCCCACCAGAAAATGTACTGGAACTGCGCCATGCTCATGCCGGCGTTGACTTCCGTGTACTGGGGGATGGCCTTGTACTTGTCGAACGCCTCGACCCAGTCAGCGTGGTTCATCGGCGGCAGGGCGCCCATGATGGGCTTCCATTCCGTGATCGACAGACCCGATCCGGTCAGGCGCGTCGCCCCCCCGACCACGATCATGGCGAACACCAAGGTCGCGCAGAAAAACAGCCACAGCGCCACAGCGCGGCTGCGATCCAAATCCCCAATACGCTTCATTCGACGCCTGCCGTTCGCCCCGATATGCTTGCCGCCTCTTCACAGGCGGCGGAACCGAGGGATATGCCCCTCCCGCGTGGCAAGATCGAGTCGCTTTCTTCGCCAAAGCGTCGCACAGCAGTCAGGGAGCGCCGGTCGGTGCAATATATCGAGATCGCCATCGCCATCATCGGCGCCGTGGCCCTGGCGTGGATCGCCGACTTTCTAACGGGACGCCGAGGCATCGGGGCCGTCATCCTGGTCGCCCTGGTCAGCGCGGCGTGCGGCGCCTTTCTGGCCATTCGCGTCTTTGCGGTCGCCGCACTGACGGACTGGGAATGGCTGCTGTGGTCGCTGGTGACCACGGTCATCGGCCTGGCGGCCTTCTTCCTGTTCAGGAACAAGCGCTGATGGCGCCCCGCGCACGCCGGTTCGTCGCCACCGTGGCGGTGGTGTTCTTCCTGATCTTCTGGATCTGGGGCGCCGTGACTGTGCACGACCTGCTGCCCAAGGCCTGGTGGATCGATCTGATCTTCTTCACCGTGGCTGGGATCGGCTGGGGCGTGCCGCTTATTCCCCTGCTGCGATGGGCCGAACGGGAATAGAGGTTCGGCCGGACCGCCCCGATGTCAGGGCGGCCCGGCCTTCGTATCAGAAGCGGACGCGCACGCCGCCGAAGACGCCGCGACCGGCCGTGCCGTAGCCCAGCACGGTCTGATATTCCTCGTCGAAGGCGTTCTCGATCCGACCGTAGACTTCCAGATTGTCGTCGATCGGATAGGAAGCCCGCAGGTCGACCAGGGTGAAGGCGTCGACCTTCACCGCGTTCTCCAGGTCATTGAACGACTCGCCGACGTAGCGAACGGACAGGCCCGTCTTCAGGCCAAAAGCCCAGTCGTAGTCCGCCGCCAGATTGCCCATGTGCTCAGGGCGGCGACGCAGGCGCTTGCCTTCGTTTTCGCCGACGGCGTTCTTGGCGTCCGTCCAGGTGTAGTTGGCGTTCAGGTGCAGGCGTTCGGTCACGTCGAAGCGGCCGATCAGCTCGACGCCCTTGGCCTCGGCCTTCTGGATGTTCTGATAGTAGCCGCCGTAGGGCTGGCTGCAGATCGGGTGAAGGTCCCCAGGCAGGCAGTTGGCGTAGTCGATCTCATTGTCGCTATCGCGCTGGAAGTAGGTCGCCGAGACGACGGAGCGGTCGAACAGTCGCTGTTCGACGCCGATCTCCCAGCTGTCGGACTCTTCCGGCTGCAGGTCCAGGTTGCCGTATTCGCTGTAGAGCTCGTACAGGCCCGGCGCCCGGAAGCCCTGCCCCCAGCTGGCGCGCAGCACGGTCGCGCCGTCGTTCAGCGACCAGGCCGCTGCAACCTGCCCCAGCAGATTGTCGCCATACTGAGCGTGATCGTCATAACGCAGCCCGCCGGTCAGGGTCAGGCCGTCCAGCACGGTCCACTGAACCTGACCATAAACGCTGTTCAGCTCAGCCTCGCCGCGCCCGTAGTCGGCGTTGGGATTCCAGTCGCCCAGCGAGCGGGACTTCATTTCCGACTTTTCGTGCTCGACGCCGAAGGTCGCGTTCAGCGTCTCGGTGACGGCGAAGGCGCCCTGATATTCCCAGCGCCGGTTCTGACCTTCGGCGTCGAAGGTCAGGGTCTGGATTTTATTGTCGGGGTTGAAGTTGCGGCGATCCGTATCGGTGTGGGCATAGCCGATGCGGTTGCGGAAACGGCCATCCAACAGGTCGAAGTTCAGACCGGCGTAGGCGACCAGTTCCTGGGTCTTGCCGTAATCGCGGCTGTCGCCGTTCCAGGCGTCCAGATCCACGCGTCCGCTGGACCATACCGAGCGCAGATCCACAGAGACGGCGTCGGTGATCTTCAGATTCAACCGACCCGACAGGCCGGTGTTGTCATAGCCGTCGTCCTCGGTTCCCGTGGCGTAGGCCGAATAGCCGTCGGTCGAATAACGGCTGGCCGCCAGGCGCCAGCTCAGGCGCTCATTGGCGCCGCCGACGCCCCCGCGGAAATAGGTCGTTCCGCGCGCGCCGGTCTCGGCGTCCAGGCTGCCCTGGAAGGATTCCGTCGGCTCGGTCGTGACGATGTTCACCACGCCGCCGATGGCCTGGCTGCCCCACAGGGTCGACTGGGCGCCGCGCAGGACCTCGATACGCGCGGCGTCGCCAACCAGCAGGTTGCCGAAGTCGAAGCCGCCCTGGGTCGAGGACGGATCGTTCAGCTTGACCCCGTCGATCAGCACGACGGTGTGATGGCCTTCGGCGCCGCGAATACGCAGGCTGGTCACGGTGCCCGGCCCGCCGTTGCGGCTGTAATTGACGCTGGGCGTCTGCGCCAGAAGCTCGGCCACAGCCGTCGTCTGGCGCGCTTCGATGGCGGCCTGCGTCAGGACGGTGACGGAAGCTCCGACCCGCTCGATCGGCTGAGCTGAACGGTTGGCGGTGACGACCACGTCCTCGACGGCGGTCGCGCCGGCGCGGCCCGCCACGTCAGGGGCGGCCGCCTGTTGATCAGCGCCTTCCGCTGCATAGGAAGGGGCGGCGGCCAGAAGGCTGGCGGCGGCCAGGGCGGCGAATGCGGTCCGGTTCAATCCGGTTCTCCATATGACGACGCCGCGCCCGACCGACCGCGCTCTGACGAGCGAAGGCGGCCGCTGACGCGGCTGGTTTCAAGACTGTCGTCACACGAGTTGCCTCGACCGCCCGGCACATCCCGACCGCGCGGAGAACGACGGCGACAGGCAGGTCTCCTGGCTCGCGGATCAAGGCCGGTGCGCGTCGCCTTCCCAGTGGTCGATCAGGTCGAAACCCTTCGAGCCGCCAGTGGCGTTTGACGCGCGGGCTAGCCGCTTACAGTTGCGGGAACAGCCGGAGTTTCACACTCCATTCCCTTTTAACCCCCCGTTCGGAGGGACCTGACGCGGTCGCCGCAGTAAGGCCGCTTGCCGCTGAGGTCAACCTGGCCGCCATTGCGGCAAAGCAGAGCGAAGAGGCGGCCGCAGGAAAAGAGGGGCGCGGAGATGATCTCTCCACGCCCCTGATCCTTGTTGAACTGAACCGACGTCAGACCGCTGCGGGCTTCGCCTGTCCATCCGCGTCGTCCGGCTCGGGCATGTCGTCCAGTTCGCCTTCCCACTTGGCGACCACGGCGGCGGCGACGGAGTTGCCGACGACGTTGGTGGCCGAGCGCCCCATGTCGAGCAGGTGATCGACACCCAGCACGATGGCGATCCACGCTTCGGGCAGGCCGAAGTAGGTCAGGGTGGCCATGATCACCACCAGCGAAGCGCGCGGAATGCCGGCAATGCCCTTTGACGTCACCATCAGCAGCAGCAGCATGAAGATCTGCTGCGACACGCTCAGATGCACGCCGTGGGCCTGCATGATGAACATGGTGCCGAAGGTGCAGTAGAGCATCGACCCGTCCAGATTGAACGAATAACCCAGCGGCAGGACGAAGCTGACGATGCGGCGACGCACGCCCACCTTGGGCAGGGCCTCAAGGATACGGGGATAGGCCGCTTCCGAACTGGCGGTCGAGAAGGCCAGCAGGGTCGGGGTGCGGATGGCCCGGAACAGCGGGACGACCCGCTTGCCCAGCACCACGGCGCCCGCCACGAACAGCAGACCCCACAGCGTCGCCATTGACCCGTAGAAGCCCAGCACGAACTTGGCGTAGGTGCCCAGCATCTCCAGCCCCTGGGTGGCGATGGTCGAAGCCAGGGCGGCGAAGATGGCGAAGGGCGCCAGCTTCATCACGAACTCGGTCACCTTAAGCATGATGCTGGCGGCCTGCTCGACCAGATGCAGCACCGCCGGCGCCTTGTCGTCCAGGGCCGCGACCGCCGTGCCGACGAAGACCGAGAAGACGACGATCTGCAGGATCTCGTTCCTGGCCATGGCGTCGAAGATCGAGGTCGGGACCAGGTGGGCGATGAAGCCGTGCAGCGAGAAGGCGTCGGTCGAGGCCGCCGGGGCCGTCGCCGCCACCGCTTCCGGCAGGTGCATGTTCGCGCCCGGCTGCAGCAGTTGGACCATCACCAGACCCAGCACCAGCGAGACGATCGAAGCGCCGATGAACCAGGTCATGGTCTTCACGCCGATCCGCCCCACCGAGGCGGCGTCCTCCATATGGGCGATGCCCGCCACCAGGGTCGTGAACACCAGCGGCGCGATGATCATCTTGATCAGCCGCAGGAAGATGTCGGTGATGAGATTGAGGTTCGACGCCGCGGCCGAAGCCTGATCCGCCGTCAGAAAATGATTCAGGCCCCAGCCTGTCACAACGCCGAGGACCATCGCCCCGACGATGAGGTAAGCGAACATACGTTTCATACAGTCGTCCAGGTTCGCGGCGCAGAAACCCCCAACGCCGCCGTTACACCAATGGAGGGCCCCACCGCCCGCATCTCAGCCGCAGCGAATAGCCGATAAAACCCCTGTGGCACATCACATATTTTTGCATGGACAGGCCTGCGTCACACCGCAGCCTGAGCCTCGTCCAGCAAAAGTCGGTCACGCCAACCGTCATAAGCGACATCGACATTGACCGGAAGCTCTCGCTTCAATCGCTGATAGTCCAGATCGATATGCAGATTGGTTAGCACGGCCTGCTTCACGCCCGTCTGCGCGATCCAGTCCAGCGCCTTGTCGACATGGGCGTGGGTCGGATGAGGCGTGTAACGAAGGGCGTCCAATATCCACAGGTCAGCCCCGCGCACTGCTTCCAGCGCCTCGTCATCAAGGTCGGACACGTCACTGGAATAGACCACCCCGCCGATCCTGTAACCGACAGATCGAATCGGACCGTGCGCCTGGTCGAAGGTGACGACAGGCAGATCCCCTCCCGGCCCCGGCACGCTCCAGCGACAGCCGTGCGGCGGAAGCGGACGCGCTTCGACGATGGCCGGATAGCCGTGCTGGCTCTCGAAGATGTAATCGAATCGCCGCGTCAGGACCGCATGGGTCGGCTCATCCATCCAGGCCGGAATGCGTCCCCGCGCATGGGCGGCGAAAACCCGCAGATCGTCGATGCCGTGGGTCTGGTCCGCATGGTCGTGGGTATAGAGGACGCCGTCGAGACGGCTGACATCCGCCATCAGCATCTGCTGGCGGAAGTCAGGCGAGGTGTCGACGACCACGCTGGTCACGCCATCGGGACCATGAAGACGGGCCAGCATGGAACAGCGGGTGCGCCGGTTGCGCGGCTCGGCCGGATTGCAGTCTCCCCAGTCGCCGTCGCCGCGCGGCACCCCGCCCGACGAACCGCACCCCAGAATGACGACCTCCAGTTCTCTCATTCGGCGGGCCGGGGGATACGGTCGAACAGGTTGAAGAAGGCGTCGGTCGTCAGGCGATCCGCCTGTTCCGGCGTCCATCCTCGAATCTCGGCCAGCTTGGCCAGCACCAGGCCGACATAGGCCGGCTCGTTGCGGCGGCCCCGATGCGGGATGGGCGCCAAATAGGGGCAGTCCGTCTCGACGATGATGCGGTCTTCGGGCATCCGCCGGATCACCGCCCTCACCTCTTCGGCCGCCTTGAAGGTAGCGATGCCGGAAACAGAGAACCAGCCGCCCAATTCCATAGCCAGTTCAGCTAGTTCCATGCTGCTGGTGTAGCAGTGCATGAGGAATTTGAACGGCGCCCGCCCATGTTCTTCGCGCAGAATGTCGGCCATGACCTCATCCGCCTCACGGGTGTGGATGACCAGCGGCAGCCCCGTGCGGCGCGCCGCCTCAATATGCTGACGGAACACCGCCCCCTGCACGTCACGGGGGCTGAGGTCGTAATGGAAGTCCAGTCCGCACTCGCCGATGCCGATGACACGCGGACGCTGCGCCAGTTCGACCAAGCGATCCGCCGCCAGGTCGGCGTAGTCCTTGGCCTCATGGGGATGCACCCCGGCCGTGCACCAGATGTCGGCGTTGTTCATCGCCAGCGCATGGGTCGCGTCAAAGGTCGACAGCTTGTCCGAAATCTCGACCATCAGCCGCACGCCCGCCTCTCTCGCGCGCGCAATCACGGCGTCGCGGTCTTCATCGAACTGGGGCGCGTGAAGATTGACGTGACTGTCGATGATCATTTCAGGTGAACGCCCTCATACCGATGCCTTGACGCGGGCGATGTCGGCCAGGGCCCCGGCCAGCACATCCCCCTTGTCCATATTCAGACCCGCCGCGCGGTCCGGCAGTTCCGACAGCCGCCCCCACAGCTCAGCCCACAACGCGCCCTCGCGGCCGCCGGTCTCGACCGCACGCCGCTTCACCGCCGCGATCAGCCGATCCATCAGGGCGTCGAACCGCGCCTGCCCTTCGGCGCCGCGAAAGCCGTCAGCCACGGCCAGTTGCTCGGCGCGGTCCACGGCGCCGCCTTCGACCCAGCTGCGCGCTAGACGATCCGTCTCGGACATGGCGCCGGACGCCAGATCCAGCGCGGCGCCCGGCGAGCCGCCGGCCATGCGCGCCGCCTCGTCCGCCTCGGACGGCGATACGCCGGTGCGGCGCTGGACCAGCTCCACCAGACGATGTTCAGGCCAGACCGGAAAGCTGAGACGGCGACACCGCGAGCGGATGGTCGCCAGCAAACGTCCCGGCGCGTGCGTCACCAGGAACAGGACGCCGCTTTCAGGCGGCTCCTCAAGAATCTTCAACAAGGCATTGGCGGCATTGACGTTCAGGTCGTCGGCAGCGTCGATGATCGCCACCCGATGCCGCGCCTGGGACGGGCTTTTGGCGAAGAACTCCGGCAGGTCGCGCGCCTGTTCGACCGAGATCGACTTCTTCTGCTTGCCGCCCTCGATCAGACGCTCAAGCACCAGCAGATCAGGGTGCGACTGGGCCGAAACCAGACGACTGACGGGGTCGTGCGGCGCGGCGCCGAGCGGCCCGCGCGAAGGATCCGGCGCCGCGCCCAGCAGACGCCGCGCGGCGCGGTAGGCGAAGCTCGCCTTGCCCGATCCCTCGACCCCGCACAGAAGCCAGGCGTGGTGCAGACGGCCGCGATCCAGCGCGTCCAGAAAAGCCTCTTCGGCCTTGAGGTCGGCGATCAGATCGAACCGGTCGCGCGGATGCTCGCTCAAAGCAGCCGCGCCTCCACCACCGTCCAGAGGCGTTCGGACACCTCATCGACCTCGCCCGTCGCGTCGATGACGACACAGCGGTCGGGGTGGCGCTCAGCCACTTCCAGAAAGCCTTCGCGGAGTTTCTGATGGAAGGTTATGCCCTTGGATTCAAAGCGCGTCTCGAACAGCCCGCGACCAAAGGCGCGTTCCAGGCCCACATCCACCGGCAGGTCGAACACCAGGGTCAGGTCCGGTTGATCGCCGTCGACCACCGCAGCGTCCAGCGCCTCGATCAGGCTTTCGGGCGCGCCGCCGCCTGCGCCCTGATAGACGCGGCTCGAATCGGCGAAGCGGTCGCACACCACCCAATGTCCTGCTTCCAGCGCGGGGCGGATCGTGCGCTCCAGATGGTCGGACCGCGCGGCGTACATCAGCAGGGTCTCGGTCCGCGCGGACCAGCGGTCCGCCTCGCCCGAGACGGCGATATTGCGGATTTCCTCAGCCCCCGGCGAGCCTCCCGGCTCCCGCGTCTGGACTACATCCAGCCCAGCGGCGCGCAGCCGCTCGACCAACAGGCGCGCCTGCGTGGTCTTGCCGGCGCCTTCGCCGCCTTCGAACGTGATGAATCTGCCTCGCTGCACCCGCGCACAATGGCGACCCGCGCGGCGGACGCAAGACCCGTCAGCCGCCTATCAACAGGGCGTCGCTGAAACCGCGCGCAATCACGGCCTGACGCGCGCGCTCAGCGGCCGTCGCATCGGGCCAGGGACCGACAACGACGCGAAACAGGGTCCGGCCGTCCCGGTCGAGGTTCTGGATAGAAGCGCGGTCGCCGAGGCGGCGGGCCACCCGATCCGCGCCGCGCCGATCCGAATAGGCCCCGGCCTGCACCCAATAGGCGGCGGCAGGAGCAGCGTAAGACGGAACAGGCTGAGGCGCAGGCGCCTGAGCCGACGCGGGTGGCGGCGCCGTCGCGACTTCATAATAAGGACGCGCTCCCGCCTCTCGGCTCGGCGCGGCGTCGTTGCGGGCAGGCGCCGCTTCTGCGCGCTGCATCGGCGTCCCGCCGCCCTGACGCGGGGCCCGGCCGACATAGCGGACCCGCACCTCGCCCACGCCCTGATTCAGCAGGCCCAGTTCCTCAGCAGCCCCGCGCGACAGGTCGATAATCCGCCCATCGACGAAGGGCCCGCGATCGTTGACGCGCAGGATCACCCGGCGGCCGTTCGCCCGGTTGGTGACCTCGACCAGACTGGGCAGCGGCAGGGTCTTGTGAGCCGCCGTCAGGCCGTTCATGTCGAAACGCTCGCCCGTCGAGGTCGAGCGGCCGTGGTGATAGGAGCCGTACCATGACGCCTGTCCCACCTCGTCATAGTTGGGCTGCTCCTTCGGGTGATACCAGCGGCCACGGACCTGGTAGGGCCGCATGGTCCCGGAAACGATCGGCGCGGGGTCGGTCACCACCGGCGGCTTCAGCGGCGCCTCGCGCCCTCCGCCCAGGCTGGCGCACGCCGCCAGGGTCGAAAAGGCGGCGGCGACCATCGCCGCTCTCAGGATCCGGGCCCACATGGTTTCGACGCACTCCGACCGACTGACAGGCCCTCCTTATGCGCCCGAACGGTTTCCGGTTTGGTTAACGCCACGTTTGCGCCTATGAGCGCGGCTGAACGTCGCGCGTCTTCTTCCCTCCCCCTCCCCGAAGCAGATCTTGACCCCATCGCTGTATCAGACCCGTTCCGGGGTCTTCATTCTCGCCACCCTGTGCTGCGCCCTGTGGGGCAGCGCCTTCCCTGCGGTGAAGGGCGGCTACGCCCTGCTGCACATCGCGAAAGACGACATCGCCAGTCAGTTGGTTTTCGCCGGGTGGAGGTTCGCCCTGGCGGGACTGATCCTGCTGTTCGTCGCCGCCGCGCTGAAGAAACCGGTACTGAGGCTTGAGCGACGCCAGACGGCGCAGGTGGCCCTGCTGGGCCTGACGCAGACTGCGATCCAGTACGTCTTCTTCTATATCGGCCTGGCGCACGCGACCGGCGTGAAATCGTCGATCATGAACTCCACCAGCGTCTTCTTCAGTGTGGTCCTGGCTCACTATCTGTATACCGACGACCGCCTCAACGGACGAAAGGCGCTCGGCTGCCTGATCGGTTTTCTGGGCGTCGTCGTCGTCAATCTGGGCGGGTCAGGCCTTGGGTTCGACTTCAGCCTGCTGGGCGAAGGCTTCATCGTCATCGCCGCCTTTGTTCTGGCGGCGGCCTCCATCTACGGCAAGCGCGTCTCGCGCCAGTTGGATCCGATGGTCATGACCGGCTGGCAGTTGTTCATCGGCGGCGCCGTACTGACCGGAGCCGGGTGGGCGGCGGGCGGCCATCTGGAGACGCTGAACGCCGCCTCAGGCGCGCTGTTGCTCTATCTGGCTCTGTTGTCATCGATCGCCTTCGCTGTCTGGAGCATACTGCTGAAACACCATCCAGTCGGCCTGATTGCGGCCTTCAACTTCCTGATCCCCGTCTTCGGCGTGACTCTGTCCGCCGCCTTCCTGGGCGAGTCGATGTTCAAATGGAGCTATCTGATCGCCCTGATCCTGGTCTGCGGCGGCATCTGGCTGGTCACCCGCTCCACACGCGCGGCGACCTCGGCCTGACCTGCGCTTTCCGCTTGGATCACGGACAGCTTTACGGCTATGCACGCGAGCGCGCCGAGTCGCGCTGGACAGGTGGCCGAGTGGTTTAAGGCAGCGGTCTTGTAAGCTGGTGGGGGTTCACCGCTTGATTATGAAGGCTTCTCGAAATAGGAGCCTGCTTACAGCCCGTTAGCTAGCGTCATGCATGCAGCGAAACGGGCCGAGATTGTCCCCGATAAGCCTGTCGTAAGCGGCAGCAGCGGTTCGGTATGGAAGAGTGTCCGAGTGGTTTAAGGAACCGGTCTTGAAAACCGGCGACGGGGAAACCCGTCCGTGGGTTCGAATCCCACCTCTTCCGCCGAGCGACTCGTCGGAGCCTCACGCTTCCACCCTTATGGACAGGCGGTAGAGATTCAGGCCACGATCCACCACAGATTGCGAAAAGGGTACTCATGTCGTTGCGCCTGCCATCCCGTTACGAAGATCTAGACACAGCGTTTCGTGGGCGGCTAAAGCCTAATCAGCCACTGCTCGCCCTAGTCAAGCAAGCTTTCGCGTCTATGGAAATCAATGGAGGTATTCGCTTTCTCCCGGTCTTCGGTCAGAGCGGAAGCGGCAAAACCTCAGCGTCTCTTGAGATTGGCACTCACCTCGCAGAGCTTCATGTTGAACAGTTGCCTCGCCAGGCAATCGAGGATGCGACCGCTCTACGTAGCGTTCTCGACGAGATGCTTCATCGCGCAAAAGGGAAAAAGCTTGTCGCGGTTGTAGACCAGTATGAAGAAGTCGCAGCGCAGAGGACTGCGATTCCATCTGCCTTTGTTGAGACGCTTAGTTTGTTAGATCGTGACCAGGGCTGGAGGAACCCGGTTCTCTTCATCTGGTTAACGACGAGCCACGCGTTTCAATCTGAATTGGCGGCAGCCACCAGCCGCAACAAGCGAATATTGGTCGCTGCCGATTTCGAGATATCGGGCGTGGCACGTACAGAGTGGCCCGCAATCATTCAAGAAACGTTCCAGTTTCACAATCAGGAAAAGGCCTTGTCTGATTATGAAGTTCTGGATGTCGACCTTGCCGAGATAAGCGACGAGGCGGCGACATTGGGCACCGCCATTGAAGACACCGGCACAAAGCTCTCAAAATACGCGACCGCGCTTCACGATCTCTCGACCTATCAAGTGGTAATGTTGTGGCCTGTGACAGACGGGCTGCGCATTACCCGAATCCAACAGTTTACTGACCCGAGACAGGGATACAAGCTGGATTGGAACGCTTGGTATAGACAACTTAACGCCGATGATCAGGCGCAACTTCCGCTGCGAGAGTATAATCGCGCAAGGTTGTATTTCGATGTGAGACTCGTTCCCATTGCGGCAGCAGATATGCATCCACTATGCCGGGACCTTGATAATGATAATTTTGAACCTGGTGCAAGTTACTTAGAACGACTTCGGAGCACGCACTTCTACTCCATAGTCTCGGGAAATTGGACACCCGAAACATACGCACCACTCCGAGAGCGAGAGTCGATCCGGGCTACTGAAGCGCGGACATGGTATCAGACGGTTACGACACAGCCGACCGCCCTGGGTAAACGGCTCGCGCTGTGTCTCAACAAGCTGGGCGTCTCAAGTGGTTATGAAAAGACGATTTCATCACCGCACGGGAAAGTGCGCGCCGACCTTCTTATCGACCGAGCACCACTAACCCCTCCAAACGTCATCGTGGAGATGAAAGCGTTTAGTCCCGAAAACACCATGCCATCGACGATAGCGTCATCCGTTTTGACCACGCTGAAGCGACACGCGCAGTTCGCAGGATTCCTTCCAAGGCAATAGCAAGATTAGACGCTACCCAGCCAAGAGCGTAGCGCCTCAACTACCACAGGTATGTCCCGGCTGTCGTAGCGGCCATCAGCTATCCCAGCGGTAGCGTTTGCCTCAAATGCTGCCCAGCCCTCCGGTCCTCCGAACTTGGCGAGGATGGGCGGCACATGCTGGAACTCAAGTTTTGCCGTTCGAGCCATCATTGATTTGACGCTAGCCACACTCAACCTCAGGCAAAGCAAAATTGACCGGACAAGTGGTCATGTCGTCAACTCACCCATACTGACGAGCAAGTCATACGCCTCCCCTCGTACCGTCCCGTCGTTCTCCTCGCGCAATACAGTTTTTAGACTTTTCACGGCCCAGGCCCGTGCATCCTTCTCGTCCCCGAAACCACGGAAGAAATCTTCACGGCTAATATTCAAGAAGTGCAGGGCTTCCGTAAACGAGACTGGCAAAACCTTGACCGGAAACCCGCTCTTTTCCGCAATCTGCCTTGCCAGCACCACGACCTTCTCGTGATTGGCAATCGAGCTCAGCTCTGCGAGCTTTCCATCAATATAGGTGAGGATGACCACGTCCTTTGGCAGGGGGTCGGCTGTGATAATACGGTTCTGGTTGATCCATGCATTCACGACATAGCCCCTTTCGCTTCGAGCGCTGAAAGCCGCACTTCCAATTCGTCAGTGGCGCGGATGGCGCTCAGCGCCTGAACCGCATCAATGATCTGCTTGCCTACGTCGGAGGACACGTGACCCTTGGCCACTGCCGCCAGGACCTGCTCTACCTGGCGCGCAATGGGCGCGGCGGCATCAAAATCGAAAGAGACTTTGTCCATCTGGCCTCGAAGGACTGGCGCTATACGTGACAGGACCAAAGAGGCGGCCTGCATATCCCCTCCAAGCGCTGCATCAACGACCACGCGAGCCACGGCAGGAGCATCTTCCATGAGGGCCTGTGACACCTTGGTGCGCTTGTCTAAGATGCCCTTCGGTCTGCCGGAAGGATTGGGGCTTGGCCCTCCCTTAACCCAGGCCGGATTGCCGACACGCTGCGCCTCATGGGCACGCAGCCATTCCGGTGTATCGCTCGACACTGACGTCATGATCTCAACAGCCCCAGATCAAACACCACGAAACACGAAAGCTTTTTGGGAGGCTGCGGTAGCTTCTTTGAGTTCACGGACTTTATGCGGCGGCACCCCGACTGCCTTCTCAAGTTCCCTGAAGACCAGCCCGCCACGGTTGACGATCATGTCCCGCGCGCCTTTCAGGGCTTTCACACGCTTCTCAATCTCCGGGCTGTTTCGTTCATGCCAGAGGCGCGTGAACACCTCCTGAGTGTTGCCGTCGATTCCAGACAGGTAACAAGGAGCGCCGAGAAGCGCTGTGACCGTCGTCTCATCACGCGAGTTGATTGCTTCCTGGATGAAGGCATTTCTCTTGCCGCTGGGCAGGCCCTTGGCGAATGAGCGGATCTCTGCCGAGACACCTTGTACCGCCCGTGCCGTCACTGGCGCGGTGATTTGCGCCTCAAGCGCGGCAATGGTCTTGTCCAGGTTAGACTTCGCAGAATCCATAGACCTCGCGACCCGCCCAAATATCTTTTCGGCAAAATCTTGCGTCTGGATTACCTGTTGAGCCTCATTCCACGTCGGGTTCCGCGCCGCCGCCGCCCTAGCGTCATACACCTGCCCCAGGCCGATATAGGCCTCACTGAATGCGGTTTCTACCTGCCCCAGGTAGGGTGCAGTATCGTCGCCGTACCCGTCGATGGTCTGAATATTTTTGGGATGGAGCGCTGGCGTGACTCTAGCGTCTATATCTTCAGACATTTTGGTTTTCGCTTTCGACGTGCAAGTTACGGTAGGCTTACAAGCTACGAGAGCACCAGTTAGGTCCGCAAGTAAAACTAATTGAAACAAACACTTAGGTCAAAACGTCCAGCGCTCCACAGCAGTTCATGTATTTGGTGGTCGAGGGTGCCTCAGCGTCCCATCAGAACCGGCACAAGCACTAGGGGCGGCGGCTGCCGCTCCCCAACCGGGGCTGCTCGAAAGGCGGCTACTGCCTCGATCTGTCGCGGGAGGGCGCCGGGCCGTGGGCGCGAACTGGTCGAAACCAAATCTCCCGCGAATCTGGCTTGGGCATATGTCCAGGAAAGTCGCTGGCTAATAAGAAAGAGGTATAGCCCCTTATTTACGAAGCGCGCCCAAGCCAGAGTTGCGGGAGATTGCACTAGCGCTCGCATCGCTTCCGCCTGCTAGTGCTGGGCCAGGTCCTCGAATACGGCCTTAACGGCGGCGCGCTTGGCCCGGTGAATCTCGCCCTCGCGGGCGTAGAGCCGGAAGATGTTGCGGTTCACCTCGAAACGCTTAGGCCACCCGCTATAGACGCCACTGCCCGACACCTGAATCCAGTCGAGGTCTTCAAGAAGCTGGACAGCCTCGCGTCTAACGCGTTCGTCCTTGGCCTTCTCGAAAGCGCGGCAATGCCGAGTCATCCAATCTCGACCAATAACCTGCGCTTCGTTGGGGTCCGCGGCTGCCAGCGACCGCGCCAGTGCCCGCGCAATGTCGGTGGCAGGCGACGCGCCAAGAATATCGGTAAATAGCGCCACGGAATGCCTACGCAACTGCGCCATGAAGTTCACCGCCTTCTGAAGGGTCTCAGCCGAAAGCACCGCAGGAGGCCCAGCATCAAACAGATGGAATACTAACGCGAGTCGGGCAATCATCTCGGTGTGCTTGCTCACATGCGATGCAAGCCCGCTTGAAATATCGTCAGTGGCTGAAGCCGTGCGGCCTACCTCTGCCTTCGTCGCCATGAACAACTTGCGAGCTTCGGCGCTGAATTGGACCACGTTTGCCCGGCCAGTCTGCTCATGAATCCAGAACAACCAGTTTTTCCACTGATCCTGGGCCGCCCCGGCGTCGCCGTCTGCGCCGTGGTTCATTGGGCCAACGATTACCGGAATGAAGCGTTGAATCAGCCCGTCCTCGGGCAAATACTTCATCTGGTCCGCAAGACCTGAAGGTGTGGAAGCGGTGAGAATGGAAGCGCCCCAGTTTTCGATCAAGTTCGAGCCCCGCATTATGCGGTCGATCTGATACGGTCCGCCATCGTACAACTGAAGCCAGTTGCCCCGACTCTTTGCAGCATCACCCTTGCTGGATGAGTCGATGCCACCGATCCAACTGAAAAATTCCTCGGTCAGCATCAACATGCCGCGGGGATTGTCCTTTAGCCGTACCGACAGAGCTTCAATGGTCGCGTCGCTGGTATAGAGTGCGGGCCTGGGTGGGCGCGGGTCCTCGTGCTCAAGGCAGGCGCAGTGTAATTCATACTCCGTCGCCAGATCGTTGTGCTTCTCTTTGATCGGGGCCGTCGCCATTTTCAGGATTGGACTCTTGCCCGTCGCCGATTTGCCGATCAGTACCGTCCAAAGGCGGGCGGAGACATACCATCGCGGCATCACCTCTAGACGATACGCATCGTCCGCCATTGCGGCTGCGGCTGTGAGCGCCGCCATGACTAAACCGCTTTGGTCAAAGCCATAAGCGGTCGAACAGGCGTGCGCGAACGCGGCAACCGGCCCAGGGACGTTCGCCAGATGGATCGGCGGAGCGACCGCCGTGCTGAGAAAGTTGCGTGGCACCCGCTGCTGAAAGTCGCTGACAACGACGGCAGCAGAGAAAAGTTGAGCAGCGCCACTGGCTGGATTCACCCATCCGTGGCGCGCAGCCTCTGCGAACACGGCCTGATAGCCGGTACGGTCGGGCTCAAAGCCGTCCCACTTCTTCGCCGCCAGCTTCGGATCGAACTTGCCGGAGGATGTAGTGGACCATTCCATCCACAACGCTCGCCCCGCATCGCCCAGCTCGCGAAGCGCAAAGCCCATGCGAACCCAGAGGTGATAGTCGTCCGAGCGCATGGACAGGAGCGCGGAGCGAAGCTCCGTCACCGTTTTGGCATCAATCCGAATGAGCTCTACTGCGCTGGTGCCCGCCGAGGCCGCACGTCCCGCGCCATGACGCGGGACCAACGCCTGTTCAACATAGTCAGCTAGGCAGACCAGCCCTCCGTCCCGAATAGGACGTTCGGTCACGGTGAAGTAGCGACCGCCACAATAGGCTTCCACGCCGCTCCCATTAGGACCGAGCGTGTTGAACGGCCTTCCATAGCCCAGAGCATGTGCGCCCACGCCGCTGGGGCTCATTTCGACGTATCCGGGCACACTGTTCGTTAGAGCGGCGAGGCCGTTACCAGATACATCATCGAAGTCTATCCCTTGCCAGCCGGCACCGAGCGCAAACCCGAGGAACCAGCCGCCTGCTCGGCCTTCCAAAGCGGCCTTAGCGTCTTCATAGGAAGCCAACTGATAGAGATCTTCGACGGAATCCAACTTGCCGCTGCGCTTCACCCCCGAGACGTAGTAAGGCACCTTTGAGGAGTCTGCGAGCAGCCAGCGGCGTACCTCTTTCATCCTGTCAAAGGTGGGCCACCGCACGACAGCTGGGGCCGGGGTTGCAGCATCGCTCGCGTACCCATGGCCAATCCCGGCGGCCTCCGGCTGTAGCGGCAACTGTGCGGCCTGTGGGGGTGGTTGCAGGCTCGGGGCGGCCTGCCCTACATTTGGCACGGTCATTGTTTTATCTCGTTCGAATGGGTGAAGCTGGTGGCCGCCACCGAGAGAGTGAAAACAGCCGGGATCACTCCCCGGCTGTTTTCAAGAGCGGGCTTACGGTTGGCGTGCCAATCCCAGCGGGCATGACAAAAGGTCCGCAGCATCAAGCAGATGCTCGGTTGGGCGGGCAGCTATGGGATTTGGTGTGGGTTCTTCCCGCCGCGCTGTAGGCGCTGGTGCTGGCGTACGACTGGTCTTCCAACCACGCCATGACGGCTGGTCGAAGGTATCGAACGGGCGCTTGTGGGCTCGTGCCGAACTTGATGAACGACGGCCCCTTGCCTCGGCTTCGCCAGATCTCAAGGGTGTTCGGCTTGATGCCGAGCAGGTCGGCGCACTGCTGACTATCAAGCAGGTCGGATGGATTGCGGGTCAAGACAGGCCACTCCAGCTTTGCCTTGAGCGCGCCTCGGGCGTCGATCAAGGCAGCTAAGCTGTGGCCACCAGCGCCAGAAGAACACCTTCTGGTAGAGTGTACGGGTCCTGGGGGGTTTTCACCCTTACTGCACCGTCTATGGGTTCCGGGTCCTCGAAGAAAACGCCCCGGCGCGAAGCCCCATGTGGAGCGTGTTTAGCTTTACGCAAAAGCGCCGCAGCCAACAACCCTTCGGCCAACGTGGATAAGGTTTCGTCCCCGACGACTTCGTGGGGATCAGCTAAGTGGCCAAACTTTTCGGGTCAGCAGGAAGCTATCGTCTAGAGTGTAGGTGCTGAAGAACTCATCGTGACCGTAGAGACTGTCTATGCCCTGCCGATATGAGGCTTCGCGAACGAGCTGAGAAAAAATGCTGGAGAGCCACCGCACCACGGATAACGAATAGAACCGTCCGTATTTTTGAGCCCATTTTGTTTGGCCGGTACGCTCCGACGCTGTGGAAACGTCAGTCATCATGGTTCCGGTTTCGTCAGTGAACAGCACCATGCTGGCACCACCAATCATTGCATCTATGATGGCCGCGCGGTGCTTTACCCCTACCTCAGCCTTTTTACCCCGGTAATGTCGATCCAAAATAGGTTCGACGACCTCAGACCACCATTTATTTACGGGCTCTTCTGAAGCGTTAAAATTGGGATTGCCGATTACTTCAAAGTTGGCATATCGGCCTTTGGAGGCGTCCGAGAATGCGTCGAGGCAGTTGATTACTGCGGCGCAGATCGGATCAGTCGGCGCGAGATGAGGAACCGTTATGTTCCGCCTCGTCGAAAGCTGATCCACTTCGACAATCAAGGCCCTGATTTTATGGCCGTACTTTCGCACGACAGCCTGCCCCGGAAGAGCTCCGCCATTGTCCATTGCGTAGTCGGTAATGAGGATCAACTTGGCGAGCCGCTCGACGCCGATCGAAAGGCCGAAGAATGCGGTATAGTATTCGCCAAATCCGCTGCCATAGCTTGCCCTTCCGAGGGCGGTGGCACCGGAGCCAATAATCTGGCTCACGAGCGAAGCTTCCCGGTGGATAGCTTTCCATTCTGGGATGGTGAAGGGATCTGGACGGCTCATCCTGAGAAGGTAGCAGAACTAGGTCCGCTTCTCATCCCCAGCGGAAATAAGCCTCCAGCTTAGGCGGAAAGCGCGACGATGTTTTTGCCGCTGGCCTTCGCATGGCCAACCGCTGCCTCCCGCTCTATCCAATCACCGATCTTCTGCGCTTCCGGCTGAAGCCATTGGAGGTTGGTGGTGTCGAAGTAGTGCTCGGCGGTCACGTCGCGGGTGATGTGGTTCGTCAGGAGGTCGGTTCGGAACTTCTCAATCCGGCAGACTCTCAAAGCCACATTCGTATATGTGCGGCGTAGGTCGTGAGGCGTGATCTTGCTGCCCGCGATCTCGCTGAGTTTCGTCATGGTGTCGCGAGGGCTGACGATATGACCTGCCGCTCCCCAAGACGGAAAGACAAACGGGCTTCCCTCGACGCGGTGACGCGCTTTGAGCAGAGCCGCCGCCTGTGTCGAGAGGGGCATAGTCACGGCGTGCCCGTTTTTTGGGTTCGGCAGGTGGAACGACCCATCGTCCAGATTTACCCGATCCCATGTCAATTCCGACGCCTCGCTAATGCGGAGACCCGTCAACATGAGGAAGCGGACGAGGTCGACGCTCGATGCTGTATCCCGGTTGTGGGCGGCGTCAGCCCACTCTGACAGGGCCTGCCAGCACGCGCCCACCTTCGGATCGAGAATGCGGCTAGTGCGCGGCTTCAGGCGGACCTTGTCATCTTTGAGCGCAGCGACCGGATTGCGTGTGATGAGCGGGGAACCGTCAGCACGGCGGTACTGGCGACCAGCGTAATTGATTAGCGCGCGCCCAGCACCGAGAAACCTTGGTTGGCCTGCCCCGGTGCAGGGCCATTCCCGCGCAGGCCTTTGGTCAGCATCTCGCGATAGCGTTTGCGGCAGTCGTCCTCCGTGATCAGAACGACGGGCCGATCTTTCCACTTTTCGAACGTGGTCGTCACGTGCCGCTCAATGGCGTGTTTGCTGGTCTCTTTCAGCTTGCCGGGGCGAGCGACGTACGCGTCGCAGACCTGCTGAAGAGTGACCCGCATAGCTTCGTCCGCCTTTCGGGCATCGCGTGGGTCGATTCCCCGACGCATAGAGCGCAGGTGTTCGCGGGCATCGTCCCGAGCCTCATCGACTGTGAAAACACCGTAGGCGCCGATGGTGATGCGAACCGCCGCCTCGCTGCCGTCTACCCTACCCTGCACGATGAATGTCACCTTGCCTCTCGGGGTAATGCGGAGCCCAAAGCCTTTGACTTCGGCATCCCAGTGGAACTCGTCTTTCGGTCCAGGCGCGATCTTATCGACGTAGCTCTTGGTGAGCTTGGCGCGGTTCGGTGCGGTGGTCATGGAGCGTCCTCATAAGCGGTTCGTAAGCCGTGCAAGCACAGCTACGACAAGCTCCATAAAACTACGACCCGGCCTAATGCATTGATTTTCTGAGGGTAATAAAGCTGCGACAGGCTGCTCAAAGCTGCGTAAAGCTCAGGACACGCAAACTTGAAAACCGCCGTAGGTGGAAGCCTACCGTGGGTTCGAATCCCACCCTGTCCGCCATCCGAGCCGATGCCGCCTTTCGAAGAATGAGGCCTACAGCCCTGAAGCCGCCTCGCTTTAGGCCGCCAGCTACATTCTCAAGCGCCCGGAACGAGGAGACTCACGTCTCCTCGTCCAAGCAGAGCTTACGCTGAAGCCGCGCCAAAGCTAATCATCGTTCGTCGTTACAATCGCCTCATATCTTTCCAGATGATAACGAATCTGGGGATCGGACCGATAAGATTGAACGGATCGAGTTTGATCAATGATCAACACGCTTTCATCATCTAGCCGGTAAGCTGGCCAGTCCGTCGAACCATTCCTGTTTGGATCGCCAGTCTTTGCAAAGTTCGTCCAGTACTCGCCAAGGAGGTTGGAGATCGCGATATCGTCAGCGTCGCCCTGCCCCTTGCTGAACTGGCTGCCGAACACAAGAGGAACCTCATCGCCATGATTGGCGCCCGGCTGGCGACCCCGACGTTCGCTGGAAAGAAACGCGTAGCGATAGACATAGGCCGCCCGCCCCTGCCGGGCTGTCTCGGCGGCCAGGAATTGAGCGGGCGCGTGGAAAGCCGTGTCAGAGAACCACTTTTGCGCCAATTCCCGATCATCCAGCGAACCATAGACCGCACGCGCCTCGCTCGGGTCCTGCCCATGCAGAACACTATCGAGCGGTAGTGGAAAGCGCGCCGCGACACCCTCCTCCCAGCTGGTCGAGCCGATCATAAGGGCCGCCGGCTGATTGCGACCTTCGCGAAAGATGCGGCCGGGATTATCCGGCAAAACTCGACCGTCGATGACCGGGATCATGGCGTTCGCCATCTCAGTCTCTGTATAGGCGAGAACATCCTGCCAGGGCAGCGCTCTCAGGCCATCCGCTTCTTTATCCGCCGGAAGGCCCTGGGCCCGCGCCATCGCTCCCCCATCAGCTTCCAGAGACATAGCGGCCGGTGTTGAGCGAGAGAGATAGCGGGGATAGTCAATGCTGACATTGCCGCTCTGAGCGATGGCCTTGTGAAATTTTCCAGCAGACAGCGGCGACGCCATCAAGGCCGTCACTGCAACCGAGCCGGAAGACTGACCGAATATGGTGACATTGTCCGGATCACCCCCGAAGGTCGCGATGTTGGCCTGAACCCAATCTAGGGCCGCCATCATGTCCATCAATCCATAGTTAGCCAAAGGCTCATCGGATTGAGCCGCGGTAAGCGAAGGATGAGCAAAGAGCCCCAGGCGATCCAGGCGGTAGTTGATGGTCACGACCACAACGCCGCGTCGCGCCAGAGCGGATCCATCGTAAAGAGCGCCTGAACCGAAACGTGCATTACCGCCGTGGATCCAAACCATCACCGGCGCCTTGGTCTGTGCATCCAGTTGCGGGCTGTAGACCGCCAGACTGAGGCAGTCTTCGTCCATGCCGAACGCCGCGACCCTATTTCCCCTCGCAACCGACTGCGGACACGCAGGGCCGTGCCGCAAAGCATCGCGAACGCCGTCCCAGGGATGAGCCGGCGCAGGCGGACGCCAGCGCCCCTCGCCTGCCGTCGACGCAGCGAAAGGGATTCCGCGAAAAATCGTGACGCCGTCCGCCGTGACGCCTCGCAAAACGCCGCTGGACGTCGTCACCTCCGGCGCGCGCGGCGCGACCTCAGCGCGAACACTGTTCGTCGCCAAGAATATCGCCAAGGCCGCCAGGCCGCTCGAAACCCCGACTCGCGTCAACATACAGACACCCCCGAACAAACCACCCTCCATTCACCGCCAGAAAACGAGAAAAACCTGCAAGACTATTATTTTCAGGATGCTTAGATTTTAGGCTCCATGAGCATTTTCAATGACCAATACTTCATAACAGTATAAATGTTGTATTTTGCAGACAAACGAGAAAATTATCTTACATCCATCGGACGTAGACTACACTGATATTCGATTTTGATTTTTGTCAACTTCCTTTATGCAATTTGTCTGGACAAAGTTTATTCGAGATGACCAAATGACACATCAATGAGTCATTTGGGGGAAAACGCCTCATGAGTGTCTTCAGCCGTGAGTGGGTTTTCGCTGATCGCGCCCAACGAAATGGCGGCATCGGATGGCGCCAAGCGAACGACCTTCCTGGAGGGCGCTCGTTCGTCCCGGAGGCGGCGCAATGACGCTGTCGCGTCGCCTCTTTCTTGCAGCAGGCAGCGCCAGCGTCGGCGCAGCTTCGATAAGGCCAGCAAAGGCGCGAAGCGAGCCGGTGCTGGACGCTGTCGTTATCGGAGCGGGTTTGAGCGGCTTGGCGGCCGCCAGAACCTTGGAATCCGCAGGGGCCCGCGTCGCGGTTCTGGAAGGCGCCTCCCGGGTCGGCGGCCGCCTGTTCACCCTTGATGATTTGCCCGGTCGGCCGGATGCCGGCGGCATCCAAATCGGCAGCAACTATCATCGCCTGATCGGTTTCGCCCGCGAACTGGGCGTGGAACTGGTCCCTGGCGGAGAGTTCGATCGAGCTGCGCTCTATCACGTGCGGGGCGAAACGGTAACGGCGGAGCATTGGCCGAATTCGCCAGCCAATCTTCTGGAGGGCGCTGAACGCAACCTTCCCCCGATCGCGCTCAGCGGCCTGTACGCCCGGCGCCTTCCCGGCCTGTCCAGTGTGGACTCTTGGCGAGGTGAAGAAGGCAGAAAACTCGATGTCGCCTATGATGCAGCTTTGAGAGCGGCGGGCGCCAGCGAAGAAGCTGTGCGCTTAATCGCAGCCAATCTCGATCGACACGGCATGGGCGCCTACTCAGCTCTGAATGGAGCCCGCTCAGCGACCTTCTATGCGTCAGCAGGCCCCCAGGCCTCGCTTAGCGTGGTCAGCGGCGGCTCTCAGCGCCTGCCCGAGGCCATGGCGGCCGCCATGACGGCTGAACCACGACTGGGCCAGCGCGTGACCGGCATCGAAGAGACTGCACGCGGCGTCAAAATCCACATCGACGGAGGCGCCTCGCTCATCGCCAGGCAGGCCATCTGCACCATCCCCTTCGCCGCGCTTCGCGAAATCAGCGTGGAAGGCCCCTCGTTTCCGGCGATGCGAGACGTCATCGCCACCCTCCCCTACAGCCAGGCCAGCTTCGCCTATCTGTCGGCCAGCGAGCCGTTCTGGAACCACGACGGTCTGCCCCGGATGATCTGGAGCGACGATCCGATGATCGGTCGCGTATTCGTCCTTGGCGATTCCCCCGCCATGCTCAAGGTATGGCTAAGCGGCGCGGACGCTCTTGCGGTGGACCGCATGCCGCCTGCGGACGCCGGGGCGGCCATCATCGCCCGATTGGAAGCTGTTCGCCCTTCGGCGCAAGGCAAGCTGAAGCTGGAACGTCTTTTCAGCTGGAGAAAAGACCCCCTGGCGCGCGGCGTCTATCACCATATCGGCGCCGGTCAGGCCGACATGCTGGCGCGTGCGGTCGTCGCTGAGGGTCAGCGTCTGCATTTCGCCGGTGAGCACATGGCCCGTTCGGCCACCGGCATGGAAGGGGCGCTGGAGTCCGGCGCCCGCGCCGCAGAGACAGTACTCGCCCAACTGTAAACGCCAATGAGTTGGGAGGCTCTTGGCGCTGTCGAAAGAAAACAAAAATACAAAGGAGGAGGAACCCATGAAGTACAAGGCCGCGCTGAGCATATCCGCCGCTGCATTCGCACTTCTTCCTATGACCGCCGCGGCTCAGACGAGCCAGACGGCGTCGCAGGACATCAACACTCAATTCGAAGTCGACGAGGTTGTCGTCACCGCGCGCAAGCAGGCTGAACGACTGTCGGACATTCCACTGGCGATCGCCGCATTCGATGCAAACCGGATTCAGAATGAAGGCATTCAAGACCTCAACGATGTCGCTCGCCTTACGCCCGGCCTGAATTTCACGTCAGTGATCGGCGAGTTCGTGCCTACGCCCATCGTGCGAGGCGTGGCTCAGACGGACCTGTTCGGTTCCGACCCGAACGTCGCCATATTCATCGACGGCGTTTACACAGGCGCCCGCGAAGCCCTGAACTTCGCTCAGGCGGACATCGAGCGTATTGAAGTCGTCAAGGGACCGCAAAGCGCGCTCTATGGTCGCAACGCCTTCTCGGGCGCCATCAACATCATCTCCAAAAGACCGTCTGACAGCTATTCAGGTCGGGCGGAGCTCACATACGGCACGCATGGTCGCCTGGCGGTCGTCGGCTCTGTATCGGCGCCGCTGATCAAAGACGTCCTGGCGGTCAAACTGACCGCGTCTCATAGCGAATACGAGGGCAGCCACCGCAACGTGACCGGCGGCCCCACGCTGGGCGGTTACACCTATCGCACTTTTCAGGGGACCACGCGCTTCACGCCGAACGCCGCAACCGAGATCATCGCCGGCCTCTACTATTCCGATGACAAGATCAGCCCCCCGGCGGTGTCCGGACTTAAGCCGAACTGCGAACCCTCAAGGGGCGTAAATCAGGCCTGGTGCGGCGTGCTGCCGACCCTGGACAAGAACGAGTTGAGTTCGCACCCCGACGCCTATGGTCAAACGCGCGAGACTCTCCGTGCATTCCTGGATGCGCGCGTCGATCTGGGCGATTGGCAACTTGGCTGGATTACGGGATACAACGATGTCGAGCTTAGCGCCCTGACAGATGCGGGCCGCGGCATCCAGCCCGTGTATATGTATCGCACGCCGACCGGCGCGATCCGCACCTTTGAGACTGACATACTGCGCGAGGAAGGCACGCCTACCTTCCGCGAATTCAGCCAGGAAATTCGTCTGACCTCGCCCCAGCACGCCGCCGTGCGCGGCAGCATCGGCGCCTACTATTTTTCCGGCACGCAGGTCCGTCCGAACTTTGATGGCGTAATCACCGAACCCCTGCCTGCGGACTTTGCCGCCACCTTCCCGGTTCCAGGTCCCTGGGGCACCTTCTTCGACGGCGTCCACTTCGATAAGACCGTCGAGCGTGAGGTCAAAAACCTGTCGGCTTTCGGCTATCTGGAAGGCGATGTCACAGACAAGCTGACGCTGCGAGGCGAACTGCGGTACGGATACGAACGGCAACACACGACCCGGCCCGCATCGAACATCGGCCAGCCCAGCGCGGCCATAGACAAAACGCTGAGCTTCCGCACCTGGACGCCGCGCGTCAGCCTTCAATACAAGCCCAACCGCGACCTGCTTCTCTACACTTCGGCCGCACGTGGCGCGAAGCCCGGCGGCTTCGACCTGAACGCGCCAACCGAGCAATACGACCCTGAATACAATTGGACCTATGAGGTCGGCGCCAAGGCCAGCCTGCTGAACGCGCGCGTTGTTCTAGACCTCAACGCCTTCTTCATCGACTGGACGCAGATTCAGATTCCGGTTCTGGATCAGACCCAGGCGCCGCCGATCGCCGTGACCCGCAACCTCGGCGACGCAGAGTCCAAGGGCTTTGAAGCCCAGATCAATCTGCGCCCGACGCAAGAACTCAGCGCCAGCCTGGGCGTCTCCTATACCGACGCCACCTACAGCCACGCCATGAACGCCGGCTACGCCAATTTCCCGTCGTTCGGGCCCGACGGCGATGTCAGCGGTCAACGACTGCAGGCCGCTCCCAAGTGGCAACTCACTGGGTCGCTGGGTTACCGCCGGCCTGTGCTGAATGACTACACGGGCTTTTTCCACATCGACGCATCTTATCGGGCCGAGTCCTTTATGGACGCCACCAATCTGACAGTCATTCCCAGCCGCTCTCTGGTCAACGGCCGGTTCGGCATGGAAAACGAGCGCTTCCGCTTCGAGGCCTTCGTTGAAAACCTCTTTGATGACCGGCGGCCTACCTTCGCCTTCCGCGATGTGTTCCTGAACAACTATGTCGATGGCGCTTCGGTGGTCTTCCCGCCGCGCATCACGGTCTCCCACCCCAGAGGGCGTGAACTCGGCATCCGCACATCCATGCGTTTCTGAGAAATGGCGGCGCAACTTGCGACACTCCGGTTGCGCCGCCTCCTTCTCCAACGAGCCTCGTCACTTTCCTCATTTCAATTTTGGGATCGCCGCAACGCAAGTTTCCACTTGGCTATGCGTCAAAAATGATCGAACGTGTCAGCATAAGGCCTATTGGTATATCAATTAAAATGGCCGAAAATTAAGGGGAGATCGATGCTTCATTACCGGAATAAGTGCTTTCTGATGCTTTCGGCAGCCGCAGGCGTCCTGACGTTCGGCATGCCTGCTGCGGCTCAGGAGTCCGAACCATCCCGTGCGACCCAAAGCGGCGTCACGGCAGTGAGCGACATCCTGGTCACGGCCCGGCGGCGAGAGGAATCTCTGCAAGACACCCCTCTGGCCATCGCGGCGGTCACGTCGGAAGAGCTGAAATCGGCTCGGGTCGAACGTCTGGCGGATCTGGCCAAGATCGCCCCTGGTCTCAGCTTCACTCCCCTGTTCGGCGCCCAGAACCAGCTTCCCATCATTCGCGGCGCGGCCCAGACCTATGGTCAGTTGAACGTGGGCGTGTTCCTGGACGGGGTCTATCTGAGCGGCAAGGCCGGCGTCGATATCGAGATGGCCGACCTGGAACGCATCGAGGTCGTGCGCGGTCCCCAATCGGCCCTCTATGGCCAGAACACCTTCGCCGGCGCCATCAACTACATCAGCGCCCGGCCGTCGGCCGAGCTCAAGGGACATGTCGAAGGAACGGTCGGCGACAACGGACTGCGCAAGCTGACCGCGGGCGTCAGCGGCCCCATCACCGACACCCTGCGGTTCAGCGCCGGCGCCTACGGCCGTGAATTCGACGGCTGGTACGTCAGCGCCATCGATGGCGGCAAGGTGGATTACAGCCAGACCTATGGCGGAATGCTGACCCTGGATTACGCGCCGACGGATCGTTTCTCAGCCATCTTGCGCCTGACGGCCAGCGATGAGGACTCCGGTCAACCTGCATCCGAAGTCCAGCGCACAAACGCCTATCCCGGCGCGGTGGCCGGGGGCCCGGCCGGCACCATCCGCAACCAGTTGTATGAAGGCGAGATCCAGCCGCTGGGCCGGCGCATCAACGTCAATACCAAGCGTACCACTTTCGAGGTCGGCGACTATGGCACCCGCCAGGACACTTTCCGCGCCAGCCTGGATCTGAACTACGATTTCGACGGCGTCTCGCTGAAGTCGATCACCGCCTACGCCAAGCGCAACGCCGAGTTCACCTATGATGGCGACAACACCATCTGCGACCGCGCGGGCGGTTGTACGAACTTCGGCTATCCCTTCGCGCCGGGCAGCCTGATTCCGGTGGGCACGTCCGGCTTCGCCACCTCTTCAGCTGAAGAGACCTATACCGACTTCAGCCAGGAGTTGCGCCTGTCATCCAACGGCGACGGCCCGCTGAGCTGGCTGGTGGGAGCCTATTATTATGACGGCGACAGCAATGTAATCCAGCGCAGTCTGACCGCGGCGACGGCTGGCGCTTTCGGCTTCCCGAACATCGTCAACACGACCAAGAGCTGGTCGGTGTTCGGCTCGGCCTCCTACGCCTTTACCGACAAGCTGACGGCGACGCTGGAGGCGCGCTATCAGAAGGAAGAACAGACCTATCATCAGGCGCCGACCAGGGCCGGGAGCGACGCTGCGTCCCAGTTCCGCACGGACCTGGAAAAAGACTTCGAGTTCACCACGCCGCGCCTGATCTTCGACTACAAGATTCAGCCCGGCAAGATGATCTACGCCAGCGTGGCGCGCGGCGTGAAGACGGGCGGGTTCAACCCGAACCTCAACATCTTCCCGGACCAGCGCACCTTCGAGCCTGAAACCAGCTGGAACTATGAGGTGGGCGGCAAGTTCGACTGGATGGACCGTCGTCTGCGCACCAATGTCGCCGTGTTCCACACCGACTGGTCGGACCAGCAGGCGGCCTGCCAGAACCCGGCGTCCGCCTTCCCTAACGGCACAACCTCGACGCAGCGGACCTACACCTGCAACGTCGCCGAGGCGAAGGTGACGGGGCTGGAGATGGACGGGTCCTTCTACCTGAACGACTATCTCTCGATCGTGGGCAGCTATGCCTGGACCCGCGCGCGCTATGAGAAGTTCGCCGACGCCTCGCTGGACGGAACCCTGGCGGCGCTGGGCCTTCCAGCCTGGGATTTCGACGGGCGCCACCTGCCCTATGTGCCGGATCACAAGATCACCCTGTCGCCGCGCTTTGAAATGGCGGCCTGGGGCGACTATCGCTTCGAAGGGCGGCTGGATGTCCAGCACCAAAGCAAGACCTATGTCCGCGCCGACAACATGCAGTATTTCGGCGCCAAGACGACGGTCGATCTGCGCCTGGCCCTCAGGTCCGATGCTCTGAGCTATCAGTTCTTCATCAACAACCTGCTGGACGACGATACGCCGACGGCGGCCGTACGCTTCTATGATTCCACCAATTTTTCGGTGGCGTCGCCCCTGGTCACCGGCGCCGACCGACGCATGATGGGCGTCAGCCTGGGTTATCAGTTCTAAGACGCTTCAGCCCCGAGGCCGACAGGCCTCGGGGCTGAAGCCCCTGCGCCGCCGACACCGCCGGCGAACCTCTCTGTTGTTCGGAGTCGACCTTGAAATCCTATCTGAAGACGACCGCCGCCGCCCTGATCGCTGCCTCGACGTGTTTTGGCGCTCAATCCGCTGCTGCGGCCGATCTTGACCTGAGCCAACCGCGCGATGTCCTGGCGGCGATGCGCAAGATCAACTGCTCGACGATCGACGCCAAGCCCCTTGTCTATCACTGGAGCGGGAACGTGTGGTCGCGGGTCGAGGGCGAGCCTGACCGGCTGATCTTCAAGGTCGAGGGGATGAATGTTCGCCATTGCGCCACGGTTCAGGATCCGGTTAGAGGTCAGGGCTTTCGTCTCGTCTCTCGCGAATTGATGCTTTTCCTCGACCCGGTCACCGGCGAAAAGATCGATCGCTGGAAGAACCCGTGGACGGGGGCTGAGGTCGCCGTGGCCCACGTCGCCAACGACCCCGTGAACCAGAGGCCGTTTTTCGAGCGCGACGCTGAAGGCGGCCCCCTAGCCTCCCCATTCCGCATCCAGGGCGAGCGCGTCTTCATGGCGGCGGAAATCCCGCTCTTCTACCCCAACCCCCTGGCGGGCGACTATCAGGACTATGTCGGCAATCAGTATCACGCGATGGAGATTTTCGACTTCGCCGCCGACCGTCGCACCCTGATCAGCAGCCGCACGGACACGGCGAACGCCATCCTGTCGTGGGTGCGTATCGCCCCGTGGATGCCCTTCATGAAGATGGGCAGCCGTCCGGGCCTGATGGTGTTCAACGCCATGTCGCAGCCCGTCGATGGCATTGAGGCCCTGCCGCCCGTGCTTCGCAACGCCATCGCCGCCGACTATCCGGCCTATGCCGCTCCGCCGCCGCTGGATGACGCCCGGCCCAACGCCACAAGCTGGACCGTAGCCCGCGAAGGCATCGACGCAGAGCGCCGCGCCTCGCCGCCCCCTGCGCGCCAGGCCGGTCACTGATCATGAGAAAGCCCTCGAAGAGTGATCTTCGAGGGCTTTGAGCATCATCAGACCGAGAAATCAGCCGACGCGCTTTTCCTTGATGCAGGTGCGCTTGATCAGTTCGTCGTTCTCGAACCAGTGCCAGGTGCGGGCGCGATCATTGCCGTCGGCGGAAAGCTGGATCATCTCGTAGAGATACGCATTCGGCATACCCTTGCGCTCCCAGCGCAGCATGATGGTCTGAGGGTCGGCTTCCCAGCAGTTGCCGATGATCCGTTCGTTGTCCCACCAGATCTTGCCGTCGCGATAAGTCGACGGGAAATGGATTTCCTCCGTTCGCCCGTCATCCCAGGTGTAGGTGTTGATCTGATAATATTCGGTGGCGCTCGGAAACTGGCACTGAAGGCGCGATTTGTGACGATCGATCACGTTATTATCGGTATCAACGTGAATATAGACGCCTTCCCAGACGCCTTCGTGGCGCGCCAGAAGGGGCATTTCCTTGCGGAGGTCGGCCATGGTGTTTCCCTCGGTATCTCATTGACGCTGTCGAACGCTCAGCGAATGATATAAAGATATACCCAATAAGACTTTTACGACAAGCCAGGAAGGTGATCCCTTGTCCCATTCTTTTGCCGACGGCGCCCTGCTGCTGAGCATCGCCGATGACGTGGCGCTGCTGACGCTCAACCGGCCGGACAAGCGCAACGCGCTGACGCAGGGGATGTGGCGCGCCCTGCCCCGCGCGATCGAGACGGTCGCGAATGATCCTGCGGCCAAGGTGCTGGCCGTCACAGGCGCGGGCGGCGCCTTTGCTGCAGGCGCCGACATCGGCGAGTTCGAAGCCGTCTACGCCACACGCGACAGCGCCGCCGCATACGCCGCCGAAATCGCCGAGGCGATGGAGGCGCTGGCTGATCTGTCCAAGCCGACGATCGCCGCCATTTCCGGTCCCTGCGTCGGCGGAGGTCTGGGCCTGGCCCTGTGCTGCGACATCCGCATGGCGTCGGACAAGGCGAAGCTGGGAATCACGCCCGGCAAGCTGGGTCTGATGTACAGCCTGGGCGACACCCGCCGACTGGTTGAGGCCGTTGGACCATCGACCGCGAAGGACATCCTTTATACCGGCCGTATCCTGTCCGCTCAGGAGGCCCTTAGCCTTCGACTGATCGACGCCGTCTGCTCGCCGGAGGATCTTGACGGCGCCGTCGCCGCCAAGGCGCAAGCCATAGCCTCGGCGTCGCAATGGTCCGCGCGGCGCACCAAGGCCGTTGTTCGGCGGATTCTCGATGGTCAGACCCAGGACGACGATACGACCCGCGCCTGGTTTCTGGACTCGCTGGAGGGCGAAGACTTCCTCGAGGGCCGCGACGCCTTCCTGCAGAAGCGGACGCCGACCTTCCCCTATCGGTAAAGCGTCAACCAGCGAAATCCGGCGGCGTCACGACCGGCGCCGCCAGTATGTCCGCCAGGTCGATCGCGTCAGCCTCGCTCCAGGCCATGACCTGAACGGACAGCGGCAGGCCATCCGCCATCCCCGCCGGAAACGCCGCCGCTGGCAGGCCCGCGACATTGGCCAGGGCAGTGAAGTCCGCCTGGTTGACCGGAACCGCAGCATCAAAGGGAAACGCCGGCTGAGACGCTGTGGGCGACAGCAGGCCCGCATAGCCGGACAGCCGCGCCCTCAGGCGATGAGCCGTCGCCTCCAGCTCACGATAGGCCTTGGCCAGGCGCGGCGCCGACTGACGCGCGCCCCAGGCCAGACCGCCCGCGAACTCCGTTGAAAACCCCTCAGGACGTTCGGCCAGAGCCTGCTCGTGGACGACGTGGCCCTCGACTTCGGAGATCAACAGCCCCAGCCGACGCACGGCGCCGAAGTCATAGTCATTCAGACGGATCGTCTCGATCGCCAGTCCCAGGTCGCGGGCCAGTTGGACACGATCCGCAAAGGCGGAAATCACCTGCGGCTCCACCTCGACCTGGCCAGCGAAATCCAGAACGGCCCAGGGCGCGCCGCTCGGCGCCGCCCCAGCCTGCCCCTGCATCATCGCCTCGAAAACAAGGCGGCAGTCCAGCGCAGAGCGAGCATGGGGACCGACATTGTCCAGCGTCCACGACAGCGCCATGAGCCCCTCGGTCGAGACCCGCCCCCGTCCCGGCTTCAATCCGAAAATTCCGCAGTAGCCAGAGGGAATGCGGACGCTGCCCATAGTGTCTGTGCCCAGCGCCGCCGCACACAGACCCGCCGCCGCCGCCGCGCCCGAACCGCCTGACGAGCCCCCGGGCGTGAAATCGAACCGATGCGGATTATGACAACGGCCGAAAGCCGGATTGTCGGTCGTGGCGCCCAGCGCCCCCTCATGCATGTTCAACACGCCCAGGATCACAGCGCCCGCCGCCTTCAGCCGCGCCACGCAGGCGGCGTCATGATCTGCAATCTGATCGCGATAGGCCCCTATGCCGGCGTGCAGCGGCAGGCCGACAGCCGCGATATTGGCCTTGATCGCGATCGGGACGCCGTCGAGGGGCGACAGGGGCCGCCCGGACGCCCAGCGCGCGCCGCTGGCCAGGGCCGCCGCCCGCGCGCCTGCTTCATCCACAGCCAGAAAGGCGTTGAGACGCGGGTTCAGCCGTTCGATCCGGCTCAGATAGACCTCGACCGCTTCCGACGGCGTGACGGCGCGCTCTCGGAACAGCGCCGTCAGGCCGGCGACGCCCGCCTCGACCACCGGATTGGAAAAGGCCACGTCCGGCGCTCCCTTACTTCTTGAACCGTTCGTCGATCAGGCGGATCGGCTTCTGTCGCACGTCGATCTGCGTCAGGGGGGCGGTGGCACCGGGCGCGACCAGTTCGATCTCCGGCTCGATGCCGATCTTGCGCTTCAGGATATCGGCGAACGCCTTGGCCGTCACGGGCGACAAGTCGGCCGCCTCGGCCACAACGATGAAACTGTCGCGATCCTGAGAGTCACGAGTCGCGCGGCAGATGAACTCCTTGGCGAAGGCGGGGTGCTCGTCCAGCATCGGCCCTACCCCTTGCGGGAAGATGTTGATGCCGCGGATCTTCACCATATTGTCCGACCGGCCCATGAAGCCCTCGACCCGGCGGTATTCAACGCCGATGGAGGATTTGCCCGGCTTCCACTGCGTCACGTCGTGGGTGTTGAAGCGGATGATCGGATAGAGGTCGTCCTTGAACAGGCAGGTAGTGACCATGTCGCCAACCCCGCCGTCCTCGATCACCCTGCCGGTGTCGATGTCGCAGACCTCCAAATACTGGGCGTCTTCCTGGACATAGAGGCCGTCGCGGTCCGGTCCCTCGGCGGCGATCAGGCCAGTGTCGCCGACGCCGTACCAGTCGAAGCACTGGGCGCCGCCCCAGGCCTCGCCGATGGCCGCCTTGTCTTCACGGCCCATGTGGCCCGAGATCATCCGCACCGGAATGTCGCGTCCGGGTTCCAGCCCCATCTCGCGGGCCACAGTCGCCAGCTTCTTGATGTAGTCGGCGAAGCCCACGATCACCGTGGCGCCGAAGTTCTTCATGATCTCGACCTGCTGCACCGAGCGGGTCTCGACGCCCGTGCCCGCCGACAGGAAGACGGCGCTGGTCCAGTGGGTCACGGCCTCGCGCACATAGTGGCCGCCATTGATCATGCCGTGGCCGTAGACCGAGTGCACGATGTCATCGGGGCGCAGGCCCTGAAAGCGATAGAGGCGCGCCAGGAGGATGTTCTGCACCTCCCGGCTCTTGGGCCCGAACAGCAGGACCTGCGGCTTGCCCGTCGTGCCTGACGTGGTGTGCAGGATAACCGGCGGTCGCTGCTCATAACCCTCGAACCCTGCAAAATCGCCGAACGGCGGCTCCCGGTCCAAGCTGGCCATGATATCCGACTTGTCGAAGATCGGCAGGCGCGGCAGGTCTTCCAGCGAGCGGATATCGCCCCGCTCGATGCCCTTGTCGCCCCACAGGCGGCGATAGAAATTCGTCTGCCAGGCCCGGTCGACGCAGCGCATGAAAAGCCGGTTCTGATGGGCCGTCAATTCGTCACGACTGACCGTCGTCGCATAGCGGGTGAAGGAGTCGCCGATGGGGTGGTCGGCGGTCAGGCCCTCGGGGGCCATGTCCTGCCAGTAGTGGCGATGCAGGTCGGTCATGCGTCTTCTCTCCCCGCAGCCAGGCGGAAAGCTCTGGCGGCGTCCTCTAACAACTCGAAATTGTCGATCAGCGCCGCCAACGGGGCGTGAACATGCGGCAGGCCGCCGAACCTCAGGCAGGCGGCCGCCTTGGCCATGTGCTGGTCACGGCTCAACGGCCAGTCGGGCGCCCCGAACTGGGCCTGAAGCAGCAGGCGCGTCTCCCGCCCGTCAGTGAAGCGGGCGACAGCCTCGGCAGGCGCAAAGGCGGCCGGGTCGGGATTGTCGTTCACGACCACTTCGATCCTGCGCGCCAGATCCAGCACGGCCGGATCGGCCAAGGAATCCTCTGAGAAATCATCCAGCCCGACCGGCCGCCCGCGCATCAGGGTCACAGCCGACAACCACGCGGCGCACAGGCGGGCATAGGCGACGCTCATGCCTTCCATCGCCGGGCGGCCGACCAGATAGTGGATGATCGGCGGCGCGCTGTAGGTCAGACGTTCCAGCGTCGCAGGCGTCAGACCGTGATCGCGCATCAACATCTCGGTCGCGACGATACAGCCCTGAGCCGCGCGGCCAGTGGGATAGGGCTTCCAGCTCACCTCGGCGATGCGGAAGCGGCGCCCCAGATCGGCCAGACCGGCGTCGAGATCGAAACGTCCCTCGAAAAGGGGCAGATAGCCGAACTTGCCGTCGATTGACTGCGCCGGTCCGGGCAACCCCGCGCGCGCCAAGTCCATCGCTGAAACGGCGTTGCGCGCCGCCTGTCCCATCTGCACGGGCAAGGTCGCCTTGCCCTCCACATGGGCCTGCATCGAACCCGAAGCGAACGAAAGGGCGTAACCGAACGCGTCCAGCGCGACATGGCGCGGAGGCTGGGTCAAGCTGATCAAGGCCGCGACGCAGCCGAAAATGCCCGCCGTCGCCGGGCGGAAAAAGCGCAACGGATCAGACGCCGCGACGCCTAACGCCGCTGAAACATCCACCCCCGCGACCAGAGCCGTCAGCACAGCCTGGCCGGGATAGGGACCGGATCGCTCAACCTCTGCGAAAAGGGTCGCGACAATGGTCGCCAACGGATGCACGACCGCCGGTTCGTGGACGCAGTCGAACTCCTGACTGTGAATCTGAAAGGCGTTGACGAAGGCGGCCTGGGGCGCCGGCAACCGCTCGTCTGCCCGCCCGAGAACGGAACACCGACCTCCTTCGCCCCAGGCTCGGGCGGCGGACAGCACGGCGTCAGCAAACGGAGCGTTGCGCCCCGCGACCCCGACGCACAGGCTGTCATGCAGGAATGTCTTGGCGGCGGCCTGAGCCGCAGCATCGACATCGTTCCATCGCAGGGTCAGGGCGTGGTCGATCAAACGCTCGCCTGGATTGGTCATCGCGCGCCCTCGCCCATCGCTGCAATCGCCCAAAGGTCTGTCAGGGTCGCGCCGTCGCCCAGGGCTAGGGCCGCCGCGATCAACTCATCGGCTTCCGCTTCAGCCAGGCCGCCCCAGGCGAACAAGGCGTGCGCTTTGGCGATCAGGGCCGGTTCATCCAGCGGCTTCTCGGGATCGCCCAGCGCATCGGGCGCCTCGGCGCTGACGACGCCGCCGTCGGCCAGAACAGCCTGCGCGACAGCCCCGAAGCGGGCCGGATAGCGGGAGTCGCACCCTGCGTCCCGAGTCAGTTCGATCTGGGCGCGGAGCGCCGCCACAACGGGATCGGCGATGACGTCCGTGGTGAAGCGCGTCAGGGCGGCGTCGCCGTACAGCCAGGCGACGGCCGCCGCGTGCTGCAACGAGAACTTGGCCTCGCCTGAGGTGCGCGGGGTCAGTCGATCGCAAAAGGTCAGGGCGTCGCCATAGGCGCCGATCCGCAAGACTCGCAGGGATCGCCCTGCGGCCTGCTCGCGCAGGGCCAGAACCGCATCTATGGCCGCATGTGCGTGACGACAGGCGGCATGGGGCTTGAAGCTGACCTCATGGATCGCCCACGTCTCAGCGCCGTCCGTAATGTCGTCAGGCGAGCCATCCGGGCACAGCCCTTGAAAAAAGCCGTGCGGCCCCTCGAAAATCTCCAGCGGTCCGGCATAGCCGTCACGCGCCAGAAAGGCCGACGCCAGTCCGTTGGCGGCCGCGCGTCCATCGTGCAGGGCCTTGGTGAAGACCGGCTCATGCCGCACCTGCCACAGACCGAAGGCCTGCTGTCCCGCATTGCCGAGAGCCCAGGCCGTCCGCAACGGATCAAGTCCCAGCACAGACGCCGCCCCGGCCGCCGCGCCGAAGCCTCCGCAACTGGCCGTGACATGGAACCGGCCGGCGTGGTGCGGTCCGACGGATCGACCGACGCGGATCATGGCTTCATAGCCGCGCACTGCGGCGTCCAGAACCGCCGTCCCGTCGTCCACGCCCGCCGCGTCCGCGGCCGCCAGAACGGCGGGAAAGATCACTGGCCCCGGATGCAGCAGACCACGCTTGTCCACGTCGTCCATTTCCAGCAGAGCGCCCGCCGGACCATTGGCCAGGGCCGCCGCCTGAGGACCGCAACGCCGCCCCCGGATCACATGGCACGGCCCTTCGCCTTCCAGCATGGCCAGACGACGCGGCTCAGCCGCGCCGGGCTCAGCCGAGCCTGCGATGGCGCAGGCCAGCCAGTCCAGCAGATGCAGCCTGGCTCTGGCGCGATCGGCGGCCATTGGCGGGTGCGCCAGACGTTCCGCCAGACGCAGGGATAAGCTTTCCCTTTGCCCGGACATAATGCCAAAAGATGATTCCGTCGCACGAAGGTCAGACATGAGCCAACCTCGCTACCGCCAACTGGCCGATTCCCTGAAAGCGGACATTGTTGCGGGCCGTTATCCCGTCGGCAGCCAGCTGCCGCCCGAATATGAGCTGTGCGAGCTGCACGACGTATCCCGCCATACCGCCCGCGACGCCCTGCGCCTGTTGCTGGAAGAAGGACTGGTCGAGCGCCGCCGGGGCGTCGGCACCACCGTTCTTCGTACGCGCGGCTCCCCAGCCTTTGTCCAGCCTCTGGGAGGCGTGACGGAGCTTATGCAGTACGCACGCGAAGCCCGCCTGGAAATCCGCAGCGCGGGGCTGCGCCGTCTGGACGCCGACGAACAGAAGCGGCTGGACGTGAAGTCCGACGACGCCTGGCTCATCGTTTCCGGGCTGCGGCGCAACGAAGGCAAGCCGGTCGCCCTGTCCCAGATCTACGTCGCCCCCGCCTATGCAGACATCGCCACCCGACTGCGTGATTGGGACGGCGCCCTGCACGAACTGATCGCACAGGATTTCAGCGTCACAGTCCATCGGATCGAACAGGAAATCGTGGCCCTGCCGCTGGACGCCGAACAGGGACGCATCCTGAAGGCCGAGCGCGGCGGGGCCGCCCTGCAGACCCTTCGTCGCTACTATGACCGCGACGACGCCCTGATGCTGGCGTCGGATACGACCCACCCTGGCGCCCGCTTCGTCTACGCCATGAGCTACAGACGCGACGCCTGATCCACTAAGGCCGACACCGCCCTTCATCGCCAGAAAACCGCATCAGGCTTCGCAGGCTCGCCAGGCAGGCGCGCGTCGATGCGTGCCGGCTCGTTCCGGAATCGTAGCGGCGTACCCACCACCTCATCGCCGTCAGCATCCACGCCGAACATGCCGCGCTGGGCCGTCGCGGGATCAGCGAAGGCTTCTTTCAGGGTACGAACCGGCGCGAAGCAGACGTCGCGCCCCTTGAACCAGTTCTCCCAATCCGCACGCGTCCGGGCGATGAAGGTCTCGCGCAGAAAGGTCCGCAAGGGCTCCTGTTCCGGGCCGGGCGGCAGGGCCGCGACCGCGATCAGATCAGGCCGGTCCAGCGCCGTCAGCAGGTTCGTGGCGAACTTCAGCTCTGAGCCGCCCAGAACGATCCACTGACCATCGGCGCATTCATAGAGGTTGTAGAAGGCTGCGCCGCCCCAGGACCGCTCGTCCTTGGGATTGTGCGGCTGACCCGTCGCGAAAATGCGGCCCGTGACGTTGGGCGTCCACGCCAGGGTGCTGTCGTACATGGAGACGTCGAGATAGTCCCCCTGCCCGGTCGTAGTCCGCCGCAGCAGGGCCATCAGCACGCCCGACAGGGCGGCCAGCGAAGAGAAGGCGTCGGCCACCGGCATATGCGGCATGGCGGGCTTGCCGTCCTGTCCTTCGTTGAGCGAGACGACGCCGGCCAGGGCCTGCACCGCGACATCATGCGCAGGCAGATCGCGATAGGCGCCGTCCTGACCAAAGGCGCTGATGGCGCAATAGACGACGCCGGGATTATAGGCGCGCACGGCGTCGTAGCCGACGCCCAGCCGATCAGCCACGCCGGGACGGAAAGCTTCGACGATCACGTCCGCCTCGGCCGCCAGGGCGTGGAAGGCGGCCAGACCCTCGGGCGTCTTCAGGTTCAGACCGACGCTGCGCTTGCCCCTGTGGGTGTTGCGGAACCAGACCGAAGCGCCGTTCTTGACGTAGCCGATGTGACGCGTCGGCTCGCCCTCGCCCGGCGGTTCTATCTTGATCACGTCGGCGCCGTGGTCCGCCATTATCAGCGTCAGCATCGGTCCCGGCAGGAACAGGGACAGGTCCAGAACCTTGACGCCTTCCAGCTTCATCAGGCCGCGCCTTCATCCAGCAGTTCGGCGTTGTGCTCGCCCATCAGCGGGGCGCGCACGCCCGACGCTCGCCTACCGTCGATCTTGATCGGACAGGCCAGCAGGTGCAGCCCCTCCGGCCGTTCCGGATGGTCGACCACATCGCGCATCCCGACCTCGGCGACGTAAGGGTTGTCCAGCGCCTCCTTCAGGCCGCGCACGGGGGCGAAGGGAACCTGGCCGCCCAGGAGGGTCAGCCAGTCGTCGGTCGGCTTCGTCTGCATCACCGCGTCCAGCGCCTCGGTCAGGGCCTCGATGTTCTGTCGGCGCGTCGGAATGTCGATAAAGCGCTGGTCGGCTTTCAGGTCCGGACGCTCGACCACGGTGCAGAAGGCGTCCCAGAATTTGGGCGTCTGGCACATCAGCATGGCCCAGCCGTCGGCCGTCCGAACCAGTTGCGACGGAGCGATGGAAGGATGAGCCGCGCGCGGCATCCGCTCGATCTCATAACCCTCGTTCATGGCCCAGGTCGCCGGATAGGAGGTCTGGTGCAGGGCCACGTCGAACAGGGACACGTCTACGTCGCAGCCCACGCCCGTCCGGCGCGCGCCCAGGATCGCCGAGACGACACCCAGCGCAAAAACCGACCCGGTCATGAAATCGACCATCGATAGGCCGAACCGGATGGGAGGACCGTCCGGCTCGCCCGTCAGGCTCATGAACCCCGCCTCGGCCTGCATCAGATAGTCGTAGCCGGGCCAGGTCTTGCGCGAGTTGTCGCGACCGTAGGCCGACAGGTGACCGCAGACGATCGACGGCTTGATCGCCTTCAGATCGTCATGGGTGATCTTCAGCTTGGCGGGCTGATCGCCGCGCAGGTTGTTGACCACGGCGTCGGCGGCGCCGACTAGGCGCTCGAAGGCGGCCCGGCCCTCGGGCGTCTTCAGCTCGATCGTCACCGACTTCTTGCCGCGCGAAAAGGTCTGGAAGAAGTGGCTGTCGTTCTCGCCCAGGAAGAAGGGGCCCGTGGCGCGACTGACGTCGCCGCCCATCGACACCGCCTCGATCTTGATGACCTCGGCGCCCAACTCGCTCAGGAGCTGGGTGCCATAGGGGCCTGCGCCGTATTGTTCGACGGCGACGACGCGGACGCCTTCCAGAGGACGATTCATCAGACCTTGTTCCTGGCGATCAGTTGCTTGGCGATGATGATGCGCTGGATCTCGTTCGAGCCTTCGCCGATGCACATCAGGGGGGCGTCGCGATACAGGCGCTCGACCATGAACTCCTTGGAATAGCCGTAGGCGCCGTGGATGCGCATGGCCTCGGTGGCGACTTCCAGCGCCGTCTCGGAGGCGAAGAATTTGGCCATGCCGGCCTCCATGTCCACGCGCTCGCCACGGTCGTAGAGACGCGCCGCATCCTCGACCAGAAGCTCGGACGCGCGGACCTTGGTCGCCATCTCGCCCAGCTTGGTCTGGATGGCCTGGTGCTCGCAGATGGGCTTGCCCATCGTCTTGCGCTCCTGAGAATAGCGCACCGCCTCCTTCAGGGCGCGTCGGGCCACGCCGACGCCGCGCGCGGCGACGTTGATGCGGCCGATCTCCAGTCCGCCGGTGGCCATGAAGAAGCCCTGCCCCTCCTCGCCGCCGATCAGGCACAGTTCGGCGTCGCACTCATAGCCGTCAAAGGCGATCTCGCCGGTGTCGACGCCCTTGTAGCCCAGCTTGGGCAGTTTGCGGCCCGCCTGCACGCCCGGCAGAGGTGCGCGGGTTTCCGGGTCGATCTTGGGCGTGATCAACATGCTCATCCCCTTGTAGCGGGGGTTGGCGTCGGGATCGGTCTTCACCAGCAGGGCCAGACAGTGGCCGTTGACGACGTTGGTGATCCAGGTCTTGGCGCCGTTGACGACGTATTTGTCGCCCACGCGGCGGGCCGTGGTGCGGATGCCCTGAAGGTCGGTGCCCGCGTCCGGCTCGGTCAGGCCGAGGCAGCCGCGCAGTTCGCCCGCCGCGAACCTGGGCAGCCAATAATCCTTCTGTTTCTGGGTGCCGAACTTCTGCACGACGATGGCCATCATCAGGTGGGAGTTGAACACGCCCGTCAGGCTCATCCACTCTTCGCTGATCCGCGCCACAATGCGCGAATAGGTCGTCGCCGACAGGCCCAGCCCGCCGTACTCCGGATCGATCAGAGCGCCGAACAGGCCCAAGTCAATCATGTCCTGAACCAGTTCCGCCGGATACTCGTCGTCATGCTCCAGCTGCATGGCAACGGGGGCGACCTTCTGCTCCAGCCACTTGTCGATGGCGTCCAGGATGGCGCGTTCGTCGGCCTCGGTGATATGAGATTCGCTCATCAGTAGTGACCCACCTTGTCCTCGACGGCGTTGCCGCGCGCAGGAATCAGCAGGTTGCGCTTGAAGGTGCACACGACCTCGCCCCGCTGGTTCCTGCCGATGGTGTTGATGGTGACGATGCCCTGGCCAGGACGCGACTTGCTCTCGCGTTTCTCCAGCACCTCGCTCTCGCCGTAGATGGTGTCGCCGGCGAAGACGGGGGCGGTGAATTTGACCTCGTCCATGCCCAGGTTGGCGATGGCCTTCTGGCTGGTGTCGGTCACGCTCATGCCGATCAGCAGGGCCAGGGTATAGGGGCTGACCACCAGGTTCTTCTTGAACTCCGAAGCGGCCGCGAACTCGGCGTCGAAATGCATCGGATGGGTGTTGAGCGTCAGCAGGGTGAACAGGTGATTGTCGTATTCCGTCACCGTCTTTCCGGGGCGGTGCTCATAGACGTCGCCGACGACGAAATCCTCGAAATAGCGGCCGAAGGTCTCGCGATAGCGTTGCGGGCCGACCTGTTTGACGTTCTGGACCATGATTGGACTCTCAGCTTCTTTTTGCGGTGTCGAGGACGCGCTCGGCGGCCCTCAGAATGGGAAGATCGATCAGCTTGCCGTTCAGCAGGGCCGGGCCGCCCTCGGCCGCCTTAAAAATCTCGATGACCTTGTTGGCGTGGTCGATCTGGGCGGGCGTGGGCGTCAGGGCTTCGTGCACGCCCCTGACCTGATCGGGATGAATGCAGGCGCGGCCGGTGAAGCCCATGGCCCGCACGCGGCGAGTGGCGGCGATCAGCCCGTCGGGGTCGCGCACGTCGAGGAAGGGCACATCCAGAAGCTGGACCCCCGCACGGGCGCAGGCGGCGACCAGCCGGCCGCGCGCATAGGCCAATGCGTCCCATTCCATGTCCGAACCGATATCGACCGAATAGTCGGCGCCGCCGAACAGCACCCCCTGAATTCCCGGCGCGGCGGCGATGTCCCAGGCGTTCTTCAGGCCCTCGGCCGACTCGATCACGACCCAGAGCGGAGCGTGCTCCGGCCCCAACTTCTGCGACAGCAAGGCGACCTGATCGGCGCTTTCAGCCTTGGGCAGCATAATCAGCGTCAGGCCTGAAACGCCCTTCAAGGCCTCGACGTCCGCCTCGAACCAGGGCGTCCCCACGCCGTTGATGCGCACCGCCGCCGGGCGCGTGGCGACGAAGGCCGCCGTCGCCGCCCTCGCCTCATCCTTGGACTGTGGCGGGGTGCCGTCTTCCAGGTCGATACAGGTTACGTCGGCGCCTGCCGCCAGCGCCTTTTCAAACCGCTCGGGTCTGGCGCCGGGAACGAAGAGAAGAGAACGGTGGATCATGGGACTCACACTTAATTGTCCGGACAATCTAGGAGGCAGAATTTGTCCGGTCAAACAGTTTCAAACGGCTTCAGACTGAAGGCGGCGGAACAGCGGCGGCGAAGGCGGCGGCGATCTCTTCGCGCGAGGCGATCCAGACATCCGACCGGGTCTTCACATGATCCAGAAAAGCCTTGAGGGCGCCGATCCGACCGGGGCGGCCGATGATCCGCAGATGCAGACCCAGGCTCATGTAGCGAGCCCCCAACTCATTCGCTTCGTCGTACAACTGGTCGAAAGTGTCGATGGCGTAGGCCGTCCAATTCTGGGGCGTCAGCGACGGCGCCAGCCAGAACTTCATGTCGTTGGAATCGATGGCGTAGGGCAGCACAACCATCGGCGACTTCGACCCGTCCGCCATCTCAACCAGATCCCAATAGGGGAAGTCGTCGGAGTAGTCGTCCATATGATAGGCGAACCCCTCCTCCACCAGCAGGCGCCGTGTGATGTCGGTATGGAGATAGCGCGACAGCCAGCCTGACGGACGCTTGCCGGTCGTCTGCACCAGCGAGTCGCGGCCCTTGCGGATATAGTCGCGCTCGGCCTCTTCCTTCATCCAGTACTGGTGCGCCCAACGCCAGCCGTGGCAGCAGACCTCGTCGCCGCGCGCGACAATGGCCTCGGCCAGCCAGGGCGCGCGTTCCAGCGCCAGGGCCGCTGCGGTCCAGGTCGCCTTGACCCCCGCACGGTCCAGTTCACGCAGCACGCGCGGCGCCCCGGCGCGGATGCCGTACTGATAGTTGCTCTCATTGCCGTGGACGCGCATCGCCCGCTTGGGCGAGGCCGACAGTTCATCGACGGGCTCCGGGCCACGGTCGCCGTCAAGAATATTCTGCTCGGCGCCTTCTTCGACATTGACGACGATGGATAGGGCCAGCTTGGCGCCGTTCGGCCAGGTGAAGCCTTCCGGCGCGAGGGCGGGCGTGGCGGGCGGGCGGTTCATTAATGCGGCTCCTCTCCGCCCGAGACGTTGAGGCTCTCGGCGGTGATGTAGGCGGCCTCCTCAGAGCAGAGGAAGGCGACGGCGTTGGCGGTGTCCTGGGTCAGACCGGGGCGCTGCATCGGGATGCGCGCGGCCATCTTCTGCAGATAGTCCTCGACCGAATCCGCCCCTGTAACCTTGGCGAAATACTCGTTCTGCCACGCGCCCAGTCCCGTCGTGACGTGGTTCGGGCAGACGTTGTTGACGGTGATCCCGAGCGGGCCCAGTTCGATGGCGGCAGAGCGCACAAGGCCGACAAGGCCATGCTTTGACGCTGTATAGGCCTGAGCATGAGGAAAGCCGGACTTGGCGGCCTGACTGGCGATGTTGACGATGCGGCCGCCTTTTTTCTGCGCCGCCATTACGCGGGCGGCCGCCTGAAGGCCGAAGAAGGCGCCGGTCAGATTGACGCCGATGACAGCGCTCCAGTCGTCTGGCGTCACCTCAAGCAAGGGCTTCATGATGTAGCCGATGCCGGCGTTATTGACCCAGATATCCAGGCCGCCGTGCGCCGAGACCGCATGGTCGGCCAGGGCCTGAACCTGAACCGGATCACGCACGTCGCAGGCGAAAGTCGAGGCCGCCCCGCCCAACGCGCGCAGATCGTCGGCGATGGCCTCCATCTCCTCGGTAGCCCCGATCATGGCGCCGGGCGTCGCGGCGTCGCGCGAGGCGCCAATATCGGAAACGACCACCGCCGCGCCCTCTGACGCCAAGCGGACGGCGATAGCTTCGCCCAGACCGTGACGGCGGCCCGATCCAGTGACGACCGCAACCTTGCCGGTAAAGCGACCCATCAGAGCCGCTCGGTCAGAACAAAGACGACATCCGCCATGCCCTGGAAGTCGCCGGCGATCTTCTGCATCAGGGGCGTGGCCACGTCCTGGCCGAACGCCTCCATGTCCGCCACGTCGATGATCTCGAAATAGGCATAGGGCGGCGGCGCATCCGAACCGAGAACGGCGGTAGAGCGAAACACCTCGAATCGCTCGATGGACGGAAGGCCCGTCACGGTCGGAATGTCCGTCCATCGCGCCCAGGCTTCATAGTCGGAGACCGACACCCCAGGCTTCAGATTGAAATAGGCGATGATCCGGGTGCCGGCCATCTGCGTCCTCCCCTATCAGGCGGCAGCCTTGCGCCGCCGCGTCAGATAAAGATATAAACATAGACCATTTGCTTGGGAAAGCCCGGAAGCGAGGTTTGCATGACCGCCTCCCCCTCCATCGCCAACGCCGGTCCGGCCCAGACCTATGACGGGCCGCCGGACTATCAGGCCGTAGGACGCCACGCCGTCTTTCCGGAAACGGACCACGACGAGGTCGCGCGGCTGAACTTTCTGGCGCATATGAATCGGCACCTGTCGACCCGCGTGATGCCGTTCGTGAAGACGGCGTGGGAGCAGCGTGTAGAGCCGAATCTGGTCAAGACATCCGGACAACCGAAGTCGCGCCATGATGTCCGTAAGGCGCTGACCGCCGACCCCATGTTCCAGACTTGGTCCGTCCTTCGTCGCCTGACGATGGAGCAGCGTCAGCAGGCTGGTCGCTGGACTGCCGTGCGTCAGGCCGAAAGCCTGGCCGCCAAGGTCCGTGACCTGACCGGAGGCGATCCCCGCCTGCAACTGGACCCCGACCTGCCGATCCCGCGCTATGTTTCAGCGGTCGATCACCACTGCATGCCCGGCAGCTATCATTCGGAACTGTTCGAGGGCGATGTCAGCGTCGCCGCCAGCTATGATCACGGGATCTTCGCCACCACTGGCGGCATGCTGGGCCGCTATCTGGACGGCGGCGGTCAGGCCGTGGCCGCCTGGATGAAGAAGACCCATCCCGATTTCCAGCCGCGCCGCATCCTCGATATCGGCTGCACCCTGGGGCACAACATCGTGCCGATCGCCCAGGCCTTCCCCGAGGCGGAAGTGATCGCCATCGACGTGGGCGCCCCCATGCTGCGCTATGGGCTGGCGCGGGCCAAGTCGCTGGGCGTCGAGAACATCACCTTCGTTCAGGCTGACGGCTCGGATCTGTCGCGTTGGGCGGACGGCCATTTCGACTGGGTGCAGACGACCATGTTCCTGCACGAACTGTCCTACGCCTCGATGAAGGCGATCTTCGCCGAAAGCCATCGCGTCCTGGCGCCCGGCGGCTTCGTCCTGCACGTCGAACAGCCGCAGTACACGCCGGATATGTCGCTGTTCGAACAGGCGATGCGCGACTGGGACTGTTTCTACAACAACGAGCCCTTCTGGAGCACGCTGCACGAGATCGATCTGGACGGCTGGCTGGTCGGGGCGGGCTTTGCGCGCGATCGCCTGATGCATGTCGGCGTGACCGCCGTGGTCGACCGTGAGTTGTTCCCCGACGCCGCAGACGACGACAGCGAAGATTTCGGCCGCAAGGCCGCCTGGCACGTCATCGGAGCCCGCAAATGAGCCTGCCCCTCGCCCTCGACGTCGCCTCGGCCAAGCCGGCAGGCAAACGCCCCTATTTCATGGAGCAGGAGGTCGAGCGGGTTCTGGGCATCGCCATGGCGGCGGTGCAGGAACTGGCCGTCGCCCGCCAGCGCATGGACACCCTGGAGCGGATACTGGAAGCCAAGGGCGTGATGACGCGCGACGAAATCAACGCCTTCCGTCCGGACGCCGATCAGGCCGCCGAACGAGGCCTGTGGATGCAGGAATACCTGGTGCGCGTCCTGCGCAACGTCCAACAGGAAGGCGAGGCCATCAAGGCCGACGCCAGGGGCGACATCCGATCCGAGGAAGTGGCCGCAGAGCTTTCGGAAGACGCCTGATGCAGATGCTACGCGCGGCGACCCTGACGACGCCCGACCCTCAGGGCGCCGCCCGCCGCTATGGCGAATGGCTGGGTTATGAAACGGTAGAGACCAGCTTCATCGAGGCTCCTCTGGCCGCCAGTTGGGGCGCGCCCGCCGTCGAAGGAAAACCTCAGGTCGTTTGCAGGCCGGAATCGGGCGCGCCGCTTTTCCTGCGTTTCGTCGAAGGAGAGGCGCCGCAGTCCTATCGCCCCTTGCGTTCCTTCGGCTGGGCGGCGACCGAGATCTGCGTCTCAGACGTTCTTGCCGTGCATGACCGGATGCAGCAGCCGGGCTGTCCGTTCGAAGTGATCGGGCCGCCGCGCCGTCTGGATGGGATGCCCATGATCCACGCCATGCAGGTGCGCGGCCCGGATGGCGAGATCGTCTATCTGACGCAGATCGAGGACGACCCGCCGGGGATGCGCCTGCCGCGTGCGCGCAGCCTGATCGACCGGATCTTTATCATGGTCCTGGCCTGCTCGGACCTGGAAGCCTCCAAGAGCTGGATCGAAGCCGTCCTTGGCGCGAAGACGACGCCCACGATGACGATCACCTACACCATGCTGGCCAAGGCTTTTGACCTGCCTGTCGAGCGCAAGCACCCCATCGCTATGGCCCTGCATGACAGCGACGGCTTCCTGGAGTTGGATCAATACCCGGAAGCCGCCGTTCAGCGGCCGCGTGGCCAGGGCAAGCTGTTTCCCGGCGTGGCCATGACCACCTTCGTCCATCCCGACCTGAAGGCCGTGGGTGCGCCGTGGTTCTGCGCCCCGAGCGTGCGTGAAGGCGCGATCTACGAAGGCAAGGCTGTCGGGACCGTGATCGGCCCCGACGAAACCCTGATCGAGCTGGTTCAGGCCTGATCGAACCGGCGATAACGGCCCATCAGCAGCAGCAGCACCGCCGAGATCAGCAGCAGCACCGCCGAGACGTGTAGAGGCCCCGCATAGGAACCGCTCTTGTCGAAGCCTGCGCCGAACACCACCGGCCCGAACCCGGCGCCCAGGGCGAAGAAGCCATAGAGGGCGCCATAGATGCCGCCATAGCCCTTCATTCCGAAGTAGCGCGCGACCAGGAAAGCCATCAGGTCGTATTCCAGACCCGCCGCAAAACCGATGACGAAGATCGACAGCGCCGTCACCGTCACATCCGTTCCGCCCGCCGCCAGGTGCCAATAGGCCAGGGCGGGAATAGCCAGGAAGATAAAGGCCACGCCCGGCGCCCAGAAGCGGTCGATCAGCCAGCCGCCCAGGATACGCCCGATGATCACCGACAGGCCGATCAGCGAGGCCAGCCAGACGATGTCCGAGGCGCCGAAACCGGCCTGCCCCAGGATTTTCTCCATGTTCGGGATCGAGCCGCCGACGGCGAAGCTGACCAGCAGGAAGGCTGCGCCCAGCAGCCAGAAGCGCCATTCACGCAGGGTCTGGCCGAACGTCAGCCCCGGCGTGCTCTCGGACAAGGCCGCCTGACGTGCGCGCCGCTCGGCGACGCTTTCACCGGCGGCGGCGCCCTTGTCCTTGAACCAGAAATAACCGATCGGCAGCGCCAGGATCAAAGGCAGCGCGCCGATCGCCACATAGGCGCCGCGCCAACCGAACTCAGCCACCAGCCAGGCCGTCAGCGGCTTGACCAGGAAGCCGAACAGGCCGGTTCCCAACAACGCCACGCCCAGGGCCAGGCCCTTGCGCGCCTCGAACCAGTTATTGACGGCCCGCGTCCAGGTGATGGGCAGCGTCCCCGCCCCCGCCACGGCCATGACGGCCCAGGTGGCGTAGTAGAGGACCAGCGAGCCGTTCGACAGGGCGAAACCCATGAAGCTGAAGCCGAACAGCACGACCGAGATCAGCGCCACCAGTCGAACGCCGAACCGGTCCGCCAGCATCCCGACCACAGGCGCCGCCAGCAATACCGTCAAGGTCATGACCGTCAGCCCGGCCATGATCTGTCCGAAGCCCCAGCCAAAGGCCTGGGCCAGGTGGGGCGCCAGCGCGCCGGTCGTATAAAGGGGGACGGGCGACAGCCCCAATCCGATCCCCAGCATGGCGGCGACCACTACTGGCCACCCCTGGCGGAATTCGCCGTATCCGCTCGCCTTCTCGTTCATTTCGCCTCTTCCCTGTTTTTCTTTCGGCTTCTGCTTTGTCCGACGGGCGCTTCTAGACGGCGCCCTTGTCGACAAGTTTCTGGATCACCTTGCGTTGACGCTCGGCGTAGAATGGAGGCGTCGGCGTGATCGGCGCGCCTCCATCGTCCAGCAGGCTGTTGCGCGGCTGAATGTCGAAGCCTTCATAGGCCTCCCGCCATAATTCCATCGGCTGACGCGACAGGATGTTCGCCATGCCGGGACGACGACGGTAACGGCGCAGCCCTGCGATATCGATTTCGGCGTAGCCCGTCATGCTCTCGCCATAGCCCGCCTCGGCCAGCACCAGACCGCGATAGTCGATGACCTTGGAACTGCCGTCGGTCGAGGCGCGCGGGATGGAAATGCCGTCGATGCCGGCGCTGTTGGCCGACACCACATAGGCCAGATTTTCGATCGCCCGCGCCTGTTTGGCGATGTTCTTGGGGCTGGGTATCGGCGAAGCCGCCTCGCTGGTCGGATGAATGATCACCTCGGCCCCGCGAAGAGCCAGAGCGCGCGCGATTTCGGGGTAGAGAATCTCTTCCGACGAAATGGCCGCCAGCCGCCCGATCTCGGTATCGACGACCGGGAAGAGGGCGTCCTTGCCGTAGACCTCCACATAGCGGTCGTAGACGTCATAGGGGCTGGGCGCGAACATCGACACCAGACGCCGGTTGCGCAGCACCGTTTCGCCCGAGGGCGCGACGACGAACGAGGTCTGGAAATAGAGGCCGGGGAAATGCGGATCGCGCTCATAGGCGTTGCCGCCGATGAAGACGTCGGCCTCCGCCGCGATCCGGCCCAGGGCCTGATACTCGGGACCGTCGATTTCCAGCGCCGCCTTTTCCGCCCAGACCGCCGCCGGCTCGCCCATCGGGAAGCCCGTCAGGAAATATTCCGGCAGAACCACCAGCCGCACATCGGCGCCGATAAACCGTTTGGAGCCCAGAATCTGCATCCGGATGCGCTCCAGAGAGCGGGCCATGCGTTCGCGCGCTGTCTCGACCGTCTGATCCGCGTTCACGGCGTCGCAGACCGTCTGCAGGGCCAGGGCGATGTAGGGTTCGGGAATTGACATAGAAGTTTCAGACCAATCTGTCATATTGATATAATTAAGGGCGCGTCATGCGACGCCATGATCCTTTCAACCGCAAGAAAGCTTCACGATGACCGGCGACGCCTGGCCCTTCCCCTCTACGCCCCAGTTGGATGAGAGCCTGCCGACCCCGCTGTATCACCAGATCTATCTGGTGCTGCGCGAGCAGATCCGGTCGGGCGCCATTCCCGCCAACGCCCTGCTGCCTGGCGAGCAGCACATGGCCAAGATTTTCAACGTGTCTCGGATCACGGTGAAGCGCGCCCTGAACGAACTGGCCGCCGATGGCCTGCTGAACCGCCATCGCGGCCGGGGCACCATCGTCACCAACGCTGCAGCCGTGCCGGTGGTGAAGGGCTCGTTCGACAATCTGCTGGAAAGCCTGCGGATCATGGGACTGGAGACGGAGATCGAGGTGCTGGACGTCACCGACATGCCCGCCGACGCCCTGACGGCGGACGCCCTGGAGGTGCCTGTCGGGACGCGACTGCAGCGCGCCGTGCGGCGTCGCAAGCTGCAGGGAGAGCCTTTCTCGCACCTGGTGACGCACATTCCCGGCGAGATCGCCGACTGTTTCTCGGTCAGGGACATGGCCACGACCTCTCTGCTGGTTCTGCTGGAACGCAGCGGGGCGGCGGTGTTTGATGCGGAGCAGTCGATTACGGCGGTTGCTGCTGAGCCGCAGGTGGCTTCCGCTCTGGGCGTGGCTCTGGGCGCGCCGCTGCTGAAGGTCGAGCGTGTCATGCGCGACGTGAACGGACGGCCGGTGCAGCTCATCCACTCCCACTATCGCTCTGACCGCTTTCAATATCACGTCAAGACCCACCGCAGAAAACCCCCCGCCGCCAATGAGGGCGGGAAAGCCGATAACTGACCTTGCAATCCTGACACAGTTCAAATGATATAGGAATATGTCATTTGAAGGCGCAGCCATGAGCCGTATTCCCGAGGGCCAGAAGCCTTTTCCGCACCCAGAGACCGACCTTGCCATCCGCAACCCAAGGACCGGCCATCGCGACGAAGTCATCCGTCAGGCTTCGTCCGAAGACGTACGAAAGATCGCTGAACGGCTGAGAGAAGGCCAGATTTCATGGGCGAAACTGGACTTTCCGGCCCGCCTTGAAACGCTCTCCCGTTTCGCCGAGGAACTGGCGCTGCGCCGCCTCGCCCTGACTCAGGCGCTTGAGGCTGACACTGGCCGACGCCGGATCGCGGGAATAGAGGCCGGCGTTATCGACGGCATGCTGGCGGGTGTACGCCACGCCGCTCAATCATTCGGACAAATGGAATGGCGACACGGCCTCGCCGCGCCGCATATCCGGCATACCAGCCAGTGGACACCTTACGGCCTCGTCGGCGTCATCAGTCCCTGGAACTTCCCGTTCCTGCTGTCGATGATCGACGCCCTGCCCGCCCTCACCGCGGGATGCGCCGTTTTGGTCAAGCCTTCTGAAGTAACGCCGCGCTTCGTCGGCCCGGTGATGGAAGCCGTCGCCGCGACGCCCGGCCTTGGCGAGGTGTTCGGCTTTGTTCTGGGCGGCGGCGAAACCGGTCAGGCCCTGGCGGCTCAGGTCGACTGCGTCTGCTTCACCGGTTCGGTGTCCACCGGCCGAAAGGTGGCCGTCCAGGCCGCTCAGCGCTTGATCCCAGCCTTTCTGGAGCTCGGCGGAAAAGATCCGATGATCGTTCTGGAGGGCTCAGATCTGGACGCCGCGACCGACGCGGCCCTGCGCGGCTGCGTCCTGTCCACCGGCCAGGCCTGCCAGTCCATCGAGCGCCTCTATGTGGCGCGAACCATCTACGACGGTTTTCTGGAGCGCCTGGTCGCCAAAGCCGCCGCAGTACGGCTGAACCATCCGGACATCACGAGCGGCGACATCGGCCCGCTCATCTTCGAAAAGCAGGGCGCCGTGCTCCAGGCGCAAATCGACGACGCCAAGGCCAAGGGCGCCCGCGTCCTGACCGGCGGAACTGTCGAGACTCTCGGGGGCGGCCTATGGCTGCGTCCGACCGTCATCGCCGACGTCGATCACACAATGGACGTGATGCGTGAAGAAACGTTCGGGCCCCTCTTGCCTGTTATGGCGTTCGACGACGAGGACGACGCCGTGCACCTGGCAAACGACAGCGATTACGGCCTTTCCGGCGCCGTCTTCGCTCCTGATCTGGATAAGGCCGAAGAGATCGGGCGGCGCCTGGAAGTCGGCGCGATCAGCCTGAACGACGCCGCCCTGACCGCTCTTTTCCACGAAGCAGGCAAACAGAGCTTCAAAGCTTCCGGCCTCGGCCCGTCGCGCATGGGCGCCGACGGCCTCGGACGATTTCTGAGACGCAAGGCCCTGATCGCCAACACGACCCGCCCGGCGCCGCTGGCGGCCTTTCGTGAGGAGCCGGACTGCTAGGATCGATAGCTCCTTGGGCAGGTCAGCGCCAGCAACGCTCAGCCAGAGCAGCGCCGTCAGCGGCCTGTCGACGGCTCGACCTTGGTGTCTACGGGCTGATCGAGGTCGATGCCCGCCAGATCATAGCCGCGACGGAAATCCATGATGTGACGCTCCATCCAGTCGCGCGCGGCGACGGCGTCGCGCTGGCGTAGCGCGCGCAGGATTTCCCGATGCGCCTCTAAGACGCGCGCGGGCGACAGGTCCGCCGTCCGAGGATGGCGAAACAGTTTTTCCAGCGACGGATAGAACAACAGCGACACCGGCTCGCGCGACATCAGCAGCACCCGATTGCAGGAGGCCTCAGCGATCAGGGCGTGAAACTCAACGTCAAGGGCGATGATGGAGCGGCCCTCGGAAAGCGCAGTGTCCATAGCGGCGACATTGGCTTCCAGCCTTTCGATGACCGCCGCGTCGATCAAAGGCGCCGCCATTTCGACCGCCCAGACCTCCAGCCTCAACGCCACCTCCCACAACTCGCGGAAGGTCACGCCCTGCATCAGCAAGGCGCGCGAACCGCGCGGCGCCAGGTCTTCATGATGAGGCAAAACGGCGTGCAGGCGCCGTCCCGCTTCTCGCCGGACAAGGCCGCTCTGTTCCAGGGCGCGCATCCCTTCGCGAACCGTATGCCGCGTGACGCCGAACTGTTCAGCCAGTTCCGTTTCCGTCGGCAGGGGCGAGCCCATGGGAATCCGGCCGCTGAGGATTTCCTCCTCCAACGCCCGGTGAACCGCCTCATACGCCTTGGGGATCGTCAGGCGCTTCAGGTGATTTGCCATCTAGACTCTCTTTGTCCAACAATCCAACAATAAGCTATCAGGCATCGACTGGTCCGCCAATGCGGGAGGATTGTTCGTGCCGGATCGCCACGACCGCCGCCTTGGAGCCTGAGCGCATGACCCATCCCCTGATTGTCCGTCGCGACCTGGATTTCATGCTGCACGACTGGCTGAAGATGGAGACGCTGTTCCAGGCGCCCGCCTTCACCGACCACAGCCGCGAGAGCGTCGACGCGGTGCTGAACCTGTCGGAAAACCTCGCCGTCGATCTGTTCCTGTCTCACTACAAGGCGGCCGATGCGGCTGAGCCTCGGCTGGAGGATGGGCGGGTGATCACCTTGCCCGCGATCAGGACCGCTCTGGAGCAATACGCCGAGCTTGGCCTGTTCTCGGCGGGCTTCGGCGAGGAACTGGGCGGACTGGGCCTGCCCTATCTGGCCTGTTCGGCGTCGTTCGCCTTCTTCGCCGCCGCCAATATCGCCACGGCGGCCTATCCGATGCTGACGACAGCCAACGCTCGCTTGATCGCCGAGTTCGGCACGCCAGCTCAGACCGAAACCTTCGCCCTGCCCCAGATCACGGGCCGGTGGTTCGGCACCATGTGCCTGTCGGAGCCGCAGGCCGGCTCGAACCTGGCGGACGTGCGCACGCGCGCCGTGGCCGACGGCGAAGACGAGTTGGGCTCCCGCTATCGGCTGTCGGGCAATAAGATGTGGATTTCGGGCGGCGATCAGGACATCAGCGAAAACATCGTCCATCTGGTGCTGGCCAAGATCCCGCTGGACGACGGCGCCCTGCCGGACGGCACCAAGGGGCTGTCGCTGTTCATCGTGCCCAAGGTTCTGCCGGACGGTCAGCGCAACGACATCAACGTGGCAGGCCTGAACCACAAGATGGGCTATCGCGGCACGGCCAATTGCCTGCTCAACTTCGGCGAGGGTGAAGGCGCGATCGGCTGGCGCATCGGCGAGCCGGGGCGCGGCCTGCAACAGATGTTCCTGATGATGAACGAGGCGCGCATCGGCGTCGGTCTGGGCGCCGCCGCCCTGGGCTATCGCGGCTATCGCCATGCGCTCGCCTATGCGCAGGAGCGCGTGCAGGGACAGCGCCCGGGTCAAGCCGGTTCGGTCGCCATCATCGAACACCCCGACGTTCGCCACATGCTGCTGACGCAGAAGGCCTATGCCGAGGGCGCGCTGGCGCTGTGCCTCTATTGCGCCAAGCTGGTCGACCAGCCAGACGATCCTGACGCCGCCGCCCTGCTGGGCCTGCTGACTCCGGTGGCCAAGACCTGGCCGTCGGAATACGGCCTGGCCGCCAACGACATCGCCATCCAGATTCATGGCGGCTATGGCTACACGCGCGATTTCGATGTGGAGCAACTCTATCGCGACAACCGGCTGAACCCGATCCACGAGGGTACAACCGGCATTCAGGGGCTCGACCTGCTGGGCCGCAAGCTGTTGCGCGCGGACGGAGCCGGGCTTGCGGTGCTGGAACGCCGTCTGGATGAAACCTGCGATCAGGCGGCGCAGAGCGCCGATCTGGCCGACGCCGCCGACACCCTGCGCGCCGCCTGGCAAGACATCCTGCGCGCTCTGCGGGCGATCCAGAACCTGCCCGAAGCAGCCCGGATGGACAATGCGACCGCCTTCCTGCGCGCGTTCGGCCATGTGGTCACGGCCTGGCTGTGGCTGGATCAGGCCAGGGCGGCCAGCCAGGCGCCCGCCGACGCCTTCCACGCCGGCAAGGTGACCGCCTGCCGCTATTTCTTCGAGTTCGAGCTTCCCAAAGTCGGGCCGTGGCTGGCCGCCGCCGTGTCAGCCAGTGACCTGACCGGCGCCCTGAGCAACGACAGCTTCTGATCCCTCCTCCCCTTCCTACATCCTATCGAGATCGACCATGTCCGACGTCTTCATCGTCTCCGCTGTCCGCACCGCCATCGGCGCCTTCGGCGGCTCGCTCAAGAACCACGCCCCGACCGAACTGGGTGCGCTTGTGACGCGCGAGGCCATTGCGCGCTCGGGGCTCAATGCTGAACAAGTCGGCCACGTCGTCTTCGGCCAGGTGATCCCGACCGAGCCGAAAGACGCCTATCTGGCGCGTGTCGCTGCGGTGAACGGCGGCGTCCCGCACGCGACGCCCGCCATGACGGTGAACCGGCTGTGCGGCTCGGGCCTGCAGGCCATCGTCTCGGCAGCGCAGGCGATCCGGTTGGGCGATTGCCAGGTCGCGATCGGCGGCGGCGCCGAGGTCATGAGCCGCGCGCCCTTCCTGTCGACCGGCATGCGCTGGGGCCGCAAGATGGGCGATGAAGTCCTGATCGACGCGCTGAACGGCGCTCTGACCGATCCGTTCGGCGACATCCTGATGGGAGTCACGGCCGAAAACGTCGCCGAGCGTTACGGAATCAGCCGCGAGGACCAGGACCAACTCGCCGCGACCAGCCAGGCCCGCGCCGCTCACGCCATCGCCGAGGGCCGCTTCACCAGCCAGATCCTGCCCGTCCAGATCAAGGTGCGCGGCAAGCCTGCGGAATTCGCCGTCGACGAGCACGGCCGCGAAACCACGGTGGAAGATCTGGCCAAGCTGCGCCCCATCTTCCGCGCCGAGAACGGCACGGTCACGGCAGGCAACGCCTCGGGCATCAACGACGGCGCGGCCGCCGTCGTCCTGGCCGACGAAGCCACGGTCAAGGCTCAGAGGCTCAAGCCGATGGCCCGTCTGGTCGCCTATGCGCACCAGGGCGTCGATCCGGCCTATATGGGCATCGGCCCCGTGCCCGCGACCCGTACAGTTCTTGAGCGCGCCGGGCTGAGCGTCGCCGACCTGGACGTGATCGAGGCCAATGAGGCTTTCGCGGCCCAGGCCTGCGCCGTCAGCCGCGAACTGGGCTTCGACCCGGCGAAGGTCAATCCGAACGGCAGCGGCATCTCGCTCGGCCACCCGGTCGGCGCCACCGGCGCCATCATTACCACCAAGCTGCTGCATGAACTGGAGCGAGTCGGCGGCCGCTACGGCCTGGCGACCATGTGCATCGGCGGCGGCCAGGGCATCGCCGCCATCTTCGAACGGGTCTGATCAGCAGTTTCAAAGGGGACGGATGAACTCCGTCCCCTTCGCCTGATCTTAAAGAACTTCGAACAGTCCCGCTGCGCCCATGCCGCCGCCCACGCACATGGTGACGACGACATAGCGGCCGCCGCGACGGCGGGCCTCGATCAGGGCGTGGCCGGTCATGCGGGCGCCGCTCATGCCGTAAGGGTGGCCGATGGAGATGGCGCCGCCGTTGACGTTCAGCCGCTCGTCCGGAATGCCGAGCTGATCGCGGCAATAGAGCACCTGAACCGCAAAGGCTTCGTTCAGCTCCCACAGGTCGATGTCGCTGACCTTGAGGTTGAAACGCTCCAGCAGGCGCGGCACGGCCACGACCGGGCCGATTCCCATCTCGTCCGGCGCGACGCCCGCAACAGCCATGCCGACATAGCGGCCCAGCGGTTGCAGGCCCCGGCGCTCGGCTTCCTTCGCTTCCATCAACACGCAGGCCGAGGCGCCGTCCGACAGTTGGCTGGCGTTGCCCGCCGTCACCGTGCCGTCAGGGAAGACGGTGCGCAGGGCGGCCAGCCCCTCGGCCGTGGTATCGGCGCGGGCGCCCTCGTCCTGTTGCAGGGCGACGTCGCGCCAACTGACCTCGCCGGTCTGTTTGTCGACGACCTTCATACGCGAGGCCAGAGGCACGATCTCATCGTTGAAACGACCCGCCGCCTGCGCCGCCGCCGTGCGCTGCTGAGACTGCAGGGCATAGGCGTCGCACGCCTCGCGCCCGATTCCATAACGCCGCGCCACCGTCTCGGCGGTGTCCAGCATGGACATATAGGCGTCCGGCTGATGCTGCAGGACCAGAGGGTCCGGCTCGATGCGGAGCTGTTCGGTCTGGACCATCGAGATGGACTCCACCCCGCCCGCCACCGCGATCTGCATCTGGTCGACGATGATCTGCTTGGCCGCAGTGGCGATGGTCATCAGGCCCGAAGAGCACTGGCGATCCATCGTCATGCCCGCGACCGAGACGGGGAAACCGGCCGCCAGGGCCGCGTTACGGCCGATGGTCTGCTGAACGCCCTGCGGCAGGGAGCAGCCGATGATGCAATCCTCGATCTCGGCCGGATCGACGCCTGCCCGCTGAACGGCATGGCTCAGGGCGTGGGCGGCCAGAGTCGGAGACGGCGTAGCGTTGAAGGCGCCGCGATAGGCCCGCCCGATCGGTGTGCGGGCGGTCGAAACGATGACAGCGTCGCGCCTCATGCCGTCACCGGGCCTTCCACGCCCGCCGAGGCCATTTCCTGGGCCGCCTGCTGGAAGCCGAAGGCGGGGACCGCCTCGCCGGCGCGGTCGCTCGCCTCGCCCCAGCGCGCGATCAGCTGTTCGCCGGCGTCCTCGGCCCTGCCGATGCGCACGCCCTGCGTCAGGGTGATGTTGGCCGTGGCGAAGTGACCGGCGCCCGCGCACAGGATGGCGCGCGTCGGGGCGTCCTCGCTGACCAGGGCCAGCAGGCCGGGGCTGACCAGGGCCGGGTCCAGCGCCTTCAGCACCTCTTCGGACAGGATGCCCGCCGTCATCTGCGTCGCCGCCGTCGGGGCCAGGGCGTTGACCTTGATGTCGTATTTGGCGCCTTCGATAGCCAGGGTCTGCATCAGCCCGACCTGGGCCAGCTTGGCCGCGCCGTAGTTGGCCTGGCCGAAGTTGCCGTACAGGCCCGACGACGAGGTGGTCATGACGATGCGGCCGTAGGTCTGGGCGCGC